>Ga0080013_1000079_pt1 | contig 132863 bp, 136 predicted proteins | sample ETNvirenome_6_85_FD_69236 | JGI IMG/M metagenome (GOLD analysis project Ga0080013, IMG submission 69236) | Marine viral communities from the Pacific Ocean - ETNP_6_85 (SPADES assembly) (version 2) | ecosystem: Environmental > Aquatic > Marine > Oceanic | place: Pacific Ocean | collected...
GGGGGGCCGGGGGGGGGGGGGGGGGGGGCCGCCCCCCCCCCCCCGAAGCTCCGGCCCCTATCGTTCGGCAGACGGATTTCCGTGAGATGCCGGGAGGGGCGGCCAACGTGGCGGCGAACATCGCCGCGCTAGGGAGAAAGACCTACCTGCTTGGCCTCGTCGGTGACGACTACGCTGGGCAGACGCTGGGGCACATGTTGCCCACGCAATACAACGTCAATGCAAACCTGATTGTCAGCGGCAACGCGAAGACGATCACAAAGATCAAGGTAACAGCAGCCGGTCAGCAGGTTCTGCGGATCGACGACGAGCTGGACGAGTTCCACGACGCTCACAAGACCGATTGGTTGCGGGCAATGCACGCCCTGCTCACCGAGCATACTGAGGTCGGGTTGATTGTCGTCAGCGACTACAACAAAGGCACATTGAAAGACTCGCTTATCAGAGCGTTGATGGAGCAGGCGAAGGAGCTTGGCGTCCCCGTCTATGTCGATACGAAGCCCGACAAAGCCCGTCGCTACACTGGTGCGGCCCTGTTAAAACCGAACCTCAGCGAGGCTCGGGCCATGTGTGAGAGTGTGATACACCCGGCGCTGGGGCTGTGGCTGGAAGGGACAGAGGACGAGGCCGAGTGCCTGGTCCAGTCGCTTCTGCAAAACTTCTCCGTGGATGCCGTAGCGCTCACCCGTGGTGGTGCTGGCACCACGTTCCAGCATCGCGGCGGGGAGCTGTTTACCAGCTCCGTAACCACCCAGGAGGTCTTCGACGTCACTGGTGCCGGCGACACATTTATGGCCGTGCTGGCTGACGCCAGAGTTGCCGGTTACGACTGGCCGTCTGCTGTCTTGCGGGCCAACACGGCCGCCAGCGAGGCCGTCCGCCACCATGGGACAACGATCGTTTCCCGCCAACAGCTCGAAGATGCGGTAAAAAAACGTCTTGGCTGGATGGGGAAGGTTTACACCCGAGAGACAATTTCTCGGTATGCCGCCCGTTCGAGGGAGGAAGGCCAGCGAGTAGTGCTTGCCAACGGCTGTTTCCGTTACATTCACCACGGCCACTGGGATATGCTCCGGTGGGCTAAGGCCCAAGGGAACAAGCTGATTGTGGCGGTTAATAGTGACCAGTCTATTCGAGCGCTGCGTGGCGAAGTCTCTTTCGTACCGCAGACTTACAGACAGGAGATGCTTGCTTCGATCCCTTTCGTAGACGCTGTCGTCTTTTTCGATGAGGAGTGTGCGGAGCAGGTAGTACGGGACATCCATCCAGACATCCTGGTGAAGGGCCAGGAGTACCAGTCAACTAACTGCCCAGGTGCTGATTGGCTCGCCACCAAGGGTGCTGAGGTGCGATTTGCACCCATGACAGAAGGTATCCATGCCACCGATCTGGAACCACCAACGTGTTGACGCAGGAAAGGACTGGTGCGTATGATGTTAGTGATGTCTCTGGCAAGCTGCTCCAGGCAGCCCTTCGATCCCGGTCCGTACCAGCGAGCGGACAACACGACATCTGATCCCAGGCAACAGCTCGGCTAGGAAGCCGGGCTGTTGTCGTTTACGGAGGCCCCAATGCGACAACTCGCGATATTTACTATTACACAGAATGAGACGAGGCACCTTCCTAATTGGCTGAACGCCAATATCGAACGCTGCCCGCCTCACGACCTTTACGTCCTCGACCATCAGACAACTGGTGACGCTGCCGACGCCTTGGTGGACGCCTGCCAGGGGGCAGGAGTCGAGAACGTCATACCGGTGACCCACGAGCAGTCCTACGACAGCCAGTGGCTTACCCTGTTGACCAGGAACTTTCAGCAGTTCCTGTTGGGGTCCTACAAGAACGTGCTGTTCACCGCGGTGGACGAGATCGTCCTGCCGCGCGAGCGGCACTGGACCAACTACCTTACCGCCCTTGGCGACTATGGCTCGAAGACCCCGACGGCCTTCGAGATCGTCCACGATAAGGACACCGAGCCGGCCATCAACTGGGGCGAGCGGCTGGTCTCACAGCGGACCAAGTGCTGCCTGTCCAAGTGGTACAGCAAACCGCTCCTGGCTCAGTTCCCGCTCTACTGGCACGCCGGGTGGACCCGGGCGTCCAACGTACCGGCCAGCACCGAGCCTGACCCTGATCTGGCGCTGCTGCACCTGCACCGTATCGACTACGATGAGTGCTTGAGAAGCCACCGTGAGAAGTCGGCTCGTACCTGGAAACCTGAGGAAAGGAAAGAGGGAGTCTTTCGCCACAACATGATCGAGGAGCCGGAGATGCTCTCTCGCTGGTTGCTGAGCAACTCGGACAATACGGCCGAGTACGCGAAGCTCGTGGAGATCCCCTCCGAGTTCAAGGAGTTTTGCTGATGTTCGATGTTGATACAGTCTACGTGATCGCAACCCGCCGTGGGTCATACCCCGCCCAGGATCTGGTGCAGTCGCTTCGTTGGAGCAGCCTGTCGTCGCACTACACTGTCATCGTTGATCGTGGTAAGGATGTGGAGATGCCGAAGGGTTTAACCGACGGCTACACTATTCTGACCATCGACGCGGACACAGGTATCCAAGACCAGTTTGTTGCTGGCCTCGGGCTCAAGTGGTGTATTGATAATGGCGTGAGGGCCAAGCAGTACGTCGTCCTCGACGACAGGTGTCTGGTCATGCAGCGGGGACTCGACACCTGGGCGCTGGAGCACATGCAGAAAACCCAAGTGGGCCTGCTCGGTGTCAAGGACCGCCTGAATTACGAGGACGCATACCAGAAGGTAACGCCCCTGATGGATCGCTGGGAGATGCCGCACCTGCTGTTCACCCCCGGCCGTCAGACTGTCCACGAGGCAGCCTTCTACTTGTCGGCGTCGTTGGTGCAGACTTTGTTCGATAAGAACCTACTCGTGCCTGACGGCGCGGATCAATGGCCTCTACCGTACGGCCCGTTCATCTCCTGGGCAGCCCAGATGCTGGGTTATTTTCAGGTGGGATGGGGCGAGATGGATCAGCAGATGCCACCGTTCTACGTGAATCACACGAAACATTCGCGGTTCCAGCCAGCGCCTCACATCTTGAACACGCAGTTCAAGCTGTACTTCTCCGTCCGGCACGTGCCGGGTTACTCGGAGGAGCGCCTGCGTGAGTCGTTCAAACGTATGCGTGGGGAGGAAGCAAAAGTGTTCGATCCGGTGAAGCCTACGGTTGCTCCGCAGCCGGTTGGCCCGCCGACAACGGTGGAGTAGGTGCGTCGTCAGGCGTGGAGCGACGAATTGCGTCGTACACTTCCTGTCGGTGAACCGGTACATCCTTGGGGGCTTCAATGCCCAGACGGACTTTGTCGCCGCGGATCTCAACTACGACAAGAGTGATGTTGTCGCCGATCCTGATCGACTCATTCTTCTTGCGGCTCAGAACTAACATGATGGGTCTCCATTACCCAGGGGAGTGAAATACCGACACGAATTGTACTCCCGGCACTTGTCACGGGGAAAGGGCAAAACATGGCCTCAGAACACTACCACATGCTTTATTCAAGAGCGACGGAACGTGAACACGTCCTCGTCGGGGAGGTCCAGAAACTCTGGTACGCCTTAGAAATGGACGATCTCCAGGCATGCTCCCGGCTGGCTATGAGCCTCCAGGAAGCACACGAGAATTTTCTCGACGGATTGGAGCCTGTCGCGCGTAAGATGGGCGTCAATTTACGGCAAAAAGGTTGCCCCAACTGTGGCGACCCCAACTGCCAGGGCGATGCCCCGCGCGGCCCTATGTTCGTTTCCAGCAAGGGAATCTTGCAGGATCTCCTACAACAACTGCTGGGCGGCAAACCAAAACCGCCCGAACCTGAACAAGAATAGGCGGTAATTAGAAACCATGCCGTTTCAACCACTGTTCGTTTTTGCGGCGGACCTTCACCTCCAGCCAAACGCCTGGGTCAAGCACCCAACGCTTTCCGGCGACGCCTACGAGAGTTTCAGGCAGATCGTCGATTACTGCATCGCTGCCGGCCAGAACCTGGTCCTGGGCGGCGACATCTTTGACAAGAAGCGACCTGACCCGCACTCGGTCAGGTTCTTCGGGCAACAATGTGCCCGGATGCTGGAGGCCGACCACGTGGTCACCTTCGTACAGGGCGACCACGATTATCATCCTCACGTACCTTGGCCGACCGTCTCCGGTATGGCTGTACCGCTCGTTGGCATGTCCCAGACTGCTGGCGGTTACAACGTGCACGGGATTGATTGGACACCGCGTGATCAGCTCTCGGAGGCCCTAGTGGCCGTCCCCGAGGGTACCGATTTCCTGATTACGCACCAGGCGTGGTCGGAACTTCAAGGCATCGGGCAGGTGGAAGGCAGTGTGGCCAACATCCTGCATGCCAACTTCTTGCTCACTGGGGATTACCACGTCAGTTTGCAAAAACGGGTCACGGCCGAGGACGGTCGGGAGATCTTGGTGATCTCCCCTGGCTCCACATGTATGCAGTCCGTCGATGAGCGCTACGAGAAGTCTTTCATCGTGGTGGGCGTCGAAAACGGAGAAATCTGCTTCGAGCGGGAGCCACTGCTGACCCGGATGAAGTTCGAGCTTACCTACAACACCGAGCAGGAACTTATTGAGGACCTCGCTCGCGGGGTCATGGACGGTTTTGCAAATGACGAACGCCTACCCCAACTTCCAGAATCTATCCGCAAGCCGATCCTCAGAGTTACGTTCAACGATGAGATCCCGGACGCCTTCGATCGAATCGAGGCAGCCGCCAGCAACAGGTTCCACATCTTCCCAAACCCCCAGCGCATTGTTGACGACGTTGACGTCAGCTTTGACGAAGCACCAGAAGGGGCGTTTGACACCTTGCTGGACGCTTGTCGTCGACTCGCTACCGACGAAGACCACTACAACCTTGCAGCGCGATTACTTCGTGCGGAGGACCCGACGGTAGAATTGGAGACCATGTTCGATGACTTCCGAGAATCCTTGTGAACGTGTGAGCCGCAAGCGGACGCGTTGCGGCCGCCCCGCCGACTGCCCTTGGGGCAACTACGCGCAGGCAATCATTGCTGCGCGGGATAAAATGACGCCACGGCGGTTGACTGAGTCGTTCATTGAGCAGCTCACTCCGCACTTGGCAATCAATGACGTTCGTAAAATCTACCAGAGAGGTAAGGCGGAGCGAACGTACTTTGTTGGTCCGCCGTTGCGAGTACACGGGGCGTTGCAGGTCTTCTGTATCGACTCCCCGCGGCACGACGGACTGTACGGCGTGCCGATGATCTACTATGCCTTCGCGACTCGTCGCCCAGAGTCCTACGTTAATCACCCGAACATGATCCTGCCGCAGATGCGTGACTACGAGCACAGCGAGCTGGCTGAGGAGTTCGCGTGTGCGAATTGGCCTGAGGAGTTAGTGTGGGACGACTGCAAGTCGGTGATGTGCGGTTTCCTGATCCAGCCTGGTCCCGATTTCAAACGGACCGCACAGTTCACATGTTGGTCTCAGGGAGAGTTGCTAGAGATGCTGGCGTACGACCACGAGCCTACGTGCGAGGTCATTGACGACTCGCTGTTGGAGGTTGCTATTTGGCAGCCGTCGATGCTTGAGCTGAGCGTCAACCACAGCAGCTTCACGGCCAACTTCTGTTCGCTGTGTGGCGGCGGAATCGTGAAAAAGAAATGCACGTTTTGCGAAGCGGTCTTCAACATGCCGTTCACGTCGGCACCCTGGCCGTACGCGCTGCCTCAGCTTGTTGCCGCTGCGTACAAGTGGGTAGGCTTCGACTTCAAGATAGCCCCGATCGAAGCCCGCAAGGCGGAGCATCGCGCATGGGCACAGCCGGGTTACACGCCCGCTATACCAAACGAGTTCCTGGGTTTCGGGAAACAGCAAAGGATAATTGAGCTGTGAGAGCCGTACGACTTGAACTATTTAACTTCTGTCAGCATCGGCATGTGGTCCATGACTTCGGCCCTGGGCTGACAGCGGTCCTTGGACCCAATGGCTCCGGGAAATCGAATTTCATCGGGGCCATGAAGTTTGCGCTCACGGGAGAGATCCCGTCGGCGGGTAAGAAAGAAACCAACATCTGTCAGCTTGCAAGCGAGACCGAGAGTTCGTTCGTGAGTTTCAGATTCCAGCATGGGGGCTTCGACGCCACCGTAAAACGCTGGCTACGCCCTGCCCGTCCATCGGAGCTGACGATTGTCGGGGCTGACCCGATCTCGCAGGACCGCCGGATCAATACCAGGATCGAGGAGCTGCTGTGTGAGCGGTCGATCATCGACGACATCGTGATGGTCAACCAGGGAGACATCTTCGGTTTCCTATCGCAGAAGCCTGCCAAGCGGGCCGAAGCATTTGCCAAGATCTTCCGCACGGCTCGCGCCGAGACGTGTTGGAAGGCACTGGGCGATCACATTCGATCCCGTCCGGTGTCTGTAACCGCGGTGGACTGTGAAGTCCTTCGCACGCAGATCATTACCCTTGATAACCGTCGGCGAGAGCTGCTGGTGATCACCGGTGAGCACAGTGTGGAGGAGCTGCAACAGCAGTTCCAGACTGCCAGCAACACTGCGCAGCGGTACACGCAGGTCAGTCAATACCGAACGCAAGCGCAGCAGGTCAACCAGCAGGTCGAGAGCCTTAATGGCACGATTGGCACGCTGGAGGCGCACATCGCTGAGAACGAGGAGAATGTTGGTACGTTGCGTGAGGCTGCGGCAGGGTCAGAGGCAGCGGCGGAGCAAGCCAAGGTAGCGCTCGCCAACCTTGATCACATCACAGCCATCAACAAGCAGAAGGAGAATCTCCGCCAGCGGATCGTTGGCAACGAGGAGATGCTGGTGGATCCGCCAGAAGGCCCGGAGGGTCACGACAAGACAACTCTCTTGCAGCGAGATGCTGAGATTAGTGCGTTGAGCGCGACGATCAACAAGCAGCAGGATCTTTTAGACTCTTGTGACCAGCACGGCGTGGCGGAGTGCCCGACGTGCCATACCCCGGTGGACAACCTCCAGGATGCAATCTCCGAAGCCAACGGTAAGTTGCCGTTGGAGAGGGAGAATCTGGCGAAGCTGCAACGCGCCAAGTTGGAGCACGCCAATTACCTCGACCGGCTCACCCGGTATCACCAGGTGCGTGAGCAGACCGAGATGATGCTGAAACGTGACCGCGAGGCGTTGGAGGGGCTGGAGACGGCGCCGCCCATGCCGAGCGAGTCGCCGGAGGCGTTGTTGCAGCTTGTGAATGAGCACTCCCAGTACACCTCGGCGATCGCCCAGTACGACACGGTGGTGAACGACGGTAAGGCCCAACTTGCCAATCTTAGTGGGCAGGTGGAGCAACTGATTCGCAGGTCCACTGAGCTGGGAAACCAGATTGGCGAGATTGACGTGCCGCCCGATGAGGCCCTTGAAGCCCAACGCGAGGCCGTTCGCCTGCGCCGCTTGATCGACCAGGTTGCGCTCGCCAACAACGAGCTGATCCAGGTGGATACCTCCCTGGCGGGTCAACAGGCTCGCCTTGCTGACGGCGAGGCGGCCGAGCAGGCTAACGAGAACGTGCGTCTGTGGGTCGAGCGACTCGGCCCGGTACGCGACTTGCTACACCGCGAAGCAGCCCCACGGTTCGTTTCGCAGCGAAATCTGCAAAGAATCCAGATCGCAGTAAACGAGCATCTGGAGCGTTTCGACACCGATTTTCGCGTGCGGGCTGACGAGGGCTTGTCCTTCGTGGCTCGTTTTACGGACGGCAAGAATATACCAGCCGAGCGGTTGTCTGGCGGGCAGCAAGTTGTGCTTGCCTTGGCTTTCCGACTGGCGGTAAACTTCATGTATAGTGACCTCGGTTTTCTTTCGTTGGACGAGCCCACTGCGTATCTCGACGCCCACCATATCGCGGGTTTCGAGCCGGTGCTCAACCGTCTTCGAGAGTATGCAACATCCCGAGGTCTCCAGTGCATTATGATTACCCACGAGCAATCGTTGGCACATCTGTTTGATTCGGTGGTACAGCTATGACGGCAGTGATTCACGACACTTCGACGTTGAAACTGCACACGGCCACAGATGGCTCCGTGTGGTTTTCTGACGGGAATCGTGTACCCATTGCCTCCGGTACCCAGGTCGAGGAGTTCGTTGATTCTCTTGGCCAGCGCAGCGGTAAGCTGAACGTGCGGATGATCGGGAGCCATGCCAATGCGAAGCTCGTCACGATGTTACATCGACGTTGTCTGATGTCAGGTTCACTTGAGCTGGCCAGCCCGCTAATCTGCGGGACGGCGGTTGAGCGAGCCACGGCCGAAGCAGCGTTGTACTGGATGCGGCAGTGCAAGCTGCCATCAAGTCTTGGCGGTTGGCACCCGCTGACCGACCTCGACTATCCGGCTTACGCAATGATTCGACAGTTACAGGACGACAGCACGTTCAACGATCACGTTGAAGCGCTGTTGAAGGTCCACCCTGCCTGGCACGACCTCAAGTTCATCGAGACTATCTCGCCGGACTGGGTTGCTTGGCTGCTGACGTTCATCATCGACCCGCGTTGGTACATCGACCCGGACAGGCCGGATCGGGTATCGAAATTGCAGTCCTACTTGGGGCTGACTCCGAAGATTATGGCCCGGGTCGTCGAAGGCGATCACGAGGCCGGGGCAGCATCTCGCTGCCGTGCTGTGCTGGGTGCGTGGAGTGACAACGGTCCACCAGCGACCGCCGTCGATTACGAATCCCCGGGGAACTTTCTGTGGAGAATTTGCAAGAGCGCAGGTGCTGGCATCCGCGGGCTCGTTCGGGCCTCCCAGAAGTTCGTGGTTTATCTCCGACACACCTGGCTCCAGGCCCTTTATGGGCGAACGGAGCTGTTTATGCCGGAGATGTTGTTCAAACGAGCTGACGAGATTGAAGCATATAAGGCCCACGCCACGACGCGGTCTCGCTCGGTTTGACACCATGAGCGGTGGTCGGTACATTTAACCCGTCACCGCTTGCAAAGTGGCGAAGGATTAGCCATGCAAGAAGTGAGCATCCGACTCAGGTTTATTCGCGAGTGCCTCGGGTCGGCGAAGCGCCGTAAAGGCCGGGATCAGACAGTTTTTCGCATGCCTCGGGATCACCGTGGTCGAGTAATGTTCCTACCCTCGTGGTGGGGCAGCCTCATGGACTACGCAGCCAAGGTCAATAACCTTGGCCAATCTCTTGTGCGCAAGATCGACTGGGATCCCATCGTCGACGGAGCACCCCGAAAAGACTGGAGACGCATCATTACGCCTGCCAGTGAGGACGCTAAGAAGCGTACTCGCTACGCAGTCCATGAGGCGTTTCCACCCGGAGCAGTAATCGGCGTCAACGCAGTCCTACCGGACGGGATGACCGTTGACGATTTTCAGGAGCTACTGACGATCGCTGGGACGTATCGGGGTATTTCCCCGTTCCGTGCCTCAGAGGAAACCTATGGCACATTTGAAATCGTGTCGGTGAAAAAAGCGGTTCGCCAGAAGCAAGAAAGTACCAACGAACATGTAACAACAACCGCCGAACCTGTGAAGAAAGGTTAGGCTGCATCGGAGGCAACAGGCATGCGACTGTTGATCCGCCGTCAAGGCAACTTAATAGATGTAAGCCCGGACGGCCACTCGGCGTTATCGCCAGAGGTCGGCAACCTGCTCGCCCAGCATTTGACTTATGACCACAAGACTGTTCTTCGTGGCCACGCACAGTGGGACGCTGCGAGTGGAAGTCGTGAAGGTATACAGATTGAACCGCGGAACCTGTTCCGCAACGAACAAGGCCGGCTAACTACCGGCGCTGGCTTCACTGCCAAGATTACACACTTGCTGCAAGGCGCTGGCCATGACGTCCACTTCACGGACATCTCGCCAGTCCGTCAGCGTCCCGACTGCTACGAGCCTGACTGGGACAACCTCAACCGCCACTTCTCGCCACGGGCCAGGCAGATCGAGTGCTTGGAAAGAGTGGCGGCTACGCAGGGCGGTATCATTAACGCGACGATGGGCTTCGGTAAGACCCACCTGTTCAACGCGTTGTGCTGGCTTTACCCCAAGGCCAAGATCGCGATCGTTGTTAAACCAAAAGACGTTGCCGCCCGCATCGTCCGACAGCTCACACGTTACTTCCCAAACATTGGCCATGTCGGCGGTGGTAAGAAGCTCTATGGTGAGCGGATCACCGTCTTTACCGCCGGTTCGATGCGACACTCGGACGGTGACTTTGACTTCCTGCTGGCCGACGAAGCCCACCAGCTTATGTCGACGAAACACAGCGAGGACCTGGGACGCTACTTCCGCCAGACGCGGAACTTCGGCTTCACTGCCACCCCCGAGGGCCGTCTCGACGGCGCTCATGTGAAGCTGGAGATGTTCTTCGGCCCGGAGATCTTTCGGTTGTTGTACCCCGAAGCCGTTCGCCTTGGGCTGGTTGTACCCATCCGGGTTCGCTGGCTTCCCGTCCGCTCAAACGATAATCCTGCCCATAACAAAACTGGCGTAAGCCGGATGCGGTGGGGGATTTGGAGAAATCAGCAGCGGAACGCTATCTTCGCTAATGATGTTAGAGCCACCTACGACGCCGACACCCAGATACTGATGGCTGTTGCTACCGTGGACCATGCAATTCATCTTTGGAACCTTCTTCCCGAGTTCACCCTGTGCTATTCAAACAGCGAAAATGTGGACTTTGAGGGATACAAACGCAGCGGTATGTTACCGGAGAGCTTCTGTCCAATCACGTCAGCGCTCAGGGACGGCTACCGAACGCAGTTCGAGGAAGGCACGCTCAAACGCGTGATTGCCACGGACGTATGGAGCACTGGAGTTGACTTCGAGCAGCTACAAGTTTTGTATCGGCTGGACGCTCGCGAATCTGAGATCCTCAGCTCGCAGTGGGGCGGACGACCGAGTCGTCTGTTCGAGGGTAAAGAGTGCTCGGAGATCATTGATGGTATCGACTACTTCGACAAGACGTTGGAGCGTAAATCACTCAAGCGAAAGTCGCATTACAAACAACATGAGTGGGAACAGGATTGGCCCCGCTCACGGCGGCAGAACAGTATTAGTCACAATGGATAGAGAACGTGTAATCCAACTCGACGAGACAGCCTTCCCGACCACCGTGTCGGCGGAGGTTGACCTGCGCGCCGCCGAGGTGCAGCAGTTCGGCCGTCTCGCTGCGGTGGTGAGACGCGTTTACATAATCCTTCGGTCTGAGGCCGAGGACAGCGACTACACCCCCGGCCCGCGATGGGACGGCGGCCAGACCCGCTACGGTAAAACGTACAAACCAGTTTGGCCAAAGCTCGCACAGTTCTTTGTCAAACACAACATTGAGCCGCTGGGTTTTATGAAGGCTCAGTTCTGGCAAAAGAAGTCCAACCGCAAACCACTGCCCGACCAGATGACGTCGGCAGCGGCCCTTGAGGATTGGGAGAAATATAAGAAACAGATTCAAGGTGATCTTACTAAGCGCCTCGCCTGGGAAATTGGGTCGGTGCGGAGTGAGATGCTGCCTATGCAAGAGGGTCTTCAATGGCCCTACATACGCGCCCTTCGCTGGGCCTTGAATAACGAGCGTACCGTAAAAGCCTCACCGCTGGTCCGGTACTGCTTAGCCGTGGAGTATGGTCTGAACGACATCGCTGAGTTGTTTCACGACCAGGCTCTTTTCCAGTACGCCTTCCAGAAAAACGCATACGATGTGGCTTGGTCGGAAGGAACCTTACCGGCTGCGCTCCAGCAGGAAGCACAGCTCCTGGTCGAGAGGGTACTCACATGACCGGGCTAGATAGAAAGGGATCGACGGGATGTCAGATTTTGGAGACCATCAACAAGACACGGTAACGGCAGCACAACAGAATTATGGCGCGGCGAGTCGGGTAGTTCCGACGATGTTGGACATGGTTTTTATCTGTCTGCTTCGCGCGCCGGTCTTCTTCGATGAAGCCCGCCGGTTCGTACGGAACAATCAGTTTGACCCAGCACGTGAGCCGCACTACGCGGTTCTCTGGGAGATACTGTGCGTGCTACGAGACGCCGGCTCTCGGTTTACCTGCGCCAATGTGATCACGGAATGTCACAGGGTGTTATCGGATGATCCTGCCCACCTTCATCCGGGCTTTCAACCGATACTGCTGACGCAGGGGCCACAAGGGCTCATCTGGTCAGCGTTCAATGCTCCCACGCAAGAAGTTGACCTGCACACCGCGAGGTCGCACCTTCGGGAGTTCCTGCACGAGCGAACGGTGGCTTCGCCGCTGCGCAGGTTTATGGAATCAGTCAACTCTGGCGACACACCGGCAGGGTTGGATCACTTCCTCGACAACATTATCAACACGCGGCAAAGCATCCAGGGCATGGAGACCCTGCCGATTGTGGAAGCCGTTCCTGACCTTAATGCCCGTCTCAAACCGCCGTCGATCTTTCACCCAACTGGGATTGAATGGATCGACCTTCCGCTTGGTGGTGTCCGCGAGGGCGACGCCATCGGAATCATCGGCGGTACCGGGTCAGGTAAATCCACGCTCGGCGCCCACATCTCCGTGGCGTGTGCGAAGCGTGAGTACCTTGAAGCACAACAGGCCGACCGTGACCCCCGATGGGTCGGGCTGTTCACGTATGAAGAATCGGTCCAGAAGATGCGTCCTCGAACGTGGTCCGCTGGCTTCCAGATTCTGCGAGAGCGGCTTGAGAACTTGACGCACCCAGCGTCACAACTCACGCATCGTGGCAACATGCTGGAGTACGAGCGGAACCTCTACGGGGTCAACGATCGCGAGATGCTCTCTGAGCAAGAGCGATGGCTTGCTGGCAGCACGTGGATGAACAAGACGCTCAAGCTGTTCGATATGTCTGGTAGTTCTGCGTTCCCCAATGCGGGGAAGGGCTACATTTCGGAGATCGTGGCTTGCCTTGACACCCAAGCGCAGCTTAGTGGTACAGGGCCGCTGATGGTGCCGATTGACTACGCTGGTATCGTTTGCCGCAACTACATGGCGGCGAACAACATGGACGACAGCAGCTTGCGACACCTGCTCTCCGAGTTTGGCAACCGTTGCCGCCGGGAGATCGCAGAACGCTTCAATTGCACTGTCACCATCATGCACCAGATCGCGCCGGCCGAAGGGCAGCGCAACGCTACCGCCCTGCTGCACCATTCGATGGCGGCGGAGTCTCGGGCATTTGCTGAGAACCTGGCAGCCTGCGCGTGCATCGGCAATACGGATGTGTCGACCGGCTGTCGCCGGTTGAACTGGTCCAAGATTCGCTATCAGGCTCAAGAGAAGGTGGAGCCTGTGACTATCCGCATCAACGATCAGTTTGCACTGATGGAAGACGTTGGAAGTATTTACGCCGTCGACGACTCCGGTCGCCGCTTCGTTCCTCGCGACACCTTGCAACGAGTGCATGGCGGGGAGCAGCAACCACAAGCACAGACGGTTACCGAAAATCCCCCCAACATTCGCACCCAGATGGATGCGGGTGAAGCTGCACTTGAAAGTGATGGGACAATCTAATGCCAACACCTGACCTTTACCCAACGAAATATGATCCCGGTTATGAGATGCCGGAGTTTCCGCCGCTCTGCCAGGAGTTGTACAACCGGTTGCAGGCTCGAATCGGTGGCGGTGTGAAAGTTGCCAACCAAGGAGAGGAGATGACCGGGCAGAACGTCCGGGGAGAGGATGGTGGTTTGTATTGGTCTGTCGCTACGTGGGGAGAGACCTATCGAGTCAATTGTCCTTTCTGCCGGGAAACCCGGCATCGCCTGTGGGTATCCCATCGGTTCGGTCAGCCTGATCCGGCTAACATGAACAAGTTGGGGATGTTCTACGGCGTGTGCTTCAACAACGATTGCCTGCGAGAGCCTGGCAATCGCAAGGAGCTTTACGACAACATCTTCGGTATCAAAAACCGAAATATACTCAAAGAGCCGCCGCCGCTCGGGCAAGGTGTGCGGTATGACGGCAAGCTGTCCGAAGTCGGCTGGCCAGGTAACGTGACACCGCTCTGGCAGATGGACCCTGGCCACATGGCGATGCAGTACCTGGTTGGTGATCGTGGTTTCGACCGCAATACTGCGATGACCTACAACCTGCACTACTGCACGCAGGCTGATCATCGCTTCCGCATGTGCACCGATCGCATCATGGCTCCGTTCATCCAGTTCGATAAAATGGTCGGCTGGCAAGCACGGTACGTGGGCGAGCCTCCGCACAAGGGAGTCCCGAAGTATTACACGATGCCCGGGATGCCCAAGCGGAACATTCTTTACAACCACGATCGCTCGTCGGACTTCCCGTTCGTGGTGGTCTTCGAGGGAATCACTGACGTGTGGCGCTTCGGCGATCCGTCAGTGGCAATCTGTGGCAAGACGATGTCAACCGGACAACGATTGCTCTTGCAGCGATCTTGGTCCGGCAAACCGATCATCCTTTGCCTTGACCCGGAAGCCCGCGAGGAATCTGCTGGCATCCTTTACGAATTGAACAAGTCTGACCTCAACCCCGTGGTCAACGTGACGCTCGACGCCGGGTGGGACCCGGCACAATACGCGTCCAGTACCCTTTGGAATATCGTTTACTCTCAGGCCAATGCAATCGGAGTGCAGTTGCCAGAGATTAGGTAGCACTGCATGGCAACCCAAGACCTTTTCCAGCACATCATTGAGGATCGGCCGGAACATGATGAACTGAACGCTCAGTTTCCGTTCTACCCACTCAACTCGCCCGGCATGCACTTGCCTGGGCCTGACTTCGAGAGGGTGGCCAGAGACCTGGGCGACGACCCGCCGTTCACGAAGGAACGCGACGGGAAGAATTGGCAGGTGACTAGCGCTGGCAAAAACCTGCACTACTTGTATCGACGCGCAACTTTCGACGACTCATTTCAGATGTCGATCAAGGTTAAAGGTCGCGACGTCTCGGCTGCGTTTGTGCCGGGGCACTACATGACGGAAGATGCCTTTGACTGCAACGGTGGACCCCGTGAGTCGAAGGTGATGATTATTGGAAAACACCCTGGACACGAGGAGGTCCAGGCACGACGAAACTTCACTGGCCCAACATCGGAGTGCCTGTTCGAGGCATTGGACACGTTGGGTGTTGACGAGGGGGAGCGGGCCGAGTGGTACATCACTAACTTGGTCAAGCACACTCAGCTCGATCGGCAGGGCGACGGCCTCCCACAGGCTTGGATCCGTAACTGCCTACCTATCCTCGACGAGGAGCTGCGTCTGTGTCGCCCTGATTACATTCTTTGTCTTGGCAGCCACGCGTCGAAGGCGCTGCTCGGGACCCACGCTGCTGTGACCAACATGGTTGGGCGCGTGGAACGCCTGACGTTTCCGATCTCCGATCCCGGGGAGGAGAAGCGGTACCACACGGCCAAGGTAATGGCCGCCGTGCATCCCGCCGCCGTTTATCGCCGGCCAGAGATGTTCGAGGGGTTCAAGGATCAGCTCGGCTTGTTCGTGCAACTGTCGCACGGCGCTGATGTAGGTGCTGCCGAGCGGGACATTGACCACACGGTCATTTACAAACACCGGCAACTCAGGAAGTTGGTTGATGAGATCAGAGCAGACCCAAGCCGGTGGCAAATTGCCATCGACGCGGAATGGCACGGCGACTACCCCACGGAGCCCGGAGCCTATCTCCGTACCATTCAGTTCAGCACCAAACACGGTGAAGGCGTCACGGTTGCATTACGACACCAGCACGGGCACCCAGCGTTTCAACCGTCTATTGGCCATGCAATCGAGGAACTGAACCGGCTGTTCAAGACGGATCTGGAGACCGGTTACCGACCCCGCATCGGCGGTTGGTTCCTGCGTGCTGACATGCCGTGGTTGCTCTACAACGGTATCGACTGCCGACAGGAGTTCATGGCGCCTGCGGCAGCAGAGGGAGCTGCTCAGGGTGGTTTTGCTGCTGACTTGCAATACCACGCCGTGCAAGAGTCGGCGTCGTACAAGTTGGAGGATGTAGCGACGCGGCTCACGACGGTGCCCCGCTACGACAAGAAGCTCCATCACTGGCGGGATGAATGGTGCCGGGTCAACAAGAAGAAGTCTGGTGACCTGGAAGGTTACGGTGCATGCCCGGAGTGGGTGCTGCATCCGTACGCGTGCTACGATCCTGACGCGACCCGACGAATTGCCGTCGAGTGCGAGAAGCAGGGAGGCAAGCTCGACCATGATTTCCACGGAAACAACTCGTGGCAGCCGTACTGGGTAGCACATCGTGCAACCCCTGGCTTCCTTGAGATGGAGATGGCTGGGCTAGTGCTCGACCGCGGCCGAGTCGATAAGCTCACGCAGCAGTACATGACTGTGAAGAACCGTCTGATCGACGACTTTCGTATGAAGATCAACTGGCCGACGTTCAATCCAGAGTCCAACAAACAGTGTTGTGCCCTGCTGTTCGGCGACCACTACGCCTACCGGATCGACAACCAAGGTGCGCGTATTCCCGTGCGGCCCCCAGGCGCAGCGTGCCTGAACCTCACGCCGGTCAAGACGACCGGGAAGCGATCGAAGCCGTGGAGCCTTATCCTCTCCCGCGGTGAGTCCGATCAGTACACACCCTCTACGGATAAAGAGACCCTGGGCATCGTTGGACACGACCACCCGCTGGCGATGCAGTTGCGGGACATCAAGTTCATCAGCCAGGTTCTCAAATTAGCGCTTCGGCCACCGGCTGTCGAGGAGGACGGCACACACGTCACGGATGATGATGGCAACTTTGTTTATGATCGGGGAATGGCCTCGTTCTGCCATGCCGACGGACGTATCAGGACGCATCTCTCCCAACATAAGGAAACGGGACGAGCATCGTCATACCGCCCGCCTCTCCAGAACCTGTCGAAGCGCCGCGAGGATGATTACTCGCGGATCTTGGGCACCTGGGGCGAGGAGAACGGGCAGCGGATCGCGGAAGGAAGCTACACCAGCATCTACCCGCCGATGTACGAGAACCCGATCCGTACGATCTTCCGTGCCGCACCTGGGCACGTGTTGGTCGAGGTCGATTACACCGGAGCTGAGCTGGCTGTGATTGCATGGCTGGCAAACGACCCGGCAATGATCGACCACGTTCGCCGGAACATTCTCCCAGAGAGTCACCCAGACCACTACGACATCCACAGCAATACCGCCGTCAACGCGTTCAACCTCTCCTGCTCGCCCACGAAGAAAGGGCTCAAGCTGGCCAACAAGAAAGGCTTGCGAGTAGCAGCGAAGAACGTGAACTTTGGCATCCCGTACGGGCGTGGGGCTCCGGCCATTGCTCGTCAGTGTCGTGAGGAAGGTGTGCAGGTCACCGTCGATGAGACGCAGCGCCTGATTGACATCTACTTCGCAACTTACTCGGGGACCGTAGAGTTCCTCGCTGAATGTCGCAACCGGGTTGAAGACCCACAGTGGTTATGCACGGCCTTTGGTCGTTACCGCCGCTTCATCCGATCTCACGACCGGATGGTGGTCGGCGAACAGGAGCGGCAGGCCCAGAACTTCCCGATCCAGGGAACCGTGGCCGATGCTGTCTCCAGAGCGGTGGATAATCTGTACTATTATCGGTTCGAGAGGAGCATCGCTTACACGCTGCTGCTCCAGATCCACGATGCGGTGCTGTTCGAGGTACCAATCGAAAACCTGAGGGCATTTGTGGAAGGCGAGGATGGTCACCCGTCCGTCATTCACGAGTGCATGGTAAATCGTGTTCCGATCTGGCCGACGTACTTGGATGGTACGCGACGCACTGAGGTAACTGAGCCCTACAACTTCGGCATCGACTACGATGTGCAGGTGAATTGGGGTGAAGACATCACGGAAGACCAGGCAAAAGAGTTGGGAATCCCGCTGGACCTGATCTAGCAAAATTCCTTGGAATAGATACAATGGCCGTTACTGTCGTAGTGGGAAAAACCCCGATGGCAGAGCACTAGAAAGCGTTTCACTTACACCAGCACGAAAGAGAGAGTCGACATGTCGAGAGACACCAGTCTGCGCCAACGGCCACGCCGCCGTTACTCGTTTTCCCAGCACGGGAACAGCGAGCAAGGCCAACGCCACGGCAACTACCTGATTCAGAACAATCAGGCTGATCTTTGGTCGCCCGCCTACGGGGCCGGGGTGACCACCATTCGGATCTTTCCGGCACCGAGCCCGGACTTACCTACCGAATGGGATCCTTACCGTTTCCCTGCCGCTGATCCACACGAACCGCTTGGGTTTGGTGACTGGATCCGCCGGTACCCCGCTGTTCGGTCGATGGGCGATCCGTCCGTCACCTTCATCACGAACGATCCGGGCAATCCCCAGATCGAAGATCCCCAGATGACCCCTGGTTGGCTGCTGTACCGTGCGATTGATCGTGCGGTTGCTTCCGGCCAGGACCGTCCCGGTTGGGCCAGTCTGCTCCGCGGCGGACGCGGTCGGGGTGCCCAGCTCTCGCGTCCGAGCGAGGTTTACCTGGTTCAGTGCGCGATCATGTCGTACAAGAACCGGGCGTACAGCCCGCCCAAGGGCTTCGGACAGGACGACAAGCTCTGCATCATGGAACTCGGCCCGTCGGCTGGGCTCGCCATGATCAACGAGCTGCACCGCGAGATCGAAGGTTATCAGGGTGATCCTGACGACTTCTCGGGCCGCTACTTCAACGGCGACCCGATCGACCTCGATGCCGGTCGCTTCATCAACTTCTTCACGCTCAAGGATGGCGACCCCCGTCAGACAGCCCAAGCGCAGAACAGCGGTTGGAACCAGGGTAGCAACAACCCGGCCAGTGGCGGCGGTCGGGGTGGTAACGATAGCGAACCTATCGGTTACGGCTGCTTCATGGAGGAGCAGTTCCAGGGTATTCCCGCTCGCCTTCGCGAGTACGAGACGGTCGTTCGCGCCCGTGTTCAGCCGTGGGAAGAACTGGTGCGTGTCCCAACGATCGAGGAGCAGGCTCACTTGCTCGCCGACAAGTTCCCGCCCGAGGTGATCGAGTATGCCTGGGCCGCTCATCCTGAGTGGATTCCTGAGGAAGTCAGCCGCCGCGCTCGCGCTGCGGTCAGCGTCGGTGCTCCCGGCGGTATGCCTCAGGCCGGGCCTGCTGGTTCGCCTCCTCTGGCGGGCTCTACGCAGCCTGTGGCTGGTGGTGCCGAAGCTCCGGCCCAGCAAGCGCCTCCGGCGCAAGCGGGCGCCTGGGGCCAATCTGGGGCTGCTCCTGCGGCTCCTGCTCCTGTTGCTCCGCACCAGGAGCAAATGGCACCTCCGCAAGCGGCACCTCCGCAAGCGGCACCTCCGCAAATGGCACCTCCCACGCAGCAGCCTCCGGCCCACCAGCCGATGATGCCGCAAGGGAATCCGCCTGTCGCTGGGCAGGCACCGCCTGCTACGATGGGTTGGGGAACGCAGCCTAACGCCGTTGCGCCACCAGCGCAGCAGCCTCCGGCTCAAGCTCCCTCGGATCCTGCTCTTGCACCCGGTTCGATCCCGCCCGCTGCTGCTGCCATCCCGCAAGGGATGACTCAGCCGGCAGCTCAGCCTGTCGCCCCCGTGGGCACGCAGCCTGAGCCAGCGATCTCGCCGCCGGAGAATAATCCTGTCGCCCAACAGTTCGATACGCCGCCTGCCCAGGCGGCACCGTTGAACCCGGCGCAGGAGGCCCTCCAACGAGCACAGCAAGCTCGGGACGCCAAACGGGGCTAGGGCTAGAGAGAGCCTAGGTAATTAGAAACCTTAGAAACCTTAGGAGCCCGGTGCGGATCGCCGGGCTCCTTTTTGACATACACGGAGTACGACATGGCAAAGAAGCGAAGCCGACGTCGTAGCGCACCATCGCCATGGGAGGGCGACCAGAGGGATCAATCGCTGGACGGAATGTTTGAGGCGATGCGGAACGAAGCCGCAAATGATCTCGGGCGCAACGATATTAGTATCGGAATGGAATCAGAGGCACTGCTGGTCGGGCTCCCCTTGCCTGCGTTGTCTTTACGTTATCTGTTCCAATCCACAGTCTTCCCGTTATCGAAGATCCTCCAGATCACCGGTGAAGAAGGCTCGTGTAAATCTGCGTTTCAGTTTGAGATGATGCGGTGGCACCATGTTTATGGTGGCGGCTCTGTGTTCATCGAGAACGAACTCAAAGACAGCCCGGAGCTACGTCACTCGATCCTCCAGTGGAACGAGCAATGGTTGCGGCGGCATGAGATTATCCAGACGCACTACCTTGAGCAGTGGATGGACGCCCTTACGACGTTCACTAGCATTGCTCGCACGCAGCAGGACCACGCCACCGGGCCTGGTCATACCATACCGATCATGTTCTCGATCGACTCCCTGATGGCGACAGCGCCGTTGGAGAGTATCGAAAAGATCGAGAAGGAAGGGCACTCAATGCGTGGATTTGCATTGGCGGCCAACTTGATCTCGTCCTACATGCGGACAATGCCTAACCGGCTCAAGACGTACCCGTTCACGATCTGTGGCACCAACCACCTCAAACCCTCAACGGACTTCATGGGACGCCCGACGCACACCATCCCTGGTGGCAAGTCGGTCAAGTTCATGGAGACTTTCGAGATTGAGATGCACCGGGCTCCCGGTGGTGACATCGACAAGCTCGATTACGGCGGGATCAGATGCCGCATTTTGTCGCGTAAGAACAGCCTTGGCCCCAGCCGCAAGCAGATCGTTGCCGAACTGCTGTGGTGGTATGAGTTAGACGGTAATGGGAAGATGCGGCAGAAGACGGCCTGGGATTGGGACACAGCCACGGTGAACATGCTGCTCGGGTTCTCCACGGCCAAGGGCAAGAAGACCTTGTTCAACCACTTGCAGGAGATCTGCCGCATCGTCGTTAAGAACAAGCAGATGGCAAAGTGCCCGACGCTTGGGATCAACGAACATGTGGAATACAGAGAGATCGGAGCAGCACTCGAACGCCGGCCCGATCTGCTCTCACAGATGAACGCTGTTCTGGGTATTGCCGAGCGCCGGGCCTTTCAGCCTGGTTTGGACTACCGTGACTTATTGGCCACCGAGCAAGCGGCGGGCGAGGCAGCAACTGAGAGCTTGTACGAGAACGTCGAGAACATGCCAACGCCTGATCTTGATGTGCTTGATCCAACCGGTACCGCCGTCCCGCCAACCGAGGCGGCGATGTTGGGCGAGGAGGAACCAGAAGAATGAACTGGCTCAGCGACACACCGGAATACGAGAAGCTCACACAGGAGCAGCGCGTTCATGCCTTGGAGGAACGTGTCATCAAACGCATCTGGGACTATGCCAACGCCAGGCCGAGAAGCCTGGCCGCGGCGGCCCGGGAGTGCAAGTTGGAGACTGGGGTTCCCTCGTTGAACTTCGAGTGGTTCTTTAACCATTACCCATTCCCAGTTGTCTTGGGCGCCGCCAAGCTGGACTGGATGAGCAGGATTCAAGTCGGCGATCTGTTCGGGCCGTTCACGAAGCTGCCCTTCTTCAAGGAATACGAGATGTTCTTGGAGGGTGTGGACGTGGACCCGGTTAAAGAACGGGCGGCATTGATCTTTCCCTGGGCACACATCCCCAAGGGCGGTAATGCCATGGCCATCCACAACTACCCTGTAGATAGCACTGAGGATCCTGACCTGCGGACTGAACGAGGGACTCGCATCGTGCGTCCTCTCGGGAACCCGACGGTCATTTACGTTGTTGAGTCTCTGAACGACTTCCTTGCGAACGTCGGTACCGAATGGGCAGAGTAGATGGCACCAACCGATCACGACGCACTGTACTGCCGACCTCACATGGAATCATTCCGTCGTGGGCAGTCGACAGCTCTTGCTAAGTATCTGACATCAGTCGATCGCCATACGACGATCTGCCCTATTTCCGACCCGGATGAGCTGACTTACGACACCGAGGGCTGCACCAATCGGGGCGGTTATCGGTTCACGGCCATCAGCTTCCGCCAGGTCGCCCAGATCATTGCCCCCGGGCTCAGCACACTTCTGCCTGATCTCTCTGGTACCATTGCCAGGAAGCAGGTGGACGAGGAGATGATTGACGAACATCAGGCTCGTGATATTTTCAACAAACTCGTCCGTCTGCGATTCCCCTTGCTTAGCTCGTATCGCTTATTGCGGAACGAGAATACCAAAACCATCGACGGAGTCGTTGGCCAGAAGCACCGCTCCCTTGAGAACCTGACCATGTTGGAAGCCGCTGGTAGCGCTGTGGCGACACTTACGGACGACATCGAGTTTTATGCAGCAGCCGTGGTCGGTCGCAAGATGATGCTGTGGTATCGTGCCAAATCCCCGATGTTCGTCAGGGAGGTCAGTGGCAAGCCGTGGTCGTTTTATCACGGATACTACTTCCGCAACGCCGAGTCCACCGGGACTAGCGTACGTGGAGGTTTAACTGTGTATACGAGGCACGGTTCGTGTTTAGCCCCCTTCACCAAGAAAAGCCGCGTGACACATATCGGCCGGGACTTCAATCAGCGGTTGGGCAAGATGTTTCAACACATTTTGGGACCCGATGCCCCGGTCGAGAAATTCCAAGAGGGCGTTGATAACCTATTGTCAACGTCGTTAGGCTACGCGGAGTTGGGGGACAAGGAGAAGAAACGATTTGAGAAGGATGCGGTGAAAGCGTTGAGCAACATTGGGTTGCCCCAACGATGGGCGTCCGAGATCTTCGAGACGACGCTCAAAGTAGGTAGCGTTGACTTGGCAGACCTCAAGCCACTCGTAGACTTTAACCATATTTATGCGACTCGGACTTTCTTCGATATGTTCTCACCCTTGGTTCGGATGGCGCGTGACCTACCGAGCAACCGTAGAGAGGGTGTGGAGCAAGTGGCGTACAAGGTACTAACCGGAAAACTGGAAATGTGAGGACAATACTGTGGGAAGACAATCCCAAGCAACCCGAGCGGCCCAACGTAGTGTGAAGACGATCTCTGACGATCGCAAAGAAGCTGTCGAACAAATGAACGCCAAGCTCAAAAGGAAGCTCGGCACGATCGACAAGATGTTCGCGGACAGCCGGGAAGCGAACCTTCGCTTCTATCACAAGCTGGGCAGCATTTGCCGTGAGGTCAAAGAGGACCCTGAAACATACGACCGAAAAGGCTATCGCCTGCTGGAGCAGGCGTTGTACACGCAGAAGCGGACGCTGCGGAAAGCCCGCCAGTTCGCTGAGCTGTACGATGAAGCACAGCTCAACGGTTTGATCGCGATGGTGCACGAGAACACTGGCTACCGTATCCACTGGGGCCACCTGACTTACCTGCTCGGGCTGAATACCGAGAAGCAGCGTGAGGACTGGGCGCAGAAGGCGGTACGCAACCTATGGGATCCACCGGCACTGCACGCGGCCATCAAGAAGCGATTCGGTGATCGCGGTGTTGGCGGCGGGCGACCCCATCAGTTGCCAGCCACCACGCACATGCAGATCCGCCAGATGATGGAGGTCTCTCGGAACTTCGTCAACAAGCGGAACCTGTGGAATGGGGATGACGAGAACGTCTTTGCCAACGTCGCCAACGAGGCTCCCGATGAGATCGTGGAGTTGGACTTGGATAATCTGGAGGCCACGAAGGCCCACCTCAGAACGATCGCTACCGAAGCCCGGGCGATGGAAACCCAGATCGACGCGTGCATTGCCCGTGTCAAGGACGTTTTCAAGCAACGGGCGAAGGCGGAGAAGGCCGCCAAGAAGAAAGAATCCGGGGCTGGGAAACAGCTCCGGTCAATTGACCTGGGTGACGGAGGCCAGAAAGGGACCACCGGAAGCCGTCGCCGGCGCGCACCCGCGTCGGCAAAGTAGGAGTAGCAAATGCGAATGTCAATACGAAACTTCCCGTTGTCCATTGACCCGTCCGTAAGCCAGGTAGAGGCACAATTACTGGTGGACGACGCGGGAGTAGATGAGATCACAGACCGAACGCCGGGCACATGGAGGGTACTGCACCGCGTTCCTACGGAGTTAGTCCATGCCGTTGAAGGATCGCTGACAGCTTGCCGGCACTTCTTCGGGGACCGCGAAGCGCTGGCGCTCTGTCGGTTCTTGGTCGGTTACAACACTGGAGGAGCCTTGACCCATCTGATCCTCATCGGAGATGATGGGCAATTCACGGTGGAAGATTTACCGGCAGAATTGTTGGGCCTGGCCACGGAGAAGCCTTCGGTCCGTTTAGTTTTCGACGATCCCACGGATAGGGAGCGTTTCATCGACGAGCTGGAACCGCGCACGTTGGACGCGCTGGCTGAGCCCCCGCGTCGTATCGGAGTTAGCGTGGTGCCACATGATGGAACCGAAGGATAGTTTTACAATCTGCGTGCTTCTCTACGGAGATCACACCAACCTTGGCCATCGTTGCTTATCGAGCCTTGCCCGTGCCTGCCCGGATGCGCTTCCTACAAATCTCCGGGTAGGGCTGAACGAAGTCAGCAGCCGCACCGATAAATACGTTGCGTCGCTGGTCGAGAACGGTTGGTTGCTGGAGGACAACATCTGGAGGTCAGCGGAGAACATCCATAAGTATCCCATGATGCGACGGATGATCTACGACCCCGACAGACCGGTGGAGACTCCATACGTCATGTGGTTCGACGACGACTCTTACATCAAAGAGGACCAAGTCGGCGCGACCCCTGACTTCCTGACAAACACACTGGGTGCTCTTGACCCGTGTGCTCTCGATCCTCAACTCAAGTCAGCGGCATACGCCATGTGCGGCGCCGTCTACACCCTGCCACTCGAAGGTAGGCAGAAGCATTGGATTGAGGATCAATCGTGGTTCGGGCACAAGCCCGTCCGCAACCCCGCCCGCTTCGCTACCGGTGGCTGGTGGGCAGCCAAGTATGAGATGCTCAAGAAGTTCAATTACCCCTGGCCTGAGCTGGACCACCGTGGCGGCGACGTCATGCTGGGTCAACTCTTGGATCAACAGGGGATCACACTGACAAACTTCCGCAAAGGCGTTGCCATTAACGCCGACGAGAATGGTAACGAGTCCAAGGCAGCACGCCGGGGATTCAATCAGCCGCCACTCGGTAAGACTTACGTGCGGGGAGCGGCCTCTCAAGTTGCCTCCCCTCCTGAGCCGGTACTGCCGGTGCAGCCGCCCCGGAAGATTATCAGGCTTATTGATGGATTGGATTTGTAATGGAGTTCACCTACAACCGTATCGCCGTCGACCTCTACGAGGGCGGCGAAGATCCACCCCACGACATCATCCCTCGCAAGAATGGTGAGTTGTGGCTTGTGCCGCACGCCCCGATCAGCCTCACGGCGAAGATCGACTGGCGGCATCATAAACGGGAAGACAACGTCTACATCCCGCTTTACCCGTACCTGATTCCCTCGGACCCCGACTTGGCGTTGGGCTTCATGTTGCAGCTCGGCATGCGAGCCGCTACTGATTTGGGGCAGAAGCTCGTCCGCGTCCACCTGTCGCTTGGGAATCCAGTCAACGAAGTGTTTCAGGAGGGGATGGGTAATGCTTGGCAGTACCAGGTTGGCATCGCCCTTCGCATCAAATAGGAGATTACCGTGACGGAAACACCACAGAAACCAATGCTCGAACAGTGCCTGGACGAACTCCAAGCAACTACACGTCAGTTGCGTGAGGTGTCACAGGCTTACCAGCAAATGAAGGCCCTACTACAACAGGCACAAGAGGATCCCTCGAAGATCGACACTGAGCAGTTCAGCGTCGTGATGACGATCCCCGGCACCAACTTCCAGGTGCCTCTCCCGATGACTGGCGACACCACTCAGGTGATCAATGCTATCGAGACTGGGGCGGCTGCCCTTGGGGAGCAGATCGTCAGCCTTTGGGCTGCGGCGCATCAGCTCACAACGAGTGCTAGTGAGCACTGCCAAGCAGCAGCTCAGGCAGCAGAGGAGCAAGCCGCCGGAGGTAATTAGAAACCATGTCACGCTACTGTAATCGCTGCAACGAACCGCTCGAACGTCTCGATCGGTGTTCAAATTGCGGCTCACCTGAGTTCCGTATAGGAGTGGAAACGACCCATGGCAAAGAAGAAAGCCACCAAGAAGAAGGTTACACCGAAGAAGAAGGCCAAGAAGAAGGCCACGGTGAAGAAGAAGGCAGTCAAGAAGACCACCAAGAAGAAGTCGACGCGGCCTCGCGGCCTTGAGACCCGATAGGGGTCACCGTGTCCGAAGACCTACCGAGATTCGACCTAAATGGCATCTACCGACGACGAAACAGGCTTGTCGAGAGATGTGTGCAGCCACGGCTTGACCAGCGCATGGGCGGAGAAGACGTCCATGCGCTGGTAGCAGCCATCAGGGGAAATCTGCCCAGCGGTATCTCGCGTGACACTGTCTTCGAGAGCGTCAGGTATCTAGCCGGCCGTGTGTTGTCCCTCAAGGAGGGCACGGAGCTGTGCTGGAGAATCGCTGGCAATATCCCCCGATTGAAAGCTGGTACCCCTGCGACACCTTGGACGGCGCAGCGTGAGAAAGAGTGGATCCCACTCCAGATCATTCGCGCGGTTCCGTACCGGAACCAACGAAATAAGATCGGTTACAACTATGACTTCCGCGTGCTGGCAGGGTCGCCCTGTCCTATGAAGGTTACGGCGTTCTGGGATAGGAATCTTGCCAGGATGGTTGCTGTCCGTATGGGCTTCTCGAAGTGGATGAGCGGGGCCTACCCGTATCACCACGGTACGGAGCTGGTGGGTTTACGTCTGCTCGGCGAGCTGGATCCTTTGCGAAGCCAGTATGCCCCTACGTTCTACGAAGTCGCTGTCCCCGGCTCACTCTCCAAGTGGAATCGCGACAACGTGTTGAAGGTCCGCTGTCGAGTTGATCCATGCCCGCGTGGGTTTACAGACGCTTGTCGTCAGTGTGCTGTCGGGTACCAGGAGTGCCTGGCCGCTACACACCGTCGCAATTACATCCAGCAGTTCTGCTCCAAGTGCGGGAAGGATGCAGTCTGGTTCGATTTGGACCTTTCTCCCGAACGGTGCATGAATTGCCAAACCAAGGAACTTCTCAGGAAGGTTGAATAATGCCAACCCAAGTACCAATTGAAGTGTTTCGTATCGGCCACACCGTGGTCGACCGGGACGAAGTCCGACGATGGATGACCTTCGTCGGCGCTGACGAGTTCGAGATCCCAACCGACGAGGCGATCACGAACCCTGCCCTACTCATCGCCCTCGCGGCGAAGCGGTGCTACATGAGCTTCCAACCAGGGCTCAATCCGAATGTGACGCGGATCCGCAAGGACTACGTCAAGTTCTTCGACAACATCCTTGCCTCCGGGCACGGTTCTGTCATGGAGCACTCGGTCTACAACTTCGCGATCGAGAACGTGAGCCGCGTGTTCACGGCGGAGATGAACCGGCACCGTGCTGGGTGGGCGATCTCCGAAGGCTCGCTGCGTTTCATCCGGTTCAGCGAGAACATCCCGTACTGGGTGCCCGACAGCATCAAGGGGCCTGACGTGCTCAAAGGGGGCACAGAGGCAGACAGCCCTACCGCACCGGTCGTTTTTATGAGGGCCAATGCGTACGACAAGGAGAAGATACAGCACACGTTCGACGCGTGCCTCCGCAAGGTGTCCGATGATGCGCGGCTGGACTTGCGAAAGCAGTTGACACGGGAAGTGTTCAATCAGGCGTTTGGGTCCCAGGAAGATTTCTATCGGATTCTGGAAGTCATCTGGGACATGGATGAGTCCGACCAGAACTTCGGCTACAAGAAGAAGGTTACGTCGATGATGCGACGCATCGTCGGCTTAGGCGTCGCCACCGGCGGCGTGTGGAGTGGTAACATCCGTGCCCTCCGCCACGTGTTTACCATGCGCTGCTCACCGGCTGCCGAGGAGGAAATCCTGCATGTCTTCTCCCGTGTGGTGAAGGTCATGGTGGAGAAAGAGCCCATGCTCTTTGGCGACTTTGAGCAGACCGAAGAAGGGTTCTGGGCTCCCAAGTACGTCAAGGTCTGATGGCAAGACGACGATACCCCCGGCCAATCGTGCTCCTCATCAAGTCGTCTGACCCTGGGTGGGAGGAGCACCATTTCGCCACAGTGACCCTGACCGAGGGAGCACTTCGCTGGTATCTCAAAAAGATTGAGGTGGCCACGAAGCTCCGTGAAGAAGAACGCATGTTCCTGTGTCTCAGTTACTTCGACTACCCAGTGAGATATTATACGTCATCGGCAATTGACGACATCGACGAGCTGCCCCATCGGGAGGAGTTAGCGTCGGCGTTGTTATCGGAGATGGAGTGGGGCGAGGACGCGAGGCTTAGTACACTGGAGGCTTGGCACCTGGAGCAGAAAGACGAGCTGCACCACACGTGCCGAACCGAGTGCGACCAGGTCGCGATTTACGAGGACCGCATACATTACGAGTGTGTGATGAAGCACACCAGTTCTCGGTTAGAAACTGAGGCTATACGAACTGATGAGCTGCGTGACCTGCTGAAAGAGGCCGCGTTGTTCGATACCAACTAAGAACCTCAACAAGGAGCCCACAGATGGCAAAGCAACAGCTTGACCGCCGGTACGTAGCTGCCTTGGAGAAAGCAACGGATGTGATCTTCGAGTACGCCACCTACCAGATGGACTGGGATTGGGACCAACTAGCCGACGAGGCTGGTCTCTGCCGGGCCACGGTGCACCGACTCGGTAACAGGATTACTCAGTTGCCACGCTGGCAGACGTTTTGGAAGATGGCGACGGCTTGCGGACTGGAGATGCAGTTCGTCGCCCTTAAATCCCAGCAGAAAATGATCGCCGGGAAGATCAAACGACTAAAACTGCATCGCGCAGCCTAAGGAGAGACCATGGGTCCGACACGACCACGCTTACAGGATAAGACGAACTTCTTCGAGAACATTGGAAAGATCCGCGTTGCTGGCACTGTTGCCAACACGAAGAAGAAGGTGGGGCGCAACGACAAGTGCCTTTGCGGGTCGGGCCGTAAGTACAAGAAGTGCTGTTTGAGTAAGAACCGACCGACGCCGCGACGGCAACAAGTGCCACCGCGGCCGAAGTCGGTTGCGAAGACCGAGGAGTTTCGTCCGGTCACTGAGCCCCAGTTCGATGGGGACGCTACCGTTATTGCCATGCGGCATGCCGGTGTACGAGAATCGGTAATTCATGCGTTCCTAATGACAGGACGCTTCATCGCCCCCGAGGCCCGCGAGATGTACGACGAGGAGACGCTCGCCGTGTGGGACGCAGCAATCGAGGAATGGAAAACAGAACATGGTGAAGAAGATCGCAGTCCCAGTGAAGAAGTTTCACCCCGAAGCGAAACCCCCGACACACGGGAGTGAGCACGCTGCTGGGTACGATCTGTACTGCGTGGGCGGGGTCCAAGGCATGGACCCCGGCCAGCTTAAGATCGTGGAAGACAAGCTGCCGCACTGGCCGGCGGCGCAGGACGACTTGGACAGTGGCAACTTTGCGTTGTACCCCGGCAAAGGGCACCTGTTCCGCACTGGCTTGGCCATGGCTATCGAGCCTGGCCACGCATGTTACTTTTGGGATCGCTCTGGGATGGGCGCTTTCAAGGAAGTGCACCGGCTCGCTGGTGTGATCGACGAGGACTATCGAGGTGAGTGGCTGGTCAAACTGATTAACCACAGCGACCAGATAGTGCGGATCAAGCCCGGCGATAAGATCGTGCAGGGCATCTTCCAAGAACGGATTGAATGTGAGTTTTCGCTTGTGGCGGAACTCCCAGAAAGCACACGAGGTGCTGGAGGATTTGGATCTACGGGGACGTAGGGAGTTACCTATGTGGTGGTGGGTAACTGGAGGAGTAGCGGCGTACCTATTCCTCTTGATCCCGGCACTTGGACTTTACAAAGCAGCCGGTGAGGCTGACGCACACATGGAGAAATGGTGGTATGAGCGACAAAAAGAGACACCTGACACAGATCCGACCGAGGTCGGGCGATGGCCCGCCGTACAGCCCACAAAGAGATCTTGCGTGGATCTACGCGCCTGCGATGAAGGAGGCTCTTGTCGCTCTGGATCAAGCGAACTGGACCGACGAGATGGAGGCGATCATCGGTGAGTTGGGTGTCAGCGAGGATGACATCAGTGAGGCGGTCGGTAAGCTGATCGAAGCACACCGTTACATCGTCAACACTCCTGATGTTGATAAGCCAGTCGACGCGCTCAACAAGGCTGGCTGGTACGATGCCCACCCTGGAGCCCGTTATTTAATCTACGGGCGCCTGGGCGAAGTCATGTTCGGTGGCTTCTTCATGGCCCTCCGTGACACAAGTGAGTACGCCAGCGAGTCATCGCAGGCGCGTGAGATTGCCGAGTTCATTGCCGCCGGTAAGATGGTGATGGAGAAGGGATCTGGTGCTGCACTATTCGTGGCCATCCCTGATAGTGCTGTTGCTCGCGAGCACCTGTCTATGTGCCAGCAAGCATTGAACGTCGCTAAAGAGCAGATCCAGTCCAATGAGAGACTTCACTCAGAGGACCTGGTCAAGATGGCGAATACAGGTACCAACATGGCTCACCGTATTGAGCGTCGTGACAAACGACTTCGAGGCGCGGAGAACATGGGCTTCTGGCGATCGCTGTGGTTCATGTTCCAGAAACCGCACGTGAGGCAATCATGGCTCAAGGAGACTTTCGTACTGGAGGAGAAATAGCTTTTGTAGGAGAGGTTATGAGCTGGGTGTTTCAAGACGCAACGATGGAGACCTTCGAGGGCATCGCCCGCCACATCAAGATCCCGCGGGATTACTTCCTGCTGGATATTGAGACGCTAGGCTATGGGCCGAAGGTCCCGATTGTTCAAGTGGGCTGGGGTGTCGTCAACGACGGCCAGCTCCTAAACATCGAGTCGTTGCTGCTTGACTGGTCGAATCCGCACTATGGGCAGGACCAGAAATGGGTGCAGGAGCAGATTGCTCGCATTACCCAGCAGATGGCTCAGAGCGGTAAGCATTACTGCACGACCTACGAACGCATGTGCCGAGAAGGCATTGACCCGATTAACGCCATGGAAGTTTTCGTGGAGTTGATCGAGACGTACATCAACGCTGGCCAGTTACTCGTTGGCCACAACGCATGGATGTTCGACCGCAAGCGGATCGACTTCCACTGCCAGCAGTTTTTCGACAGACCCATCAAATGGGAGAACTGCATCTTCGACACCGGCCTGGTGGAGAAGGCGGCGCAAATGAACCGCCCACCACACGCAGGAGAGACTCTCGACGAGTGGTATTCGCGTATCTACGGTGGCTCCAGCAAGATAAAATGGAATCTGGAGAATCACTGCGTCCAGAAGTACCAACTGGCAGAGCGTTTCGGTATTGATCCCAGCCTGGCACACGATGCTGGGCACGACTGCCGATTGACGTACTGCCTGTTCGAGACATACAGACAGATCACGGAGGCCCTCGTTGGCTAAGAAGAAGACTACCAGAAAGAAAGCGCCAGCGCTCGCCATCGGCAAGGTCCATATTGACAAGGACCCGAGGGTGTACGCTTCCACGGTTCAAGCCGCACCTGTTGATATGAAGCGGTGTGCTGGTGTAGACCTTGGCACCAGTTGCGGGATTGCTTTCGCCGACTTCAAGCCAGGGCAACCTATCGTTGACGTGCCAATCATGCTGGGTCAGTGGGACCTATCAATCGGCCCGTACGACAGTGGGATCCTCCGGCTCGTGCGACTCAAGCAATTCCTTACCATTTTGCAGCCCGACCTCGTCACGTACGAGGAGGTCAAGTTCACACCAGGCCAGGAGCTGTTGAAGAAGCGACAGAGCGCGGCCGCTATTGTGGCAAGAGTATCCACCGCAGCAGAGTTCCTGGGAGCGCTTAAAGCAACGCTGGGAATCTGGTGCGAAGAACGTAATGTGCCCGCCCACGGGCTCGGTATCTCAGCGATCAAGAAGTACGCCACTGGCAAGGGTAACGCCTCGAAGGTGCAGATGATCGAAGCAGCGAACGAGCAGATGGGTTTGGGCTTTTCCACGGAGGATTATGAAAAAACCGGCAGCGACAACATCTGTGATGCAGCGTTCTGCTGCAAGATGGGACTCGAAGCCTATTCGGAGGGCATGGACTTATGACGTCATGGGGAAGATCACCCACCGACAAGGAGTTCGTTGTTCCGGTAGCGAGGCGACAAGAGCCACGTGACCCGGTGACTTTGGAGTGGGTACCGATCCTACGCTCGGACGGACAATTTCTTGACGACACGGCACAAGCTCGCTTTGAGCACCGTGATCGCCGGCTGTGGATCTTCTGGATCACCCGGATGCTGAGTGACAACCCGCTCCACGGCTACGGCTACAACTATTACGTGCAGGGCACCAGCTCCGGTTGTGAGCCTGTGCGTTTCTTGGCCAAGTCCATCCCGGCAGGGAAGCGAACCACGGAGAAGTTCTCCAACATGCCAGTGGACAACTACCAGATCCTGACCGCCGATGCCGATGGCACCACCGATAATCCGGTCAAAGGCACGGTGGCCCAGATCTGCATTAAGACAGAGCGGCATGTGCGACGTTCGGCTTTGCCGACCGATTACGACCTTGAATACGATACTGAGGAGCGGACCGGACGCGTCAATGGCTCCCGTATCATGCTGTTCCCAAGCCAGTCTGAGATCAACGATGTGTTGGAGACTGTGGCGGATAACGATGCGGAGATCGTCGAGCGACTCATTGAGGAGAATGGCTTGGAGGATCGTTACACGCGTCGGCAACAGGCCACCACCCCGGCCCCCATGCAGCGCGCCATTACCACTGGAGCGATCTATGAGTCAAGGAGACAGTTCGGAGCTGCGGCAGCGGCAATGGACGCCATGTGTGCCCCTGAGGGCCGAGAGGAAAGATCTATTCAGCTATGAATACACTGATCTTTGGCGACTGCTTAGAGAAAATGCGTGAGATGGACGACGAGAGCGTCCATCTCGCGTTTGCGGACCCACCGTTCAATGTGGGGTTCGACTACGGCGACGAGTACGACGACAACCTGTCGGCCTCGGAATACTCCCGCTGGTCACGTGACTGGATCGAACAGGTCCACCGCGTGCTGCACCGGCATGGAGCCTTCTGGCTCGCTATTGGCGACGAGTGGGCTGCGGACCTGGTCTGCTGCGCCCGCTCGCTAGGCTTCCACCAGCGGTCCTGGGTGGTCTGGTACTACACGTTCGGCGTCAACTCGCCTAGCAAATATACCCGGTCGCACGCCCACATGTTGTACTTCACCAAGACCAAGACCAAGTACACGTTCAACCGCGACGCCGCTCGGGTGCCCAGCGCCAGGGCGTTAGTTTACAACGACAAAAGGGCCAATCCGAAGGGTCGTTTGCCAGACGACACGTGGATCCTCCGGCCGCAAGACCTCTCCCAAGAGGCTTTCCCTGAGTTCGGCGACACGTGGCATATCCCGCGGATTGCAGGCACTTTCAGCCAAAGGATTGAAGACGCGCCGAACCAGATGCCCGAACAGTTGCTGGGCCGTATTATTCGGCACTGCTCCAACGAGGGCGAGATCGTAATGGACCCGTTCGCAGGTACTGGGACGACATGTGCCGTGGCTAAAAAACTCGGCCGCCAGTATCTTGGTTACGAACAATCCCAATTATTCCTTGACGGGGCACGGCGGCGTGTCCGAGCCTGCCGCCAGGGTGACCCGCTTGATGGGCCGATTCCCCAGGGTGATGTAGAAGATGGCTAAACAACCACAAATCGTGACTCCCGGCCAAGTTGCCGGTAAATACGCTGCTGAGGACCTCGCACATGCCGGTGACTCCGCTCGGGAGATGATCGGACAGAGCAAGGTTCTGCAAACGTGCATCGCGACAATGATTGCCTCGCGACGGCTTTATATGGTAGCTCGCTCAGCCATGGACAACGAAGTGATCAAGGGCTGGGAAGTGGATGATGCTGAATTGATTCTCCAGACGCTGGTTATGTCAGCTCAGGAGAAAGCGAACGAGAAGTTCGAGATTGCAGATCTCCACAAATCGTGCATGGGCACGGTGCTACCGTTTATCGACATCGTATTACAACAAAGCCGGGATACCGGTGAGGACGTGTGTCCTGACCAGCCCGACGAAACAAATGAGGCAACCGAAGATGACCGCAGCAGGAGCGAAGCAGCCAACGCCCCAACAAGCGACGTCGCCACCACCGAGTAATGACCTCGGCCTGCGATTCTTTATTGGTGTGAAGACGGCCCCACGACGGGATTGGCAGAGATTCTTTGCTGAGCCCCAGGCCCCTGAACGCTACGGAGAAGCCGCAGCGAAGAAGTACCGTGACGAGAAACGGCAGAAGCAGGAGGACATCTCCAGCCGCATGCCGATCAGCGCCTTCGTACAGGAGGCAGTCGTCATCAATGGCGCTGGCAGCGAGGAGCTGCGCGTCCAGTGCCATCCCGAAAGCGAGTCGGATGCCTCGGTCCAATTGATCGAGTTCATCACCAGCTCACATCGTACATCCGTGTCGTACCTCTCCACCCTGCCTGCCGCCGATGATGTGCAGGTGCGTTGGTTCGGGTTCGACATCCGTGACGTGATGCAGATGATTGCCCTGGAAGGCATGGCGTTCAACTCTGCTTGCCCGCACGCTGCCGGGAAGGTCAAGATCCCTGCTGGGTTGTGGTATTTCCGCCACTTCTCCCCCGCACCGTTCATTGACCCGTACGAAACGCTGGTCCCGTCCGGCCTGCGTGACCACGTTGACTTGTCTGCTTTGTGCGAATTTTTGGGTATCCCGGTTCCGCCGACTCTCGGTGAAGATCCGGCTGCCAAAGCTGAGCTGGCACGACAACTTGCGCTGCGAGGGCAGTTCTGGCCTGTCGAGCAGGAGAACATGTAACCATGGACGATGAAGCGAGAGTACAACCCGGTGAGGTAGAAGAAGCTGATGCTGGCCCCGTCGAGGGTGAGCCAACTCCGATAGCGGAAGTTGACCACACGCTCGGCGACATGGTTCGCGACGGCTTCGTATTCTTCACACCTGCGTTGATTACTACGCACGGCTTATTCGATCGGGACCCGATTGTCGAGTTCCGAAGGAACCACCCAGAGGTCACGGATGACCAAGCGCCGTTTGCTGTTGACTGCGACTTCCCGTTCTTCCAAGGCTTAGGCCACGGGCTGCTCACTGGGCAGTTCATCAATTGGAACAACCGGCTGTACGGCATCCACGGTGACTATTGGGAGAAGCTCCATCGCTTCATCTCTGCGTTGGCCATGTTCGACGCTAAACGCTACCACTACGCCAAGGTTGGTTGGCACCCGTTGCAGCTCGTCGATCCGACGGCATTACATAGTGGTTCGATCCTGGCGGAGATCCCAGCCATACCGATCACCGTCTTCTGTGTCTCCGGTTATCGCGGATTCGCATATATTGAACCCGCATCTGATCCCCCGCGGACTCTACCTTTCCTCAAGCTGAAACCTCCTGAGAAGGAGTTGCAAGAGGAAGCAGAGGTACTACTCGGACCGCCCGCGCGGCCCGATGAACTCGCCAAATACAAGGAAGCAGCCCAAGATGGCAAAACTGATAGTTGATCTACCGCGTGACTGGGAAGCCAAAGTCGTACAAGACCAGAAAGGGGCTCGCATCGAGATTGAGCCCGGTTTTGTCACTGGGTCTGCGGCGGCACCGTGCCTGTACCTCACCAGTCGGGGTAAAGGCGGTTTGGAACGTAAAACCGTCATCATGCTCAACGGCAACACCGGTTGGATCGAGAGCCGCCGGATCAAGGAAGGGCAGCAAAGCTGCGACTTCGATTTGACGCCGGAGGAGTTCGAGAAGAAGAACGCGAAGGATGGCAACAAGGATGCAGACTAACTACGAACGCCGTTTCACGAAGACGTTCATTGAGAACACCTGGTACGAACGCCCTGCGGGTGGCGGGCCAGGTTCGTGGCGGCGCTTACCTTATGAATCCACCCGTGAAACTCCACTCGATACGCAGATCAGAGAGTGGGTGGAATCGTCTAACTCAATCATCGTCAACCCCGGCCAGGTCGGAATCCACACACAGTGGCACAACGACGACATGACGCTCAAGAGCGTGACGCTTGGCCTCACTGTGCTTTACGTGGAGAGAATCAATGCCCCAGATGGACAAGGACCGCAAGAAGGTCAAGATGCAGGACAAGTCGAACCCAATCCAACAGCTCGCCCAAAAATTGACGGAGGCGGCAGTTCACCCGGAGCAGGGGCCGGTGCCAACACCAGTAAACCCGGTGACGTCACCGGTGCCACAGCCCCCGGCCCCGGCAGCCCAGCCGGAGGTCCCCGTCGAGCAACCATCCCAGCAAGAGTCACTCCCAGACCAACCGTTGCCAGAGTCACCGCCAATAAGCCAGGAGCCACCCTGGGTCGATCCGCCGAGCCCGACTCCTACTTCGCTGAGCACGGAACAGATGCAGATGCCGGCAGCGCAGAGCCTTGTGCTCCAACTGGCGAACCACAATCGCGGACAGTCCCAGAAGTTCCACCTGGTGATAATACCTGACGATGACCACCCGTGCGTACGGACGTACGACGTTATTGAGGACATGATTGCCGACATGCAGCAATACTTTGACACGCCCACCTCACTGTTCCCAGTGATGGGCGACCTGCTGCAAATCTCCAAAGGTCCCAACCGTTACCTCGTTACGCCGTTTGGCAACCTACCCCTGTTCGCGCTGCCCGGTAGCGGCGAGTTGGAGTTCGAGAATGACGGTTTTGTTGGTGAGCCTGTAAAGGAATTGGTGGTACCAGCGTCCGAAACTGTTGATGACGACGATGACGCCGATGACGACGATGACGACGAAGCCAGCGAGGCAGTAACGCCCGCGATTGCCGCCCCAGCGGATGAGCAGGATACACCAGTATTGCCCCCGGCTGAGTAGCTTAACCGGGAGTGAAAACAAGGCATATCTTAATGGATGGTGTGTGCTATGGGCCGTCTGGCCAAGTCCCTGCTTGTCGCAGGGATTTTTTCGTTAGCGGGTGGCCCGCTTTGGCACTTGAATTACCTAGATGGCCTTTGGCCAGGAAGGAGAGATGGGGATGAGCCCATAATGCCTGTTCTGAAAACGTACCGCGGCAAACCGATCACACGGATCAAACGCCTCGGTGAGAAATTGCAAATCACGTATGCAAACCGATCTTCGGGAGACCGTCATAGGAGAGCGGTCATTACACGTAGAGAATGGGAGAAACACGGTGCGTCACAATTCGTTGATGACATGCCTGATCTTCGTGTGTTGGCCACCAGGCCAACGGGTAACAAGCACTAACCCCTAGCTCTTAGTCAGGAGCCTCACATGAGTAACAAGACCAAACGTGCGAATCACCCGATTTCCAACCGTCAATTCAAGCAGATTATTTGCCGTACCCGCGCGCTCGCAGAAGCGATGGTGGGGCTGGTTAGTGTGTCTTGGCGGCCTGGAGATCAGAGTGGATCGTTCCTGGGCAAAGTGTTTCGGCCGTTGGGGAGTCCGCTCCTCGTCGTCCAGCACTCAGAGTTTGTTCAGATCAAGGGTCGCCCACGCGAGCGGGTACATCTGCTCGGGTACAAGGCCGAGATTGATCCCTTCAAGGGTGACGTCTATTTCGGTGGTGAAGACAGAAATGTGTTCGCCTACGATTTCGGTCTCCGTCCGCACGTAGGCGCCAAAGGACGTATCCTGGATCCCAAGAAGAATCCGTCACTGGGCTACCTTGGCCTGGAGATGGACAAGATCCGCCAAAACTACGCGGAGCGTAGTTTCTCAGCATCTGCCTTGCCACTGTTGCCGCGGGTGTATCTCGGATTCTCGGAAGATCGTCTTCCGACGTACGAGGATACCCCAATGCTGCGAGCGCGAGTGGCGAAGCACATGCGAAAGCACGTCGTCGAACTGGAGTCGATGGGTGACGAAGCATTGCAACCGTTCTTGCAGGCCGAGTGGTCTGATTGTTTCGTGAAGCCTGGTGAAGGCGGAAACGACACTCACCTGCATTTGATTAACCACGAACTCTGCTCCAAGGTAAGTCAGGCACTCCGTATTTACGAGTGCTTCGATGAGCTGCTGGGAGCGGAGATCTACAACCCGGCGAGAGAGCTGATCTCTCCGAGAAAGGCAATCGCCAACCCAACGGTCAAAGTGGCCAAGAAGCTCGGGGTGGATGTCGACCTGGCATGCACCGGCAGTGCGGATGAAGATGCCGAAGCTGGAATCAAGTTGGAAAAAGGCGTACGAGAATCGCTCGGCGCCAACGGCCACTTGTTCTCCACTGACGACATCGTGAACATGCTGCTCAACCCTGGGCAGCCTATGGTTCCTTCCGGGCTCAACGACCTCAAGGATCTTGGCGATGAGAATATCGTCGAGCTGATGAAAGAGGCCGTGGGGCGTCACAGTGACGCCTGTACCGACGAGGATCTGATCGAAGCCGCCCACAACCCGGGGAAAGCCCTCTACGCCAGGGGTCTCTGCGGAGTGAGCGTGTGCCGGTTCGATGTTGCCAACCGGGCTGATGCTCTCAAGTTCGGGCCAGAGAAGCTGAAGCGCCAGAGGACCCATGTGGATCTTGCTGGCATGAAGCCTTACTGGTCCGCTGGGAGTCGCCGACGTGAACGAAAACCAAAGGATCATGTTGTCACCAGTTGACGGGACACTGCCAGAAGCATGGCTCTCGCGTTTCGACGCGAACCCGACGCTTCTACCGCAGTGGCCTCTCTCAGACCGCATGGCCCTCGTGTGTGTTCGTGAAATCGGAGAAGGTCCAGACGGCGTAGAGGCAGTCGTTGTACTGTCACCAGAGCAGTTGAAGGAAATTTCGGACCCTGTCAAACACGGCATCACCCGCTTGTTTTTCAAGGTCCAGCGGAGCAAATTGCTGGAAGATCCTGAGCTTTGCCCTGGTCTGAGTCCAGAGTCGTTCTGGTCTCAGGAGGACTAACTTGTTTACAATGAGACCAGCCCCACCGGTGCGTGCCGGTGGGGCGGGTCCATTTTTTCTTTAACTATCAGCCGACTACCCATCGGATCCAGGAGAGGATCATGCCAAATAACCAACCACGCCCAGTTCTACATATTGACCCGTTCTTCGACGGCGAGGGAGGTTTGGAGCAGCAGGTTGCACTACCAGACTACGCCGATGAGTTGGCTGGCCGCCAAGCGACGCTTGCCCCGGCAGCTCCACTCCAGAGTTCACCCAACGTCCGTGGCACCACCGCGGCTGCTGTCAGCAACGTAGTGGGATACCGCGACGTACGGGAGATGGCGCTCAACGACGGGCGGCCCATGGCTGCCGTCATGCGTGGCGGCCCGACAGGGCTCGGGGGTACCGTAATTCCGCATGCTGGACTGGGCGGAGTGCCGCAGGGAGTGCGCGTCCACGACCCCAGTGCGCTCGAAGTCAATATCGACCCCCACATTGAAGGTGGGCGATCTCGTGTGAAGCTCGCCGAGGTGGCGGGTAATATCCAAGAAGCTCAGCAGATGGCCGCTGAGGCCACACCAGAGCCGTACAATATGGAGACCCTGAGGCTGCGTGGGGCTGCCATCATGCACGGTGTGGCTCAGCTCTCCAACGTACAGCGCGAGGCTGTTGGGCAGGCTCCTGTGCAATATCAGGATCCGCCCGTGACCACGTCACCTCAGGCGGCAAACATCCCCGCTCCGAACCAGTCGCAGTGGGCAGGCCAAGGGGCTACACCGCAACACGGTGGCGGTATGCACCAGGCGCCGCAACAGCCAGTACGCCAGGCTCGGCCGCTGCAAGCCTTCAACCAGCCCTCGCAGACCGTTGACGCTGACTCCGGCCGCGAGATGCGTCCAATTGACCTCAGCGGCTCACCGAACCCGGTCGAGCGGGGTGCCAGGTCGCCAGATGTCGAAATTGTTTTTGAGATCGAACAATTCGGATCGCACACCGCCAACTACCATGACGTTGTCGTCGGAAACGGCTTCGTTGTGCTGGTTTACGATCAAGGTTACCCCGGCAGAATGTACGCTCCTCCGTCGTCAGAGAACGCACCGCCCATGGCGATCGCAATTACTGGCCACGATAGTGTTTATCTTGTCCATTCCACCGGCATCCAGTACGCTTACGGAAACCAAGAGTTTTGTGTGCTCCTTATCGAGCGCGAGGCTCCCATGCAAGAAGTTTAACCCCCGGAGGCTCCACCGATGGAGAAGACCGGCGAAATCAAACCGGGCACGACCCCGGATACTGAATTGAAATTGACCGAGAAGACCGCCGATGCGAAAGGTGATCAGAGCGTAGTCGAGAAGACTGAGAAGCTCGACGACGACACGACACATCGGCTTGCCGACGCTGCATCCAAGTAGGCGGTAGGTTTCTAATTACCGCTTTCAAGGAGGAATGGCATGGCAGGCCCACTTTCAATTGGCCGTGGCTTAGGTGCCAGCGGCAGTGCTCGATCCAGTGAGCAATTTCCTGATCCGTTCTGTGACATCGCCTCACTCGCGATGCCAGAGAACATTCAGGATGCACTGCGCTGGTGCGAGTTCATCCTCGCCAAGAATGGTCCGTATCGAGAGGCCCTGAACAGGGTCATCTCGTATTTCATCACGGACGTCGAGATCGTTTCGCCCCAGGGCGATACAGATGAGCGTGTAGGTCGCGAGGAGAAGCAAAAATACATTGACTTCCTCGAAGACACCATCGGCATCAAAGCTGTACTGGCCCAAGTCGCGCTTGACTACCTGGGTTACGGCAACAGCTTCACCAGCCTGATCATCCCCTTCCGCCGGTATCTCTCGTGCAAAGGCTGCGGCCTCGAAGCGCCCCTGCGGAAGATCTACAACAACGACCAGTTTCGTTTTCAGTGGTCGAACTTCGAGTTCAACGCCACATGCCCGCATTGCAGTTACAGCGGCCCCTGGCGTCACATTGATCGTCGCTCGGGTGAGAAGGGCAATGTCAAGATCAAGCGTTGGTCGCCCCACGAGATGGACATCCTTGATGATCCGTACAGCCGCGACGCCAGTTACATCTGGAAGCTGCCGGACAACTACCGCAATCTGGTCCGTAAAGGCCACCTCCATCACCTGGAGCGAGCCCCGTGGGAAGTCATCAAGGCTGTTAAGAACAACATGGCCTTGATGTTCGATGACGATGTGATCTACCACATGAAGGAAGAACCCTTGGCCGGGATGAATGACAAAGGCTGGGGTTATTCCAAGGTGCTGATCAACTTCACCTTTGCTTGGTTCAACCAGGTGCTTTGGCGACAGACGGAAGCCGTGGCGCTCGACTACGTGACGCCCTTCCGCCTGCTCACTCCCCAGCCGCGACCTGGTTCCGGTGGCGACGTCAATGATCCTGTGCTGTCGATCAACCTGGGTGGTTTTACCAGCCGTGTGACGCAGATGCTGCGTGAGCGGCGGAAGGATCCTGCACGCTGGAACGTGCTTCCTTTCCCGGTCGAGTACCAAGCTGTTGGTGGTGACGCCAGCCAGTTTGCCCCGCACGAATTGCTGGCGCTGGGAATGGACACGCTGCTCAACGCGATTGGCGTGCCCATCCAGATGTACAAGGGCGACCTCTCCATGCAAACCGCCCCGGCAGCCCTGCGGCTGTTTGAGGCGAACTGGAGCCACCTTGTACATCACCTCAACCGCTTCCTGAACAAACTCTGCGAGAAGATTTCCCAGGTCATGTCCTGGGAGCCGATCACTGCTCGCCTCCAGCGCGTCACCCACGCCGACGATCTCAACCGCCAGATGGCGAAGATGCAGTTGATGATGGGTGGCCAGATCTCCCGCACCACTGGCCTGGCGACTGTCGGCCTCGAATTTGCCGAGGAAGAACGCCGCAAGCTGGAGGAAGAACGCATCAGCGCCGAAGCTGCTGCGGACATGCAGGAGGAGATGGAACAGTCTGCCCAGATGGACGAGATGGCCATGCCTGCGGCTCCTGCTGCCGGCGGTATGCCGATGGACCCTGCTGCGGCTGGCGGTATGCCGATGATGCAGGGCATGCCTGGTGCAATGCCTGGTGGTGGAGTTCCTCCGCCGCCTGCTGGCGGCGCTCCGCCTCCTCCTGGTGGTGCCCCTCCTGGACAACCTCCCGGTGCAATGGGTATGCCGCCTGGGCCGATGGGTGCTCCGCAACAGTTCGCCGCTGCGCAGGGCACGTCGCCCACCGATACGCCGGAAATCATCCAAGGGAAGGCTCAGACTATCGCCGACCAGGTGATGATGATGCCCGAAAGCCAGAAAGACTCGTACCTCATCAACCTCAAGAAGTCCGATCAGCTCCTGCACTCGCTGGTTAAGTCTCTCCTTGAGGACGTCGAACGCGACGCCGAGTTGCGTGGCAAAGATATGATCATGCAACAGGAATACGGAAAGGTGGCTCGCGCCATTGACGTGAGATGATTAACTTATGGGAAAATCACTGGCCATCGGCATGACCGTCGGCAGACGCGTCAACAAGGGCACCGTCTACGACTATTGTGAGCAAGCAGCGTTCAGTGTCCGGCAAGCCGGATTCGCGGAGACGCTGCACACGTTCACGGAGCCTGAGGCCGAGCAACACATGCCTCGTCCGAAGATGTGGGGCGCAGAGATTCACAAGAATGAGGAGAATCTCGGCTGCTTCAAGAACTTCCGCCACAGCTTGAAGTGGCTCCTGGACAACACCAAGGCCGATTGGTTCTTGATGCTCCAGGACGATTGTATTTGGAGGCAAGACGGATCCGCGAGGATCCACGAGGCCATCAACGATAAGCGTTATCAGAACGCTGGTTTCCTTTCGCCGTACACCAGCAAGGCGATGGTGAACCTCCAGAAGCGAGAGCCTAAACAGTGGGCTACGAAGAACGCATGGCTGCCTTGTCGTTTCCATAACAATGCGTTCTGGGGTGCAGTAGCAATGCTGTTCCCCCGGAAAAGTGCGTTGGCAATGGAGACGCAGAGTAAACGCTATCGCAATCATAAGCACCATCGAAAGCTCGACGTCCTGGTGGGTAATGCCATGCGAGCTGAGCTTGGGCTCGACATATACGTCCACGCTCCCAGCTTGTGCGACCATATTGGTTCGTGGAGCACACTGGGCCGGCATCGGTTCAAAGGGAATAAGTGGGGGAGACGTGGCTTTCTATTTAGAACTAAATGAGAGGAGTACGTGTGCTTGGTATCTGTACCCGGTACTGTCACCACGAGGCTCCGCAAATTGGCATGCGAATTGCCGATTGGGAACTCGACAGAGGAGGAGAGGCGTCGCTGTTTTCGACAACGAAATGCCCTCCTCGTTTGGACGCACGATGGGATAAGGATGTCGCTGCAACCAGCAAACTTCGCTTTACCGATTGGGCGGAGAAGTGCTCGACGATCTTGTGGACTCACGTACCACACCCCGAGCAGATCTCATGGTGCACCAGTCGTGGGATCAATACTGTCCTCTACCCGTTGTGGCACGAGTTGCAGGACAAGGACAGAACTGCAATCAAGCTGGCCAATTGGGTCGTATCACCCAGCGCCGAGTCAGCGAGGCTCATCGCCAACCGCATGGGTGTACGCAAATCATTAGGAGCCCCGTTCGATACGGGGCTCCCGCTGACGTGCAAGGACGAGAGACTCAAACCCAACTACATTTGGGTGCTGCTACCGCTGTTCGACCAGGAACCGTACAAGACAGAGGGCACAGCGATCGAGGTCGCTGGTCGCCTACTTGCTGCCCGGGACGACATTGTGTTGACGGCAATTTACAACTCATCCACGATCACATCCTGGGCAAAAAGGCGTCTAAACGACTTCCGTCGCTTCTTCGGGCAGCGCATGCGGATAATTCGCAGCCTCCCTATAGCTCGCCGGCCACTGGTGTTCCGAGATCACGATCTTACGATGTGGCCGGCCCATTACGACAGCGCCTGTTTGACCCCGTTGATGTCGCTCACGATGAGCACACCAGTGATTTCATTTAACTTCCCACCTGCGTCAGAGTTCCTGACAAAGGAGAACAGCGTTCCAGTAAAGTGCGACGGGCACTACAATCGTATTGGCGTACCGCACGTGGATCCTGACTACCAGCTCTACGAGCGATGCTTGCAGAATGTCGTGATGAACCGAGATTATCTGCTGTCGCTCCAGCAATCCGTATTGCAGGGTTTAGACCGACGGCGTACCGTATTCAATGATGTGCTGGCCCGAGTCATCTGCTGACTCAGGACGCCACATCCATTACCATGGGTCCAAGGAGAAAACAATGTCACAACAATATCGCGATCGGCTCAAAGAACACCGCGGCACCATTGATGGTGGCGGGGTCGATCCATCATTCACGCCCGGCAAAGTGGGCACCGTATCGACAGCAACGCAACGGCAGATGGCGGACAGATCTCCGCCGCCTGCGCCACCTGAACCGAAGGAGCAGATTACGCCAGCCGATGCTGGCAACGTGCCTCCGATCGAGCAGACTCCTCCGGTCGAACAGACCCCCGCCGATGCAGTGACATCTGCTGAGGAGGCTATCGCAGAAGCTGCGAGCACGGATACACCTGAAACAGCGCCAGTCGTAGAGGGTGAGGAGGCCACAGAAGCCTCCTCTCAGCCCGAAGCGGCGGCGGAACCAGAAGCCGTCGCAGAAGGTGACGGTGGTGAGGGTGCCGAGGAGGGCGCCGACCAACCAAAAGGAACTTAAAGCCATGTCTGATGACCTTGGACTCGACCTAGGTGATCTTGGTGACATCCCTGTCCCGCCCAGCGAGCAGGAAGCACCAGCGATCACAGACGCGTTCGACTACAACGTAGCCTTCAAGATGGGCTTCATTGGAGTTGGACAGTGTGGTGGAAGGATTGCCGCCACATTCAACAAACTCGGCTACGGCCGCGTGTGTGCTGTCAACACGACCATCCAGGATCTCGCCGAGCTGAAACTGCCCGATGAGCACAAGCTGGACGTGGGCGACGCACGTGGCGCCGGGAAAGACCCAGCAGCGGCCGCTGCGTTGTTTGCCGACAAGGATGAAGATGTCTTCGACCTGCTCAAGAGGAGTTGGGGCGATGATGTCGATTACGGCTTCGTCTGCCTTGCTGCCGCTGGTGGCACGGGTGCGGGTGGATACCAGAAGGTCGTTGAGATCGTCAAACGGTATCTCAAGCACTGCAAACGCCCTGAGAAGGTGGGTGTGATCGTGGCACTGCCACGTGATGACGAGGGCCAGAGGTTCGCCAAGAATGCCATTCACACCGTGCGTGGCCTCAGTGGTATGGATCTCAGTCCAATCATCATCGTCGACAACCAGAAGATCCGAGATCTCTACCCCCGGCTGTCCGTAGGGCAGGTGCATAACACTGAAAACACGTCAACCGCAGCTCTCATGCACCTGTTTAACAGGCTTGCTGGCAGTGATAGCGACTTGACCACGTTTGACCGTGCTGATTGTGCCAAACTCCTTGACAGCGGGCTAATTACGTTCGCTGCGGACACCCTTCTAAAGTGGGAGTCCGCTGCCGACATCAGTACGCCGATCCGTGACCGGCTCCGCCGGAACGTCCTTGCCAGCGTCGACTTTGCCAAAAGTACCGTGGCAGGACTGATTTACATTCTCAACGGCAACGCGTATGATGAGGTGGAATCTGCGGATTTGGATCATGGCACAGCGATGTTCACGAGGATGCTGGCTAACGATTCGACCGTGTTCCCTGGCGTATACCGGGGCGCTCGCGACGGCGAGGCGTCTGTCAAGGTCCTGGCGATGATTGGAGCGTTGCCATGGCCCAAAGGCCGCCTGATGGAACTCGCTGACCGTGCGGGCGAAAGCCGGGACGATGTGGAGAAGTTCCTGGGAGTATAGCCCCTGCGTGAAACTCATCAGCGGGCGACAGGGACAGACCCCTTGTCGTCCGCTTTTTTTGTTTCTTCGCATGGAGGCCGTATGATGCATGGAGAAAAACTCGACCGAGACGCTACTGCCTTATTCGCCCTGAAAAAGTATCGTTCACTGAAACGGATGGGAGGAAACCCCTTCTACTACCACCCGAGGAAGGTCGCCAAGATCGCGGAAATGCTTGTCACCAAGCACTTCAAGATGCAGGCTACTGGTGGTTTCCTGATGCCAGCGGACATTCAGGTTGCGGAGGAGGCGTGGCACGCAGGCTGGTTGCATGACGCAATGGAAAAGGGTGATGCAACCTTCGATGACATCTGTCATCTAACGAACATCCAAGTGGCTCAATGGGTTGCTGGATTAACGGCGGACACTCGTCTGCCGGGACCACGCAAGGTCCAAAACTACGTGTGTCAGTTGGCTTACCAACCTGACCCAGTGAAGATCATCAAGTTAGCCGGGCTTGGCAACAACCTGGACGACATGGTTACACTGGTAAGGAAGAAGCCGACGCTGTCACAGCACCTCATTGGCCATTGGCCTGAGGAAGTGGTCCGCACCTTGGAGGCGATCGACCGCGTACGCATCGTGGCACTTGGAAAAGAGTTCAGGTGGTGTGAAAGGGCGGCCTCGGCTTTAGCACACTGTGTGAAGAAGCCTCAAGCTGCCGTACAGATCCTGGAGCAACTCGATGACTGCCCACTCAAGGCCCCCAAGAAGAAACGCCGCCGCCGTCGACGTGGTAAGTCTTGAAGTTCCATCGCGGAATGTGGCGGACGTCCTAAGGCACTTACGATCGTGTGTCTTGGAGGTCTTGGAGTCTGTCGGGATCCGTTTGAACGACCCGGACGAGTTGGTTTACCAACCGGTGCTACCGGACAGCAACGCAGGAGGGCATGAGGCCCTCACCGTCCTTCTCAAGGCGCCATTAACTGGGAGGATTGTTGCGACATGGGACACAGTGACCACATTGACGCCGAAGGTGAACTTCTTCTTCTTCCCCCATCTCCTCGGGCCCGATCCCGAGACGGCGCAGATGCTGCATGTAGTTGGGGCATCGGCCCAGCAGGTCGAGATCCAACCTTACGAACCGGAGACGAATCCTCCGGTCATCAATGACCGCGGCCAGTTGCACGACGAGGAGGTCGGCAAGCAAGCACGTTCAATTCAGTTGGACTAAAATGAGCAATGAAGACCGACCCGAAGGAATCGTACTCCCCACGCCACAGCAGGTGCGAGCGCTTGTTCCTACACTACAACAGACAGATGAGGCGGTGTCCAAGATCGACGCTGGCCGCAACGCGGTGGCTGCCGAGGCTCTTAGAGAATTAGCCTTGGCTGTTGTGGGAGCGGTGAACGAGGCAGATAAGTGCTACGGCGTACATAACTTCTTGGTAAAATTGGAAGTGCTGTGTGAAGGGCCTGGCTCATTCAGGCTTAACATCACTGACAAGAATAGCGACGTCGACCCGCAGGCTGTCGCTGAGGACGTTGCAGACACGCTTGATCGGGAAGGTGTCGGCGACTATCACAAACAGGCCCGAGCAATCCAAATGGAGTTTACAAATGAGCGATCAACAGCAGGACCTGATGGGGTATCTCCTGGAGCAGTTCCTGGAGAAGAACCCACTTGACGAGGACGAGTCGGAATACAATCGCGGAATACAGGACTTCTTGATGGTTGCCCGCGCTGCTCTCCGCGATAATCAGCCTGTTTCGATGGATTATATCGAGAAGGGCTTCGCGGTCCGTCTGCAAGATGGCACCGTCGTGCCGTTCGTCGATGACTCGGTGGCAGCCACTGGTGGCGTCGAAGGCGGTGTTGAGTTTACAGCTCCCGAGGAGAAGCCTGGTAAGGGCATGGCTCGGGACAGCTTCTCGATGGGCATCACCCAAGGTGATCTGAACACACCAAAATGAGCAAAGAGCAAACCGAAGGCCGAGAGTTGCGTTCGATCGTCATGGATGGCCCGATGCCTCCAGCCGATGATTGTATTGCTGAGGTTGCCCAGCTACCCGCGATCGGCATTATGCCGGGAGTTGGTGTCATGGGCACCCCGACAGGCATCGGTACGTCCATTTCCGGGGACGCTTCGTTAGGTGATTTGTTGCGTGAGCAGGACAGCTTCAACCTCCCAGAGGGTAGACCTGACACGGATCTCCGGCAACTCTCGGCTGGTAGCCAGTGGATGCAGCGGCAGCTCCAGAACGAATACGACGCTATTGATCGCGTTGTAGGGATCATGCGGAGCGTCGGTTTGACCAATCAGACCATCATGGGTGTGCTGAACGGCACACCGGGAGCCATCGACATGGCTCGCACCAGCGTTCGTTTGCAGGCCCCCGCCCAAAATGTCCTCCTGCGGGACGCCTACCTGGACGCCAGTGAGGCTATCCACGCGGTTGCTGGCTCACCAGCCGCCCGAGTTTACCTCCGGCAGCATATCCGCGTTCTGTCGCGTTCTCAGTCGTATGAGGAAATTGTGGCGGCACAGGAGCAGCGACGGGAGGCGCAGCAACGAGAGTTCCAACAGTCGATGAGCGACGCTCAGACGCAGGGTCGCGTCATGCCGAGCGACGAGACTATGGAGCGGTATCTGGAGCGGCACAATCGCACCCACGGCGTCCCGGTCCCTGCTGAGGCGCAATCTCGCGGCATGCTGACTGACGTATTGCTCAACAACCAGCAGCTTGCCGATATTCGGCGCTGGGGTCGTGACGAGCTTGGTGCGGATACCATGCGGCATCTGATGGGCGTGTCGCACATCGTGACCGACCACAACGCTCACAGCGACGCGCAACACAACATGCTTCAAGAGCAGATCCGCCGCGAGGTGGACTTGCTCTACGATTGGTTGTGGGGCCGCACAATGGTGCGGACAGGACAACCAAGAACCACGCGATTACCGTACAGTGAGACCACGCAGCGCATCATCAACGACGCCGCCCACGATGTGATGCAATGGTTCAATGTGCATTGCCAGTTGAATTTCAATAGTGAGGACATCAGCAGGGAGCACATGAATGTGACGTTGCGGTTAGATGGCCCCGACTCGTACGATGTTCATCGTTGTCTGATCGTTGGCGACTTGACGTATCACCCAGCGATCCTGATGATCTTGAATGGAGATGGACGATATGACTTCGCAAACTACGGACACCGAGCCCCAGCCAACGCCGAGGGTTCAGGGCGTCCAACTGATCGCCCGACTGATCTACGAGGACGGGACGGTGGGAGCAGTAGCTACCCAGCCGACGGAGATCGAGCGCGACCAGCTCGACTCCTCAATCTTGATCTCTGATGAAACAATCATGCGACACATGGAGGTCCACGCGGAGACATTACTCGCCCGTGTACAGGCCGCCGGAGCGAACGAACTTTACAAGCAGGCAACGAAGGAAGCACAAGACCGGCGTGACAACGTCAACAAACGTGCTATACTGGCACGACAACAAAAGGCTGGAGAGCTTCAAGCTGGAAAGCCATACAACGAGGTCGGCCGCAACGGCGACTGACCCACTTCATTCTCAGGGGATCACGAACGATCACCTGTCTCGACCACGAACGGTCATCCAACATCCATGGAGGACATCGTGGAAAAAGCCTGTGAAGTTAAACAAGCATTAGCTGGGCTCGTTGAGAGCCGCATTGCCCGGGAGAGCAACTCTCCCTTTGTGTCAGCATCAAACAGCTCGGAGAAGCTGATCGTGGGAGTGCGAGCCAAAGACGGCGTCATGCGCAACTTCCGCATCTGTGTCGAGGAGACCACGGAGGCGCCTACGCTCGCCACATCTTCTCAATCGCAGCCCCAAGACGGAGCTGGTAAAGAGGCTCAAGCCGACGAAGGCTGCTGCCAGGGTACGCAGACCTGTGGTGAGGCCACGGAGGCCAGTCCCGCGCAAGAGGCGTCGAGTGAGAAGTGTGACGACACCGCTGCTGATGCCAATGCCACGGAGGCCCCGGCGGCATCGTAGCGTCGATCACCGGACGATCCATGCGGCCAGCAGTCCACGGCGGGGCTTCTGGCCGTTTTTTATTAACACAGGAGGGAGTTCAACCATACATTTCATCGCGATGAGGACTCGTTCCGCATCGAAAAAGGAGACTAAGTGAATACCGACAAACTACTCATCGCCTTCGAGGGCATCGACGGATGCGGCAAGGGGACACAGATCGAGCTGCTCACCAACTGGTTGGAGGACAGAGGCCGCAGGGTCAAGACGGTCGCTGATCCCGGGGCTACACCCGCCAGCCGGGCTATCCGCAATATCTTGCTCGATAAGCAGCTCCCACTCTCCCCAGAGCAGCAGACGCTGCTCTACACGGCTGCTCGCATCTGTGGTCGCAATACAGTCGCCCAGCACCAAGCCGAAGGCTTCGACGTGATTGTCGATCGCTGGGTCATGTCCACCTTTGTGTACCAGGGCATGGTGCAACACGTGCTACAGACCATCGTTCAGGCGCTCCACGAGGAGTTCGTGAAGCGTGACCCTGACCTGTATATCGTCTTGGACCTCCCGGCCAACATCGCCCAGCATCGGCTGGCGCTGGCCAATACGAAGGAGGGTGATTTCGTACCCGACGCCGATCGGTTCGAGTCACTGGGCGTGACACACGCCGAGAATCTTCGCAAGGGCTACCGCTTGATGGCAGAGGATTCGCCCAATGCGTGGATCGTCGATGCCGAGCAAAGTCCAGAAGATGTGTTCGCTGAGGTGCTTGAAGCGTGTAAATTGAAGCTGGATGGTTTTGCCGAGTTAGCCGGCCCGCAGTGTGTTGCTGACGTGCTTGGTCTCGGAAGACTATCTGACGACATGGGAGATGCCGCAGATGGCAGCAGCTAAACCAGCCTGGCGAAACAACAGCCTGTCACTACGGACCAAGTACGAGATCATGTGCTTGGACCCGTACGACAGCTTCAAGTGCGAGGATGCAAACGCGTGGAAAGAGGCCAACCACAAGAGCATCGAGAACCTCGGACAACGCTGTGTTGTGCTGCTGGCATACAGCAGGCGCTGGGTTGCGGCGACTACCCCACTGTGCTTCTTCTACAACTGGGACGCTGCTGAGAAAGCCCTTGATCTGCTTATGGGCAAGACCAACGGCGTGCTCGATATGCGTGAGCTACTGACGCAGGGAGAGCCCGAAGTCGACGATGACATGGGCAAGGAGAAACGCCCGATCGTGCTTGATGGTGGCGGCGCAGTCGAACTAAATACCACCGAAGTGCGTCAAGATGAGATACCAGAGTCGTTACGAGACATCAGGCGACGCGGTCCGTTGGTGCAAGTGCCACAACAGCCGCATCCTATGACCCCCAACGAAGATGACCAGATGCACCGTGTCCCTGGGGTAAACCTGGACAGATACAGCAGCCAGTTGACGACCCCAGTCGACGCTGGCCCTAACCGAAACGGTGACGTGATTCGCATGGATGGGGTTACGTTTGCCCCCGATGCACAAGGACAGATCCGAGTTGTTGGAGAAAGCAACCACATCCTGCAAAGACAGCCAGACGGCAGCCTTTCGGTCCTTTCCGATAGATCGAGCAATGGCGAGGTCACCGCTGCGCCCGCCAACCAAGCACAACAGGAGCTTGCCCATGCCCAACCAACGAGAGCACCGGTTGATCCAGTTGGACGAAGTGGTGGAGCAACCAGCATCGGTCCAAGACATTACGATCTCCGCTAACTACGAGCCTGCTGAGAAGGCTCGCTACATGCAGAGTTATCTGCTGAGGCACGTTGTGCCCAGCGACGTGGTGATGAACAACACCCCGTTCGTCAAGCAACTGGCCGTTGGTCACGAGATCCTGCGGGTCAAAGAGCGTGACATTGTGATGATGTCCCGAGCGTGGGAGCAGCACCTACGCGACCGTGACTGGGGCACGTTCCGCTTTCACGACAACCACGACCACGAGCACTCTTGGATGGTGGATAGCCGTGGTTGCGGTGCAGATGGTAAGCTGCTGATCTTGCCTGCCGTGCGTCTTCACACCTTACTGGACGCCATGCAGCACGAATCTACGGCGATGGCCCGTAGAGATTACGCGGAGAAGCAACAACAGATGACTACACTTCGAGAGCTGCTTGAAGCTGGCAACACCACAACGGTGCTCGACAGACTCTACCCGCGCGCTGATATGGAAGAAGCCCGCCAAGCTGGCATAGGGCCAACCATCGGTCACGTTGGTGGCTTAGCCCGAGCCGACTTCGAGTAGGTTTCTAATTACCGTCTCCACGCAGCCGGGAGTTAACCTTGTGTACGCACTCCAATAGCGTGCCAGGCTCAACCCCGGCGTCATTCATGGTCCCAGCCAAGTTCAAGAGATCCTTCGGGAGACATGTGCCGCCAAAGCCGTGCTTCCCGTCAGGTCCAGGGACCTGAGTGTGGGAATGGGCCACACGACCATCGGTCAGCATACCGGCCCGCACGTGCTCATATTTTAGCCCAAGCTGGTGGCACAACAGCTCAATGGCGTTGAAGAACGTCACTTTGGTGGCGAAGAAGCTGTTCATGCTCAGCTTGGTGATCTCACTCTCGGCCGCGGACATGTCCAAGATTGGCACGCCGGGGAAGCGTTGGGACAACAATGCAGTCAGTGCGAGCCCTGCCGCGCGGGTATTCATGGTGCTCAACGGTAGTCCGATGATATGGCGGCTGGGGGTGTGAAAGTCCGTTGTTGCGCAGCGGGCTGTCAAGAACTCAGGCCAATGCACCAGCTTGGCGGGAAACGACGCCGAGGTGAGCACGTTGGCCATCCTCGTCGTGAAGCCGAACTCCACGGTGCTGCGGATCGCCATGAAGGGGAAGTGATCCCGTCCGTGCTTGGTCTCGGTGATCCATTTGAAGACGCTTTCAAGTGCCGTGGTATCACACCGGCCTTTATCATCCGACGGCGTGGGCAGGCAGAGAAACATGTAATCGCAGTCGTAGACCTCGTCCATGGTGTGCGTCGATCGTTCTTTCACTCGATCGTAGATGCGTACTTCCTTCACGTGTTCGACCATGCCGCGGACCATGGCTTGGCCCAGCACTCCGTTGCCGACTATTCCGATCCTCACATCCTTGATGTCCATTGACTTCTCCTGATAGCTAAAAAAAGGGTTACTTGGGGAAGGTGGTTTCTACGACATACAGTTCCCACCCGTTGTACTTGGCCGCACGACCGGGGCCAAAGAAGGTTTCTTTGTTGAACGCCAGATCGGCGTCATTCTCAGCGTAACCCCAGAAGTCCCAGGGGTCAGATTTCGATTCCCGGCACCACATTACTGTCCGGGTCATCCGTTTGGACGGGTCGTGGCGCTTCTTTGACTTCGTATCCGACGGCATGCTTATTCTCCCTGGCTTGGGCGCTGGCCAGTATTGATGGCTGATCGACGCCGTGGGTCAAAAGGATCCTTCCGCACGCCCTCCATGGGTTGCTGTCGGGAATACTGCTAAGGTTTCTCGCCCCTGGTTTACCATCCCATGCGTGGATGACTACCGGGGTGATGATGATGTTGCTGGTATGCAGGGCTTCACGACACGCCTGGCTGATTGGCGCACAAATGAAGCACTCGGGCTTCTCGATCTCGGCAAATGCAGGCAGAACCTGCTCAACCACGGCCTCAGTGAGCCCGGGAGTCGCCGGATCATACACCAACAATGCGGTATCTGGCACCACAATGGCATCGTCCGCCCCGTCACCAAAGACGTTGGGCAGCCGTTGCACCATGATCGTGACTTTCTCGAACTCCGCATCGAACTGCGGCCCCAAGCCCACCAGTAGTGAAAAGTCACTGCTGGCCGGTGTTCCGGGCCGCGCAGCGATCATGGCCGTCAATTGGCCTTGGGCCATCGGTTTGTGTTCGAGCGAAGGTTCCATGCTGCTTATCGTACCGCTTCACATTGACTCAGCCCAGAGGAATTGGGACCATGGACCGGTCGCACAAGCTATCCGCAAGGAGGCAATCATGCCATACGAATCAGATGCTCAGCGCCGCTACTTCAACGCCAATCGCGAAGAGCTCGAATCCCAAGGCGTCGACGTAGACGAGTGGAACAAGAAGTCCAAGGGCAAGAAGCTGCCCGAGAAGAAGACCAAGAAGGCTTTTGGCGGGTCTGCCGTAGGCGCCCTGGCCGCAGCAACTGCTGGAGCCATGGGAGGCTACCCCGGTAAAGCAGCCCCAGCCCCAGCCCCAGCCCCAGCCACACCGCAACCTGCCTACACTGGCCCTGACTGGGCTGAGGAGCAATACCGTGACCCGGCCCGCTACGAGTTCATCCCACACCAGTGGGACAGTCCAGGGGGAGCACGCTCAGGCCGCTTAGTAGATCGGCAGACGTCTCGGGTGGTGCAGGCCCACGACGACGTCAACTCCCAGAAGGCATGGATGAACCAGATGTTCAACAAGCGAGCCCCAGGGAAGGCCACCAGCACAGCATCACCTACGTCACCGCCCGCAGCCCCGATCACCGGTATAGGAGACAAGCCCCCAGAGCCAGCACAGTCAGGCTACAACGCCCAGATGCAGCAGGGCCTGGATTCAGGCTTCTTTGAGAACCCAGCCGTGGCTAAGGCAGAGATGGGTGCAGCAGGTGAGGCAGCAGGCGGTATGAGTAAAGAGAACGAGTGCAACGTACGCGGCATCCTGGCTCGGCGGGCGGTGAGAACGATCGTAGACCCATTCCACCGGACCAAAGCGGCTGCCATGGCCTGTCTCAGGGCACTAACCGGCTGTGAGAGCCCTCACAGCCCGACCAATTCAGTGCTGGATGGCATAGACACCGGCTGTGAGAGCCCTGACAGCTCCCCTGGGGAGAAGCAGGCGGCACAGGACGCAGGCCACAAAACGTCGCAACCCCTGCAATTTATGAAGGTTGCGCTGCATTGTATGCGAAAAGATCATCTCCTCGCTGGCTCCGCTCGCCTGGGCTGGTTGAAAAAGCGGTCCTCCTGGCTCAAGGCTGCGATGGCTCAGGCGCCTCAGGGCTCTCAGGTCGGCCCAGCGGCAGACGCTGTGAGCATGCTGAGAGGCGGCACAGCCCCAAATCCCATGGCTGCAATGCAGCAGAACCCTCTCACACAGCAGAATCCCTACGTCGGGGCTCCTGGCGGCGCTACGAGCCCATCACAGAATCCCATCGGAGCGTACGGCCCGCTGAACCAGGCGGGCAGCGTCGGTGGAGGGATGTTCGGCGACAGCATCAGCGAGGGGCCGATCAAGCTGTCGGCACAGAAGGAGATCAGTGAGACACAGGAGCTGGACGACCTGGAGCACTGGAACGAGGAGGCCACACAGTACGACGCCATGAAGGTTAGGCGGCTGCGTGAACTCCAGCACAAACGCTCCAAGAACAAAGAGCACGTGCTCCTCGACAGCCCCGGCCCCAAGCAGAAGATCAAGGCAGCCCGCTGGATCAAGCTGGCGCTCAACCTCAACCCATTCGCGTCCCCTGAGGAGGATGAGGAGGAGAAGAAGCGCCGTGGTGTGTTTGGGGTCGGCGGACGTCGCTGGCCGCCCAAGGACACCAGAACGGCTGGCCGCCTGCCTTGGTTGACCGCCGGCATTGGCGCTGGGGCGTTGGGCGCAGCGTACGGCATGGGCAGCGACAAGCAGGTCAACCGCGTGCTTGACGCGGCCAGAAGCTACGATCCCCGGGTGTTCACCGACCCGGCCAACCACCTGCCGAAGAACTACACCGGCCTGACCTACTACCATAAGACACTGAGCCCCGGAGCCCAGATGACACCGTTCGGCCGCCCAGCCGGTGACTACATGACCTGGCTTCGCGGCCGGCCGAAGTTGATGGGCGGACGTATGGTGCCCGACCCCAAGCGACCCGGGAAGCAGATGGTGCAACGTGATCCCATCTTCGACGTTGAGAAGCACATTGAGAAGGGCGGGCTCAAGGGGACGCTGGCTGGTTTGATCGGTAAAGACACATCGCTGGGCCAGTTTCTTCAGAAAGGACTCGACGTGCCTAGCTACGGGCTGTATGACACCAAAGCGCGTGAAGGTCTCAACGGACGGCAGCACTACGCGATGTTCTCCCGCGGCCCGGTGGCCGCCTATCAGCACCAGATGAAGGCCAAGTTCCCCAACACGCCCGTCCCGACCGAGTTCGGCGTGCCCGAGGGAACGAAGTACACCGACTGGATGGGGCGTAAGCTGGAAGACTTCGTCGCCAAACGCATGGGTGAGCGGATCAACCCGTACGAGGTGACGCCCGCGTACTTGCCCCACGAGAAACAGGTCAAGCTGATGGAGGACTTCCACGCCAGCCTGACACCTGAGGAGCAGCAGTTCCGCGTCAAGACCGAGGATCCCGGGCCTGGTTACGCCACGCAAAGCTCCGAATACCTGCCGCGGGCCGAAGCGGTTGCCAATATACGCAACAAACTCAAGGACATTGGCGTCACCGCTGGTGGTGCTGGCCTCGGCGGCTTGGCAGGTCACGGGCTTTACAAGTGGCTGACTGATGACGACGAGGAGAGCTGGCTGGGCAACACGTTGTCCACAGGAGCTGGAATGGGACTTGGCGGCGCTGCTGGCTACTTCGGTGGTACGCAGCAAGGCCGACAGACCATCCAGAAGCTGATCAACTCGTTGACGAAGTCAGGTGCGTTCGCCAAGTCTGCCGTGGAGCCCACGGCCCCAACCCCAAGCACACCGAGCACCGCCCACCAGGGCTCCGATGGCGGATTCGGCGGCGTACGCCCTCCTGGGCCTGGAATACGATCACTGCCAGCCAGCTCGTCGATGGCGATCGGTTCAGCTCTACGCAATGCGGAGCCGATGCGAACACTTGGTGGGTGGGTGAATCGCGACCGATCGCCCAGGTTGCCGTCTGGGATAGACCAAGTCAACAGCTCGGCGACAAAAGGGCCTGGAATACGATCACTGCCAGCCAGCTCGTCGATGGCGATCGGTTCAGCTCTACGCAATGCGGACAACAGCCAAATGCAGGGCACCAAGGAGCTCATGAATTACCTACATGGCGACCACCCTTCCCGCCGACCACGCCGCACCTCCGCCCGCAAAGCTCTGGCCGATTCGGCGATGAAACAGCCAGGGAGTCGCTGGGTAGGTTACAACGGCCCGCGAGCAAGGCAGGCCTCCACAGAGCTGCTGGCGGACTTGCAGGCCGGGCGAAGATTACCTCAGGTGCGGGAAACTGAGCCGTGGCCGTATACTCAATCGTATGGGAACGAGCCCGGCAGCCGCGTGGAAACGAGAAAGCCCGGCACGGTGTATTTGAATACTGGCCCCAAAGAGTACCGCTCGTTGGGCATGAACCCTACGCAGGTCCTTATGCACGAGATAAGGCACACCCGGCAGCCATACGATGGATCGGCGATGCCATGGGAAGACAGCTTTGCTCAGCACGCCTCACATGAGATTCCGCCGTCAACGGGCGACCTTGTAAACGCAGGCGAGATCTACAAGCGAACAACTGGTAGGCCGCTACAGCACACGGTAAACTTCCCCAGCGGCAAATTGCACGACATCAACTGGATGATCGACCAAGCCAAGCAACACGGTTATTTGGACGGAAGTAAGTCCATGACGGAGTTAATGGCTACGCCCGAGGGTCAACAGTGGCTACGAAGCGTGATTCTTCACCGCAAAGATCCGGGCCTAAACAAACGCTCAGTAGACCAAACTGGAATTGCCGACAACAACCGCTGGCTGAACGACTTTGATCGAACCAACACAATCTTTGGTTCAGGTATCAAACGCTGGCTGAACCAGCCAGGCGGTTACTTCGGTCCGCCCAAGCCCGGAGCCTATACAAGCGCTGATCCATTCGATTGGAAACCTCACGCTGCTAACCGACAAATGCAGGGTGCGGGAGTAAGTCCGGCCGGGTCGCGATGGGTCGCCGACCAGGCTGGCCTTGGATGGCGGACGGGCCGGACGCACGAAGAAGGGAACACCGAGTCCGATTTTCTCGACTGGTTCAAGGCCCCAACCCCAAGGACACCCACCGCAATCGGTCGGATGCTAGGGGCTACTCAGGGGTTGTCTACTCCGGCAACAGCAAAACGAATCAAGAAGATGCAGAAGCCGGTGCCGCCAGTGATTCGATACTCGGATCCAAGCCTGCGGGATGCCGTCGCCCCACGTCCGAGATCGCCAGCCCCAGTTCCCCCTGTCAGCAAAACCTCAGCAGATGCAGTTTACGCAAATAGAATTTCTGACCTCCCGTACCGCGAACGAGTAGAGATGTACGCCACCAATCCCGCCGGGGAAGTGCTGGGTGGCCTTTACGAAAATGACGGCAACCATGGTGTGTTCGGCGGCGGTGTGGACGAGGGGGAGGCCCCGGAGGTCGCCGGGGCTCGTGAGCTGTTGGAAGAATCCGGCTACACCGTGACAGATCCGCGGATGCTTGATATAGAGGGCCAGATCTCCGAGTGGGGACCGCCCGGCCCGGGAGACAAGCCACGGCGAGCCGAGCAGAAGAAGCAGTACCGCGGATCTCGCACCCGCTTCGCCACCGGCACGCTGTCTGATACACCGCCGATAGCTGCCGTAGATCCGTCCGGTATGACCGACATCAAACTCCGCCCGCTATCGCTCGCGAGGAGCCTGATCAACCCAGCCACGGCCGCCTACCCGGCGGTAGCTCGTAAGCGATTATCGGCCCTGGAGTTGTTGGAGCTGGCTCACCAGCGGCAAAAACAAGGCAAGGATAAGACTGCCGAAGACGCGGCTCTCCAATCGGTTCTAGCGAACGCGGAACTAACGGGATCTCGCGGTCGTGCCCGTAAGTATGGTCGTCCGGAGCCTGAGGGTCGTGATCACGATTACGTGGTCTTTTCCGACGATGCTGATGAGCAAGCCAAGTACCTGAAGCTACTGCGTCAGCTTGGTACTGCTGGTTACAAGTTACATGACCGGCCCGGTGGTTTTCTTACCGCGTCTGGTAACAATACAGATCTAAGCGTCTATCCTACCTCGAAGCGAGATGACATTCACAAGGCTTGGGAGCTTATTGAGGGGGGTATGTCAAAGGACGAGGCATGGGCGCAGATAGAGAAGCAAGCCAAGGATACTCAGGAAGATATATTCGATAAGTTGAGCCCGCATCTACCCTCTGAGGCGAGGCACGCGAGCGGGGGGATGCCAGATGTCGGTGGATTGTCTGATGTGGACGTGTCTCTCTACCACCCGAATCCTTCGCAAGCACTCGCGTTGTTACCTGAGGGAACTACGGTACGCTCTCAGCGTGAGGATACTGGTGCAGTAGAGTACACTGTGCCCGGGTATCGACGTGAAATTAACGTGTATGTCACTTCAGACCCTGACGTAGCGCAGAGGTCTGTGGATCATCGTAGGACTGAGATTGCGTTGCGAGACAAGTTCCCTGCTTTGTACCAGTCGGCCCGGGCTTTGAAGGGAACTGGCCACGGGACGGAGCAGGCTTGGGCTGAGACGCTTGGTATTAAGGATGATCCTTATGCGGCTATGCGGGACACAGAAGCTATGCTTGCTGCTGCCGAGCTTAAGTCTAAAGTCGATGACGACGTCTACGTCCAGAGTGCCGTGCCTGCTGCTTCACGTGATCTTGTGAGGAAGCACGGCCTTCTTTCCTCACAGGCTCTGCCAAAAGACGAGGCGTGGGAGCAAGTGGAGCTGGCTAAGACAGCCACACAGCCCTCGAAAGGCCGATCATTACCGTCAACGGAGAGCACTGATGCTTCGACTAAAGATCCTGAAGGCTTGGGAAGCGTACCTCAAACAGGCTGAGCTTGACCTTGTCGGCTAGATGCTGACAATGTCGGCATCATAGATCAGGCCAAGCGTCCGGGGTGGAGTTATTCGCCTTTCGCCACGCCGGGCCGCTTGGCCGCTTTTAAGCCGACGGAGTGACACACGATGAACCGACTGTTCCTGGCTATTCTGGCCGCCTTAATCTTATTTCCCGCCCAGGCGTCTGCACGGCGACGCTGGCGGCGTTCTCGCGTCTCGGTGGTGTATTCCGTCGTTGACGTCTGGGGCGACGCACAGGACGACCAGGGGCGTTGTGAGGCCGAAGCGGCCTACATGGCGGCAAATTACGCATATTATCACGTCGGCCGAAGCATCGGCAATTTCGAGGGCTGGGGTACTTCGTCTCAGCCTGATTGCGCGACTTGCACGCCGAGTTACCAAATGACTCTTACCGGGGACGCATCCGCCCAGGCCGCGAACGGCCAATGGTTCCGCGTCCGATCTTGGAGATAGCCCCAATGCTGCGATCCATCCTAATACTTGCCTTTCTCGCGACCGCGACCCCTGTCCAAGCCGGTCGGCTATTCGGTCGCCGAGCCGCGTGCAAATCTTGCCAATCGTCCGCCGCCGTCCAGAAGGCGGCGGCAACCCAGAAGGCCCCGGCAACCCAGAAGGCGGCAACCCAGAAGGCGGCAACCCAGAAGGCGGCGGCAACCCAGAAGTCAACCAAACCCCAGCGAATTTGGCTGTTTCGACGCGGTCGCTAGGCGTCGCGGTCGAACATCAAGCCTGGTAAACAGACAGAAGTGCCCACAACCAATGAGTAGTGAAACCAACGCACGCTTCTTCGCAGAGATGCTGAACGAGCGTGGGCTCATTGGCTCGGCCGTCGAGGTTGGTGTCTACCAGGGGAGGTTCTCTCACGCCCTGTTGACACACTGGCGTGGCAGCATGCTGAACCTCGTTGATCCCTGGAGCTTCACTTCGCGTGGTACAGCCGTAGTCGGTATGCAAGAGGATCTGGCGGCGACCAGAGAACTCTTGGCCGGCTTCGGCTCGCGCACGGCGTACTGGGTAACCAAGTCAGTCGCGGCGACCAAGGACATCCCCGACGACTCGCTTGACTTCGCCTACATCGACGGCCTGCACCACTTGCTCGATGTGACTGATGACTTGCAGGCGTGGTGGCCCAAGCTCAAGCAGGGCGGCGTGTTCGCCGGGCACGACTACCGCCACAACTGTGGTGTGCCTAAGGCAGTGTTGGCCTTTGCTAGGCAGGTGGTGCTGCCGTTCACCGTGGTGCCTGAGGTTGATCATCCGAGGAACGCCCTGTGGCACATGACAAAGGAATGACGGATGAGCCCGATAATGATAATTCTAGCGATTAGTTGCTTCCTGATGTTCGCTATTAGGCTCTCACCGCATTTCGGTACTCGTAAAGAGGAGAAGAAAGATGCCGAAGACACGGACCATGAAGTCCCGACGTGACATGCTCAAAGCCGCTGCGGGCATCGGAACGGTTACCATTATCCAAGCCAGCACCGCCGGTGCGTTCGACGGCCAGAACGCTACCAGGGATGAGATCCTTGGTGCCCATGTCACGTCGGGGCTCAAAGCCATAGGTGACGAGTGGGAGAGGGAGAAGCAAGCTGAGCTGTTGGAGCTGATGGTCTACCGTGATCGCCTCTACGCAGCGCGTAGGAAGTACGGCGAGAACGCTGCGGCCCGCGGCAGCATGTTTGAGCCGCCATACGGGATCAGCATCCCCATGGGGATCTTACCGATGAGCTTCTACGCCCGTTGCACCAAGAGGATGCTGTCGATCCCCGAACCCAAGATCCCGAACCTGCACACTGCCTTCGAGCAGCATTGGGGTGGCGGCGCCTCTATTGCCGATGTGTGCAACAGCTACGCCAAGTTGGCCAAGCTCGTCCCCTACGGCGTCGAGGTGGTGGATAAGTTCACGCTGCTGGATCCCAAGGGAAAACCTTCCCGTGCTGACCGTGTCGTGTCCCCTCGCTACGTCATCGACGTGGACGAGCCCCACTTCGGTATGCGGACCACGGCCAACATGATCATCGACGGCGTGGATGGCATCGCCAACGAGTGGAAGTCCAAGATGGTGGCGGCCTACAACGCTGCCGGTATCGCAGCCAAGATGTCTGATGACAACGAGATGATCCTCAGGACGGGCCGTGCCGTGAGCAAGAGCACGACCATGGCCAAGCGTATACGGATGCAGCTCAAACCGATCGAGGTGTCCGTGAGCCGAGAGGCGTACATGCTGGAGTTCTTCGCTTACAGCCTGGGAACAGGTTACATCATCTAATGGCCATGAACCGAAGACAGATGCTGAGGGCGACCCTGGCGGCCGTTGTTGCCGGGCCGACCGCCCTCGCCGTGGCCCCAAGGTGGCCGCAATCCCTATGCAGGATGCTTCCCTGAGCATCCCGTTCAGGGCGCTGCCGATCAACATGTACATCCGAGGGCCGCGATACAAGGTCGTATTCGAGATGCTATCGTAACCCCAGGGCCGACTGGATAAGATAAATCAATCGAATGGTCACTCGACACCCAATAGATCAAGAGGATCGCTATGACACGGAAGGTAATTAGAAACCAATCGCTGACCGCGCTCTACAAGGCAGCGGACTCATATACCAAGGACGACGCAGCCAAGGTCAAAGGCGCACGAGGCAAGGCTGATAGCACTGATCTGATGCCGATGGCGTGTCAGGCTCAATCGTCTCCCGGCCCCACATCGACCACGAAGGGACACGAGAAGACCTCGTTCCCCCTCTCCATCATGCGGAAGGGAGCCTCCCGCAGCTTCACTTCCCGCCCTCGCCCGTTGAATTGGAAGCTGCCGAAGCAGGAGGCTCCCATACCAAAATCCCCACCACATGGATCAGCAGCACCTCCCGCAGCTTCACCACCACGTGGACCTCGCCCCCCATCGCAGAACCCTGTCTCCAACCGCACCGGCGTACGCAACCGCAGCTCTGCACCTCCCGCAGCTTCACCACCACGTGGACCTCGCCCCCCATCGCAGAACCCTGTCTCCAACCGCACCGGCGTACGCAACCGTACAAGCCCGACGACGCAACCAGCTTCCCCGGCGGGAGCTGCTACGAGTGGCACGACCCGATCAGCAGCGCCGGCTCAAGGCTTGCCGCGTCGTGCCCGTCGTCGAGCAAGGAAAGCACAGAACGCGGCACCTGCGATCCCTAGTGGGCACCAAGGCAATACTCCTGGCACCTACGCTCCAGGCAGCAACTTCAACCCTGCCAGCCAGAAGCAAGGCTCGGCGGTTGACTTCGCTATCAAGCTGGCTTTTGCTAGTCCAAGGGGCCCCGAAGAAGGGTGGTCTTCCTTGTCGTTGGGTCGGTCACCACAGCAACCACCGTCGCAGGGTGCGCCCTCTGTCCACCGCTTGAATCAAATGGATCCAGATCCACAGGGGCAGATGAGCCAACCCCCAGACGCATTCGGTGCCCACTTTGCCGGGCGCGCACCACAGTCAGTGGCTCCCGCGCCCCAGATCCCTGAGCCCCTGTCTATCGAACTGCAAGACTTCTCGAAGCCGAAGCCGTCCCTCATGGACAGCATCCGGTCTGGTGAGGAGCTGATGACACCTATCCCCGGTGCTGGCGGTGGAGGCCCACCTATCCCAGCCGGTGCTGCAATCGGTGGCGGCGTCCGTGGAGGAGCACCTGGCCAGGTTAATGCTCGCCGGAATCGTTTCATGTCACGGCAGACGCAGGGCAAGCACATCCAGAGCAATACCGACAAGCGTGGCCTGCCTGCGGTGCAACAGAGCACACAGGAAGGGCTCAAACGTCGTCCTGGGCCAACCAACGCGTTCTTCCCTAAGCAGGCTTTCTTGGCCTGGGGCGGCGGAGAGCTGGGGCTGCATCCCAAGGGCCGAGGTATCGGCGGCTCGGTAGGCTACACGAACCTGCTGGGTATGTTGCCCATTCCAACGGCTGGCGTCGACATTGGTGGGCCGAACAAGGGCTTCATGGCTGGTGTGATGCCGGACCTGGAGTCAGAGATCGGCGTCTCGCCCTACATCGGGGCTCGTTGGAACCATCCACGCAAGAGTGGGCTCACACGCCAATTCCCCCGTGGTGTGCCCGAGGTGATCTACGACAAGCTGCGTGGTCGCACCAAACAGGACGCGATCCGCAAGAGCTACCCTGACGAGTTCGAGGAGCCTGAGGCCGAAGCACCCGTGGACGGTGACGGCAAAGAGCGGCCAGTGTTTGGCGACGCTGACCCTGAGGAGTTAGCTGCTTTTGACAAGGAGATGCTGGAATCGCAGCCTGACTGGTACGAATATCGGGCAGCCCGAGCTAACAACGACCCTGAAGCAGACTACTACAACGAGCTATTCAAGAAGAAAGATGGCGACGGTGACGGCAAGGTCAACGACGGCAAAGAGACGGAGAAAGAGAAAGCTAGTGCCTTCGGCGTGAAGCTCGCCATGACTAAGATTGGCCCTGCTTCCATGATCCATCGTATGGGTTCGAGCAAATCGCAACGGGATAAGGACGAAGCGCAACAGAAGCTCCGCCAGACAGTTTAGCCAGGAGGGCACGATGAACGACGCGATCTCGTTCGCCGGCGACCTGGCGAACATGGAGAAGTTGGCGATCAATGCTGACTGGATGCCCAGCACCAGTAACAAGCACAGCATGGGCTACAAGGCACCTACTCCCTCTGCGCCTAAGCCGAAGCCAACACGCGGGGCCAAGTTCTTCAACAACCCGCCCAGCAACGGTAAGGGTGACGACTGGGCTTACTCAAGCCAAATGACGTGGAGAAGTATCTCCACGCACTCGACTCTGGAACCAAGCTCACTCCTGAGGGGTTTGCGCAGCAATTAGCGGAGTACAAGATGCCTCCAACACCACCACCTGCTGCCGCACCACCGCAGCCGCAGCCTAATCCAATAAACTTCCCCGGCGGGATTGGTTTAGCGGAGTACAAGATGCCTCCAACACCACCACCTGCTGCCGCACCACCGCAGCCGCAGCCTAATCCAATACCGACACAGGTCACCGAGCAGCCCGCAGCACCGGCCGCCGTTGATCCTGTGCCCAATACGCCGCCAGCGCCGCCACCAACAGCGCCACAGCCCGCAGCAATACCGCAAGCTACGGCGCAGCCCGCAGCAATACCACCAACAGCGCCACAGCCCGCAGCAATACCGCGAGCTACGCCACCAGCTACGCCACCGAAGCAACGTATGCCAGGCGTCGGAGCACCACGCAAGTACCCCATCACTAGCTGGGCCCAGGACGCAATCGCTGACGTAGCCGCCGGTCCCCCCGGCGGCTACGGCGGTGCGTTCAATAATTTGATCCAAGGAGCCAAGGAGCGCTACGTCGACCCTGGGCTCAAAGGTGGGCTCGCCCAAGGCGGAATGGACATGCTCGGTGCGATGGGCGCTGCGTCGCCTGCTGGCCTCGCTGCGCTTGCTGGCGGCCAGGGTGACGCGATGTTCCCCACCCTCAATGTGCAGGGTGGACAGAACGCTGGGGCGAAGGGCCTAGCGAGAGTCAACCCGGAGTCGTCCGAGATGCCTCCTAATGTACTGACGGTGCCGGGCTCGCCTCAAGACACGGGCTCGCCTCAAGACACGCCTGGCGCCGATCCCGAGACCGTGCTCAAAGACCCTGATACTGCTAAGGCCGTAGCCGAGAAGGATCCCAAGGGCTTCATGGATACCATCCTCAACTGGGTGCCCGACATGCTTGGCATGAAACGGGAGACCATGGGTCCGATGCTTAATGGGCTGTTGTCGATCGGTGGCCCGTTGCTCTTGATCATGCTGCTGGGCAAGCTGTTCGGCGGCGGCAAGCGTGGTTCGTTGGAGGAGTACACCGCCGAGGAGATCGCTTACGCCAACAACCTGATCGACCGCTTCCAGAAGCAGGCTGGCATCCCAACGGCCCCGCGGTTCTCACGCAAAGGGCGTGGTGGGCGACCCGACCAGTCGTATGTCCCCGGGCATAACTACCAAGGCTCAAGCACCAAGCCCACCAACAAGGTGCGTGCGTCGGGAGCGGACAAGGCGATCGACAAGGCGTTCGGTGAGAAGTCGGCGTTCGCACAGCTCTGTAAGACGTCCGAGATTGGTCCCTACGATGTGAACCAAGCAGCGGACGTGGTCGGTTATGACGACTCGATCGCCGGCCTGTCCCGCAACCGTAAAGAGAATCCACTGCACTATTGGCTCAACCCGTTCGTGGCTGGGCCAATGCACGAGATGGGACACCGCTACGCTCGCCGAGCCAACGCAGGCACCGTTGAGAACCCTGTTGGCGCTGCCCTGAGTATCCCATCGCTGGGCATCATCCCTGCGATCATGGGAGGCCGTAAGGCGAAGAACTTCGCTCGCGGCGTCTACCAAGACTACGCAGAGCCGTATGACAATTCCTACGACGATGACGTTGCCCAAGAGAAGGATGAGAGGGGCAAACTTGACAGCATCTCTGAGGCTGTTGGTGCGGCTACCGATTCTGTGTCTGGCGATCGCGGCCGTACACCTGACGCCATGCGTAAGCAACGTGAGGACGAGGACAAAGAGAAAGAGTCCAAGTACGACGGCCTGAACACGGGTCCTTACAGCGGCATGGCTGCGGCCATGCTGCGTGGTCAGGACAGGATGATCGCTGGCACCGAGTACGGTCGTGAGAACAACCCCGGCCAATACTGGCTCAACCCGTTCGTCCGTGGCCCGATTAGCGAGCTGTTGCAGCGATTCCAGCGTCGGTTTGATGCTGGGCGGGGCCGCAACATAGCTGGTGCGGCTATGGGTATGACGCTGCCGCCGATAGGCAACATGGCTGGCGCCACAGGGATTCCTGGCGCCAATATCGCTGGGGCGTTGGCTGGTATGGCTCCCACGGCTGCTATGGGCGGCCTGGATACGCGGCAGAAGGCACGTGGATCACACGAGGATGTCAACGAGCCATACAACGAGGCGGGCTCGGACCGAAAGACCGAAGAACGTAGGACGAAAGCCAGACAGCGTAGGAAGGAAGATCGTGACGAGCGTGTCGCGAAGCGTCGTGAGAAGTCGGCGTTATCGTCGCCTCCCAGCCTGATGACGCTCCTCGGTGGAGCTGCCGGGGCCGGTGTCGGTGCTTACGGCCCACAGATGTTTGGCGGTAAGGCATCGGTTGGCTCAATGCTCCCAGCGCTTGCTGTTGGCGGAGGTGCCGGTGCTATCGCTGATTACCTGCGAGCCAAGAAGGAGAGGGAGAAGCGTGCGATGGACTTCGGTGTGCCATTGGCTGAGAAGATCGCCATGAAGCCTTTGATGGTCATGCAGATCCGTAAGCGGACCATCATGTCGTCTTGAAAAACTTGGATTTGCACTAGCGAAGTCCAAAGACTAAGCAGCTTGTCTCAAACCCAACGCCAATGCTAGAATAACCCGAAATCAAACCCCTCTGTGATCAAGGAGTGAACACTATGGCCACCACAGCACCAGCCGCTGGCGACACCGTCAAGGTTGTTGACCAGAGCAGCGAATACCGAGGTAAAACAGGCACGGCGACCAGCGTCGACGAGTCTGGTCAGATCCTCATGGTGAAGTTCAGCGACTCGCACAAGAGCGTCCGCCTGCGGCTCACGCAGATCAAGGTCGTCGGCACTGCGAATGGCGGGAGCATCGCCACCAGGAACACGGGCAACAACGAGTACGGCTCCGTGCACGGTGCTGGCGACTCGCGGTTCGTTCCCAAGAACGACGCACGTCGGGACTACCCCGGAGCGGGATACAATCCACATGACGCCACGGGCACGTTAGGGGATACCCGACCAGCCCAGGTGTAAACAAGACACGGATGTTCGTCGAGAAAGCCACGAAGGGCCGCACATGGGAGACCGTGCGCGGCCTTTTGTTTTTAGAGAGGAAGCAATGGGAACGACGATCACGATGAACATGCCGTTCCCACTGGAGCTGCCAGAACCGATTGAGGGGCGCGAATGAGCGACTGCTTCGTAATGCTCACCACGTCCAAGGGCGACCGTGGTGACCGCATGAAGAACATGCGGAGATGTGCCAAGTTCTTCAATACGAACTGTTACCCGGTCCACAAGGATGTGCCGCTGCTCGTCTTCTCCGAAGGCGAGGAGGACCTGCTGCCGGAGGATCGCAACAAGATTGGTCAGTGGTTCGACTGCGAGGTGCAGTTCCGTACGGTGAGCCTGCAAATACCGGAAGGCTTGGAGCTGCCTGACCCAGCGACGTGGCACCGCATCAAGCACCACGGCGTCGAATACCGAGGCATGTGCTGGTTCTACACTATCGGCCTGGGCCAGATCCTCAAGGACGAGTTCGACTTCATCTGCCGCATTGATGACGACAGCTACTTCCTATCGGAGATAAAGCAGAACTTCTTCGACCGCATGCGGGAGGAGGACTGCTGGTACGCCTACCGAGGCTTGTACCCCGAGCCCGCTCACAACTGTCATCGGATGGTCGAGCTGCTCGAATACGACGGCACGAACGAGACGGGGGTAGACGGCCTCGTCCCGCAGAAGAAGATCACCCACGCCATCTTCACGAACTTCTCGGTGTATCGCCGGGCCATCTACGATCACCCGCTCTACACGGACTACTTGGACAAGCCTGAGGTCCAGAAGCAGATCTGGACGCACCGTTGGGGCGACAACGCCACACAGACGGCGTTGCTGGGGCGAGCCCCTGAGGGCTTCGTGCGGTTGTGGACCGACTTCAAGTACGGGCACGGCCCGATCGGCCCGCGATACCACATGGCGCTGGAGGATGGCCCAAAGTTCTGGCAACCACATCGCTGGCCTGCCGACAACGATGGCAACATCAAGGAAGGTGGGGCAGCACGTAGAGGGCAACGACCAGCGAAGGCCAATGGGAAGCCGCTGCCGCTCGACCAACGCAACAAGGCCCTCGTGATCATTGGAGACGGCCTGGGCAACGTGATCGCCCAGACACCGCTCGTACGAGCTGCGGCGAGCATGTTCAAGGAGACCCACGTCTGGATGCCGCGCTCGCGGCCTGACATCCCTGACGTCGTGCGAGGGATCCCCGGCGTGCACAGTGCCAACAAGGAGTGGATCGACGCGTTCAACAACCCTGACGCCATCTTCCAGACCTGGTTGGTGGCTTCCCAGGGCAACGGCAAGATGAAGCACGTCAAGGCTCGCTATGGCTCCGGCCATCCGCGAGGGAAGAAGATGTCCGAGGCCGAGGTGTGCTTCCAAGCTGCGGTGCAGGCTGGCTACGAGGGTGAGATGCCTGAGCCGTTCGTCGGCTTCGACGAGTGGCCTAATGTCAACGACTGCACCAACGAGGGACCGATCTTCGGCTTCACCACCGGACGACTGCATCGCCCCATGTGGCGGTTCAAGGAATACCCGGCTGACTCCTACGCCGAGGTCGTCAGCATCCTGGCGGCGAAATACCCGAAGGCCCAGTTCCTCCAGCTTGGCTGGGAGCACGACACGAAGATCCCTCACGACGCTGTCAGGGACACACGCAAGCGAGGAACGCTCCGGCAGTCACTCGGACTGGTCAATGCTTGCTCGGTCTTCTGTGGCAACGATACGGGGCTCTGCTGGGCCGCTAATGCCATGAAGGTGCCTACTGTTGTTGTGTTCGGCCCAACCGATCCTGTGAAGGCTCTGCCACCGTGGGGAGCTGTGATGGTCTCTGCGGGCCTGGACTGCCAGCCCTGTCAGTGGCGAGGGATGGGGAAGCAGCACGATAAGACAACTGAATGTAAGCATGCGTGTATGAAGCAACTGCTGCCCAGCGTGGTAGCAGAGGCCATTATCAAGGAGTTCGAGGCTAACCATGCTCAAACGACGTAAGCAAAGGCACATGATCGAGCTGCTGCACTTGGCCATGACACTTGGCCCGGGCAAGCAGTCGCCGCTCGACTTGAACAACAACTTCACTGGCATCGAGATCGGGGTAGAGCAAGGCTCGTTGGCTCGGATGATGGTTGGCATGTTTAAGAACTGCACCTGGCACGGCGTTGACCCGTGGACGGAGTACGGCGCTGTCGAATACAAGTCCTACGACATGGAGTACGCCCAATCCCGTTGGAATCAGATGTGGAGCGAGCTGCACCGGGAACTCCGCAAGGAGATCGAGGAGAGGCGGCTCGTGTTGCATCGCACCACGAGCGATGACGGTGTGATAATCTTCGACAATGCCAGTGTGGATCTCGTCGTTGTTGATGGGCTGCACACAGCGCTCCAGACGGAGAGGGACATCAGGAACTATTGGCCCAAGCTCCGTAAGGGTGGCAGGATGTGCGGCCACGACATTGACAACGAGGTGACCCCGGGTGTCCGTCGAGCCGTGGAGGCTTGTCGCCGTCCGTTTGAGGTTCGTACCGGCTATCTCTGGGTCATGGATGCAAAGGAAGCCGACGATGCCCAGCTCTAGTACGTTTCTAATTACCGCCCTGGGGCGCTCAGGCACGTTGTTCCTGTCGAGGACGATGAACCTGTCCCCGACGTGGACGGTGGAGCACGAGCCGAACACGCAGGAGCCACGCTTCCTGAGTGAGATGAAGGACCTGTCACGGTTCGGCAACGTGAACTATGGCGAGGTCAACAGTCGCCTGCGATGGGTGGCCGATAAGGTCCAGGTGGGCAAGCTCGGCGTGATCATTCGCAACCCACGGGAGCACTGTGTCTCGCTCTACAACAAGAACTTCCGCCTCGGTAAAGGCCACGCGAACTACAACAAGGTGTTCAAGCCCGGAGAGCACGAGGCGGGCCTACGTGTCTTGGATAAACTCATCCAGGCTGGGGCAATCACGATCCGTTTTGAGAGGATGACGACGGAGCTGTCGTACCTTGAACATCTCCTCTGGCGCTTCGGGATCTCTGACGCCCCGCTGACTGAAAGCTCGCCCGCCAACAAGAAGAACGTGAACGCCCGACGTAGGGCGAAGACCTGGGACGACATCCCGGAGAACATCCAACAACTGTTCCACGAGCAGCAAGCGTGGTTCGAGGAGAAATACTATGCCGGCACGGAGACCCAAGAAGTACCCAATCCAGTGTGAGGGTGAGTGGTTCACTGTTATGTCACCATGGCCGCTCGACCTGATGGTTACGCGGTATTGGCAGAACGAGCGGTTCTATGAGGGCAAGCTACTCCAGCAGATCCGTAAGCGAGCCCCGAAACCTGGAGTCTACATTGACGTCGGGGCCAACCAGGGCAACCATAGCGTCTTCTTCGCCAACTTCTGCGATTGCACCAAGCTGATCTCGATCGAGGCTGTGTGGGAGGTCTACGACGTGATGGTGCGGAACGTCGTCGCCAACAACCGCAAGGACGTTCCCTTCGAGGCGTGCAACTGGGCGATCTCCAACAAGTCACAGGAGCTGGCTGAGTACGACACGCCGTTCTACAAGAACATCGGCGGCACGGAGATGCGTATCCGGCCTCGTAACCACCAGGACACGATGCCCGCCAAGCCCAACAACAGCGTGCTGACAATCAAGCTCGACGATCTGATCCCGGTGACCGATGATGTGGCCGTGCTCAAGATGGACATCGAGGGTGGGGAGGCAAAGGCCATCGTTGGCGGGGCTGACATGATCATGCGATGCAAACCGCTCTTGATTGCTGAGGCGCGTACGGCGGAGAATCTTAAAGAGCTGGATGAGCTGATGAAGATGTTCCAGTACGATCGAGTGGAGAAGAACTACAAAAAAGGCACGCATATCTGGAGTCCGAGATGACCGCGAATATCACTGAGCCCAGGGAGGACGACGTCAGTCGCTCTGCTGAGTACACGTACATATTGGGGCTGATTAAGCCTACGACTCCTAAGATCATCGTGGACGTCGGTGCCTTGGGGAAGAAGAACTCCAACTCGTGGAACCTGATCAAGGACGGCTGGCAAGGTGTGCTCGTTGAGCCGCGGCCCGACGGCGCTCGGGCGTGCCAAGCGCAGTTCGAGGGAGACTTCGTTGTTGTGCAGAAGGCCATCGCTGACTACGAGGGTAGAGACATGCTGCGGCGGTTCGAGTGGAACGGCTGGGCGACGTTGGATAAGAATCCGCGGTCGGCCCAGAACCGGCTAATACAGTCGCAGACTCCGCTCAAGGAGCCGCCCAAGGAGAAGTCACCGATCGAGGTCGAGGTGACCACGCTGCCCAAATTACTGGAGGAGTGCGGGATTCCGCATCAGTTCGGTGTCTTGTCGGTTGATACCGAAGGGTTCGACGAAAAGGTGCTGGTGCCGATGCTGGCATCCCCTTGGCGCCCGTACATCATCCTGGTTGAAGATTGCGATAAGAAGCTCCTGTCGGATGCTGGATATATCCTTCGTCACGAACAAGTGGACCAAAAGGTATGGGTGCAAGAAACTACGAGCTGATCCAGAGAGCGCTTCACGGCGATCTTGCTACCCACACGATGTTCGACATGGACGGGGTCCTGACCCCGGAGTGTTGGTACGACGAGCCTGACGTTGCGAATCACGACGAACTCGTGACGCACCACCAGGACTCGGCGTACTACCGCCATCTGCACGACGCTCCCCCATTTCTGATCCCCACCAAGCCCATCCTGGCGATCGTTACGGGGCGAATGTCCTTCTACAAGGCGCAGACGCAAGCCTGGCTTGATCGGTATGATGTAAAGACGATCCTGGGCACCTACGCGTCGATCTTTGCCCGGCCCGGTCACCGCCCACTACGTGATGTTCAAGGAAACACGGCTCACAACAAAGCAGGGGCTTACGAGCATGAGCAGGCTCACCTGTTCATTGAAAGCAAGCGGTGGCAAGCCGAGCAGATCTACGAAGAAAACAAAAAGCCGGTCTTCTGTATCGAGACCATGAGGCTTTACGGTAAAATGTGAAAAACCTCTGAACCAGGGAGGGTTTACGATGCCCGAGGCATATTCCGTCCGACAACTGATGGCCACTCAACCCTACGCACTGGGCGAGCGACCGGGTGGAAACTACATTCCGACCATCCCGCTGCTGTCAGGCACTGACGCCTGGGACAGCCTCACGCAGTACCATACGAACATCACGCTCCCCTACGACACGTCGCTGAAAGGCCCACGGCCTGGTTCGCGTGACTACGCCAACAAAGCTGCCGCCATCGACGCTGCTTTGGGCGTCCCAGGTTTTGAGCTGCTCTACGGGGCAATGAGAAGCCAGCGATCCCGCCCGATGACGAAGGCGGCTGCCCACACTCCGCAGACGAGCTTTGATGCCCTGGTGAGCGACTTCATCCAGGTGAGCCCAGTTGTCTATGGCTTCGTGCAAAGCCAGTTGGAGAAGGGTGCCAGCTACTGCGAGACGGTCGACCAGCTCCGCACTGCCTGTGACCGCTTCCCCAAGTTCGCCGAAGCGTGCTACGCCGCCACTCCTGTGCTCAACATGTTTGAGCTGGAGGCCGAGGGGCTGATCAAACAGGCGATCGGGCAGGGTCGTTTCACACACCAGGATTATCAAGTCGGCGGCCGCGGCTACGCGAAACACCGGACGGAGAAACACCTGACGGAGAAGAACCCAGACAACCTGCCGATCAATGTCGGCTCGACCAACTTGTCCGGACTGAACAAGCTCGACTATAAGGGTATGGGCCAGTTTAAGAACCGGCTTGACCAGCGGGGTGCATCGAACTGGGGTTACCGAAATCGGAACGCCAGGGATGCTTGGGAGCAGGGCGTGCGGCAACGTGCGAGCCAAAATGCCTCTGACCCCAACTGGCAACAGCCCAGAGCTGACCAGGTTTACAATCCGCACCGTGCCGCCGCCACGTCCCACATGGCCCCCTATAACCAAGCCATGGACGAATGGCAAACAGCCTACACCAAACAGCAGAACGCACGCTTCGGCGTCCCGACCTGGCTCGATGCTTCGACGACGCCAGCGCCACAAATGCCTGGTGAAGCTCAGGGCTTCGACCTAGCGGACATCAGACACCGCATCGCTACCGACTACTGGATGGGGCAGGGTCTGCCGCCCGGCATGGAGCTGCCCGAAGGTGTGAGCTTGCCGAAGGGTGACCCCTCCGCCACCGCCATGATCAAGCGTATGTCCGAGGAGACTGGCCTTGACACGTACACGCTGTTGCGGGGCATGCAGGCAGAGCAGTCGGTGATGCAAGCGCACCCGCAGCTCGATCCAGATGCGAGGGCACAAGCGGCCAAGAAACACCAAGAGTGGTTGGCCTCTGGCGCTGGCCGCGACCCTCAGGCGTTGAGTGGGGAAGAAGGCATGCTTGGCGACATGGACCACGCTGCTATCGCTGAGACGGTCAAGAACCTACCACCGCGTTACAGGGACGCCCTGAAAGCCTACCAGCACGCGCAGATGAGCAGCACTAGGATGTATCGCGGTCGAGACTACGGCAGCCGCGGGAAACTTAATGGCAGAGTTTATCCTGGCTCCGACAATCCAATGTGGCAGTTCCCGTTGCGGGAAGGCACGATGGATCATCTCCAGAAGAAGTGGGACGCCACAGCACCCGAGCAACGGCACATGCTCCAAGATCCCAGCAAGCCTTTCATGGGCGGCGTGGACGATTACGAGGGGATGGGACAGCTTGCAGAACGCTGGGGCGTGGACGTTCGCGATGAGGCGTTCCAAAACTTCTGGCAACAGAAACAGCAGGACGTGGCAGAGCACGGTTGGGGGAATCAAAGGGCGGGCACGCCACGTCAGCCCGGCGACCTGATGCAGCAATACGCGAATTGGAAGTCCGGTTACAAAGGTCTGATCGACACTGCCCGGGCGAACAACGCACCGTACAGCATGTTGCAGCGGCTGATGGGCGACAGACGCAAGGATCCACGCACCGGTAAAGAGATTATGATTAGCCCGGATACTAACGAACCTGGCCTTAACTTCTTTGAACACGCTGGCGGTGCTGGCTTGACGGCCCTCTCTGCCCTGGGGGCCCTTCCTGCTGTCGGGGCCGACCTGTTGCAAGCCATGGGCGGCAACACGGGCTTCGACTACTCGAAGATGATGGGCCGGTCGTTGATGCAGTACCCCAACAACATTGCCCAGACGGACTTCGGCCACAACGTGCGGATCGCACGTCCTGGTTTCCAGAAGGGCGATGAAGGCCACGGGTACGTCCCGGCGCACGGCAACATGGGAATGTGGGGCAACCCGCTCACTGGCAACAGCTCGGCTGCGGCGCGGTGGGCACAGATTCGTGGTTTTCCCGGCGACCCCGGGCATCTTCAAGTGGTGCCTGAGTATCTGGAGGCGTCGGCGGACAAGCCCGGTACACCATTCGGAGAACGCGTAGACAGGCGTACGCTGGCCAACGTGCTCCGTTGGGCCGAGGTGCCGCTGGAGCTCTTTGTTGGTAGCAAGGGCCTTGGCGCTGTCAGCAATGCCACCAAAGGGGCGAAGGGGGTCCGGGCGTTCCGCATGGCTAATCCCCGACATCAGACTTTAAGATCTTTGGCGATGAGGCGGCTGCGTGATCTTATCCCGGGAGGTCTGGATGTAGGATCGAAAGGGCTGGGAACCCTCGGCCGCTTCTCGGCCCCAATGGCCAGTCCTTTTTGGCGAGGAGGGCAGGCCGCGTTCGGTGAGATCCCCCTCGGTGACGGCAACCTCATGCGGCATAAGCAGGAGGCTGGAGCGCAGGGCTTCCGCGAATGGGGCAGCCAAGAGGACGCTGGTATTGTGCAGAACATCCTTGGCGAGTTAGGCGCTACTGGCGTTGAGTCTGGCCCGATCATGCTTGCTGGCGCTGCGGGAAGTCAGTTTGTAAAGAGTCCACTGCGAGCACTGGGAGCGGTGGTTGGCGGCCGACCGTCACAGGCGTTGATCCAGGGCTCGTTGCGTACCAAGGCGACGACGGCAGCCAAATCACTCCTGAGCAACCCGTTCTTCCAGGCGAACGCCGTTGGTAGTGTGGCGACGCCGTCCTTTGCCAGATTCCATCGAGGTAACGACGGTGGCTCTCAGTTTATGACGGAGCGCATGGAAGCAATGCGGGACGGCCCGGTCACATTCAACCGCGAGACGAACGAGATCGAATACAAACCTGGCGGCTGGTACGACAAGTTAATGGGCAACAACACGTGGGAGAGTCGCAACCAGGCCCTCGATCTCGCTGGTAAAGAAATGGAGGTGTACAACTCCTTGGCCACAGGTGAGGAGCTGACGCCGGCACAGCAGGAGTTCGTCCAACTTGACCCGCAGCTCATGCAGTTGCAGCAGGATCGGGCGATGTACGACCAGGTTGCTGACAAGCTCAGCCGCGGTGAAGGACTGACTGCGGATGAGCGGGCGATTCTGCCGAGGTTACCCGAGGAGATGATGGCGGAGCTGTCGGCAATACAGCAAGGGGCACCCACCCCCACAGGCCGTCAGCTCGGCGGATACGAAGGGTTGCCCCCGGCGTTCACGTCTCATACCACCCCGGACCAGCCCGGTGTGCCCGGTGTGCCCGGTGCGCCCGGTGATGAGGGAATCTCTGAGGTCGCTGGAGAAATGCCACCTAATGAACCACAGGCATTTGGGCCAGCACCGACGGACATCCAGAAGCAACCGGCTGCTCCCGCCAGCACAGCCGAGATGTCGCCGCTTTCACCTGAGCAGATCAACTTCCCGCGTGCGTTCGGTATCGACCAGAATAAGATGAAAGATGCTGGGCCGGAGGCCGAGGTGCAGCTCGGCCAAGCCGTTGAACAGGTCATCACGACGGCAAACCAGATCGGCCGTCGTGGGGTGACTCGAATGCAGACGGAGATCCAAAGCGGCGATCCCGAGGCACCTGCCAGCCAGAAGGCTACGAGGAACATCGTCGACCAGACAGGCATGGGCCTCGAAGACGCGTGGCGTACGTTCCAGAACATGGATGATGGGGCCAAGATGATGATCGGCCTGGGCGTCACCCTGGGTACGGTCAGCCTCATCTCCTCGATTGCCGGCGAGGGCGGCACGATAGGAGTGCTCGGAGCTATCCTTGGCTTCGGGGCTGCCGGTGGCATGCTGGCGCACGGTGGTGTGTTTGGTAATGAGGCCCGAGACTTCACGCAAGGACTCATGGGGATGCTCGGCATGGGCGCTCCTGAGCAGACAGCCGAGGAGAAACAGAAGTCCCTAGCATCGCCGGAGGGCGGAGGAGGTCAACCTGCGGCGTTGATGGACGCCAAAGGCACGCCGGACGCTATAAAGATGCCCGTCGGCACTACTGGCGAGCAGCCGCGAGTACCCGCGGGAGCAATCTGGAACGACGTAGGAGGGTTCTCGCCGGCGGTCACGCCAGCCGCTAAGCCACCAGTCGAAGCACCAGTCCCCGTTGGAGCGAAGACAGAACCACCAGTCCCGGCCGCGGCGCCACCAGCGAATCCGCAACAGACAGCGTTCCGTGGGTTCATGGATGACCGTGTCATCGACAGACAGGAGATGAGCGAGATCTCTGGCGATCCAAAGATGCGGGAGTATGTGTTTGGTCTGCCGGACGACGCTGCACTCGACACGTTACGTGCTGTCGCCAAGGGTGATCCCAAGATGGCCAAGCAGCTTGCGTCGATCAAGAGGAATCACAAGTCGTACGGCCAGGAAATCGCAGCAGCGTTGGCTAAGCCACGTGGGGAGGCATCGAATGTCGGGCCAGCCTGGTTCCCGGCCTTACAGGAGGAAGTCCCTGGTATGGGCTTTACACCAGAGCAAGCGAAGCGTTTTGTGGCATTAGCAAGCCAGTTGTAGAATCAGTTGAGTAAGAGGTGGCTGGTGCCGCGGCGGGTTTGAGTGGACCCATGACGCCCGTCGTACAGTGCAGTCATCGTTTTTTGGGTACGTGGCGGGCCTTTGGGTTGTTTCCGCTACCGCGTATCAGGACCACGCCTTGGAGGTTTACCGACGATGAACACCCGGAATTGCTGGTGGTCCCAGACGTCCCACAGATTGGATCACCCCGGTGCCGGGCTGGGTTCCTGTCCGCACGCGAATCGAAGGCCGAACCACGAACGGGTGGCCTGGGGGCGTTCAGCTCAATTGTCACGGAGGATAGGCAATGGATGCAGAACAGATGAGGCAATTTTCACATGAGATAAGAGGACCCTTGTTGGAAGGCCGGATGGTCGTCCGTAACAATGTTAGCGTAGAGCCCTCGCCCGAGGGCAACGGTTACTTAATCCACGCGAGGGGTCAGACTTGGCACCGACGCGAGCTGCACGATGCCCTTCGTGTTTTTATTCAGGAACTCGGAAACAACACATGATACGAGCCATCATGTTTACGCCCAACTTATCGGTGGGCGGGGCAGAGCGATGGGTCGTCTCGCTCATCAAACACAGTGATCCAGCACGCGTCAAGTGGCACGGGGTTGTTGTCAGTGGGTGGGGTGGACTGGACCCGGAACTATGTGAGGAGCTGACGCAGTATTGTCCGATCTTCTCGGAGAAGAAGATCGACAAGACGATGAAGCGGAACCATCCAACGCCGGCGGCAAAGTCACCGGACTGTGAACGCTACATCACCAGGTGCAAAGGGCTTCCTGCCGCCGTCGCTGCCGCGGGCTACCAAGCGGACGTCATGGTGGCCTGGGGAGCCCATCAATACGCCAACTTTCTCAAGCCGCTTGGCGCTCCTAAGGAGATGGTGCTGGTTTCGCATAGCAGCCATCACAAACCACATTCGATCCCCAACTATAAACACTGCAAGCTGCACCTGACGGCCGTCTCTGAGGCTGCACGGCGTCCCTTCCACACGGATAAGGACGTTGACGTGATCTACAATGGCTGCCAAACCGATCGGCTCGAACCAATCAAGGGCCGCCTCGTCCAGCGAGCCAAGTGGGGAGCAACTGACTCGTATAAGATCATCGGTTACATCGGCCGCCGCACAACTGAGAAGCACCCTGCCGCCGCTGCGATGGCTGTGCGTGAGTTGGGCTTCACCGAATGGGCCGCTGTTTACTACGGCAATCTCCCGCCGGGACAACGTCACCTGGGCCGACAAGAGAAGTTGGTGATGGAGTGGGCGAAGGAGCAAGACCCGTACATCCAGTTCTTTGAGCCAACCATGCAGATCGGCGACGTGTATGCCGGTATCGACGTGCTGATGTTGGCCAGCCACAGTGAGGCGTTCAGCCTGACGTTGCTGGAAGCCTTCTACTGTGGCGTCCCTGTCGTGGCAACGCCAGTGGGCAGCGTGCCGGAACTCCAACGAGAGTACGGTGAGTTGGTGATCGAGGTGCCGAAGAAGGCTACCCCGGCACAGCTTGCCGAAGCCTGCGAGCGGGCTATCTCTCCTGAGGGACAAGCAATTGCAGCCCGAGCCAGAGATGTGGCGACTGCTCATTTCACTGCTGAGATGATGGCTTCTAACTGGGCTGACTATCTTGAAGCGAAGGTGACGCCGCGTAAGCCTCCTAGGAAGATGGTGCTCGAACTATGAAGACCTCCTGCTACGTCATCGGCGCTGCGTACAGCGGCACGACGTTGTTCAACACCGTCATGGACACTCAGCCGGGCGTCCGTGGGATCGGCGAAGCCGTCCGTCACATTCACCGTGGCCCCAACCGCCAACACCCTTGGTGTGCAAGCTGTAACGGGGAGCGGGACAAGTGCGACCGTACGCCGGACATTAAGGGCAGCAACATTCACGAAGCGTTCTTCAAGCAATACCCGGACACCAACGTGCTGATCGACATCTCGAAGTCGTGGGATAATTGTTTCCAGCACCAGAAGACGCATCATTACATCAAGATCATCTCGATGGTGAAAGATCCGCACGCCTTTGCTTGGAGCCAGTATAAACACTTCATCCGCACCGAGCGTAAGCGAGACGTGCAGGAGTGCTTTGACGCGTGGCTCCACCATTACCGGTCAGCCCAGATGCTCTACGATCGGCACTGCGGTTTTACGTTACGCAACCGCCAGGAGGATCCGTACCCGTTGCTCAATGCCGACGACATCATGCCGATCACATACACCGAATTTGTTACTCAGACGGCGGCTACAGTCGAGCGGGTTTGTGCGTTCCTCGGCGTGCCGTTCGATGCAGATGCAATGAGTCGCTGGTACGAGCCGAGCGACACCTGCTGCGTGGGCGGCAACCAGGCTGTGTACGCTCAACGGAACAACCCGACGTTCTTTACGAAAGCCCACAATTATCTGGACGGGAAGTACCACGGCAAGCATCGGCAGATCTTCCAAGACACGACCTGGCTGGGCGACGAGCAGTTCATGTTAGACGCTGCTGACTGTTACCAGAACAACAAGAAGGCACTGCGACCTTTAACGATGACCTCCGGGTTGGGCAAGCTGTCGGAGTGCGTCAAACGACTGAGGACCCCATGAGCAAGTTCTACTTATGTGGCGCTTGGCACCGGGAGGTTGATCAGACGCAGGTCAACAGGAAGCGAGGGCCGCACGGCACCGTCGACTTCCTGACGCAGGCCATCCCGCAACTAACTGAGGCTGGCGTTGCTATCCAACCCAACAAGTGGACCTGGTTGGAACACGAGCAGAACGTGAAGTCGCTGTGGGGTTCATTCTTTGAGCGCGACGGTGCCTCCCTCGATCGTTTTGAGAAGACTGTCGGCGATCACTTCGACTTCGCGAAGCGGTGGCTGATCTTCCGCTACCACGCTGCTCACCAGCAGCAGTTCAACCGGCTCTCCGGGCGGCACGTCCTCAACGCCAACGTGTTGTTCGGCACGCACGATGTTGTCACCGCCCAACTCAAGCAGCGGTTCTCCAAGTTCGACATACCGATCGTGACATGCCCGTACGGCGTCGCCGAGTGGTGGGAGTATCCTCCGCCGCAAGCGAACCCGTACGAGCCTGGTACGACGAACCTCGTCTTCGCTGGACGATTGGAGCAGGGCAACAAGCTCGACCGTGGTCGCCTTCCCATCTTCCGGGAAATCTACCGACGGGATCCCTCGATCAAGCTCCACATCATCACGCAGTCGGTGAAGCACGGGAAACTGAATCCGGCTCACTTGCCGCCTAACTGCGTCTGCCATGGGGAGATGCAGTCAGGGACGTTCAATCACTTCCTCTACTACGCCGACCTCGGTTTGGACACAACGACAGCGAGAAATGCGACGTGGCTCAACTGCAAGCACTATGCCTACATCGGCATGGGGCTGCCCGTTGTGGCCCACCAGACGCCCGGTACGGAGCCCGCCGAGGAGCTTCGGTGTGGTATCATCCTGAAAGAGCACGACATTCCTACGTTTGTGGATGCGGTCTTCGCTGCCCTCGACGTAGAATGGCCGGATCGCGACCTGGTTATTCGAGAGGCCCAGGAGCGGTACGGATGGCGTAAAGCCGTTGACGTGCTCGAAAAATACATCCGACTGGGAGAGGAGCAAGGATACCACTCCCGGGATTAGACTGTCCTAGTCGCTAAAATGTCAGTATTCTTGTTGTATTGCCTTCACGCGTCAGTCATGGCACTGGCTGGTTAGAGAGTGGTCCACGGTCAACGAGTGTCCTGGACCGCGTCGGCAACCGCGACCTGGTAAACGCCGTAATCGCGGGAGGTGGAGTAGCGGATGTGCCCTTAGATGCCGCCACAGTAATGCTCGGGCAACCCTGCTTGGGCACCGGTTCCAGCCGGTAGGGGATGGCTGGAGGCACGTGAAGATGCAATACGACGTTCCCGGAGCACGGAGGCTTGCTACGATGCCAGACAGGTTCGACCCCGTAAAAGTGTTGCTGGCGAGCTTTGCTCTTAGCTCACTGGGAGGACTCGCCGCGTTATTGCGGTCAAACCAGCCGCTGGGCTGGCGAAATGTCCTAGCCACCCTGCTGTATTCAGGGGTGACGGGGCTGACGATTGCGCTCCTTTGGTACAACTATTTCGACGGAAAGGGTAACATTTACTTTCTGCTCGGAGTCAGCGGCCTAGCCGGCATCGGCGGCATGACAGTTATCGACTTCTTCGTGCAGGTCCTCAGGAAGGGCGGCGTCCATATTTCAATAAACCCCGGTCGTGCTCCGGCTGAGAAGCCCGTGTCACCCCAGGCAAAGAAAAATAAAAAGGACAAGTGAGATGACCTGCACGCAAGCACGGAAGCGAAGCTCCTATGTGATCATGGCCGTAATGGCTTTAGCCATCTTTGGCATTGGTTACGGGGCCACAGCAGTGCAAGAGAAAGCAGAGTTGGCGCAAGCCCAGCGGGACGAGCAAGCCCGCCGCGCTGAGCTGATCGTGCTTTCTGCTCCCGTCCCAATTGTCATGTGCGGAGAAGATTCGCACATCACTGTGTGCAACCCGGCCGCCGAGAAGTTCTTTGGGTGGACGCATGACGGATTACTCGGTAAGCACATCGACGCGCTGCTACCAGAGAATTTCCGAGCGGAACATGCCAAGGCGTTCGCACACGCAGCAGCACACGCCCGGGACCTCAAGGCGGAACGCTACGCAATACACCGGGAGTGTCCACCTGCTGCGGCTCTCCATAAAGACGGCAGCATACTGTCTGTGCAAGTATCGTTGCGGGTGATTAAGTACGGCGACTCGATTGAGTTCATCGCTGTCATCCGCCGTGTCGATGGCAAGGAGCCGGACGGCGGCTTCCCATTGCCAGAACTAGAACAACGCATGCAGCAAAGGATTCAAGCGGCCAGATGAACTTCGATATTGGTCACGCACACGTGCTTATGGTAAAGAGCGCGGGAGGGAAACCCGCTACTACCCACTCCCTGTCTGGAGAGCTGTACCTATCAAAGAGCGGATGGATTCTGCTCCAGGTGCCTAATGCTCTCGTGAACGGTGCTTTCGCCGCGCTGGACGAGCCCGGTGTCGAACTACCACCCAGTGGCCCCGACAAACATCTCAACGCACACATCTCTGTCATGCGTCCCGAGGAGCTGGAAGAAGCTGGCATCACGGGCGATGACATCAAAGAACGTGGCCAGCATTTCAAGTACACACTTGGCCCGGTCCAAGAGGTCTCTCCCAATGGTTGGGCTGAGATGTCTAAAGTCTGGTTCATCAAATGCAACAGTCCCGAACTCAAGAAGCTGCGACGCACGTACGGTATGACGTCGTTGCCGAAGGACGGGGAGTTCGACTTCCACATTACGATCGGCGTCCGCCGCAAGGGAGTGCTCAACGTGGGCACACGCAAGGCGGCCAGCTTGATCCACGGAGGAGACGTCAGTGAGTATTTCAGTGGTATCGGATCAAATCTGCGTGGACGGGAAGCCGGTCTGCCCGGTGGCCCAAGCCAACGATCACTTCCAAGTGGTGGGCCAGCGGGTCATGTATCGGGGCAAACAAGTTGGGACGGCTCCCGAGTTAAGCAAAGCGATCTCGCAGATGCCGGAGCGGGTGCAGAACCTGCGAGAGCGGTTCAAGCGACTACGGACCTCGGACTTCTCGCCAGGGCAAAAGAAAGATCCGACGTAAAGGACTACCAGGGCAAGTACCAAGTGCTCCGCATGTTGATGCAGGACGCACCTGGTGACTTCGTGGTGGACAGCCCTGTGGGGAAATACCACGGGATCACCCACACGCCGACCGGTTATCGGTACCACGTGCCCCCGGCGGTCTACGCTGGCCTCGTGAAGATGGCTTTCGGCGGGTCTGCCGTAGGCGCCCTGACCGCAGCAACTGCTGGAGCCATGGGAGGCTACCCCGGTACACCGGAGCCCCCTGTGGATCTGGATCCATCTGTCCACCGCTTGAATCAAATGGATCCAGATCCACAGGGGGCCCCCGGTATGCCGGAGCCGATCAATTCCGTGAATTACGTCGACAGGATTCCAGACATGCTGGAGACCATGCGGCCTAACCCGCTGGCGAAACCCGCACCCGCCTCGCTGCCCGCGATCAAACGGGCACCGGCACGGCCGTGGGACCCGAAGCGATACAAGCCTGAGGCCAAGGTGACACCAGCCCAACACGCGGAGTATGAACGCAGGTCAGACAGACTCCTGCCTACAAGCGAGTCATTAGGCCAACAGTTGAAAGCCCAGGGTTACTATGAAAAAGCACCGGGTGGCTACCAGGGAGCCATGGACCGAGCCCAGCAGGCTGCTGCGAATGATCCCATTGCGAACGCACCGATCTACACGCAGAAGGCTATCGAGCAGGAGTTTCCCGTACTGTGGGAGCGAACAAGCTATAAACCCGGCGGTTCGGTCTCGCGTCAGCCCTGGCGGGGTAAGGACCCAAACGGCTATGTCAACATGCTCGTCAAGGCACAGGAGCCGTATCGGCCTCTTGATCCTGGTGCGACCGTTCCACGGGATACACTCACGCAGAGTATCTTGGAGCATGAGCTAACGCACACAGCACAGGGCAATGATCCAGGTTATAAACCAAAGCAAAACATTCCACTACAGACCGGCAGGGACCCATGGCACGCGGGCGATCAATGGATGAACTGGGTTGAGGTTGATCCACGGCTGGCGGAGATCAAGCGTTACTATACACGCAGCCATCCCGGCAGCAGTGTTGACACACCTGAGGATGCAGCGAAGGCTTGGGACTGGTTCAAATCCGAAGGCTATAAAACACATCCGAACCCGCTGCTGAAACAGTTGGACCTGCGGGTCTGGAGGACACTACCAAAAGATCCAGCAGCCCTCAAGAAGCTACTGCTACGCCGGATGCCGCAATTGATGCAGAATCGGGATCCTAATACGTTCGGTAAGACGTCCATGTTGGCGGGCACGCAGTTGGCAGGTAAGCTCAAGCAGGCATCGCTCGGTTACGCTGTCCGCGACTCTGACATCCACGGCCAAGGCACCTTTGCCACCCGAGCCTACGAGCCTGGCGACCGCGTCGGCTTGGCCCTCCAGTTCAACCAGAAGAACGAACTTGGTTCTCGTGAGTTTGACCGTACCGTGCTCGGTCGCTTCGTCAACTACCAGGACGAAGGCAACGTCGTCCTCCAGGAAGAAGACGGGAACTTGTTCCTCCACGCCTCTAAGCCGATCGCTGAGGACGAGGAGATGTACACGCAGCCTTACGACAAGGAACTCGCGCCGTTCTACCCGATGACCATTGCCAGCGGGTACAAACAGGCGTTCGACATGAGCGGTAGTTGGTACGGGGACGCGGCACAGGACTACGGCAACAATTTGTTGGCGGGTCGACAGCCACTCTGGGATTCCTCAAAAGGGATCATGGACAATATCACCGGCCACATGGGCAGTATCCGGGATGTGGCGTCCACTCGCATCAATCAGGCCCAGAATTGGAACCGTTTCCAGGGGGCGATGGATCCGAACCACTCCCTGAATCAGTTGTCCAGCTACCTGAGCGGTAAGCGACGACCGATAGTCAACCATCCCGTGGATGCCATCCTCCACGGCCGATTCGGGAGTTGATCTCTCTGGCTCAGGCACAGGATACCCGGTAAGATATGACGAATAAGCGACCCCGTTCAGCGAACCGGTCACGGCGAAGGAATCGCAAGCAATTATCACCCAAGGAGCGACGGCGAGCTGACCGGGATCAGATCCGTGCGAGAAGGATCTGGTGTCGCGGCATGTTCAGACGATCGTATCGAGCACATCTTCGCTACCAAGACGAGCTGTGTCGCACAGACCAGCGGCATGTTTACTGGCCAGGTTGGCCGAGCCACGTCCTGGTGTGGAAGGTTAGAGCGTAGGATGGAGCCATGCTTCCAACTGACATTCAAAATCAGATCGACCTCTACGAGTGGCAGCAAGTGCCGCTTCGCGTAGGCCAACTGATCAAGCAGGCGAAACCGATCAGGCAGACGCTCAAGAAGGTAATTAGAAACCTTCCCAGCTCGCCCGGTTACGGTTACGTCTTCTACCACCCAGAGAATCACGAGCTGCACGCCGTCCTCGGCGACGCCGACGATGGCCACCACAACAAATGGTACAACGCCCTGAAAGCGATCAAGGGTATCACCCGCGTCACCATCGCCGACGAGTACCATCCGAAAGAACAAGACGAGTGGGTGATGATTAAGGCGGCTTTGGGGAATCCTCTCGGTATCCTCGGTGGGGCACAGAAGGCCACGGGCATGCTCACCGGCGGCCCAAGCCCACTCACGAACGCCCTGGCTGGCGGACTGCTCACTGGCGGACTCGGCTACGGCACCGGTTGGCTGCTCGAACATCTTTTCCCGGGGCGATTCGTTCGCCGCGGGAGGCTGCGCAAAATACTGGGTCTGATGGGCGCTGGTGCTGGCGCCTTACCTGGCATGTGGCAGTGGAGCAGCAACGCTCGCAATGACCGGAGCGGCGGTGGATTCAAATCACTGTTCAAACCCAATGCCGACGTCGACTACGACCCGTCGGTGGGCGAGGACATGGAAAGCTACTGGAAGACAACCGGCAACGATGTGATGCCGTTCGATGGTAAAGTTGTCACCTCGGAGGACCTCAGTGGGATGCACGAGTGGTTGAACGATCTGCCGCCCGCTCCCGACCGATTTGTCCGTGCGTCGCAAGGGCTCTGCAAGATGGCCTTGGAGCCCTGGCAGGACCAAGCTGGCAGCGGTGGTTTCAGCCTCAAGCCTGTGGCGATGGACGCTTTCAACCGAGCAATCTGGAACGACGTACGAGCTGGCATGACCGCCGGCAAGAACCCTTACGGCACGAAAGCCTGGCAGGGCGACAATTCACAAACCTTCCACACCCCGCCTCCGATCGCTGCGGCCACTACCGCGATCAATACAGGCATCCAGGACATGTACGGCGGGGCAACCTCGCTGAGCCCTATGCACTTCATTCGTGGGCTCGCAACTGCTGGAGTTGATCTCGCCACGGCGCATATCGTTGGCGGCACTCTCGGGGCTTTGGGAGGATTACAACCGGCCGCTCAGCAGAAGTTGCAAGACTTTGGGGTGTGGGGCGGACTTATGCGAGGAACTGTTGGATCCATGATGGGAATGAGATGAGCCACATACAACTGACACGCAAAGATCACGTCGACGAGTGGCTGAAACAGTATGGCTATTCCGAGCTGGAGCAGATGCAGGACTTCTACGACCTCAAGGCTGACGGGTTTTGCGGGCCAGTGACGTTGGCCGCCATGGAACGCCCTCGGTGTGGCGTGCAGGACTTCGGTCTCGCCGCTGATTGCAAGTGGACAAAGCGGGACCTCACGTACTGGAACGGCAGCGGCGGTTTCAGCCTGTTCCACAAAGAGATGCCAAAGACCAAGAGTCGCACCCTTTCAGCGCAGATGGTCGATAATGGTTTCGCCCGCTGGGCAGAAGTGCTGCCCGACTTCACGTTCGAGCGAACTGAGAGTCAACAAACCTGCGACATGTGGATCGGTGGCGGGAAGGGCCGTAAACAAGGCTTCGATGGCCCTGGTCGGACGTTGGCGTGGGCCTACATGCCCTGCGGCCCCGACGCGAAGTTAGAGAGTCGGTTCGACATCGACGAGAGATTTACGCACAATACGAGTAAGCGGCACCAGGATCCGTGGGTACTGGCCTGGGCTGTTTGGCTGCATGAACTCGGACACCTGCTGGGGTTGGACCACAGCAAAGACAAGAACGACATTATGGCCCCGTTCTACAACCCGAACCTCGTGGACTTGCAGCCCGGTGACATCCGACGTATCCAGACCCTTTACGGCTTGGCGGTGTAATATGAACATCAGACCCGGAACCCTAGTACGCATAATCAAAGAGGGTTTGCTGTATGGCCAAGAAGGCAACGTCAACGCCGTAGATGCCGAGGCGTCAACGGTTGTGATCTCCTTGGCCGACGGCACCACAGTCGGTGTTCGCCCGGAGGAGCTTCAACTACTTAGTCCGATGCAGCAGCCCCCGCAACAGCCGCAACAGCCGCAACAGCCGCAGCAGCCATACCAACAAGCTGCGGTGGAGCCGCTCATGCAGGTCAAGCTGCCCGAGGGCGCCGTGGCGATGGTGAACGGCGTGCCAGTGGAAATTGTCCTGGGTATCGTGAAGATGCCGCCAGCGATCCATCAGCAGCTCTCCCAGCACTTCCAGGAGGAACTACCGCAGGTCGTGCTGGGCGGACAACCTGCGGACATGGGCCAGGCGACGCCCTTCGGTAAGCCATTCCCGGGATATGGGATGGCCGGGGGTTTCCCTGTGCCGATGGGCGGTGCGATGCCGCACCCCGCGTACCCCAATCAGCCCGTAGATCAGGATGAGCCGTATCTCCGTTTGAGCTTTGCCCGCCAGTTGCTGGACACGTTCATGCACATGCGGTACCACATGATCGACGCCGCCGGCATCCCAGACGACGAGGAAGCGGCTCCCGGCGAGGAGTGGAAGCAGCAGCGCATGGCTGCTAATGCCCACGTTTTCAAGTTTACAGATTCAGAGACGAAGCTCTATGCTTCGTGCTGCAACGCGCTGGCGGAGTTCCTGGACGACCAGGCTCCCGAGGCGTGACATTGACCGACCTCTGCGATCTTACGTAGACTACTAGAGATCGGCAGGAACCCACGTCCGAACGGACGCAACCAAGGAGATTTTCTTGATGCCCGCAACCCTTACAGTCAAAGAGTACGAAGTGGCGCTGTTCGGCGATCGCTTCCGCAACATCCTCGATCTGATCAATATGCTCAAGGGTTTCGACCTGACGACGCTCAAAGATCTCGTGGACGCCATTCAACAAATCACCGATGCGAAGGACATGCCCGGTCGTGTCAAAGGGGCCATGGCGGCGCTGCGAGTCATCGCAGAGATGACGCCCACCGATGTCGATGATCGCTTGGTCGAAATGATCGACAGCGTTCTCACCGACGAGCTGATCGACATCATTGGCCGTTTGGTCGGCGGTATGCTCGGTGGTGGAGCATCGGTCCAAGACATTACGATCTCCGCCGCGGACCGCAAGGTCTCGGCGAAGGCTGGCGTCCCTTGGGTGTTCCTCGTGCGAATCGCACTCCAGATCCTCCAGCTTCTGGAGAACCTGGGACTCAACGAAAACAACGATGCCGCGATCGCTGCTTGCAGCGCTGAGTAGGGCTTACGAACACGCAGGTTCAGAACGGAGGGCTCACGAATGAGCCAGGCACGGATAATCCATCGGATCCCAAATTTGATTTTGGGGCCGAAGGTCTACCTCGCAAACCAGGTCACCGATCGCCAACCGTGGTCGTTGGTAAATCGCAATATCCCTTCCCTCTGGGCTGACACCAAAGGAAAGGGAATCACCGTTGCGGTTCTCGACACCGGGCTGTGGCAACACCGCGACCTACCTGACCCGGTGTTCGCAGCGAACTTCTCGCAATCCAGCTCCGTCCTCGACAAGCAAGGCCACGGTACGCACGTGGCTGGTACCGTCGGCGCCCGACTCAACGGGGCCGGTGTTGTCGGATGGGCACCTGAGTGCAACATCGGTGTCTGCAAGGTCCTCGGCGACGATGGCTCTGGCAGCGACACGGCGATTGCCAAAGGTATTCACTACGCAGCAGACCACGGGGCGGACATCATCAACATGTCGCTCGGTGGTGGTTACTCTCGTATCAGCGAGCAGGCGTGCAATGACGTGATCCAACAAGGGGTCTTCGTCATCTGTGCTGCCGGTAACGAAGGCGATGCGGGTTACAACACCATCGGTTACCCCGGTCGGCTGCAAGAGACGCTGGCGATCGCCAGTTACAAGAAAAACGGTTCGATCTCTGAGTTCAGTTCGCGTGGACCAGAAGTCGACATGGCGTTCCCTGGAGAAGACATCCTCTCCACGTGGACGAACAACACGTTCCGCTCAATCAGTGGAACGTCCATGGCAACGCCTGCGGCATGCGGCCTGACGGCTCTCATGTTGGCGGCGCAACGCGATAACGACTCGGACTTCACGGTACGAAACAACCGCGAACTCCGGGAACATTGGAAAACTAACGCCCAGGATAAAGGCGCTCCAGGCAAGGATAATGCTTTCGGTTGGGGGATCCCTGATGCAAACGGTATTGTGCGAGCCGAAAGCCCCGACGTACCAGATAACCCAGACGATCCCAATAAGTCCGAGGAACCCGGTCTACCCGGTGACGGCTTCACATTGTTCGGGCGACTCGGAGTTGAGCCGCACGTCCACGGAGACAAAACAGGTTTGTTCATCTACGTGAAGTAGTCCACGGTCGATCGGCTTAACAGGTCCGCATGAAAAAGCCGGTGGCAGATATATCGCGTGACCTGAGTTCAGTGGAAGGATAGCACGAAACACAAAATTTAACCAAGGAGACACGACACATGGAATGGGTTGCAATCGTGGCGGCGATCATGGAGATGGTTCAATCGTGTCGAGAGAATCGCGATCGCGATGACATCGAGGCCGACGCACTGAATCGACCACTAGGCCGCTGGATGATTCGGCGAACATTACGAGACAAGGGGCTGCGTGGTGAAGGGCTGCGAAACGCAATGCAACAAGTACGAAACCACGAAATGGATGACGACGACGTGCGGGACTTTCTCACGGATGCGTTAGGGGATTGAACACACGGGGGACGGTACATGCGGCTGTCAGCAGATGTCGACTGTAAGCGGGCTGCGGTATACGTCGTGCAAGTGGGCAACCACGCAACCCCCCCATTTTTACAATCAAGGAAACCAAACCAATGAAAACACTACTCCTCACCCTCTTGTGCCTATGCGGGCTAACCGCCAACGCCCAAGAGATTCAACTCACCCACCAAGTGATCGCATCGGCACCGATCGACGCAGACGCCTACAGTTGGACCGTCCTGGTAAACGGACTACCCCGACCACAAGCCGACGCCGACCAAAAGACCGTTATCGTGCCGCTTCACGACGCCATCGACGGGTTCTTCGTTGACGATGATGGGCTGATGCGGGAAGGCGGGTAGGACCATGCGATGCGAACCACGCACATCGGTAGGCTTGTTGCTTGCCTGCACGGTCGTCGTCGCCCCGTTTCTGTGGGCGAATCAAGATGCCCGCCCTCTCAAGTCCGCCGCACTCGCCGGCCGAATCGAGGCCGCCACGTTCGAGCCCATCGTGATCGAAGCGGACGTGGAAGTCCCCGAAGGTTGGTCGGCAATGTTCGACTGGGATTTGGAGCGACCCGCCAAGGGACGCGAGACGAACAGCGGGCGAACGCTCTACGTATGGGCGCCGCCCGGCACCTACGAAATCGAACTGGAAGTGTTCCTGGCGAAGTACAACGACGCCACAAAGGCCATCGAGTTCAAGAAGGAAACCAGCGTCACGCAACTGACCGTCACGGGCTCGGTTCCGCCACCCGACCCGAAGCCACCCGACCCGACGCCGGGCCCTACGATAGGTCGTCTGTCGACAGTTCTGATTCTTCGGGACAACCTCGCGGACACGACGACCGAAGCGGCGACGCTACAGCGGATTCGCCAGAGCGAGACATTCCAGGGCGGGACGCCGAAGCTGCTGATCTTGTCGAAAGCGGGGGAGACGCCGGAAGGGAAGCCGGACCCGTTGGTGGCGAAGTACCTGTCGCTCGTTCCAGACGGGGGCGATCTCCCGTTCTATTTCGGGCTCGACGCCGATGACAAGGTTCTGACCAAGGGCGAGGTTCCCGACGACTCGGCCGCGTTCGAGAAGACGATAGAGGGCTTGCTTAAATGACCATCACCGACGAGTTCATCGACCACGACCTGACGCCTCCGCTTGAGATTGGCGACGACGACGGGTTCACTGGGCTACTTGAGCCCGACCCCGAGGCGATGGCCAGCGTGCCGACCGTCGACATGGAAGGCACGTTCGACTTGATCCCGCGAAGCAAGTGGGCCGACTGGGCGAAGCTCCGCGAGATGGAATTACGGGCCGGAATCGGCACCGTGTTGAACCAAGGCCGCGAGGGGTCGTGCGTGGCCAACGCGGTCGTCGGTTCGGCTATGGCGGTGTCCAAGCTCCAGTTCGGCCCCGACTGGGTTCGGCTGTCGGCAATGAGCCTGTACGAACGGATTGGCAGGACCGCCCAGAGCGGCGCCGTCATCGTTGACGGCGTCAATCAGATGATGGAGCACGGCGCGTTGCCGCTCGACACGTCCGACAACCGTGGCGAGTTCGACGAGGTCTATCCGGCAACCGGGTTCAATCCTCGCCGGCTAAAGAACACGACCTGGAAGCCGACCGCGAAGCTGTTCCGCGTTTCGCGCGTCGTTCGCGTGAACACACCCGAGGGCTGGTTTTCCGCGTTGATGCGAGGCTGGCCCATCGTCTACGGGCGGCGCAGCCATTGCATCTTTGGGCTGCTACCGAAGTGGTACAAGGGCAAGTGGCTGTTCGGCTACGTCAATTCGTGGGGCGACTGGGGCGACCCGATCAACAACGTGGTCGGCAATGGAATGGGCTGGGATACCCAGCGGACCATCGACGGCTGCCGAGGCTATGCGATTTGCGACATCGTCCGACGCCCGAGGATCACACTCTGATGAACGCTGAAGGTTTACCGGATCTGGAAGATACGCAAGAAATGACGACGAATGGATTTCAACAACGGCGTCAACAATGTTGGCTTCAACAGATTTTCCAGTTGCCGCTAATTCAAGTCGGGTCCCAGACTCGCGCTAATGGAGGCCGCCTCGGATCGTACCCGGGGCGGTTTTTTTAGCTATCAGCACATGGAGGTGAGAGCTGTCTGCTATCCAATTTCCACAGTTCGTGGATTCCTCGCTCAACGAGAGCTTCATTCGCACCGGGTACGTCTTCGATTTGTATGACGGCGACACGGTCTATTACCACACTGACCTGGGCTACGATGTCTGGGCGACGTTCCTGACTGGCCGCCTGCTCGACATCCAAGCCGCTGAGATCCGACCGCTGGTGACTCGCGAGGAAGGAAAGCGAGCCAAGCAAGGGCTGTCGGACATGATGGAGGAGTACGCCCTGAACCGGCACATGGCGAAACGCCAGTTCGGTTGGGAGTTCCGCATCCGTAGCCTGCCGACGGATAGTAAGTGGATCGACGATGCACAGGTTATGAAGAAAGGGAAGTTCGGCCGTTGGTTGATCCAGTTGCTGGGCGCCGACGACCACGGCCAACCTGTAAACTTGAACGACCTGATGGTGCAGCGGGGGTTGGCGCAACCGTACAAATGAAACAGCTAATCCACAAAACACGTCACAGCGGCCTCTGTAACCGCTGGCTTGTAATGCGTTCGGCAGTTGCCCCGGCGAGCACGATGCCCCGTATGCCGGCCGAAATCAACCCCGATCTGGAGCTTGAAGTTCCCAACGAACCGCGGCCTGAGTTGTGGCAGAGGGTCTGATTCCCGTAGCATCACCACTCGACCGCCGGTATGATTACAAAAAGAATCCTGACCCGGATAAGTTTCTAATTACCGCACGGAGCAACCGCAATGTCGAAGCCGGCATGGGCGCTTGGGGCCAGACAAGGGCCACTCAGACGCCACAAACAACTCGTTTTCTTCGCCTGTGAGGGCCTGGTGGCCATCCACGACGAGCGTGAGAAGTCCCAGGAGGACGGTGACACGTACGAGGTGATTGCACCGGACGACTTCGAGTACCGCGCAAAAGCCCTCGGAAAGTTCGGAAATAAGGCCAAAGCGGCTGACAAACCGTACCTCCGTGAGCAGGGCCGTGTGATGAAACAGGCTGCTGTTGACATGCTGGCGACCGTCAAGGAGGCCAAAGACATGGGTGATCCTGGTGATCCTCAGGTCCAGGCGTTCTGGAATCGACATCGCCGGGCCAACCGGGTGGCTTTCAACTTTGAGCAGGGTAAAGCGAAGAAGTCCCTGGACGAGATGAACCGTGCCGCCCCCGACACGGGTCGCACTGCCACCGAAACACTGAATGGCAGACAGCTTGACCAGATTCGCGACAATGCGATGAAGCTCCGCAAGAAGCCGAAGAAGAAGCCACGAAATGGCCGTCTCATCCTTGATTTATGAGTAAGGAGACACGGATGTCGATGACACCCCGTCAAGCGTTCAAATTTGGATTCCTCCTCCGTTGTGCCGACGAGAACCTCTCGGACGTGCAGACAACGGATCGAGTGAAGTACGCCATGGACCGTCTTAATTGGGACGGTAAAACCATGCTGCCCATCGACCAACAGGTCGTTGAGAGCACTCTCGACGCGTGGCAGAAGCAAGCCTACGATCCAATCGGAGGCATCGGCAAAGGTATCGGCGGTCTTGCCAGCCTCGCCAAGAACTTGGGATTCTGGGGCCTACTCGGCGGTGCCGGGCTCGGCGCCGGCGGCGGTTACCTTGCGGCTAAGATGACCGACAAGGACGTGGATCTCGAGGAAATGAAACAACAAGAGTTGATTGCTGCATACAAGCAGCAAGCTGAACGGATTCGGCGTCAGATGGCAGCACGTAGCTACCGTCCTTCTAAGACGCCACGAGCACCAAAACTTGTCGCATGAGGAGACAAACGCTATGCCATTTTCCGTATCCGACCGTGTAAAGGTCAGCAACCAATCGAGTCAGTATCGCAACCATCTCGGGTCAGTCGCCCGGCTGGGCGCTGGTAGTGGCTACGATCAAGAAGTTTTCGTCCGGGTCGATGGTCACGAGAGTGATGGTGAGACCCTGTTCGTAGACGGCGATCTCAGAGCGAGCACGCTGCCTAACCCAATCACTTACTAGGTGACGTTCGATGCCGCGCGGAAGCATGCTTAAATACTTTTCGGACGTTGGAGGCGATGCCGAACATGGCGGGAAACTCCACTGGCCCGGAACGGAGGAGGGCTTCCCCTTCCGTGGTGAAACCGTACCGAACCTCAAACAGCAAGAGCTGGAGCAACTTCCGCTTGCGCTGGACTACAAATCTCGTAGCTTCAAGCTGTGGGATGAGCAGGACAAAGTTGCTTTCGATCTGGTCATGGATCGAGTTGTCAACGGCTGGTATATGCAGCACAAGCGGTTCGACAATTACGTGGCTGAACATCAGGATTTCGTCATTCGACTGGAGTGGGTCCAGATCTACGGCGAAGATCCCCGTAGTAAAAACCCAGGGAGTGGAGTAAATGAGCAAACAGTCAACATTCCTGGGGCGGCTCCACAAAACGGCCTCCGCCAGATGCAGCCCGCGGCAGGTACCCGCCCAGGTATCCAACGGCAGCCAGGCCCTATCATCGGCCAACAGTCCGGCGACATGGGCACGCCCGGCACCCCGTACTAAAGAGGCGATGGATACGCCGGAGGCTGATGCCTGGAACCGTATGCTGGCCACTTTGGTGACTGGTGCCGGGGCAGGTCTAGGCGTGCGAGGTCTCATGGGCTTACGGAATATGTTTCGCAATAAGTCGAAGGTCGATACGCACTCGTCCATCCCGCAAAGCGTCCCGATCAGGATGCACCGTTCTCGCGAGGAGGAAAAGTTTGCAGCAGAGAAGCAGGCTATCTTCGACGCCCGTGACGATGGCGGTATGAACTATTGGGAGTGGCCTGTCGGCGTTGCCGCTGGTGGTGCTGGTCTCCTGGGTGGCTGGTCTCTCATGGACTGGTTGATGGATAAACGCCGCAAGTCGTCAATGGGCGGCGAACTCAGCCGCGCCAAGGAAGATTACCAGGAAGCTCTCAGCGATCAGTACAGCTCGGCAATGATGGCAAAGGGTGCTTCGGCGGAACCCACCCTCGACGATGTCTACACGCACCTCAGCGACCAACAGCGGTGTGAGGCTCACTTGGAGAAGATTTCTGGCATCTTCCCTAAGAGTTGGACTACCGCTGGTCAAGACGCGGCCCATGGCGCCGGCGGGGCTTACCTGACAGCGTTGATGGCGCTCACTGGCCTGTCTGGCCTGGGGGCCTACAAGTGGACCAGGAACACATCCAAAAACAAAGCCCTGGACAAAGCGGTGCGGCGGCGACGCCGGATGCGCCGTGCTCCCCAGCCTGTCATAGCAGTACCGCAGTACGATGATGAAGATGAACGAGGATACTAATGCCGAGCGTATTACCGCTTACACCGGAGCCTGGGCTCATTGCTCCGCCTGCTCGGGCTGCTCAGCCTGAGTACCGGCGCTTCGGTGATTCTGCGGCTACTCGGACATTACTTTACGACAACGTATTACAGGCGGCACAATCCCTTGAACCAGTCACGAACCAACGCCACACTCTCGCCCTCAATGACGTTCGATACTCTGGTCCTGACTCTTTTTCACTTGCAGAACAGAAGAAGGCTATCCTTGGCCGTCAGACCCTCGGGCGAGAAATGCGAGGCACGTGGTCGCTGACGGACAATGAAACGGGCGAGGTTCTCGCCAGCCGTAAGTCCCTCCTTGGCCGCGTACCTTATCTCACGGACCGAGGCACATTCATTAGCCGTGGCAATGAGTACACCATGGCCAACCAAATGCGGCTTCGTCCAGGCGCCTTTGCCCGCATCAAGGAGAACGGGGAACTAGAGACGCACGTAAACTTCGTGCCAGGTAAAGGGCAGTCCCACCGTGTCTTCCTTGACCCGACGACCGGCATCTTCAAGATGCACATTGGGCAGGCCAACATCCCGTTGATCTCCGTGCTGCGGACGATGGGCGTGGACGACACACGACTCCGTGAGGCGTGGGGCAACGATCTTGCCGCGGTCAACATGGAGAAGCAGGATCCCCGGTCGATCAACAAGCTCTACGACCACCTGTCCCGTGGCGAGCCGACCGACGACGTACAAGGCCGTCGGGACGCGATCGCTACCGCCCTTCGAGGAATGGAGCTGGACCCTGAAACCACGATGCGAACGCTTGGACGGTCACATACGCATCTTGGCGAGGAAGCGATCCTTGACATCACACGGAAGCTGCTACGCGTCAACAAGGGCGAAGAAGACCCTGACGATCGTGACGCCTTGGAGTTCCAGAACTTCGTCGGCCCGGAGGACGTGATACCGGAGCGGATCGCCAAAGGCCGCAGCGCGCTGCAGCAGTTGCTCTGGAAGGCGACCGCCAAAGGTAATCTCGACAACATGCCCGCTGGTGTCTTTGACAAGATGTTCAACTCGGCGTTGATGACATCGGGCCTGGGCATGCCGTTGGAGGAGATCAACCCGGCCGAGGTATTCGATCAAGCGTCCCGCGTAACGCGCATGGGCGAAGGCGGTATCCCGAGCATGGACGCCGTACCTGATGATGCCCGCGCGGTGCAGCCCAGCCAGTTTGGTTTCATTGACTTCCTGCGCACGCCCGAGTCGGGCAAGGTGGGAGTCGATCTCCGGCTTGCTCGCGGTGCGGTTAAAGGACGCGATGGAAAGATCTACACCAAGGTCAATTTCCCCGATCGGGAAGGCGAGAAGTGGGTCACGCCGCAGGAACTCTCTAAGAGCACACTGGCGTTCCCAGGTGAGTTGGCACGTAACAAAGAGATGGTTGCTGCTCTCAAGAACGGCCGCGTGCAGATGGTGCCGCGGAAGGCTGTGGACTTCCAATTGCCGCACATGGAGGACTCTTTCAGCCCGCTGGGCAACATGATCCCCCTGAAGTCGATGGTGAAGGGCCAGCGTGCCGTGATGGCTGCCCGGATGCTCACCCAGGCTCTCCCGCTGATTAAAGGCGAGGCTCCGCACGTTCAAAGTGGTATGCCCGATCAGGAAGATCGGAGCTTTGAGGAGGAGTACGCCAACCACATGGGAGCCCTGCGAGCTGACCAGCCCGGCAGGGTCGTCGACGTGAAACCTGAGGGTATTGAAGTCCGTTACCAGGACGGCTCCACGCAGACGCACGAGCTGTACTCGAACTTCCCGTTCAACCGCAAGACATTCATCCACCAGACACCCACCGTGCAGGTCGGGCAGATCGTGCAGGCCGGCGATCTGTTGGCTCGTTCCAACTTTACGAACGCTGCTGGCGCGACCGCGCTGGGTATGAACGCCCGCGTTGCCTACATCTCGTTTCGTGGGCTCAACTTTGAGGACGCCAATGTCATCAGCCAGAGCATGGCCAAGCGGTTGTCGTCCGAACACATGTATCAGCACCAGCAGGAGTTTACCGATGACCACAAGACCGGTAGAGACGCCTTCGTCTCAATGTTCCCGGGGCAGCTTACTCGTGCGTCGCTCGCTAACTTTGACGACGACGGGATCATCAAGCCGGGTGTTGAGGTTGAAAAAGGTGACCCGCTTATCCTTTCTGCGAAGAAGCGAACTCAAACCCAGGGCCAAGTGCATCGTGGTCGAAAGCAGACCTTTACCGACGACTCCGTCACCTGGGAACACGACAGCGTTGGAGTAGTCACCGACATCGACTACGGCCCCAAAGGTGCCAGCGTGGTCGTCAAGGCAACGGCTCCGATGGAAGTGGGCGACAAACTCTCTGGCCGCTACGGCGACAAGGGCGTCATCTCTGCGATCATCCCGGACGATGAGATGCCAACTGGACCTGACGGGCAGCCGTACGAAGTGCTGCTTAACCCACTCGGAATTATATCCAGAACGAATCCCGCACAAATTGTGGAAACCGCCCTGGGTAAAATCGCAGCGAAGACAGGGAAACCGTACAAGCTGAAAGACTTCGGAGACATCGACGACGCTGTGGAGTACGCACTCGACGAGCTTCGTAAGAACGGCATGAATGATCTGGAGGACGTCCTTGACCCCGCGACAGGTCGCAAGGTGCCGGGCATCCTCACCGGCAACCGCTGGTTTATGAAGCTCCACCACACGGCCGAGGGTAAAGCCCAGGGCCGGGGCATCGGAGCCTATACAGCAGAGGGCACGCCAGCCAAGGGTGGTGAGACTGGAGCCAAGCGGCTCGGCCTGATGGAACTGAACTCGCTCCTTAGCCACGGTGCTACCGAGGTTGTACGAGACGCGAAGCTCGTGCGAGGACAGGCGAGTCCTGAATACTGGTCGCAGTTCATGTCAGGGTTCAAGCCGCCTATGTCGAAGGTGCCGTTCGTGTATGAGAAGTTCGTCAATCAACTCCGCGGCTCTGGCATCAACGTCGTTCGCGACGGCGGCCAGGTGCACATCATGGCCTTGCAGAACAGTGACATCGACGAGTTGGCCGGTGACCGTGAGATCCGCAATGCTGAGACCGTTGACTGGCGGTCCGGCCTCAAGCCGAAGAAAGGTGGGCTGTTCGACGAATCGCTTACTGGTGGTCACAACGGGCGTCGGTGGAGCTTTATCAAGCTGCACGAGCCGATGCCCAACCCAGTGATGGAAGAACCCATCCGACGTATCTTGGGACTGACCAAGAACAAGATGGAGGACATCATCGCTGGTAAGGAGGAGTTCGGTCGTGGTACAGGTCCGCAGGCAATTGCCAAGGCCCTGGACTCTATCGACTTGACTAAAGAGTTGGCTCAATGTCGGGAGGACATCAAGAGCGGCAAGCGAACGGCCCGCGATGCCGCGGTACGCAAGCTCGGCTACCTGAAAAGCGCAGAGCGCCTTGATATTCATCCTCGCGAGTGGATGTTGAATAAAGCCCCTGTGCTTCCTCCTGCGTTTCGGCCTGTGTCGACAATGGGACCCAAAAAGCTGCCGATGGTTGCTGACCCGAACTTTCTCTACAAGGAATTGTTCGACGCCAACACCTCGCTGCGTAAAATGAACGAGGAGCTTGGAGACGATGTCGGTGAAGAGCGCCTGGCTACTTACCAGGCCCTTCGCGGCGTCACCGGGCTCGGGGATCCCATTCACCCAAGGAATAAAGAACGTAAGGTGAGAGGAATCCTCAAACATGTTTTCGGAAGCAGCCCCAAGGTGGGCGTGGTACAACGACGTCTTCTGGGGTCTGCTGTGGACCTGGTTGGCCGGTCGGTTATTTCGCCTAACCCAGATCTTGATATGGACCACGTCGGTATCCCAGAATCCAAAGCGTGGGAAATTTATAAACCCTTCATTGTCCGCGGGCTCGTCCGCGGCGGGATGCCGCGACTCCAAGCTGCACGGGCCGTTGAGGAGAGATCCACGCCCGCTCGGGAAGCCCTCCTCAAAGAAATGGACTCTCGCCCGGTCATCATCAATCGGGCGCCGACGCTCCACCGTTATGGTGTGATGGCTTCGTACCCTAAACTGGTGAAGGGCGATACGTTGCAAGTGAGCCCATTGGTGGTCGGCGGTTTCAATGCCGATTTCGACGGAGACGCGATGAACTATCACGTCCCGTCGACGGATGAAGCCGCTCAGGAGGCCGTCGAAAAGATGCTCCCGAGTCGGAACCTGCTGTCCGCAGCAGATTTCGGAGTTCACTATAAACCGTCACAAGAGTATGTTGGTGGGTTGTACGAGGCGTCTGCCCGCCAGGACGAACAAAACCAACCGGCAGTCTTCGATACACCGAAGGACGCAATCAGGGCGTACAAACAGGGTGCGATCAATGTCGACCGCCGAGTAGTAATTCTGAATCCGTGATCACGGAGGAGATAACGATGACCGTACTGCAAGTTAATCCGATGCTTTTGAAGATGGCTCAGTCCAAAGTGTGGGGACAAGCCGCCCAAGAGAAACGAGCGTTTCAACCTGGACCTGCAATGGACCCAATGGCTGCTGGAGGCGCTCCGCCTCCTCCTGGTGGTGCTCCTCCGATGGATCCGATGGCGGCTGGTGGGATGCCGCCTCCAATGGATCCGATGGCTGCTGGTGGGATGCCGCCTCCAATGGACCCGGCTGCGGCCGGTGCCGCCGGGATGCCGCCGATGGGCGATCCCATGGCGATGGGCGGCGCTCCACCGATGGATCCGATGGCTGCTGGTGCTGCTGGTGCTGCTGGGGCTGCTCCAAAGATGAAGCCTGAGCAGATGATGCAGATGATCGACTTCCGTATGTACAACATGCAGCAGCAGATCACGGCAATGCTCAACGCACTCAATGTCGAAATTCCACCTGGTGCGTTGGTGACGCCTCCTGGGCAGATGACACCGCCGCCTGAGGCCGCGATGCCAGGTGGGCAACAGGATCCGAGTCAGCAAGCCGGCGCCGAGCAAGGTGGCGGTGGTGGTGGTTCAGCGATCAGCGCGATCGAGCCAATGCAAGGTGCCAGCCCTGAGATGGCTGCCATGGGTGGCGGTGGTGGTGGTGGCGGGGCTCCGAAGATGGCTTCTGCGCTTCCGTACCAGTTCGTACGCAACCCCCAGTACGCGATTCCCGAGCATGCTCAGTTCCTCAAGGAGGCCAACGCGAACGCACCGGCCGGTTGGAACGTCGTGCTGGAGAAGACGGCCGACGGTATCGCCAACACGCGAAGCACCGACGGCAACGTCGAGGAGCAACCTGGGCCGAAACAATCGTCGCCACCCCAGAAGTCGCTTAATGTGGCTGGTGCTCCGGGTACTCGCCCGGGAACCCAGGCTATCACCGCTGGCGGCAGCAAGGATCCGAAATCCCGGACCGAGGCTGGCGACAGTCTTGGACCTGCAAACAAGGCTGCGGCCTTCGGCGCGGCATTGGCTGGTGGCGAGGTCGGCGTGCCGGTCCCGCACGACACGGTTGAACCACAACCGGGTAGTGACTCACCAGTACAAGGTGCCGCTGCCCTGGCTGCAATGTTCCGCAGCCGGACGCAGTATGGTGATTGATGAAAGTAGTCGTACACGACAGCCTGCAACGCCCGCAGATCATCGAAGCGACCCGGATTGTTGTTTATGATTCAATGGACAACCCCGTGTCGCTTTCGATGAAGTACGGGGAAACTCCCGATGGTCGGGAGTTGATACTCACAGCTCACGTTGGTGAAGAAGGAGGGGAGTTGGCGTTCAACCAACTGCTGCGTGAGATGGGCATCGACAAAACTGTTGTCGTTACCGACGTTCCAGCCGGGACGCCTCTGAATCAGGTGAGATTTGATGGAGTCTAAACGTAAAGGAGTTCTCGTCCACGTACACAAGTGCGGAGGGGATTCATTGAAACAAATGTTGTTCAGAGGTAAAGCCAAGAACAATCCGTATAAATGCCACACGCTGGCGACGGTGTTACACCGCCGAGACCCGGCGTACGTGTCACGTTGGCGTTATGAGATCCCTGATTGGCATGACCGATTCAAGTTCGCGATCATCCGCAACCCGTTTGACCGACTGGTATCCGCGTACCGTTTCTGCTCTAGGACGATTAAGAGGCGCCCTCGTTTTTTTCAGGGCACGTTCGAGGAGTTCGTAAAGTTTATTTCCAACCCGAATATCTCGTCGTGCGTGCACAAGATGCAGACCGGTTGGGACCTGAATATCTTCCTCAAAGCACACACCGCTCCGTTAATTTCGGAGGGGTACCATTTGCAGTCGTTGGACTACCTGGGTCGCTACGAGAATTACGATGAAAGCGTGCAGCACATCTTTGAGCAGTTGGGCCACGAGTGTCCGAAACGGATCCCGCACACGCACAACACGGCCAAAGACCACCCGCAGCATTACAGTACCTACTACAATTCAGCGTCCCGCAAGAACGCGGAGAACTACTACTGGGCTGATTGTGAACTGTACGACTACAAATTCGAGGAGGCATAATGCTCAAGACGACCTTGGGCCAGTTGATGATCAACGATGCCTTGCCAGACGACCTGCGAGATTACGAGCGGGTCCTGGACAGGAAGGGCGTCCATGCGCTCTTCCAAGAGGTCGCCGAGAGGTACCCCGACCGTTACCGAGAGATCGCAAAGGACATTAGCGACGCCGGTCGCCGTGCCGCTTATACGACCGGAGGACATTCTTTTGGGCTCACCCACCTGAAACAATCGCTCGCCGGGCGTAAGATGCGTCTGGAACTGGGGCAGAAGTTGCAGAATATCTACCGATCTGACAAAACTCCCGACCAAAAAGAAGCCCAAATCCTCTCGGTTGTGGGGAAATATCAAGGCAAACTGGCGGATGACGTGTTGGCGGAGGCCGATGCAACCGACAACCCGCTGGCCAGACAGCTCAAAGGAGCGGGCCGCGGTAACAAGTTCGGCCTCAACAGTCTTCTGGGCGGCGACTTGCTTTATACCGATCACCGGGGCGAGATCGTGCCGGTCCCAGTCCTGCGAAGCTACTCGCAGGGCTTGCACCCGCACGAATACTTTGCTGGATCGTTCGGGGCTCGCAAAGGTGTCATTGACGTCAAGATGGCTACACAGGACGCCGGCTTCTTTGCCAAGCAGCTTGTGCAGGCCACCCATAGATTGCTCGTGGAGAACGAGGACGACGAGGAGAATCCTTACGATGAGCTGAACCCGCGCGGTATGATCGTTGACACCGCAGACGCAGATAACGACGGAGCCCTGCTGGCTCATCCGACCGGTGGTTACAAGCGTAATACGGAGCTAACACCCCGTGTTCTAAAGGACTTGAGGGAGCGAGGCCATGACCAGATTCTTGTTCGGAGCCCTATTGTTGGGGGACCTGCCAGCGGTGGCGTATATGCTCGCGACGTCGGTCGCCGTGAGCGAGGTGGCCTTGCACCTGTTGGTGACTATGTCGGCATCGCTGCTGGTCAAGCTCTTGCTGAGCCCGTCACACAAGCCCAGATCTCCTCAAAGCACACAGGAGGTATTGCTGGGGCTGCGGGGGCCGGAGCTATTTCAGGGTTCAAATACATCAATCAGTTAGTCCAGGTGCCGAAGAAGTTCCGCAGCGGAGCAGCCCACGCCCAGCAGGACGGTAAAGTACAGCGAATCGAGGAGGCACCGCAGGGTGGCAATTACGTGTTCGTCGGCGATGAGAAGCACTACGTTGGGCAAGATTACGCGTTGAAAGTAAAGGCTGGCGACGACGTTGAAGCCGGAGATTTACTCAGTGAAGGCATCCCCAATCCTTCCGAAATCGTCAAACATAAGGGACTGGGCGAGGGCCGTCGGTACTTCATCGACGCTTTTCGCAAATCGCTCGAAGACAGCGGGGTCTCCGGCAACCGTCGGAACATGGAACTCCTGTCCCGCGGCCTGCTAAATCACGTCAGATTGACTGACGAGATGGGTGATTGGGCATCGGATGATGTTGTGCCATACCAGCTTCTTGAGCGAGAATGGAAACCAAGAGCAGGACATTCCGTTGTCGTACCCAAGTCTGCCATCGGGCAATACTTGGAGCGACCGGTGCTCCACTACACGGTGGGAACCAAGTTACGGCCGTCTATGCTCAAGAACCTGGAGACGTTTGGTGTTAAGAACGTGGTGGCTCACCGAGACCCTCCGCCGTTCCAGGCCGAGATGATCAGGGGTATGGCTAATGTGGCCCACGACCCAGACTGGATGGCCCGGATGTTGGGCTCCTACCAGAGCAAATCGCTACTGGAAGGGGCACGCCGCGGGGCTGTCTCAGACGAACGCGGAACAAGTTATGTGCCGGCCCTGGCATCAGGGTCGAGCTTTGGAAGGTTGGGTCTAACCCAGGGTTGGAACAGTGACGAAAAGCACCTAGCGCAAGGCGCCCGGTCAGGTAAACCGGCCACAGAAGTCGAACCACCGCAGCAACGTGAGCAGCGTGTGATCGACTTGTAGGCCGGATCTGGGTAGCCTCAAGGTCAATCAGTAGTTACGATAACACGGTGCAAGACGTACTGGTCCACGGACGGAGCGTGCCATGAGGACACAGAAATTTACATCGGTTGAACAGGCTCTGACTCAAATCCGAGCCCTTGACCGATCCATGACAAAGCGAGCCGAATTAGGCGGCGATGGGCAGGATCTGCCTTTTGAGCAAGCCTTCTCGAACCTCGCCCACGCCTACCTGCGCGACAAAGCTCCCTCATTGCTCGACCACGAGCTGGGGTTTCAGCTCCTTGATCGCAACCAGGAAAATACCAAGGCGGTGGGAGTCTTCGGCTTCAAGGTCGGCTCCCACATGCTCTATGCGCCAGTGTTCTTCCTCCAGGGAGATCTCAAGGGCCACGAGCTGCTCTACATCAAAAACCAGGATATGTTCGTGCCGCTCAAAGAGAACTGGCTGAACTACATCCTGAACCGGAAGCCCAACATCTTGGGCGAGAACGTCGATCGAAACACCTCCCAGCTAGGCGTCGAGCAGCCCGACCTGAACCGCCTGAGCAAGTCCCCGTGGAAGTACGCTTCGGCCGTGCCGCCGTGGGTCAACGAGTTCATGCCTAAGGCATGCGCCACGGCCCTGACGGACGTCGGCCAGGAGATGGACGCCTGGGACACCGAGTTGGACCTCAAGAAGTTCTGCAAGCAGGCCAACCTGGACTCGCTCCAGGTCCTGGTCAAAGCCGCGCAGAAGTACCCTGTCATCGCTCGTGAGATCATCGAGCACCATGGCGACCTGGAGTTCCTCTCTGGGGCGGTCAAGGTGGCCAGCAGCCGTGTAAAGACAGCGGGCTCCGTGCTCGACCCGACGCCGCGAGCACACGTGCCGGCAACCACTGGCTCTGTCCTCGACGAGCCCGCCTGGCAGCACCCGATCAAGACCGGTGCCCTCAAGGTCATCTCCTTCGACGCGACCATCCAGACTTCGCTGCCGGACAGTGTCAGTGAGGAGGATAAAGAGAAGCTCCTCCGCAATGGCGTCCTGATCAAGGACGATCGCGAAGGCGAAGAAGTCTCCATCCCGTACAACATCCGCACCGAGCAGAAGCTGTTCAATCCTCAGGAGACCGGCGTCTACATGGTGTTGACGAAGGAGAGGGAGTTCAAGAAATGCTTTGTTGCAATCAGTCCGGTCGGACCCAGCGGACGAGTCGGGTTCGCAACGTGCGTACGGCTCGACGGAGATCCAAACTGGGTCAACTGCCATCCAACCCGCCTGTGGTGCAATTCTCGCATCGAAGGCGAGGACTTCGACAAGTGGTACGAAGGCCTAAGCGACCGCGATTCGCTGCCAACCAGCGAAACTCGCCGCTTCATGCTGGTCGGACCCGGAAGGCACACCAACGCTACGTTGCCGTTCAAGGTGGAAAAATCCCTGGGCGACGAACGCGGCGGGCAAGTCTACGAAGTGGACTTCTCGGACCACGCTAACTACCGCTACTCCGAGAGCCTGTTGGCTCCTACTCGTGGTCGCGGGTACGCCTGGGATGCCACCGACTCTGATTACCACGAGGGTTCCAGCTACGACAAGTGGGAAGACGGGCAGCGGATCCACATGGACGCCAAGGACGGGACGCAGATCCGTTCCTCGATGGGCGACGTCTGGACGCCGACCGACTTCAAGGTGCTTCCTGTCGAGCCTACCAAGGGCGACAAGGAACGGGCGAAGAAAGACGACGACTGTTGCATGTCAATCTGTTGCGGCAGCGAAGGCCAAAGCGACAGCCCGCCGTTGCGTCCGGGGAATATCCTCGACGCCGAGCTGGAGATTATGACCAAGACCTCCGGCCTGCGAATGTTGGCCGATGATATTTCAGTCACCGTTGGCGATCAGACCATGACCCGCCAGGAAGGGTTGATCCATCTGGTCGTTGACCACGGGTTCCGTGAGGACATCTCGCACGAGCTTATCAAGCGCGCCCAGGACGCCAAGCGGCAGGGTAAGACCTTCCGCTGCCAGGTGAAGTACGCGTTTGGCCAAGCTGACCCATATCTGACAGCAGGTGCTCCGGGTGCTCCTGGTTTCCCAGGCCCAGAGATGGGTGCGGACAACATGATGGGGACCAGCGTTCCCACACAGAGCGCGTCCGAGCACGAGATCGCTGTCCCCGGTATGCAGGGGCAGGGAAATGAAGGCGTCTACCGTCCGTACAATGAGACGGGCGAGTCGATGGACTTCGACACCATCCAGAACGCAATGCAGTCTGGACAGAAGGAAGTCTTTGACACGGCCATGATCAGCTCGATGCTGAAAGCCGTCCGTGATGACACGATGATCGACCGCTACCTGCCTGATTTGATTAAGGGCATGGACCGGATTGGTCGGATCCTTTTCATGTTCTACTGGCACGGTGACACGTTTGCCGACCGGTATGGTAAGCAGGATATGCCGGAGCTGGAGGACAGTCTCCGCAACGCCTTCGAGATGATGGGCGATACGATCCTGTTCCTCAAGCAGAAGACCATCGAACCGTATCCCGAAGAAGATTCGGTCGATCTCGATCTCGCAGAACCGGCGGGAGTCTAAGGAGAGTAACCCATGAGTTCCGGCACGCCATATACCTCAGGCCCACATATCCTCGAAGTCGACGCCCCGTCGAACGGCGACGAGGAGTGCTTCCAGCTTCGGACTCCACACCGTGGTCGCATCACTGCGATTAAGGTTGAGCAGATTGCTGGGGCCGACACGGCCTGCGACTTCGAGCTATTCTCGTCACGGAAGGCGTGCCCGCACGATGGCAGCAGCCTGTCGTCCGAGTCGCTGTCCGAAGCGTTGGAAGGGCCACGGTCGGCTTATTCGATCTTTGGCACCAAGCAGGTCGTCTCCGGCGTAGCGTTCGGAGAGTACAACTCTGACTACAATTTCCGCAACGCGGACGGTACGAGCACGAACCCACAACGCTACCTTTACATTGCGCTGCGACCCGCCGCGACAGGCGCTAAGCAGTTCTCAGTTACCTTTGAAATGACGGTGTCACAAGTAGGCTGATGTCAAATTCATTCCTTCAATGTTCGATGATGAACCCGTTCCGGCCGCCGCATTGGCGTTGGCTGCGTGCGACGGGCGTCGCGAACGGTCTGCAACCAAATGCAGGTCGCCGGAAGGACGGTACGCAAGGTTACAAGTGGATCAATGCAGCCAAGACCTTCCAAGAGGCGCGGGCAGCCGCGGTCGATGAGGAGGCGCGCGTCCGACTGGCCAACGACCAGCCGGCGATCTTCTGGGCGCACGCCGCGTACGAGAACGACAACAATCCAGTGAAGTGGGAGATCGAAGCGCGCCTCCTCGCCCGTTGCAACAACTGGGAGATTGGCTTCCATTGCGGCGTCGCTGAGGAGATCGTTGAGGCATACGAGAATCTGTTCTTCAACGTGCGAGAGAAACTCCGTCACCCCGGTTACATCACGCACACGGTCATGGGGCCGTCAGTGCAACGTGGTTTGTCGGAGCGCGAGTTCGACCTGCTCTGGAAGATGTACGCGTACGCTTACGGGCCGCACATGCTCCAGGCTGTCGTCTCCAAGTTCTCGAACCCAACCTGGTGCAGCACGCCGGACGAGGTGGGCTCTGCCGTTCAGGACGATACCGTTGGCACGATGAAGATGAAGGCGTCACTTGCCGCCAAGACCATCCCAGTCAACATGGGCACCCAGATCGACATCCTGCATGTCTTCACGAAGTACGTGGAGATTGAGCGGATGAGCGACGACGCGAGTAACGCCCAGAACCAAATCATGGACCACATCGGCACCATGTTCAACGTCATGCCGTTGAACGTAGCGGGTCGTGATCCACAGGACGGTCACCGTCAATCGGTGAAAGGTCCGGTCCACGTGTTCGAGGAGACCGCAATCGAACTATCGTACGAGGAAACCATGGAGGTTGCCGTGGGCAAGGTATTGCCAAATACGGATATGCTCAAGCAGCTTCACTTCCCGCCCTCGCCCGTTGAATTGGAAGCTGCCGAAGCAGGAGGCTCCGTTAAATGAAAAAACTAAGTAAAGAGGCCGAAGATCGCCTACTTGGTGCGATCGAGAAGACGGCAGCTCTGGTCAACGATGGGACTCATCCCAACGATGCCATTGTGAAAGCCGCCCAGGATGGCGGTGTTCCTCCTGGCCAAATCAACCTGATGGTCCACGCCTACAACACAGGCCGGACCACGCGACAACGCCAAGAGGGCGACTCGCCGCTGTCCAAGGCTGCGGAGTTTCCGCTGGCCGACGCTGCGACGGTGCTCGACAGACTCTACCCGGACAAGGTGAAGACCGCTGGGGAGATCACACGTGACACAGCCGTGTCTCTGGAGTACGCCGTGCCGCCGACCGGTATGCTGGAGCGACGAGCCAAACGGCAGATCGTCAAGCAGGGTGCGGACGTTGATTGGACGCGTTGGTCTCGTGGCGAATACGCCGACGAGAAGGGCGATGTCCACCAGCTTGACGTTCACGCCACTGACCCTGGCGCCCTACCGACCGACCCCGCCATGGCCATGAAGAAGGCGTATTGTGACGCCGACCGACTCCAGCGGGAGATCAACGACGCACGCCGGCACGAGGCGTCTGCCATGGATAAAATGGCGACCACGTTCCACGAGATCACGCAATACTTCCGCAAGTCAGGAGCCAGCCCAATCCCTGTTGTTCGGGAGCAGGCTTTCCTCTTGCATGGCGGCAAGGCCCGTGACCTGATCGACGAGGTCGTGAAGGTCACACCTGGCTTGATGAAGTTCAGCCAGCACAAGACGGCGGAGGTTTCTAATTACCGCCTTGAGTCGGCCGACGGCGAGGTCTACGGGCTCATCTCTGAGTTCCTGGACGGTCTCGACACTTACAAGCAGTGCAAGCAGGCTCATGCGGAAACGCTGACGAAAAACGCCGAGCGTGCGGAGGACCTCCTCCGCCCTTTCGCGCAAAGGCCCCTCTCAGTCCTCACCGAACTGGGGTACTCGACTTCTCGTAAAACGAAAAGGGCTGGAGTCGCGTCAGGAGCCGTAATGCCGTCACTTCTCGGTGCCTCAGCAATCAAAAACTTGTTCCAAGGCGGCTACGATGACGCCGTTAAGAAGGAAACCGAACGGTCGCTTGGCCACCTGACCGATCCAGGTCACGAGGCTGAGCTTCGTAACATTCGTACGCAGGCGATGCTCCAGGACATGATGGTGAACGATCCCGTCATCTCTGGTTATGACTCCCAGGAAGCATTGGACGCGTACAACGACATCGTATCCATGACCCCGCGAGCTGCTGACCAACAATTGATAATCCAACCTCTGCTCCGTAAACGGCTGGAGCAGGGCACATTGGACTCATTCGATGTCGACCAGATGCTGGGCATGGAAGAAAAACAAACAAAGGTCAACATGCTGGATCACCTGATGGGGAAACAGCCTAGTGCAGGAGGCGGAGATGGATCGGTCCTCGCTTAATCAGATCACTGTAAATCAAGCCGCCGAGATCCTGGCGGTTCGTCGCGCAGCCTCTGCGAGTATTGGTGGCCTGATCAAGGTCAGCTTTGACATGAAAGATCTACAGGGATACGGTAACCAGATCGGCAACTACGCCAAGAACATGTGGAACTCTGTGCCCACGCCCAACCTGGAGGCGGCAACTGCCTCTGGCGACATGGGTCAATACTGGACCGACACCGCGAAAGAGTCGCTCCGTAACGCCTTGGCTGGTGGTGCCATCGGTGGCGGCATCGGAGGACTCAAGAGCTTGATCTCCGGCGACGGTGACTTCTTCGGTGGGCTGGCTTCCGGTGGGTTGACCGGTGCGGCGCTCGGCGGTGCTGGTACAGGACTGTACCGCGGTGGCCGGGCTCTGATGAGTCCGAGCGCGACGAAGGTACAAGAAGAGGCTGCCGCGAAGGCTACCGAGGAGGAGCGAAAAGTCCACAAACAAAACGTGATTGACGCCTCCAATCAGGCAAACGCCACGCCTGGGCATCACGCACGAGCTGCTTTCCTCGCGGCCACAGGGGTTGATCCGGTGGAGATGTCCGAAAACTTGAACCTGTTCGGTGGTGATGAGTCAGACACCGCCCGTCACCTGAAAAGGATTAACCGGCCAGGCATACTTCATCGGGGGGTTGAAAACCTTGCAGAGTACACCTTCGGCGACAAGCGACACCAGCAGGACCTCTTCCAGGGTCCGCCTTCTACGTGGGATAATCCTCTTGGTGCCCTTAACCAAGATAACTTTGGTACTCTCGATCAGGCAGCCATAGGCGGCACTATTGGTTACACCGGCCCCAAGGTTTTCAACCGGGCGATGCTGGGGCATGACTTGCATAACACGTATGGTGATGTCACCAAGCAACGTGAGCTGGCGAGATTGGCCAGAAACGCTGCTTTGGCATTGGAAGAAAAAGCCGACCCGCGGATGGTACAGGCGAGGAACAAACAAGCCCGCTCCGCTTGGCGCTGGCTGAATGCCCGCAACAACCTGCCGAGCTTCGAGGCCGCAGCAAAGGGTAAAGGTAAAAATAGCCAGGAAGTCAAAGATCTGAAGAAGGCCCAGAAGCGTCTGAAGACCACCCAGAAGTCTTTCGATGCCGCCAAGAAGGCCACCAACAGCCTTCTCGCCGAGATCAAAAAGAATCAGCCAGTCGCAGAGGTCACATCTCCTGAGATACGAATCACACCTGGGACAGCACCGGGTTACTGGAATCAACCTGGGCAAAAAGGCTTCTTCAACGGCCTTAGAAACCAATTCGACAAACTGCGACATTCGCGTTACAGCAACGGGCAGGCCTCACAACAATTCAGGCAGCATGTGCAGGCAGCGCAAGGTCGGCGTACAAAGATGCCGCGGTACTTGGGCGTCCTCGGTGCGTTGCTTGGTGCTTGGACAGGCTCCCAGCCGCCAGAAGGCGCAGGCCAGGGTCCCTTTGTCCCCCCTGCCGGACGACGGATGTCGCCTGGACAAATACCACGTCGCTGGGTGGCGCCTGTCGTCCCGACAAATACCAGCCGCCGTGAAGCGAGGTTTCGGGGAGCGAACCCTCCTAAGAGCGTTGGGGGGAGCCCACCTCCCAACTTCGACCGCGGGGGCCGCCCACAGCCACGCTGGCGACCGATAGTAGGTCGGCCTTTTCGCTCAATGGCTCCCTGGGTCGAGGAGCTCTTCACGCAAGGACTCATGGATGACACGGGGCATGATGGATCCGGTGGAGCTCGTGTTGGGGAGACGTTTCAGTGATTAAGTTCAGATCCAAAGAAGTCCCTGGTACGCTCCATAGCCAGGGAAGGTAAATAAGCATGAGCATGATCAAAGTAATAACTGCTGGAGCCCAGGACTTCGACACGCCCGCCGCGTCGTTGATCAAGGTCTCCAGTCGTGGCCTGTTCGGGGCTGACCTGGCGCTGCTGGAGAAGCGAGCCAGTGCGGAGTTCACCGAGCAGATCCAGAAGATCGCGTCTCAGCTCAAGACCGACGAGCCCCTGATCCACCTGATCGCTATCGGCGCCACTGAGGACTACGGAGCCAACCGCAACGGTGACGGTTTCACCCGAGCGACATGTGAACGTCACCATCCGACATTCACCAAGTTCGCGAAGTTCTATCGCGACCACAAAAACAAAGACCAGAAGAAGTGCTACGGCCACGTGAAGTTCTCTGCCTGGAACGATCCCATGAAGCGGATCGAACTCCTGGTCGCACTCAATGGTTCTGAGGACGCCGCCCAACGGAACGGCGGCATCTTCGCCAACAAAGAAATGCAGAAGCTGGCCTCCGGGAAAGACATCCCTGTGTCCATGGCCTGCCGTGTCCCGTTCGACGTCTGCTCCTGGTGCGAGAACAAGAGTCGCACGCGGGATGACTACTGCACCTCAATCGAGAAGGGCGGTAGCTGCGAAGCTGGCGGCCTCAAGGATCACCTTGGTGCCTTGGTCGAAATGGTCAAGAACGGGCAACAGCAGGTGCACCAGCTCCATGCCGACAACCCTGACCCGACGTTCTTCGACATCTCCCATGTCTTCCGTCCCGCGGACCGTATCGCGTACGTCTCCGGGCAACTGGAGAAGGCTGCTGGTGTTAGCCTGGTAGGCGGTGCGGAACTAGCGGAGGCCCTCGGGGTGGCAATTCCTTATGAGCTGCTTGTCGACTCAAAGCAGCCTGCTAATATCCAGTCGATGCTCAAGTTTGCGTACCAGCTATCCGACATGGAAGCGGAGATGGACTCCGGCCGTTTATTCGGGAACAGTGAGATTGATTACGCTGGGGCTTTCACGCATGGCGTCCAACAGGTGGACGTAGAAGCCCCTGCTTTGTACCGAGAGAAGTTCGCACAGACGTTGCGAGCGATGACAGATGCACGGATTGCTCTGCCACTGGGTAGTTTTATCGAACTCGTCGCCGACTATACGCCTACCAAGGCGAAGGAGGCGGCGGAAGTCGTCCAGCGAGAACTCCCAGGCATCTACACCAGGATGCTATCCAGAGGGGATCTCCTCGACAAAGTCGCTTCTTGTCAGTACGTTCCAGGTCCTACTGCCACCCCAACCATGCGGTTGTGGGCGGAAAAGCAGGCCCGGGAACGGTCATTGACAGAGGCTCATGTTCGCCGCCGGGTCATGCAGGCAGCGATCCGTCAAGAGGGTGCGAGTGTCACCCGCGGGGGCCTTGAGAAGGCCGCTTCGGTCCGCGGTCCGGTCGAAAGACTGGCCGAGGAGTATGCCCTCTACAAGCTCGCGTTCCTCGGAGCACTCCCCGAGGATGACCAATTACAGTTGACAGCGTCCATGGTTATGCTTCAGAATTACGCAAGTTAGCGTAATCTGGCACTGGACGCCCAAAGCGTCAAAGGAGTTGACTCAATGCCTGCAACTAAAACAGCTTCCCAAAAGGGCAGCCTTTTTGATTCCCTACGGTCCTTGGCTGATGAAATCCAAGTTGAGAAGCAAGCTGCGGCTGGCACCTCAACTGGCCAAGAGAAACAGGGAGCCCCAACACCGTCCGACCCCGGCGGCTACCAAGGCGCGACAACGCATCCTGTGAAGGATGTGGACAACAGCGTTCAGGAAGCCAGCGAGGGAGCCCGATCGACCGAGAACACCTCGGACGTGAAGTCGGACAATCCTGGTGCGTCTGTTGACGCTACCGCCGAAGCCAACGTCGGTGACGCGAAGGCTGAGGACTCTCAGTTCCAAATCGGTACCCAAGTCTCGTCCACCGGTGAGGATCCTTCTGTCGAAGGTGACTACAAAAGTGGCAAGGACGACCCGGGTACTTCTCACCCCGCGAAGACCGACAACAGTGCTCTTGACGGGCACAAGTATGCGTCGGCCACCTTCAAGGAAGCGCACGCCAAAAGCAACGGCCTCGCAAATGAACTGCTGGCCGATCTGGCCAACGGTTTTGGCGGCCAGCTTCAAGTGAAGCAAGCCGAAGGTGAAGGCGGTGCCATGAAGGGTCACGGGGATAGCGATCCTAGCACCGAGACTCCGACCTCCAACCCAAAAACCGAGCAGGGCATGGAAGCAGTTGGCGGCGATGCCAGCGGCGAACATGTTCAAACTGGTGGCGGGAGCGAGAAAGAAGGCATGGCCGGTAAGATTGCAGCGGCACAGCAAGCCGTCGCAGGTCAGCCGCAAGGCGACCAGGCCAACCAGATCCAAGCTGGCTATGAGCTGGCATCGGTTCTCGGTATCGACAAAGCAGCCGCAGCCGTAGGCGTTCAGGACTGCATCTCGCAGACCATCAAGGACGCCCAATTTGATGCCGATCTTTTTGGCAGCTACTATGGCACGTTCATGGACCGCATGCAGAAGCAGGGCATGGGCGGCGACGAAGAAATGGGTGAAGATCACTCGGCACCTGGTGACGACGCTTCTGGCGAAGGCATGGGTGGCGGCGAAGGTGATCCCGCAGCAGCCATGGGTGGAGACGGCGGAGGCGGCCTCGAAGAAATGCTCGGTGGTGGCGGCGGCGAGATGGGTGGTGGTCCTGAAATGGGCGGCGATCCGATGGGTGGTGGACTTCCTGGCGGCGAGCCGTCTGAGGAAGAAGCCATCATGGAACTCATAGCGGCCCTCGAAGAACTCGGCATCCCGCTTGAAGCACTGGCTGGCGACTTAGACGTAGACCGGGCAGCGATGATGGGCGGCGAGATGGGCGGTGCTCCTCCGATGGGTGGCGGTCCTGAAATGGGCGGTCCTGAAATGGGCGGTGCTCCTCCGATGGGCGGTGGCCCTCCTGGAATGGAAGTCGCTGCTGCGGCACGTGAGCGTGTGAAGCTCGCTGCGGCCTGCCAAGCGTTCAAGCGATCTGGTAAGCACCAGATGGGTAAAGCCGCTAATACCCAACGTCAGCGTATCCTTCGGGACACGATGAAGGCCCACGTGATCGAACTCATGGGCGTCAAGTAACTTTTCCACCACGATGGCTTCGGTTACGTCTCTGACAACACCGAACACGGAGGTTTACAATCATGCCAACTACACCACGACCCGGTGTGATGACCGTTCCCGAGAAGGTCATCGAGTACATCGGATATTCGGCAGCCGCCCTTGAAAAGGCAGCAGCCGCTATGACGCAGCAGGAAGCACAGCAACAGAAGGTTGCTGAGTTTATCCCTACTGCAATCGACGCGCTCCTCTCGGGAGAGCGAATTGACGAAGATCAGAGGGAGAAGGCCGCAGCCGCTTTAGCGGATCCGGTCAAGGCCCTTGAAATTCTGACCAAAGTGGCTGTCCACCGTAACGCTTCGGAACGAGCCCTGGGTACGCCGGTCAACGGCAATGGCCAGGAGAAGTCCGCGAGTGCCAGCGGCAATGGCAACGGCCAGTATGACTCTTTGACGAGCCCGCATGTTGGCGAACGCACGACAAAGGTCAAACAATCGTCCGTCAACCTGTTCAGTAGACTGGGGTTGAATCCACCCACCCAGGAATAACGTAAGTTCCACGAACGGGAACGGGTCTCACACTGTTACTAAGACCACCTGACACGGAGGTATAAACCATGCCTGCTCCTTCTTTGATGTTCGAGAATGGCTTGGATATTGCTAAGGGTTGGTTTGAGCCGGCTGCACTTGATTTCGCAGCTCCTTTGTCCGCCAACGTGACTTTCGTCGTCCCCCGAGGACGCGTGATGCACGTCAACGACCAAGGAGAGTTCGAGACTGGTGTCGGCGAAACCGACATGGCAATTTTCCTGCTCAACGGTTCCGAAGACTATGACGTCTCGAACCCCGGCACGACGCCCGGCGGTAACTTCATGCACCAGGCTATTGCCCCCAAGGGCGTCATGTCTGGCGTTGTTGCCAATGGCTCGTACGAGATCGAGTCGACCGAGTTCGACGACAACCTCACCTATCTGGCCAACCAACTCCTCACCTCCACGGTGGACAATACTGACCTCGCGGTCGGCGGACTCCTGACAAACGCCGGTTCCGGTGCCAGTGGTGATGTCGAGCAATGGGTTGATCCGGTTTGTGGTGTTGTCAGCCGCGGGCGTTTCGTCAACGCTCACGGTGTGCCTGTTCTGGCCTTTTGGCCTGAGTGGCTCCCCGGCGCGTACGTTTCCTAACGGAAGCAAGCGTTCCAATCCGTATTCACACCAACTGCTGGCCACGGGCCATCAGATAATTCCAACACGGAGGTTTAACCATGCCTTCTCAGAGCGAGATTCAACTGCTCAACGAGACGTTGTTTGAGCAGCTTGACACGCCGGGGATGGAGAAGACCGCTATTGATGCTGTCAACGACTTCACGCGTACCAAGATGCGTGAAGATGGCTTCTATCGGCGAGTGCTTCCCCCGCTCCAAATTTCCAACGACGAGTTGGACCGGCAAGTCGATACTGACAAACCTGTCAAGGTTGTGGACAAGGAACCTGATAGCCCTGCGGCCATCTCGATCCCGTTCGCGACGCTTCCCGTCAACGTCTACATCCGAGGCCCACGCTACCGCGTGATGTTCGATCGCATCGTGACCCCACGATTCGTGAAGGACGTCGACGAGTTGCGAACCTGGGTCATGGATATTCGCCAGGTCCTCAGCGACAACGCTATCAAGGACATGCTGGCGGAAGAAGATTCCAAGTTCATCGCCGCGGTCAACGCTGTGATGATTGGCCCTGACACTCCCGTCCCGTACAACGGCAACGTCGTGCAGTGGGAGACGATCGAAGGTGGCATCACGCGGGAAACCCTGCTTGACGCCTTCAAGATCATGCCGCGCGGCCCGTCGCACCTCCAGGTGCACACCGTTCTTATCAACAACGTCACGATCTACGAAATTCAGAAGTTCGGTCGTGACGAAATGGGTGGTGACTTCTCGCAAGACATCATCAAGAACGGTTGGGCTGAGTCCAACTTCATGGGCGCTCGCTGGATCATCACGATCAAGCGAGATCTCGTGCCGGACGACTCGATTTTCATGTTCGCCGATCCCAAATTTATTGGGAAATCGTATCTTTTGGAAGATACGACCATGTACATTCGTCGAGAGGCGTACATGTTGGAGTTCTTTGCGTACCAGACCATGGGCGGCTCGATTGGGCATGCCGGCGGTTTGGCTCGGGTCGACTTCGCGTAGACCAACGCTGAGAGCTAAAACGACAACAGTGCCCGGTCGCTTCGGCGGCCGGGCTTTCACCAGCAAATAATCACGGAAGGACAACAGATGTCTGGACAGCAAACTAACCAACAGCAAGTGCAGTTGCTGGACCCGGACTCTGCCTACGCGCTTGTGCATCACAAGGTGTACTCGCCAGTGTTCTTCTCCAAGCTGGCCTCGGACTTCGGTATTCAGCCGCAGTCGGAAGCCGAAGCGATGGAGATGATGAACATGGCAGCGCAGCTTCGCGAGGCTCACGAGCAAGGTCAAACCAAAGCCGCTTCTGGCGGTCACGGAACCATGCTTGGTGCCGCGAGGGAGCACTTGAACAACGCTCTGGCGAACGAGGGTTACGATGTCAGTCAACCGACTGACGGGCTCGTGGAGAAGGCAGCGGCTGACGTCGCTAACGATCCCGAGATTGCCCACGCCGTTTTGAGCTTGCAGGCAGGTGCCGCTCACGCAATGGCTGCTCAAGCGTAGGTAGGGATGCCGACCATCAACTGTTTCCATCCACGGAGGTAATCACCAATGGCTCAAAACGCCAACACAACGTGCCTCTACACTTCGGTACAGAACGTCTCGGGCGCCGAGCGCGTTTTTGGTTACCTCGGTGTACGCGGCATGCGTCTCGGAGTGGGGGAGGTTGTTACCGTTCGCGGTGACCTCGTCTCCAAGCTCGGAAATCAAACGTCTGCTCGCCGCTTCCAAGCATTGGAGCGGTCACTCGACGGGAATAGCAGCTTGGAAATCGTCAGCTCGCCGGCCGTGCATTTGTACGACCCGCTCTTTGACGAGACCAAGCAACTTGCTCTGCAAGGTGGAGTGCTTGGAACTGTGGATCCATGCTGGTACAGCTCGGGTTCGTCCAACTTCTCGCACGGCGGACCGTAAGTACCGACTCAAGTTTTCGCTACCGCGGACTTGCAAAGGCCGACAGGCTAAGCGCGGCGGCCCCTTTGGGACCGCCGCGTTTTTTCGTAGGAGAATCAAGTTGTTCTATCGGCAGAGAGAGTTACGGAGGCTGTACGAGGTCGATGTATACAACGACATCTTTTGTGAAAGCAAGCTCGCGAACCGACATTGACGGTCGCTGGGTACGTCCGGTCACGTTGGACCCGGCCGAGTACGTCGTTTATTTTTACAAACCACAAGCGTTCGGACCTGACGCAGTGCCTTTGACAGTCACGGAGTAAGCCCATGCCAGTAGTAGGAACACCAGTCCTGCTGGCGGCCCCACCGGCCCCAGAGCAGTCGACACCGACGCTGACGAATTGCCAGGATCTCAACAACATTGCTCCCGAGGTCTCGAAATACTACTCGAATCTCGTGCTCCAGCGTATGCGGTCGATCAGCGTCCGTTGCGGCCAGCATGCGGAGATTGAGTGGACGGTCGTGGATTCCAACGGCTTCCCTGTGGACCTGACGGAGTGTGGCTTCCCCGCAGTGGCCCCGGAAAGCTCCAGCTCATTGTCGTCGTCCAGCCTGTCTTCATTCAGCTCGCTCTCCAGCGCTGCTGTCGAGGAGTACGGCGTGGGCTTCAAGTTCCGCATCCGTGAGAACCTGTCGCTCGGCATCGACCCCCGGCCAGCCGGACAGGACGTGGAAGTCACCCTGGTGGATGCCGCCAACGGTAAGATCCGCATTGTGCTCGATAAGAGCCGCACGGGAATCCCTGGTGTCTACTTCGCCGAGATCGGCGTGTTCGACAACTTCGGTGACGAAGACGCGGAGATCATGCTGTTCAGCAACGTGTTCTACACGCTGATGAACCGTGGTCAATTCGGCTCCCACAAGCACATGCAGGGTGGCCCGCCGACGATCCAGGAGATCCGTCTGCACCTGCGGGACAGCGGTCCCGAGGAGAGCCTGCTGCTGGACAACATCAAGTTCGACGACGCTGAGATCGGCCTGGCGATCAGCCGCCCGATCGAATACTGGAACGAGATCCCGCCGGACTTGGGCCAAAGATTCAACACACAGAACTTCCCCTGGCGATACAACTGGCTCGAAGCCATTTGTGCCAACCTGTTTTACATGGTGGCCGAGAACTTCCGAGCCAACAACCTGACCTACTCTGCCGCCGGCGTGCAGGTCAACGACCAGGACAAAGAACCTAACTACGGTCGCGCGGCAGAGCGTCGCATGAACGAGTGGAAAGAGTTTGTCCGTCGCAAGAAGAACGAGATCAACCTGAACCTGGGTTATGGTGGTATCGGCTCCAGCTACCAGAACGCAAACAACTATGGAGGCAAGACGCGTTGGTAATGAAAGATCAGATCTCCATCCCGTTTGCTTCTTCTCGTGCGATCGCGGACCTTGCCCTTGGCGGGCCGTGGAATATCACGTCGGTAAATCTGCGCATTGATCAGGACGGACTAACCAACGAGACGATTCAGTTCAGAGATCCCGGTCCGCAAGTTGGCGACATTGTGACGATGGACGGTATGCCTTTTCAGATCCTCTCCATACAGGGTGACCATGGCGAGGTCGAGGTGACCCCGGTAACGCCGGAGAGAATCCGCGGGCTCAGCAGCAACGTCGTCGTTTACGACGAGATGATGGATATGGATCCCGAAGTGTTGGACGAAGTCCGCCGCGGGTTCGCTCACGTTAGGTTGGACCCCCCAGTGGATGCTGAGCAGATCAACCCAGCACCTAACTTCATGGACCTCTCGTATGTGAATCGCCCTGCGGATCGTATGGCGTACCAGACACCGCCAATAATGCCGTAAGGAGACACCATGCCGGCCGCAGAAGGATACCCGTTCCGACGACTTGCCGTTGACCACATGATCATCGGTGTGAGCCGCATCTGGTGGGAAATCGACCGGCAGTTCCGCGACCAGTTGCCATACTCGTTCCAGCTCCAGACCGGCAACACTGGGAACCCGAACGCTACGGACTGGGTGAACGTCGGCACGCCCGGGGTAAATACCTACTTCGCCGAGGACGATGAGCGTCGCGAGGGCAACTACGGCAAATCGTTGATGACGCACTACCGCGTCGTGCTGACTTCCGGCGACGGGCACAAGTACGTGAGCCTGCCGGTTCACACCTTCGGCGAGTTGCAGGAGAAGGACTGGTTGTTTGCCCGCGAGATCGTTCGTAAAGAGAGGCTGCGACACCAGCTCGTGAGCGTTGACGGTTACCTGCTCAAGCGGATGCGATTCGGTGAGAAGTGTGAAGCCTGCACTGATCCTTTGACCGGCGGCATCCTTGATAGCAAGTGCCCTGAGTGTAATGGCACCGGCTTCAAGGTCGGCTACCACCCACCGACGCCCCTCGCTGTGGACATGAAACCAGAGGCTGTCATCGAATTGTTGAAGGGTACGGAACCCCCTGGTCAGACAGCCATTGTTGATAATCACATGCGTATTTTGGGCTTCCCGTCGGTCCATAAACACGACATTTGGGTCGATGGCAAGAGCGATCAGCGCTGGATCATGCACGAGATCGCGAACATGGCAGAGTGGCGGCACGTACCGATGGTGGTTGACGCCACAATCAAGCTCCTACCGTTCACCGACCAGGCCTATAAGATCCCCGTGGACGACACAGAGTCTCCTGACCCGGTCCTGCCGGGCTCCGGCACCGGCGACACCTGTATCGACCATGATTATGGCGGAAATGACAACCTAGCCTACAAAGACAGCAACGGTGACGGGATCGTGGGAGCGACTATCCTCGCCTTCACCAAAGCCGACTACGACGATGGGATTCGCGACCCAGCGAGGGCCGTCGCCAGCTCATCGACCGGAGGAGGTGGCCGTTGGACCTTCTCGATCTGTATTTGCTGCGGCGAGGATTACGTGCTGGTGTTCGAGAAAGCAGGTAGTTTTGGGCCGGATGCTTGCCCGATCAACGTCCCGTGCAGTGACGTATCCAGCTCCAGCCAGCAAAGCGACAGTAGCTCCAGTTTCTTCTCGTCCTCCAGCATGGGCGTGCAATAGGCTTGGTCTTGAATCAAATCCACGGAGAACCTATCCTTAGATCAACTCGGAAAGGGTTTTTTGCGATGCCACGAGGCGAACAAGATGCGGGCCTGCCAACTACTCCACCGCGAGAGCAGGCGCCAATTCCAAAACCGGACGGCCAAGCAAACGCGGTCACGAAGGCCCGTATCGGACTGCTGCCCACGTTAAGCATCGCAAGTTATCAACCCGATCCAAACAAAGTTGAAGCAGCATTGGGCATGAACGCCCAAGCCACAGAGGTGCCACTTGGTGACGGATCAGACGACGTGCGGTTCCGACAGCCCAAATTCGGGGGTTGAGGATCTGTACCCACCGGGCACGCTCCCTGAGGGGCGGCTCGCTAAGTTGAGTGCGTTATGCTCATTCGGGCACACGCCACGTCTGATGACCGGTATCATTCGGCAGATCCTGTTGCAGAACTTTGTCGACGAGCAGAATGTGCGGAACGCACACCTGCGAAATTATCTTCGCGAGAACGGTGTTTGGAGCGAAGGGCCTGACAGCGGCATCTACATCGAGAGCTTGCTCCGATGGAGGCCGGAACTAACGGGATCGCGTCCTGCGTTGGTCATCAAAGAAGGTGACTGGGATTGGATGCGGGTGGGTATCGGTGATCGAGGTAGCGTCGATTGGCGCAGCGGCAAACAGTCGTACCTCGGTTATTGGAAAGGTACTCACACAGTATTTGCCATCGGAGGTGAGGGTCCTGAGACGCAAATTCTCGGGGCCGAAGTTGCGAAGCTGCTACTCTGGTACGGCCAGCTGATCGCCGAACAGATGTCGCTGCACCGTTTTGTTCCGTTACAACTAGGCGCGCCGCGTGCCCTCCAAGAGGCCACCGAGAATTACGTCGTTCCGGTGAGCGTCGCTTACGTCGCAGAAGAACAATGGAGCACCCAAGCGGATGCTCCGCGACTCAAGCGAATTGTGTTTAACACAGACGAACTTTTGCTTGGTTGAGGGCCGACGCACAAACTGAAACACCCTGATAGTCCATAGGAGGGATTATCCCGATGGCTACAATTGCAAAACCACAAGTCCTGGTCTTCCAGGAATTTTCAATCATTCCGTCCGAGATCGCTGACCCGTTGCGGGCTCATATCTCTGGACCAAACGGCGGTCTTCACCGCTACGACGACGACGATGAGAAGCCTCTCATCAATGTCGGTGCGTACGACAAGGACAACGAAGTCTGCTACCCGTGGCCCGGCCGAGCGGCTGGTTCCGAGGTGGACGAGTCCTACACGCGTATCTTCATGGACGACGCTTGCTTGTTGTACCACGAAGATACGATCGGCGACTTCTCCGAGGGCCGCGGCACCGTGACTAACGTCCCGGACCGTGACAACTGGATTCGCTCCAGCACGCTCTCTTACAAGGCCAACGGTACGAACTGGCCTCGCAGCTCGTTGTTCAACGACCGCGACGTCGCGGTTGGCGACAAGGTCTACATCCGAGGTGTCGACAACGACAACGCGGACTGTGATGAAATCGAACTGTGGACCTACGTCACCGGCTTTGCCGCTGATGAAGTCTCCAGCGAGATCCAGGAGTGCCGAGAGGACTCCAACAACCAGGATGACACTGGTATCACCGACACGACCACGATCAGCCAGACGGCTGGTGTGGCGAACTGCGTTGGCGCCACGGCTGATGGTTCGGCCTACGATGGCCTCGAAGATGGTTACGCCACTGAGACGTACACCATCGAAGTCGTCAAATCCGGCATCGCTGGCTGCGCCGCAGCCAGACTGCGTGTTACCAGTGCCTCCGGCACCGATGACCAGGCTGAGGTCACGCCTGAGGACTTTGGCACCCCGACCGACATCGGTACGCGCGGCCTCCAGGTCACGTTCACCGACACCGGCAACAGCTCGTGCTCCTCGCTCGCCTCGGCGGCCGAAGTGACCGAGAACCAACTGATCTTCGGTCAGCGTTGGGTGGTTGTGGTCACGATGGCGTTCGAGCGCGTCTGCTGTGAAGCGGGCGGAGCGTACGCTGGTGCCGACAACGATGTTTACATCGTCGAGGTCACCAAGGGTGGCAAGTGGAGCGATCTGCCGCAGGTCTCCGTCACAACCTCCAAGGGACTGGATTTCTCTGGCCCCACGGAAGTCACCGGACCGGATACCGACTTCGCGGTCGGCTCCAACGGTGTGACCATGCGTTTCATCGACTGCTTCAAGAGCAGCTCGTCCTCGATCTCCAGCGGCTACTCGCTGCCAGCGACCGGTCAGACGGGTAACCTCATCGGTCTGCTGACCGGTGACAAGTTCTACGTCACCGTGCTGTCGAGCCAGAATGGCCCGATCCGCACGTTGACCCTCAAGCACGACATCCCACTGGAGATTCGGGATGCGACCGACCTCGATCTTCGCCTGTTCATCGAGAAGGATGGCCTGGAGATCGCTGAGAACCGCGTCAGCACTCCTCCGCTCGTCAACTACGAGCAAGAGGAAAAGCAGCTCTGCCTCAAAGCCGACATCGACGCCTACGACGCAACGTGGACGAAGAACGGTGTTGAGCAGCCGATGCTCGTGTGGGACGGGACTGTCTACATCCAATACCGTGAGTGGTTGTTTGATCTCACCAACGAGATCGGCACCATCAACGACGTGGCGGACATCGACACGATCCCCGGCCCGCTTCACGAAGACAATCCGTTGAAGTGGGGTGTGTTCAAAGCACTCTCGAACTCCAACGGCACCGCCGTTAAGTTCACCGCAGTTCTGGATCCTGATGATCTGGACGACTGGGTGAACGTCATCGAACGTGTCGATGGGAAGGACGACCTTTACAACTTCGTACCGCTGACCTACACGCGGGACGTCTGGGACTTGTTCCAGGCCCACGTGGAGAGTGAAAGCTCGCCGGAGAGCGGTAACTGGAAGGCGATGTTCATCAACTTGCCTGCGACGTTGTCTTCAATGATCGTCGGGAAGACGGAGACTGATCTCCAGCTTTTGCACCCAACCAGTACGGACGCAGAAGCCGTTCTGGCGATCGTCAATGACGATCCTCAGAGCACCGGCACGCAGTACACCCGCGTGCAGGTTCCTGACGCGAACTCGAACTTCATCACCTACGGTGTCCAGCCCGGTGACATCATGCGGTTCCTGTTCACCACGGACGCGTTCGGCAACCAGACCTACTCGGAGTTCGTCGTCGATGAAGTCCTCTCGGAAAACACGCTGCTCCTGCTGGAAGGCTTGGACAGCGAAGTGCCAGAGCCCCAGAAGATGGAGATCTGGCACGTCAACGAGAAGCAGGAAATCGTCGATGCCCTCAAGGACCAGGCTCAGTCGTATTCCGACCGCCGTGTCTGCGCCACGTGGCCTGACTTGGTTGGTGTCGGCGGCGACACGCAGTCTGGTTACTTCCTCAACTGTGCCTTGGCAGGCTTGGCGTCCGGCGTCGTGCCGCACCAGGGTCTGACCAACGTCGAGGTCTCAGGTTGGGATGACTTCTCGCGGAGCTACAAGTTCTTCTCGGGAAGCCAGCTCGACAGCCTGCAAGACGGAGGCGTGTGGATTGTCACGGAAGACCGCGATGGTACCCCGCACTCGTACCATGCCCTCACGACGGACACGCTCGATGTGAATCGCCGCGAGGAGATGATTCGCCGGAACGTGGACTCGATGTCCTATACGTTCTTGCGACGACTGCGTCCGTTCATTGGTCGCACGAACGTCACGCCTTCGATGATTCGGAAGCTGGCGTTCGAGGTCAACATCATCATCGACTTCTTCAAGAACAACGGGTTCACGGAGGAGTTGGGATCGCAGTTGATCGACGGTGCCATCCGAGACGGCTTCCCGCGGGTTCACCCGCTGTTGGCTGATCGTATCGAGATCGTCGTTGATCTCGTCATTCCCGCCCCGTTGAACAACATTGAGCTGCACTTGGTCGTTTGATCAAGAGCAGGGGTTTTATTTCACGAACCATGAGAGGGCCGTAAGGCCGTTACACAGGAGGTAACACAATGCCAAAATCAGTATTCGCTGGTGCCCAAACCTTCAATGGAGGTTTCCGTGCCGACAATCTGACCTTGACCATCGAAGGCGACGCCGTCGACGGTATGGTCATCCAAAATGTCCAGTTCACGTTCACGCAGCAGATCACTCTGCTGTATGAAATCGGGTCTGGTCAGAACTATGTTTACTACGTTGGTGGCCGTGCCCAGGGTACGGCAACCATCGCCCGCGTCATCGGACCGAGCAACGGCCAGGTGCAGTTCATCGAACAGTACGGTGATCTGTGTAGTCCGAAGCCCATCACGTTCGATGCTGGTGCTGGCTGCCCGAACGGGGATCCCGTGATCAACAATGGTGTGAAGTACACGCTCAAGAGCGCCGTGCTGACTACCATCGCGGTGTCGGTGAACGCCAACGATGTTGTGATCAACGAGCAACTCCAGTTTATGTTCGTTGATCTGTTATACAACGACGGCGCCATGTAGACCGTTTTACGGTTCGCCCTGGCCTGGATTACCCAGGTCAGGGCGGGGGCCGTTTTGGCCCATGATTGCACCTCACGAGGTGGTATATGTCTGGTGGAGCATCTGTGTACGCCAACGCCGCAGGCTTCAGCTTGCGGCGGCTGGCCCGTATGTTATCAGAAGGTTTTGGAAACAAAGGCGAGGTCAACCAATCTCGTCACTTTAAGGATCCGGCACAGCAGGCAGGTCTCAACCTGCACTCCTACTGGACCGGGCCTGTTCTTGTGCAAGGAGTCGTCACCGACTCCACGGCCCTCGGCCATTGCTACCGTGTCTCCCTTGAAAAAGGCTATGGTCCCCTTATCTGTTCGGTGGGCGGTATCAGCGCGCACTCGGCCGCCGGTGTCCGCGACCTCACCACGATCCAACCTGGGACGCGTGTGGTGGTCATGCGCCATCCGCAGACTTACTACGGCGTGATCATGGCCACGATCCCGTCTGCTGGTATCGAGGCGAAGCGCCAACTCCACTCCGTATTGAACCACGCGACACGTAACCGCGTGGATGAGGCTCACCTCCAACCGTTCAAGCAGGGCGGCCGAGGTTTTGCTGCGTCGTTCACTGCTGGTAAACCGTTCGACTCGACCACCATCGGAGAGAAGGGTTTCATCACTGAGACAGGCATCCGCATGATGATCGACCCGTTCATGGCCCAGATGGGCGTGGACGAGTCCTGTGCCGTCACCGCCTTCTACCATGACCAGCTCCTCCGCATCGCTGGTTACAATCTTCGCATGTTCACCGCCGGCTCCGAGCGTGAGGCGATGGACGACCAAGAAGAATACAACGATTGGACTGGCTACACGCCGTTCCCCTGGGAGCAGATGGGCATGTTCTCGCGGGAAGATCCCCGCCGCCAGTTGGAGCCTAAAGACTGGCAGATCGACCAGCCGTGGTACGGCGTCTGGGAGCCAAAAGAAGACCTGCGACGCCCGTGGCACCGTGAGGTCGTCTACCACGGTTACCTGGGGCAGGGTGGCAAGAAAACCAACTGCACCAAGCCCAAGGACCGGTACGCAGGCTTTCCCAACGTAAAGGACGACCAAGCTGAGTTTCTCCAGGACGGCATCCAGTTCCCTGGTCTGTCGGACGACTTCACCGGTATGGACGGCTTCCGCACGATCAGCTCCGCCAAGGGCTTCTCGATCGTTAAACGGATCGCTGTGCAGGCTCCTGTCCGCCGCTACGTCCCTGAGCAGACGCCTCAGGAGGAAGGCGACAGCCCGAGCAACTACAAGCACAGCAGCATCCTGGGGGCCGGCCCCGACCACAACATCAAAGGCGAGATCCAAACGCAGGGAGTAGCTGCCGTTATCAATGCGGCAGATGAAGTCGAACTCATGCCCGATCATCCCGAGGAGCTGAACCGAGCCCTGGGTATCTTGGACCTGCATGCTTACTGGTTCAACTACGGCTGCTTTCACCCGTTCTTCTACCACGAGAAGGACTGGAACGTGTTCAGTGAGGAGAAGTTGGCGCACTGCGAAGGCACGACGATCAAGATCCCCACGTACAGCGAGCTGGAAAGTAGCGTATTCCTCAAAGCGCCCAACCCACTCGAAATCGAGATCGACCACCGCTACAACAAAGTCAAATACTGGCAGACCGAGAGCGGCATCGACTGGCTCGAAGACGGCGGCATGTGCATCTACGACGGCTGGGGAACCGAGCTTCGCATGACTGCCGGCTCCGCCTGGCTCTCTGCCCCTGGCGACGTCTGGATCAACCCTGGCCGCAACGCCAACATCTGGGGTGCAGACGACGTCAACATCCGTGCGAAGAACTCGATTGACATCGTGACCAGCAAGAAGGACGTGCGGATCAAGTCTGAACGCAACCTCCACATGCTCTCTGGCAACGGCGGTGAGGGAGGCACGCTCATCGAGTGCCGTGCTCCCGACAAGTTCGAGTTCGAGGGCAAGTGTGGTGAGGATGTCATCAGCGGCGGCGTGTTCCTCCGATCGGAGAAGGGCACCGTCGGCGGCTGGGCCACGAACGTCTACTGGCGAGTTGGTGGTGGCGACATCCCGGCTGGAGTGATCTGTTTGGATGGCGATCAGGGTGAAGCCCCGTTGGTCACCAACGTCAGTGTCATCCAGAACTTCGTTGAAGAAGGGGTGTTCTGGCACTTCAACTGCCTGGAAGGCGAGTGTAGCGGCCCGACTGCCTCGGTCAGCTCCTCTGGTACGACATGGCCTGGCAACATGTGTAATGAGCGCGGTGCGGTATTCGGTGGCGGTGGTATCTTCGACGGTGGCGTAGCCTCCACGGTCGGTTTCGCCGCAGTAGAGTGCCCGTTCGTTGGTTGCTTAGACGGCGATGCCTTGGCGAAGCTCCAGGAAGCGATCGCCGATTGCAAACAGATCCTTTACTACGAGCTACCTAACTTTGGCGCGGAGTTTTACGACGATGTACTGGAACTGCTGTTCTACGATGACGATAAACCCGGTAATGACGATGTCATCACCAACGCAGAGTTCAGTCTCCGTAGCGTCGACCAGTACGGTACGCAGGACTTCAAGCTCTACGAGATGCGGTGGCAACAAATGGGACGGAAGGCGGGGACGCTCACAAACACATGGCCTGAGCGGCCAGTCGAGTGCCGCAGCGATCCTGAGACCTACCCGTATCCCGGCAAGGAGAACTTCACAGGAGATAAGTATTACGAGCAAGACCTGGAAATCTTCCAGATCTCTGGTACCGAGGGTAAGGCTAAGAATCATGGGTCCCAGCCAGACCTCGCGGGTCCGTACCAGAATCCAATTTATGCTACACCCACAGCAACCAGCCTTGAGGACTACAAGGTCATCAAAGAATAGGTAATTAGAAACCATGGCGAAACAACAACCGAACTTTCAGAGGTCGCAGATCCCAGCGCCACCGCCAGGTACCGGGATGCCAGACACCGGCGGGAAGCCACTACCGCGTGCAGAGATCACGATGACGCCGTGGACGAAGAAGATGCTCCTGAGCATGGGCTGGAAGGAAGGGGACCCGATCCCCGGCGACATCGGTCCGCGTCTCCAGCAGGCGATCCAAGAGGCCAATGCTGCCGACCCGGTTCATCCGATGGGAGACACGCCTCCTGAGGGCTCACGTGTCAAGCTCGGCAAGCAGGTGAACTTCGAGGATCTCTCCCCGGAACACCAGGCTGAGCTGCGAGCGGCGATCGCCGAGGCCCATCAGACGCTGGAAGCACAGCAAAACTCCCCACGGGCTCAGGCTGAGTCCGCTATTTCGCCCACCCTGGCTCCTGGCGTACGCGAGGCGGCCGTTAAGGGCAAGATAATGGAGATCGAGCAGCGTCAGACCGAGGCGGCCCCACAGGCCGTCCTGATGGGCTCAGCCGTCGAGCCGTCAACAGGGCCAGACTTCCGTAAGAACCCTGATCCGCCCCCGGCACCAGCAGATGCCCCGGCCGACTCGCAGCCGCCACCCAGCGTGGATGATGTGGTTGCGGCAATGCCTAAGCACTTACAGCCCCCACCCGGCGCCAAAGTAGTGTCGACGGAGGGCATCGCACCGTTTGTTACCGGCCAGATCCCTAAGCCACCCAGACAGCAGCCTGCTGCCGTCGAGCCGCCCGCACCTGAGCCGGAGCACGACCACGACGACGACGAAGGGGCTGGCGCAGAGCTGCCAATCCATCGTTGTCCGCGGTGCATGTTCAACCTGAGCCACAATTTTGACACTGATCCCACTGAGGAAGACCGGCTTGCCTTCGTGGCCACGGTTCTGGGTACGGACAGGTTCCGCAAGACGTACAAGTTGATGGGTGATCGTTTTCGGGTCACGTTCCGTAGCCTGGAAGCCGCAGAGACCGATCTGATCTTCCGGCAGATGCGGTTGGATCAACTCAAAGGCGAGATTATCGGCGATGCTGATTACTTCGGCCGCTTGAATGTGTATCGCCTGTCCTGCATGGTCGAGAACATCGCTGATGGTAACGGCACGACCATCGCCGATGTGCCACCGATCATGTCTATTCCGTACGACGATCCAGAGATGGGGCAGCCGCAGGTGACGCGGCTGACTCCGATGGTCGAGTGGTTCAACAAGGAGGTGTGTCGAACTGAGTCGCTGCGACGTATCGCGGCGAACAAACATCGTGAATTTCAGCGTTTACTGGAGGCCCTTGAAGCTCAGACGAGTGACCCGTCTTTTTGGCAAGAGATCGGGTAGCCTCACTTATGGTGAGGGCGTCCGTCACCGGGGCGATTGATTTCGCTCGGTCCGATCTCGCAAACAAGCTCTGGTGGCGAAAACTAAGATGGACAGTAGATGCCATCGGACAGGAGGATGATTACAGATTACTGGAGGCACAGCATCGACACTGGGTGACAATTTTTTCCAACAGTGCTCTCGACGAGGAGGGTTTCGAGTTGGCGAAGCACAACGCCCAGTTGCAGTTGAACAAGTTAGTCGTGCATCGTTACCCCGAGTACGCGGAGCAACTATCGCAACAGGCATACGCAAACACCCGTGAAGGCGCGGTGGCCGCTTACCGAGAGAAGTTCGGTTACCCTGGTGACCCACGTTATGAGAAGATGGTCGAGGATACGATGGCTGCCTTCAAGAAACTCTCGGACAAGTACGACAATTACGATTACACGGCGGAACTCACAGAAATGGGAAGCGCATAATGCCAACGCCCTGGGACGCTCAATTTGGCGCTGCGATGCAGACACCGTCGATGTTCAATCGCGCGCAGCCCCCTCAGATGTTCAACCCGTTGAACTTCGATGCGGGGCTGGGGCCGGTGAGCAATATGGGCATGCAGATGTTCCTGCCGCAGCTCATGGGCGGTTTCATGGGCCAGCACGGCATGACGCCGTCGCAGTTTATGCCCACCCAGAACTTCTACGATCAGCAGGTCTCCCAGCAATACCACCAGCAGCAGATGATCGCCTCCAGCGCTGCCTCCCGGCGTGACCTGGGGAGCATTGAGCAGACGCTCGCTGGTATCGAGCGAATGAAAGCCGGCAGGCCGTTGAACCTGGCGCAACAGAGGCAGACGCACACGATGGCTCAGGACGTGCAGGGCATGATGCCAATACTCAACATGTTCATGGGAGCGGAGACCATGGATGCAATGATGGGCAGCAAAGGCTCCGCTACGCAGATGGCTGAGGCAATGCACCGTGGGATGCGCGGGATGCGTGACCCTGTCACGGGTGCGTTCGGTGTCGAGGGCGGCCACGCTGGCTTGATCGCCGGAGAGGTATTCGAGAATCTGTACGGCACCAAAGAAAAAACACGAGCGATGGGTGGCATCTCAGCGGGCATGGCCGGTCGGGTGTTTGAGGAGCTATCGGTTCGCGGCCTGGCTCCACCGCCGTCGGCCTACACACCGATCGAGAGTCGGCTCGGGGCCATTGCTGCCAGGACTTACGACGAAGGCCAAGAGCGACGCATGGCTGAGGCGATGCTCGGTGGTCGTGGTCTCGACATCACTGAGGGGAACATTACTGGTGCCCGCGAGGAGATACAAACCACGCAGACCAGGATCAAGAAGGCCGTTGAGGGCGGGCAAGCACTGGACATAGCAGCGTTGACTGAGATGCCGGGCACTGAGGAGATGCTATCCGCCGGTGACGCTGGCAGGATCGCCAGCCGCCTCAAGAACCTCTCCGGTGCTGTCAACGCGATGCGTGACATCTTCGGAGACCAGGGACGGCCTAATGCGCCGATGGCGGAGATCATCAATGGGCTGGACGCCTTGACGCAGGGCGGCATGGCTTCGATGGCTCCCGGGCGGGTCGAACAGATGGTCCGCACGACGAAGAACCTGGCTCAGCAGTCAGGGCTTGGCGTGCAGGGCATGATGGGGCTCACTGCCCAAGGAGCAAACATGGCCGACCAGCTCGGCCTGGATCGCTCTCTGGCCGTTACAGCCACGCAGGGCACCGCAGCCTTCTCGGGAGCCTTCCGCGACACCACACGCGGCGACATCGCTGCTTTCGGAGCTTTGGACGCTGAGCAGGCCACTCTGCTCGACCAACAGCTCCGTATGACCGCTGCTGCGTCCTTCCAGGGCAACCAGATGGGTGCTCTCGTTCGCATGGAGAGGGAAGGGCTTATCGGTGGAGACACCGAGGCAGCCGCCGCAGCCAAAGCATTGCGGGCTGGCAGCCGGGAGTACACATTCACTGACAAACAAGGTGTGGAGCATACTCGCATGATCCCGCAGAACCGAGCCGGTTTCCGGGCGCTCATGGAGCGCTCCGACGTCGATCAGAACTTCGCGGGGGCCATCCTCGACGACAGGTTCCAGAATCAGGAGTACATCCGAGATTACAAGCTCGGTGGTTTGGCCCGCGAGGCCCAGGCAGAACTCGACTTGCTGCCCAAGATCGGTAACACGATGTCCGCTGCCATCGGTGCCCAGGCAGGCACGGGGACGATGGACGTGATGCGAGAGAAGGGCCTTATCCGAGAAGGTGTGGACGGGCAGGGCGACTACCGACGCATGATCTCTGACACCAGCAGGGAGGTTGCCGAAGGCTTCCTGAACCTGAACCCGGAAGTCTACAAGGACCCAGAGAAACGCAACGCGGCGATGACACAGCTCGTACGGCAGTCGATCTCGAATCGTGTGCGGGCGATGGGTGGTAACGACGAAGATATTGCAGCCGTTATCACAAGTATGGGCGGTGAGCAGGGGCTCAAAGAAGCCGGTGTGGGTGCCATGGCGAACCTAAGCCAGCGTATCCAATACGATCCGTCGCTTAAGGGTTACAAGTCGATCGTTGGACTGCTCCAGCTCCACGGCCGCGACACCATGCAGGTGCAGCGAGCCCGGATGGTGGAAGCTGAGACAACCGCTGAGATGCAGTCGGCAATGGCCACCTTTGGCCGTACTGGCCCGATGGCCCGTATTATTGACACGATCCAGGAAGCACCTGCCGGGCAAGACATAGGCGAGTTTTTGTCACAGGCGTTCGGCGGTGTCGATCTGGAAGAACTGGAGAAAAAGAAGCCGTTTACGGCTATGCGAGAGACGTTGGAGATGTTCAAGCAGGCGGAGCGATTCAAAGAGACCACCGTCACTCAGGCCCAGATCGACGAGGGTGTTGCTGCCAACTACGGTACAGACGCCGCCGGGCTGGTACAAGTCGCCAAGGACGCACAGAAACCGACGCCGACCCAGGATGCTATCGACCGTAAGGTTGCAGGCATGCGTGGCATCACGCTGGACGAACTTCGCAAGGAGATGGGTGACGACCCAGCGGCTTACCGTGCTGCTAACGCCGCCGAGTTCGCCAAGTCCAGGACTGCCCTGGTTGATGAGACGGACACCAACGCAGCAGACGCGGTGGATATGGAGCTGGCAACGTACCGCGCCCGGCGTGACGCTGGGGCGATGGAACAGTTCCGCAAGGACGAGAAGGGCCAATTTAAGACTGCCCGAGAAGATGCCCAACGCAAAGTGGATGCCCGTGTCGGGCAGCTCACCAAGAAGGGCGTAAGGCAGCGCAAACTGGCCAATGCCATCATGCGTGGTTTGGATGAAGGCGGGGCCGAGGCCACCAGTGCTCTCGACAGGGTTGCCGAGTCACTTAAAGACCTTCCAGGCATCAAGGCGATCACAGACAAGATCAACGCCCCCGGTACACCCACTGAGGAGAAGTCCCGGCTGTACGACGAGCGACGGTCTTCTATCGTCCAAGCGATTGACGCCCGGCTGGAGGATGACGACCTTACGAGAGCTGAGCGGGAAGAATTAGAAAGTACGCGGGAAGCCACTCAAGGTCTCCAGCTCGCGCAGAAAGGGATGACCAGGGCTAAGATGGCAGCCAACATGGGCGTGGTCATGGGCATGGTCGTGACTGAGGGCGACATCAGCGGCACCCTGGAAATCGGTGACGCCGCCGACATGGTGCCGAAGTTGGCTTTGGATGTTTCCGACGCCGCTGCCGTTAAACGGCATGAAAAGGATAGAGCTGCCGCAGTGGAATCGCAGCGCAAGTTCTTGGAGTCGGGGCAGGCCATCACCGAAGGTTTGATGACCAG
>Ga0080013_1000080_pt1 | contig 131134 bp, 170 predicted proteins | sample ETNvirenome_6_85_FD_69236 | JGI IMG/M metagenome (GOLD analysis project Ga0080013, IMG submission 69236) | Marine viral communities from the Pacific Ocean - ETNP_6_85 (SPADES assembly) (version 2) | ecosystem: Environmental > Aquatic > Marine > Oceanic | place: Pacific Ocean | collected...
ATCTGCTTCGGAGAAAAGAGGAGAGATAGCTATTTGGCTTAGGATCGCATCCTTCGAAACTTCTTCATCAGAAACTTTTATTTCCGCTTCCGCAGCATCCCAGTTCAAGCCTTTGGCTTTTTTAGAAGAAGCCTTTGAGGCATATTTATGAAGTTTTTTGATTCTATTTGCTCTTGATAACATATGAGTTCCTGTTATTATTCAGAATAATAATAGGTTAATTTTCTAATATTAAACTTATTATATAAATGAAGATTTAGAACTATCAGAAGCTTTAAATGACCCCAGAGAAGAGCAGACTAAGGAAAAACAGACTAAGGAAAAACAGATTATTTTCAAAGAATTGTCTCAGAATAGTCCCGAATCGTCTTATTGACGATAATTTCCGTTTTATAGTTTATGCCAACCTGCATTGCCTCTTCTCAAATCCACTTTGAAAAGCCAAGAAGAAAGAGATTATAACTTACAATCTATCATTCTAGAATATCCCCATATCCCTTAAGCCAGTCCCTCCCACTTTCTATATCCTGCACTTGATTGTCAGAGATCTTTAGCCAAATATATTTTTCACCAGCATTTATCGCAGCAAAAGCTCTATGGTTTCCGTCTCTAATTTGGAATATAAACTCACCAAAGTCTCCAGACCTATTCCTTTCCGCCTCTTTTAGCTGAAGTTCCATATCTTTCTTAAGCTCATCATATGATTCCTTGACAATGTTGTAATCATCATCATAATCAGAGTTATCGCTCAGCCACTCTTCTTTATCCGCAAGGTACTGGTCAAGCTCTTCATCGCCAGTTGTAAGCGGAGCATGGCCATAGTCTTCTTGATATTTTATTGATTCTTCAATTTCGGAAACCTCAACCTTTGACATCCTCCCATAGGGAGCGTAAAGAATTACTTTCTCTGAAGATGAATTAATCTTATCAGTTAATTGGGAAATCTTCTCGTCATAGAAGATATTTCCTTGGATCGGATAAACATAATGAGAGTCCGCTCTTGCCATTTTGCCAGTAGTGCCTATCCAGATTACATTGCGTCCATGATAAAGGTTGTCCTCTTCTTTTTCTCTGGAGACCAATTCATCTTCTAGATCTGGGTAAAATTCGTCATAAGATTCTGCGCCATAACTCGGCTGTTCCCATAGGGGGCCTTCATTGCGCGGCATAGAATATTTGAAAACTTGTCTTGCCTCTTCTTTCAGGCCGCTAGAAGCCAGCCAGCCTGACAATGTGATAAGCTTCTTTAATCTTCTGTTCATTACAAAAGATTATGGAAAATTAGTAGCTATAGGGAGATGTTGTGTCTTTCCATATAACGCTTAAAGGTTGTTGCTCCGACTCCGAGAGATCGTGCAGCGCCCTTAACCGTTCCGGCCTTACTATAAGCCTCAACAATGTTCTCTTTGGATAAAAGTGTCTTGAATCTTTCGGCTTTTGAGCCGGTTGATTCTTTGATCTTTATATTGTGCTTTTTAACATATTTGTGAACCGCCGCCAGGCTAACTTCAAGTTCTTTTCCAACTTTCTCTAAGCTTTGGCGTTTGGCATAAAGCTTGATTAATGCTTCCTTGCTACAAATCTCATCAAAATTTCTTGGGTCGCCTAGATCTTTCGCTTGGACCCCAATATCATATTTCCTCTGCATGTAAACCGTAGCATCTTTGTACATATAGCTGAATATCTTTTCCAGGATTCGATTGCCGCCGTAAGATAGAGAGTGAACTCCGTTACTTAATTGTGGAGTCTTCTCTTTTGTCTTTCCAGTGAGATTAAGCTCTTCATTGAAAATATTCCCAACGGCAGACAGCATATCTTCGGTGCCTCGGAGGTTGAACCCAATCTGCTTTACTGTCCTTATGCCATCTTTCTTTAGGCTGGAATAAAAGCTTCCATCTCCGTCAAAATATCCGCGAATAAAATGATGCCTTAACGGATGGCTCTTCATCCATTCGGGGAACTTGTAAGTATGAGTTTTTCGCGGAACGATGTTGAATCGCTTGAGGTCCTCAATGAATTGTTTTGAGGTAATTTTCATCTCAACTTTTTTGCAGTCCTTCCACTTAGGATTCCTTTTTGAATTTTTTATCAAATATGTTCCAATTGGATTTTCTGCTTTTAAAATATTTTTTATCATCTCAAGTTGATAACGATCTTTGGAAGAGAGACCAATGGACAAAACTCTTTTATCGCTTACGCAGCCATCTGCAGCTATAAATCCGGCGATATAGAACGCTTCCTCATTGTCTCTGGAAAAGAAATTGTGATCGCAGGAATAGCGGACTGGACCGGCATAGTCCAGATTGTTGGCAATCATATACCTTTTTATTGTATCGCCTGATACTCCAAGCTCTTTTCCTACAGCCTTGAGCGTTCCGAGTCTGGCGTAAGCCTCTTCTAAAATTTCCGTACTAAGTAACTTATAATTTTTTAACATATTATGCTCCTGCATATATAATACTCAAAAAATTATACTTAGGTAGAAAAATACGTCGTCTACTATTAAATGATACGCCTCGATTTCAGGTGTCGTAATCTTACAAAAGCCGGCGCTCCACTCGACAAATTGGTGAATGTTCCGTATCCAGAAGGCCCAGGGCGAATAGAATTCTTCATGAATTTCAAGCGTTCTCGATATGAAGTCATAAAGGTCTGATAATTTGTGGATAAAAAGTCACCCAATGTCGGCGGCTGATACGAAAGGCCTCCATCACTAATCGTAAAGTCACGGCCCTTCTCTACTAACGCCTGTGAGGATAGAGCCAGAATCAAAGCTCCCTCGACTATTGCATGAGAAAATGTTTTATAGATTATTACTTCAGAAAACATAAATGATGTGAAGAATGGAACCATGTTGAATTCGGATAAAGCAGAGACTAAGAAGCAGGCCAATATTTCATCGCTGAATACATTGCACTCTTCCATAACCATTTCACCATAGCCGTCCAATATAAATGCTCCATACTGATCTCTAGATGGCTTTGCACCATCGGATCTTAGTCTTGCTTTTAAAAGCTTTAATAAAACATTTATTCCAGTCAGTTCTGCGTCTGTAAAATCAAAACTTACATCGTCTCCTAGCACTATAGCCATAGTATTTCTCCCATTATTTACTTTGAATATAGAATCTTTTTTAGTGATCTTATTTTATTATCATATTCACAAAATTCACTACTAAAAAACTCCATAGACAGGGCTTCGGCAATTTTGCCTGAATCATCTAGGACAAACTGAAATCTTCCAGATTCTAATCTCTGTGCGCTTAAAAGTTTCAAACCTTTAAGGGTGAGATAAGCTGCTAGGGCCAAATCCGATGTTTCGTATTGGGTCATATTGCTTCCTTTTCTAAAAGTTAATTAAAAAGTAATAGAATAATTCCTTAGCTACCACCTCTATCTTTCAAATATTTTCTATGTGATGAGCATAATGTAGAGTCTTTTGGAGCTTGTCTTTTACAGCGATTTTTATCAGCCTTAATAAACTCGCACTGTATAAAATTAAACGATGAGAAGTTTTTAACTTTATTATCATTATTATTCATAACTATAGCAGAATTAGCCTCTTCCATTTCTATTGGGGAGGTAGAAGCTTCAGCGCTCTCTGGAATTGGCTCATCTACTTCTTCGAGCACTACAAAAGGCGGTGAGCTAACCATATCGTTATACTGCTCTGATGATGGTTTTAGCTCTGCCAGCTCATCCTCATATTCAAAAAATGTGTCGTATTTTTCATTTCCAATATCTACCTCTGGAGATACAGAACTAATCTCTCTTCTTGAGAACGTCTTGGCCTGGGCTCGATCTTTTAGTGGAGTAGCTTTTATTGTCTTTAGTCTAGACTGAAGTCTTTTTGGAATCATAATATGTCTCTCTATATTGGGAATTATTAATAGCAGAGATTAAGCTAGTCTCAAAAGAAATAACCGGCAAGCTTATAGGCTGCCGGTTATTAGTGGTTTAGTAGATTAAAAGTTATTCATCCGTCATCTTTAGTCTCCTCTCAAAAGGGATCACAACACTTGGATCCCTCTTGATTAAGTCTATCATCTTCTGAATGACCTCTACATCTGCTTTGGAGTAAATATTACTACTACTGTATCTGTGGACGCCCAAAGCTTTTTCTGCTTCGGCAGTTAGAACTGCCGAACCGACATCCTTTATAAAGATCATAACTTCCATGGTAATATAATCTTCTGCCGGATAATCAATTGATTCATATCCGCCCCAGGAGCTCCCATCCGACCGCCTCTCGTCGTCCTGATAAATAGATTCCGAGTGATGTGCGCTGCTTCCCTGTGCGGATAGCCGGATTGAATCTGTTAGCTGAATTCCGTTAAACACTTCCGGCTTGATTCGCTTTAGCTCCGATTGAAATGGTTGGGCTCTATCATTTATTCTATCATCATGAACTATTCTATATGGGCTATTTGTATAAAATGGATGGGCTCTATCATGTATAGCCCCACGGCTATACTCATCTTCTGCCATTTTTCGAATAATATTATCCAAAGTATCAGCTTCTTTCAAAAACCCCTTGGCGTCTAGCGCATTAGCAAGCTTAATAAGTTCTTTAAACATCTCGGTCTCCAATATAAAGTTCAATGATTATTGTAATATTAATAATATTAATAGGAAATGTGGCTAGGAATTCAGTTTTTATTCTTTCTTATCTCATCTGTGACGGTTATCTGCAATTCTTCTAGATCTTGATCAAATCCGATAGAATTATATATGATGTCGCTAGGAGCTGATTCGCTAAACTCTTTTAAGCTATCGCTAATATGATTAAAGAGGTAATCAGGGACGGCATAATGCTTTTTGTCAGCTAATTTTTCTTGACATTCTTCGAGCAGAAACAAAATCTCTCTTACAAGGTTTGCACTATTGCGCGTCTGTATTCCGACTAAACTTGATAAAAAGCTCTTAAGAGATAGGAGGTCACTTTCTATTCTAGAAAAAACAAGATCGAATTGCTCGTCATCAACACCTTGCAGTTTTGATAGTGGAATTTTTGGGCTAGGCTCCCACGGATCTCTTTCGAAATTAGTAGCATCAAATGCAGTTTTCCTTATAATTCGATCCAAAGCATCAGCTTCTTTCAAAAACCCCTTGGCATCTAGACTATTTGCAATCTTAACAAGTTCTTTTATCATTTTAGTCTCCAGTGAAAAGTTCAATAGTTATCAGAACATTAATAGGTAATTCCTATTTTTAAAACAAAAAGGCCCCAGAGTTTCCCCTGGGGCCTTTTCCTGATTAAAATCAGTTAGTTAGCGACTTAAATGACGCCAGTAGCTACGCCACGGGGGTTGACAATTAAGCTGCCGGTCATTTGTGCGGGCCAGATATAGAGAATGATTAAGGTTTAGTAATCATCCCACCAATCAATTTGTGGTGGACGATAATATGACGCTTGATCTGGAATCATATTTTTATCCCAAATCTCCTTATATGTACGGTAGGCATACATGTCTTCGTAGTCGCTACTGTGCAGGATCTTGTTCATAAAGATAGCCTTAAGTTCTTCATCTGTAAAGTATGAAAAAAGATCCGAATATGACATTCCATTTAGGTGATCCCAAGGATGTGACGCAAATTTTGATGCTCTCAAGCTCTCAATATTAGTTAAGATATTAGAGTTTGGAATAAAAATCTCCGCTGTCGCCATATTCGATATATGATTATAAGACCGACTAAAAGCATCCTTTCCTATGAAGCCAAGAAGCTTGTGAAACTTTTCATTGGGGCCATCAAAGTCTATATCTTTCCAAAGCTTGACCCGATCATACCCCTCTTCTTCATCCGAGTAATCTCCGTCTCCATCGTCAGGCCAATCTCTATTAAAGTGTTCGCTGTCAAACGAACCCTCTCCATATTCCCCCATCTTTCGAATAATGCTATCCAAAACATCTGCTTCTTTGGTCAGCCCTCTGGTATCCAGCGAGTTTGATAATTTAATAAGTTCTTTTAGCATCTCAATCTCCAATATAAAGTTCAACAATTATCATAATATTAATAGGTAATGTGGTTGTGGATCAAATTTATATGAGCTTTGAAATCCTCCTCAGATTTGTCGTTCTTCATGGAATTGCATGTTTGGCAGCATGGAGCACAGTTGCTTTGGCTATAAGCTTTTGATGAATCAATTCTGTCGATTCCAATTGTATCAATTGTGGATCCGCAATAGCTGCATGGCTGCTGCCAGAAGGACTTGAATTGATTTTTCGAAAGGTTAAAGTCGATATTGCGTTTTTTGGCACTGTTCTTATAGTGAACAAATTTTCCATCAACAGTAAGGTAGTAATCTTTCTTTGCATTCCCCGTTTTAAAGATCCTCGGCTTTCTTCTCTCAAGAACTCCATCTTCGGAGAACTGCTGAATCTTGCAGATATGAGAGAAGAAGGCTTCCGTGGATAAATCATTCTTCATATAGTTGCAATAGGAGCAGCAGGGGACGCAGTTATCCATTTCGTAGGATCCGCTTGAGTCGACTCTGTCTATGCCAATCGTTTCTATTTCGGAATGGCAGTAATTGCAAGGTTTCTGCCAAAAGGATTTGAATTGCTCTTCTGATAAATTAAATTCTATATTGCGAGCCTTAGCCGAAGACTTGTAGAGAATATACTTTCGCTTAGGAGCCTTGTATGCTTTCGCGTCATAAGATCTTCTGCTATCTCGAATCTTTGCGCTATTTTTATATTTATCTCGATTATTAGCCAGTATTTCATCTTTATTTTTGGAGTAATTGGAATTAAATCTTTCCGCAATCTTCTCTGTATTTTCAGCATAATAGCTTTTGTAGGCACTGCGTTTGCATGGCTTACACTTTGTTTCATATCCATCACCACGACTTGCATCGCTTGAGAAGGAACTGATGTCCAAGGTTTTTTTACACTTTGAACAAGTTTTGCTGCTTAAACGTATTATACCTGCAGCAATTTTCCCTTGTTTTTTGGCAGCAGCCTTAGCCCTCTTTGCCTTACGGCAATCTCGACAGGAGCCCTCTAGGCCATCTTTAGTTAGTTTTGTTTTTCCAAAATCACAATATAGCTTTGCTGAATTACACTTTTTGCAAATCTTATGCCCACTCGGAGCAGAAGGACTTCTCTTTGCTGCCTTACTTGGATTCTTTTTGTCGTTCAAAGACTTTTGGTATGCATTTCTGCAGTCTTTGCACTTGTTCTCGAGACCTCCAACGATATGTTTATTCTTTCCATATTTAGAAAGTAACTTTTCTATTTTACAGCTATAGCAAATTTTATAGCCGTCCCTTGCGGTTGGCTTTGGATTAAGGAGTCTCTCCCTTTCCTTTTTTGCTTTATATGCATCTCTGTTTTTCTGGTTTCTGCAAATGCTGCAATCATTGCTGAGTCCATCTTTGTTGCTTTTGTTCTTAGGAAATTGATCGATAGTTTTTTCTGTCGTGCAAGTCTTGCATGTTTTTAGATTCATTTTGACTCCTTAAGCTGCGATGCGATTTTCGCTTCAAATATATTATACTCAGGTTTATGGAGAAAACGTATTTTATTTGCAGAAAATTAGGTTGGGCCGCCGATAGTTCGCAGCAACTGAAGGAACGATGGGTTGCAAAAGAAAAAGGCCCCAGAGTTTCCTCTGGGGCCTTTTTATCTAGTATTTTCAGCTAGTTACGTGACTTATACAGTACCAGTTGCAACGCCTCGGGGGTTGACAATGCCAATTCCGATTATTTCGTTCACGACCCAGCCAAGCTTCAGCTGCTTCGGCTCATCAGCGGGAAGTACCTCAATGTCCTGACGGACAGGCATCACGCCGACAAACTCTGGATCAGCACAAGCAAACGCTCGACCGGCAGGAACAACCTTTGATACGACAATGTCAGCACCGAAGACGTGACCATAAAGGCCGGTCTGAAGTAGCTCACGCTGCGTAACAGGGTCTACCTGAGAAGCACCGGCTGCTCCAGCAGACTCCCAGGTTAGGATGTCAGTAAACTCATTGATGTTGAGGAAGTACTTTGAAGTAACAAGGTCCCAACGATCAATCTGACGCTTAAGGTTAACAAGGCCGTTCTTCTCTAGGGCACCAGAAGTACCGGGGTCTAGGGCAACCGCAGCATTCTCGCCACCTAGAGCTGAATCGCCAGCAAACTCAAGCGCTGAGAAGACGTTCGCGTCCTCCTGAGCCTGGATTTCCTGACGAGCCTTCTGCTGGGCACGATCAATAACGTTAAAGCGACGACGCTTAACTTCTGCGATACGAACGGTCGGGTTTGAGACTACCTCAAACTCGGGAACATTTACTCGATCACCGAAAACGCGTGACTCAGGAGCTGCACCATTGCTGGATATAACTACTGCGGCCACATCGATATCACGGTCATAAACCGGTAGAGCACCCTGCGGGAGGGGATCAACTACGAGAGCCTTACGAGCAACTCCCTGATAATCAAGGTTTCTACGAATCGGGTTAGCCATCGCCTGACCCAGAGCAATCTTGCCTTCCTGAGTCATAAGCGCCTGCTTAATCATTTCGTCACGCTGACCATCGTTTAGGCTAGGTGCGGACACCTGAGCATTACTTGACGGCTGTAGATCCTCGATGATTGATGCATACTTAACAATCTGTCCTAGTGCATCCTGTACGTTGGAGGCATTGATTTCACCATGTGTATTAAATAGATTTGTCATGTTATTCTCCTATTATACCGCGACAGGGTCGAGTAGGTAAAGTGCGGAATGCTCAATAGCAGCCGTCAGACCTACAGCAGTGTTAGTTGTGGAGACAAGTGACGTATCTGCCATATGTCCAACGAAAATTCCCATCTGAACAGCAGTACCACCGCCGCTCACTGTGTCTCCAAGAAGACCAGTAAGAGTTTCTGCAAAGAGTGCCGTATTTACCGCAGTTAGGCTGGCAAGGGCAGTTCCGGTAGCGGAATCAGTTGCGGCAGCGCCATCAACAGCGTATAGTCCAGATTGAGTCCAAACAGTTACCTTGCCAGAGCCGCGCTCAGTTGAGGGACCAATGACAACAGCGCCATTGATTGAGGTTGCTCGACCAGCGTTTCCACCGATCTGCTCACCAAATAGTGTTCCGTATCCAGCAACACCTTCGTCAGCTAAGCCGCCGAGGCTTCCCGCTGCACGAAAAGTTACATCGAACTTAACGCTTGCCTTATTTGCGGCTAGATCAGCACCGACGAACGGGCCGACATTAGCTACGTCTGCAGCATAACCTTCAGCGCCGATTGCGGTACTGTTGAGGGCAACATACTCGCCACCCTCTAGGGTGCCGGCAGTGTCGTCCTCAAGGTCAAACATACCTAGGGGTCGAAGCCCAGGATTTAGTAATTTAAGAGCCATTTTAATTTCTCCATAAAATATTTTGTTTAAGTGTATACAGTTATTTGGATACACCCGTCTAGGTTATTCTATCCCTCTTTTTTTAGCAAGCCACGCACCCAGGCGTAATTTGCTCTAAAGTTTCCGCTCGGAGTGCTTAACGCGATCTCCCTGCCTTTTTGACTTTGTTCTAGTAGGTTTTCTACAAGGCCTCCATCTCTGATAGAGTCTAAGACTACTACCGCTTTTGGATGAGCCGCGTTAACTAGTTCAGAGCCAGTTTCTTCGGTAACATTATAAAGAGTTTTAAAATCTGTTTTTGGGGTTTCCGACTTATCATCATACAGTCTACCTAGACCTGCAAAATATTCTCGGACAGTTTTATCGCTATTGTTTAGATCCTTAACGGCATCCTTGCAATAGGACTTCGATACTTCGTCTGCTTCTTTGAAGAACGTTATATCGGTATTTTCATAATTATTAGTAGAAATAGTCTTTCCTGATGAAACTTTGTTTAAAAGATCAAGTTTATTAGATCTATCAGATGCTAATCCCCTCATTGTTCTTCTTCTTATCTTTTTTGTTTTTTGATCAACTCTTCCAGAGGGGATTTGTCGCAATTTACGACCCATAACAAATCTTCTGGCACGACCTGGGGTGGCGTAAAGCCTATGTTGATATATCTTTTCAACGGCTTCATTTAATGCATCCTGGGGATCTCCTACTTGGTCTTTAATATATTTAAGAAAATATTTGCCTTCTTGCGTATTTAAAAAGGCAAATACAAGCCTTGTATTTTCATTTGTTTCGATTAGAACTATTTGATTTAATCGTTCTCTCTTTCCTCTTCCTGAATTGAAGAACGCAAGACGTAGGCCGCTTATTGGCTCTGGGAAAATCATCAAGTTAGTATATTTCCCAGAGCTCTTGATGATGCCTTTCAACCCTGAAGTATCTCCAGTGTCAAAATAAGCTTTAATAGCATCTTCTGCTGACATTGGAGCAGCAGAAGATCCGCCGCCTCCAATTGAGCTTTGGGTTCCGGAGGTTCCGGGCTCATCTTCCTTATCCCCTGATGAGTGCTTATACTGCTTATACGTATGCCATGCTCCACCCAAAAGTCCAACTCCAACTAAGCCCTTAACTATCTTTGCGACAAATGCAGATCTTATAACCCTGCTAAACCTACCAGATTTAGCCACTGCAGCGCCGAGATCTTTTGCTCCTTTCGCCGTCTTTTCTGCAGCCGCAGCGAGAGCCTTTTCGCCTTCTTTCGCACCGACTGGTGGCGGAACCTGTTCTGCAAGAGCCTTTTTTGCTGCAGCTAGATCGGTAGCGGCAGTTGTAAGCCCCTCTTCTCCTGCTTTAACAAGTCTTGTTGCTGCTTCTACAGCTACATCATCTGCAGCCTTTGCGGCATCATCAGCAAGCGTAGTCGGAAGAGCCTTAAGCGCAGTTTCAATCTCACCAAGCTTAGGGAGAATTTTGGCAATAGCTTCTTCATTTTTCTTTATAGCGTCAGCCATATCTGATAATATTTTAGGATCAATATTATCGCCATTCTTAATTGCTGTAGTTAATGTAGATATAGTTTGGTGAACTTCAGATTCAGCCCTAGCCATATCATCAATATGTGGAAAAGAGCCATCGGCAATTCTGACAAAATCCAGTACTTCTGGGGAATTTTTCCCAGCCTCACGGGCTGCTCGCAGCGCGTCTTCAAGAGCGTTAGCTCCGCCTCTTGTTGCTGGGACTCCACTTTTAGCTGGCGCGGCCCTTGAAAGACCAATGTCGCCGCGTGGATCTGGGGGCAAATAAGTCGGATTACCAATTGACTCCTTTAACTCTGCGACAGACTGTCTGGCGGCAGCAATGTGAGAAGCAGAATCTTCTAATATCCCAGGATTACCATCTTTTATAGACTTATATACAATGGCGGTAAGATCAGGATTGTTTTGTGTTCTTAAAAATGGAGCGATCATATCGCTCGATCCATCCACTAAATATCTTTGTAATAATGCAGCATCATCTGCATTATTCAATAAGGATTTCAGATGAGTTGCGTCACCAAGATGTAATCTTTTAAACTTCGCGGCTACACCAGCTACATCAAATGCGTCTCTAATCGCAGTTGCAATTGATGCCTTTTTGTTAAACCTGCTCATTACCTCGAAATAGGAATCAAGAGCAGAACCATCAGATATTTTATTTATTCGCATGCTACATCTTGCTCCAGAATCTCATCAATGGTTCTTTCGATTTTATAAGCAAGTTTGATATTATTATTAGCTATAGCTTCTTGTGCCAGCATTCTAAGCTCATCAATAACCTCATCCGTTAAATCTTCTCCTTCACCTTCTTCACCTTCTTCTGCGGCAAATTCAGGATCATCGGCAGAGTCAAGGGCATCAATTTTTGTTTTGGCATTATCAGCGGCCTGAGCTAAATCATTTAGAGCTTTAATATCTCCAGCAACTTCAGCCGCAGTTGTTACCTTTTCGGCATCAGCGGCAGCTGTTGTTATTTTATTACTTAGAATCTCAGCACGCTTAATCGTATTAATAATGCGAGTTTCTAATTCTTTAAAGACTTCGCTAGAATCAAAATTAGCTAAGTCTTCTTTGCTCCAATAGTTCTGCATATCTACTCCAAAGTATTTGTCAACAAAATTCAAATAATTAGTAGTTTGATCTTATAGTAACATAAACTCTAACGTGCCAGCTGCTGCCGATGGGGGGCCGGTGCATATGGCTACACCGGGATGTGAGTCGGTTGGCTGTGATGAAGTAAGCTTTCCATCAAGCCCAACATATAGCGTGACATTCAACGGATATGCTTGAGTTGTATCAAACTGGCTTGTCGCGTAAATCCCTCTCTGATAATGAATCGTTATTCTTCCGCTGCCAACTGTGGTGTCATCTCCTGGCCTTCCTGCAATTCTATATATATAATTAACAATAACTCTAAAGCTATCATTTATTCCATCACCTGTAGTGTCATGATTAAGCTCAGTTCCAGCCGGAATAGTTATAACCGCATTAACAGAGTTTAAGACAATCGATACAGTTGACGTGAAGCTATTTTCTATTATATTTGGATATTCTAAAACGCCAGTTACGCTAACTGTGCTTACTCTTTTCCCGTTGCCATCTATTATAGACGTCTGAGCATCAACAATTACAAGCTCGTCTATCTGAGCCCTGGTAAAAGCAGAGGTTCTAACATCATCTATAATTCCAAGTGGAGCAGTTCCATCGCTTACACTGGCTACTATATCATTTCCTATTAATCCAAGCTGTGCAAACATTCCAGGCTCAAATTCTGCAGTTGGATCAACAGATAAGCTCATCGGCAAAGCGTTTCCACTGTGAATAACTTTTAACAATTTAGATCTCCATTAAAAAAGGGAGAGGATAACTCCTCTCCCTTTAATTTTACTATTAATAGGAAATTTCTTTAAGAAATTTTGTTTCTAGTTGCAATTACCATGTCTGCAGCAAACTGATCGCCAGATGTTGCTAGTTCTTCCGCAATTTTGCTCAATGCACTAACTACATCTTTGCTTTTATTTGCTTCCTTCCTGAGATCATCTGTAATCCCATTTATTGTAGCCTCGACAACATCTGCAGCAAAGACCTCTCCTTTATTTCTAAGATCTTTAGAGATCTTATTAAGGCCAGAAAGAATATATTTTTGCTTCGCAGATACATCAAGATCAGAATCACAAGCATACTCTTCCATATCAGAAATATTATTTTCCATCAAACCTGATACATAGTCTTCTTCTTCTGAGGGTCCATCAAGTATCATATCTTCCAGTTCAGAGCTGAGATCACATTTCAGAGCTTTTTCGGAAGCCGTTTTGATATTTGCCGACGCTGGAGGCGCTGCGGTCGCAGCGCCTCCCATTAGTCCTGCAAACTCTTGAGCAATCCAATCTCCATTATTTTTTAGACTATACACGTTTACCACCTATTCCCAAAGTGAAGATAGCGCGTTAGCTGACATTAATTTGCCATTGGGCGCAGAATTATCCCCTCTTTCGATTCCAATATTAACACCACCGAGGTCAGAGGCGATCTTCATCGTCCCAACTGGCCTAGCGTTAGCAATACTTCGCTTAAATGCCTCAAAGGCATTATCATCGAATGACATAATCTCATCAACTTGCCGATCCAAGGAAGCCTTGGAAGTGGGAAGAAGACCCTTGTTCTGCATATCAAGGCCAACGTCATAGGCTCTGCGCAACTTAACTCGGAATGCCTCTCTGACATCGTCAGCTTTCTTTTCCTGCATCTTATTACTTAGAGCCGCCTGGAGCCCGAACTCTCCGGGAGCCTCTTCAAGAGCCTCTTCCGCCTCTAGGACATCACTAGCCATCTCATCAGTGGCAGTATCTTCCTTTAACTTATTAGCCTTCTTATCAGCCTTAAACCTACTCTCGGCCTGCTTTAGAATCGCTTCGCGCCTATCCTTCCTTGCCTGCTTTAGAAGCGCTTCGCGCCTATTCTTCCGTAGCAACATTGCATCACTGACCAAGCCTGCGGTACCATCGGCTGCTTCATCAACCATTTCATCGGCTGCTTCATCAACCATTTCACCCATTTCATCGGCCTCTTCACCAGCCGTTTCATCCCACGGAGCTATACCTGTTGCGAGTCGGACAATTGCCCTTGACTCTCCGGTGGCCATATCCGCATCTCTGATAGCCGCCTGGGCAAGCTTAACAAAATCGGTTTTTTGTGCTGAGGATAGTTTTTCAATGTTGTCATATGTCTCGGCAACCATAGAGAGTTCATCTGCGGAACTATCAAGGCGGTTAAAGGCAACCTTTAGATTTTTCAGAATCTTTGATGATAAGGCTGTCATTTCTGATTCGCCCGCTCCATCTTCCTTGCCTGTAAACACATTTACATCTACGTCTGCTGAGCTGCCATCTTCCAGCTCACCAACTAGGTCGCGGATCTCATCAATTAGCTGCTCCATCTCTGAAAGCCTATTATCGATTCCGACTCCAGGCTCTTCCGGCTCAGCCTCTTCCGGCTCAGCCTCTTCATCGAGTTCAGGCATATCTTCCATCGGAGGAAGCTCTTCCATTGCTGGCATTTCAGCTTCCATCTCAGGCATTGCTGGCATTTCAGCTTCCATCTCGGGCATTGCTTCCATCTCGGGCATTTCCTGAGCAGTCTTTAGTAGTTTTGAAACATGCGGCAGACCAGATGCTCTAATTTCTCGACAAACCTCTTTGCCATAGTCCCGACTCTTTAGCCATTCCCAATTAGCCTCTAGTTCTGGTCCAAAGATCTCACTACCACGGGCAGCTATTACTCGCTTTTTGCCAGCAAAAACCTCAAGAACACTGTTGGCTTTGTCGGCACTTCCATCAAGAGCTCGCTTAACAGTGAATCTAGTGCTTAGCCCCGGACCCTTATATGCTGCTCGGCTTAGCTTGCCTTTGATTTCGGCATCGCCAGGGAACACTCCGGAGTCTCCGCCCATATTGCCGGTCTGGTGCATATGCTTGTCTTTGTCAAATCCGAAAGGCTCATGCTTATACGTGTTAGGCTCAACACCTTCGGATCCACCCTGCATGTAAGCCATGCGCTTTAGTTTTCGCTCTTTAAGCTGCGCTCGACTTAGCTTGCCTTTAATTTCGGCATCGCCGGGAACCATTCCGGTAGTACCACCAAGATTTGCATCCTGTTTCATGTGCTTATCTTCTGCGTATGTAGAGGGCTCGCTCTTATATGTATTAGGTTCTGCCCCTTCGGATCCACCCTGCATGTAAGCGATTCTACGGCGTAGCGCGGCCCTTTTCCTTAATCTTGACTCATTCATAATATCCTCCATAATTGAATTGATTGAAAAGTCGTTAACAAAATCGCCGCTCGTATCGCCACTATTAGCAATCTTAACGTTTTGATCTTGCCTACTATCAGTCGCCGTGGAAACGGCAGTAATTTCACCATCTGACGGAAAACTCAAAATATCATCTTCATTGTTTTGAAAATTAGGATTATCTCCAGTATCTCCACCTCCATCGAGGCTCATTCTTGATGAAACAGAGCTAGGCTCCCTAACATCTCCTTGGTCATTATCGTAAGTTGTAACTCTCTTGGTTTTTTCAGAAGACAAATCTGGTCGAAATCTTTCTTCCAGCTCTCCCAGCAGCATTGTTATAACTCTTTTCGCATCTTCACTAATATTTGGATCACCTAATAGGACTGCAGCTTCATTCACCGGACCTAATGTCTCTCCAATATTTCTTATATCTTCGGATTCCCCTAAGAAGCTGTTCTTTAAGAGCCCATTATTTTTCAAGAATCCTTTAACAATATTACTTCGATCTTCTACGGAGCAACTATCACCGCCACATGCGGTTTTCATAATTCCGTTCAAATGTTCAGCCTGCTGAAGACTCAGCTTTCCAAGCATGTCAGAAACATTATCCACTCCATAGTTTGTAAAATCTCTTCTGTATTCCCTTAAAGAGGCAATACATTTTAGGAGCACAGCTCCTGGCTCAGCAGGCTGAACAACTAAACTATACTCAATTGGCTTTAATCCAACATTAATTTCACCGTGCGCAGCATGAGCAGTAATGCACTTGCAATATTCATTCTGGTTTGTAGCTTTATTTTGGCACTCAGAGCATATAGATGTTTCTACTGCTGTGCCCATTGATCCGAATCGGACCATTCCCGTTTCAACCTTTCTGGCGAGATCGGGGTAGTTGACCTTATCAAGAGCGCATAATCCAATTATTTGCTTATATTTCTCATCATAATGTGTATCAAGTATGATGCCTCTAATTCCATCTACAGAGCTTGACTCATGATCTCTGCACAGCGGTTTACCGATCCACTCTGCTGTTGCCTTCTTTAGTTCAGACTCTGGGAAAATATCGTTATTATTATTTTTATGGCAAGGAACATTTCCGTGCCACTTCCAGCTCTCGTCAAAGAATCCCCAGGCGTCCTCTTTCCCGACCTTCTTAATGTGACCATGGTCATCTATTAAGGCTGACTCTGCGGCTTTTAGAAAAATAATTGAGAAATATAAAAAGTCATCAGACTTTGGTGCGATATTCTTTATGTTCTTGGCCAGCTTAGTAAAGCGTTGTAAAACTTCAGGATTTGCACAAACATCTTCATGTTTGCGCATTTCTAAGTTACAATTATCTGGGGAAAAACATACTTTTTTTAACATAAAAAACCTTTTGGGATGATATCAAGTATTTATATGAATATTAGTTTTATTATTTTTTGTGTAATTTATTTTTGAATTACATATAATTTATTCTTTTTTATCATCATTTAAATAATCATTTAAAATATGAACTCGCCTATCCTCGTCGCTATTATTGTCTTTATTTTCATACAGATTAATTATCGGGAAGCTTTCCCCATCCTCCCCTGTGTCCTCAGCATCATATCCATCTTTTGCTGCTTTAACAATGATTTTCTTTGTTTTATCACTAAATTTTATAAACATAATAAGCCTAATTGGATAAAATTATTATACCCAAAATATTTTTTGTTATATACTCTTTTGTTCTATCCAAAATAGTCTCAAGATCTTGAATGGATATATTTGCTGTATCAGTCGCGCTCCCGAGGGCGGTTGAAAAATCTTCAGAATCAATTACATTGACTAAATCAAAAACATCTTTAATAGAATCTGAAAACGATTTTGCAGAGCCGGCGATACTGCTTATAACCTCTTCTGTCGTAGATATATCCTGTATCGAGGCAAGAAGCCTAATTCCCTCCCTAATATTTATAAGGCAACCTTTTGCTATATTTGAATTTCTTTTACACGACTCGCTATATTCACCCTTACTGCTCTTTATAACGTCAGGCTTTTCTCTCAATTTTAAATAAACTGAAACATTTTTATTTAGGTTATCGGTAAGTTTTGAGCATGAAGTTTTCGCTCTATCAATAAACCTGATTACCTTTCTTCCGCTCTTCTTAACGTGATCCGGAACAGGAACTCCTGCCGCCTTGGAGAGAGAATTAACCCTCATGTATTTTGTATGATCTGGATATCTTTCCGATAAAGCTTCCAAGCAGTTAATATCATTATAGTCCTCTGGAACCCTAATAAAATCTGCTTTTAGCAGAAAGTTAAAATCTCTAGTTAAAACTCTAATCTCTGAATTAAGGATTTCCGTTGCAAGTTTGATATTCAAATTATCCTTATAAACAAAAGAAATTTTATTCAATAAATTTTGAGAGTCTCTATAGATCTGCTTGAGATATTTGGATCGTTCCAAATTGCCAGCCATACGCCTTGTGTATCCGTCTAATTCAAGAGAATATTTTTTATTTATATTTTTATAAAAATCTTTTTGTAGAAAAATAGGATGTGAAACCTTTATGAAGTCTTTACCGAGGCCAAACGTCTCGCCAAACAATCCTCTGGCGATATAACGCTTGCTATCAATAACCGCAATACGTCTGTATAGTCTGATCTCTTCTGAGTTGAAAATAGAATCTAAATCATAACATGAAATTGTATTTTGATTTATATTATAGTTTTTTGCATTTTTAATAAGGCCAGATATGGAATCATCTTTTGAATTCTTTGCGTATAGATTAAAATTATATAAATTATAAAAAGCCCCACTTCCAGAAGATGATTCTTTATAAATGCACTTCTCCAGCCCAATACTCTCTAAGACTTTTGATTCTTTTTCAAATCGATCTATAATCTGCTCTCCATAATTCACGAAGAGCTTATCACCAACCTCTGCTCCTATCGCCTCTACAGATCCGGCTGCAAGCTCAAGAACCGTCTTTATATTCGCGGCCCCAAACATATCTAATGCTCCAGGCTTAATATTGGAGCAAAGCTTCTTAATAGTGTTATCTTCGTCTAAAAATGCAATATCAATTGGAAATCTAACACTTCCCATGTGAAACATAACATCGGTTGGCTTATTATATTTGAAAACTAAGCCGCACCTATTTAGTAGATCAGAATATACTTGAAGTCCAGATACTTTTTCCTGATGAGTTTCTGCGACATCACACTCAAATGTTGAAGTCTCATCTTTTTTAGAATTATAATGCTTCACTACGGCAATTTTATCAAGATCATTCTTTTTGATGATGAACTTGGCTGTCTTGCTTAAGTCTTTTTTGATAATTTTAAAATTACACTTAACAAGAATGTCCTCAAGCTCAAACTCGTTTTCTGAAATAATTAAGCCATAAGAAAGAGGCCGCATCTGATTGTAGATGTTCCGCAAAGATATCTCTGCACTTTCGGCAGTCTTAAATGCTGACGAGGAAATAAGTCCATCAAGTTTATATCTTGACCTATAAAACATCGGGCTCGCCGCCTCCGTATGTAGGCCAGAAAGATTAATGTCGTCTAGTGGGCTCTTCTTCAAGCAAACTATATTATGATTTCTGTTGGCCATAACCTTAAGGTTATGCTCATCACAAGTTCCTATAGCAAGAATATTCGAACCAGATTTTAAGAGACTGATAAATAATTTTGCAAAAACACCAAACTCTCCACCATCAAACTTCATAACTTCATCATCATCATCAGAAACGGGAGAAGTCATTCCCTCACTATATGTATACTGGGGGACTAATTCTTCTTCTGGGCCTACAGATTTGCCAGGAGCAAAGGCATCATACCTATGTGTGCTAGACCCTCCTTGCGCGGGGGCATCACCTTCTATTCTGTTTCTGTCTCTATCTCCTGTCGGAGGCATGGATCCATCCTCTGAATCGTGCAGCACCCATGGCCATGATAATTTTTTCATTATATATTCCTATATTTTATGCTAAAAAATAGCAGATTATTACAGCCTAGAGGAAAGTTCGCTTAAAACTACATTTATAAAATAAGGGTCTTTGCTGTTTAGTACATTCTTGATTAGACCCAAGCTAGCGCCAATTGCCGCCCCGCCGGGGCTTTTCTTATTTGAAATTTCCATAACATTAAAACCAGAAATTTTCCCTTTAATATTATTGAATGATTTAGCTCTAGATCCTGGATTCATTTTATTTATCATTATTTTAATAACATTATAAAGCTCTTCAGCTACATATACTGCATTATCTTCTAGCATCTGAGCATGCTTAACTAGTTCCGGATCAGCTTTGGGATTAAACATAATTTTCCACCATTCCTGCAACAATCTGGTAAGACTCTCTGTGCGCCGAATTCTTATCTTCTCCTATAGAGACTGCCTCTCTTAATAAGGAGTTATATTCCTTTATAAGAGAAATAATAATATCCTGCTTATTCATAATATCAGAATTATTAATCTTTATTAAAAGATCTTTTAATAAGATCTGATAATCTACATCATTCTGCTGTGAAACTTTTTTTATTAAAAAATCTGCAAAATTAGAATAATCATAAAATGCACTTTTGTCCATTTCATCAGAAAGTAGAACCAAGACATCAAGCAGCTTATCGTACTCAAGAGAGTGTGTCCTTCTCGGTTTCTTTGGAAATGAATCGCGGTCCTCTTCGTCGCTGTGCATGGCAGGCATAACCGGCTCCCCAGGCATGGCATAGCCTCTTCCTACACCAGACGATGTATCCCCGGACAAACCCTCTTCTGCCGAGGGCTGACCCGGAAGATTTAAATTAAACTCAACATTGAGTCTTTCGAGTCTCTTATTTCTATACGACTTTTTGTCCATCTTACTTTTTAACCTTCCCAAAGTCTTTCGACATAACTCTGGAGGCAAGAGATTTGCCCTTTATTTTTGTTGGCTTAAATCGCTTTCCTTTCGGATCTTTTAGATATCCACCGCCGATAACTAAATCCGCAGGAGTAAACGAAACACTCGCTCCGCTTGGAGATACGGTTTTATATAGCGGAGTAGTCGTTCCTACGCTAGACTGCTTTTTCAGCATATCTGGCAACTCAATATCCTCAGCTAAAACTTCCTTTCTATTTCTCATTTTATTTGAAATACTAAATATTACCTCTTCATTTAACTTTCGCGCAGTCTCTATTGCTGATTTTCTTATCCCAACTCTTAAGAGATCTGATTCCTCAAATTTGTAAATATCTAAAGAAAAGTCACTATTAAAATCGAAACTATCAGCCATTTCTACGCTTCCTTTCTCGATCACATACTGCATAAGAGCCCAGGGGTCATAAGGGAGAGAGCTTTCATTAAATTTAATTCCAAAAAAAAGATCAGATTTCAGCGGATTATCTACCTTTAATATTGGCTGGAATACAGTTTGTCCAATCCTTCCCTGATGACTATTAACTCCTTCTAAAGAAATTAATCCCTCAATATTAAGGCCTTTGAAATCTTCAGATGGCAGCCCCCTTTTAGTCGGAGCATCCCCCTTGTCTGTAGGCGATTTCTTGGAATCACCAGCTTCACCGTCAGGGATTCTTGATGACCTTATTTTCTGAACCCTTACATTTACGGCATACTCTTTAAATGCCTTAACAAAATCTTGAAGCGCATTAATTGCTCGATAAAGATTCTTTAGATTAAATTCTGACTCTTCAATTTCGACTTCAATATATTTATTTTCTATATCTTTAAACAAATAATGAATAATTGGAATTATTTTATTTAAAATAATATATGAGGGACTCCATTTGAAGAATTGTGAACCCATTTCGTTAGAGGCATTTAGCTTATCAGAATACTCTACGAGCTCCGCCTTATTGACATTTTCCTTCAAAGATTCCAGCTCTTCTTTGTTTTCCGCCTCGATTACCTCTTTGAATAATTTAAAATTTCTTGTTATAACAGTCTGTATTTCATTTATGATTGTTCCAAATTCCCCTTTTGCGTCTCTATTATAATCGCTATTATATTTATTAATAATATCTCTTTTAGATTTTATTCTTGAAATAAGTTTTCTTCCTCCAAGAAAGCCTTCTCGCTCCGCTCTTCTTATTGCTGATTTAATCATAATCAGGCCTGACTTAAGATCTCGCGCTCTATCTGCTGGATCTACTTTTGGAGTATTATTTGTACTTGTAGTGTCATTTGTACTTATCGGCTTAGGAGCAGGCTCCGAGGCCGCCGCATCAGTCACGCCAGCCCCTTCACTCTCTTCGGCCTCTTCAGCTTCATTGCTATATTTTATCATGCTACATCACCTCTCCACCAGATGGCTCGCCGCCCATTTCCGGTGGCATTCCGCCCATTTCCGGTGGCATTCCGCCATCTTCAACCCCCGGAAGCCCACCAGCTTCAGCCGCAGGCCCGCCTGCCGCACCGGGCGGCTCAGTGATTGATTTAGACGGGTCAAGGCTCAATAGCTCCGTCAGCTTCATGTTGCCAAGAACCTGTTGTTCTTTTGCAAAAATTTGATTATCAATCATTTCTTCGCGAATTCTTCGTCTCTCTTCCTCATAACTCAGTCCAAGGCTTCGGTGTAGAGTCTGTAAGGATACCTGCTGGTTTCCAACAAACTGCCCAACTGATGTGATGAAGTCAGCCATATCATAAAGGTTCATATGGTTGAAGTCAATTGATGGAACCAAGAGTCTCTTTTCTCCATCGACATATTCGAAGAAATCTTGTATCTCACAGATGGGAGCAAAAATCTTTCGCTCTAGCCATTTCTTGATCATATTTCTAAAGATATCATATCTCTGCCTTAAAACCTCAAGGCCAACAGACGAAGATGCGTACGTCGCACTTTCCTGATCCATTAATGACTTCGGAGTCATTAGGCCTGCATAAAGATTCGTAACAATATGTTCAATATCAGCGGCGGTATCCAGGGTGGCTCCGGAGAATCCGGCTCTTTCAATTTTTACCCCATTATGGGTAACGATTTTAAAATCTTTATCATACTGAGCTTCTTCTAATAGATTTTTAAAAGCCTCAATGTCAGCTTGAGTTGGGCGATAATCGCCTTCTCCGCCGAGAGTCACTAGGGTTAATGGATTTATCATTCCATCCGCCTGGGCAAATTTGGATTCTCTCAATTTATCATAAAGCATGAGATCTTTATAAACGGAGACAACAATCGATGTCCCACGAACATCGTATGGTGAGCTTAAAAGCTTTAAGTGTGAAACATTGAAGGCATCCAATGGTATATTCTGGCCCCTTCTCACATAATTGAGAATATGTTTTGGAATAAACTTCCTCATTGAAAGATCCGATGGAGCGGTAGAGTTTACTAGCCTCTGCAATGTTGCGTCTGGCCTCAAAGAAATCATTGTATGATTTCCAACTACAGTCTTCTTTACATGTGCATAATCGGGATTAAGAATTGTGATCCGACTCCAAGTTCCTTGATTCTCATCAAGCTCTGCGTATGGGAAGCAGTTGTGAACCGCAATGCCATTTGCGACATAAGAGTGGTCATCTTCAACCTCTATATCATACATGAAATCGTCTTCAAATGTTTCGGTTATGTCTTCAATGTTGGTGATTTTTAAGATTTGCCAATTATTATGGATAGCACTCCTTGAGGCTGACCACTTAGTTTTAAATAACTCTTCGTTTTTTGGAGATAGTAATCTTCCATGAAAAAGATCATAAGCCTCATTCGCTATAATTTTAATTCGATAATTAAGCCTTCCTTCTTTACCATTATGTTTTGCTATCGCCTTTGAAATAGTCGGATTTGCCCCGGCTCTTCGTAGCATTAGACAGAATTGATTTGCCATATCCTCAGAAGAGGTAGATAGAATTAGCTGCCCATTATCCTTGTCAATACAGCCGTCTCCATCTGCAAATCCTGCCAGAATTTCAAGCTGCTTATCAACGGGCAGATCCATTATCATTTGACTGAAAACCTTCTCGTAAGAATATTCTCCGCAGTTTTTCATGAAGAACTCGGCAAGCTCAGGGCCTCCGCGCTTATCCGCTTCAAACTGGTAATCATATTTCACTTTATCATCAAGCTTATCTTGAGTAAAGGTAGATCCGGTAAGACCGCAATTTACATAGCCCTCCAGCTTTAAGGCTACCTTTTCAATCAGGCTTTTATCATAGTTCGAGAATTTAATACCATTATATTTCGTGTAATTCTTCCTAGCAGCCTTAGCATAGCAGCCTTCTGCGGCCCAGAATCCCATTACATAACATAAATCTTTAGTAATGTCGTCTATATCATTTTCTATCTTAGAGAATGGAGAATAAGCAGCGTCACCAACAGAGACTCTATTGGCGAATACAAAATCTGGGACAACAGATGATGTATCCATTTTCTTTCTACAATTTGAGCACTGAGTTTTCCCTGGAAGAATTCGAATATTTTTCTTCTTACAAGATGGCGTAGTACACATATACTCTTCTTTCGCAGCAGTAAGCATAGGGTGCCTTCCGCTTATTATAAGAGGCTCATGCAGTCCCAATACTGTTACCTTATGCACCTTGAGGTGCTCTTCGATTACAGTGTTGGTTGGCTTTTTAAATAAGTTTAAAACCTTCTTTGTATTTCCCAGGTGAGTTATAACTTCGTCTCCGATTTTCACATCAGAAATCTTTTTAAGAGAACCATCTGACATGGCTAACATACTGTTTTTACTCAGCTTTTCACCCATTTTCCAGAACTCCAAGGCTGCTCCGTATACAACAGAGTATAGGTCAATCTTTTCCGCCATTTCCATGAAAAACTGCTGTACTTTTTTATTCTTACATGTAATGTTTATTTTGCTAATTGGATATGAGGCATGAAGGTTTATTGCGTTTCTAACGATTGGATGTGTATCATAAAACACACGATTCCATGCGTTCATAGTGACGCGATCTCTAGGTAAGTTTAGATTCGCAAGCTGGAATAATGGAGAATATATCTCTGGAGACATTCTGTCTGAAGAGGCAGAGGTAGTCGGTCCCGGCATGGGAGAAGCTATGGATCCTCTCTTTATAAGATCTATACTTCTTTTTCTAAATCCAGGACTATGAGCTATAGAGCCAGATAGGGTTGAGTTCTCTAGATTGTCCATATCCTTATTTGCTGCATCGGAAATCTGAGCTCTTCTTACTTCAGATATTGATTCGGCAGACTTTTTAGTCAATACGGTTGGAGGTCGATTTATTCTTCTAGTCATAATTATATTCTCCTCTTAACGCTTGCTATCACCGATCTCGGAAAATCAGACTGCTTTTTCATGCCTGGTTTAATAGTAAATCCTTCAGTTAAATCAAATTTATATGCCATATAAGCATACATCAGTGCCATAAATCCATCGTTTGGAGAGTTGCCTTTAACATAAGTTTTCATCGGTTGTCCTCCAGATATTCTTATCTTTGACTCCATAGAAGTGCAGTGCTCTATTAACCACTCAAAATATTCGTAGCTTTTCCATGGAAATCTAATCTTTCCCTTTCTAAACAATTCTATTAATTCGTCAATTAATAAATCTTTATTATAAGAAATAATTAGCTCATCCTCTCGATATTTAGTGGGATTTATAAGGCTTCCGCTTCCCTGAGCGCCGATGAGCTTATCTCCATACATTAATTGTAAACTCGCAACAACGTCTTGGCCAAAGAACCAGTCGGAAACTCCTCTAGTTATTCCGAACCTTCTATACATTTCTTTTATGGTATCTTTTTTGAATTCAAATGTATTCTTCTTGAGCTTATGAGCATGCTCAATATTTAGCACTCCGTCTTCACCAGCGGAGATAACAACGACACAAGAGTACGACTGGCCTCCGCTTGAATGGGGATCATCATCTTTTCCGCCCCAGTCAGAGCCAAGATATGTTGGTTTTTCATGATGAGCAATAGATTTTGAAAAATATCTATCAGGATCTCTGCATAGCTGATAAATCTCAGCTTTAGTTAGCGGAGCACCAGCTCCAGAGTAAAACTCTCCAAGAGCTTCATTCTTCCAAAGTCGCTCAGTCTGTGCTGGATTGTTTTCCGGCATTAATTTTTCTATATTTTCTTTAGAAAAATATGGAATATATAGCTGGTTTATATGAAAGCCAACAAAGTCGCAATCCGTGCCGGGCCTTGTTGATACCCATTTCCCAAGCTCTATGGCCTCTATCTTTTTCTGTTTTGTTCCACAAAGTGGGCACTGAATTGTATTTTCATAGAGCCAAATTGATTGCCATCTATTATCTTCCGGAAGATAAAACGGATATGTTTTCTTGCAATTAATGCAGCCCAAATGATAATATCTTTGGTCAGATTGATTCCAAGTTGTTTCAAAATGAGTATTCTTATTTTTTGGAGTTCCAAAGTAAACTTGAACGCCTTGACCAATTGGGCCATACTTTGCGGCCGTTAAAGTTTTATTAGCATTACCTATTGCATGCCCCAGCATTTCTTGAAATTCATCATAAACGGCAACATCAACGGTCATACCACGAATTCTATCACCGTCCGAGCCAAGACTATCTATCCAAAGAGTTCCTGTGTTGAACTGCTTCATGGTTAAATTATCTACCGCATTTGAGCTCATCAGCTTATTTTTGGTGATGAAGTCATCTTTGGCGGTTCTTATTAAGTTTTCTAATTTGTCTTGGGAGAACTTCTTTACCTGACCTAAGGCTGGAAAAAGGTGAAGAACTCTAATGTTTGGATCTGTAAAAAGACCGCTATTTGTAAAGTATAAATCAAGAGCGGCAGCCATCATGGTGGCACCGACCTGACGACCCTTCTTTATGACAACCGGCTTTCCATCTGGCCTGGTAGCCTGAAGGGCAATGTACCGATATATATCGGACATAAACTTCCAGCCATTATCCAAAACATTGAATTCGGCTCCATCTAAGGTTAGGTTATTTTTTACAAAATGAGATGGGTCAAAGTCGAGGAAATTTGTCTTTAGCTGTTCGAATAGGTCTTGTTCACTCTTTTTAGCCGCCATTTTACCCAATAGAAGGATCTGCGTGCGATATATATTCCGCTATCTCGTTGGCACTTTCTTCCTCCGAGGAGTCTTCTGGTATATATTTTACTTCGTCTCTAGAGCTTTTATCGCCTATAATTTTTTGGACTAAAGCTTTAAACTTTTTATCATCTATTAAGCTTTCAGCTCTTTGAAATTCAAGCGTTGGATGCTGCCGGCAATGTGTCATTATTCCGAGCAACCCAACGTCACCCCTATCTTTCGCAAAATCTTTTATATAAGTTATGATTGCCTCTAGTAACCTGAAGAGCTCTGAGTTGCACTCTCGACATTTATTTCTTTCGCAAGAGCATCCTTCGCTTTCAGAAGATGTATCTTTAGCTACCTTCGTTTGCTCCGGATCGCTCATATCTTTTATCAAGTTAAATCCGGCTCTAGTTTTCATATCTGCCATCTTTTCATCAATACTTGAAAAATCTTGCCGCTTTTTGATAATTGTTTTTAAATTATCTAAATAATCAGCATTCTTTTCTAGGTTTTTTGAAAAATCATCAAGCCAGCCTGCTTTAGACTCGGAGCTATAATCTTCGGTTATATTTTGTCGATTTATTTTCATTATATATTACGCAAAATAATTCTTTAAGAAATCCACGCCGCCCTTGCCTTCTTCGTCGTTTAGCTCCTCAGAGTATGTTCCTCTGTCTTTAAAGATTGGGAATCCGCTATCCATGCAAATCTGCATCATCGCTAACTCTTCCCTCTCGGTAAGGTCATACTTTTTCTTTAAAAATTCATATACGTCTTCTATCGGGTGACCGCCAGAGATATGCGCGTTAACCATCATTCCGGTAATTGCGCGCTCAAACGGAGTCATTGTGATAACAATATTGTTCGGCGTCCGAGCCTCTTTAACAAGCTCATTATACTCTACTGACTCTCCAGAGGGCTTTGCCCAAGTCGGCGGGAGCTTTGCGGCAGCCTGCTTCGCTTGGGCTTCTTTTAATTTTTTCTTAAGCTTATTTAAATGATCCTTAAGAACCATTGTATCGCGAATAATGTTTACGCGAACATCCTCAAGCGCCTGAATATCAAGGGCATTGTCACGATCATCTCTGATTGCTCTAGAAATATCACTATTAACTCTATCCAAAAAGCTAAGAGCCCTCTCACATCCAACGGTAGTTCTTCCGTCATGCTGCGGGATTTTGCCAGGATATTGATCAGAGATATATTCCATAAACTTAGTTAGGTCACCATCATTTTCATAATCGGTTTCTTTCTCTTCTACGTCGTCCTCTAGCTCTTCAGCTCTAACGTCAGATCCAGGTAGAAGATCTCCAAGCGTAACATCTCCAAAGTCCTCTATAAGCTCCGTTACGTCCTCATCTAGTGATTCTAGCTCTTCTGAAAGACTGCCGAAACTCTCGTCACCCTCAGCCATTGGCTCCAAAACTTCTTTTAAAGTTTTGCTTAGGTCATCTTCACTCGGCGCATCATCTAGAGAGACTATAGCTCCGATTAAGCCTTCGGGGCCTTCCTGAACCTCTTCTGAGAAGAATGTTTCATCAGCCTCATCATATATATATGATTCCATTGGCCTAGCTGCCTCTTTGAAAATTATTTGCTCTACTTGCTTAGACATATTTTCTCCTATCCTATAAGGCTGTATATACCGTAATATATATTTCTACTTTCATTATTGTCTGAATACTGATCTAGCGGATATCCATATTGTGCTTCTGGCATATTACCAATCATAGTGTGTGGGTACAGTGGGCTTCCGGTTAATCCAGCGCCAGAGCCGGCAGGAAGTCTATCTTGGTTCTCGTCAAACTTACAATCAACTGCGCCTTTCTCCTCAAAAATTCTATCAGCAAAGGGGCATTTGTGTTTTTCTTCCGCCAGAAACATTAGATCCATATTTTTCTCTATAATTTCGTCGCGATCCTCTTTGGTTTCAGCCAAATCAACAAGAGTCATATCCCTTATAATACTGCTTCCATTTTCTTTTACAAACCCAATGCTTCTACAGCCTTCGGTTATTGGAAGCCCAAACGGACATTGATGAATGTTTCCTCTGATCATTTATATTCCTATTGTTTTAATAATATTAGTAAAATTAAATATTATCTAGATAATGTTTAACCATCTTTCTTTTTATTAACTCATCTTTGAAGGCTCCAACCATTGGAACCAGAGTTAAAAGGTTTGTTTCTAATAGATATTTAATTGTAATATCCGAATTAGCATCAAGGGACTTTGCCATAATCGAAGTTATAGCCGCCGGCTTAACAAATAACGATCCATCTAGCTTGAAGTTATCTTTATTTAATTTTATATAAGATATTATTTCTTCATCAATTTTAAATCCCAAACGAGCGGCAAAGCTAATTGCACGAAAAGCTCTTCTCGGATCATCGCTGATAGTTATCTCGGATGGAACGCAAGTTTTTATTATTCCTTCTCTCAGATCATTTAACCCAGCTTCAGTTGGATCATAAAACTCTTTCGTTTCTAGATCTATATGAATAGTGTTTATAGTAAAGTCCCTACTATATACTTCATACAAGGACACATCCTTGATATTAAGATTTTTATCTATATACTTAACCGCTCTTTCTGAAATAAAATTGCTAGAAAAATCAAGAATATATTCGTCAAGATATACGGAAATATGTCCATCTGGAAATAGCTTAAATAGCTCATCAAATGTATATGCGGCGGTTATAGCAAGGCGAGTTGTGTCGGAGCCGTTGGTAGTTAGGTCTATATCAGAGAGGCCATCGGGCGCTCCCAGCGCCATATCTCTTGGGATTCCGCCAACCAAATATGGTCGAGAAATATGATTCTCTCTGCAAATAGTCAGAAGTTGACTATAAAGACTTTCTAGCTCCATAGAATTTTATCCCCCCATTGATTCCGGAGGAGTCTCCGGCTCTAATTCTGGTGCTTCTTCCACTGTTTCTTCCACGGCTTCTTCAGGCTCTTTGGCGGCAGGCTCTTGAGCCCCAGGCACACCAGCTCTTGAAGTAACAATGGCTTTAGCGTTTGCAAGCTGCCCCATCATTTTTGTAACTCTTGTTAGCGCATATGAAAATGAATCAATAAGTTTACTTTGAGACTCTGCTAACTCCGGAAACATAGATGCAACACCAAGTTTATCCAACATAATATCAAACTCAGCAAGCTGGCGAATAATTCGTCTATCAGCCAGGAGTCCAGCTACTTCATCTAACTTAGTAGCTGCATCTTCTAGGCTGATATCTCCCGCTAAAAACTCATACTCTCCAGGCCTCGCCCCAGGAATTGGAACAATATCACGAAGCTTTGCAGCCTCAACATCATCTGGCCCAGGAATGTCGTGACCAGAGTCTGACTCAGCGGGCTCTGTATCAGCCTCCACAGGCTCAACGCTAGCCTCCGGGTTGTCCGGCAGCTCTGGGGCTAGAGCTGCCGGCTCTGGAGCCTCAGCACCGGGCAGTGGACCCGGTGCTGCATCGGGGGCCATAGTGGGCTCCGGAACCACCTCTTCCATAGGAACTTCTTGAGCTATCTTCCTCAGTATCCCTGCTGCCTCCATAGAGCCGGCACGCTCAAAGGTTGACGCCGTTTTAAAGGTAACATCTGAAAGGGTTCTTGCTAACTTAATATTCTTTGCAAGAATGCTAAGAGAAACAAGGGCTTCTGCTAATTCTTTGTAATTTTCATGATCAACATATGTATCGGATCTGATGAGCTTATCAACTCTCCTTAGTGCTCCATAGAGCTGCTGCTTCCAAGTAATGAATAATTTCTTTTCTTCAACATTTTTTGTAGAACTCTTTGACGCATTATCAAATGTATCTCTACGGAAGGAATCTCCAGGCATATTATTGCCAGTATTTTTATCGAGATATGAGCTTCCGCTCCCAGCATAATAAGGATTATTTCCCTGCCCTAAATCAGATTGGTAAACCGCTTTTTTTTTCATTTTGATCTCCTCTTCAAGACTATATTTTAGATGCTCGCCCGAGCTATAATATTCAAACCACTTATTAAATTTACGTCTCTCTTCTTTATCTAAAGAATTACTATAATATTCCAAAGCATTAGCCTTAGACATCTCGTCACTTTCAATTGAAGTATATATCTTGTAAACAAGGTCTAGCCATTTGCTTATATTATATTCCTCGTCTACCTCTTCTGGTGATAGTCCGGGGCTGGGGTATGCAACCTTTGTTATATCTTTTGAGTCTAGTTTTGCTTTTGTTATTAAATAATAAGCATCATTTTTGTTTTTGATATCTAAGCTTAATATATTTTTAAAATCACCATCAGATAAACGGGCCCTAATTTCTTTTGAGGCTTCTTTTACTAAAATATACTTTTTTAATTTTGTATCCGAATCAACCCCTATAGAAGAAAGATATTCGGCCCTCGCAATAAGCATACCAAATTCTTTGCTCTTCTCTCCAGACGAGAGATTTATAAGCCTTTCATAAAGGTAGTTGTTAACCTTCTTCATTTTTTATCAAGCCTGCTCATCAGAATATCTAGTTGTTCGAGAAACTCTTTTTTATTTATCATCCTTACTGTTTTTATCTGCCTCTTCATATAATCTATAAAAATCTTCAAATGCGCCTTACTAATGGCTGTATCATCTAAATATAAATCTGTATTATCTCGAATCCATTTTTCAAAAGATATCAAGCTATTGGCATTTTCTATCCTAAAATTTTTGAAAACTCGTCCATCAGTAAACATCTATAATATCTCCCTCTATAAGCTTGATATTATTAGCATCTAATGCTCTTATTTTGTGATCTAGGCGGCTAACAAAAACTCCAACCAGCTCTGGGCTGATATCTTGCAGGATTCCAAGGACTACTTCTTTGAGCATTTTTGCTTGCTCATTAACTATGTTTATGTTGATATTATGATCAATTCTTGTGTCAGCAACACCTTCTACATATTTTTTCCAATCTTGCATTAGTGATTTCATAGTATTTATATATTCTATAAATACTTTATCCTCCCTTATGGAACCACCGCCTGTATCTAATAGGTTATAATAATGCTCAATTCTTGATCCAATAACTTTATCCATTTCCAGCAGTCTTCTTGCTACATCAAGTTCCGATGTGGCAATCTCATCTATTTTCTGCTGATAGGCAGAAGATGAAGCTATTACCAGCTTTGTTTCCGCATCTAAAGCCTCTCGATCCACTTCTGTTCGCTTATTCTTAATGTCATCTAAGAGATTACCCTTTAAGTTTAGATTTTCTCCTCTAAACTTTTGAAGAGTCATATATGACACGTGAAGACGTTTTGTTCTTGGATATTTCTTTTTCAGCCAAGCCTCTACAGACTTAACAGAATCGCCCTCTAAGAGCTTTGAGATAATATCTTCTCTGTCTGGATGGTTTAAAACTTTTTTGCTCATTTTGTTCCTGCTGCTTTATTGTAACGAAAAGGCCCCAGCTATATTTTACCAAGCTGGGGCCTAATTCTTGAGATATTTAACGTTGTTAAAAAATCAATTATTTTTGCTTAGCAGCGAATCTATGTATGTTGCCTCGCCAGTTAATCCCTTTTCATCTAGATGAGTAGCCAGTCGAATCAAGTCACGAACTACGCTTGATGAGACAGCGCTTATTTCGCTAGCCCCGTCTACGATAGTCGCCTCTTCTTCTTTAGTTTCTGCATTTCCTTGCGCCTGCTTCAGAATAAGATCAAGGCTATCAGCCTCTTTTATCAGGCCCTTTTCGTCCAAGAGGCTTGCTAGGTTCATGAGATCTGATTGTAAGCTTACACTTCCGCCTGGGAATTCTCTGCCGTCCTCAGACTTGAACCCCTCATTGTAGTCATAGATTTTATTTGTATATGGATCCTGCATGATCCCATCCCCTATTCGTCTAGCCTGTACGCCGACACGATCCGGAGAGTATCTGGTAGATAGTGAGGTGTTTGCCTCAGACTCTGTAACTTTTGAATCCTCATGTTGTCGCCCAACATTGTATAACGCCTCTATGTCTCTAGACGGAGCCTCTCCACCTCTTTGCAATAGATATTGAGGTCTTGTGGCATACCCCGGAACAACATTAGACTTAAAATGCTGGAAAATACCATGCTGATCTTGCGAAACTTTATGCAAAGCCTCCAACTCGGTATCTGCCGCCTTAGACGCTTTATTTAATGTAAATAATATCTCCGTTCTTTTGTTGGGCATAATGTTCCTATGTTAGTGTGATTTTGGAAGTAGAGATTAGGGCTCCAGAAAGATCTGAGTCTAAATGCTGAATCCCTCTGGCCTTAGGTATGATGCGGCCCTTTGAATCAAAAGTAATCTTACTAACTGGCAGACCAAGCTTTGGACTATATAGCTGAACTGAGGTTGGGATATTGATTAGATCACCACGATCAAACGCGTTCTTAATGAGGGTATCTCGCTCTGAACTGCCAGTTGCATGCTTTAGGAGCTTAGAGAACCGATCCAAAGAGGCTACGTATTTCGTGCTTCCAAATTTAGATTCAATAACTCGCAATGCAGCTTCGGCCTGCTTCAGATTAGAGCCGGCAACACCTGAGTCCATCTGGTTGACCAGCTGAGCATATGTCATGCGGCCCATCTCTTCTTCTGCTCTTGAGACTTTATTGATCGAATCAGTATTGGCAGCTTTGGCGAAAACATCTTTTAGGCCAGAATTATTTAGCCTATATTTCTCGCCAGCGACAACAAAGTGGGATGGGATTACCGGGCTACCATTCGGCATATCAACAGATATAAGTGCATTGATCTGCCCTATTGCTGACGGGATAGATGCAGTTAGATTTAACGTTTTGGTGTTAGCTGATACTAATTTAATCTGAGATTGATTCACACCAAGGCTCGAAAGCTCAGCCGACACAACACTAATGGCGGATCTTACTTGATCTCGGCTAAAGATTGTAGCAGCCGCAACAAGATCATTGTCTAGACTGGCATACTTTTCTAGTGCAGCAGGCATTGCGGGACTTTCTATCGTTAGATCTCCAAAGGCCCTCTGTGCTTCGTACTTCCCTCGGGATGCTTTCTTCGTAAAGTTATTCATATCTTTTACGAAAACAAATAAGTTTTCTTTATTTAGCTTTACTAGCGAATCATTCTGAACGAAAGTCGTTGGGAGCGATGCCATGCCGTTGGTTACTTGAACCGGAATCGGAACGTTTACCTGTGTAAAATCAGATGTGCTTATTGAGGCGTTACAAAGAACGAAATGCTCATTAGATCTAATGGCGGTCACTTCTGACGGCTGATACCCTAAGGCGACTAACTGTAGCTTCGCAAACTTCTCTGCTCGCCTAAGAGTATTTTCCGATAGAGCGGAGAATACTGTTTTCTTATCTAAGGAAAATGCTCCTGATAACTCCTCGGAAAGCTCTGAGGAAGAATATAATGGATCCAATTTATTCTCCATTGGAATCCTAGAGGCTGTTCCCTTGTATTTCTGCGCCTCAGCGGCCTGCTTGCTAGTAAGCAGATCTTCTAGCTCAACTCTGAACTGAGATCTTCCGCCGGACATACCATACAGGTGATCGTAGGCTTCCGTAATCTCCTTCTGAGATACAAAGCTCTGCTTTGAGGCTACCTTTACAAAAACATCCCGCATGTAGCCTATCAGGGCATCACCGGGATTTCTTTCGGCAGAAGCTATTAACCGAGTTGCAACATATCCAGATGGATATGTTTTTCCGTTATTAAGCTTATCTAAAGCTTTCTTAGCTTGTTCTGCAATTTTCTTTATTTGATCCATTATAATCCCTTTAGCTTGTTTTAAACATTTCCGGAAACAAGCCTCTTATAGCTGAGGCTTTTGCTTGTGTTTGAGCTTCCAAAACTTTATTTACAAAAGAGTCATCCGTTGTTGCCATATCTAATAGCGCTGATTTGAAAGTAAATATATCATCTGCAGAATATCCATATTCCTCGGATGAAAACGAACAAATAGGAACGTCTTTATAAGACAGGGTCACGTTGTCGTGATCGTAATTGCTGGAAGCCTTCCAGTTTCCACCCTCTTTCGTTTGAAAGCTTGGATCGGAACTTCTTACCAAGAATGTTTCTCCATCAACTTCCTCAGAAACCCACAGATCATTATATTGATCTCCAAAAACTTTGTACATATCGAATGCAATTTTTTTGAACTGCAAATCTTCAGTCAATAATATTCTGTCCTTCGTAGACAAGTCTGCCGTCTCTTTTTTGGCTAACGCCAGTAATACCTCGTCTAAGTTTGACATTAATTATGTTCCTCGCTGTAAAATTTATCTTTATTAATAGAAAACAAACAGGCGTTACTAGCTGAAATGTTTCGCATATATCTTATACATAATTAGTAGCTAATCTGCCTCTTCTTTATTTATCTCTTGAATTTTATCTAGTATATTGTTTATATTAACATTGTTTTTGCAAATCTTTTGAAGTTTCTTTACAATCCCGCCGTATCTCTTCTTGTGATTTTTATAATCAATATTACCATGCATAGCTTTGTGTACGGCAGATTGGGTGATGCCAAGATGCTCAGCTATACTATTCTGAGTCTTACCCATAAGCCTCATAAATAATATTTTCTTTTGATGATCAGTTAAGTGCGGGCCGTTTACGATTTCGTAAATCTCATCAAGAAGTGCTTCTTTCAGGTCAGATATTCTTTCATCTGACGTATTAGCCATCATGACGCTGCCCATGCCACGTTCATTAGAGAAATTATTTAATTTTGCCGATTCAAATGATATTTCTACAATTTTATATTGATATGACTTACTTTTTTTCTTCATATTGGTTTACCAAAATTCTGGAATACTCTGCTTAAAGTCTTTAAAGAAAGATTCTCGATTCTTATTCGGTAAAGAGAAATATTCGTCTACATCCTTTGTGTTAGAGGGAGGAATTAAAAACCTAAATTTAATTCCCTTATTTATGTATTTTTCATAAATTCTCTTGGCAGAGGATAGTCCAGCTTCATCGCCGTCGAGAATAAATGTTACCTTGTCAGTATATCTTGCTAACTTTAGAAAATGATTTTGTGAAAATGCAGTACCACATATGGCAACCGAATTATCTAAACCGTTCCGGACCATAGACAGATAATCAAAGTATCCTTCTAATACATAAACATTATTATTTTTTAGAATTGATTTTTTAGAATTATTTAAACCATATAATATATTCGCCTTCTTATAAGAGGAGTTTTTATACTTCGGAACCCCTATGGCCCTTCTTTCTGCGTCAGTTAGCAGGGCTCTTCCGCTTATTCCTACTGGATCATTATGCTCTGAGAATATTGGAAAAATTAAATAAAAATAATTTGAGAAATCACTACTCCTGGTCATATTTAAAATATTCAGCTTAGACAAAGTCTCTTCGGAGACATGCTTTGTTAGGGCTCCTATGCTTTGCGGAAAGTATCCAATCTTATTAGATCTGATTAACTCTTTGGACAATCCCCTATCTTTTATAAGATATTTCAGACACGGCTGAGAGGATCTCAGGTTCGCATGACAAATATCAACAAGCTTTGCTATTTCAGTAGTTTCATTAATCATTTATAGCCCTATTCGCCCTCATATAATTCTACAGCCTTTGCCATACTATCTGTTATGTTAATTTTGCATCCCTTTCCTCCCTGAGGACAAGACTTACCAACAAGGAGCCCAGACGACATGGTCGCCTGCACCATCTTATCGCATGTTTTGCACGGAAATACAAATGCCTTTTTATTATGATCTCTACGAATATCTCCGTTTGCTCTCATAGACAGTTTTGTATAGGAGGATAGGTCATTTAAATCATCTCCACACGCATTACATACAATAGTATCTCTGTCTACATCAAGAGAGGCATCTGTCATGCCATCACTGTTCCTACACCCTACATTACAACGAACAATCATTATACGCCTCCAAGGCTTAATTCTGATATTAACGGATTAACTTCTTCCTCTTCTTCGTCATCCGCCTCACCTAGAGGCGGCTCTGAATTATTAATATAAAACTCTCTAATCTCTGCCAGATGTTTGGCCATAAGCTCTGGGCGATCCGCGAGATACTGAATAGAGGCACCCCTCCCTACTATATTTGAACCCTCAATGCAATAAGTTTTAGTGCTCGGCCTTGTTATTAAATTGTACTTTATTGCTAAATCGAATATCTCAATATCTTCTTGAACAATGCCCTTTAGGTACTCGATTTTATATTCAGCAGTTTTGTAAGGAGCACCAACTTTATTCTTCTGAATCTTAGCCTTAACTGTATGTCCAATTTTTTGACCACTAGAATTACTGATTGCTTCACTTGCTGAAGTCATTGGTGCCATGTTTAGCATCAAGCTACAAGCGTGCTTGAGAGCCTTTCCGCCTGGGCTTGAGTTATGATTGACTTGACCATTCGCGATATAATTCTCAGTTTCTGGAACAGTAGTGTCTACAATACACAGGCTTTCGTCAATTACTTTCGCATCCGGATGATCTGCGAGGCGAACATATTCATCTCCAACAAGAATCCTGTGATCTGCTGACCCTCTTAGGCCCTCCAGAAGATAGTGCTTAGATACGGTAGGCTTTACTACGAATGTAGTCATCGGACTAAACCCAATTGATCCATCTGAAAATTGAGTTTCAACTTTTATATCTAATTCTGAAATATCAATAGTGACCGGAGTATTCATATCATCCAAGTCTAAAAATCTGTTTGCAAATTCAAAAAATGTTATTTCCTCTGTTATAATCGACACAATACTCTCTCCTTGATAATATTCTCTATTGATTGAGATTTTATTTCATCTTCCCAGATAATCACTTGTTTTGGGAATGTTTGCGAAACCCTTTCAAGCCTCTAGGCGTCCCTCAGGCGCTGCTGCTTAGCCGTCCTACTGGAGAATAATACAGCTGTGATGAAGATAAAATTCTTTTTGAATTCCACCATATGGAATTCCGCTTTCTCTTTTTGCTGGCTCACCCTTCTTGAACTGCGAACTCAGCTGCATGCTAGTTACTGGCTTGTTGTCTTTCATTTTAAATGTAAATACTCTATCATATTCCCTCCTATAGTCTTATTAGGACTTATTAATGGAGCTATATTTCGTATCGAATTTTAATCTTAGTTGTAAACGGATCAACACAGGTCGGATCACCAAACATTTGGCCTATATTAACTCTTACTTGGTTTATGCCTATGAATACGACGTTTGCCTCAGCAACCACTGGAGTTAGTTTCTTTAATTCCGTTGACATAAATCTCGGAATGGGAGCCATGTTAGACTTTCCGATATCCGCAGATATTTCCAGTGGAGTATTTAGTACTGCGATAGAATCTAGTACTATAATTCCAAGATTCTTAAACTTCGGATCAACACCCTCGATGACATGATCCAAAATACCCCTCATGCCCTTCGTGACCTTCTTGGTTGTCTTATTGACTTTAGTCTTCCCAAGCAGACCCTCAAAGATTTTCTTAGCCTCATTCGTTTTAATTACCATCACTCTCGATATATCAACGCCTTGTTTCTCTGCCCAGGTTGGATCATAAGTATATTCGGCATCAATGAATAATGCTGTATTATTTGGATTTTCGTTTAGGTATTCTCTAATACAAGACAGTGCAAGCATTGTTTTCCCGGAACTTTCCTTCCCGGCAAACTGAGTAATTCTTCCTCTTGGCACTCCGCCAATACCGATTGCCTCATCAAGCGATGGACTGCCAGTGCTAATTGACTCATATTTTGTAGAAATATTCCCATCAAAAAAGATAGAATCTTCTCCAAAGAACTTAGTAATTTCCTTCTGTGCTTCAGAAGGAGTCATTTTTTTAGACATTAAATCTCCAATTAATATTTATGTGATAAAGTGCCCTCTTGTGGTGGCCTCCATCCTGCGGGAGCCTGCCAGCTAGAAGGATTCTCAGGCTGCTCAGAAACCACAGCATCGGTATTTATCAAGAGCAACGATATACTTGTGGCATTTTCCAGGGCAGTTTTTGTAACTTTTGTAGGATCTATCACTCCAGACTCAACCAAATCTTCGTAAGAGTTTGTGGCAGCATTATATCCATAATTAAAGTTATCCACGCCTAGCACATTGTCTATAATTTTATTGCCATCTTCATAAGCATTAACTGCAATCTGATACATAGGCCTCGCACACGCGTCTATAAGTACGCGTGCGGCCGGGACTAGATCCTCTTGTAGCAAGCTTAAGTCAACCTCTTTTGCTGCTCTCAGTAATGCTGTTCCGCCACCGGGTACATAGCCCTCCTCAATTGCGGCTCTTGTGGCGCAAATTGAGTCCTCAACTCTGTCCCCCTTTTCTCTAAGCTCCAATTCGGTTGAGTAACCAACAGATATTACTGCTGCTTTATTCTGAATAAAAGCTATGCGCTTCTTAGTATCTAGCCTAGCAGAATCTCCTATCAGCTTACCTAGATCTTCGTTATAAATGCGAAGTTTCTCCTCATACCTCACCGGATCCTTATCTCCTTCTAGAATCTTGGTAGAGAATCTATTCACAGACACCCTCTTCGCAAATCCTAGATCAGATACCGCTGCGCTCTTCAGTGGAACACCACTTTCTTCTGAGAAAACCTTTGTGCCAACAAGAACAGATAGAGCTTCTAACCATTCGCTCTGAGTCGGCCCAAAGACTGGAAGATTAACTGCAACTGCCCGAAGTCTTCCGAGCTTGTTATTTGCAACCAGTGTTGTTAACACCTCCTGTTTTACGGCTTTAGCGAGAATAAGAACCGGAACATTATTGTCAGACAACTCATTAAAGAGTCCTAGGCAAGAAGACAAGTTCGCGATCTCGTCATTGCAAATTAGAATTCTACAATTATTTATTTGAGATTCGGTTTGTCCTTCTTCGGTTAAGAACGCTGGAGTTATAAATCCTGATTCTATTTCAATTCCATCTGTAAACCTAACTGAGTTCCCAGCTTCGGGGAAAGCCTCAGCTACCACTGTTCCGTCCATCCCTACAGCATGAAAGGCTTCTGCAATTTTATTGCCCAACTCGGAGTCATTGTTGGCAGAGATGGTTGCAATATTTCTTAAGTCCTCTAGTGAGGAAACCTCAATCGATCTTGTGTTGAGATTCCTGATGATCTCTTTCAGGGCCCACTCTATTCCTGCTTTAAAATGTAATGGGCTATAATTTGTCTCAATTAAAGCACACCCTTTCTTGAGGATTTCATGAGTAAGCACTGTGGCGGTTGTTGTTCCATCCCCTGCTATAGCGGCGGTTCTTCCTGCCACCTCTTTGATCATCTGACAGGCAAGCTCCTCAACCGGATCTTCTAAGGTAATCTCTCTGGCTACCGTAACTCCATCCTTAGTGAGAACTGGCGCTCCCACAAACTTTCCGAGAATTACATTCTTTCCTTGAGGCCCCATTGTTACTGCGACAACTTTTGCTAACTTCTCTGATCCGGAGAGGATTTTAGCTCTAGCATTATTTTTAAAAGTTATATCTTTAGCCATTATTTCTATCCTTGTATATGTATGTTAAACAAACCGCTATAGCATCAGCTTCATCAAGACATTCTTTTGCTAGATTTCCGGCTCTATTTTTTCTAGTCTCAAAGCCCTCAAAGTACTTACAGATGTATTCGAACGCTTCTTCTTTTGAAGTAATTTTCGTTTTAGACATCTTGCTTAAGATAGATCTTATCGTACTTACTGCGTAACTCGTTGGCTCCATATTGATAGCCTCCAAGCACCCCATTGATGTTACCTCATTAAATAACGACAATGTGATGATTGTTCTAGCTGTACTTTTCCCCCTTGGGAATCTACTCGCATAAGATTCTAGGGCTACAAAATCTGGATTCTTTTGCTTCAGAAAACTCTTTAGAGTATCTGAATAGCTTAATGCCCGAAAGGCAAGAGATCCCTTCGTAGACTTAGGAGGCTTTATGTGGCCATACTCTATAAGGTGTTCGGTCTTATCATCATATGCGATAATACACCACCCTGTGGTTGCCGACGATACATCTAATCCTAGTATTCTCTTCATATTTTTCATAAAAAAGGCGCACAGAGATTATACTCTGTGCGCCTTTTTATCTAGGTTAGAAAAGGACTCTTATTCGAAATCGAACTCAAAATCCTCGCTCGTTGCAGTTTTGCTGTCGGTGCCCGTTGTCGAATCTGAGTCACCCCCAGAGAGGCTCCAGCCCATCTTTGCCGCCACCGCTTCCGACGTAGCCGGAGTGATGAGCTTCTCCAGATTAACTCTATCATTGAACTCAACAAACTTTGACTTAAAGTCTGACGATAGAGCCTCTTTGGGGTTCGGCGTTACACTGTATAGCGGCTGCTGGCCCTTCGGACCCCTGTTGATAGTAATATCATATGCCGTTACCTTGCCCCATCGGGAGTTGTTGTACAGAGACTTAATTCCGTTATAAATCTGAGGGCCAATCTCTAGGAGGCGGAACTCATCATCAGTTCGATCAAGAATTTTCACGAACCATCGGGCCTGTCTCTTGAATCCTGAATCCTCAAGCCGACGAACCAACTCGGGATGATTTGCTGGCGAATTAACCTTGCCCTTAGTTCCATCGGGCCCTGTGACCCAATGAATATAAAACTGAACAGGATTGCCCATAACGCGAACAATATTCTCACCCTCTGTTAGTCTAGCAAAATCAGACTTCTGTGAAGACTCTGAATCTGCTGAATTCCAATCAACCTCTCCAAATACCATATTTCCCATATCTACTCCTTGTGCTTAAGAGCACAAATTAGCCATTTGCACGTTATTACGCAGTATTGCGCGGTATTGTGCGTTGTTTGGCTCTGTGGATTTATCCCCAATCTATCTCTTCGGAGTCACCTCCGAAATCATTTGACTGAGAATTTCCGGGGAACGTATCACCCTCAGTCTTTGAAGCCCCGAAGCCTATGCTGCTTGCCGCTTCAATAGAATAATCTCTTTTTAGGAAAGTCTTGAGAGCATAATGCCATCCCGAGAAGTATCCTGCCTTATTTTCTAACCATTTCTTGCAAGCCTTCGCTAGTACCTGTTTGTTGCAGGCCGCAATATAATCATCGTCGGCTTGAGCAAACCATTCTTTATCTTTCGCAGTCTTATGCCCAGCTTTAACAGCCTTATTCAAGGCTGCATCTGACCATGCCTTATTCTTTCCTGCATCAAGATGGCTAATCCATCTATCGATTTGGACTATTCTCTCTTGGCATTGATTCTGTCCCTCAAGGGTTAGCAGCAAACATCTTTCTGCTATATTTAGATCAACAATGCCATTAGCAGGAAGCGCAGCCTCAATGTCTTCTATCGACTTAATATCGATATCCTTTATCGAAAAAGCTTCAACAGAGAGTTTTTCGTATAATTTACTCATCCTGTTCTCCAAAAACGACGGCCTCAATTCGCTCGACCCGCTCAACAATATTATCCACGGATTCCCTGCTGACAATTTTTTCACTAACTTTTTTCAGTTCGCCATCCAGCATTCTTATCCTCTGGTTCATCATAACATTTAGGATAAAGTACACAACACCAATATGAACAACGTTATCTATTGGCGGAGTTATTGATATTAAAATTCCGTTTTTATCTGTAGAGAACAAACCTACAAAGCCTTTTGGCCCAAACTGCTCAACTAGAGCGTTATAGTATCCAAACTCTGAATCGCTAAGATCAAGTCGCTTGTTTCCAACCGCCCTTATCATCGTTTGAGCCTCCTAACTGACGCGCCCGGACTTCTTACCCCACTTTCTTTGGCTAACCGCTTTAGCCTTTCAATCTTCAGATCTGCGTCTAAAGCCTCTGGTAATAGATCTTTGTTCTTCTTTAAGATTTCCTTGCGAACCTGCTCTCTTATGTCCTCATAAGACTCTTCGGTCGCAGCAGCCTCAGTGCTCGCCGCTGGAGGCCCCTCCTTCGCCTCTGTGGCCTGCGGCTCTGCACCTTCGGCTCCTGGCTCGCCTTCCTCGGAGGGAGCCTTAGCGACGACGTCAGGGGGGAAGAACTCTATCAGCATAAATAGCGCTATATCAAAAAGATCATCAGCTACAAGCTTTTCCGAAAATGGCTGATTAGAAAGCTTCTGACGAAGCAGATCTAAGCGCCGACTATGTAGATTCCCCAATAGGGCTCCACCACATGCCGGACAACAGTTTTTCATAAGAGAATGTCTCATCGAGTGTTGAACTTCGAAGTTACAGTTTCTACAATTCATCATAATGATTTCCCGTAAACCCTCTCAAGGCTTGAGAGGGCTAAGTCTTTTTGGTCCAAATAACTATTTACTTTGCAAATCGCCTTGATTGGCGTTCCATCTTTTAGGATTGCCTTATATCTTTCGTAATCATCAGCCCAAAGCGTCATACCACAAGTGTCTCCATTGACATCCTCTACTAAGTATTTTGCAAATTTCTTCCCTACATTTTTACCATTTTTGATCTTAAATTCCTTAATTTTTGTTTTAATTATTGCTTCTATTTTTAGCCTAACTCCTTCTGATTGAATCTTGACATCAGAAAGCTGAGTTACCATCGGCCCGCCAGTAAAGAAGCTCTTGAACACTTCATGTAAACTTCCTGACAACGAGCGGCCCATAACCTCTCTTTCGTTAAGAAGAATCTCTTTTCTATCCCATTCGTCAGCGTTTGTCGTAAAGGCTGTAGCTGCTACAATTTCTGAGAATCTACTTGAGTCGGCCGGAATGTTATACTCCTCAAGCAGCAACTCAAAATTATCTTTTGAAACCTTTTTCCAGGCAGGATTGTCGGCAAGAATTTTCTTTTCTATAGTCTTCTTTACTGCCGTCCTTGCTTTGGACCTGTACTTTTGATAGTTATCATGCATATCTTTTCTTGACAACTCAAAGCAATCCATTGCTCCAGACTTCGACAGTGACTCAAGGACTATTTTTCCAACCGTTCTGCTGTTGTTTTTTGAAACAAATTCTCCAAAACTAGCATATGGTTTATTTCCAAGAATGCTCTCGATAGCCTTTTCTCCGACACCCTTTACTGCAGAAAGTCCGGTGATAATCGCTCCGTCCTCTCCTATTGCATAGGGCCCAATAGACTTATTAACATCTGGATGCGTAATATCTATTTCCATATTCTTGCACTCAGATATATATTCCTGCGTCTTATCGCTATTCGGATCTTCTGAGTTTATCAGAGCGCACATAAACTCTGTTGGATAATGATGGCGAAGCCACGCGGTATAAAAAGATATTTTAGAATAAGAGATAGAGTGAGACTTGTTGAAACTATATTTTCCAAGAGGAAGTATAAAGTCTCTCCATATTAAAGTAGCAGTTTTGTGGGTCATATTGCTATAGTCCATGCAGTCTTTTATGAATGCCGCCTCAGTTCTGAGAACCATATCCTTGTCTTTCCCCTTTAGTTTGCTGATTTTGCGAAGAGCATCTGCCTGATTTAGATCCCACCCGGCGCAATCCTGAGCGATAAACATCGCCTGTTCCTCATAAACTAGCACCCCATAGGTGGTCTTTAGTGCTCGCTCTAGCTTTGGGTGCTCATAGTCAAATTCCCCCTTTCCAAGACGTCTCTTTATATACTTCTTTCTTGCCTCAGGAAGACAAGACGGCCTACCCAATGCGTTAATATCAGATATATCTCCAATAACTTTAGGCTTTATCTTTATGCATAGGGGCGTTAGCGATGATTCAAGCTGAAACACTCCTGACGTTTCTCCCCGCCCAAGCATATCATATACTTCTTGGTCATTTAAATCGATGTTATCGGTTGTAAGGCTTTTTCCAGTTGTCAAGCTTATAAGTTTAAAGGCATTATCGATCACCGTCAGTGTCTTGACACCCAAAAGATCCATCTTTATAAGGCCATTATCTTCACATCTAGTTTTTTCCCACTGGGTGACGGTGTTTCCATCTTTGTCAATTCTCAATGGAATAGTCTCATACAGCGGATCTTCGCCAATAACTATGCCAGCAGCATGGACAGACCAGTTTCGAGTTAGATTCTGGAGCTTATTGCCATATTCGTAAAGTTCGGGATACTTTTTCATAAACTGAGAAAATTGAGGACTATCTTCTACGGCCTCTTCTAAAGTTTTTGCGTCAGGCATTATAGATGTAATATAATTTGAAATCTTAAATGCTTGAGATTTATCACCACCCAAACGAAGGCTTCTTGCTACGTCCTTGATGACGACCTTTGGAGACAGAGTGCTCCAGTTAGAAATCGATGCAACCTTATCATTTCCATATTTTTCTTTAATATATTCCTTGACAACGCCGGGATCTGAGAAATCCGTATCTATATCTGGGAATGATTTCTTTTGATTATTGTGAAATCTCTCAAAGATCAAATCATATTCGATTGGATCTACATCGGTGATTCCAGTTAAATATGCAACCAAACTTCCAGACGCCGATCCTCTTCCAGGCCCAACAGGCATCCTTTTTTTCGCCCAATTTATGTAGTCAGAAACGATGAGCATATAAGACGAGAAGTTCTTCTCCTCCAACACTCCGAGTTCAACCTTTACTCTATCCCAATAGAGTTCTTTTTTCTCATTATCAAACTCTGCTGCTTTCTTTTTAAATCCATCAATACATCGGTACCTTAGGAGTGCTTTATCCTCCGGAACTGTAGACCCAGTTTTCTCATACCACAAAGAAAAGGCATCATAATCTGGTTCGTTTTTAACCGGAAAAGTCGGAAGTCTTGCGCCCTTTGGCTTAATATAGTGTGGCTCATCACAAGCATTCATGATCTTGATTGTATTTTCCATGCCTTTGCTGGCGATTTTATCGCCAAAGAAATCAACAATTTCACTTGAAGCCTTTAAATACATGTCCTGTACACCATATCGGAATCTATCAGGATCATTAACAGCCTTTTTATCTTTGATTGCTAACATAAAATCGTGATACTTTGCGTGTTCTTTATCTCGATAGTGAGCATCACAAGTTATTACATACGGAATACCAAGGTCGCCTGAGATTCTCAGGAGAGACTCATTAAGCTTTACTTGATTAACTTCTGTTCCGTTTTTATTTGTTGCCTGCAAAGCGTGCGGCTGTAACTCAAGAAAGAATCGATCATTAAATATTGAATGGAACCGATTGATGTACTCTATGGCCAACTTCTCATCTTGCTCGGTTATAAGGGTCTTTGCTACAAGACCATTGCAACAAGCTGTAAGTGCGAAAACACCTTCATTATATTTCTCGATATGCTCCCAGGAAATTCTCGGAACTCTTTTTCCCATGTATCCAGAAACTTGATTTTGAAAAGCTAAGTAATTTAGTCTTAAGATATTTTTATATCCTGTCTCATTTTTAGCCAACAAAACAAGATGGTGGTTCTTTTTCTCCGAGAGATCATCCGCAAAATACGCTTCCATACCGGGAATAAACTTTATGCCAGTTTCTTGGCTTGCGAGATAGGCGTCATAGGTGGCAGTCAGTGTTCCGTGATCTGTCACGGCTACTGCTGGATGCCCAATCTCTTTGGCTCTCTTAAATAAATCTAAAGTGTCGTTCATTCCGTCGAGCGGGCTTCCCAGCTCTGTATGATTATGAAGCGATACGAATGGGCCTTTTGACATTTTTCTCCTTAAAAATAGGTGTAGCGGACGCAATGGCCCGCTACACCTATTCTACTCGCGCGATTAAAGTTGGCCTAAGATTATTCGGCTACCATTCCGTGGATATTATCATAGATTTCATTAACGATCTCCATATCGATATCTTTCTTGGCAGCCGCCAGCGCCTGTGCTAGCTCCTTCTTTGGAAGGCTTTTCGCCTTAAGGAAGTCGGAGGACCAATCTCGTCGGGCCTCCTGCAGATCCTTGATGCTTAGCTCATAAACCATATACTGCTTCACATACTCTTTTACGTCTTCCATGGCCCAAGTAGTTCCGCCATCTTCTGACTCGTTAAAAATTCGGACCATACTACCCTGTTCTGCCTCTTCTGCACTCATAAAAACTCCTGTTATTAAATACCGGTGGTTATCCTCCAGAGGTTCCAGAGGGCTTCGTCAATAATAATAACCCCAGAGTTAGAGCTGACCTTTAAAATTTCAGATCGATTTATCGATTCGTCATTTTCTGGTAAGAGTTCCTGCGAAAACGATGCCTTCTTTTCTAACCTATCTTTGAATTTGGCGGTATAGATTTGACTCATTTTGTCCAAATAATAGATCTTTATTGCGGCTGCCACAGAGTTTAATCCAACCGCAACAGACGAGATGCTCGCCTTGAGTTCTGGATGTAGTCTTAGTGTAACGGGGTTACTACTTAGTGCGTGTGAGGCATATCTATAGATCTTTAATGCGTTCATAATTGTGTCTGAATCTGGGTCTTGTATTGACCTAATTTCTTCTGCATTCTCTCCAATTGGAAACAATGTATTTATTACTTGAAAGAAAGACACATTATCTTCTGGAGCATTATCATTCGGTGCTGGCCGGAAAAATTCTCCATGTCCTCCTGCTAAATGTGGAAACAAATTTTTAGATTTTGTTTCCATTAGATCTGTATTTTGCCCAGAAGAAAGCCTCAATCCAGTTTCCTTATCAAATTCGTCTACAGAAAAAAGATTAGGCAAATCTAAATTGCCCCTCTTTAAGACTAAGCTTTTATATGGATCTAATAAATCTTTGGCCAATATTTCAGACGAGCCACTTAGTTTTAACTCTTCATTTAGCTTCCTAGCCGCATAATCTAATCCGTGTGTTTTTATAATAAATTGTTGTGCGGAGTTAAGCAAGTCTACGTTAGGTGTTTCGCCCAAAAAGACCTGATGTCCAGCCCACTTCTCAGAGAAACATTCTAGTGTTAGAACTTTATTCATTAATACATAATCAATAAACGGAACATAATATCCACTAGCCGCGACATACGAGGCGTCAAATACGCCTTCTTCCGCCTCATCTTCGTTATCATTTTCGAGACTTTTGAATTTTACCGGTGACCTTTCAATCTTTGTTCTGCAATTGCTCCTTCGAACAACATTGAATGGCATTCCACGATAATGCTTGAATAATATTTCTATGTTTTCTTTAGCATTGGACCTTAAGTCCTCTGCTCCTTGCTCGGACAACCCCGAAGATACCTCTTTAAATTTATTATAAATTTTAATAATTTTTATTAAAATATTTGCAGCGTCTTTAGTTGGAGTTCTTTGCAGCAAGTCTGATAACTCTAACTTATAATTGTCAGAAAATACTTCTATTCTAGCTCCAACTATCGGTATTATCTCTCCTGCAATCTTGGCTGTCGTTGGAGCGTTTTCAATCGGAACCGGAACTCCGACATTGCTAAATGTATCGATTGAGAGATCACTTATTGGCGGAAAAAGAAGAGACTTTCCTTTTCTCCTAAACTGCGGCCCAATATTAAATCCAGAATCACTAGCAAAGTTTGTTAGCGTATTTCTAACGCTAACTTCGCCCGCAACATTAGATATTTCCGTATAGGGGTGATACATCATACTGACGTTATCGCTGCTTATCTTTATGTCCTTCTTTGGCAGGGCAAATGCCCTAAATCCATTTGACCGTATGCCTTCAGGAAGGCTTGCCGTAATTGCTTCAACAAAAATTCCGATTGATGAAAGATCTAATCTTGTAAGCACGCAAGTAAATCCGTCTGGCACAAGAGCCTCTTCCTCATTAGAGAATGACAAGTCAAAACTACGATAGTCATCTTTTGAATTAAATAACGCATATACTGGTTCCGAAAATGATTCTTTTTCGTCCTTTGGAACACAGGTATTCGCCCCAAAGCTTGGAATCATCATAGTTCTTATTGACTCTCCGGACCCCAAAGATCTTGGCTTGAAGTATTTTGAATACTTTGACTGATCATTCAGGTTTATATCAGTCTCCGGAGTCGTTATAAAAATATTTTTAAGAATACTTTTTGCCTTTGTTTTCTCGTCAGACTCCTCGTCCTCTTCGAGAGTGCCTTCTAGTTTCTGCTTTATATATTCCAAGGCAGGCTCTTTGTACAGCCTGCTATTGGCCGCCGTTTCCATTCCGTGCGGAATAGCGTCCAGGCCGGCAATGCAGCCTAAAATATTGCTAATATAATCATCCAAAGAGTCGTCATCCATGTCTGCTGTGTATCCGAAAAAATTAAAGTTACTATGTGCAGAGCATAGGTCTATTACCTTTTGAGGAGAAGACAAATCAATAGACTCATAATTTAGCTCTATTTCAAATCCTATATATGAATATTGATTATTATCTTTAATAAATTTATTGAAAATAATTGATAATTGATCTGCAATATAAAAAGAGATAGAAGCATATATGATTCGAGATAAATACATTTGGCCGGACATCCTGGCTATTATTTTAGACTTGGTTCCTCCGGGTCCAAAAACGTATTTACTAAGCTTCTTAACATCTTTCTCATTAATGTTGATAGCTTCAAAAATTTCGCTCCTAATATCATCAAAGTGAGATAAGAATTCACTTTGAATTTGTCCTTCATCATATAATGAGTTTCTTATTCTTCTTCTTTTTTTTATATCTATCTTCGGATCTAATTTTTTCAAAAGAATATCATAAGAATAATTTATAATATTTCTAAATAATGGATCAATAAACTCATCTTCTAAGAATGATAAAAATTTAGTATCAGTTTTCATTGTCTTATTGATAAATGACTTTTCATCATCTTTTATTTTATTAAAAATTTCAAGCATAACATCTGTTGTGGCAAGTTCATCATCCAGCTTGCCATCTTGATTTAGTTTATTTAATAAATTTTGAATCAATTCCTTTATAGACTCATAGATTTTATCCTCATACTTATCTAGGCTGAATACTTTCGTCCCAAGCAGAGATCCTCTTACATCTAAAGATGATGATAATCTTAGGAAATTAGAACAAGTTTTGAAAGACGAATTCAACAGTTCTGTTATTGTCTCTCCGCATATATCTTTATTCTTTCTTAAAACGGCCATATCTACATCTCTCAGCATATCGGGAACCTGCAGGGACTTCCTGTGTGTTCTGGAATCTCCGGCGTTTCTGACGTGCCCCTCGCCGCTGCTAGTCTCTATGCCCTGCTCTTTTCCTGACATCTCATATCTCGTTCTAAAAGTATCTGAACTCTCCTTTAGAGAGCTACTTACTATGGATTCATCAGTCTGGGGCGAGCCCCAAGCAAATGATTTACTCTTATATTGTGTTTCGGAAAAATAATACTTGCCTACTTCGCCTTCGTCTGTTACTGAAAACGACAACCTTCCCAGCTCATGGTCTTTGCTCTTGGCCCACGTATTATAATCATATCGATCTAATATAGTGTTCTCCGGAACTCTGCTAATCATATTTTTCTTCATTGCTATCTCTAGATTCTTTCTTCCGCTAGATCGCAACAACTTTCCGAGCTGCCTCACTTCGGCTCCAAGTTTTGGCACAAATCTACAATGTGTATTGCCAAAGTTAACAGAGTTATTTATAGTAAAGCTATGCCCGTGACGACAGGTCAGAACTACATCTCCAATTAGATTTGCCGCATCATCTTTTATGTTTTTAGATGCCATAGCCATAGATAAAATCTTAGCAAACTTTGTTAGCCTTCCGTCCTCCCCCGTAAAGAATGATTCTTTTATTGCCTCTGGGCTTCCTAAAACATAAGTTAAATCTATTGCCTCAACGCCATACGAAATTAATGCCTCAGTTAAATCTTTTTTATATTCTACATCAGCAGATACCAACAGCTTCTTCAGCTCCGGAAAATTAAAGGAAGAAAGACTCGTAGCGGCCCCACACGCCATATAGACGACCGTCCCCGGCTCTAGCTGGGCAACTCCTCCGGCTCCATCAGAAGGAAGAGACATCGCTGACAAGTCGCTATCTTCGGCAGTAGGCCCAGATAAAGGAGAGACTATATATCCATATTTTTTATACAAGGACTCTATATCATCCTTATCGGCTATATCAATAAGCGTCGGACACCTAAAGTAGGTATTAGAGTATTTCCATCCTCCAGACCTTCTAGAATTTAAAAGCCCTCTGACCTCCTCTGCGACGTCAGCTGTAAATGTTTCATTATTTATAGCTGATGATAAAGCCCTCTCTATCTTTCCGTCGTCAGTTAGAACCTGACTTCGACTAGAGTTAAAAGTACCACTCCTTAGAGCCTTAGGATCTATACTATCACCCTGACCCAATACGCTTAAGGAGGCAGATAAATCTACCGAATATCCGCAATTAAAATCTTGTGTCTTCCGTTGACCTTCGGTTTCTGGTGCGCCCTCGACTAGCTCCGGAGGTATCCCCGTTTGGTCCTTAAATGGACACTTAAATCTTTTCTTAATAACATCTGACTTCCCAAGATATTTTGCCTTTCCTTCCACGCGCCCATCCCGGCCTCGTAGTTCGCCCGCCTTTCTTAATACTTCGGCCCTCCTGAGAAGCCCCTCTGCATGTTTTGTTTTGTTTCCAGAATTTATAAGATCATCAATTTGTGACCATGTTTTCGGCCCAGTGTCGAATCTTTTGCCGTAAAACAAATCACCCCAATTCCTCATAGGCGCAGACCTCGGTGCCGTCGGAACTCCCCGGCTAGAGCTTAACTCAAACTTCTTCGGAGGAGAATGCAGATACTCTTCTCCGGTCTTTGAATTTACTGATAATTGATCAATTGAAATTTGTGACCCATCTTTTCTGAACAAAGAATATAAAGGCAGCTTAAAATCGGAATATTCTCGCAGGAATTCATTCCTATCTTTGCGAGAGGCGGAAGCCCCCTCATCTGTAGACTTTCCGGTTTCTCTTCTGTGCTTTCCTCCAAATCTCTGAACTATCTTTTTTCTATAAAGACCCTTTCCGCACATTGAGCAATTTGCGTATGTCCAAGAATACCGACTTTTGCCCTGAACAACATTTACAACATCTTGTCGTATTACTTCTTGACTTATATTTTTAGAAAGATATCTACATAAATTCTTATCTGTATTTTTTATATCAAAAAATGCGCCAATCTTTAATTTGATATTTGTAGCATAAGACGCGATAAAGAGATCGTCCATCTCGTCCGTCCAACCGCCAACCAGCACGTCCTGGGCCCTATCATCGTACTCTCTAAATTGAGGCTTATGGCGATAAGCCTGAGACAAAACATCAGGGAAGACTAATCGATATATCAAATCCTTTAGCAGGCCAAATGACTCAGAGTCTTGATTTTTAATATTGTTTACCAAATATATTGGGTGGTATTCAATTGGAAATTCCCTAAGTAAGTCCAAGTCTTTTAGCATCATATAAATTTCTTTATCACGATATTTTATTGACATAATAAATCTGTCAATATTATCCGCTATTGACTGTCTGCTCTTTTCAAATTTATGCAAGTTTGATTTAGTGTTAACTGCCGAAGTCGCCTCAGCAGCTGCTAGCTTTGAGCTAAAGTTACCAAGTACAACAGCTATTTCACTTAGCATCTCACTTATATATTCGGGTTTGTACTCAACCTCATCAGTTTCTTCGTCAAGCTCAAAACCCAAGCCCCTGTTTCCAAACCCCTTAAAGAAAGATGAGAATTCAAATATATCTTTTCCTGATGCCTCCAAGAGCTTGGAGAAAGACCTTGGGTCCTTATCTGATAAGTATGTTGCCTTATATTCCAAATTTAAACTTGCATATATACCAACGGTAGACCCTGTGTTAAGAGGCTTGACACTCGGCTTTCTAAGAACTTCTTTTGATTCTAATGCGAGCGAGTCAAGTGTTATGATGGCTCCCGGCACAAGATCATCCGGCTCCGGCTCCGGCTCCGGCTCCGGCTCCTCTATCTTTTCGGGCTGCCTACCGGGACTTACTTTCGGCTCAGCAACATCATCTGGCTCGTCACCGAGTGTTTTGTCAAATATGTCAATGGACTCTCTCTTTTCTGGCTTGACCTTTTCTCTCTTTTCTGGCTTGACCTTTTCTCTCAGCACTTCTAGGGAAGCTTTTATATCTAAGAAATCTGCTTCAACAAAAGTTTTTATTGAAATAAGTTTCAGAAGCTGAGATACAGGTCCGTCATGATCTGCGGAAAAAGAATAATCTTGATAATAAGCTTCGGCCTCAAGGTAAACCGCAGCAAGCTCTTCATTCAGGCCTCTCACTCCGCTTAAGTGAAGTGACTCCTCTATTCTTGTTATGACCGATGCTTTTGTAGTCTCGAAAACTTCATTAGATATTTCCGGCCAGCTCTGCGATCCGTCGCGGGCGGTGTGGCTATCTTCTGACATCTGCTCGGCCTGGAAAATAAGCGTCGGAAGTTCATTTACTGCTGTACTTAAATATTTATGATACTCCTCTAGCTTGTTTGCAAATGCTTGGAATCCACTATCGGCAGATCCATCATCATAAAAGACCTCTGGATATTTTCTTTTCAGCGTGTTTGTGACTGTACTAAAGTCTTGGCCATTACTCATATTATTTATTCCTTAGAAATTCCTGATATTTAATCTTTCTGTTATCAGAATTATCATGTATCGACTCTATATGAAATTTACTTTCATAATCATCTTTTATTTCTTTTATTAGTAACTTAATCCAAAAATGGGCCTGATTTATATGAGCTGTCTCAGATCTAGTTGCCGCAACTAATATCTTACTGTCTTTTTTATTTAATTTTATACTGCCATTATTATTGTTTACTGCCATGTAAATATTCTTATCTAAAAAATCCAAACTTCCAATAAGTGGCATGGAATCTAGCCCTAGGAGACTAAGAATTTCCCTATTTAAATAAAGATTATTCATTTTTTCTGGGAATTCCCAAATCGGAACAGTAGCTATTGCCTTGCTATATTCTTCTTTAACTTTTATATTATAAAAGCTTTTTGTCATAATGCTGTTCAAGCGGGTTCCGGATGAACTAAATAAATCTAAATATAGTAAATCCATTGTTTCATTTCCGACCCTAGGGATAGGAAGGACAATAGAAAATCCTCTTTTTATAAATTTCTTATTTATTCTAACCCCAGTCTTTGAGAAGAAATTTCTATCTTCACCCAAAACCCTATCGATGCTCAGGTTGCCATCAATAGAATCCGTGAGATTTACCAGAGGATAAATACATGGAACATAATCATTGTGCCCCATTGTTCCGTTTATGAGAAGCGGAACCTCTGTTATCCCAGAGTTATAATGTTTGAATATATTATTTATTCCAAAATCAAAAAGGCCATCAATTCTTGATTTTAACACTCGAATATCTTTATTTTCGCCATCTTTCAGCAGGCCTATCTCGGCCTCTATGCTTGAGAGTTCTTTGTGAATTACCCTCGCAAAGCAATAAATTAAGATTTGAATTCTTGCCCGCTCTTTTGAAATGAGGGCTCCTTCATTTTCTCTTATCGAATCTATGCCGGTAAGCTCAGCGCCATCAGCTCTATCCCCACCTAAAGATGACTCCTCAATTAGATTGACTTTTCTTATTTTATTTTCTAATAAATATTTATATAGATTTTTAAAAAAGTTTATTCTTTTATTTAAATTTAAAGTTGAAATTATAAAAGCTTCTGGAGCTTTGGAGTCTAGATTATTATTATATACTTTGTCAAAAAGCTCTCTATCTGTCTTAAACATTAAGACAGCCTTTCTGAATGCATCAATATCATCAATGCCAAGTGACTCAAACGGAAACTTTAGAAAGTCTCTCTCAATTGCAAGCAATCTATTTTTATAGGTCTTTTTGCTTCCTCTATCTAAGGTTATTATCTTATACTTAGATATAGATATCTCTTCTTCTAAAAACTCCAGTAATTCTTTTTTCATTTTAAAATTAGATTAGATCTTCTAATATATCATTTATAATCTTATTAGACTTTATCTTCTTGAGCCGCATACTTGCGGCCCACCCGGTGATGCCAACGTGCCTTGCTGCATCACCAATCGAAAATCCTTCCAAGCAAACCATCTTAAGTATAGTTTGAGTCTTTGGGTCAACCTGACCTCCAAGCCTCTCTATTGCCATGTTTAAGTGTACTTCATCATATGGAGACTTATTTGATGAAAACATTCCGTCTGTTGATGAGAGTGATGATTCAAAATCAAGATACTCTTCTCCGTCAGACTGGCTTCTCTTTGGCATTAAGCTAAAGAGAAGCTCCTCTCTTGAGCTTCTATAGACTGGTCCATATTTATTTCCACATTCTTTGCAGATGTTCTCCTTCCCCTTTTCCGAAAAGATTCCACCACATGAGCAAATACTTTTTATCTTCTCTTCTGATAGTCCATATGCATCATTCGATAATTTGTTTATACTTTTTAATTTTGATATTAATTTATTTTTTAAATGATTATGCAAAAAGGAACTCAGCTTTACCTTTTTATCTGGATCAAAAGCATTTATTCCTTCTATGATTATAACGGAAAGCTCTTGCTTAATGTCATCAAATCCATATCCGGACATATAAGTCCGAGAGGCCCACTTGCACAAAAGAGGATCTATCTTTTTTAGTACTTTGCCGTATCCCTCTTTTGTTTTTGTGTTAACGAAAATCTTCTCATCATACATCTCAACGAACTGCTCATATTCTTTTGCCATAGAGGTTCCTTACTTGTCCCATGCATCTTGGCATATTGACTGATAGTCACACCATCCGCATAATACTGTTGGCTTTTTAACCCAAGTCTCATCTGTATTGATTGACTCGGCCCTCTTTATGATTGTATCAACACAGTTGTCGAGATCATTATGAGTAAAGGTAAAATCCTTTGTTGTGCAACCATGCTTAAGCAGAACATAAGACCCATATACCTTCTTGACATCTTTAAATCTTCTATTTAGAGCCTCCGCATATACCAGAAGCTGGAATTGAGTTAGATACTTTTGATTTTTGCTTGTCTTATAATCGACAACCTTATAAATTCCTGGGCTTATACGATCAACTCGATCAATAAATCCACGAACCAAAGTGTTCTCATCTATGTTGAAAGCATAATCCAATTCGATTCCAATCACATCCGGAGTGCCCTCTTCTTTTAGTCTAAAAAGATAATCTTGAATCACCTTTCTGAGGGCAATCATTCCTGGCAGCTCTCCATTGGGCATCCACGTTGGCCCCTGTAATACGTTTATGTCAAACTCCTTCACACCCTCTATAAAACACTGCTTCATTAGGGTTGAATAGTCTTTCTCTTCGATCTTCTCCTTGAGAATCTTAAGGTGAAATAACTCCAAAATACGATGGGCACATGACCCGAATTCAGAAGATCCCCATACCCGCTTCTCAACATCAGGTTTTTCGATATACCTATAGTGGTATTGTTTTGGGCACTTTTTATAAGTGTCCATAGATGATACAGATAACTTTAACAAATTAAACTCCTAAGGACTAAAAGGCTCCACTGACAGATCTGTCTTGGATCCAGCGATATACAAAGTGGTTTCGACTACTAGCTCCATTTTTAGAAACTGTTCCCTCTACTCTTTGAACAGACCTTATCCATCTAGACTCTAGACTTTCCCAGTAATAAGATACGAAAAGCTGCTTAGCTTCGTCGTAGAAGCTGCGAACATAATTCCCGGTAACAAGGGGCTCAGACTCGCCCAATCTTTCGTCATAAAATTTGGACGTGGGGCCAAAGGTACTATACGTCCGGTTTACGATCTTGACAACTTGTTCGTCTAGCTTCGCCTGTGTCGAGCCATCAATGGTTATAAATTTGGCCCTTGGGTCGAATTCAACATTATCGTTTACTGTGGACACAGTAAATCGATCTGATACATCATTAGCCTTTGGAAAATTTACGAAAGGAACAGAGGTCTTTCCGTCCTCAATCCAAACACCATCAGTGGATACTTTTGACGCCTTAACATCTAGGCCTACAAAGGCTATCGCCGTTTCTTGGGAGGCATCACCCGACGAATCAAATGACAGGCTCTCCAGAACTATCCCGCTCGGGGGAAGTATGGATATCCCTTCATCACCGATTCTTCTTGGACCATTATAATCTTCGGAGTCAGTGCTGTATTTTTTAGTGGTCACGACAGAGGTATCTGTTGGGGATATGGCTATAGCCTTCAGAGTTAGTCCACGAGAGCTTGTTGGCATATAAACCTTGCCAACTGCGATCAGGGAATTTACACCTGGGGTTTCGCCGTCTAATGTGTAATAGACCGTTGATGGAACATCTGTAGAGAAAGTAATATAAGATGGAATGCCAGATATAAATTCCACTTCACTCTCGGCTATGGTTAAGCTTATCATAATTGCCTCCGCATATTGTATGATAAAATTAGCATGTTACCTTGTGGCGAATTTGATAGTACTATCTCCGCCAACTTTAGTTACGTCAACAACGTTATCAAACTTTTCTTTTAATGATTCATCATGGGTAATTACCAGAATCTTATACTTATCCTCTAGCGCTTTTATCACATTTACGAAAAGAGTCTCAACTCCATAGCGATCTAGCGGAGAGTTTACTTCATCCAACAAGAGGAACTCTAGCGAGGAGCCTCCGTATCGACTGGACATATCGCTTAACCCAATCCTGAGAGCCAAGGAAATTCTAAATTTCTCACCACCACTTAGTGACTTAAAGTTTTGTAGATATCCATCCTTTTGGACCTTAAGATCTAACGTTTCTATTGTCGAAACTCCATCCGATCCTAATCGCTGTGTTTCGAGCACGATAGCTACTGGCTCATTACATATTGAGGCCAGAATTACATTTGATGTCTTTTCCAAGTCTTCTATGATTGTATCTAGCAGAACTGCTTGAATTCCGTTCTTTCCGAACATTCGTCCAAGCTTTTCAAAGACGGCTATTTTCTTCAGTTTCGCGGAAATATTCTTTTTGTCTTCTGATATCTTCTCAAAAGACTTTGCCAGATTACTTTCTCTTTCGAGAAGCCGCCCGATATTTATATCCTCTTTGGTTATCTTTTCTGTAAGATCTTCTTTTTCTGCCTTCAGTGCCTTGATATGCTTTCGGAGCGTTTGAAAATCCTCATTCTTTATAGACTCAAGAAGGGTCTTGTTAGTCTTCAATCGACCTAAGGCTTTATCCCTAAGGCTCACTAGGTCGGCCAATTCAACATTATGCTTAACAATGTTATCGTTCACTATTGTTAACTTATAATTCTCAGACTCAAGCCGATCCGTTGCCTTCGTGATCTCCTTGTTGTCTGCTTGGGTCTTCAGAAGACGATTCAGTTCTTTGTCTATTTTTACGATTTCTTCGGCAGCAATACCTCGTTTCTTTAAATATTCATCCTTCTTAGAGGTAATATCAGACTTTAGCGAATCATAAAGCTCCTGTCCAATTTCCTGCCGGCAAACGTAACAATGATCGTGAGATATATTAATATCATTAAGATTTTTAATCAGCTCATCTGATGAACTTTTTTCAACCTTATTAGACGATAGCTCAGCTTTTAAATCGCTAAGCTTATCTTCGCTAACTTCTACTATATTCTTACCACTTAAATAATTATTTAGCTTTTCAACTGTGCCCGAAAGCGGAACCTTCTCCAGCTCCAAGCCCTTAATCTTTTCGGTATATGCCTTAATCTGTTTGGAAAGGCCAGCCTCTTTAGCCTTTAGTGTGGCTATCTCCTCTGTAGCTTTATCATAAGTATCCGTATCAAGGGATCGCTTTAAAGCTAAATACTTCTCCTCTAAAGAGGAAACATCGCTAATGCATGAGCCCTTTCGCTTGGTTAATGCTTCTGATTTTAATTTGGATTCAGCAATTTCAAGCCTAACACCCTCAAGGCCCTTGTGGGTTTCGTCATACTCTTCAACTGATTTCTTAAGAACCTTGCACTCAAGAGTAATTTCCTTGGCCTTTTTTCTGGCCTCCTTTTCGTATTTATCCCACCTTGATATATCAACTATTGATTTTAAAATCTCTTTCTTCTTCGAAGCTTCCACTTCTGCAAACTCAGAAATATCATTTTGTCGGAAGTAGATAGAGTTTACAAAAGTCTTATGATCAAGCTTAATGATTTCTTCGATCTTCTTGTTCGTGCTACCAGATGTAGAACAGGAAATATCTATCCAGTCCCCGGCTTTATCTAAATAGCTCAACTCAACAACAGAGCTTGATGTAATCCGATTTCTAGTTCTGTTTACTCGATATACTTTATCCTCATGTTTGAATTCGATAACTACAGCACAGGAGGCTTCGCCCCACCGAATTATATCGTCCATCATCATGGATCTAGATTTATTAAACAAGCCCCACAGAATAGCTTCAAAGACCACAGACTTTCCTGATCCATTACTCTTCGTGTAATCTCCTTCTGTGTTTCCAATCAGGAGGGCTGAGTCAAATTTTGAAAAATCAATCTCGCTCTCCTTGTGGGAGAAAAAGTTTTTTATTTTTAAATTAATTGGAATCATATGCCTCCCATAATTGTTTTGGCTTCTTTCAACAAAATCTTTTTATATTCTTTGTCAATATCTTGTGATCCAGAAAACGCCTTAAACATAGAGTAATCATCTTTATATTTGGTAATTTCGATATCTCGAATGATTCGTTTCGCAGCTACTTCGACAATAACCTTTGAGACAAAGAACGCTCCATTATCATAAAGCTTTGTCTGTATGCTCTTCTTATCTACAGCCGGCAACACTTGCTCGTCTATGGCGACTCGAAACCTTACCACTTTCCCATTAATATCGAAAGCTCCAATCGCATCATCTAAGTTCTTTATAATCTGTGAAAAATCAGATCCAGTTAAATCATGAGACATATCCAGCAATCCTCTTACTGGTATTTTTCGGAACTTGGCACGCTTCCTGCTTATATCATAATCTACAAAGTACTTATCAACATTGGCATCCCCAAAGTTTGACTTTTCCATTGAGCCAGTATATATGCAAACTGGAGAGCTTGTTCTTACGATTCGATGCTGATGAACATGGCCCATCATAGCTACATCACACCCCGTGAAGGCTAGCGGGTCAGCCATAACCTCTGCGCCGCCGTAGGCGTTGTAGCTTCCTTCGTAAAAGAAATTGTGCCCAACTGCAACTATCGGGATATTTGGCTCGCAAGTTTTAACTAAAGACTGAACCTCAAGGTCATACTCCTTAGATTGTTCTAGGGTATTTTTGCCCTTGTACATGCGCTTATCTCGATAAGGAAGCAGAAGTAGATTTACTTTTTCATCATCTTTGTTTGACACCTGTATAACATCTTGATTTAAAATCATTCTAACATTAGGATATTCACAAGCCCCCAAAGATGAAATTGAGCTGATAAAGTTTTCTCCACTTCGTTTATAATCATGGTTGCCCATCAAAATAAATGACGCAATATTTGCATTTGATAGCCGCTTAAGCGCTCGATCTATAATTCCCATATGCTCAGGCTCGGGATCTCGAAACTCAAAAACATCACCAGTTTGAATGAAAATGTCAGCCTTTGTGTCGATTACGTAATCAATTACGTAATTTAAACTCGCTTCGTAATCATCAACCCTTGTGTTGCCGCCAGTTCCGTTTGGCCTCCCTAGCCCAAACACAGCGCCCATGTGAACATCTCCACACACTATTACTCTCATACGCCTGGATACCTCCGCTTTAAAAGCTGCTTTAATTTTTTCTGTACCTCTCTAGCGCCAATAACATCTTTACGATCTAGTAGGGTCAACTTTAAATCCATTTTTTTAATCAAAAGACCAATCCACTCTAGATCATCTTGATGATTTGTCTGCGTTTTTCTAATTTCAGTAGAGATTTCCAGCAAGACCGAGAAATTGTTTTGCTTATTTTCTGCGGCGCAAACCTTAACTTTGGATGGATCAACTACCTTTGACAGGTCTTCCAAGGCCTCCGAAAAGCTTTTCTCTGTGCAAAGCATATAAAAATCTATAACGTTATTTGAGGCCCCACATCCAAAACAATAAAAATTATTATTGATATTATCAATATATAGCGAACCAGTTCTCTCTAATCCAGACTTATGATCTACGGCAGGACACTTACACTTATGCGTAAAGTTGCCGCTGTTAGTCTCGATCATAGAGACTCCCTGACTACTTGCTATATCAGAAATCCTCAGAGAAGATAATATCTCTTTTTTAGAAAAACGTCTCAAAACAAAATCCTCTTCCAGAGTGGGCGTATCTTCTTTTTAACACCCAAGTTATCTAGCTCTGTATCAATGTTAACAATGTTTGGGGCCCTAAATAATTTAGGCTCTGATAATGTTCCGTCCAAATATAGCCCAGTTCCAATATCAGATATCTTTTCTGCCCCACCGGTGTCCAATATAACCCTGCTATCTACTGCAGATGCAACTTTTAGAGCAATTCTTGCTGGAAAGTTTGCCTTCATTAAGCCGGATATAACGGTTGCTGACGGCCTCTGGGTCGCCAGAATTATAGATATACCTGCGGCACGGCCCTTCTGAGCCAACAAACATAGCTTCTTTTGTATCAACTTATCTTGCAAGGTTAGATCTGCCCACTCATCAATAACTAAGACAATTGGCTCCATAAATGTTTTTCGCTTTGCTTTCGCGTTATATTCCTTTGCACTTCTTGTTTTTGATCGCTGCAAGAAAACAAAACGCTCTTCCATTATTTTGGTGATATCTTCTATTATATCTGTAGCCCCTTCTACTGAATGCACAATTCTCCTTACAGAGGAGACTCCCTTGTAGCAAGAGAACTCGACCATCTTTGGATCTATAAGGTAGATGATTGAGTCGCCACCAATTAGTGACAATATAAAGTTATGCAATAGCACGCTCTTCCCTGAGCCAGTAGTTCCCCCTATTAGAATGTTTGGCATCTTATTAAGATCTAAACTTATAGTGTTTCCGTGTGCGTCAACGCCGAGGGCCACAGGAACATAGTGCTCCCTATTTAAGGTCTGATACGTTTCTGCAAAGGATGGCGATGGAATCTGCCGAGTCTGTATATGAAGTCTATACACTCCGCTGTTCATTGCCGTAAAGCCAGTCGGATAAGAGTAAGCTCTGAGGGCAGTGCCCAAGTCCCTTAGAGAGCGATCTATCTTTAGAGCCCTCTCCCCCTGCTTTAATGATATATCATATATATCGAAATATTCTTTTTCCTCTAAAAAAACGGAGTCAACCTTTATTTTAAACGCAGTAAGCAGGCTCTTTAAATTATCTTCTTTTGTTTTCTCGAAAATTTGGACCCGGTTCTCTTCCGACATTAATACTCTTAACCTCCTCTAGAATGTCCTGCAGCGCCGCACGATATCCTATACGTGCAATATAGGCACCGTCCTTTGTGGGGTCCAGAGAAAATTTGCTAGCCTCATCTTTCAGGAGTCTAATAATTTCATTATTCTTTGATATCTTTTCAAGAATTAATGAGATTAATTTTTCCTTAGCTATCATTTCGCTCCCTGATTTTTCTTTACCCTATCAATTTCCCTCTTAAGCTCTCTTATCTCTAAGGCTAACTTAATATTATCATCTCTTAATTTTAGTGACGATCTTAGCGATAGAACTATAAGGCCAAAGATTCCCTCTCCTGGGTTTGCCTCATCTAGTGAATCTGCTGCCACCAATAACCTATTCAAGGTAGATACAACATTTTTATGATATCCAGGTGTTTGATTATCAGGATGTGTCTTATCTGAAAGAAGCTTTTTGTAATCATTGAAGGCTGCCTCTGTATCGTTTCGTGCCTTCTCTTTTTTTGAATCTAAATATCGATTATTTGTAGGAACCCTTACATCAGACATTGAAGCCCTCCTTTGATATCAGCATTATATATATGCCACATCTTTTATGCATTCTTAGAAAAGCCTGTATTTCATGCAGTCCTTCTTCGCTTATAATACCGAATTGTCTGTATAAAAAATTTATTATATTAACACACTTGTTATGATCATTGCACGGAGCATCAAACAGATTACATGCATGCCCCAAAAAGTGGGAAGCCTTTTCTCTGGTTTCTTTTTTAACTTTTGATAGATCTACGATTGGGTTAACTATAGAATTGCAGCAAATAAATCCAGACTCTTCGACATGGCCGTTACAGCCAAATAAGATCAAAACATCCATTAATTTCCTATAGCCTTACGACTTATGCGGCAGAATCAAAACAATATAGCTAGGATTAATTGGCCGTTATGTCCAAACCCACAATGATTACCAAGTCCATTCAATCTGACAGTATATAAGGTGTACGTCATCTTCATATTCATCTTCTTCGTGCTCGCCAATCCTTCCAATGCGAATATGAATATATCCAGTGTTACTAGTTGCTAGCGCAACACTAGCGTGAGTAGCTATTCCGACCTTAAGATTCCCTACTATTAGCGTTTGGACGTTGTCTGCAGCCCAAGTAAACGAAAAGGGATCGCCCTGAACTTGAACATCAATTCCGCCGCTATCGCTATAAGACATTCCTGTAGCTATTTCCCCGTCGGGCTGGGAGCCCTCCCCTACCCACGCCGTAGTTACTACAAAGCTAGCCGGATTAGCTCCGGATGCATTTTTCGGAACAGCAACAGGGAAAGACGCATAATAGGAACCGGAAGCAGGATAATTTTTCGAAAGGGCACAAACATCGCCAGCTGCAGTTCCAGTGCCTGAGTATATTTTGTCATCTGACGGATTAGCCCCGTGAGAACATAAATTGTGTGGCATAACCTGTGTCGCCGTTGTTGTCGGAACTCCAGATGGAGCACCTGCCGCTATCTTCACCGTGTCGGTCCCGGCAGTCGCTGTTAAAGTAATTCCTGCACCAGCAGTTAAGTTGAGGGTATCTGTTGCACTATCCGCCTCAACGGGGCCTCCAGCGGCGGTTCCTCCGTCAGCGGCAACAGTTACTGTGGAAAATAAATTTTGTTCAGCGGGAGCCTGCGAAACAAACTCGCTTACTCCGTCATAAACCAGAACGTCACCAGAGCTCGGAGCAAGCGGGCTCGCAACTGTAACACCCTGAATCTTTCGAGCATCCCACCAAGCAGCGTCATTAAGCGCTGTAATCCCTGCGGCGGTCTTGGCCAAAACTATATCGCCAGATACATCAATTTCAAGAGAGAACTCAGATCCAGTTAATTCAATTCCTTGTCCATCAGCAGTATAAGCACCAATTGCAGCATCTGTATAGAAGTCTCCGTTAGCATCTATACCGAGCGGAGTTCCTCCAGATCCAGATGGAATTCCGGTAATTCTGATTGGCGGATTAACTGCGTCTACAATGTGCAAAGCCCTAACTGGAGTTACTGTTCCTATGCCTACTCGGCTAGTATCATAGTCGTAAACAAATCCGTTGTCGCCGCCGAACGCACCAGCATCATTAAACTGAACGTTCTTATCTGATCCACCAGCAGAGGAAGATAGGTCTAAGTAGTATTTCTTTTCACCGCTAACCGGGTTTTCTATGTATTCCGGTATGGCGAGATTAACCAATGGATCTCCAGATAGAAGCGCAGCAGCCCTTCTTGACGCCGGGGATCCATATACAAGATCAGAATAGCTTTGGATATTGACATGCTGAACTGCCGGAATTGTCCCGTTGTATCCTCCGAGGTTTGCGTGAGCCAACTGGCCTCGCACATGGCCTCCATCTGTTAAAAGGACTTTAGAGGAGCGTCCGTTCGCGTGCGTGCCATCGTGTACGTGTCCAGCGACAAGTGGGTGAAACGCATCAACGACTGTATTATATCCGTATTCTCCGCCGTACAAACGGTTCATTACATCCGCCGTGACAATTGTCACGGCGGATGTATATCTAGTTAATTGAGTGTCGGTATCGTTGGCCATTTAAGATAGGCTCCCATAAATATTCGCCATTTTATTTGATATTCTTAAAATGCTTTTTAATTTTATCACTAACCTTAAACTTCACTGATTGATAAGTGTCCAACACCATTTCTTCTTGAGTTTTTGGGTTTCTAACTGGCCGCGCGGCGTGAGTATATAGGTAGTACTTTCCGAATCCAACAACTGATACTTCTCCGTCTTCCTCTAGGCCCTCTAAGATCGAGGCGATTGTTGCATCCAACACTTGGTATGCCTCCTTCTGAGAGAGTAGAGTCTTCGAAGCAATTCTTTTTGCCAATTCTTTCTTGTTTATCATAAGTTCAACTTGTCCTCACGCACGCATGAACACGTGTGTTATATCTATAAGGCTATAATTATTAATAGTAAATCAAAGTATATCGTTATCAAATTTCCCATAAAATTTTCTGGACTTATCTAGGTCTGCGTCCAATTCTTTTGGCTTCTGTGCATAATAATTATAAACATCAATTAAATCATTTTCATCCATGCTCTTGGTATCAATACCATAATTTTGATATATTTCATTTACCTTCTCTTCAAATTTCGTCAACCCTCCGTCTCTATATAACATAATTCAAAAGTCCATTATTTTTTATCTGCTTTTTTGATAATTTGCCTACAGATTTTCAGCATATCATTTACCGGCATTTTAAGCTTAAATGAGTTTATGCAATATGCACACCAAACAACATTCCCATCTATATATCCTTTCTCTGGATCAATACAGTCTAATGACATTTTCAGTGGATCATGTACATGATTCCCATTAACTTTCACTATATTAAGCTCTATATCAGAGTAGAAGCATCGTCCGTCTTGCTTGACGAACAGATCTTCTATATACTCTCTTGTAATGGTGAATGGCAGCTGCCTTTTGGAGGCTCGCTTTCTTGCACTTCTTAGTGAGGATCCGAACATTACGCCGGGATACTCTATACATTTTTCTCTCCACTTCAAAATGCCCCCTTATTCCTCTCCCAATGGCTTGTTAAACACATTGACCATGACATGAAGGCCCTTTTTCGCCGCAGTAGCTTTAATCACAGTTCTTAACGCTGCAGCAATTCTTCCCTGCTTTCCAATGACCTTCCCAACATCATCCCTTCCAATTCTAACTTCCAGAAGGAAGCCTTTATCGGATTCGGTCTGAGTTACTTGAACCGAGGTTTCGTCATCAACAATATTTCTGACCATTTCGGTCAACAAAGACTTAATCTCTAACATTTCAAAGCTCCTTTATGCTTATAATTCTTGATGCTACTTCTTCTTTCCTAGGAACAGTAAGCTCCAAAAGGCCATCCTTCATTGATGCCGTCGTCTTTTGAACATCAAATGAAGGGTTTATATAAAATCTACTCTTAAAGTTTCTTCTGGCTATGCCGCGAACTATCATGCCCTTTTGAACAATAATATTCGGAGTTTTAGCCGGATACTCTTCGATATCGACACCACTTTCCACCTTTGTCGCCAGAACCTCGATAACAGAAGCAGCATTGCCGAGCTCAGTTCGAATATTTTCTGCCGGCCCAATTGAAGTCAGCTTTGTTCCAGATCCAGTTATACAAATCTCACTGCCCCCGACTTCAAGTGTGACATCTTTTGGAGAATATCCCGCAAGAGCAAACGCCATATGAAAGCCGCTATCATCACACCACTGATCACACCTTGGAAATTTTCCAGAAGAAGAAACTTTCTTATTCGAAGAAACCTCTCTGAAAAACTCATCATCTGTCCATAGCATTTCCAAAATTCTAGCCGGAATAGAAACCCTGCTAATTACATCCTTTACATCTTTCATATCAATTTATTCCTCGTCTTCAATAGGGATATCAAGATTTGCAGCAATTGAGTTAGCTGCGTCAACAATATTATGAATGGACCAGCTTGTGACGCTTGCAATTGATGCTCCAATGATTGGATTGATATCAAAATACAAGGACAAAAGTGCACCGACCCAAACTCCAGTACACATGGAGCAGTTTATGAGCTTTTCTAGCCATAGACTTTTGGATAAAAGCCTTCTAACTGGAGCCATAAGATCTGATGCAACTATTATTATAGTTATTCCAGCGGAACTTAGACAAAATATTAACAAATCAGTTAAATGCATTCTTCTTCCATTTAGATATAGTTTACTTTATTTATATTTAAATATCAATATTTTTTAAGTTAGTCTATGCCGAATTGAGGCGGGGTGCAGGAACCCTGTGAACCTTTTGCCCGAGAAGCGAGCCGCTCGTTTCGCTGCTCGCCTCAATTATATTTTAGGCAGGATATTTGAAGCGGCAAGTCAACCTTTGGATTCGCCCTCATATAAGGCTATTTGTCGATCCAGATACCACTTTGCTTTTCTCAAATCTTCTAATACATTTTCATGCTTCTTCCCGGCTCTAGAGATATACTTAACAGTGTTGCCTAGATTAAATCCAAGCTCCCACGCTTCGATAACATTGATTGCCTCATAAGTAGACGAGCCGTCCGACAATCTTTCCCCGCACTGATAGTGGCTCGGATGATCAACTTTGCTCATCTGTCGAAGTCTCCATTGACAGGCCATTCCTCTGTGCAAAACCCAACATCATCCCCATCTGACTCATTCTCATAAATGAATTCTTCTGCAGCTTCCTCCGTAGAAAACACGGCAACAATTCTGTTCTCATTTGCATATGATTCTTCTGTAACTATATAAATTGTCATTTTTCCCCTATAGTGGATCTAAATATGGTTGGGATCTCAGAGTAAAGGCCGGAACATCAGTCTCGGAAATTATCATATCAATCTCTAGGCCGCGAAACTCTTCTTGCTCAAGAAGCATATCCTCTAAGCTTCCCTGCTTAAGCGGATATGCTGCATGAATTTCAATTACACCAATCTTCCCGTCGTTATTAGTATCAGTTGTTACTACATAATAAGTCATATAACTGGTAAACTTTTTCTTTTTTGGCATTTAAATAACCTCCTTGTCTGCGTCTTCGATAATATGTTCACTTGATATATTATTTGTCAACCTAGAAGAACTCTGAACTTTGTCACCACCAATGTTCCACAAAGATACTATGCCATGAACATCGCACAAGGTGACCTCTGGCGTATTATCCTGCTTTCTATCTCCGCCATTAGCGAAGTAGTTTGGATTTATATCTACCAAGGCGGTACACACTGTTCCGTCCGAATCATCAACAGAGCACACAGAATGGACTCTCGCTATAGACTCTAGGATTTCACGTCGTTCCTCATATGGCATAAAGACATAACCCTTCTTTCTCATTAGCCATTCATCGGAGTTTAAGATTACAATTACATTCCCATACTCTGATGCGTCCTGTATCATTCTTACATGCCCAACATGAATTGGGTCAAATCCGCCTGATACGCAAACGGTGGTATACGGAGTTGGAACTGGTTTCGGATTATTCATATTATCTTTCTCCTTAATAAGTTTTGATTTATCTATACATCTTTGACAGACAACTACTCCCGCAATTGTTGGCGAGTTTGCTACTTCAAAATTATTTGATTGATTTCCACAGGCATCACAGATTGCAGATTCATCCTCTAGCTCCCATGACTGGTAATCTGCCGCACAACCTACTGAGCAAAAAGCATTATATCCAACATCATATGTTGTATAGGCCTTATTGCACTCTCTGCATTTAGAGATTATTTTCGCCATTACTTACCTGCTCAGAATGTGTGTTGAGCTTTCATGCTGCCCTGCGCCGGTCTGCCTGACAAACCTTGCCTTCTCATGTAGCTCACCGATTGTTCTTGCCCCCGAGTATGAAAGCCCACCCCGAATGCCCCTCTCTAAATCACTCAGTATATCCGCTACAGGGCCTTTGTACGGAACAGTGGTAGCGATACCCTCTAGTGACGCCTGACGGCCTCTCCAATCCATCTGAGCGTCCTTAGACGCCATTCCTCTGTAGGACTTAAACTTGCCCTCTCTTGTTATCAGGATATCTCCCGGTGTCTCATCTGTGCCTGATAGAAGAGAGCCGAGTATAACAAAGCTTGCTCCGGCAGCAAGAGCCTTCACTATATCTCCTGAGTTCTTTATTCCACCATCAGCAATGATTGGCGCGGAACGAACTCTGGAACATGCGAAGATTGTATCTAAGGTTGATACTCCATGCCCTGTTTGAATTCTTGTACTACAAATGCTGTTATGAACAACTATTCCATTAACATTATAAGAGTGATTATCTTCAACCGTCAAGTCGTGTACTTGGCCGACATAATGCTTTCTCTCTATAGAGGTAATCTCTTTTAATTTAAACTTCATCTTTAACTCCATTTTTTATTATCTTTTTAATTCTCTTAATCTCAGAAGAAAAATCAACAAATCTATCTTCATCTTCTTCTATTCGGATGAGAAGATAATCATTCTCTTTCGCTAACCTTGTTTTTATCGGATCATTTTTATTAATTAAAATTTTATGAAAATAATATCCGTCATACTCTATGAGAATGTTATCAAATAAGAGCCCATCATAAAAATATCCGAACCTTTTTGGTTGATGCTCTACATTTTTCGAGCCAAACTCTTTTCTCAAAAGGCGAATTAATAACTTTTCCGGATATGACCCACCGCCTCCGAGCTGTTTGCGGCTAGTTACATCTCTTATTTCTTCTTTAGAAACAATTCCCGTCGCAACCAATAAGCTCTGAAATGTTCTGCTATCAACTCCACTCTTATCTGATAAGACTGTAAGATTCATTTCTGTAGATTTATATTCTTCCCACAACCCTCTTAAACTAAACTCTGTCATGCCGGCCCTAGTTAGCCTTTTCTTCAAAATAAGGCACTTATTTTGCTCTCGAAAAATCCTGTTACTCTCTCTTATCCTAGTTTTTGTATCTTCACTATGTGCTTTTCCGTAAAATGGATTTCCAGATCCGCTCATCGTCTTAAAGTAACACTCTTGACTGCAATACTTTCTATTTCCAGTGTGTCGAGGAATGTAATTCTCGTTACACTCTTCGCATATTTTTCTTTACGCATTGGTGGTGAACCTCCTTGCGTAAGGTTTGGATGTTAGCAGATTATTCCAGCTCTATTAACAGGTGAATTTTTTTATCCAAATCTTCTGCAGCTACCCAATGTGCGAATTCGTGTATATTGTCTTCTGTTACGAATTCTTTGTCAGTCTTTTTTATTACATAGAACTCATGATTAAGTGTGCATTCTATATTATTTATAGAGCAAATCTCATCATCTTTTTCGAAGACCATTGTGTTTGTAACAACTTTTGGCTCACCAGTGTGAGAATATACTAAGTCTCCTACTTTGATATCCTGTATCACCCTCTGTCCAAACACAGTGTTAACGACCGTATTTGGCACGAAGCAGCCGCCGCCTATTCCGGCCCTAACACTATCGGCTCCCCAATCTACCAAATCTTCATAGCCTTTTCTTGTCGCTATATTCCCGGCAATGATATGTATATTTTTACCAAACTCTTTTCTAAGGCCGGATAAAGTCTCCTTCATTAAGATGTGATGCCCGTGTGCTATGTCGATACAAATAATGCTAATACCGGCGTCAAGTAGCGCGCGTGTGCGCGCAAGACCGTCTTCTCCGGTTCCAATTGCTGCGCCCATATATCTGCGGTCAGCACCAAGCTTGACAGCTTTACTCACAACATCAACTTGCTCTTTTATGCTGTTATACCTATGTATAATAGATAGGCTTTTCGCCTTAGACATAGCAGCGGCCATAGCCTCTTCCGTAATCGTATCCATTGGGCTAGATATAATCGGAGTATGAAACTTTATACGATCCATATTGCGCCACATGCAAGATGCTATTGACACCTCTTTTCTGCTGCGAATATCGGAATACTGCGGCACAACCAATAAATCATTATAAGATAAGCTTTCTTTTATATTCATATTTATCCTTATTATTTCAAATCCAGTCTGTCAAATTAACTATCTCATACCAATCATAATGGCACCCGCGAATTTCCCACGCTCCAAGCCAGTGATCTAATGACGTCTTAGGAGTGACCTCAGAGGCGGCTTCTTCTTCTGTTTTGAACGGCCTCTGGATAATAATTATCTCCTGCTATTAAAAGAAACTTTTTCATTACTTTGTAACTCCAAAATGTTCTTTATAAATATTTATAATGAACTCCTCTATCTTCTCTCTATTAGATTCCTCGGGAAGAGAGCTATTTTCAACAGCCTTCTCTAGTAACTCCAGCCTATTATCAATTTCATTAGAAACTTCTTTAACTGGAATATCTCCCTTGCGAACCTCTAATAAAAAACTTCTATCCAAAAGAGGCATGGTTATATTTCCCGTCCTCATTAACTCAATCGCTTCGCCAGCGACTCTTAGTGCGTGCATCATAGCCTTATAGTCTGCTCCATCTGCATCGGCAGCGGCCCTAGCTCGCCTCCCATATTTATTCTTAGCCGGATATAAGACATTGTCAAGAGAATAGCCTATCCTTGTTGTCATAGGGAGATATCTCCCGCAAACCGTAAGGGCTAGAATCTTTTTACCATCACCTGTGCCAACTTCAATTTCTCGCAACTCTATATGCTCTCTTGAACATAGAGATCCCAAAGCATCTATGTGAAGCTCCAATCTATCTTCCAGTGGAAGCCTCTCAAACAGATCTATAGCAGCCTCTACATCATTTAGCCTATCTCCCTTAACAGAATATCTCGATGCTTGGCTGCGACAATATCCTACCATAGCTTTGATCTTCCTATTTAACAGATGTGGCTTAAGCTCGATAACTCTATCCCAAATAGGAGAGCTTTCAATCCAGAATTCTTCCGGAGTAAACAGCATATCTATTGCGTTGGTTTGACCTTGCATACAAAGATCTAGAAATCTTCCTAATTCAATTGATTCCATATCAATATCTTCTGATGTATTTTTTCCGGCAGAGCTAGACGATGCGGTGATTCTCTTTCCTTTGAACAAAGCCATGTCATCAAAGCTGGACAAAAATACCTGCTTGTAATCTGTATCTGAGGTAGGCAGGTTTGCGCCATAAACTCTGCTTCCAAAAAGCATTTTTACGATTATCTTCATTCTATGCTCCTGCAAATCCTATCTCATTACAAAACTTCATCTATAACACCAAGAGATAAAGCTTCCTCTGCGGTCATAAACCAATCAATCTTATTCTTTAAGATCTTTTTGAGCTTCTTTTTTGTAATGCTTGTTTTCTCTAAAGTGATATCCTCAATCTTTTGTTGAAGCCTTCTGGTTTCTACAATCTTCTCTTCTAAGTCTTGTATTTTTCCCCAGAATCCGGTTGATACCTGATGATACAGTGGAGTTGAGTGGGCGTATCCGAATCTCTTATGTCCAGAGATAAGAATCATAAAGCCACAAGACATTGCCGCACCAGTTACGATTGTGTGAATGGGAGTCTTGCTGCTCTCCATAATGCCAAGCAATCCCAAGCACTGGTAAACTGCCCCACCGTAAGAATCAATATACATCTTAATAGGATTTGGAACATACTCTATGTTATATATTCCATACATCTTTTTTAGAAAGGCATCATGTTCGTTTATCAAAACAATGCTCTTAGTCAAATCATTCATGGACTTTTGATCAACCTGACTCGGAAGATAAAGATTCCTCTCTTTGGGGGCCGGAAGTGTCGCTGAGTCCATTTTATTTTTCCTCCTTACTTCCGTAAACATCATCTAGCCACTCTTGGATAGTTGCGCCAGCTTCATACTCCCGAATGCCCTCTTCGTTTTTACGCCTTATATCAATTCTTACAAAGTCGCAGTCCTTGCACGCGTCTGCGAGTGAGTCTGGCATATGAAACCACTCAACCGTTTTGTTGCAGCGGTTACAATGATCGCCCAATACTATTTGTCCGTCAAATTCATGCGGCATTTTTATAAATCTCCATAGAAGTTTCCTTCGCTTCTGCTAGACTGCGACAGTAGCCTCTTGCAACACAGACTGGCGGGATATCGCCAAACCCAAGGTCTAGCTCATACCTCATTATAACCCAACTATATTTCTCGGAACTATCTTTTGTTATCTCTACGCTGGAGAATCCATCACCAGCAGACCAGACCGTTCTCTTATTCCACTTCATTTTAAATAATCCCATCTGGAAGCATACCAGCCTCTTTCATTGCTTTGATCGTTAGTGGAAAACTCCCTTCGGCAGCAACTAGCGTTAGCATTTTTTCAGCTATAGTTCTAATTTCTACCTGAGAGTGCTCGCTGTTTCTTAGTTTCTGAAAGTGAGCGAATGATCTCCAGTTAAACATAACATCGCATGTAATTTGGATTCCATATGGAAGATAGAATCTGGCGCTCTCTTTCGCCCTCTTTCTTGAAACTCCAGACTTTTCTAATCGTTCAATACAAGAATGATACCTCAAGAAAGACGCCTCTATATGAGCTCTGAGCGCACACTGCTGTGCTACAGGCCAATCATTTGGAATGTAATAGTCATCAGAAACAAATTCCCGATAACGTGCCGATTGACCATTCAAGCTCACACCTACTCTGTGTTTTAGAAGGTGAATGTGTGACGCAATGTCAGATTTTACCAAAAAGTGCAGGCTTGATTTCTCGAACGGACTATGGTGGCCTTCTTTCGCCAGCATAGACAGGAGATTTCCAATCCGGCCCCTCTTCTTATCTGTCAACTCACGACTTGTGCTTGTCCAAGCAGACAAGGCGTGTAGTTCGTCCGCTCCATATACTCCGATAAGCTTTACGCTGTTTTCGTAATTCACAATAAAACTCCCTTCGCCCTGATGCTTCGGGCAAAATCTTCACATCTGCTTATTCTAAATATTTGATCAAGCAACCACCCACTTAATCTTGCCTTTCGGCCCACCCGCTACAAGCGGGGTAACTTCATTTTGCAATCTTCAAAGAGGAAGAGTATCTCCATACTCTGGCACTCTTCCGAATCTCCAAGTTGATTTCCTTATTGTTCTGTATCCATTTCCATCATTCACAAACTCTAATGCTTCCTCTTCCATTTCAGGAGGAAAGACCGCCTGAACTATTATTGGAACATCAGGAGCAGTCGCAAAAACAAAAAGCCAATAATCTTGCATTTATTCACCCCTACAGATAACCGTAAACTGTTTCTCTTGGTCAAAGATTCTATTAGCAGCAGAAGTTATACCTGACGGCGTAACCGCCTCGACGCTCTTCATATGATCTTCGATAGAGGATAGCCCGTCGAGCCTACGCTTAATTGCCCAAAAAGCTAAGCTATAGCTATCTTCCATAGCAGAGTAGAAAGAGGACTTTATTTTATTCTTGGCCCTCTGAACTTCCTCTTCACTAGGCATATCCAATTTAATCCTAGTTAGCTCCGCGTCTACAGTTTCTATAGCCGGAGTTATATTCTCTTCTCTTGTAGAAAACTCAATCATAGAAGCGGCTCCACCCTGGAAGTCTGCTGTTCCGGCAGAGATACTATATACCAATCCGCGCTTCTCTCTTACCTCTTCAAATAATCTAGAATCCATACCTCTTCCCAGGACAGCTGATAGCACCATGATTTCGCTATCAATCTCAGAGTTCGTCGGAACGGACGGCATAGCCAACCAAACATAAGAGTGCTCCACTCCGCCCTTAACAAGCTCCCCGTATCGCCTGCCGAGATAGTTTGACCCCTTAAACTTGTGTGGATTTCTAGTTCTTCCAGACGCCTTACCAAAGTATTTATTTAGAAGAGCCTTTGAATTCTTCTTGTTCAGATTACTGCAGATAGAAACTATAGCATCTTTTCTGTTGCAAAATTGAGCATGGAAGCGCCTTACTTCGTCTACTGTAAATTTCGATATAGACTCCTGTGTTCCGATTACTGGATTAGATAAATAGTTATCAAAGAATTCATCAGAAAACATATTCCACATGTATGAAGAGACGGCATCTAATGATGACATTTCCTCTTCTTTTACTACCTCTATCTCTCTAATTACATCTTCATCTGGAAAGATTGGATTAAAAATCATATCCGACAGAATGTCCATGCATGGTTCTAGATTTTCATAGGGAACAGAAATATAATAAGCAACCGCCTCATGCGATGTAAACGCATTAGAGTGGCCGCCGTAGAATCCTATTTGCCTCTGAATGTCGTATGCAGTTCTTGCGGCTGTTCCTTTGAACAAGGAGTGTTCTAGCATATGAGCTATGCCAGGATTATATCCGCCTTTCTCTTCCACTCTGGCCCCGGCATTAAATGCCACTATGATTGTAGCAATCCTACTGTGCGTTTTTGATATTTCATGTATCATATTTTCTCTATTAACTCCAAAAAAAAGGAGGCGAAGGTTAAACCCTTCGCCTCCTTTTAACAGAAGCAAAAGCTTCTGGTATATTTTAGACAGTTATTTCTTTTCGTCAATAACAACTTTCTTTCCGTAGGGAAAATTAACTCCCTCATCCTGCTTACATACGGCCCAAAGAACCCTTGCTCGCGGCTTTGCCGGGAACGGGGCATAACCATCTGTAAAGACAGCAAGTCCGTCATACTTCTTCTCATCAACTAGCTGAATCACAGGATGGAAACACGTACCTCCGCGACCCTTAATGGCAATCTTTGCAGTCTTCTTTGAGAAGGGCTTAGGCTTACCATAAATCTTAGTATCAAACTGAATGAAGTCAACTTCAACGTGGTCAATCATTCCGTTTAATTCTGTCGCAAAGTATTCCAGTTGCTTATCAGAAACAGAGCCAGAGGTATCAAAAGCGACAAGCAGCTTGCTTGTATAATTGCGCTTTGTTCCGGGTGACTGAAACTCATAGCGTCGGTTAGGGCGCATACGAGTGTTCTTTCGACCCATCATTACCAGCTTGTTAATAAACCAGCGAACCTCTTTCTTCCAGTTTACCTTCGGCTTGTTTGCGGCGATAATCTGTGCAGCAATGCCACCGGGAATGTTGCCCCAACCCTTCTTTTCCTGGGCCTTAATCGCCTTCTCTGCGATACCTCTAATCTTCTCTTCGACAATATCACTATCAAAGTCGCCCCACATTGAGTGGTCGTCAACGGTATCTCCGTACTTGTCACTAAGTCCATCAAATCCGCCCTCTTTGTCGGCCTCTTTCTTTAGACTTTTATAGTACCACTCTGCCGACTGATTATCAGGAAGCCCAAGTGTAGAGGGATAAACAGCCCCCTCTGGCAGACCCTCAATGTGACAGTTAATAGCACTGTCGGCAGCAATGTTATAGCCCTTCGCGTTATATGCGAAGTGCTTTGAGCGAGTAAGGTGGTGAAGCAGAATGTGCAGAGCCTCATGCTTTAGCACACCGCGAAGCTCAGTTGCGGTTAGCTTCTGAACAAACTCGGGGTTGTAATATAGTGCTAGGTCTACACGGCGGATAACTCCAACCGCCATTGTGGGTAGGTCCAGCCGCTCCTTCTTGTTCAGAAAGAGGAATACCTCTCCGTAAAGAGGTTGAAACGCAATCAGCTTAGAGATAGCTGAGTCGAGCTTATTTTTAACGCTAGTGTTTGCCATAATAATACTCCAATGTATTTAAAGAGAAAGTTTAGACACCTGATAACCCTATGCCTACCTGTGGGCGCAAAATTACTTTGAGAGATAAATCTGCTTTAGATGCTCTCGGAAGTCATCATCACTCTGCCAATCCATGACAATCTTCTTCGTCTTTGCTCCGGCAAGCATGGCTACCCATGCCTGAGAAGCAACATCATTCGGAAGCATCATAAAGAATGCACGAAGGTTTGCACGCTGCTTATCCTTCATCTTTGTGAGACTTCGGCTGTTTACCTCAGCGACAACCGACCTAGACATAGCGGCGATAACCTCAATGTCGTTGCAGGCCGACTCAACCTTTGACTTAACCTTATCGAAGGTGTCAATGATTTCTTCCGGGCGAAGATGCGAGAACTCATTGGTCAGAAACTTCTGGAAGGAAATGGCGATTTCTCGCCCCAACCAACCCTTCGTAACCTGAGTTAGCATTCCATCGTCAGTCCGACTATCTAGGTTCATGTGGATAAGGGTGTCGCTGAACGCAACCCAACTTCTGCGAGAGGGATACACTCGGCCAGCCTCAAGGTTTCCAACCGGAGGGTCGAGAAGGTTCTGGTTGCGGTTGACGAATTCAACAACAGCCTTATGAACCTTTTCATTTCGAGCCCAATCCATCCACTCAATAGCTGAGGGGTCAAAGTCGATGTGGAACCAGCGATCATTAAGCGCCGGGTCTAGCTCGACAACATCGTAATCATCGTCTGAGTTTACAGCAGAGACTACACGCCAACCGTCAGGCAGCTTCTCTCCGTCCAAACGACGGTCGAGACAAATCTCGAAAACAGCCTGTAGCACATCCTTTGATGCCCGGTTAAGCTCGTCAAAGAAAAGGATTCCCTTTGAATCCTGAGCGCGGGGCCACCATTCCTGCTTAAGAAAGCGAATGATGTTCTTTGCCTCATCCTTATGGGGCATACCCTTAATGTCTCCAACCTCACACTGAGAGAGCCTTACGTCAAAAAAGCCATAAGTATCGCCAGTTTCGGCTTCTAGTTCGTATGCCACCTGTCGAACGACAGAGGACTTTCCAACACCATGCTTCGCGTGAAGCATGATGCTTTTATCATAAGGCATATTCTTTAGAATTTCCTTGGTCTGACTAATGTTCACAACGTATCTCCTAGCAGCGGTTACAGTTCGTGGAGGATTCCACCCCCCTATATAGTAGGCTCCCGAATGATATTAGAAAAATATCAAATGCTGCTTATCTTCGTAGTAAATGGTTATTTCGAGAAACCAAGGGGACCATCCCCTCACAGCACTATAGTAGGGCAATATGTTATATCAGAAAATATCTATTCGCTTGTCTCTTCGGATGTTAGGCTCGATAAGTCTGGCGGAAGAATAGACTTAAGATCCGTTAATTTTTCTCGAAAAGACTGCAAGGCCGACGTTAAGTCTGCTAGCTGTCCTTGCTCATCATCACCGGCTTCGGACCCGGCCTCTGCTGAGTTCGTTAGTGACGACATAACGTCCCGAATCAAACTAAAGTCAAGGGCTCCTAGTAAGCCCCCATCTTCGCCTATCATATTACTTGCAAAGTTGGTTGCCTCATCAAATCTTGCCTCTATGTTTTCAAGACGCTCATCTATTGATGATAACTTTTCTCTGACAAATGCTTCAAACGCTATACTTGACATGTTTATTCCTTGTTTAATCAGTGTTTTTGTCTATGTACGATTCGAATCTCTTTGAGAAGGATTCTGAATCACTTCCATAGTGGGAGGCCAGACATTGCCTGTCCCACATATAATGTGCAATTTCATGAGCCAGGGACAGATAGTTTAGCCTAGGTGATAAATCTGTCAAAAGGATAGATGAATTACCTCTAATCTCAGGGGTTGCATCATAGAAGGCATACACCCTTCCTCCCTCCCATCCAATGGATTTAAAGTAATCAGCAAATCTACTTGAAGAAGACATTTCCTTGCTGCCTATAATAAAGATGTTTAAATTAAATCCGCTTTGGCAGTCTGAACCCCGAAGCCCATCACTAAGCAAATATAAAGAATAATACGATACAATCTCTTCTAGAGCAGACTTTATGTCTACCAATGGATATGCCGTAGTTAATGCTAAATATTTGCTACTCTGAAACGATACAGTATAACTTATCATCAAATTAGCTGTACCGGCGTAATCGCTTACACTATGTGTCGTTTTTAGGTCTGCTATATATCTGGACTTATGTGGCTCGGCAAATGCCGAAGAGAATCCAAATATTATTATAGCACTAACGATCAGTAGTTTTTCTATCATTCTTTCTGCCGCCCCTGCGACCTATAACCTCAACCTTAAGATTCGGATTCATTCTAATCATTTCAACATGATCAAGCGGAACTCCGACATGCTCGAAAACTACCTTTGTGTCTTTGTTGACAACTCTTATGTTTAAGTAAGTCTCTCTTTTTGATCTCATCTTGTTATCCTTATTGGGCGTTTTGCATTAGTCTTTCGACTCGCTCCGTTAGCCAGCGATTATTAACCTGTGATACCGCTGGTAAAATCCACGGCAGATTATCTGTTGATATTGCCTCCGCAACACTCTCTAGGAGTTCTCGGTCAGGTACACTTGCAAATAAGATAATCAGCGATTCAAAATAATCCACATTTTTTGTGATATCAGCCTCCAAACCCTTATTCTGTTCATATCGAAGATTATACTTGAGGTTATTAATCTTGCCAGATAGCAAGCGCGTTACCTGCCTCTTTAAAGAGATCGGGGCAGACTTAGCAATCTTCCTAATAAGACCCTCTGACAAAGCCTCGTTTTCTGCGGCAGAAGATACAATATTGTATTTAATATCGACTCCGCCAACCTGTCTCTTGACTTTCGAGAAACAGAAGTCATAAAAGTTTGAGTCCTTAGAGTTGAGTAGTCCATGCGCCTTTAGCGTTTCAGCACATTTATCATTTCCACGAAGTTCTGCGCCTGTCAGAGCCTCTAAGTAATCATAGCCTGCATCAACGAATGGCTGAATCCGCAGCTTCGTAGAGAGAAAATCCCAAGCATCTTCCTGTTCGGTATCTTCCTCGGAGAGGAACCAGTACAGTTTTGATATCCACTTCATTGAAAACTCAGCAGAAAGATTCATCTTATAATAAGAACCGCTGGAGGCTGTTGCACAACTGAGTATCTGTTCCAATAGAACACTCTGTTTGTCTGGAAAATTCTTCCAGATATACTCGAATGTATCGTCATTAATAATCTTACTCGATTCGGGAGTCGAGTAATAGCCTCCCATATTTTTAAGAGCCTGACTAACTGCGTATGCCAAGATATCCTTCTGGCTCGGACTAACAATCGGATTGCCACTATCAAAAGTATCAAGTTTAGATGGCATATTTATATTCTCCAAAATCTATCGTATGAAATGTTATTAAAAACTCGTAGCATGACTCATTCTTTCTTCCACAATTTTCGATACCCATCTTGACTTTAGATTTCTGTTAGCCAGGATAAGGGGCAGTGATGCAGTAGAAACCTTTGAAACCATTATTGCAAATGGCCTTTTGGCAATCTCTTTTGTTATCGCAACCTCTAAGCCCTTGTATCCAAACGGTGCCGCCATTGCCCCCATCACCCTAATGTCTGCCATTTTATCTGTTAACATTTCATCTAAACACTCGACTGCGCCGAGTCTTCCGAATACTATTTTGCGTATCTTCATATCACCATCATTCTTTAGAGTCCGCAAAGTATCTATAGAACAATGTTGTGCCGCAAACATTCTCTCATCAGTAATCTTTGACTTTGCAAATTTATTTACAAATGATATATCTGAATAAAACCCATTATCCAAACAGTATTTTCTGGCAGAAGGAAGCTTTGATTTCTTGATGATCTGATCACCCAACTGTGGAAACCTGCTAATGGAAGCTCTAATAAATCGATTTACAAAAGTCCGTAAATAATAACCCTGATTATAGCTAGCATAGCCATAGCTCACATTAGGATCGGAATTTTTAATAACCTCAAATCCAGCATCTGTTAGGAGCAGCGCTTTGGCTTGGCCGAGAGTGATATTATCACAAACCTTATCACTTTTGTCTCGAAAGGCGGACCAATCATCAGCCTCTAAAACAGCGTCAATGTTACTAAAAAATTTAAGATTCTTACTCGCCATCTTTGTTTCCCATTCTTAAGCTATCAATACTTTCAGTTGTAAATCCTGCTGCGTTTCTATGTCCACCGCCGCCGAATTCAAGAGCTACCTCTGACACATCTATTCCATTTTCTTTTGACCTTAAAGAGAACCTGTATCTATATCCATCGAAAAAATAAACCGCAGCGTAATCTGCGCCTTCACTTAAAATATTCCCTATCTCTGATTGAAAGCAGGAAGAGTTTACTGCAATTACTTCGTCGCCAAGGATGTTTACCTTATGAGCATTCGAAACTACTGTTTTTATAATAGAGTTCTTATACTTTAAGATATCCCTTCCGGACTCCACCATTTGATACCAGCCACTAGAGTATATCATTCCAATCTTGTTATTTAGATTGTCCCAATTTGCAAAGGATCTATCATAGGAATCAACAACACTTAAGATTTCTTTTGAATTTGGAATAGCCCAAGTCCACAAATCTCTGTCTTGAACGTGCTGAATCAGTGCTGGAACCGGAATATCCTTGAATAGATATTTCCACGCCAATACTGCTCCCGACTGATGCATATCAAAGTGGCAGTATTTTAAATCTGCACAAGCTTTCTCTGCCGTCTTATGGTGGTCTAAGACCACAATGCTGGCGGCATCCCTTGCTATCTTCCTCATTATAGGCTCAGGGTAACAAAAGTCCACAATAAATACATTGCAGCCTTTGACGTTCGGAGGCTTGCAGTTGTGAACGACCGGAACATATGTTGCTCCGCTCCCATGTTTTTGATAGAATGACCATGCAGCACCAAATCCGTCTGGACAGCCCGCATGATACAGAATCATTATTTTTGCCAATTAAACCTCCTTCGGAGAGTGTGAATACTTAATGCTTTTCACAAGAGGACACTCGTTTGTAATAATGAGTGTTATCGCCTTAGACATAGCATCAAAGGTTTTAAAGGTTCTAAGAGAATTCTCACTGAACATCTTAAACTTTTTAAGCTTTTTTAAAATATCACACTTGCTTATCACAAGATTCGTTGTTCCAGTAAGATTGATCGACGCTATTAACATATCCAAGTTTAGCCAATTAACTTTTCTCGGCCTACCAGTCGTTACGCCAAACTCTTCTCCCAAAGAAGCAATCTTTGAAAGCTCAGGATCTTCAAGTAAGCTAGAAGGAAATCTTGGATCTTCGCCAGACCTAGTATCATAAATCTTCGCAGCACCCCAAATGTTTTCAATCTTCTGCGGAGGAAATCCCACAGAACATGCGGCATATGGAAGTGTGGTAGACGAAGTTACATACGGATAAAGTCCGTAATCAATATCAAGCCAAACTCCCTGAGCCCCCTCACATAATACATTTCCACTTAATTTTTCATCCCAAATAATATCTGGAGACAAAACATCTTTAGCTAAGATTCCGGTTCTAGCAGATTTATCAGCATAGCAAGGAGCAATACCTTTGCTTGTTGTTCCTAGCTTTGCAGCTAGATGCCTCTTATCATAAGCGATATGCTTATCAGTTACAATGTGGCATCTTGGAGAAACCTTGACCAAGCTTGTGTCGAATCCATTATCTTCTAAATAGGATAATTCCTTCATAAAAGACTTCGGATGAAGAACACACCCAGGACCAACAACAGAGGCTATTCCATAGAATACGCCGGATGGAACAAGGTGAGTGCTATACTTTTTATCATCAACCCAAACTGTGTGTCCTGCGTTGTTTCCTCCCGCCCACCTTACAACGAAATTATACTTACCACTACTCGCCAAGTAGGCTGTAATCTTTCCTTTTGCTTCATCACTGGGGTTTTAACCCCAGGCTAAACCAATTACAATATCTGCAAAATTGACTAACCTGGACATAAAAGCACCTCCTTTTCTTTCTTCTGCCTTGGGGTGTTAAGGTTTTTTCTACTAATTTCAAGGCAAATAGTAGAGGCCACTATTACATACCAGACTAGCCTATCCGACTGGCTCGATAAAAATAACTTTTTGGATTTTTGTCGGTCGCTTAAAGAAAGAGATTCCTTCTCCATGACTTGTTAGCTGGCCGGAGAACGAAATAGAATCTCCTTTGTCAAAGTCATGTGCCTTACTTGTTTTAAAGTAATACTTCCACCCATTCTTGTCAATGCAAATTAGGGCTGGCATTGGAAACTCCACATTCATTTTTGGCTCCACAATCTTTTCAACAATTACTGGTCCGATTAGATTCCTGGCTCCGACAATAAGCGCGGTAGGGGGATCTAAGACCATAGCTTTCATTTGAGATTGAGCCCACTTATTAAGTGAGTTAATCCAGTTGTCTGACAATCTATAAGGATTATTGCAGATAACGTCCTGACTGGACGTTAAGAATGAATTGCTTGGACTATTCTTTAGGCCGACTGCTAGCAGCGGAATGACCATTGGGTCGAGCTTATCTAGCTTTTCTTGACCAAGCTTATCTTGCTTCTTAGGGTCGGCTTTCGCCCTCTTCTCTCTGATCTTAGGTTTAGGATTTGACGAGGGACTACTGCCGAATATCTTAATCATAAAGCCTTCCGTACTATACTCCACCCGAATATAGTACGGAAATGCATTGTTTCAGAAAATTATTTAGTAGACCTTGCTCTGAGATCTCTTCGGGCCTTGTCCGCCCTATCTCTGCCGCGAGTTCTTTCCAGCGGGTTGATGCCCCGAGAAGACCTCCTTTGGCCGGCAATGCTCTGACGATACATTCTTCTCGCAGCAGCATTAGACGGTCCGGGCAGTTCCTGCCTTACCCTTCTCATCAGCTTTCTCTGCTCTATATTGGTTAGATAGCTCGTTCCATCTCTCTTTATGCTTCTTTCAGAAAGAGGCGTTAATTTATTTGGCTTACTCGGATCTGATGCATAGAATACTTCACCATCAGTCTTTCTCATATAGAGATTACCATCTGAAATAAAATCTGCGCTATTGAAAGTAGGTGTTGCTGGTGCAGCAGCCTGTGGTCTATAGAACTGTAACTTCATTTCCATCTTTGGATTCTTAGCTTTATCTGCAAGATACGCCTTATGGATATAATCTTTTTGAGCATTATTCAGATCATTATAATCCTCTATATCATTTACAGTTCTTTTAGCTGCTTTATAAAAATCATTTCTAGCAGCCAAAACCATCTCCGGATCTCCATCAGGGAACTTCATATATGCATTATATATTGTAGCCTGTGTGGCATTAGCCGTCTGAGTCTGAGCTGGCTGAGTCTGAGCTGGCTGAGTCGTTCCGGATGCTGGAGCAATCTGATTCAACTTAGCTAAAGCTTGAACTGGAGTTAAATCAGTTGACTGAGTAGCTGTAGTTTTTTCTTTGGTAGCGTCATTCCACGCCCTAGATGTATTTGGACCCCAGAGTCCCTCGTCTGTTAGTAGCCGTCCCCGCGAATCTCTTTTGCCCATTTGATTTAACTTAACCTGAACCGGCCCCCACGGACCCTTTGTTCCAAAGATAGAACTCTTTGTACCCGGTGCTGCCCTCGCTGTTCCGGTGCTCGTTGTACCCGCCGTTCCGGTGCTCGTTGTACCCGCCGTTCCGGTGCTCGTTGTACCCGCCGTTCCGGTGCTCGTTGTACCCGCCGTTCCGGTGCTCGTTGTACTCGTTGTTCCGGTGCTCGTTGTACTCGTTGTTCCGGCAACTATAAACTTACCTGTTTGCGGATCGAAATTCTTATTATTAACTACTTTGTTTCCAATTGCCTTTAGCGCCCTCAGGTATTTGACATCGTCAGTTTCACTCTCTACAACCTTCTTCCAATTAGTTCCCGATTTGGGGACGTCCCAACGGGTTATCAGCCAATCGGACACCCGATCCTTGAAAGCCTGATCTAAATCTGTTTGTGAAAATGTATGCCATAATCCTGCAGCCATTTTTGCTTCATTTGTGCCGACCGGGCCGGTGTACTTGCCGATCGCGCCTTCTACAAATGTTCCTGCGGGATCGCGCTTAGCATCACTTAGAAATTCCGAAACACCCTGGCCATTAGCTGTTTCCCAAAAATCTTCAAATGTTGCCTTTTCACGGAGACTTAGGGGAGTAGTAGTGGTAGTGGAAGTAGTAGAGGGAGTAGTAGTGGTAGAGGGAGTAGTAGTGGGAGCAGTAGTGGTAGAGGGAGTAGTAGTGGGAGCAGTAGTGGTAGTGGGAGTAGTAGTGGTAGTGGGAGTAGTAGTGGGAGTAGTAGAGGGAGTAGAGGGAGTAGTGGGGGGAGCAGCAGCAGGAACACGGATTTGAGCGATCTTAACTATTTCAAGCGACTTCTCGTTATAACCGGATAATTTTAGCGCCTTAGCCAGCTTTAGTAATTCATTCTTTGTATTAACCATTGTTACTCCATAGTCCTTATATCGGATATAATTTCTTTATAAACTTCTTTTTTCGCATTAGAAATTAAATTATCCATATTAATTCTTTTTTCTAACATTATTTTCTGAGCTTTACTCAGCCCTTCTTTTACATTAATTAATATAATATTATTAGAATTGCTAAATTTTGAAAAATAAATAGATCCAGTACTTTTCTTTAGCCAAATTTTACCATTATCTGCAACATAATAATCTTTCTTTATTAAATCATAATCTTTATTATTCGACAGAGACATTAAGAAGTCAAAGAAGTCAAAGTCTTTCGAGCTAAAATCATTATCTTTCTTTTTTCTGTCAATATTAATCGGATGCTTATCTTCTTCAACATCAATTATAGAGGGCCCGCCAACGGCACCCTTGTGTCCTGCCTCACCATCTTCTCCGTCAATATCGTAAAAATCTCTTTCTCGAAACCCCAAATGTCCATCGGTTGCACCGCCAGGAACATCGAGAAGTCCCAGGGCTTCTTTGTACAGAGTATTCAGCCTTTGTTTGCTTGTGGACTTTTTGCCCGGTTCGTCGTCGGCCTTATTGGTAAATATGCTTTCATCTGGACCGAACACAACTCGGTTTACATCCGGAGTCCTCTCTCGAATCACCGGGCCTCCCTCATAGTATTCTATGAGATCTAATAAACTTAGTTCTTCGCCCTCTTCCATAACTTATGTTTACCCAATAAGGTATAGTTACTATCTGCTAAACTTTGGCATTCCGGAGCTAAAGGCGGATGATAGGCTGCTAACAACATCGTCCATTGCTTCGCTTGTTGTCGCTGTGAATCCACTTTCGTACGACGCCGCTGGCGCAGACATTGCCTTACCCTTTAGATCTGTCAAAAGCCTTAGAAGCCCAGACCAGCCTTTCGCGTAACTACCCGGAGCAGAAACTCCTCCTACGGATACCGTCTTATATCCAGTCCCCCAGCTCATAACCTGATTTACTCCAGTTATTCCCTTTGGATCTAGCATATCCTTAAAGTCCATCAAAAAGAATTTTAGCTTGTCTCTAGTGTTTGGGCCCCACTGTCCGTCAGGTTCAGATCCAATTAAGGTTTGAATCTTTTCAAGAGCATCACTTGTCTTAACTGCCTTGGCTTGTGACGCTTCTGGCTGGGCTGTCGGCTCCGGTCTTGCCGCCTCTAAGTCCAACGATCTACGACGACTATCTGTTTTTCTTTTAACAGCAGCCTCTATCAGTGAAATAAGATATTTCCCAAGTGGTAAGCTCATAAGGGTTGAATATTCTGCAAGGATTGTGCTATTCCTAGTTACACCGGCAAGCGCGCCGGTTGAGTCCAACATGGACTTGCTGCCCTGGCCGTCCTCAAAGTAAGAATCATAGAGCGCATCCCTTTCTTCTTGAGAGGTCGGCCCGGTGTCCCGGCCGGGTTGGTCAGGCAATGGCAAAAATTCTATAACCGCAGCAAGCACAGTTTTGGTTGCATATTCTCTTAGCGATTGGGTGATCTCCCTATCTGTTGAGTTTAGATGAAGCGCGGGGTAGACACCACCTGGGCGAGCAGGGGCTGGCGTGACATGCTGGCCAAGCTTTATATTTGAAGCTATAATTGAGTCTAGTTTATCTGCGAGTTTTATTTCACCAATTTCATCTAGATGGTTGGCTAATTTTTGTAATTCTTTAAGCATGTTTAAATTCCTTCCTTTAATGTTATTAAACGTTAATAATGACGAGCTAGAATTTAATCCGCTCTGTATAGTTGATTCGGATTGTCTCTCGGCAGCTTCCGCCGCAGCTTCGCCGCCTGGAAATCCAGTCTCTGTATCAAAATCTTCAATGTGGCCATATTCGTGAACCAATGTTTTTGCGACCATCTCTATAATTGATTCAACCTCATCTTCACTAGCATTTGGCGGAAACTTAGATAAAACAAAATGTATCTTATCGATCTTCCCATCGTTATTCTTGTCTTCCGAAGATACATAGGCTATAGCATTTGGGTTATCAGCCGGGGGAGAATGATCCCATACTATTTGGTTTGCATTATTTAGCATAGCTATAATTTCAGGCCGCAGTCCAATAGACTTAACCCTCTCTACAACTTGCGGCCAGTAATGCGGACCTTGTGCTCTCTTCTTTAGCATACTTCCTTATAAACCTTTTGGATCAATTATTCTTGGCTTTGATGGCCTAAAATATCGAGTAGTTGTCCCTATGATATCAATAGAACCTGGCCTAATAATAGAAAAGAAGAAGTGAAATGGCCTAGATGATGCCGCCTCTCTTCTGATTTCTATCCAAGTTCTTTGCCTAGACGCTATATCTGACTGATTTCCAAGAAACATATGCACGATATTTTGTGCGTTCGCTCTAAAGTCTTGAGCTATAACTTCATTTAGTTCAGGATTATGAAGATCATATAGCACGTCCCTTCTGTCTCCCCACTCTTTACTAAAATAACGTCTGTATTTCATCCTAACAGTAGTAGAAACTCTTATAGGAAGGCCAGATCTAGGGTCTGTAACTCCTGAATCTTCAAGTCCTGCATTTTTTACAAATCCATTATCCATATAGATATCCTACTCTTTTAACATTAGATATTAGCAGATAAGTATAAAAACAATAGAACGCAGAAAGCCCCGATTGCCTAGGCAATCGGGGCTTTTCCTGTTTGTGGGAACGATTAAAGTTCTACGTAATGAGCAAGAACCTTATAAATAGTATCTAATCCTTCAATCTTTGGCCACTTCTCAGCCTTCTTATACCCCATCCTGATATTCTGTACACCCTCATTGGCATAATGCTCTTCAATCTTATCGAGCCTAACTGCCATGATTGATCCGTCTACACTAATCATTAATGTATCCAGAATCTCTGGATGCTCTTCCCAATTAAACTTTCCAAAGGCATTCTTATGCAGCGGCTCTTCGAGCCAAACAAACTCTGACATTCTATTCTCCAAACATTACTTAAATAATAGCGTTAATCTTTAGCTCTGCTTCTTGCGCTCTTTCGTAAGCTTCCATTCTTCGCTCAACAAGTCCTAATACATACTGTGAATGTATCCCCATAATCGAAGGAAGCAAGTGGATTGGGAGAGCGTTCGCCAACGTAATCAGAACCTGCTCATGCTTTGAGTCAGAGATAACCAAAACTAAATCATCATAGTTCGGGTAAAGCTCTTCGTTATCAACGAGAGCCTTAACTGCTATCTCAGATGCCTCCGCACTTGACTCGCTGCGAATCTTTCTTGCTTCCTTTTTGGTCAGACTGCCATTAGCAATGTAGGCTTTGTAAAACATTCCTCTGCATGAAAAAGCATGTTGTCCCGGTGTCTTAAACACGCTGTCTTTGACAAAGGCTTCAAATGAATCGGGTTCGTACTCTGCATACTTATTAACCACGAACCTAACTGCGGGCGGAATATATCTTGATTTTTCCGGCCCATACTTATATGACAGGTGAAAGAGATTCTTCCAGTCAAAATCTATATTGCGCTCTGCGGCACTAAGGATGCAGTTTGCATTCCCCCTTTTGAAATCTGAAAGATTTGATTCGATAAAACCAGTAGACGAATAAAACTCAACTCCCTTTTTAACAAAGGGAGATAATGCTACTGAGGCTAGATTGGCGTGCCTAAGATACGATTCAAACAAAGACCTTGTTCCTTGTTCTAGAAAGTTAGTGGAACTTAATCTAGAATCTATAAGACCAGAGTCAAAGACCTTGCTCTTCACATCATCTAAGTCTAGATGACTATTCGCATAACTATAACGCTTAAATAGCGCACTCAATCCAAATTGAATAATTTCATCTTTATTCATTGTCTAGATAGTCCTTAATGAGATCATCAAAAAACTGCCTCTTCGAATCAATAACTTTAATCTTGCTTGCCTGATTTAGCCACTCCCATGATTGCAGAATGTCCTTAACAGGTAGCGCATAAAAATGTTCCCTCACCTTGATATGAGTTTTATCATAGGTGCTTTGACATGAGTTTACCGCAATAGCGATAAGCATATTTATAACAACCTCTTTGGATAGAGGCTCTTCTTCTACAACTTCTTCATCAGACATATTCTAATCCTTTCAGCAAATACGTGGGTCCACCCAACTATAGTAGGGCCGTGGGTCATATCAGAAAATATTAGGATGATCAATCAGCTGGCGGGCTATAGATCGTAACTTCCGTTGTCAGCAGGATTCCGCCAGAAGATGCAGCGTTTTCTAAGGCAACTCTAACCACTTTTACTGGATCTATAATTCCTGCGCTTATCATATCTTCCTGTAAGTCTCCAACTAGCGCATCAAATCCCATCAAAACGTTGCCTGAGCTTATAATCTTTTCCATATGCAAGTGATATTCTATACCTGCGTTTTTTAGAATCTGCACAAATGGGGCCCTCATAGCTGAGGCAATCACATCACATCCAACTATTTCTTCTGTAGTTAAATTTGAATTCTCTTTAAATTCCCTTAAGGCCGGCAAGCAATGTAACAATGCTGCGCCACCACCGGGAACTATACCTTCTTCGATAGCAGCTTTAACCGCATTGATAGCATCTTCAACTCTATCTTTTCTTTCTCTTACTTCCGCTTCCGAAACCCCTCCAACTTTCAATACTGCTATAGAGCCGGTTATTGCTGATAGCCTCTGCCTAAGCGCAGCAATTTCATAACCCTCTAGGTTTGGCTCTTCCATCCTCATTTGCATAGACTTAATCCTCCCTGCAACATCATCAGGCGTTCCGGCTGCGTCTATGATAGTAGTATCATCTCTTGTGACAGAAGCCCTCCTAGCCGTCCCCAGGTCGTCTAACGTAGCTTTATCAAGCGGGGAGCCTACCTCGTCTGTAAACAAAGTTGAGTTACATACTGTCGCAATATCACCAAGTATATCACGCCTTATCTCACCAAACCCAGGAGCCCTAACCGCACAGGAAGATAGTGTTCCGCGAGCCCTGTTTAGAACCAGCGTCTGCAATGCCTCACCCTCGGTTGTCTGTGAGATAATCAATAGCGGCTTACCAGTTTCTGCAACCGCAGTAAGAATAGGCATCAATTCATAAGTTGATTTAATTCTTCCGTCATAAGTTAATATAAACGGATCTTTAAATTCAACAGTCATTCTGTCTGTATTCGTTGAGAAGATTGGATTTATATACCCCCTATCAAATGATAGGCCCTCAGAATAAATAACCTTTGTCTCTGTTCCCGCTGATTCCTCTACTGAAATTAAGCCATGATCTCCAACAGAAGAGACTGCTCCGCCTATGATTCTTCCCAACTTTTCATCATTGTTCGCAGATATGATCGCAACACTATTTATTAAATCTTCACTAGAAACACTTTGCGCAAGATCCTTAAGCTTTGCTGAGACAACCTCAACAGCTTTATCAATCCCTCGTTTAATTAAAACCGGATTGTGTCCAGCTGCGACCATCTTTGAGCCTTCGGTATAGATAGCTTGGGCCAAAACTGTTGCAGTTGTAGTTCCGTCACCAGCCAGAGAGTTAGTAGAGCTAGCTACGCTCTTTATTAGTTCTGCGCCCATATTCTGGATTCTATCTTTTAGAACGATAGCTCTAGCCACAGTTACTCCATCCTTAGTAATGAGCGGTGGACCAAAGTCTCTATCTATTGCTGCGTGTCGGCCCCTTGGACCTAGAGTTGCCTTAACTGCGTTTGCAAGGATATCAAGACCTTCTTGCAGGCCGAGTCTTGCCTCGGCATTAAACTTAACTTCTTTAGACATGTATTCTCCTGAGAATTAATTTATCTTATTCGCGTGGCGGATATAAACATTATACTTCTGTATTCATCCGAAATATACTATTAATATTGAATTATTTACCAGAATACGTTCGGAGGGATAATGCTTACAAAATTGAATAACTTAGCTAACTTTTTAGATAATGCTGGCCAGAGCGAACTTGCTACCAAAGTTTGTGACCTTGCGTCTTATTGTATGATTTCTAAATATGCTGATTTAAATCCTAATAATTTCTTCTTGCTTAGCATAGACGATCCAGAGCTCGCCAAGTGGGATAAGCTTCTGCTTGAAATAGATGCTCCGTCAAAACTTGCTTATGAAATAAAGGGCCCACAAAAAGCTATGAAGGGCATTATCACCGAGCTATTTTCTTTGAAAGCTAAATTTAATACTCCAATATCTGAAACGCAAAGAGCTGAGACTATTAAGTCTTTATCCAGACTAACTGATCCAGAAATTGTAGTTACAGGAAAAGACAAATTATATCTTTCAAAGGATTACAAATTAGCTGCAACAAAAATAAAGCCAAAGTTTTGGGGCAGAGCACTCCCTGTCGCCGGTGGCCTTATATCAGTTGGACTAGCAGCCAAAAACATATCCGAAGCAACACATAATGCCAGGGTTATTGTCGAAAAATTACCACTAGATAAGTATGGGCTTTCCACCAGAATGATATTCTCCCCTGCCGTCCCACTGGTAGGAAGGTCTATCTCAAAGCAAATTGAAGAAAATAAAGATAATCCAGAGAATCTACTAGAATTACTGGAGGTATCCAAGGTTATCTCAACTTTTTATATAGACTTCCTGCTAGCCCTCACCAACAGCGCAATGCTTGTTATTGATATCTTAACCGTGATATCAGCGGCTATTGACGGACCGCTTCCAATAGCAGATGGAATTGTCGCCGCAATTGGATTCATTCTAAGCTTGGGCCTTATCGGAGTTGAGCTTGGTACAGAATATCTGTCGGAGAAATACTGGTCTAAAGTTTTTGATAAAATCAGAGGAATAGCCTCAGAGAATATTAAAGCGATAGAAGAGTCTTATAGGCCAGCATCAGCGCCTGCGCCGGACACAGCCCAAGGGAAGCTACCTTTACTTTCCTCTTTTGGGAGAAGTTCTCTTCCACCAGCTTAGCCACTCTCTCTCCCACTCTTCTCGCGAAACCTTTACCCTATATCCATTTCTGTTTGAAAAATAAAACACAACAGCCCCTGACTCTTTTGACTCTTCTGGCATAACGTCTCCTTACTTGGTTAAAGAATACTGCCTACAGTATTCGCTCATAACAGCCGTACCGGCCTGACTAACATTCAGACAATATCCTGGGCCATTCATCGGAATGTAAATTGAATCATTCCTTAAAAGTATCTCTGCCGGAACTCCGGTCTGCTCATTGCCCAATACAATTATTGTCTTTTCTTCAAAGTTAAATTCATAATCATATATACTTTGAGCATCATCTGTCAGCTCTACCGAGACAATCTTATAGCCATTGGCATTACAATATGCTGTGAATTGCCTTGGATTAGAGAAGGTTTTGAAGCTCACATAATCATACAGAGATCCTGTTCTTGTATTTAGATAACTTCTGTCTGGCAGCGTTCCGATTACAAATACATCACTTATCCCGAAGCAAGCGGCACTCCTAATCATAAACGCTAGGTTTTCATCAAACAAAAAGTTAATCGTAGCAATCGCTGCTGGCAACATTATGTTGCTCTTTAGCTTTTCGTTGTATCTTTCTCGTCTAGTCTTATCCCTGTTTGTATCCAGAAACATTTCTAATCCAATCAGTGTCTAGTCAACTTCTTTCTCCGACAGTTTCGAAGTCACGCTCAATATGTTCTTTAAGCTTTATCTCAACCTTATCACCGAACCACATATAAGGCTCCGCATTATAATGCGGGCCAAGATAAGGAGCTTTGCTCACACCAACAGTATAAAGCTTGCCAGTCTTTTTGCGCTTAAAGATTTTCATTTTCAAACTCCGCTTTCATCTAATTTTTATTACGGAGAGATTACCTTATAGATTCTTCCAAACTTCACAAACTTATCCCCAGACACAATTAGTCTTGATAGTTTGATCAGAAAGTCTCCCTCCCCACTTCGGTATTGGGGATTCTCTGACTCACGAAGAGACTCTAGTTTATCCAAAGAGTCCTTCCATTTGTCCAAGAAGTTCTCTGGACTCTCTCCGGTGGCAGCTACAAAGTAACGTCGGTAGTCGGCCAATGAAGTTGCAGAAATACCCTCCTGCTTAGACCAAGAGGCCTCATCGTCTGTAACTTTTTTAGACTTAGATGCAGTAGATAGAACTAACTTTTGTGAAGTGTCAATTACATCTGATTGCTCCCATCCATAAAATATATTAGAAACAGTAGGTGTAACGGCAACCTTCTCTTCAACATAAGAATAAAATTTGTTAACCTTATACTTGGCTTTAAAATCAGAAAGAGCCACTTATCCCTCCAGTGGACAAACCAGAGAAACAAGTGTCGCAGCAACTCTGTACGGGTCTGCATTTGAGTTTGGTCGCCTATCCTCAAAGTATCCGGCCCCATCATGCTTCACATGATGGGGGATTCGGACAGATGCCCCACGGTCTGCTACTCCATACTTATATTCGTCTACAGAACAAGTCTCATGCTTTCCGGTGAGCCTTCTCTCTAGTCCCTCTCCATAAGATTCTTTCGCCATAGCAAGAGCCTCTTCGGAACCCAAAGCCTCACAAGCCTTATTGATAACAGAAATACCACCAGCCTCCCGCATGGTCTTTGTGCTAAAGTTAGAATGCATACCACTTCCGTTCCAGTCGCCCTCTAAAGGCTTCGGGTCAAAAGTAATCCCAACCTCTTGTAGCTCACAAATTCTTTGCAGAATGAATCGAGAAACCCATAGATGGTCGCAGGCTTGAAGCGTGTTAATTCCCGGCCCACCGACCTGATACTCCCACTGCCCCAATGCAACCTCTGCATTAACTCCAACAATAGAGAGCCCAGAACTAATACAAGCATTCAGATGTAACTCTGCAAGATTTCTTCCGACCACATTATCTGTGCCAACTGAGCAGTAATACTGTCCCTGCCCTTTTAAATCCTCTTTGTGCCCAAAGATTCCGCCGTCTTTGGTCATAAAGTATTCTTGCTCAAAGCCAATAACAGGCTCTGTCGCATGATGCTTTATCATTTCATCAACAAGCTTTGCTCGATGATTTGTTTCGTGCGGAATCATATCTAGGCCCAATACATCACATAAAACCAGCACACCATTTTCTCTGTTTGAATCTACACATGCAAACACTGGTCGAAGCACTAAGTCTGACGCCTCTGTCGTTGCCTGACTAGTGCTAGACCCATCAAAGTTCCATAGAGGAATATCCTTTAGTGATAGATTCCAATTTTCATCGGAAGAAGAGATAGTTAAAATCCTAGTCTTTGACCGTAGCTTCTGAGTCTTGCCGCCGTCTAGCCACAGATATTCACACTTCAATGTTGTCTGCTTCAATGGAGGGGCTGTCGGTTCTGCTGTTGATTGTGTCATTGTTATTCCTGTATTATAGATTTATAAACGTTTTTTCATACTTATCTATAGACGACTCACTCAACATAGAGTTGAATCCCATAGATTCAAAATCGTCTGTTATGCTAGCCATATCTAGCATAGATTTTGTAATAATTATTCTACTCTCTTCGTCTTTAAGGTCAATAAATTTTATTAAACTATAGCTTTTTTCATAAGATTTTCTGAACTTATCGTTCTTCAATCTTTCATCTAGAGCGCCAGCCGTAGCCAGAATCGTTGAAGCTGTCTTTTTTCCTACGCCTCTGACGCCAGGAATGTTGTCTGCCTTATCTCCAACCATCGCCTTCCACGAAACATAATCATATTCCGTGTTCGGTCTATATTCTTTTGAGATAGGATTATACAGCCTCACTGTGTCTGGATGCTTATTCAGCAGCTGAATGAAGTCAGTATCAGAAGATATAACCACTACCTCATCATCAACATGATGATAGTCGATTATATACTGAACCAAGTCGTCACACTCTTGGTCAGGGTGATAGACCGTTATCACCGGATAATCTTTTTGAAGCGCAGAAATAATTACTCTCTTCTGCCGATGGAAAGACTCCCAATATTTAACAACTTCTGGATCAGATGTATCTACAGTTCTATTTCCTTTATAGTTTGGGTCGGCCAACAGCCTTGCTGCTGGCTTTCCGTCTAATGGAAAGTATACAACGTCCGGGGAGAACTGATCTATAGTAGAGCGTAATACTCTAAAGAAATTATAGACAATCTGAAACTCTCCATCAGCTGGTCCGGTATCTTTAGTTTTCTGATAACCACTCCACTGAAAGCGGCACCGATGAATCATATTGTAACCGTCTATAATTAGGACTTTTTTAGATGATACTTTTGATGTCAACAGACTTCTCCGTAGCGTCTTTCATAGTCTTTCCGTTTCCATGGACCCGGAACATAACTATGAGGTTTTTTGTCTTATCATTTACAGAACACAGCGTACACGTATTACATGTAATATCCGCTTTGCCCTCTACGCCATTTCTGGCAGGACACAGAACTGCTCGCTTGCCCATAAACCCAAAGCTCTTTGGAATGTTACTTCCAGATACAGCCAGCGTTGTAGACCATCCGGCGGCGACCGCATCCTCTACGTCTTTAACAGTATTACACGATGCCCTAAACCACTTCTTTAGTGGAGCAGAATAGCCTTCCCTCCAAGCATGTGTATATCCGATGTTAATCAATCCAGCGGACTCAACCTCTTTACACTCCAAGAGTGTGCCGGGAACATCGCCAACGATATCTCCTGCCACTCTATGTCGAGCCACCCTTGCGCTCTTATCCATCTTCTTCAAGGCTTCGGTAAGAGTCTTAGCCTTAAGCTTTCCATTCTCTATCTTCTTTCCAAGAATCCTCAAATAGAAAAGCCCCCAAGCATAGCATCCACCGTCCTTGAATGAACAAGAATCGGGACACGAACTAAGGGGGGAATACGATGCGGTTATCTTGCCAATCTTCTTATCCGAAGATTTAGATACCCAATGAACTAGCCTTGCCTTATTAGTCACAAATACAGCCTCCAATCGCGGAGATAACAGAAACTAAGGATAGCCGCAGATATTCCACGGCTATCCTTAGCTATAGATTCAATCAGCAGTTATTACTCAGTCAGGTTGTCGTTAAGAAACGAACGAAGAGACTGAGCCTCGCGGACTGTCATATTAACCGTATGACTCGGAATTCGCCAGTCCTCAGACCGTACAACAATCTGTAGTCGATTGCTTCCTGCCTGCTTACGAGTATCTCCATTACGGAGGTTTAGAATTAGTGACTTAGTCTTCTTTGTCTTGTTTAGCATTTAATCTTCCTTTTCAAAAATCATAATCCCCGATTTCTTAGGGGATTTTCTGTTAATACTCTTAGGCTTAGAAGTCTTTGCCTCAGAGTCTTTCTTTACAATAACATCGCCTGTAGGCGATGAGTCCTTTAAACTATCTGTTTCACTCTCAATTAATGTTGATTTCATCTATCCCTTCTTTTAAATGTTTCTGACGTTTCAGAGGTCAGTCTAGCCAGCCCGACTCGTGCCCCTGCAATGATACGATATCATTAATTGTCACAGCACAATCGCTATTTGCTGCTGTGAAATACCTGATAACATTAGCCTCTAGGTCAATTGACGTTACGATACCCTTTATTAGCTCTCCGCCCCCTGACCTTACTCGGATACAATCCCGAGACTCAAAGTCCCTAATGTGGAAGCAGTTAAACTCATCAAATGGTCGGCCACTTAGCCGACCAAACTCTGCTCTATTACTCATCTTTTTCTCAATCGTTAGTTGTTTTCGCCTGCTGTTCGCAGACATTTCCGCACATCTACATGATAGCCACGGAAAGTTTGTTCATCCACAGAATTTTTAATCCTCTTTAGATGAATTTAGAATCTTCTTGCGAAGAACCTTGTGAAGCCCCGGATTAACCCGGAGCACATTCACGCCAGGGGTTCAGCGAACTATAGTAGGGTTGAGAATGATATTAAAAAAGCAGTTTAGGCCCATTAACTTTGGTTGAATTTAATTTCAAAAACCTGCTAATATTCATCGGTAAGGCACAAATAATATAACTTATTTAGAGCAGCATATGAAGTACCTAAAATATTTTTTCCTAATACTATTACTATTTAGTATTGCAATTCCGGCGAAGCCTATCTTGGACGGTACAACGCCCAAAAATGTAACAGCAAATAATGCCTACATTTTAAAGTCCAGAGTTTCTCAGACTCCATACCATACCGATAGCAGCCCCAATGAAAAGATAGCAATTAGATCAAAAATCATAATTTCCAATCCAATTATGACAACAATTATAGCTGAGCTGCCAGATTAACTAGAGAGATCTCCCAGATAGAATAGGACAGACTCCGACTCTCCCTCCACTAAATTTACTATTTCCCACTTAAGAGATTCTTCTTGTAAATTGTTCGCAGACTCTGGCATCCAGTTATACTTTGTTTTAGATTTAATTGCATTAATTGCATTATGCCTTCTGGCCCAAATTGCACCGACCGTTGTCCAGCTTCCACTCTTAGATAAGAACAATCCACTGCTAGGATCTCTAACTTTAAATCCAAATATTTTTATCTTTTCTTTCTTTGCCACATCCTCTCCGGTTTTGCGCGAATGGTTTAGGTAGACATTTGTAATATCAGCGAAGCTACTTCTTCTGTTCGCTGATCATTAAGTAAATCTAAAGAAAAGATTATCTCTTCTGCTGACATTTTGGCAACGACGAGTCCTAAAATGTCTTTATTAATAATCGCGGGGCCAGACTTAATTTCATCAATCAAGTAAGAGACATCATCTCTTGTTGCCATCGCTAATGAACGACGCCCATTCCAAGTAAGTCTAGCGTCACCAATACTCCTTGGAAGAAATTCTTTATAACAACTCACAAGGCCAACTCTTTGAATTAGTTTGTGTATCAATCTGTGTTCGGCGGAACTGATCCTGCGGCCTCCAGACCTACTCCTAGACACCTTATCCTTCAATACGCGACTAGCAATATTTGCAGGAAGAATATTGCAAGACTCAGCCGCCAACCTTTGGTCTTTAGATGTAACTAATCTTTTTGCCATAATTATTTTCTCTTTTGCATTCATGTGACCCACTGAGCAGTAGGCAAAAATACCCTGTGAATGATTCTTTAAAATAGCTTTATCACCTGAGGAATAAACAATTGTTTTAACTAAATTATCAATTACACCGCCGAAGGATCTGCCATCATTCAATGAATAAGAATACCTATAAGAATACCTATACCTCGGATAGTGATTCCATCTAGAGTCCTTTATCACAGCAATCTTGGCTCTATCAGAAAGGGCCATCCAATAATTTAGAATTTTCTCTTGATCCTTAAACTCTGGCATCCAGTGATACTTTGTTTCGACCCTCTCCAAAGAGAGAAGTTCTTTCATAAAATTATCATAATTTTTATTAATCTTTTTTGGCATCTTAATTTTCCATACATACTATACTGGTGATCATTAACTGTCAAATTCCGTGTGGAATCGGCATACGAACTCCGCCCACACTACCTACACAAACGACGACAATTTTATTAAAAATTGCCATTACATTTCGTTCTTTATTTTTCAATACTTTAATCTTAAATACAAGACTTGTTACTCCTGACTCATAGAAAGAAACATCTAATGTGATTATATCTCCACACCGGGCATCATGCAAAAAGTCAGCAGATTCAATATGGCGAACAACACAGTTTAGATTTGTTAGTTCTTTTGCATGAACCTCACAAGACTCCGCTGCCCATCCCAATAAGATTGGCCCCGTAAGGCAATCATGCTCATCCAACTCCGCTTGAGTTACTGGGTATCTAAATATCATATATTACATCCTAAATTTGGAAGTCGTAACATCTTGACGGGTAAAGATCTAACCGCAATCCTTCTGCTGGAATTCTAATTACATTAAAGCCAACAGGATTTACCTTGTCCATAATCTCACAGGTTTTTACGGCCTCTTCCTTCTTTGTAAAGAATCTTGGCGTTTGATCTTCCGGCCATGAAGAGCCTGAGTATGGCAAATGGCCGCGCTTTGTTATGAAAAATACATACTTCATTAGAAGGTCAGTGCCGGCGGTAGAACGCCATTCTCTGAGCCTGGAACATATACTCCGCCATTGTCTATGTATTCTCTGAGGCCCCTTAAGCCCTTGGCGTTATCAACCAAGAAGAGAGCATGCTCTTGCTTGAAGTTTTTCATAGCCAGAAAAAGAGGAAACATCCTTACCAGGGAGAAAACCATAGACTTGAATGTATTAACTGTGGATCGACTCAACCCATAGGCTGAATTAATATACTTCACCTTCTCGTTGTAAGCTTTGAAATCAATATCATTGCAGTCAACAAAAACCTTGAACACGTGCTCTGTGAGACTTGCGTCAAAGTCTAGCTGATATCTCTTGCTATACTTGAAAGCGCGGAGTGCATTAAAAACCTTAGATGGAAGAGTTCCAGAATCATAAACCCCTCCATTGTTAAGCTCTAGAGTTCCATTATTAAATGCATCCATAGCTGCGCTTTCATAATAAATCTCTCCATCTTTCCATGCCATCATACAATTCTTGAAATCAAATCCAGACAAAAGGTCTTCAACCAAAGAAACTGGCCTCTTTATGAATTGGTGATTTACAAGCCTGAATCTATTATAATCACCATTCGCCTGCGTTGCCTCAAAAGTGTTCGCCCACTGAGTTGACGTAAGCAGCGTTGACAGACCTAAGGCATCAAACTTAGGAATAGACTTCCTAGTATCGAACAATGCATTGCCCTCGACGGTGTCCTTTTCTGGATGATCACAAACAAGCTTATGATATTCATTATCATCTTTAAAGACTTCGTTATCATCTGCAAACCAGATATCTATATCAGAAAACGAACCAGAAAGCAATCCCCCTGATCGCCCTGGAGCATTATTCTTAACATTCTTTACCAGAAGATTCCAGTGGAAGTCTTGCTGGCAAGCCTTCTCAAGAAGATACAGATAGACTATCGACCCACCGGCAACGATGGGATCTAAATCTCTTAGCTTCTGATTCGGAATCAGAAAATTTTCTACAAGGAAATTAATTCTATCATTCCTTTCAACACAAATCATACTTTCTCCGCTCATTCTTAGGTAGTAAACTCAAGCCAATAATTTGTAAATGCAAAACCTACTCCCAACCTCTTTGACAATCGGAAGGCCTAAGAGAACATTTCTCTGAAAACCGCGAGTTGTTTTGCCGTCTGCCTTAATATCTCTTCTTACCGATAGATAAGCAATTCCGTTCGGAGCTAATAAGCTCTTTATTTTTTCAATCACAACATCAGACTCTTCTACGGAAAGAACATTCAAAACGTATGTACACAATATGGTGTCGTACTTCTTTGACACAAGATTTGCTGGTTGCCAATGCGGGTCATAGCCACCTACTCGATAACCCTTCTTATCTAAGTAGGTTAAATCATCACCGCGACCGCAGCCATAATCCAGAACCTCTCCCACAATTAGCTTCTCTGACTCTAAATGAGATACTATCGAGGAAGGTTTATTCCTTTTGATCGCCGTTTTCCAGCTGGAAACATCCTCGGCTGGCATTACCTAATACTCCCTAATCCCATGCTCAGATGCCAGCCTCTTCTTAAGACGATCAATCGCTCGTATTTCTAACTTTCTAACCCACTCTCTCGAAATTCCCATTTCTTTTGAAACTTCTCGCAGAGTCTTTGGCTCGTCTGTTAGAAATCTATATCTCAGAATGGCGCTCTCATCCTTTGGCATATTATCAATGAGCGAATTAAGAACGAGACTCATCTTATCTTCTTCGGATAGAACTCTGGACAGTTCTTTGTCCGCTCTTTCGTCAGGTATCAAGTCCAGTCGGAAGTTGCCCCGGCCTCCATCGCCACTCTTAATTGGGGCGTCAAGCCTGGTATCAAAACCTCTTAAAGAACCAGACATAGACTCGACTGAGTCCCTGCTGACATTGAGCTTTTCCGCTACAAATTCAAGCTTCTTTTCTCCTGATAAACCTTTTTCTTCTGCTAGATTCATTGTCTTTGAGAGGTTCGAGAACAAAACTCTATCATCCCTTGTGGTTCCGAGCTTCACGATAGAGCGGTAAGTCATAACATGCTTTCGCATATTAGCCTTCACCCACCACATAGCATACGTTAAAAACGTAACCCCCTTATCTTCGTCAAACATTTCTGCGGCCTTCAAAAGCCCCGCTATACCCTCTTGAATCAAGTCGCTATACGATAGATACTGGTTCCTCTTCTTAAAAGAATATGCTTCTCTCGTAACAATTCTCATGTTAGACAGAATAAGACTATCTAGCGCCGCCTTATCCGCCTGCTCTTGCCACTTCTTAACGAGTTCCGTCTGTCCGGCATGTGATATAATCGGATTGTTTTTTATAATCTTATCTATTAGATTTGTATCCATTGTGTTCCAATGTTATTTTTCAAAAGTTTTATCGATCTTTCGTTCAGCTCTCTTAAAGCGCTCTTCTCTTTCGCTATAAATAAGATCATCATACAGATGATCCCAACTATCTTCATAGTCTTCATCATATTCATCTGAATGAATTTCGCGCGAAATACCGTCTGAGCGTGGCTTTGGTTTCCGCCGAGCATTATTCGCGTCTAAAATAGCTTTTCTATTAAAATCTTTCATGTCCTTCTTTTATGGCTTTAGCCACATATTCTCCTATTATCTATAGTTAATTACGAAGCATTACCCCATTCAGATGCCTTGGTGTAGAGATCTATCTCAATTTCAGGCTATGACATATCCCATTCTGGCCTCAGGCCAATTCCTACGGGAAAACGAGGTACTCCGTCGTCTGAAAGCTCAAAAAACTGAACGGTTAACTTCTCTCCGATATACTTACTTCCATTCTTAAACAACTCGGCTCGCCTTTCGTGAGTCCCCTTTGGTCGCACTCCAAACTCGTCTCCAGAGTCAGTAATGCATCGCCAAACAACAAGTCCGGACTCTCTTCCGTCCCCGTCTGTAAAGCCTACAACCTCATATTCGTCTGAAATGAAGCGCTTGATTTTTTGCAAACTATACGAACGATTCTTATAGACGTAAGGACTTCCGACGTTTCTAGCCATTAGTCCCTCATAAGAATCCTTGATAGCCGCAGCCTCATGCTCACCTAGCTCGTTCTCTGTCTTTGCAAGCGAAGCCTTCGCTACAATAACATTAGGAGCCTTAGCTAGACCATACTCAAAGTTTTGATTATGTTCTGTATAGATAGCCTCTCCATCATCAGTATGGGTAATCATCCTCTCTTCAAAGGGGAGAGACGTATGGGGAAGATCATAAATGTGATACTCTAAGAGATCAGTATCCGGCCTCTGCTTCTTTGCCGCAGAGATAATCCTCTGGAATGTCCAGCCATGAACGTAGACCTCACCATCTGTACACTGTCCTTCGTCTAGAAAGAGTTCTAGCTGTGACCGAATGTTCTCAAGAACGTCAAGAGGCTTTCCCTTTCGTGACCAGATAGTAACTACTCCATCTTCCTTTCGAGCAAGAAGTCTCAGCCCATCATACTTAACCTGAGTATAACAGGGGAATTTAATCTTCGACGCATACTTGTCGTATCGGTGAGCAAGCATCGGAAGGAACAGGCCATCTGACGTAGAAGGAATCTTAGTTTTGTCTTCTACATATCCTTCGTCCTTCTTCTTACTATGCGAAGACTTAGCCTCTGAACATGCCTGCTCGTAAATCGTAGTCTCATTGGCCCTGCCAATATTCTTTCCCTCTCCTACATAGCGAGAGTCAAGCTGCTTCTTTCCATCGGCATAACCATGCTCGGTTTCAATATAGCAGGTTCCGTCGCCCATCTGACGAACAGAGATATTCCATTCCTTAAGTTTTCCGCTCTTTGACTTGCCATACAGTGTATTAAATTTCATTTTCAATCCTTACAGCTAGTGTTAATTTCAATCCAACTCTGGATGGAAGCATATTCAACTTGCATAACAAACTTTAATTCAAATCTCTGTCCCCAATATTCAGGCTCGACTATTGAGAGAAAACAAGTTCCGTCTGTTCTTTCATAACAGAAGTAATGGTTCCCAATAATTGGCTCTAACGCCAATTCTGCGTCAATGGTTGCAGGCTCATCGAGTCGCTCAACTTGAACAAAGCTCATACTTCCTCAGAATCTCTCGGAGAAAACTCAGCTTTTGCAAAAAACATATCTGTTGGGTCACGCTGATATTCAATCTCAGTTACTTTATAGCGAGTGGTATCACCCTTGTTTGCGAGAATCAAAAAGTCTCCGCTCTCAATGCCTCGCCGCCAACCGGCGAGCTTAATATTGATTCCACCATTAGTTATGGTCATAACCTTATAGCTATTACCCCATCCTCGCGTAGACAAATCATGCTCTGCAATACTGCGCTTCTTACTCATTATCAATTCCAATTCCTTTAAAGTTATAGTTTCCGTCTCTAACCGCCTCTAACTCTGCCTTGCGAGCAGAATTATATGAAGGGCTCTTAGCTTCTTTAACAGAGCAGTCTGTGCAAATAAGCTGCTCGTTAAACCATGACATAGAATATGAGCTAACCTTCATTAGACACCTATGACAAAATCCGCTCCAATCAAGATTCATTTTAATACTCCGCTTCCTGCCTAATCTCTTCAAAAGCCGGAGGCCAATCGCTAAAGAGATAATTTTTCAGATACCGAACAACCCTCTTGCTGGCCGCCCAATCGCCATAAGCGCCATAGGTGCCATAAACGCCTTCACGATGATTGTAATACCCGCCAATGTGCCAGTCAGTGATATCATTGACTGGCAAACCGGCTACACCGCAGTAATTCTTCCCATCTTTCCAGTTATAAATAGTTACAATTGAACCACCCTCAAACTCAATTACCCATTCTGCATCAGTCTTGTAGCTTCCCTCCACCGGCTCTCCAAGCTTCGCAACAAGAGTTGAATAGCTGACACATACCTCGTCAATGAGAGACGTTCCAACTGGAGAAGCCTCATTAATACTTACAATCTTTGGCATTATAAATCCTTTCTTTTAAGGAACATCAGCAAATCCAGGTGTCTTTAAATAGAGATTCCCCGCCTCGGAACCTTTCAGCCCGAGACGGGGAGTCGTATTCTCATTTAAGCAGCTTTGCCCATAGGTTGTGTTGCTCAAATTTCCTCTGCTTCTCGCAATAGAGAGTCAATGCTTCTCCACATAGAGGTCGCTGATTGCCACTTCTGAATATACAACTTTCTTTTTAACTTCCGAAACTTGCGCTTAATCTTCCGTGCTTCTTCCGGTGAATAACCATCAAATGGATTTTTCTTTTCTGACTTTAGGAAAATCCACAAATCTTTAGGGATAATTCCAAAGTTAGTTTCTAAGATAAAGTTTTCAATTTCAGTGACATTAAACCCATGTTCTTCCATTGTTATTCTCAACTTTTATATTATGGTTATTTTAATGTGATTACTAACTACCCCTGACAAGATAGCTTTCATCTGCTTAAGCGATAAACCCCGAAAATATCGTAACACGATAAAAGAACATCTTGGTCAGGGGCATAATTTTATATATTTATATATCTATACAACAGTGTCTCGTGTTTCTTTTCTCCGAACCCACCAAAGGTCCAAAGACCTACCTAGCGTCCCAGGTTCCTTGACATTATACGTCCTCTTCTGGAGGTGGCAACTTCTTTTTCTCTGCTTCGTTCTGCCGGTCGATTCGCTTAATCCTGCCGGTGATACGCTCGGCAGCGTATACCCGCTCATCTTCGTCAAGCTCTGCTGCAAAGAAGTAGAAGACAGCTTTGCCGCCTTCGGTCAGCCCATCATTCAAGACTTTAAGCTCTTCTTCAATTGCTGCAATCCTCATCATTTCGCGAAGAAGTTGCTGACCAGATTCAAGGATTTCACGGTCCTCAATCTTATCAATCATTTCTCTGACGTCGTTTAGCTTTGCCATTTGTTTGCTTTCTAACCGTCGAAAATTATTACAGGAGAATCTACACCCAAGCATAGTAGGCCTATGGACTATAATAGAAAATTATTTATCGGTAGATGGGCTACGACTTTCTTCGCGATTTTCTTCGCGACTATCGGAGGATGATAAATCATCTGAGCTCTTTATCAGCGAATCTAGTTCCGCAGCCTCTTTCTTTAGCCCATGTTCATTGAGCCACGATAGTATGTCGTTTAGTTTTTCATCTATATTCATATTTGATTTCTTTTTCGTCATAGCACTCATTATATTTAAAGTAATAAATATTTATTTTGTGCTCATATTACAACCATATAGCCATACTAATTATCTAAATATTAGCTATTATTTAAAAGATTTTCTCCAAATCTTGTTAAGATTTTTCATCCTGTTATTTTTAGATAAAACCAACATTGTAGATATCTTTATCATGCGAACAAATGCTTCGGCGGCCCTAGATAAAATTCCTAGACTACGATTGATTTGATTAAACTTTTTCTTAAATGCGCCCTTACTATACTGAGCTTTAACTCTGCCCAAATAGATTAGAACCTCTGTTGGCGTGCTTAAAGCTTCAATCTCTGCTGGATCAAAATCTTTCATATCTACCTCTAGCTGCGCTATGAGTTCATCCTTAACAGATTCTAGCTTGGCTATATTTTCCTCTGCCACATTCCATTTGGTTCTCATATCAATTCTAAGCTTGTCTCTTAGCGCCTTTGCGACCTCAGCATTCTGCTTAGGAGTTTTTGAGAAATCATACTCTGGACCCTTTCCGGTAATTTTTTTAATCTCTTCGTGCATCTTTAGAATAACGGAGTCATCTACAGGAACCTCCCATAACGGCTCGTAACCATTATAAACAACACGCCTTGTCGCGATTAGAGACGGAATAGTATCGTATAACTTCTTTACCTTTTCTACATTTTTAATATTAGCCAACTCTACAACGCGATCATATTCATGAATATATATATTTTTAGCGCCCAGCTTCTTCGCCACCTCAATCGTGTTGATGATTGCAAGATATGGATACGCCTTATTTATATAATCTAAATGTTTCGTAAAATCTTTAAATGAATCAATTCCATAATCTTTAATTAATGTTTCTTTTAAATTGTATTTTTCATCGAAGATGAGGCTGTAAAGTGGCGGATAATCACTTTGATATTGTTCAATAACAACTATTGGGGTATCTTTTTTGGGGACTACCTCATCCTCATCATACAGCCTTGTTCGTCTTTGCGATCTCTCTTTGCCCTCATCGTCTGCACCAACAATATCTTCCGAATTAATCTTTCCGATAGAAGCTAGGGCCCAAGAGTTTGTGAATCCAGACGCACCAACATTTGTATGATCAACGCCGTCGCCGGCATGAATTAAATCTTTTCCAACATCATAAAGAATTTTTGTGGGATCTACATTGTTATTTGATATAGTATATCGCTTGCTAATGTCTTCGAAATATTCACCTCTTTGCTCTGTTTGATAAATACTCTCTGTGACCTTTATGTTATCCGAAAGACTCTCTACCTCTATATCATTTTTTAGATTTGAATAAATCTTTTTAGCCTGATCTATATCATCTACTTCTCTGAGAAAATTTGCATCATAATAAATTTCGGCCTTTAGCATTAACTCTTGTAATTTAAGATGAGAGTTCATATTCTGCCGAAGAGATCGTGAGGCCATAGATTGTGCCATCTGCATGACTTCATTTAATAAATCTTGTCTTCCCTTTAGGAATTCCCAAAGAGATGCTTTATCTAAGAAGTTAACAAGGTATCTTACATCTCTTGTCTTCAGCAGAGTTTTTGATGCAATCAACAGTATATCTTCATTTCCATTTTTTATGTATCCAGAAATATCTAAATCGTTCGTAACTTCGTCCACATAGCCTCGGTCTGAATCGACAAATTGGTAGCCAAGGTCTGGGTTCCAAGTGTCGTCTGGATAGTCCGGAGCAATCTTATCTTCAAAGCGAACCAGAGAAGTATTACCAAACGATTCAACTATACTTAAGAATGTATTTACATTAGCTCCGCTAAAGGCTTTTCTGATATACTTTTTATTTCTTACATTAAGATCTTCATTATCAAGGAAGGTAATATAGGCGTCGGGAAAGCTGTCAGAAATTCTCTCCAGCATTCTTCCTAAGAAATCTGGATCTCTATCGAACCAAGTTCGTGCTCGACCGAATCCCCTAACAGATCTTTGCAGCTTAATATAGTCCTCTATATCCCCGCTCCGCACATTGTTAATAAAGTTATTGTTTATAAATTCAAAATTCTCATCAGAAACGTCTGAAAGATCTCCTCTTAAAATCTTTGGGAACACCTTTCCTAGCATCGAATATATAAAGTATTTCAAACTTATAGATTCAAAATTTAGATTTTTTAATGCAATATCAAAATATTCAGGAAACTCTGAAATCAAAGGAACCGATGGAGTAATGCTAGTTGAGAAGATTTTCTCAGCATTTTCTTCTTTAGAGATAATATCATTCCACGCATCTTCTCCGAGGATCCTCCTTATGTAATTTAAATATTCTGACTGTGATTTAAATGCTCGATCACCACTTCTTCCAATCTCAAACAAGGTATTCGAGTTTATCTTCAGTAGCAGCTCAATATACCTCCTAATAGTATCGTCGCCTAAGGTACCTGCCTTTGCAAGCAATCGGGTTTCTTTGATATCTCTTAAGTGTTGTTTCCTCACTCCAATAGTATCGTTTTCAAATGAGGACTTAAAGTAGCTTTGCGTTGCATTAGTATTCTTTTCGGGAATATATTCTGCGGAAAATAAATCCTCTGCAAGATCGAGATAGCTTGCGACGGCTTCTTCATCTAAGAATCTTTTATCAGACCTAATCAGCATGCTATTCATAGATCCTAAGAATTCTGCCTTCTCATTTATATAAAGGCTTTCTAATGAGACTTTAGTATACTCTTCTGTTTTTGGGAAATATCCTTTAGCATAATTAGTTATGCCGAGAAAAGTCTCTCTATTGGGGGTAACTAGCTTGCTGAAGTTTTTAAAATTTCTTAAGACCACCATAAGGCGGTCGCCTCTTTGCTCTGCCTCATCAGTTATTAGCCCATCAACAGCTTTCGTAATTAGACCCCCCGCAAAAGAATCCGGTTTAATCTTGGCCGCTCTGCCTGATTCTTCAAGAATCTTATCCACAACCATAGAGCTATCTATTCCATATCTTTCTACAAGAGCTTTTACTTGAGGCATATTAGTGCTCTCGATAGATGCGCTCATCATGTAGTTAGTGTATATATTTTTCTCTATTGATTCTGAGATTCGCCTTCCTGTCGCCTCAATCTCCGACAGAAGAGAGGCATTCTCATGGCCAAGAGTAACTAGATATTCGCTACTTCTTTCGGCTAATCGGTCTAATATGCTTTGAGGAATTTCCTTTATGACAAACTCTAGGGCATCATCTTTTGAGAAATATAAAGCATGAAAAAAGTTAGAGGCAGTTCCGTCATGCTCCTTGTGCAAGAGAGAGGCGTATATTTTCATTCTCTCTTCTTCCGTAAAACTCTTAAGCAGATCAATTCCATCCTTAAAGAGTTCCTCAAGCTTGACATCTGTGTTTAGTAAATACTTTTTAGCCTCCGGAATAAACGGAATTATCCGCAACAGAAAACGTGAACTTAGAGTTCTGTCGCTGGGGTTGCCATCTTTCGGGAAAAGCTTTTCGCTAACTAGGCCTGGATAAACCTCATACATTTTGCTTCTGAGAATTTCCCTCCTATCAAGATTCCCAAAGTCTATTTTCTCTTTCAAGATCTCTTTAAGCTCTGGAAATTTCCCACCAACAATTTGCTCCCACACCGTCTGCATCATCGGGGGCACGCCGCCCCAGCCCCCACTTCCGAAGAATAAACCCATCACCCTATAACTCGGTAGATTTTTTATTATCTCATTTACAGGATCTTCATTTGCTTCATATAATTGAAATCTAATATTTTTGTTCGCAATATAAAATACGTTATATAGTTGGCGGGTCTTTATTGATTCTGCAAAAGCCGCATTTATTAGATCCATATACTTAAAGTAAAAGTCTTCTCTTTTAGCCTTAGTAAGCTCAATTACTAATATTGGCTGGAGTTTGATTAAGTTTTTAAATAATGCTCGCGCTACACCCTCATTGATATCCGCATAATATGTGCTACCGAAAACTCTACTGGCATCATCATGGTTCTTTTTATTAGTTAACTTCATTATTCTTGCTTCATCATTACGCGAATGATGCCCATAAGCAGGAACCGGAGGAAGGCTATCTATGTTTGGAAAGAAGTAAAATCCATCTGAATCTAATTTTACTTCATACGGATGAGTGATCGGCTCTGCTGGCCGCACAAGCTCAGGGTCTGGCCCAGTAACTGGCTCAAGTTCAAGATTAGTTTCGGCATCAGAAATACTAAGCTCAGGCTCTTCCTGGGCCTTTTTCCTTAGGACTAATTCTAAATTCTTTTGAATTATAAGATAGCGTTCTTCTTGCATTCACTTATCCGTAACAGCTGTTATTCAAACAATGATTCTTCAGAAGCTTCCATGTCAGGCTTACCCATCTCTCTTAGGACTTCGGATAAATCTTTCTGTATCTCAAGATATGTAGCCCAATCTTCCTCTGTCATTTCTCCGTCAGAAATTGCGATGCCGAACACTTCCATTTCACGACGAACACGACTAAGACGTTCGTATAAAGATTCCTTTACATCTTCGCCAACCGGATCATAAAGTCCAAGCTCCATTGATCTAAGCTCCGCATCAGACGGACCCTCTTCATCCTCCGGCCAGTAATGCGGAGCTTGTGCTCTCTTCTTTGAGGCTCTCGTAATTAATCCATCTAAAAGGTTGGCCTCTTCGGTTAGCCCTTTAGAGTCTAGCTTATTGGCAATGACAATCAGTTCTTTTAGGTATTTCATATTTTAATTCTCCGCACTCTATTCTTAATTATTAGCATAGCTAATCAAATATTTTTATAAAAATTAGTTGCCAAGCAAAATCCTAGTCCTATATATTCTAAGCAACCACGAACCACTCAGAGTCTTTCAGAACAACCTCTAGGCTTAAGGGTTTCTTCTGCTCCGAACAACCTTGGCGAAACTCCAGTCGAAAGCCTCTTCCCCATCATATACAGATCTTAATGTTGGATGCCAGCCGGAACTATATACCATAGCATCAATGTGATCTGCTCCATTTAAAAATAATTGAAAAATTCGATGGTTACCATCATCCACAATCAATTGATTTTTATCTGTATTGTAATAAAGAACCGGAAGTCCCTCTGTATGGCTCAGCTCACCTCGATATATATCTGCAAGAATATGATCTCCTTGACTTTGCAACATCGTCAGACATTCAACAGGAATGTTCTTGATAAGAATTGCATCTTCTAAGTCATGTCCAGTCCCTTCATATATTTCCTCTGGAAGATTCAGATTCCCGCCCGCCTCGGGCAATAACTTCACAGCCCGATCTGCTTCGTCTGTGAGCCCTTCTGCCTCTTCTCTCCGCTCCTCCACGGAAGCTTGCTTTAAGAGGCTTACAACGCGCGTGGCGGCTGTGGAGTGCCCCTCTCGGTCTAACCAGCCCACTAGTGTTTCAGCCTTGATCATTTTGCATCCTAAGCGTCAAAGAAAACAAGAGTTCCGGTTGGTTTCCAATCTTCTGCCTCTGGGTCAGCAGGCACCGAAGGTCTTATTCCTATATTTTTCAATTGCACATCTATTCGCCTAGAGATATGAAGAATCAACATGTGTTTTATTAGTCTAATCACCCACTCCGGATCTAAACTAAACTCCTCTGCCATTTGATCCTCGAAACCAGAGCTCCACCTTTTGTATTTAATATTCTCTATATTGTTTTTGATTTTTTCAGCAGCTTTGTTTACAACGCTTGTTGTTTCTGGCTCTCTAAGTATCTCTGCCAAAATCTTATTTCGTTCTTTTGCCGGTAGGCCCAAAGTTCTCTTTCGAAGCATTGCTATTGCGATTGAGTTATCATCATCATTCCATATAAGATCGGTAATCTCGTTGGAGATACTTAAAATGAAGGAAGAAAGGCCGGCATGTAATCCTGGATGAATCTTTTTCATATCATTATTATTTATTAGCTTTTCCATAACCTTCCAACCCTTGGGCCTTTCGGATATAAGCTCAGGCTGCAAAAATTTGCCAGAAGAATGAACCATCAATTCATATTCGGCACCTAGAAGATCGTTAAAGATCATCGCTCTTGTGAGATCTTTTTTATCATCTTCAGCTGCAAGATCATATATCTTTATTAGTCTGTTGTTTCCAATATCCCACACAACACCAAAGACACCAGACCCAACAAACTTTGGTCGGCTTCCGTCACCAGCTGTTTGTACAGCTAATATAAATTCTGGCGTGATTTCATCTGAACTTATATGCTTCCCTCTTCCAAGATTAAGACTTAATACATCCTCCATAATCCAATCGAGATCCATTGAGGGAGCAGACCTCTCTTCTCCTGGCAAATTCCAGCCGGGATATGGACTAGTTTCTCTGATTAATTTATCTACACTTGGAGTTGATGGTTCCATTGTTTTTCTATCTAGGTCTGGTGAGTCGAGAGAGAGCTGGCTCTCTTCTTCTTCGATATCCCAATCATCAGATATATTCTTGGAGCCACGCCACAGATCTTCTACTGCCCGAGCCTCTGGAGCTAATGCTTCCTTGGAGAGAAAGCTAGATAATTTTAATAGATGAGTCTTCATGTTTTATTCCAAACCACTGTTTGCGTTTCGTACATGAATATTTTTATAATTAGTAGGGAATAATGCTAATTAGTTTCAATTAAAAAAGGGTAGCCCCGATGCGGAGCTACCCTTTTCCTTTTGTTATTTAGTCCTATTTCCAGTTCGGTTCTTCTTCCGGCTCTCCATCATCATATTCCCAGCCTACAACTTCGGCATCCTTTGGAACATCCTTTGGAACATGTTTGGCCAGTACAGTCTCAAGCATTTCATCAAAACTAACTTTATCAGGTCCGAAATATCCATCTTTCTTCCTATACAGGTCGGGCTACAAAGTAAGTCTTCAATTTGATATCGGGGTTTGCAATAGTTCGATGGAATCTATCAAGCAATCGGTATTTAGTTGGTTCCTCATTCAGAAGAACGCCATAAGCATAATGCTTATCCGCATACGCACTCACGTCTGTGAGCTTGCGCGAATATTCTAGATTAGATTTGATATAATGTGAGGGAACCTTCTCGATTGTTTCATTTTGAATCCTTATTTTTCGGAGCGGGAGGATGACATTCATCCATACATTTATCACAGATTCTATATCCAGTTATCGGACCCACACAACCACAATAACATGTGCAGTATAAATCTTCTTCCAAAATCTTTTCAATTATAAATTCATTAGTCATCAAACATTACCCTAATACATAAGGCTAGCAACAGAAATGAGCCAGTTAAATATGAAACTATCAACATCCATAAGATAGCAGACATCATTTATCCTTGATGCTGACTAGCAAAAAATAGAGTAAACCAATGGCCAAAGCGGTTGATACAAGATTAGTGAACCATATAGTCATAGTCGTCTCTCTCAAAGGCCATTGGGTAGCCCGAGAGAGTTCTGGTCACATGCCTGCGAAGATTAAATTCTAACTCTTCATCACCCGCACTTCCGTGCGCAAACATAGACATGACAGCGCTTGTGATTAATTCAAGTGTAGAATAGCTATCCATATAATCGGAGGAAGTTTCAAGGAACATAGCAATAGCCCCTACGAGTTCTTCTTCTGTATAAATATCAAATGGCTTGCTCATCAGACTTAATCCTCAGGTAGATATGGAATATCTTCATCGGCATCTTCGGCTGGCTCAAATGGATCAACCTTCGGATAAACTCCCTTTGTTTCTATGTCCAGCTTAGGGACTAGGTTAGGGACTAGGCTGACAAAAGAGAAATCAAATGAAAGCTGTGCAGGCTCGCTTAATCTCTCAATTTCATTTAAAAAATCAACCGATAGAGCCGGAGATGAAACCTCAAAAGAAAAATTTGAAGAGACCGAATCTTTATTAATAGATTCAGATCCATTAATTTCATAATCAAAAATATCACCATTCTGATTGGAGAGCCGCCCCTCAAGTTCTGCAAAAATAGAATCAAAAGAAGTATATGTATGTCGATCTTCAAAGATATCTGTATGATTTGAGAAGTATTCGTAACTCCTTTTCTTCTCTGCTTTTAGCACAAAGGGATGCTTGGAATCATTATCCTTTAGAAACTCTTCGATTATGTATTCTGGCTCACACTCTAGAACAACAGCGTCCGTCGCTCGATTGAATAGCCTGTATGTTTCTGTGCCAACTCTCACCACATAGTAGAGAGGAAGGTATATATCCGTATCGCCGTCGTTGTTGTTGTTGCTCATAATTGATTCTCCAGTTAAAACAAATTTTTATTAATAGTTATTTGCAATTCTTTTAGAAAGAATTGTTCAGAGGGAATTCGCGAAGAAGTGTTACAGAAGTAATTAGCTGCGCGTTGATAATACAATCTTCTTGTGCATTTTTTAGAGTAAAGTAGTCGGACAGAAGGAAGCACTTATTGGTCTGCACAAGATCCTTAAACGATCTCAGAATTGATGTGCCTCCACTCTCACAGTTTGAGGTGAGCCAAAAATTACTTACACAATGTTGTCCAACATAATTGATCAATATGCGGTGGGTGTATTCCCCGCTCTTTGTCTTGGTAATATCATCTTCCCCGACGGTATCGGAAGAATCAGATACACTGCCAACCGGCATAGAGAAAACCTTTTCCCGAAGAAGACTTAGTGCAATCTGCAGACCTCTAACCTCAGAGTCACTCCAATTGCAGAGTTCTGTTTCACCGAAAAGCCTTTCGGCCTCTTTAACGAAATCTTGAAGAGCAAGGTACGTTTCAATTGGATCTGGTGTATTGGAGTTCATAATATCCTCTGTGCTGAGATTGTGCTTAACTGGCGGGGACCAATGCAAATTTAACCACAACCATCATTCTGACCACTATTTTTGGTAATGAAGTTTTATGAAGAGTATGTCAAGAGGTAGACGCACCGCTCCACTTGACGATAGTAGGCACAAGGCTTATAATAGAAAACGCCTAAAGGCTCGGATGCGCCGCCAGCCTTACAGGTCGGTGCTAGCGGAGCCCCAAAAATATGTGAAGATTTTGCCCGCTTGTCGGGCAATGTTATCGCGCGCGGGGCCTAAGCTATTAATAAATGTTGGTAAATTAATCCACCGCTTCCAGGGAATAAATCATATGTTTTGCGCCAGCTTAATTGTTCTTCAAAATAAAGATAATAACTTTCTTATCCTAAGGAGAGCTACAAATATAAAAACCTTCCCAGGATTATGGGGTCTGCCGGGAGGCAAAGCAGAGGGCAATGAAACTCCCGAAGAAACCGGAAAGAGAGAACTGCTTGAAGAGACTGGAGTTATAGTATTGAAAAGTCTTCTAACTCCGCTAGCAATAACTACTTCTAATGAAAAAGATTATTACTTTTTTCTGGCCTACACCTTTGGGTCTGAAGTAATGCTGGATCATGAGCATACAGATTTCAATTGGGTTTCTCTTGAGGATTTGCCGATTAAGTGTGAAATGGGGATTCCGGAGGAAGCAATGGAGAGATTGAGGGAGTTGAGCCTAACCGACCTACGCTTTGAGCGCGGAACACAAGGTTGAGCTATCAGGCAGCAAGCCCTGTCTGATCCTTATCAAGTAATTTCTATTATCATGCTTCGGCCTACTATATCTCTGTGGAGAAATGCGCCGTAAAATTGACCTGGCCTTTCGAGCGTGAACGAAGCTCGATGAAAGGATGATCTAAGTGCCTAGTAATAATCTTAAGTGTAATCCAGATAGAGTGCATCCACATGGTCATTGTGATGATCATTGTGGCGAATGCGGAGCACCATCTGACGGTATGTTTTGTATTGCATGTTTAGAAGTCTTATCCAAAGGTTTCTGTACACGCTGCCATGTTGAGAAGATTTTACCAAGCACAGTAATGTGCATCACCTGTTGGAAGAGGTAACAATGTCTAAACCTAACTCTAGAAGCCGTGCATGGCGATATGCGTCGGTCGAGCACAATCCAAGGAAAAGTCACCAAAGAGGCAATGACAATGGAAGCTATATCGAATGGTGCTCGGTGTGCTGCCGCAAGACAGAGTATGAATTTGGAAGTTGTCTGAATTGCCAACATGACGCCGCACTCGGCAAGTATTTTCGTACAACAATTATGAGATAATCATCTGCGCGCTAGACTATAGACCAGAAAAACTACAAAGGCCCCTCTGCTTACGCGGTGGGGCCTTTGTTCGTTATTCGTATTAAGCTTTTAGCCGGAGATTTACTGGCCGGAATCTCTCAGCGTAAGTATGAGCATTCTCATATCTTCCAGTCTGGCAACCAAGGTTTTGACATCAGACTTGAGTTCTGTTAGATCTTCCTGTCGAACAGATGTTTGTTTTAGATAACCTATCTCTAAAACTATTGGAGCAATCCTAGCTTCAGCTTCTAACCTATAAGAATCTATGGCCGCTGCAATCTTTGCATTAGTCTTAATATCATAGTCCTTTGTTAGTTTAAAAATGAACGTACTTACAGAGACTATAAAAAGAACTATAGCTCCTAACGCTCCCCATGTGATCGGCTCCATCTAATCCCCATTTAATATCTTTATAGCTTTTTGTTCAGCGGCTTTCGCCAAATCAAGAGCAAGTTCGGTACAATTAATTATCGAATTAATTAAATCTTCTATAGACTGCTCTAATGTATCTTCTTTGACTTCTTCTGCCCACAGATTACCTGAGTTGACAGTCTCGTCTTCAAGGGGCTGGCAACTATCAACCATGATTTTCTATCTCGCCTTCAGTTAAGAATGGCTTAATTATTCGAAAAAAATTATAGAAAGTTTCTTTTACTGAGCTTTTAAAATCTTCATCTTCTAAAGCGAACGTTGTAGCTCTATTTAGCTCTTTAATCGTTCTAATTGGATCAGGCTTAAGAAGATCTACCATTTCATCTTCGCCAAACCCAAAATGATAATCATCATGATAATCATCTTGGGCCATCTTATTTATGAGATCATCTAGAGCGTCTGCCTCTTCGGAGTGGCCCTTAATATCCAGATCGCTAGCTAGTTTTGCTAATTCTATTAACATTTGAAACCTCTGTAAAGTTTTTGCCCGAAGGCGCAAACAAAGTTATTTGTTTTACAACTTTAATCAAAGTATTAGCAGAATTAAAATTTCTCACCTTTATTATCCTCAGTAATTGTTAGACTTCCAACTGTATGTCGCCCGTGTCTCCACTCTCCGACAAACCAAAGCTGTCCTAGTGCTGATACATCTTTGTTGATTGCATCGTAACTAATGCGTCTTCCATCCGGTAAGTCAACCCAGAAATGTCCCCAAGGATGCCGGAAAAACTCTGTTAAACCATTTCTCCATCCGGGCAACCAACGAAGAGTTGAGTCTGGGATTCTTACTCTGGCTGTATATGCTGCAATGAAACAGTTGGAACGATTAGACATTAACAATGACAATCTCTTTATTGGTTTCCGTCTACATATTCCTTTGCAGCCTCATGGTAAGCTGAACCTTCCGGCCAGCGATGCCACTTGCCTTCACAGTCTGGACACATCCAGTAAAGAACTCCATCATAAGTCCCAGAAACTTCAACTCCGATAGTTTTCATGAAATGCTTGGCGGGACCATAGTGATGATTGCTCAAACACTCTGACTTGTAATTCCGGTCTTTCCTCTTTGTTTCAAACTCCGCGACCCTATCACAAGAATCACTACACCTCTGGTGTTCTGGAATCTCAGAGTGAACAAGTGAGCGGCTACAGTGGGGACAGTTTAGTGAATCAGACATTTGTTATCTTCTCAATCTCTTTGCGAAAGAATTGCATAGGACCAATCGACCCCATACTTTCCTCTAGCTCAGAGAGCCAGGGAAGCACAAACCGGCGAAAGACAATCGGACGGAACCAAAGATTAATCTTTTTGAGGAAGGTTCGCACAGACTTCTCCGCAGTCACAAGCGTAATTATGCAGAGCGTCCCAAAGACCTAACTCTGCAATGGGGATATCTTTATCCGTTAAACCATACCTTTTAACAATGAAGCCTACAATAAGGTCATGTGCCTCGTAGGCAACCGCGACAGAATTGGTATTTTTAATTCCATCTGTACGCATATCTACTTACTCTTGCGCTTACTCTTACTCTCGACCTTTTCCTCTACAGGCGAAAGCTGGGCCTCTAGGCGAGCCCTTTCCTTTCCTGAGTTACCGGGGCGAGAGTCAAGCAGAGCAAGGCGCTCCGCAATGGTTAGAGAGGCATACTTAGCGGCGCGAGCCTCGGCGGCTTCACGGCGGGTCTGACGGGCAAAACGAGTATTCTTATAAGGCATAATATATTTCCTAATTGGCTTGGGTTAACAGCTTTCTGCAATCATACATTTAAAGGAAAATGGCATCCCCGGCAGGATTCAAACCTGCGACCTACGGATTAGCTTGCCCACTACAGCTTTCGCTGCTGCCGAAGCATTTGGGGTCTGGACTTTCTCTCAACCATATCCAAAATGGACTTAGGCTACCCCCGTCAAGTCTCTACACTTTCCTCTTACGAGGCTTAGCTCGGGATTACCATCGGCGTTATCCGTTAAGGCTTCCCCGAATTTGAGGGTATATGCAAACCGAAATTTCTTTCAGAAAGCTCCATGTATCTTTAAGTCCGTTGCTCTATTCAGCTGAGCTACGGGGACATATCCATTCCTATAATCAAATCAATCTATCAACACTATCTTGTCAATTCTCTAACATAAACTCCGCAGAGTAAAGCATTCTCTTTTGCTGCTCAGGTAACGCACCAAACATTCTTCTTTGGAAGAATAGATAATGCCATTAAGTCACCACACCAATGATTCTAAAACATAGAATAAAAAACTTCATTTAATTCCCTTAATCCCTTAGCACTAGGTCTACGTTGTCAACTTTAACTTTGCAAGCTAAGTTATATGATAGACCATCTTTATCAAAGATAATAACATCATATGCTTCATGCGGATGCTGATTATTATTACTGGCTCGGCTTAACGCGGCCTTGCTAAAGCCTGAATAAGTATTCCTAACGATCTCTAGAGAAGAGAACTCGCTACCTGTGTCACCAGGAAAAAGGATCAAACAAAGCATATCCTCTGACTCATCGCATAGCCACCTTTTAATGACACCACTATCGCTGTCACGAAAGTAGCTTCTGCCGTCATCCGTGTACCCGGTGATCTTAATAAAGTCAGCCAGCTTATTCTCTGCTACATTTTCCCTCTTAGTGAGTTCGTTCTTAAGCTGCTCATATGTAAACTCTTCTATGCTTGTCGTGTAAACTCTATTAATCATATTAAAACTCCTAAACTATCAATTTTGCGAACTGTTATCACTTCGTAAACTCTGAGTTCTTACAGAGTAATCTTCTCGTAACGCTCAGACATGATAGTCTTAAGCATAATCTTCTCGGGAGAGAAGTCGGAAGAGGAAAGAATGCTAGTCAGAATCGAAGGACTGAATCCAGACACAAGAGCCGTGCCAGCCTCATCAAAGCGAACCGGGACATTGCCACCATGAGCATTGAGATTCCAAAAGACAATATTCGGAAGCTCATAGCCTGCGTCAACATACTTCTGTCGAATGGACTCCATAGCGGTCAGGTCAGCGTTCTGAGCACACTGATTAAACTCCATATCAGAGATAATCAGAATAGAGTTAGGCATATCACATGCTTCAACCGAAGCTCGCTGTGCGTTAGTCAGAATCAGAGAGAACACAGCCTCAATGTCTGTGGACATTCCCCAATCTGCACGGCGAAGATTCTGCATCTTCTCTACAATGTTCTTTCCAGCAAGCTTCTGTAGCTGCGGAGTTGAAGAGAATGTAATGAAGCAATCCTTGAACGGACCATTGTTACGGTCTGCAATGTAAGCTCCAAGTCCTACAGATACATCCATCGGCGTAACCGAAGACTTGTCAGAGTAGCCACAAGTCATGCTTCCAGATACATCAATGACCGGGAGAATACGATGCGGATTATCAATCATCCAGTTAGGCATGGCATCCCACTGAGACTGAATCATACGAATCTGGTTCTGGTCCGGTGTCAAAGACTGGTAAGCCTGAGAAGAAAGCTGGTGAGGATAGAGGACACCAGAGTTTACCTTGGCTTCTCCGCTTTCGAGAGCATCAAGGTACACACTCCAAGTTTCGTCAGAGTGACGAGCAAACGCCTTCTTATAGTTATTCATTGCAACAGACGGAACATGACCATACTCAATGGAGTCCCATTCCTTTGCACACATCTGAGTCTCAACAACCTTTGTTCCCTTGACCAAAAGCTTTCGATAAGCCTTCGGAGAGAGTCCCATATGATTGCGAATCATATTTGCATAACGAGACTTTGCAGACTTTTGACGCGGCATCCACTTTGAAGCTAGAGCATCGCCAGCATTGAGAGCCGAAGCAATCAGATTCAGAACATCAGTCCGAACCGTTGTGTCAAGCAGACACAGAAGATCATCGTATCGACCGTAATGAGGAATCAAATGAAGATTGGAGCGCAGAGCCTCCGTATGAACGACCGAAAGGTAGTTTGCGAGTACCCGGAAGATACGACGTTCCCCGGCTCCCTGACGGGCATCACGCGCCCAGAAAAGGGTCTTTAGAGCGTACTCGGGATTCTCTTCAAACGCAGCAGAGAAAAGCTGAATAATATCAGAGTCAGAGTGCGAACGCATAGCGGCAATCTGAAAGAACAAATCGACCGAAGCCTTTGCGCTTGAAAGGTTTGTCACACAACCGTTTTCGGTTACGCCAGAGTTTTCGATAGAAGCAATAAGAGGGCTATACATAATGAGTTCCTTTTAAACGGGATACGTTTTTATTTTAATTAATAGTTAAAGTTTTTAGTTGCTGTTAGTATCCAAAAGACAAAAGACAGGATAGAGTTTGCACATTTTTTATACACTCACTATGCGTTCGTGAGCTATTCGTTTTATTTATTGTTTGCTGATCTCTATCCTTAAAAAGCTGGATGCACTTCTATTCCATTGATTATGAATTGCTGTTGGCATCCGAAAAAGAACGACAGGGTAGATTGGTGGTCTGATTGTTTAAGCTCACCAGTCCAATGAGCGACTCGCTTTCGCTTTTATTTATTGTTTGCTGTGTCTACCCTTAGACAATACTGGGTGCATTTATTTTTAATTTCAAGTTAAATTTTAATTGCTGTTAGCACCCAAACTCTTATTACTCAATCCCTCTCAACTAGGCTATTCTTTTCTGAAAGATTCCTTGCCTAAGAAAATCTCTGATATGGTCCGAGGGGTGGGATTTGAACCCACGTATCTTTCGCTTATAAGACGAATGCTTTTCCCAGACTTGGCCACCCTCGGATAAGGGTGTCTGAAAAACATTATCAGCATATACTTAGCGTCATCAGAAAGATATTGGCCTTAACTATTTCTATATTTCTACTCCAAAATTCCAAACCATTTTGGACAGCGATTCCGATTCGTCCACACTTTCTTTTCCGCCACTCATAAACTCCGCAGAGTAAAGCAGTCGCTCCTTATTCTTTTCGGCCGAATCATTGAAGTATGATTCTTTAGAATAATACCTTTTGCCGTTAAGCCAAAACTGATAATCTGTTTTAGAATACATTATGGCAGGACCATCTACTCTATGCAAATATCCATTAAGACGCCATACTCTAACCTTGCCCAGCGCTCCAAGCTCCCATGCTCCACTCACTATACAGTCTTCATCTAGATAATCTTCCATACTTTATCTACAGTCAGGACATGCCGACTCAAAGCATCCACAAATTACCCACTTGGTTCCGTTGCAAGTCTTACATACATCGGGGAGAATCTCTCCCTGACTCTTGCAGGTTGGGCAATCTGCCTCATAGAATCCATTAACTATAATCAGCTTTCTGCCCTTGCATTCGGGACAAAGATTCGGATTTGTTTTGTGAGTCATTCTGAATTCTTCCTAGACGTTCCGTCGTCATTGTAATGCTTTCTAACCAGTTTAGCCAGATTCAAGAAAGCCTCAACAACATTATCTCCACCGCAATTCAAATCACAATCAACCTCTGGAATCCACTTATTGTTGTCGTCCCAACCACAGCTAGGAACCGGCAAATCTTCAACAGATTGATCGTACCATCCTCCGGCCTCTACCCAAACACGAAAGCGTGTGTTAAGAGATCCGTCATCATCAATTCTATTGGTAATAGGATTCACAAAAACAAAATTAAGCTCAACTGCTTCGTAGAATCCGCCAGCCTTCACATCCTCAATCGGCCACTCTGAGTCGTCTCCCAAAGAGTATGTTCCGTTATCATTCTGAATGAAAGCTTCTTCAAACGAAGGAGGCATCGGAATGTAATACGGATGTTCCCAAAGAGGGTGAGCCATAAGCCACTCAATGACCACTTTAGTGGAGTAGATTTCTTCTGAGGTCATATACATTCCTTAGCCGATACTAATGTGTGTAAAAATCTTCAATTCTTTGTCAGGATAAAGACGCTGCATCTTGTTCGTAGTGAGAGCTAGCTGAGAAGGGTCTATAGGCTCTGTGACTGCGCCTTCCCAATAGGCGTCAACATATCCCGACTCCTTTACCACCAACTTGAATACACAATTGTATATCCTCGATTGAGATACTCTAGGGCAATTCCAATGAATTCCTCTGTCTCTGCGATATCCTCTGTTGTTGAATCTCCCCAAAAGAATCCGCTAGTAGCCTCAAGAGTATTATGTTCTGCTTTGAGCTTTAGAAGATCCTCTTCTTCCAGCTTCAAATCAATACAGTTGAAAGACTTTTTGCCTCCGCGACTCTCATAGAGATTCTGCATCCAGCCCTGTAGGTTGGAGTGCTTTCGCCACTGACAAATCTTGGTTCGTTCATCACTCTTCTGAGCGTAAGCGTACTGGTCAAGTCCCATTCTTTTCTCCACATATATGCTATATTGTTCGTAAATAGAAACTTTAATCAAAGGAATGTTCGATTCAATCTTCGATTTTCATCAAACCAATAAACAGAGTTAAGCCTCTTTCTGGCTAGAAGTTTCATACAGCCCTTGCATGGCTTAGACTTTGCCAAAGCATCCTGAGAAACAATCCTAACACAAAGCAAGTCCGCTCCATAAATCTGGTCGCCACGAAGATTCTTAAGAGCATCCCTTTCAGAATGAATTGAAAACCTACGCTTATCTCCACCGGGCGGAGCAATCGGAAAATTATATCCCGCGCCAAGAATCCTGTTAGACTTCCAGATTACGCTACCATGACGGTAGTGCATAGGAGACTTCTTTGCCTGCGAAACTGCAAGCTCCAAAATATCGTCGGGAATCTTCATTTAATGTCCTTTGCGGTACACCCGGATATAGTAGGGACAAGGATCGTATTAGAAAAACCACTGACGCCCCGACCGGGCAAAACATTCACATAAATCTATCGCGGCGTTAGATTTATTCTGCAAGATGGATCTGTCATTACAATAACATAAACAATACAAAGCACAGTAAGCATAGCACATGCTTTGGCTCCGGTTACTCCGCCTTTAACTAGCCTCTTTCTAATATTAAATCTCGTCATATTCTTCCCGATCTAAATAGTGGGCATCAATAATGTCACTAATGCGGCTTGGAGTTAAGTTCCCAAACATTGGAACGCAAATAATATCTGGCTCACTATCCTTAGTTAAATCATACCCGTCAATTGCTCCGCCAAACCATACACATAGCCAGCGATCATTAACAATCCTAACTAACTCCGCTCCATCAATAATAGATAGAATATCTATTGCTTCATACATGATTTCTGTGTTGCTCAACATAATTATCCTTCAAATGTTAAAAACTTATTGATATAATCTGGCTCTTTGCCAAACATTGGAGTCTCTAGATTCTCTGACCATCGAGAGCGAAGCGCACCATTCTGCTCATAAACAATCCTATCTACTGTCGCTCCGCGCTTCTCCCATACCTTAGTGTCATTCCAATTGACGGGAACATCAAGGCTCATCAGCATATCCTGCTTGTCTGAGCTATTCTTTTTGTGCAACTCTTTGTGAGAGAAGTGAGCCTGAGCAAGCATTGAAATACTATTCTTCTCTGCGTCTCTCTGTCGCCATAGGAAAACATTATTAACTTCTTCCTTTGCTATGTTCCAAAACCGTGCATCAAAGTAAGCGGGAGCAGGAGGATTAGACCCGTTTTCCACCTCCCATGCCTGATTGAAGGCAACAGAAGCAATCGACGCGGCGACACTACACATCTTCTGTAGCCTATATCCAAACCAAGCATCAGTAGTTTTGGTCTGCCAATCTACCAATAGAATTGTTATTTCATCTGACTGTGTATATCCAACTTGGCATCCCTGGATTTTACCACAGAGAGCCTTTGTCGCACCGACCATACAGCGATGAAACATTTCATCGAATGGTCTGTCAAGATTACGAGTCAGAGTGTGAAATGCTTTGCCATCAAGCCTTCCCATGACAGGAATCTTTCTTTGAAGAAAGAAGTTACTTGTCTTCTCGTAGTCTTTCATTCGGTCACCGAGAGTCTTGCCAGTCATAGTTAGTCCTCCGTAGGTCGTGGAATCAGCGCAATTGAACGCCTAATAACAGATAGCGGCGTGCTTCTATACTCGTATGGCAGACTTTCTAGCTCCGTATACCACCCAAACAAACTCTTATCATTCTTATCTGGATTCGATTCTCTCGCTAGACGTACTGCTTCTGTAAAATCATCTGCCTCAATAACTCCGTCCATCACCCACTTAAACTTATCTTCCATTGAAAACGGGAATCCATCGGGAAGAAACTTTTCTTCACCTCTTCCTGGGCTCTTATCGCTTAGGTATTCCATAGCCTCTTCGTGAGTTTTCGCTGGCTCTTTCCTCCAGCTAGACTCGCTTCTAATTGAGATATATGTATCTAAAGCTTTTAGGATAACGTGCTCTACACTACATGCGTGACACGATGCCCGCAACCACCCTCCCCAAATCGTGACTCTATCTTCGCTCCCGCAGGCCTCACAGACAGAGCAAGATAGTTCCTCATACTTGGATACAATCTTTCGAGCCTCATCATTGTAATTGTCAAGGTATACCCTAAGCTCTCCAAACTTCTCTTTGATTTGCCCATACTCTACCGGAGTATAGCTATCACCATGTTCGGCAATACCCTTAGAGTTTAGAGCACTTAACTCTTCACTCATTGATTTTAACAGAGGTGCCCATCCTTTCGAAATACAAATGCCGCGCCCCATGCAGGACTCCATATCTGAAAGATGCCATTGCTTAAAAAGAATAGGATATTTATCTACTAGAGCTAGTTCCCAATCACTTGTGCCTTCTCGATTTGCCATATTATTTTCCCCTTCTTCCTTTAGTTTTTCAAGTTTGCGCTTCCAGTGAGCCTCAGTTGCTTTAATGTCTAGATGCTCATCAATGCTATGTTTAACGATATCAAGCAGCAAATCTGCGCGCATCGAGTTAGATAACGCTCAATATAATGTTCATATGGCTTCTTGTACGACATGGCTTTACTTTCCTAAAATCTCAAAGAGAGGACGCCACTTATCTGCCTGTTCCTGAATCCACTCTGGAGTAATCTTTGTACACCATCCTGCATCTAATTTCATATCCATTATCTATTCCTTCTTTGCAGGCTTGCGGAAACTCTTAAAGAATTCCATAACCTCTTTCTCTTCTCTCTGCTCTTTTGCATAAACAATTAAGGAGCCAATAAAAACAATAATGGCGATTGGAACCGTAATATGGGGGTTAATCCATCCTGTATCAACATGATTAATGGTTCCATCTTTCCCGAGGTAATCCATCCAAAGAGATAAGGTGCAGGCATATACTCCGGCTCCCGCAAAGAAAGATTTAGTTGTGCTTCGAATTTTCATATCAATGTCCGTAATAAATCTTGCTAATATCGTATAGGGTCTTTTCAATTAAAGTATCTTCGGTCTTTGCAAGATTCTCAATCACCCAAATCTTTTCCTTAAACTTTAGGTTTCGGAATCTTCGCAACATTAATCCAAGCTCAGAAGAACTGAATGTTTCTGGCTCCGCTGGATTGAAGTCTCTCTTCATGTTATTAGCTTTCTATGATTATCAAAGAAATGGTACTCCCACCCGGAGTTGAACCGAGGTCGTCTGCATGAAAAACAGAAATTCTAACCGTTAAACTATAGGAGCATAAATCTTTGCTTATCTTACTTTCCCTTATCCCTAGCCATTCCCACGCCTTGTATGTCCAGGTGTGAAGCTTTGATCCCACTTCTTTGGAAGAAATGGCATCAATGGGTGAGCTACGCTGTTGCCCATCTAGACTGTCTGCTCTTTATAGGGCACTGGTTAAGGCTATATACAATTTCATCATAGGGCTTGTTACGTTTGGTTGTCATTTGTCATTCCTTTTTTCAGTTTGTTTATGATCCATAACTCTGGATCTCCAGTTCGTGCCTTCGCTGTTCCATAGGGCATTTCGTGCATCCATAGATCAAATAGTTTGTAGTATGCACTTGAATCATAAAAATCGTGAAACGCTCTATGAGCATAAGATACAGGTGCATTTTCCCACACCTCTATTGTTAGTGCAACTAATATAAGTTCTTCCGGAGTTAATGCCTCTGTTAATTCATCATTAAAGATGATGTTAAAAAAGTTATCCATTCCATCTTTTCGCTCTAATTTCATCCCAATTTTCACAGCAATCATCACAGAGTGTGTGAACCCAAGAGGTGTCTCTTTCCTCTCCTGGGCTTCCACATTCTTCGCAGGTTTTACAAGAAAGTGCTGTTGCTTTGTTTATAAGATCATAGATCTCGTCTGAACCACTAGTCATGTAGAATCTAAGACCGCCCCACTTCTCCTTGACCTGAGAGGCTTTTGGATGGTTGCTTACATAGGCGTCACAAAAGCAAGCCCTATAATTGTCAGGGGGCTCTTCTTCTGAAGTTGGATCAACATGAATTGACAAACACTTTCCCGGTGTTTTTGTTTTACAGGCATAATGCTTGTCTTTATCGCATGCACAATTAGAACAGCTTAGGTTTGGATTATCGTCTATAAACTTCTGAATAATTGGTTCAAGCTTTGATGATAAATCCCAAATTATATCAAACCAACCATCGCCAGGAAAGCCCCAACACATAGCCGTTGATTGCATTGAAGCATATCTATCTCCATAAAGCAGAGGAAATGCCTCAACAAGTTTCTTATCTAGTTCTTCATTCATCTTCTTTGATCCCATCATCTTCTTTGATCCCAGCCATTATTGCTTCAATCATAACTTTCTGGAATCGTTTGTCGCTCCATCTTTTTAATCCGAACGACTTTTTGAACCACTCTCTGAACTCGTCATTAAGTTCGAAAACTAATTCGGCAGTTCCGTCAGGGTTGTCGATGATCTCAACAACTTCGAGCTTTTGCCAATCTTCTTTTTTATCTAGTTCTTCATTCATCTCAAAGTTTTCCTTAATCTAAGTCGGCTTAGAAGGCCGATGCTCTATCCACTGAGCTAAGGGCGTTTTACTGGGACGGTTGGACTCGAACCAACAACCTTCGGATTAACAGTCCGACGTTCTGCCAATTGAACATACGTCCCAAGAGTGGGCTCTATGGGATTCGAACCCATGACTCTCGGCTTAAAAGGCCGGTGCTCTACCAACTGAGCTAAGAGCCCAAGAGTAGGCCCAGTGAGACTTGAACTCACGACATCTGCTTTATAAGAACAGCACTCTAACCACTGAGTTATGGGCCTATAGGTACAGTGGTTATTTAAAAGTGCCTGGAACAGTGAGGTATTAACTATGTTCCGCTTAGGTTCGATTGGATGCCTCCTAAGCCATCTGTCAGACTCGAACTGACGACATTCACTTTACAAGAGTGATGCTCTACCAACTGAGCTAAGATGGCGTTACTCATCTAGTTTAGTCCCTAGTTCATGAACCTGCAAGTACAAATTCCATAAACCAAACAAAGTCACGCATTGTAGTACAATTACCATGGTTTCTCCAAAAGTGCCTAGAGCGGGACTCGAACCCGCAAGCCCAATGGGGCGTCAGATTTTAAGTCTGATGTGTATACCAATTCCACCACCCAGGCGTTTACCTCAAATTGAGTAGTCGATTATAGCTGTTTCTTTCTTATCTATCTTATCCTGTTCACTGGAGCCTGTCACGCTTGTTTGTTCTAAAGGTAAGTAAAGTGGTATACGTTTGTCTTGTCTACTTCTTTTACTTTTTTCTAATTCCTCAATCATCCAAGGTTGCATATCTAAGCCTCCGCAAAAGGTTCTACACTGTACATCCAGATAAAATATTTCTCTGGCTCGATAACAAATGGCGAAGACTCTATAGCCTCGGCCACCACATCTGTCATGGAATGTAAGATGCTTACTTGTTCTTCTAACAAGTCTTCTACAGTCTCGGCCCATAGCTCAATATCTTTCATTGGACACTCCTATTATAATTAGTCTTGCCACCGACGTCAAGCATCAATAGCAAGAACTTTCTCACTTGTCTGAAACCACTGGTACTTCTTGTTGTAGCTATTTGTAATCCAAAGACGCTGACACTTAGATGCTATGGGCTTAGGTGCTTGCATATCAGTGATAACGATATGCCCATCAAAATTACGCTTATTCACCCACTGGGTGGGGGCATCAAAGCACGTCCCACCATATCGGACCCTACGCCATTCACGAGTTTCCCCTTTCTTCCAAACATATATGGCATCCTCGCAAACCGTAGAGTCGAAAGGAACGACCGTAAAGGTAGCAATAGAAGCAAACTTGTTCAAGAAAGAAAAGAATGTTTGCAACATCTGATCATCAACTGAGCCAGACTGGTCGATACTAATTGCAATATTAGCAACCCGCTTGGCTCTACGCCCCGGATGAATGTAGGGATAACGAGGATTAATCCTACGAATCGTAGAAATCCTGCTAGACTTTGTAGAAGTCTTAATAAAGTACCGCAAGACTGCTTCTGGCGAAATGGTTGGAGTAATCATTTTTCTTATCCCCTGCCTCACCGCATGTGGAACAGAACCCCAGCCATTACTATGCTTCTCGGAAGCTTCCACCGCTGCTTTAGTCATATCCTTAAGTTTCTCCTCCGCAACTTGGGCGTCCATGCCATCAGGGTCCCCCACGTCGCCCCAAGGCGAATGGTCATCCATGGTGTCTGGCTCACTTGGTTCACCGTTCTTGCCGGGGGCATACGGTCCCTGCTGCTGCTCTTGGTCCTCCACAAGCTTTCTGAAATAAGCTTCGGCAGTACAGCCAGCCGTATACTTTTCGAAAGGAGCACGACCAGGAACGCAAGCCATCTTTGGCAACTCATCAGCGATATGCGTATTAATCGCCAAATCGGCGGCGATATTCCAGGTCTTCATCTTCCCTGGCTCTTTAGAGGAGTCAAAGGGAAGTCGAGCAGTCAGATGCTTAAGGATAAGATGATAGAACTCATGCTTAATAACCCCGATCTTGTGCTCGTCTGACATGCTTTCCATGAAGTCGGCATTGTACAACAGTACAAACCTCTGCGTCTCTCTATTATAGGCAATAGCCGCAGTTGGAATGCTATTGTCTACTGCCTTCTCTACACGACGAGAGAAGGCGGCGAAAAAGGGCTCTCTCTTTAAGAGCCGATGTAAATGAAAACTCAAATCAAAAGACATGATGTCCTCCTGTTCTTTCTACTTATCCGAAATAACTGTACCTGTCAAGATTTGACCGTAATGTTCAGCGACCATAACCCCATTGTGGGCTACAGACCTATTGAATGATTCCATGTTGGGGTTTTGGAAGTTGTCTTCCTCCTTACCACAAAACATAACCCAGAACTGCGCTGCTACCTCAGATGGTAGGGTGACAAAGTAATTAGCTACGTTTTCAAGCTGTTTTTTGCTTAGAACCACACCCAACAGACCACTGTTAGCAATCTTGGTGGACATAGCAAGGTGCTCATTCACCCCCCACTCTTTAGTCTCGGCCCAGCGACCATTATTAACAATGTCCTCCGCAGTAAGATGGTCTTCGTAGTTAACCACAAACTCTCTTAGAGAGGCAGCGGCACCAAGTCCAATGAAACCCATGGCCAAGTTCATAACTAAGTCAAGGTTCTGCTTAGCGTTAGTGTACAGTCCAGCACGAGCTAAGACACTATCAAGCCGCACAATGCTACGACGAGAAGGATAAATCTCATCTGGCTGGAATGCCTCTCTGTGCTCAAGATGATCCCGATTCTGGTTAACAAAGGCCCACATCAAGGGATTAACCTTGTCTTTGGACCACTCCAACCAATCGTCGATGGTTGGTTCCACATCATAGATGGTCCATCGGTCAAGCTCAGCCGGGTCCATTTCCCCCACCTGATACTCTGCGCCATGCTTACCGCCGTTAACGGCAGCAACAACAATAGTACTAGGGTGGAGGTCCAGCCCGTTAAAGCTATGACTATCACCAATCTGCATGATGCCTTGACGTACCTGCTGGTCGCCACGGTCAACCTCATCAAAGAAGAGAATACGAGCGAAGCCAGAACACTCCTTGTACCAGTCGGGGTGATTCCAGCTAGTACATTCGCCGTCCGTAGACGGCAGGCCCATGAGGTCCCCCTCCATCATCTGGGAGATGCGTCGCTCAACGACCTTCATCCCCAGCTTTTCGGCCAACTGATACACAACTTGGGACTTGCCCACGCCATGCCTGCCACGAATCATGACAGGGAAATTAGCCTCCGGGTTTTCGGGGTTAAGCACATGAGAAAGAACAACACTAAGAGTTTTAAAATCCATTTTTTGCTCCACAGCAAATATTCAACATTAACAAACTGACCAACGTTCTGTCGTTGTGTCGTTGTGTCTACAATCTATCACCAATCTCTCAAACTGTCAAAAATACTTATCGCTTTTTGCACTAAAGTAGTTTTCCAAACCTGTTTCCCCTTCTTTCCATCTATCCGGGGTGCTTGCTTCAATAAATCTTTCAGTCGCCGGTACAATTATATCAGTATCAGAAACGCTCCACGCTCTCCAGTTAGTATACAACTCCGTCCCATCTGGGAAACCTACGCTCCTCTGACGGTCATGGCCTCCAGCCATAGATTTAAGGGAGACAAAAGTAAAGCAACGATAGGGCTCCGCGTCGAGTAAACTACCTAATTTATAGCTCATATTGTCCCAATGGACCTCGGTGATAACACACTTGCCATACGAACTGTCAACAAAAATAGCTCCTGCGCCGAGTCCTTTCTGCTTCATAACCTGAAGGGCTGCCTTCCGCCATTCTTTATTCAGCTTAAAAGCTTCAACTTTCGCCTCGGCTAAATGAGGGCAGTTACGTCGATTATGGTCAGTCTCGACCTCATGCCGACGATTATAGCAATAAGAACACTTTCTGGTACTTTTCGGCCTAGTCTTATATCTATCGTCTTCCTGCACAAGGCGGGACCAGACGTTGCCTTCTTCCCTTAATTCCTCAACTCTTTCTTTTCTCTCTGGGCACCCAACCCTGTTGTGCCCCTTTGCACTACAGTAAGAACACCGATTTTGATAGGACATTTCCCCTCCCATTCATATAAACAACTTAACGACACTTGACCCCATTGTCAAGCTTGAAATCAAAAAGGAAGGTATGACTCTCCGTTTCTTTTGTCTCTTCTGGTCTTAAGCCATCGTTCCTCTGTTACGATACCATGTGGATCACCGATAGGAAGCACAAGATATTTCTTTGCTCCCCTTGCCGGACTGTCAACTGGTTCTGCGTTAGCACGCAGAACGATCCCCCCTCTCCTAAGGGTATACGTTATCTTGCCGGGTGCTTTGCTAATCACATATACTACCTGTCCTATTTTAAACCTGGGTTCCTTGTGGTGCTCGTGCAAAACTCTTTGAGCAAACTTATTTTCACAAAGCTTACGATAGACCTTTTCAGTAGGAACGTAATTTTCATCTTCCATGACTTTAGACGCCAAAGCATAAAAATATTGTCCTTGTCTATGATAATACCCCGCTACGATGCGGAAGTCTCTTTGTTTCTGCTCATCAAAAGAATCAAGCCATACTTGTCTGTTGTTAAGAGCCTCAAGCGTATAGTTGGATTCAATACTACTAAGAAGTTTAACTTGCTTCTCGGTAAGGTGGCCCCTCTTAGAGGCAAAATCACCTAGTGAATCCACAACCGTAGATTCATAAGTGGTCAGACTATGCTTCTTAAGATTACGCAGACGTTCTATAAGATTCTTATCTACTGCTCTCGTCCCCATGATAATCTCCATAAGGAATTAAATAATCGTTATCAATCCAAAAAGGCTCGTGCCTTACTTTGTCACCCCTTCCGGCAACATAAACAACATAAGACGTTTCTCCTTTCGTGTCAAGAACCATCGCTAAAGAACGTCTGGTCTCTTTTGTTTTAAAGGATTTATGCCAGGCAGATGGTCCCGGAGAATTAACGTGTACAATGAGAACCAAATCACTCTTCTTCATTCTTCTTTTTCCTTCACGCTGGAGGTTCCCCGCAGCGGATTTCTACCACTCCATCGGAGTACAGGAAATAAAACACATCTTGCTCCTCTACATCGCAAGGAATCAGCAAAACTGGAATATTAAGCTGATGAATTTTGTTGTCGCTGGCGCTCACCTCAACCTGGGCGACCCCGTTATCAACTGAATCAACGGTCCCAATGTACAGGACAACGGCAAGAGCCGTTTGTAAATATTTCATCTTTCATCTCTCTTTTTCAACTGCCCACTTAACATACTTATAAACCTGACGCTTCCAGTAGCGGTTCCATCGTCGGTCGTCAATCTCGATACTCAAGCGTCTGGCTAGTTCTCTGCCTTCCGCCCATGCATCAATCTCTTCTTTTATTATATCGACTCGACTTAATTGAGTGCGTCCGTCCTTATATACATCAGGGTAGTTGTCTTTGAAGTTTTCGTTCTTCCTCAATATAAGGTGCCCAGCTTCATGAAGCAAGCAAAAGAGTTGAATTTCTTTTTTACGAGTGGTGCTGATACCAATACAGTTAACGTCGTAGTAGTAAGCATCCTTCTCGTCTTTGCCGAATATAATCTCTGTGTCGTATTCGGTGATTAAATACGACTCTAAAAATTCTAAATCGTCTTTCATTCAAGAGCCACCCCGCATGTAGTATCGCCTCGCGGCCATCTCTATTGCATGAGCACCGGGCCTTGAATGATCAATGTACTCTTTTGGTATAACGTACATTGTCCCATACGGACAGTCCATAATGCCTGGGCCGAGGTGCGTTACCCCAACGCCACAGTCACCTCTATTAAACAGCCCTCT
>Ga0080013_1000082_pt1 | contig 129132 bp, 144 predicted proteins | sample ETNvirenome_6_85_FD_69236 | JGI IMG/M metagenome (GOLD analysis project Ga0080013, IMG submission 69236) | Marine viral communities from the Pacific Ocean - ETNP_6_85 (SPADES assembly) (version 2) | ecosystem: Environmental > Aquatic > Marine > Oceanic | place: Pacific Ocean | collected...
CTTCGAGAGCTAAACGGATTATTCCTCTTTTCTGATATTTGGTAAATGCTCTCTTTATTACACTGATGTTAGTTGGCGAGACTTGCAGGTTCTCGCTTTTTTATTATGCATCAGGAGTGATAGGAACATGACCTTGAGAAGTAACATAACGTTAAACAAGAGAGTCCTTCCCAGTGGAAACCCGATTTACATGCGTCCTCTAATGATACACAACGAGGCTGAGATTGGATGCATCCATGATGCAACTGCCTTTCGGTATCTGGCAGATGGAGGGGTGTCGGGGGGTAGGATCTGGGCAGGCGATCTCCCTGATCCAAGTACGGAGAGTAAAGAGACTCGACATCTGGAGGTAGTTGATTCTAGGAAGGTGTCTTTTGGCAGCCTTCCTTGTTTCTCTGTGACTAAGGGTGGTCGTGTCTGGGATGGGGTTGTTGATTCAGAGACGAGTGTTTCTGTCTTCTTCTTGCCTTTAAAAGTGTATCGGATCGTGTTGGACTGTTTTTTTGATTACAGAAAGAAACATCAATATCTGCAGAAGTTTTTCGGCGCAATCGATGGATTTGCACCACCACTGACCTTTCCAGGAGAAGGCTTTGGCAACGGAGGAGGAGACTTTGGATCGGAATGTCTGTCTTACCTTATGGAGGAGATGGAGGAGCGTGAGGAAAGAAACGCTCGACTCGGAGTTCACGCGGGTGGGTATTCCGCTTTTGAATATTTCCTGGATGTATTCTTTGGAGGCAAGAAGAAAACGGCTGCTCGGGAAACCCTCCTAGAAAAGCTTCGAATCATTATCGAGAACCCAATCCCCATTCTCAGGATCGAGAAGTCTGGTCAGAGGGCGTCTACGGCGTATAATGTGAGTGCAGTCATTTCGCCTGAAGACTATGTGGGTGCATGGGCAGAAGATCTCACAGATATGTACAAGGCTATTCCTTTTGTTGGGGAAGGCATTCCAAGAGAAGCGCTTGAAGAGTGTTTTATCGAGAGCTATCCCAGAGAGCTTTAATTCTGGTTACATAAAGGAAGGTAAAGAGAGAAGATGACCGATAGAGCAAAAAAGACTTTCCATGAGAATCTCCGCAAATTAGAAGAGTGCTACTCCGAAAAGGAACTCCCCGCAAGTTGGAAAGACGGCCTACTTTGGAAGCTGGAGAAGACCAACCTGGATATTTCGGCGATGAAATCTCGGATACGTTATTATTTTTTCTTGGGTATTTTTCTGACTGCCTCGTTCTATCTTTGCCGCGAGGTGGGTTTATTTCAACACGACCTTTTTAACTTTACATCTTTACTATTCCTAATTATATCCGGATTATTTGCGGTTATAGAGGTTATCTATAGCTCAAATGTTTTCTTAAAGAGAAACAATCGTATCTTGATTCTATCGAAAGGTAGGGATCTGTTCCTGGAGTGGGTGGATGTTTTTCTTCCCACAGATTGCTATCTGATCTATCGAAAAAACGACGCTCTTGTCTTCTTGTTAAACCCTGAGAAGATGGTGTATCAAAGCGGGGGCGAAGAGGTGAGGGCAAATCAGATATGTCGATTCAGGGGTGTTTTAGAGGACTTTTTTCTGTTGGATCCGCAAAGCTCATTCAACAGATATAGTGATCTCCGCCTTTGCTTTCCCTGGTTGGAGCGTTGTGAGATTGCTTTGGTTTCATCTCTAGATATTAGATCGGTAAGGATAAGGTCTGAAGGTTTGGGGAAAGAGGTTTTGTGGGATGCGGCGGTAAAAAAAGCCTGAGCAATCTTTAGAGTCTAAAGATTTAGTATGAAAAAAAACGAAAGATAGGTGAATGTGTAAGATGGAAAACAACGGAAAGCCTTGGAGAGTAGGATTATTGGATACGTTCAGAAGCAATAAAGAAGCTCGGCTATGGGCTTCGATTATGAACAAAATTAGACAATGCTTTGGGTGTTATGGATTTTATCCGTCCAGTTTTATTTGTTCTTCTGTTTTCTTGGAGGAAGTTTCTAAAATACTTGGTTTCTTGCCGAGTGGTATTGAGTTCGAATACCAAGAACACCATGGCCTGTCTCTGCTCATTGTGATTGATAATGGGGTGCCGTATGGTTCATTTGATGTTGTGGATGAGTCATATTTGGAGGGGATGCGGATCGCCCCTCTTTTGTTTAAGTCTCGTCAGCTAGCCAACAACACAATAAATGAACGATTTGATACAAGAGTAGCTTTGGGGGAGTGTTGGGAGGAACTTCATAGTTCGATGCGTCGTCGCTATTTTTTCTGGGCGCGTGAATTATGGATTCTTCTGCAAAGAACAGAGGGAGGGGTTTCTTCTTACATGGGGGAAGAGACCGATAGTGATGAGGATAGCAATATGGAACCGGGTGGCCGAGATTTTGTCTTCGAGCGTCGTAGAACGTTACCGACTGGAATCATTTGTAAGAAGATTGTTGAATACATTGCGCAGGAGCATTGGAAGGATTTGCTCGTGGAGTTGGACCTTTCTAAAATGAAGGGTCCATTTTCTGCAGATGAGTTCAAACAGGTCACAAAAAGATCACAGTGGAAGTCAGGCACAGAGATTTTTATATTTTCCGATAAAGCTAAACAACGGGAGTGGGATATCCTTGGGTCGGTAAACACAACGATGGATTTCATGGTGAATGTAATAGAGGCTCAAGATTCACTGACTGTTGTTGTGGGCAGTATTTTTGGTGGAATTGCTCCCCAATTGTTAAGTTGGTTAAAGGATTTGGATGGAATTAAATACGTGGAGAGATGATCTTCAACTTTTCTTGAGGTAATAATAGATGAGTCGTTCATATAATTTTGGAACATGCACGATCAATATTCCAGACGGTATGAGAGTTCGGTGCCTTCAGCATCGGTGGGAATCGAGGGGTAGTTCTGTTGTAGTGGACAGAAACCCAGGAGGCACAGATTCAACAGGAGATCAACACTACAACTTGGAGCGTTGTTCTTTTTGCGGAGCCGAGCGAAGAAGTGGTGTCTTTTTCATGTCTGGTGCTTCGACCTCAACAGACTAAAGGAACAAAAGGTTACTCGTTTGCCAAAGAAAATTGAAGAGTTGTTTAACTCAGTAAGAAACAAGCCAAACTATGTAGATGAAAAAGAAGAAAGAAATTGGGTGGATTCACTATTTATAAGTGGAGGTAGTAAAGTGTTTCGTTTTATGGAAGATGTTAGGGAAATGTGCTTATCTGGTTCATGCGATGATGCGATGAAGGTTGAAAAAGATATAGCAAAGGGAATAGATACCGATACGGGTGATAAGGAAGGAGAAGATCTCTTCTTTCCCGAAGAGGTGGGGCAACTTCTTTATCAAAGAGACCCTCGTGAGCTAATCTCTTCTTATCCGGACTTGCCCAGAGTGGTTCCAAACTTTTCAGTAAATACTATGTCTGGGATTAGTGAGGGGAGGCATGTTTGGACTGCGTGTCTAGATCTTATGGAGTGGTCACTAACGAGCAGTTGTGTACCAAAGAGGGATGTGGGGACGTTGGATTGTTTAATGGGGATAACACCCCATTACGAGGCGGCTTGGCAGGATTTTAGAAATTGGCCGTTAGCAAAAAGTACGGACAGAAATGATCCCCTTCGTTGGGGAAATAGACCATTACTTCTTATGTCTATTGTAGTTCTTCGCTATAATGGGGAGTACTTTCTATATGTTTGCCATTCATCATTGCGGGGGATGAGTTCGGACAGACAAAGAGCATCAAAGAGGGGATTGTTTCTCTGGAACTTTATATGTCACAACATGCATTGGTGGCTACCAAAGAGTATTGGGGGAGGGGGGTTGGCGGTTTGCTATTCGGTGACAAGAGATCCTCTAGAGAGGGAGAATGTTGCTAAACTTGGGACTTTGATGGGGGTGTATGGAGGGGTAGATGCTTGTATCATTGGAAATAGTGGGACTGTATTAATGCATCATCCTAATGATTTTGAATTAGATGATCATTTAGGATTAGAGTTATTGCCATTAAGGAATTCTGATGGGGTTAGATCGTCTTTGAAGATTTTTGAGTCATAAGAAAAAGGTCTAGGGGATATTCTCTATTTTTGTTTTCTCCATTAGATCTTTGGATGAATGCAGAAGATTATCTATTGTTTTATCCTCTACTTTTATAAGTTCCGCAGATAGTTTTTTTTTGTTTCTTTGAGATTTTTTTTCAAGATCGGCTATTTGTTTATTTATTTGCTTTCTTTTTTCTTTGCGACCTGCTTCTGTTTTTTTTATAAGAGCAAGTTTGTGTTTATTGACGGCTATATTTTTTTCATATCTGGCTTGGTCTCTCTGAGCTTTTAGCCACTTGGTACTAACCCGAAGTTTGTATACGGTTCTTTTATATCGTCGAATCACAAACTGTTGTACGGATATGATAGCGAGAGTGGCGGCTAAACCCCAGACAAGTATTTTTACCCAAATTTTCTCTGAGTACCCACTTGCGATTTTGCCAAAAAAGTTTTTTACTTTTTCCATAATCGTCTTCTAGTTTTTTTGTGTTTTTGGCACCGGGACAATTGGAATGGACTCTGCTTTAGAATCTTTAGAGTCTAAAGATTCTTCTTCCAGAATCTTTCCTTGCTCGTCGAATTCTATATCGACGGGTGTTATATCGGATAATTCTCCAGATATGAGGTGTGGCTCAATTCCAACTCGTTTCATTCTGTCGAGAATAATGGCTCCATATCCAGGATCAAGCTCTATCCCATATCCTCGGCGACCCGTGCTTTCTGCGGCGATAAGAGAAGTGCCGCTTCCCAAGAAAGCATCGTATACAGAATCTCCGGGGTTTGTGTGGTTTTCTATAGGTCGGCGCATGCATTCTATTGGTTTTTGTGTTCCATGACCTGTTTGTTCGTCGAGTTCGTCATTTCCTCCTCCAAAGGCAGCCAGATTTCTTATTTCCCAAACATTTGATTGTTTTCTTCCTCCCTGCCAATTTGCGCTCTTTCCCTTTCTTACTGCATACCAAGCCATCTCATATTGTTGGTGGTAGTGACTTCTTGAGAATGCAAAGTGTTGCTTTTTCCAAACAACCATTGTTCTTGGTATAAAGTTGCAGTCTCGCAGTCCATCCATAATAACATCGGTAAATATGGCGGCGTGCCATACATAGGCAACATCTCCGGGAAAGAGTTTATATGCATCTCGCCAGTCTGCTATGTGGTCATTAGCGACTTTTCCAGTAGATCGAACATTTCCTCGCATTGTGTCAGCTTCATTTCTCCATCCCGGATCATAGTTCACTCCGTAGGGAGGGTCGGTAACCATAAGGAGTGGAACTTCACCACCAAAGAGAGTACTTACGGCTTGAGGATCTGTTGAAGATCCGATCATGAGTCTATGGTCACCGCATTGCCAGAGTTGTCCTAGTTGAGTTTTCCATTCGCGTTGCATGTCCTCTCTGGGGTCAAAGTCTTGTCTGTTTTCTTCATCACGGACATTGTTTTTCTTTTGATCGATTTTGACGCCTTGAAGGATTTCTCGGAGGTCTTCGGTTTTGAAACCTGTTCCTCTTAGTTTTATTGCGCTTTGTTTTACGTTCTCGAGTATTTCTGAAAGTATTTTATTGTCGTACGTTGCGATGTCAGATGTGCGGTTATCGGCGAGGAGTATTCGGAGAGCTTGGTCATCATCTACGTCTATAAATATAACGGGGACTTTAGTTTCTCCTTCTTCCAGGAGAGCTTTGTATCTGTGGTTTCCAACAAGGATGAAATTTGTTGTTTTTTGAACAATCAATACGCCATAGAAACCATTAACTTGAAGGCTTTCGCGTATGAGGTCGATGTTTCCTTTTCTTGGGTTTCTTGGGTGAGTAAACACTGAATCAATGGGAACTTCTTCAATAGAAGATCCATCATTCAGGAAGTGTATTTTTTGTTCTTGCTTGATTTCTTCCATGGGTTTTTCCTTCTGTTGTTTTTTTGGCGAAATAAAGCGAGGAGTGTTTTATTGTGGGAACTTTATCTCTGGTGTATCCGGAGCTTGATTTGTCTCTTTTGGTTCACTGGATTGTGAGAGACCTTTGGTCGCTTTGTGAATCTCGCCAACAACTTTTGTTTGTATGAATTGGATAGCACTTTCACTGACATCACCGTCAGGGTATACCAAATATAATTGTCTTGCCATCAATAATTTTTGTTGGGCACGAATTACAGAAAGACCAGATGCGGATGCTAAGTCTTCGGCGTTGTAGATTGTATGTTCCCAGAGAGCATTCCATAATTCATTGTCTGACATGGTTGCGCCATTTTTTATTTCATTTGGGGGATCCCATTTTACACCGATACGACGCCATGCGAGGATTAGATTCAAGAGTGAGTCGTCACCAATGAGAGAGTGTGCATTTTCAATACTGTCTTTGACAATAAATGAGCGGAGGAGTGTTGATGGATGAGCCATTATTATTCCTTGTACGCAAAAAAAAAGGGCCATGACGTTAATTCGCCATGGCCCTTTCGATAATAGTCTTTTTTTGAGTCTATTGACTCATTTTTTTTAGAAGAGTCCGGAAGATGCCATCGATTGACGAGCGAGTCGATAGTCATTTTCTATAGCGGTTCTGAGCAGGAGAGCCTCATCGTTGGACAGTGGAGCTTTTACGCGAACAACGCTCTCGGGCAGATTTTGGAATTTAAATCCAAGAACAGAAGACATTGCGAGGGCCTCAAACTCAGTTAGGGCGATGCCAAGGTTTGATTTCCGAAGAGCTTCCTGAACGATTCCTTTGGCGTATCCTATATCAATAGCTCCATTTGGATATCGACGCCACAGTCCATGTCCAATGTTTCTGCTCTCTTGTGAGGGAACAATGCTTCCAGTTGGTCTGTTTTCAAAAGGCCAATTGCTTGTTCTTCTTCTCAGATGAAGAGGTATGGCAGATGGTCTGGGTGATTTCATAAGTATGGATGCGTTGTGTGAGGTTTGCATGATTAAATTTCTCCTCCCATAGCAGGTGCGGCTCCTTCATCAGAGCCACCCATGCTATCTATCATTTTAGCGAGTTCGTTGTTGGTTTCTTGTAGTTTTGCAAGGTTGTCTGTGTCCGGGTGAAGTTTGTCCCCCATGGCTTTCTCGAGGTCTTGTATGGCTTTTTCGAGTTCGAAGCTAGTAGAACTCGAAACTGTGTATGGGTGACTGGCGTCTGTGACTTGTCCCTCTGGTCTTTCGCTAAAGATGGGGACGGCGACCTGTGAAAGTTCGCTTATGGCGGGAATGCTTTTGTGCAAGCTCTTTTGAGCCGAATCCAACTCACGAAGTTCTTTTGCTTGCCAAAGCAAACATTTTCTTTGCAAGAGAAAATACTTGCCTTGAACATCACGAAGTTCTTCTCGGAGGGTTTGTCTTTTATTTTTATCTGGATCTATAACTGTTCCATAGTTCCAGTTCGTGTCAGTAAGATCGTAGAGTTTTGCTTCGATTTCTTGTTCTTCTGCGAGGATTTCCATGCTTTGTGCTTGAAATGGAGTTCCTGAGAAGAAATCAATCCTCTCTCGGAGATTTTCGTGGAGCCATGCTTTGCTAATATCCACATTGCCGGGGATTGATTTTCCGAGATTTTCTTCGAATTGGACACTTTTTTGGGTCTTGTCGTTTCGACGGCATTCAGCGGCTTTGAAGCGCATGGCCTGTGCTTGCAGTTTTAGGATGTCGACTTCGCACTTCTTTTCGTCTTCGTCTAGTTTTTTTCTCTTTTTCTCATCGGGGTCATGTTTATTTCCAGCTTCCCATTTTATGGGTCGAAGCGCTCGGCGTTTTGCGATTAGCTCTTTGAGCTTCGCGCAGAGTTCAATTGATTTTGCGTAGTAGGGTGTCCCATAAAAGTCTTCGTAGATATGGGTGTCATCCCCCACCGCAATACTCATTGGTATTCCAAAGCCCTTGGAAAAGTCTTGTTCTAAGAGACCCATGGCCTGATCAAGAGCGTTGGGATAAAGTTGGGCTTCAAGCTCTAAAATGGATCGTTCCAATGCTTTGTTCATTGTTTGGGCCTCTGGGTTATATTCGAAGGAGTCCTGATATCCTTCGTATGGGTGTTGGTAACTTGGGTCTCTTCTTGATAGCGCATGTCCGACGCCTTCATCCCATTCTTTGTTTTCTTTTTGGCGATCAAGGTGTTGAGCGGCGGCACGGTCGTATTTGTCGCGATATCCACCCATTCGTGCCAATGCAGTGCCCGTTCCTTCAGCCCATTCTTTGTCTTCTTTTTGGCGATCAAGGTGTTGAGCGGCGGCACGATCGTATTTGTCGTGATATCCACCCATTTGTGCTAATGCAGTGCCTGTTCCTTCAGCCCATTCTTTTTGTCTATCTTTGTGTCGAAGTTGGGCAGCAGCGGCTCTTTCGTGTTTGTTTCGAAAGATGTCAGCCGCGGTGTCTTTGATAGCGGTAGCTGCTTGCCCAGGGGCTTGTGCTGCTTGTCCTACTTTGTCTATTGGTCTGAGGGCGGCGTGGGCTAATTGGGCTATAAATTCTCCACCTGTTGGATCATTTGCAGCACCACCTGCATTGAATCCAAGAACAGCTGGTGATGTTGGTGAGAGTCCCGCTACTCCTCCGATCCCTGCATATTCTTGGAAGGGGTTGGGTTTAGCGGGAAGATTGGGAGTTTGTTCTTTGCCAAGTCCAGCAGATCCTTCCCGCCGCTGCTGTCCAACTTGGCGAGAGAATTTCTCTGGGTTTTTTGGAGCCGTCGTTGTTTTAGGCGGGGCAGACGGTGCTGAAGATCCTTGTGGGGGTGCGGAACTGGAAGTTGAGGGTGTTGAGGGTGTTGAGGGTGTTGAGGAGCTAGGTCCAAAAGGTGTTTGGTTTTGTTGGGGGCTTTGGTTTTGTCCTTGGCTTTCTTGGGGACGGGGAGTGTTGTTGGGTGAAAACTTTGCATCGAAAGAAGAACCAGATCTTTGGTTTCCTGCGGCTTGCTTAACCTTCTCATCACTAAACGAGTAGTTTCGAACTTGGTTTGGGTTTGATCCTGTATATGTGTTGTTTTGGCCTGCGTTACCTGTGGATGTCCCTCCATTCGTAGCGTTATTGGATGTTCCTCCACCGACAGATGTAGTGGAGGACGGCTGGGGAGCGGGGGGGCTGGTTGCACTACCACCTTGCGGCGAGGATGCTGGTGGTGTGCTTGTGGAATTACCAGCGCCCCCCATTGCCTTTCCCAGCACACCATTCCAGCTCTTCATTGTATCTTCTCCCGGCATGGCGAGAGGTGAAGGAAGACCTTGCGCAGCTGCAGGGCTGGCGGGTGTAATATTAGGAATAGCTCCAGGGTTAGCTCCGGGGACGGGTGGGGCCATTGGAGGTGCGGGAATTCCATGAGGATTGCTTCCTCCCATTCTTGGTCCACCAAGGGGCATGGGGGAGGGGGGAGGGGTAAGTGTGGGCATGGCGTCTTCCGGAGCAGAAGATGGTCCGGGGAGAGGTGGCGGGGGAGAAAGCATTGTGCTTTGGATATTGCCACGAGTGGGGGGTGTTCCCCAACCACCTAGAGGTGGATTGTTTGTTTCGTTTTGGGGTTCGATCTCATCTTCTTGGGGTTCGATCTCATTTTCTTGGGATGGAGGGCTTGGAGGAAAGGCATTCATGCTTTGGGGCATGTTAGGAGGAGCGGAGTCGAATCCAGGTGCCTGTCCTCTGCCGGGAGGCTTCGCAGGCATTGGGGGCTGTATCATAGGCGGGTTGGCTTTGTGGAGATTTCTCATCTCGGCAGGAAAGATGGTATGACTTCTGACGAAAGGAACACCTCGAGAAGTCACGTTATTTCCAGAGGGTAGAAAGGAGACAGACTGTTGGGGGAAATATTGCCCAACGGGAGCGTGGTTGTGTTGCACTCCTTGCACTATTCCTGCGTGAGTGGTTCTCCTTTGAAATCGCGAAGGGTTGCCAGGGAGAAGTTGTCCTGGCAATGGTTGTTTGGGGTGACTCATTTTTATTTTCCTCGAATGTGTATGAAAAATCTTTAGAATCTAAAGATCTTTCTACGGTGTTTTGTAAGCCCAGGTTAATAGCCCAGGTGAATGAGTGTCAAGCGTGAGTTTTGTATAAATGATGGATAATTCGTTTTTCGAGTGATGTTTGTGTTGTTATTTTGTGTGCTTTCTTTATAGGTGTTTTATTTAGATATGAACAAGAAAACATTGCCATCTCCTCCTCTCCCATCTCCACCACAGCCTCCCTCGGTGTCTTCGCGCGGTGTTCTGCCAAGTCCTCCCCTGCCTTCTCCACCATTACCACCAATTGTGCCTTTTGTTCCACCCTCTCCTCCTGTTTCGAATGTGGGTGGTATGGGAGTTTTCTTTAAGGTTCCTCGAGGTGTTGAAGTCGATGATGCTCCTGTTGGTGGTGATCGTGTTTTGTTTTCTCCACAAGTGAACGAGGTTCCTGTGGAGAAGTTGGGATTGGCTCCTATCCCTCCAAAGCCATCGCCACCGAGTCCCATTGATTTGGTTTCTTTGGATAGGGGTTCTCCAGAGCCTAAAGGCTTTGCGACCCTACCAAGGCCATCGCAAGATGGAGATAGTGGGGTGGCGGGACATTTCACTTTCCCGGTTGGGGGAGGAAGAGTTGAGGTCGCACCCAAACAAGAGGATTCGTATGTAGTTGAAGAGTATGTGAGTTTGAGCGAGCAGATAAAGAGAAGTCTTGTTTCCTTTGATGGAGATAAGACAATGATGATTCTAGGAAATCGTCTAGATTCTGAATCAACCTCTTCTCATATTTTGAACATGCTTAGGGGGAGTGGTTTCCCCCCTACTCCAACACCTTATTTCCCCTCTGATATGACGTACAAGCCATCTCATCACGAAGCCTTATTGTCTCTTCTTGGTGTCACTAATTTATTGATCGTCTGTATCTGTTCTCCGAAGAATAGAGATCTTGGTAAGTTTCGAGTGACTTCAAGATTCTCTTCAACCCCTTTTCCACCAGATCATATTTCAAAACATGGGATGGCTTGTTACCACAAGGCATTTGAATTGAACGTCCCTCGCATATGGGTGGACTTGGACAAGGATCCGATCGCAGCAAGGAATTATGTAGAGGATTCTATTTCTTTGTGTCTGAGTCTAGAGGAGATGGTTTCGGATATACCATTTACGCAGCAGCACCCTCTTGCGCCACAGACTTTGTCTCGTCTGTATCACAATCCTGATTTGGGATCTTTTACAATTCTTGTGGTGGGACCATCGATAGAGCATATGGGGGGAGAGGAGGCTTTGAACCCTGTGGTGGGTGGGATACTGGGGGCGTGTCTTCCTTTCTAGTCTTCGTTGTCGGGGAGCATGTTGTTGTTCCCTCTTCGTTCGACCTTCGCTCCTTGTATGGCATCAACGACGGGGGCAAGAATGGGGTAGCTCCGACGATCGGAGAGGACACCGTTTTGACTGATTCCGTGTGGGTCACAAAAAACGGTGCCATCTCTGTAGAGCATTAGAGATCGAACGTCGAGTTCTTCTGGGTATCTTTGTGCGCGAGATAGCCCGAATGGATCGTTGAGGTCGACAACATATCCATCCGGGAGACCGATAGAGGAACGGCACTGCAGCAAGACTCTGTCGTCTTCCAACACAATTGCAACCCAATCCCTACCTAGTGGGATTGCGTTTCCTATATTGGGTGGTGGTTCTTTTTCTTTGGGCATGAGGCAATCTTTGTGAGTTGAAAATCTTTAGAGTCTAAAGATTTTTATTTAGATGCCGCCTTGATGTCTTCGATCACGAGAAACAACGATTCGCCCAATCATGGGAAGAGTTGCTCCGAGTGTGATTATTTTGAGAATGTCTCCTTGGGGGAGATGTATGTTGTCGGTGAGCATGACATACTGATCTGTGTTGGCGAGGGTGACAATCAGTTGTGGGGTCTTGGAGTTTTTTCGGAAGACGAATATCCCACTGCCAGCACCACGCGCCACAGGCTCTAGCCCACCAATTGTTTCAAAGGCGATGGATTCGATGATGACGTTGCCACCAAACATCCATCGGCCACCTTGGGTGGGTCCAGTAGCTCCTCCAGGTGTTCCTTGGGCGGCATTGGGAGTGGCTCCCGTAAACTGCGAGGTAGGAACGTGTTGCGAGATCCACTGGATGTCGGTTCTGGTCGAAAAAGGAATGGGGAGGGGTTGGAACTGTTGTTCGACAACAGGGTTTCTGTAGTTACTGCTTCGTTGCTTTGAGGTGTATTGATTATCTATGGGCATGATCCTGTCCTTCGCTAGTAGAGAGCATTTTGTTTCACTTCAAGATACGTTACTTATCTTTATCTGTGAAAGTATCTTCTGGATCAAGAGAGAATGGTCGTGTGTGTGGCATTGGCATTGGGGATTCATCATTTTCTTGATCGATGAATCCGGGTTGTCCCTTTTGAACTGCGGGTTCTATATAGTGTATGTCTCTACCGCGCATAGCAAGAAGTTGTTCTGATTTCATCCCAACTCGTAAGGATAGAATTTGAGTTGCGACAGCTTCCAGATTCTCTTCACTGAGTTCGGCGTGGAGGTGAGCATGTCTTACTTCACCCTCATGCTTAACCGAATGTTCGATCCGCTGTGGGGTTTGGTGGATGGCATTGCAGTCTTGGAGGATTTTTGTTTCTCTCAGACGAAGCTCCGATATGAATTTGAGACACCTGATCCGGTCACTTACCTTATTAGCACTTTGGAAGTCTGTCCATGCCTCTTCTCTCATTTGAGCAAATTCGGATCTAATCTCTCCCAGGTATGCGTTCTGGTCTATAGATTCTACGCTTTGAGAGGCAGAGTCTCGATAAGCTTTTATGTAATTGTAAACAGTCTTTCGCGAGACATTTAGTATTTGAGCAACCTGACTAACTGTGTACCCACGAAGCCTCATTTGGTAGGCTTGCCATATCTTCTCTTTTTTAGACTCTTCGTCTGGGTTGTACTCGACAATTGTAATAGGAAGCCCATCACTTCCACGTTTAATCATCTCGTTGCTCATATAAACCGTTCCTCTATTTATGTAGAAAATCCACTACGGATTATTTTTCTAGGAGAATTATATCAATAAACTTCATGTTTGATAAACAAAAATCTTTAGACTCTAAAGTTTTTTATGTTTGGGGCTTGAGTTTTTTTTATATGAGAGTATCTTGTTTTTTCCGCATCTCCGAGGAGCAGAGGTTTTTTAGTATGATCTCGGAGTTCTGCTCTATTTCTTTCTAGTAATTGGCGTAAATGCTTGGCTTTCTACAGGAAAGAAGATCAATTTTTTATTATTGCGAGGTGCCCTTGTCGTCTAATCATTAAGGAGATTGAGTATGACGGTACAGAACGAAACCGAAGAAATTGTCCAGACCAACACCGAAGAAGAAGAAGTCGAAGAGACCGGAACCAAGGCGAAGAAGAAAGGCTCTTCCAAGAAGAAGTCCGGAGCGAAGAAGAAAAAAACTGGTGGCAAAAAGAAAGCCGCTTCCTCCAAAAAGGGAGGGGGCAAGAAAAAAGCTGCGGCTAAGGCAAAAACCGTTGAGCCTGTGGTGGTTGTTCCTCCAGAAGAAGGAGCCGATGAGTCTCAGCAAGAGGGCGAAGTGATCGAGGCGGTTCGGGAGCTTGAGTCTCGAAACATGGATCCTCGGTTGATTACCTACCCGCAGCGATTCAAGAACTCTCGGATGAAGCCAGACCCTATCCACCTTCGCGATCTCAAGGCCAGCGTCAAGCGAAACGGGATCCTGACCCCTCTCATCGTCTGGGAGATTCCTGACGAATCTCAGGAGTCCGGTTTTCGCCACGACATCATCTCGGGGTTCAGCCGCTTCAAGGTCATCAATGACTTGATCGCGGAAAATGAACTCAGCTTCTCGGAAATCCCCATCAGAATCTATCGCGGCAACATCGCGGGTGCGGCAGAGATCAACTTTGCCGAGAACCTGCAGCGCAAAGATCTCTCGCCCTTTGAAATCTGTATGTATCTTCAGTACATGCGAGAGGAAGTGGACATCAAAAGCACCGACCTCGCCTTGATCGTAGGCAAGTCTGAGGCATGGGTTTCGGTCGCTCTGAAGTTCATGGACAACGCGATCGGTGAGCTTCAGAAGGTCGTCGAAGAAGGAAAGATGTCCTACTCCTTGGCTCTCGATGTCTCTGGCTTCGAGCCGCATGTGCAAGGAAACTGGGTTGACGCCTACCGAAAGACTCTCGCCACGAGCGGAAAGAAAAGCGCGGTGCGGGAGGCCAAAAAGAAAGCAGGGAAGGCTAAGAAGAAAAAGAAAAAGCCTTCGGACGCTTACCTTCCCCCCGAGACAGTCGTTGCCACGTTCAACTCCTATTACGATATGGAACTGGACACCTATGACGACTTGGTCAAGTCCTACCTCTTCGGCTTGATGGCAGGCATGGCCCACTGCCTGGGCTATGACGTCAACCTGACCCAAATCGAGAGACCGGACATCGGAAACATCAACGTCAAAGATCTCCCCCTCCTTCAGGCGACAGAGGACGATGGAGAGGGCGAAGGTGAAGGCGAGTCGGCAGAAAGCACCTCCGAAGGTGAGTCGGCAGAAGAGTCCACTGAGGTCGTTACCGAAGAAGAGACGACGGAAGAAGGCACCGAAGCCGAAGCCGAGTCGACAGAAGAATCTACCGAAGCCGAAGCCGAAGGCGAAGAAGAGTAGAATCCCGCATCGAGGTTCTTTCTTCCCCACTCACACCCCTCCTTCTATCCTTCCTCTTCCCGTTTTCTCGGGATATCCCCCAACCACATCTTGATCTGATATTGTGATTCGCCGACGTGCTTTGCATCAGCCGGATTCAAGAACTCTTGTGAGAGTCGAAGTTTGTTCGGTGCCTCTTCCAGGTTGAATGCAAAGTGATAATATCTTTCACTGGAGAGTCGACCCTTGGGAAAGCCATAGGATCTTTCTAATTTTCGAATATGGTCTGGATCCAAAACACCAACAAGAGCAATGAGTCTCTCATTGCGTAGATCTATATCAGAGATTTCATCTGCGGTAAGCTTCTCTCTGTATCCATACCAAATTGGATATTTGTTTGTCATACACTCAGCAATGCGCCACTCCTCACCGCTGATGCTTCGTGATTCGCGCATCGCGACTTCAAGAGATTCGCGGCAAGCAGCGCTCTCAGCCACTCGAGCGCGTTGTCGTTCCTCTTGCTCTGCTCTTCTTCTTGCCTTACGCCGTTCTCTGTTTTTATTCTTCTTCTTTTTGCCTTTTCTCATTTCGCATCACTCTTCTGGGTTTTCTTTTTTCGAGCTTTTCTTCTTTTTGCTTTTCTTCTTGGTAGGTGGTGTGGGGGCAGCAGGCGTTTCTTCTATTGGACTATCTTCAGATGACTCATCTGCTTTGGGAATTTCTGCTACCGAGTCGCCGGGTGAGAGTTTTTGCTTATTGGCTCGATGGAAGACTCGGACTTCTTGTGAGAGGTTCTTTACTTGCTCTTGGAGTTGGAGGATCAATTCTTTTGATGCGTCTTGCCCGTCTGTTAAGGAGGCAATTTGTCTGCTTTTCTCGGATACTGTTGCTTGGAGGTCATCTGTCTGTGAGCGCAGAGCCTTTCTCGCGAGTTTGTTGTCATAAAGAAGCCCACAGACATAGGTCCACAAACCTTTCAATCGTCGTAGCTGCTCTATTCTGTCTTCATCTTTTGTGCCGACAATATACTCTTCCAGGGCACTAAAGACTTCCTTACCTTCATCAATGTAATTAATGGGATCGTCTATCTGAAGTTCTTTGTCGGACATCTTGTGTTATCCTCTTTTTGTTACATTTTTATGGACTAAAATCTTTAGAGTCTAAAGAAGTCAAAATTCGATATTCTTTATAACATGAGGTTTGTATAGATGAGAAGTGATTCGTGGTGGAAGGGCTTTGTCCTTGGAGCAATTATTGGTTTCTCTCTTTGGTTTGTTTTTCAGAATATTGCCAGGGGAGAAAAGACAAAGATTCCATGTGTCTATAAAAACGCGAGAGGGCAATTTCGATTCAATAAAGAGAAGAGATCTTGCATACAATACACAAGGACAGATGAGGTCGCTGCGCAAAAAAGACTCATCGTCCTAAAAAATTATATTGAAAAAAAAGAACCCATATGGCGAGAGAAAGAGAAGAGGTATAAGCAACTCGAAGGATCTTATAAGAAGAGCGAGAAAGAAAGGGATAATGAAAGAAAGCTTTTCAGAGAGATAATCGAGAGCAAAGACAAGCAGGTTGGTGTTTGGCGAAAGGCTTTCTTGGATGTTAAGAAGTTGGCCGCACCACCAGAAAAGAGATTCTGGGAGAATCCGTGGTTTTGGTCAACGGCTATTATTGTGGTTGGGTTAGGGGCAGGGGTGATTGCGTGGTTGAGCAGAGGAGGGGATTCTGGTGGGCAAAACGTTAGAATATCGCCCCAGAAAGGGCCACAGTCGGGTCTTCTTTATGGCTATCGAGCAAGGGCTAGGGTGAGGGTAGGCGGGGGCATATATCGGCGCAAAACGGGAGTTTCGGGCGGGAGTAATTTCTTAGTGTTACGCGCTCGATAGAAGATTACCACTCTGCATCTTCTTCCATCTCATCGAGGATTTTTGACAAGTCTTCAGGGTTTTTGGTTAGGATAGGAGGTGTAGCGGGGCTTTGTTCTTCTTCGTGGAACCACTCGCTCTCTAATTCTTGTAAGTCCTCTTGGTAGACAGGGGCGAGTTCTTTGTGTTTTTTCTCCAGTTCTTTTTTTGTGCTTTCGAGTGGGTCTATCTTTTGTGGTTCGGGCAAAGGGGGAGTTGAGCTTGGGGCGGGAAGGATAGATCCTCCAGACATAGCAGATGGAGAGGATTTATCGCGAAGACTTTGGATGTTTTGAATGGTGCAGGGGTCATACTCCCATCCCGGTTCTGCGAGTCTTCTTTTTATCTCGCGAAGAGCTTCAAACTGTGTGGTACTACCACCCGTAGGCCCATCAGGCTGTCCGGGTAAAATGAATTGTGAGCCGACGACTCCTGTGAGTGTCGTGGTTGTTCCACCTGTTCCTTTTGCTTCAAAAAAAAGATTGTTTTGAGCATGTATAAGGGTTACTCTCCAGTTGCTCCCCTTTTTTGCTTCAGATTCTGCGAATTGGACACTCATTGGGTGGGATGCACCACGAGCCGCAGACCTCGAAGGTTTCCTTGATCTTATCCTGTGTATGTGGGGGACGCGGTGATGTGTTTTTGTTTGTGACAAAAGTATGTCCCTTATGTAAATAAAAAAAACAGGACCAGAGAGAAGAATAACAAAAACGACATCTTCAACAAGAACATCTTTTCTTTGTTATTATGGTTGAAGTATGATGACCAACAAAGAGTCTCATTCTCTAGTCTTCTTTTAGAAAAACATTTAGGAGTAAAAAAAAAATGAAAAGTCCTTTCGAAGACAAAAATCCTTTGGAGTCTCAATTAGAGGGATCTTCCCCATTACCCCCTATGGGAATGGGAGAAGAGCAACCTGCAGGCCCTAAGCCCTACGACAGGTCGGCAGCGGAAGCGTATTTGGCAAAGCTGCCAAGAGATCCAGAAGATCCTCGAGCTGATATGTATCTGGACACAAATGAACACGGCGAATATGACGATACTGGTTATTTGCCGTGGTCCATGTCTCCGCAAGAGTTGGCGGACTACGAACACACTCTCAACTCTCCAGTAGTAGAAGGTTCGAGATATGAGGATCTTGTTTCTGCTTCCAGTAAGGGGACGGAGGTAGACGAGATTAAGAATCGACAACTAAGCCCTGATGGAAGTAACGTTCCTCATATGGATGATTATTTGTCTATGGATATAGGAAGTCCCATCCACCAAACGGAGCTGCCTCTTTATTCAATGGAAGATGTGCAGCAAGATTATGCAGATTTCTATAATGAACCTCCTGAAGTACAACAAAAACTCGAGCACCTACTGGCTAGCGCACGAAATAGCATGCTTGAGCAACAAATTTCTAATGCGAACTCAGTGAGGTCATTCTATAGTCGTCTTCGTGGTGCGCCTACAAGGGATCCAGAACCACAAGAACCTATACAAAGCACTGCGTTAGAAGACGATACCGAATTTTAGAAAAAAAGTGTCACTCGGAGATAGAGTCTATGTCGGGAAAGATGAACTTGACCTTTGATGAAAGCGGTCAACTGAAAAGTGTGAATATCTCTGGTGATATTCCTCCAGATGCTCAAGAACACGTCAAGCGAGCTTTGGGCTGGGAAGGGATGGAGGAAGAAGGATCTTTAGACGCTAAAGATTTGAATCATCCGACAACACCTCCGGGTGATAAACAAGACTTTGGGATGGAGACAGGAGATCCATCTTTGGATCAATCGCATGAGGAGCATGGTTCATTTCCTCACTCCGCTCCACCGAGTCTGGATCCTCCTCCTCCTCAAGAGGATCCCGCGAATCATCCTCTGGAGACAGCTAATCCAAGAGCATCCGGTAATTCCTCTATGGGTCCTTTGCCGGTTATGCAGGATGCAGGGATGGCAGGAGGGCCAGTAAATCCTCCCGATCCAGATTCCTTTATGACAACACCACCTCCGGAACTATCAGCTGGAACAGTTCGAGATTTGTATGGTCCGAGTCCGGGGTCAGCAGAAGACGGGTTTCATGTGGCTCCTCCTGGTGAGAATGAACCAATCCTCAATCAAATGGTTCAAGATCAGCAGATGGAAGAGATGGGTGCTTCCCCGGAGGCAGTCGTTGATATTCCGAGGGGGATTTCTCAGGAGCAATTTGCTCAACTGCCTCCTGAAGAACAGGAGGAATATCATGCTCTCCTGAGTCGTATGAACGATGCTATTGATGGGCACCAACATCAAACATTTCGTACATTGATAGGTCGTGTGCAAGAATTACAGCGGAAGATGAAGTCCTTTGCGCCAGAGCCCATGCAAGAGATGCCAGAAGTTCCGCCACCGCAGTATGCCAAGTCGGTGTCGGGGTATGATGTTTCTTATTATCTTGGAAGAGAAGGAAGTCTGCGAAAATCAGACGAAGATTCTCCGATGAGTGCAGACGGTCCGAATTTGAGATCGGCGGTTTCTTTGTCTACACCTTCTAGCAAGATGGATTCACCGGGGTCCGAAGGATCTGGTGGAGGCTTGTCTTCAGGAGAGTCGACATCTTCCTCGACTGCCTCCCCCGGTTCCTCGGTGAAGCAGAGTTCACTCTTCTCGTCTGGATCAGGATCAAATAAATCTCCTGGTCTTGGGTCCTCCTCGAGTTCAGATGAACCCGACTTGTCATCTTTTCCGGTTAGGCATGTGGCTCCGGGTAAATTTCAAGAAAGCCAAGACAGTGGCGATAGTGCGTCTGTAGAAAGTACTGGATCGAGTGGGGTTTTCGGGGGTAGTAATGATGATGATGTTGATATCTCTTCGTTTCCAGTTCGGCATGTAGCGCCGAGCGGTCCCAGCGGAGGGAGCGGTGTGGATGATGGGAGAGAGCGGACAAACCTGCAGGCTCCTGCAGATGTTTTCGGTCGTCATTTGGATTCAAAAGGGGATCTTCATTCAAGAGGATCTCTCCATAGAATGAAACATCCAAAGTTTCATCATAGTCAGTCTCATGCTCGCTTAGTAAGTACGGGGAGCAGTCATCCCCACGAAGATCATGGTCAGATGGAGAATTATCTTCACGATCTTCTTAATCATCCCGATCATGCGGAGAGTTCCACGAAACTTCGCGAACTTCGTGAGAAGTATGGAGAGGATTTTACTCCTTACGTCATGTCTTGGTTTGAGCACAAGCACCACTATGACCCGGAGCATCCGGAGCAAAATAGGGGTTCAAGAGCTTCTCGTGGTTCTGATGGCATTGTACCAATGATACAAGGGAAGTCCCATAATGGGCAGGGAGCACATATGTTCCAGTTCCAAGAGGGACCACACCCAGTTCATCATGGTTATGGGGGACCAGCCGCGACGGCAACTGGTCTAACGCAGGCTAAATGGCAGGATCGAGATGCTCGTGGGGCTTGGCACCAAGCCATTGCACGAACTCATTCGAACGAAGAAAACAATCACCCCAGCAACGTTGATTTTGAATTTCAGGGTGTGCCTCACACAGTTCAAATTCATCCGGACCTATATGAGGATGTTGCTTCTGGTGAGATTTCGCCCCTCATGGCTTATCATCGAACGATGGAGATTTTAAGGGCGGAGAGTCCCGAGAAGCTACGTTGGGGGATAAAGGACAGAGAGAATCCAGATAGATATCATGCTTATGAGCAGCAAGGGATGTCTGCGGGAGGAAAAACCAAGAGAATCGCAAATGGCCTAGCTGCGGATCAAGGGCACTACTTAGATGTCTTGGGACACGATGGTTCCTTACATGGGGAGCAATTACCCAACTGGGGAGATGATTTCAGTAGACAACAGCATTGGTTCTTTCATACCACTCAAGATGGATTTCTAGGTGGTATGAGTGACGAAGATGTTGATCTGGGAAGAATATTTGGTAAAGATAACCAATCCCTTCAAGATGGATTTTTGAAAGCTGCTCGTAGAGAAGGCAAAAAAGGACTTCATGGTAAGTTGAGTCCTTCGGGGTATAACCAGCGTCATTATTTGTATCACAGTGAGGATGATGATGCTCATCTGGGCGCGAGGTCGAAGGCTGCATTGCAGAGTGGTCGTTCTCATGTGGAGACATTCCGAAATGAAGACGGATCTCCACGAGCATCGTTGTTTCGGAGAGAGATTGGTCCCGATGCGAGTGATACTCGTCCAAGTTCACAGCCGTATGTTTTGGTGGAGCATAGTACGGATGATAAAGGAAATCCGACACCAGGAAATAAGTGGTTTACCGCAGGAAAGGAAGGACAGGATCGTGTTTACTTTGGAACGGAGCATGGTGCTCGTCACGCGATAGATTTATTTGATCGGGTGAAGCGTGGTCAGCAGCATCCTAATGGGATTCATCAAGCGTATGCAGATTTGCAACTGCGAGAGAAGTGCCATCCCGCAATACGTGAACAAATGGAACAACAATTTCCCTTGCTTTCGCGTATTCAATTTGGGGAGTTGCCTTATCAAGCAGTAGAGAAAGAAGTTCGACTTGGAACAGGCAAAGGTGGTGCGGATAAAACGTACCGAATGAGGTCGTTGAATCCTGTTATTACGGATGAAGAGTTCTGGGGAGACTACGAGTCTGTTCTGGCCACACGCGGGTCGCTGCGCCCTGAAGGGGAACAAGGTCAAGGATCTTTGCGTGCTCGTTTTGCTAATTCTGGCATGGTGGGTGAGATGTTCCCCATGATAGATAAAGCGATACGAGAAACGAAGAATGCATGGGGACAGTTTGATGCTAAACATTGGCGTCACGATGCAAATGGAAATGTTGATTCCGACTACCAGCAAATGTTCATCGAGGCGGTCAGGGCAATCAGAGGAAAGTTTTTGACTGTTCGGCAAGGGGCGATGAACCAAGGAGGTTTTGTTCCAAACCAGGGGCCAACACAGGCAGCGCATCGTGGTAAAGGTGAAAGGGGGAAAGATCATGCTCCTCCAGGACGTCGGTGGGGAGCGGAGTGGAATGCGGGGCAGGGTAATTCCTTTATTGGATCCTATATCAGCACGCTCTTGCGATCTCAGGGTGGTCCTTTATCTAACTATTATCGTGACTATGTTGACCATGGTGCTAGCATTCCAGAAGATGTTTGGAAGAAAGAATTCCTGGATGATTGGAAGCAAACTCAGGTAGATCAGTGGAATGTGGAGATTGGCCCATTTATACCCGAAGAGGAGCAGAGGAGTTTATTTAATGAGTTCGTAAAAGACTTGCGGGGTATTGGGAATAGAAGTCAGGCCAGAGAGTTTTATCGAAGAAACCGTGGATGGGCGATGTATCCACAGTATAGGAAGAAGATAGGGCAGGGTGATCTGAGTGAGCGAACGGGTGTTGGGCATGGGGCAGATTATGCTTCTCAGGGGAGGCGTGAGGAGATCGCAGACGCAACGAGTGCCAGTATGGGGGCTCTTAATCCTGAAGAGGCTATGATTGAAGATCAGAGAAGAGGGGGGGGATATCTAGACAACCTTCTGGACCAAGTACCAGATTTACCAGATTCGCAAGAAGGTGGTGGTGGTTTAGAAGCACTTCAGTCTTTTGATCAAGGGCCAGAAGGTGGAGAGGTAAGTGAAGAGGAACAAAGATTCCATAACAGTATGGCTCGTGTGAAACATAAGAGACCTTGGGAGCACTTATCAAACCAATCTTCTGCTTTTGTTCGTAGAAATGTCAACGCAGAAATGGATGAGTTGGTAGATCAAAATCCCGAGTTGCAGCGGGGGGTTGAGCGGGATGAGGATGGTGATTTTGACTTTCCTGATAATCACTTGTATTGGTCGCTCTATGATGCCTATCAGGCAATAATGGCAGTCGCGGTAAATGAGGCGAATCTTGGTGTTGATAAAGAGGATTTGATCTCTTTGGGAAGTAGCAAGATAGCTCGACACATTTATGATCAACGTGGTGGTGAGATTGGATCTTTTGGTCGAGAAGATATTGAAAATATTGCAGAGATGAGTCGAAAGTATATTGAGCCTCTCGTAGAGAATCAAGAGATTATGCAGGCTCTAACTAGCCATGGAAAGGCGGGATCAACTCGAAAAAGTCTCTCTGGTTTAGATGCGGGACATATTTTGGCAACGAAACGACTCATACAGCAGAAGCGGAATAGTGTTGTGAAGTCCATATTGGATGCGGTTGCTCCTGAAAACGACATCAAGCGACTGGTTCTCTTGCGTCTCATTAAGTCACTCCGAAGTGGTGAGTTACTCAAGAGCCGTGGAGAAAGTTTAGTTGAATTGACGAGTCGATATCACCCAAAGATTTCAGAGTTTGTGGATTCAACGACTCCTCAAGAGTCGCTTCGACATGTATTGTCTTGGTATGCAGAGTTTCGCCATCATGAATTGTTCAAGGGTCTACTGGATCATGTTCAAGCGGAAATACGCTTAGATGAGGCGGATGCGCTTCACAAGTCTGCGAAATTGAGGTTCGTATCTGCGTTTTATAATCCCTTACAGAGTAATTAGTTTTATAGAGGAGAAGAGTGTCTGGTTTTCTTCGAATCTTTAGAGTCTAAAGATTTCCTGATATGTTGATGGTGTGTCAATTGTCTTTATGGATCTTTAGAGTCTAAAGATTTTCTTATTATTTGGATGGTGTAATGAGTGAAATGCGAGAACTCCGATGTTCAAAGTGCGGCAATCGTATGTTGCGCAAATCGGGCAAGGACGGGCGTTGGAGGTTGAGCAGTTTGGTTATTACTATGGATAACCAGGGGATGGATTTTACTATCATATGTAAGGATTGTCGGTCAGAGGAGAAGGTCCCTGTGCGGTTGCAAATGGCTCTCCCGCCGACCATCCCTGGTAATCCTCTTGCTCCTCAAGAAGAGGATCGACCCAACACACCACTTACTTTTAAAGAGCAGAAAAAAACAAGCGGTGAAGCAATAGATTGAAATTGTGTTTTTTATAAAAAAACTTGACACGGATTTCATTTTGTTTGTAGTTTGAAAAGCACAGTTCTTCTTCGGACTTATTTTGGTTCATTTGAAATAAGTGTGAAGTGGTTCAAAGAAATGTATGCAAAGAATGTGTTTTGCATGGAAGGGAGAGTGCCCTACGGTCCTCTCCCTTTTTGCATTTAAAGTGCAGAGTTTCTTCAATGAGATGAAAAATGCTTCCTTTTATACGACCCGCACAAGAAAAACAATATGACTATGGCACTCTAATAGACCCGTGGGACTTGCTTTCTAAAGCGATGCCTGATGGACAGTTGGGTGATTTTGGTTTTGCCATAAAGGGCATGGCTCGAAAAGAGGAGAGCACTGGATTCCAGCGGAGGTGGATTCGCGGTGTTGCATCAACACCGGATCTTGACTTGCAGGAAGAAACTATTATCCAGAAAGGCTTAGATCTTAGATATTTTCGTCAGTATGGTTTTTTCAATGATGACCATAAGCCGGGAAATAATAACAAGGTCGGAGAACCCACAGTCGCTACACTTAAGACCGTAAAGAACAAGTCAGGGAAGTCTCTTCTTGGTTTGTGGACAGAGGGTTTTATTTGGGCAAAAGGACATCATCCTGGCGCAGACCATATATGGGAATTAGCGAAGGCGATGGAGATGAGCGGGTCTCGTCGTCAAATGGCATTCTCTATACAGGGGAAAGTCCTTCTTAGAGACGGTGGAAGAGTTCTAAAAGCTTGGGTTCAGGATATTGCCATTACACCAAGTCCCATTAATCCTGAGACATGGTTGGAGCTTGCTCCACAGTTAGCCAAGTCTTTGGACACACCACATGATAGAGATGTTATTTGTAAAAGCATTTCTATAGATCCAGATGCATTTGATGATTCTCCCTCTGTTGATCTTGGGGAAGCAATGGAGAGTCATAAGGCATTGAGTGTAGCAGGAGGTAGTATCCTGGTGCCTCAGTCATTAGAGGGTACTCGTAACGCAACGTTTCGATCCTATCCTCCTGGTCATCCCCAAAACAACGAAGCTCCTAGTGAACTTAATAAGAGTTTGGTTTTTGCTTTCAACGAATTTCGTCGTCGCAACTACAATGAGCATCGTGCATGGCAGTTGGCTCAAGCCGCAGTGGCTAGAACCATGTTTCTTTAGTGTATCTCCCCAACCTCACAAGAGGAGAATTTGAGATGTCCCAACAACCAAACTCGAACACAGCACTCTTGCACAGCATCGATCATCTCGATGACCTGCTGTCCAAGTCCCAGATTGTTACGGGTGGAAATTCCGAACGCCGAGAATGGGCTGGTTCCCAGCATACGGATGAGAAAATCCCATCCCCGGCTCCTGATGGCACAAGCTATCAACCTGACAAACCTATCGCTCACAAGTCCATCGCGGAAATGTCGAATGAAGAGATCCAATCTTTTCTGGAGCTTCGCAAATCTGGACTCCCCAATGTTCGCGCAGCCGAAGCAGAGATTGAGCGCCTTCCTGGTGTTCACAAGTCTATCTGTGGCGATTGTGTTGGTGTTGGTCAGGACGTGATGCGCAAATCCCGATGTGGAAATTGCGCAGGACACGGTATTGTCTTTGCTTACCCAGATGCGATGACGGGTCAGCAAGCTATGGCTATCGCAGACAAGTATAACTGTGGTCCCAATAGCATTTCCAAGAGCCAACCTTCCAATGAAGGTGGTGCTCGAGCGCAAGATCCAGATGCATCCTCGGTTCCTAAGACCATGACTGACTATAACCCCGATAAAAAGGGTGAGACCAGTCAAGATGTGGCAAAGGGTGGCGGCGAGTGTGACGAAGATCTTCTCCCAGAAGAAGGCGAAGAGTGGATGAAGTCTCTCCGGACTATCCAGAAGGGTCTCCATGCAGCGCTTGCCAGCTTGAAAGAGCAGGGCGCTCGTTTGGCCCATGTGGAGCAGCTTGCCACAGCGAGTGGGCGAACGACCTCCAATATGGCCAAGAGTTTCTCTGGCTACCAAGGCAATCCCGATCAGTCTCGTGTTCCCGCTCGTGGTCCCATGGCGCAAGGCCACGGTCTGCAGATAAACCCGCAAGATGTCCAGGTTCTCAACAAGAGCCAGGGTCCTGGTCTGCAACAGCAGCCCCAGGAAATCTCCCGTGATCAGTGGACAGAGATGAAGAAGTCGGCTACGGCTCTCGTCTATGAAGGCAAACTCGACCCTGGTGTTGTTTTGCGAATGGACACCGATCAGATGCCTACCCCTGAAATCATGCAAATGATTCAAGAGCGTATGCATGCAGGTCGCCAACAAGCCCCACAACAGAATTACTACCAGTAGTCTCTCTTAGCGTTGCCGCGCTCAGAGAATAAAAAGGCAGGTTTACTTTTCATGAAATGGAATCTTTAGAACTCAAAAGATCTTCTGGCAAACACAAAGTCAAAAATCTTTAGATTCTAAAGATTCTAAAAGAAGACGTAGCCTCCTTTTGTCTCTTTAGAAACTCCCTCTTCACTTAGGAGAAGAAAAGATGTACCCACCCGTCAGTCTTTCTCAATATAACGAGATGGGCTTGCATGGTTTTGGACATGGAACTCGACAGCAAGTCGACGAACTGAACAAAGCCCTCTCCGCAGGCTACGTCACAGATCGGACCAACATGACAGGCGGCAACGCACTTCGTGTCGAGTCTTTGGAAGAATCTTTGAAGGTTCTCACCTTCACCGATCGCCACCTTAAGCTCTGGCCCAAAATCCACAAGAGCCCCGCGTACTCCACTGTAGAAGAATACAATCAGCTTACGAGCTATGGGAATGATTTCTACGGTCCCTTCATTGGAGAGGGACAAACTCCTCAGTCGAATGACTCCAACTTCCAGCGTAAAACTGCGCTCGTGAAGTTCATGGGCACGACCCGAGAAGTTTCACACCAAGCCACTCTCGTCCATCCAGCACACGGTGACTTGATTGCGCTCGAGAACCAGAACGGAATCATGTGGCTCCTTCGCCAGATTGAAGTCTTCTTGTTCAAAGGAAATCGAAACCTCGCCTTCAGTGGTGAGAGTGTGATGTTCGATGGGCTCGATCAACTGATCGATTCGAGCAACTATCTCGACGTTGAGGGTTCCCCTCTTCAAGAGAGCGACTTCGAAGAAGCCAGCAACCTGCTCGCCGAAAACTACGCCTTCCCCACTGACGCCTTCCTCGGCTTCCGTCCCATGTCGGACCTCGTGAAGACCTTCTATCCCCGCCATCGTGTGCAGCTTCCTTCTCCCACGGATGGTCGCATTGGACAAGCCGTAACAAGCATGTCCACACAAGCGGGTGTGTTGAACTTCAACGCAGACGTCTTCATCCAACGACCTGAGACTGCTCCCGACACTGTTCGCGGTCCCTCCACTATGGTCCCCACCGCTCCTGCAGGATTCTCGACCCTCGCGGTTACCGTTTCGACAGACGGTGAATTCGATAAGAGCCAGGGTGCCGACGACGCCGTTTATGGATACAAGGTCTCGGCCTGTAACCAGTATGGCGAATCCGTGGCCTCTGTTGCCGCGATTACCCCCACCCTCACGGGCGCAAACGCAGAGGCGGGGCACGTCATCACCTTCGTCATCAAAAACGCCGCAGCGCTCACCAATCCCCCCGAATACTTTAACGTGTATCGGACCCTCGCTCTGACTGCGACGACAACCTTGTCCGACGTTCAAGCTCTCTCCGCTCTCGCGTTCTCTCGTATTCTTCAGGTCCGCGCACGATCCCAGGCCGCAAATGGTTTGACTCCTGCCTCTCCTGGTGTTGAGACAGACAAGAACCAATTCATGCCATTCACGGAGATGGCCTACGTTGGAGAGCTTTCTCCGCAGGTGATAACTTGTCGCCAATTGGCTCCTCTGATGAAGATCGACCTTGCCCTCCAAGGACCTGTCTATCGTTGGATGATCTTGGCGTACATGGTCCCGATTCTCTTCGCTCCGCTGAAGTTTATGAGAATTCTGAACATCGGTAGATTGGGTAGCTAGGTAAAAGCTTTCCCAATCTAGGGACTCTCGCAAGAGTTCTCTAAAAGCCTCCCCTGATATTAGTCGGGGGAGGCTTTTTTGTTCGTGGGAATGAAAATCATGGCATTATATATGAACGGTTTTTCTATAAGAAGCGGGGCTTAGCGTGATTGATTTATATGATCCAGACTATTTTCAACCTTTCCCCGTGTTGTTATCTGTTGAGTTGTTTTCTATTCCTGGTGATTCGGAAGAGAAACAAGAAGGTGATGTCGAGTATTGGAAGTTATCTGTGGGGTGGGTGGATCGTGTGTATACGTATACGATGAGGGTGGAGTATCTAGATTTTGATGGGACTGTTGGGGGATGTTCTTCGGGGTGTGATTGTATTGTTGAGGATTATTGGAAGAGAGGGTTGAGAGGGGCGTGGTCGACGATGGAGTCGGCTTTGATTTTTGTGGCATCGAGGGTGCGTAGAGGGGTGATAGACTTGCCTGTATTGATTAATCCTCAGTGGTGTTTCAAGGTTTTTTAGTGGAGTTTTGAAGAATAAGATCGAGGAGAGAGTTAGTGTCGGCCACATAGGCAGAAATAACATATTGAGGTGGAATGTTGTCAGAGAGCGATCCATCTCTATACCAAATACCATTACATCGTTTCCATTCGATGTTCTCATGAATGATTGTATATGTTCGGTGTGAGGCTTTTCCCGAAAAGGAACCACTCGGTTTTCTTTTCGAGGTGGAGTCTGTGATTCGATGCTTGGACATTGTTGTGGTTTTATTTCTTTTTGTATTTACGGGGCCAGTATTTTTCTTTAGTGCTTCCGAGTTCTCTATGTGGGTAGAGATAGTATGTATATTCTGGGTCCAAGTTGTCGAGTGTAGTTTGGCCTCCAAAAATGGTGTCAGGATCCACGGATTTCCTAAAGCTTTCTATGTCTTCTATGGTTTTGTCTTTCATTGCTTACATTCCTTGTTGTTCTGATTCGATGCGAAGTTTCTCGAGATGGTCTTGTAGGTTTGAGAAAGATCTCCACCCAGCCTCTGTGAGGTCCCTCCCGTAGACTTCGCCCCTTGGCTTTATGGGTTGCCATCCTTCGTCACAGAATAGCCTGAAGTGCCATGTTATTGGTCTGTTTGGTGTTAGGCTCATAAGGACTTCGTATGGGTCACGTCCATCTATATTCATGGGAGGTTCGGACCAGACCCACTTTGCGTGATTTCCATAGAAAGCCTTTACCCACTTTTCAGAGAGGGGGAAGTTATGTGGTGCAGGATCCATGGTTTCGGGATCGAAGTAGCTTAGAGAGAGGTGGTAGCATCTTTCGTAGTCGGGGTTTTTCCACCATCCACTGGTATGATATCCGGTGTCTCTTGTGAAGACGAGGCATGTTCCGGTTCTATTGCAGAGTCGTCTGGAGCTTTGGATAAGTCGTTGGTTTGCGGGTCCTGGATGTCCGTTACAAGTAAACCGTTGTGAGTAAAGTCGAAGCTCGTGAACGAGAAGTGGGTCAACCTCTTGGGATCTTATAATGTGCATAAAATGCTCCTTCGTGAATCTTTAGACTCTAAAGATTAAGAAAATGGATAGTTTGAGTGTCTATGGATAATTTTTATTCTTCAGTTTCTTCTTGTAATTCTTTGCATCCGCAGCATTTGATTAGTTGGATATGCAATGTGCCATCTCTATCTACAGAGACTTTGGCGTCGAGTATTTGTTCTCTCCTTGTTCTGGTTTGTGCTTCGATGAGACCTTCTGGGGCATTCTCTTCGAGTGGTACGTAGCCTGTTTCATATCCCCATAGACGATTGAGTTGCATGTTTAGCTCTCGACGTACTTGGGGTGTTATGGCTAAAGAGAGACCCGTGCTATACCCTTCGGAGCATTCGCTTAAAAGGATGTAGCCCTTCTTCCATCTTCTTTTTGATTTCCTGTTAAATTTCTTCCATAGCGCGGCTACTTCGGGGTGGTTTAGATCGGGTAGTTCTCTCATTTTACTCTTGACCCTGTTGAGCCCATCGTGGTTGAGGCCATCGTGAAAAAAGTCTTATTTGTGGGTCACTGAAGGTTACTATGGTAAATGGCCGATCGTATCCCTTCACCCTGGCATACTGCTCCAGGCCCAACTCACTCCGCTGGATGTGGTCACTAATGGGGCGGTCACCGAGATATTTTCCAACAAGATCGAGCGCCCTTCTTATGGAGAAAGAGGTTAGTACTTTTTTTGGGATCTCACCTCTATATTTCCTGCCATCTTTCCACCACGCTCCATCCCAGTGAGTCCAAAGGTTTCCCTCGAATTGGAAGAAGAATCGTCCGTCAAAATAGCCGTGGAACATAACGAGTCCATCCTCTTTACATGGGAATAAGGGAACCATCATCTTGTTCAACAAAAAAGACAACCAACGCGGGAGTTGTCTCTCCGTCCCAAGGGAAGTCTGCTTGGATGCAGAGTCGCGCTTCTTTTGAGTGTGACTCTGCATCTATTTTTTCTTTTATAGAATGACATTCTTGGATGGCTTCTTCGCGAGAATCAAATCCGTTAGTGTGGTGTCCTTTTGACTTGTGACGAATGGGCTTATCTGCAGATGGAGGTCCAGGAAGGGGAGACTCTCTAAAGATTATAGGGTGAAAGCGATTTGTTGTGGTGTTGTGAAGGTTTCCAACAATCGGGTTAAGAAGCATTCGCTATTCTCCAAATTGAGAAAGTTTCCTGTGTTTCAGTTGGTTTTTTGAATATTTTAGGTGGGGTCTTCTTCGTCGTATTCGGGGGTTTCATTGTGCAGGAATTCTTCCATTCCAGTTTCAAGGATTCGCCCTATTTTCATCAAACCTATCTCTATTGATTCTCCAATTTTATTACCTGCGTATTTGAAGACAGATTGTCCAAGACTTCCCATAGTGAAAGCTCTTGCGATTTTAGCAAGAGGGTTAGTTGCGGCAGTGTCAGATCGCCCCAGGCTTTGATTGATGCTTTCGGCTAATCCATCGACAGAGGATGCCATTTTTACCCCGACTTTTTCAACAGCATCGGCCAGCAAGGCAATCGCATAAGCTTCTTGGGATGTCACATGGGGTCCGGACTCTTGTAGTTTTTCAAGATTACTCTTCATTCTTCTTCTTTCCTCGGGTGTAACGAAAACGAGGGATGGGATTGTCAAGAATATCTTGGACCCACTGTGGGCGTTTTCGTCTTTGTTGGAGTTCTTCTTTTTCGGAGAGAGTTATCCAGAACAACTTCTCTACTTCTGGCATTTTGTCCCATTCTTTTTCCCATATTTTATGGGGTATGCCTTTTATTCCTTTGTGTGGGTTTGCTTTGGCAAAGTTGATTTGGTGTTCTATAAAACAAAATTTGGCTTTTGTTTCATTTTCCATGGATTGAGTGTTCTCTTTATTTGAAGATGTGGAGAGTGGGTTTTACTTTTGGTCTCGAATCCATTTTCTGTGTCTAGATGTGTTGCATGATGTGGATGTTCCATATCTGAGGGATCGGAGGGCAACACTCCTAGTCGTTCCGCAAACACACATACATCGTATATAGCGGCGTCCCTTTTTTTTTCTCTTTAGTTCTCGGACAACAGTCCATTGACCAATAACTGTTCCTTCTTCAATAAGGACTCGACGGCTTCTTCGACATCCGCAGGATGCGGGATATCTTCTAGTATTTTCGATGCTCTGGAGCTGCTGAATTTGTGCGGCACTCTTGGTAAGTGTTGTGCCGCATTCGCAAGTACAGTTCCACAGGAGTTCATCCGAGTCGAAAACTCTTTCGTTGATTGTGAGCAGCCCGAAAACAGTTCCACAGTATTCCCTGGCGTTATGGTGTTCCTGGCATTCTCCGCAAGAGCGGGAGAGTCCCTGTCTTAGATTGCCAAGCCCAACGCCTTTCTCTTTTCCGCATGAACATCTGCATAAAAAATACCGCATGTTTTTTTTCTTTTCTATTTCTTCAATAACTGTCCAATGGTTATAGGAGTCCCCTGGGGAAATTGTTAATTTTTCTTTATTGCCTTGGCCTTTTATGCACCCACAAGACTGTGTTCTTCCATTGCGAAGGTTGGAGTGTATCACTTCTGTGCTATTGCCACATTCACAAACACAAACGGCATAATACCGCCGCTGTACTTGTTTTGGTGAACAATACCTAGAGATGCCGACTTGAGTGACGGTGAGCATGTTTATTTTTTGCCCCAAGATTTCTAAGTGGCTTGGGAGTGGTTCTCTTTCTTCTCGTTCTTGCCAAGCAATGTCTTCTGTCATTGTCTTTATTCGCTCCTTCCATGGATGACTGGACCTTTGCCTTGGACCCACAGAAGTAATTCTTCGATGCTATACCAGCCGGATTTTGGTTCATACCCTTTCTCTCTAGCGAACTCTGGTGGTTGATGACATCCTGAAACTCGACTTCTTAGGGTGGATGGATTGAGCCAAAAAACAAGCTCTTTCTTCTTGTCGTTTTTAAATCTTCCCGCTAAGGCGTAGTATCGAAGTCCAGCATCGTCGACTGTTTTGTGTATGCCAGACTCTTCGATTGCATCTTCTAATATTTCTTGCTCCCTTTGTTCTTCTCGAGCTTTTTCCCAATGTTCTTGGGGGATTCTGTCTGCTATGAATATTCCAAGAGATCCATTTGCAAAAGCAGGCATTGCAGCTTTTAGGATGTAGAAGACTGCATTCCTTGCAAGAATCTCTTCGTATAATTTCTTCAGGTAGGGAATATTGTCCTCTCCTACAACAATCTGAGCGGATCGATCATCCCAAGAGCAATGTATTGATGAAGTTACTTCTTCTGCTCCATTCTTGCTCCATCGAGACCATTTGATTCTATCGAGGTTGTAGTGGTGTAGGTGTCTTTCAAATCTTTTTGTTTCGTCATCTCCATCTTTCTCAAGATGTTCTCTGATAAATGGATAATTTATGTTGAGGATGGCAAAACTTACTATTATTGGTTCGTTCGATTTGCGAGTTGGTGGTGAGATGGTGTGTAGATCTACGTTGTCAAACCTCTCGAAGAAAAGATTATTGGATTGTGTGATTCTTCGAGACTCGAGCGTTTTGTCGGGATCATCTATTCCCAAGGCATAGTTTAGAGTCTCACATGAAAATTCATGCTCGGCAGTAAAATCCCAACCCAGAGTAATGCCTGTGAAAAGTTTTTCTTCCGGGTATTTATCGTCCTCCAGGAATATGAGTTCTCTTTCTCGTTCTCCGTACTTCATAGGAATCTCCTAAAATAAATCTTCTTCGAGAAATAAAGTTTCTTCGAGTACGTCTTTTTGCCGCAACCGAACCACCCGCTGCCGAAGGACGGTGAGTAGCTTTTGCCTTTCTTTCTTTTTGTCTTTTCTTTGAAGACCCCTTTTTTCTATTAGTCTTATAAAAATATCGACGGTCGCGTTGAGGCTTTCGTGACGAACGCTATCATTTTGATCGGAGAAGGAGATTTCCTCCGGAGAGATGGTTGGACTTAGGAATCCTCCTAACATCTCTCTTACAATATCTCTCACTTGTTGTTTGCTATCGTTTTCTTTCGATGACATGATTTCGTCTCTTGTTCTGTTGTAGTGTCTTATAGTCAGGTGCTAAAGCATTTACCTGTTGGGAGTGATTAAGTTAGATGTATATAGAATACAAATTTCTAAAAATACCTGAAAAATATTTAGATGCAGTAAGTGCGATGATTGCAGAGTATTTATTTGGTTGGACTGATTTGGAGGAAGTAATTGTTTTTGACGATGAGGTTATCTGGTATGGAGTTGACGTATCAACGGGGCTAAGGTCTCCTGTTCACAGCTATCATAATGTGACTGATATTCGAGTTTTTATCTTAGAGATGGCTAAGAAGGGATTGGAAGTTGATATAGGATCGTGTTTGTATTTATATCCAGAGCGATTTAGGTATTTGAGTACGGTGACGAAAATAAGAAAAAAAACAAAAGGTCCTGTAATCTTAGCAGAGCGATATGGGGATGTTTTGACTTTGACACTACTAGAAGCTATTTTATGTTCTCTGGGTCACGAAAATGAGTTGGAAACACTGCGGCGAAATTATAACCTTTAGAGTCTAAAGATTTACGATAGAGTGATGGTGTTGAATTACAAGAGTCGAGGTAGACGAGGAACGGTCTTTTAAGTTTTACAATTTAGGAGATTTGTTCATGAAAAAGAAGAACAGAATTAGTTTACGTAGAGCTTTTGGTGAGGATGAGTATGGCGAGCTAATGCTTCCCAGAAAGATGTCGGGGGTGAGGATTTCTCGACTTTTTTTTGGTGAGTGGATGGGTTGCTCGTTTTGCTTTCCGCATGGCAGAGATACAATCAATAACAGAAGGAAAAAGCCACTAAGGAGTTGGAAGGGGTACAGGAGAACACAGTGGAAGAGTTAGTATTTCTTTTTCCTGTGTATCTCATATAGGGTGTTTTTTTGGGTTAGATTGTAATAGAAAGACACTTTATGGAGAAAGAGAATGCTTTATAAGGTAAGTGATGGTTCGGTGAGTTACCATGTCTTTGCGGCTATGGATGAGATGGTTCTGGGGGTGTTGCAAGAGGGTGCAGATCTATCTGATGAGGAGATGGAGGGGTTCTCGATTGAACGACACTATCCAAATGATGTTGTCGTTACTGTTTCTTTTGAGGGAGGGGTGTGCGATCCCGTCCATCTGGCTGCCGAGCAATGGGTTGCCTTATGGGAGAGCTTCTTGGGGAAAGGTTCTGCTATCTTGTCTTGTTCAGAGTGATAGGGGTTTATAAAATGATAATAGATGAAGTTGTACAGAATTTATGTTTTTTGACTCTTCATGGTTCAAGAGCTTATGGAACATCTCGTCCTGATTCAGATTGGGATGTTCGTGGAGTCGCCATAAGTTCGATGGATTGGCATCTGGGTTCAAGGAAATGGGAGCAGACTCAAGAAAATCATCCTCGAGTGAAACATTTATTGGGTGAGAGATTCCCATCTGCTCTCGAACATCCCGATCCTTTGGATTGCGAGATAAGGTGTTTGAGAAAATTTGTATCTTTGGCATCGGATTGCAATCCAAACGTTCTGGATGTTCTCTTTGCGGATCCAAAAGATTGGATTTTTGCAACGCGCCCATGGATAAACCTTTATGAAGAGAGACATCGCTTTCTTTCTCTTAGAGTCCAGCATACTTATACAGGGTATGCCGTATCGCAACTGAAGCGAATTGTTCGTCATAGGGGGTGGTTACTTAATCCACCGTCTAAAAAACCAACGAGAGAGGGGTTTGGTCTTCCTCCACATAAGAAATTAGTAAACAAGGAACTGAGTGATCTTGTGGAGTCTTTGTTATCAAAAAAAATAAATGAGTGGAGACTAGATCAGTGGTTTGAATCGATGCCCGAAGAGGTGAGGGATTCTTTTCGTGAAGATTTGTCTGCTTATTTTGAGATGGTTCACGGTCGTCATATGGATGGGCATAAAGAGCATGAGCGGTATCAGGCTTCGCAAGCGGTGGGTTTGCCGGATCATTTATTTGAGGAGATTGAGCGAGAGAGAAGATTCTCCAATGCTATGAAACAATGGAAGCAATATCAAAGTTGGAAAAAAAACAGAAACCCAGAAAGAGCGAAACTAGAAGAAGAGTTTGGGTATGACTCCAAACACGCGAGTCATTTGGTGCGACTCCTCCTAAGTGCTCAAGAAATATTGAGTACGGGAACACTGAGTGTTCGGCATCCCTATGCAGAATTACTGAAAGAAGTACGTTCTGGTGAGTGGGAATATGATCAACTAATTGAGGAGGCAGAGAATCATAAGGAAGCAATTAAGGAATTGGTAAGAGAAAACCCAAAGAATCTTCCGAAGTCTACGGATAAATATTCTATTGGAATGATCTCAACAGAAATTATATTGGAAGCAAATGGATATGTCCCAATGGGAAGTGGATTGGATGAAATTTTCCCTTATCCAAACTTGGCAGGGATCTATCCAAACTTAGGAGGGGATTGATTCGAGATCATCAAGAGTGACGGGGCGGGGAGATGGGGAGAGGGGCTTTCGGAGGGTGTGGGTTCCTGGATGGGGTCCTCTATGGCGTTTTGAAAGGCTTTGGCTACGAGAAGGGGGATGTTGTCGTAGGAGTCGTTATCGGAAGCGGACCATCTTCCAATATCATAACCTTGGGCGGGGTGTTTCTCTACGATAGTCACAGAGATTAGATTTGCGTGAACAACATTAATGGAAACTTCAAAGAGTCGCTCTGGGTGTTTCATTATTGTTTTTATTATATGGAGAAGCCAGTATCCGCCCTTGTCTGTATAGGCAGGGACAACACTGCTTATCATTGTTGGAGAAGATGGCCTTGTACCCGTTGGTATTTCGCCCGACCATCGGATTTGGTTCCATCCAAAAAGATGTTCTGCCAGGAAGACGTCGGCCTTTCTCTTTGCTATATATGAACTCCCCACGTTTTTTTCTTTGCGTTTTTCTTCGGACATGATGTCTTATCCCTCGGAGGGGTTGGTTGGGATTTGCTCATACTTTCTGTAGTGCTTCAGTCTCGTGAGCTTTATCTTGCTTTTTCTTTTTTTTTCCACACCATCCACAATGACTTTGCATATAGCTTCTTCTTCTGGTGTGACCTCTTCGACGATGAGGACGCGCCCCGAACGCCGGGGGTCTTTATCTCTGAATCGGCATCCAACCCATGATTGACTTACTGCGATGTGTCCCTCTACTCCTCTAGTGTCGGAGTGGGACTGTTGTTCCTCTACTTCCACAGGGAGAAGTATTTCTTCTTGTTCGTCTTCGGTTGACTTTGGGATGGGTATATTCTGTTCCCTACAGAGATTCAGAATAAGAGAGAGGCGAGCTAATTTTAGAGCGCGATTGAGTCTTTCTCTGGGTATGAAAACTAAGTCTTCCCATCGAATTGGGGCGCTATCCTTGCCTAACCATGCGATGCGATGCGTGTGATCGGTTCTTTTGATAAGTCCTGTTATATGTGGCTTACTTTTTCTAAAGACGTGGTCGCCGGGAGAGAATAAGATTTTCCCTATTAAGGCCAATCTGGATCTCACCTCTTCGGAAAGACCACCCCTGTCGCGCCCTGCATCCTCAGATGTGTTTGACATTTTTTTTATCTCCAAAACATTCTACTTGTGTTCTTAGATCTTTAGAGTCTAAAGATCTTCTTTTTTTGGTCGAAGAGGTTCAAGACACATACTGGAAAATAACATTCTTTTTCTTTCTTCGAGTAACTCGATTATTTTCCTCCTTTCTTCTTCTTTTTCAGTAGAAAGTTGAATGGGCATAATGTGTGTTCACATGCCAATAGGAAGTTTTTCAATGAGCTTATCTGCGGCGGTTGAGGCATCTAAATTTATGGCATTGCCCAGAGGAACGAGTATTTCAAATGCGGCGTCTTTCAATTCTTGTGGCAATAAAACCCATTTATTAGAGACTGCTACTTCTTTCAAAAGGTTATAGGCAAGAACAGACATTTCCCCCACAGCATCTTGCTGCGCCAGGAGAATGGACCTTCTTATGTTGTCCTTCATTGAGATTGGCGGGGTTGTTGGAGAATCTTTGTCTTCTTCTGGTGTGTGATTGTTTTTCTTGGGAGCAGGAGTTACTTCTTCATCTGATTCGGTATTAGTTCGAACATCGTCAAGGGCTTCGGAGAGAAACTGCATCTGTTCTCCGAGAAGTTGAAATGTTCGAAAAAACTCCCACTGTTTTTTTATATAGTTTCCTGCTTCCATGTATAGACTGGCTACATATTTACGAAGAAGATCCATAGCATGGTGGAAACTTCTTACTTTGATAAGCCAATCTTCTTCGGCTTCTGGAGGGGCAAAAACTCTTTCGATTAAATCTACTTGCCAGTCTGCGTTTTGGAAAAACCTCTTCGTGGGAAGGCCCCAAACACGCTCGTTCACTCTGTGTATGAGTTCGAGATGTTCGATAATAGCATCCGCAACAATCGCGAGATCTTTATCTCTGTCGCGACCGTCTAGATCTTCTTTAGTTATTCTGGTGAGGTCATTCATTCTTGTTTTTTTCCTTTTTGCATCTAGCAATGGCTTTTAGGACTTTTGGGGTACATGGAACATAAGTGTATCCATGTGGGGGTGAGGAGGAAAAGCAGATGTCTGTTCTTTTGTCTTGCCAGTAGTAGTTATGGCCACAAGCTTTTCTTATGCGATTTTCTTCTTGTGTCATCCCGGAGAGGCTTGATAAGAGATAAGCAAAAGACACAATAAAAATACAAGCGATAACAACGAAGGCTACTGCTTTTAAAATTGTTTGTGCGGTCGACATTGTTTTACTTTCTTGCATACTTTTACCAATCTTCGGGAAAGAAACAGGAGATGAGGAGAAATCCGCAAATAAAGGTCGCGGTATTCCAATTATGTTTATAGAACCCTATTGTGAGAGTAAGCCAGAAGAGGGCGGCGATGGCGCGTTGTGAACGATAAGAGAGAAGGGCAGCCGAGAGTCCGATGGCAGCTATGGTAAACATACACGTTCCTTTTTTGTTAGGGGGCATAAAGGTACCTTACGACATCGACATTATAGATTAGAGCATTTACGTTCTAATATTATCAAAAGGAGAGGGGGGAAAGAGGGAGTGAGGGAGAGGTGGGAGGGTAAGTTCTATTGCTCGGCCCATTGTTCAATGGGGCCGTATCCGGCGAATTCTTCCTCCTCGGGTTCCCTCTTTGCTTGGTTTGTGGGGAAATCTTCTTCTGAGCAAACAGTCTCCAAGAGATCTTCGTTTAGAGTTTCCATTGCGAGACCGAGATTTCCACCCGGAACCATATAGGTTGCGTAGTAGACAACAGGAACTCTGATGCAGTGGTTTGTTTCCTCCAGAACCATTTTTTTTGCAACAGATGGGTAGTTGTCTTTGATCTTCTTTTGCAGTTGTTGAGATGGTACTTTTGACCAAAACTCGACAACTTCTTGGAGGGTTGGGTGGCGCATGATGGTCTCGGATGAGATAGAGTCATTTTTTCCACTACTCAACCAATGGCCTGTTATGTTTCGACCTCGAGTGTTGGGTGATGCTCCAAACCCGCCAGTAACAAACATAGCGCAGTGGAAGATGCTATGGGGTAGCGTTTTAAATGATTCGGGTCCGATGATAACAATCTGATTGGTGATATCACAACGAAGGGGGTTGCTCATACTTGTTCTCCTAAACAGGTTCTTCGAAGATTGTGTCTTCCAGTTTATCCCTCCATGAGTCGAGATTGTTTCCTAATAACTTTTCTCGGAGATATAGGGAGCTAAGAAGTGATTTGCGGTGATTCGAAAGTGTTTCAAGTTTTTGCTTAAAAACTTTTTCGATCTTCTGTATTACTTCAAGGCGATATTTGTGAATCATGCATCCTATAATAGTTCCAGAAGTTCTTGTATCGAAAAATACCAAGTCGGACCAGCGAGACCGTGCGATATTTCCAAGGGCAATTGTTTTTACGGAAGCGTAAGCTTCTATAAGGAATCCTAGAAAGACCTCTCTTGTTGTTCCTGCTCTTCTGAGATTCTCTATATCCCATGCAGCTTGTGTTTGTGTAATGTTTGTATATGGAAGAACTAAACTAACAATAAGACGAACGAACAGATGTATGGTTAGGCAATATGCGTTTCTAATAGTGCGGTCTTGTGAACGAAGGTCTTCGGGGGACTGAAGGAACACTTCTGGGTTTTGGCGTTCCATGAGACAAATAAGACCATTAGATGCAGTATTTCGGATGAGGTGCTCGTTGTATCGAAGATACCCTAGTATGCCTATTTCACCGTAAGGATATAGTGTTTCTTCCAGAAGGCTTCTGCCTGCGGTGAGCGTCTTAGATAGGTTTGAATAGAAACTACGGTTCATGTTGAATTCATGAACAAGGTCTCTGCCGATTTTCTCTGCCATGTCGAATAAGAATCCGAGGAATACTTTTCTGGTCACAGTCTGATGACAGAGTTTACTGACGAGATCTTCTCGGCGATTCTGTAATTCGGTAACGAGTTCTGTTTGGATATTTAGGAGTCTCGTTGAAGAATGTATACCTTGCGCGGTTAGGGTTTGAGCAAACTTTACATATTCTTGCATCGTGGTTTTCTTTTTCTTATAAGATGGGTTATTCGCCAACCAGGGTCGTAATGGCTCTCTTGGCATCCCATTTGTGTGTAAAGTATCGGGAGTAGAGTACAAAGTAGTCAACGGAGCATCGTGGGTCTAATACCCACTCGCGAATGGTTTTAGTTTCACCCCATGCAGTGATGGTGAGTGTGTTTCTTTCCGATGGGGGTAGAAATGGCTTCCTCGGGAGTCCAACCCAAAACACGCACACGCTGTCGGATAGCAGAGTTGTTGGATTTACAACGTTCATCTTCTTCCCACTCAGAGAATGTTTTTTCTTCTCCCCATGCCGTGAGGGTTTGAAAGGCCGTTCTCTGGGGTTTGGGCTTTTTTCTTGGTGTTACGAGAAGGGTGGTGGTCATTGCTTCTTCAATGCTCCAACCATTGCGAACTCGGCTTTTTAGTGTCCCAAGCCGCACAATGCACCTGGGATCTCTGCTCCAGTCTGTGATTGTTTTCTTTGTACCAAAGGCATAGCGCAGGTAAGGAAGAAGGTGGGGTGGGTAGCCATAGTCATCTTCAGGATCTACTTCTTCTTCGAGGGTTTTAGGTTTTTTTTCGGAGTTTTCTTTTGTTCTTCCGAGGTATTCATCAAGGAACTCGAAGAGATGGGGGTCGAGGGTTCGGCGAAGGTCTTCTAGGCGCTGATCTATCTGTTGTGATGAAAGGAAGTGCGGATTGTATTTTTTCCCTGCAGGAACTTTCATCCTGATACAGATGTAATCCGATTCTTCTTCGTATTCAATCGTCACGTTTTCCCACCCACGCTCCATATACCAGCTTGTGATGATCACGATTTCTTTGTCAGTCACTTCAAGGATGTTCGAAAGTTGAATTCGGATAGCTGCTTGTCCTATATAGTCTCGCGCAAGATGATAGTCTATGGTTGCGGCTATATAGTAGCATTGGTTGAGGACAGACGGATATTCGAGTGCTTCTTCTGGCGATAAAGGCATGGTGGCCTCCTTTGTGGTTTTGTAGCCATATTTATTTCTTCGCTAACAAAAGAAGCAAACCATTTACCCTTTAATTATAAGAAGATCTTTAGACTCTAAAGATTCTGATATTTCTACACTGAGTTGTTATTGTCTTATAAAATAAATAAGGAGATTTATTATATGTCTTTATCAAAAGATGAAGCTTTGGGTATGGCGAGATTGGCTATAAGGGGTTGGGGTGATCGTGCATCCCTTATAGGACCAATAGAAATAGAAGAAAATGATAATGGCTTGGAAGCAGTTGAGGATTGTTTCCTACGGATGTGTTCGGATAATTATTTATCTGGCAAGAGTTTACCCACTCTGATGTTTTTCTTATTTAAAGATCTTCGGCCCGAGAAGAACGATAAGTATATATTAGCTCTTGATATAAAAGACTTATATCGAACAAAAAAGAGTCAAATGCTTATGGTGGCAATTGCGAGAATGGTAAGGAAACATTTGCGAGCAAGCTTCACATGTTTGTCTAAGACTTCGAATGCAGTTTACTACCAGAATGATCGCGAGGGTGTCGATTGTTCAACTGAAGATATGGAAACATATAGTGAGACAAAAAATATCCCGAAATCGATAGAGGTTGTCTCTATGACCTTTGATTTTAGAGACAAGGACACACCTCCACGTTTGGTTTTATTTAAGATCTCTGACAGTGGACTTGTGGATTTAGAGAGTCGAGATGAAATCTTTGGCCCATTCGATGTGAAGTTAAGTGAGAACGCTAGAATTGCAAGACTCTTCCTGGACCAGAAAAGAATCACAAACTAATCTGCCTACGACTTCATCTCTTTTTGAATCTCAGATTGATATTTTTTATCGAGTTTCCGTGGCTTCAGTATTTTTGATCGAACAAGCGCCTGCATGAGGAATTTGAACTCCTCGAGCGACCATTCGGTTATTCCCTTTGTTTCACCATCGGGCAGGTATCTATCTGGTGTGTCGTACATGCGGCGAAAAGCACCGATCGCCTGTTGTTTACTTGGGAAGTTGAGAGCCACTTTGTCATCGTAAGGCTCGTCGTCTGTGTGTGGGTCTACAACGTGAAATACCCAAACCTTCTTTGGAGATTCTTCGTTTCCAAGAAAAACATCCAGGTGGTCTCCATCCGGTGCTATGCCAAGAGTTCCGCGGATATATCCATAATCAGCAGGCATCGTTGTTGACCAAGATTTTCCTTGTGGTGATTCTCCTGATCTAGTGTTTCCTTGCGAGGTCTCGATCGAAATTCTCAGACCGTGATCATATTGTCTGGCATCGAGGGCACGTCTTCCTTTGTTTACATTGTCTATGGCCAGTGGGTCATTGTTTTGTGGGATAAAGATGTGTCGCAAGTGATCGATGTATTGACGATGGAACTCGATACCTAAGAGGTTAGCAAGAGAGGAGATGGCTTCGATGTGTTGGATGATATAGCTGAAGCCCCAATAACCATCTTGTCGATCATAGTGCAATGGAACACCCAGGACGGGACTAAGTAATTCTTCAAACAGTCGAGCTAAACATCTCCGAGGAGCGTCATTGTTGTGCAACCCATCCATGCGCTGTTTGTAGTGTTGTTGCATTTTATGTTCTGGGGTGAAGTGCAGTGGATGAATTCCGGTGCTTTTATCGGGGACGATGAGATTCCATTCTTGCGATGCTCGGATAAATTCTCTGACGTTTTTGTCCGCACTGGATGCTCTCTGTCCAAATCCTGTGTGGAAATCGAGCGCTTCCAGGAGGGCATGGGTCAGTGTATTGTTAGGCTTGTTTTTGTCTGGTTCCAGAATTGCTAAAGTGCGCCAATGAGATCGGTAGTAGCCAATCATCGAGTCGCCGGAGGATTTGTGTGTTTCTACAACAAGACCAATCCCGTGTCTTGCTAATGCTTCTCTTACACAAAATGCTCGATGGAGCTTGCCCATGTATGCAGTCAGTTGTTGAAACACAGGAAGTGCTAATTCATATTGTCCTGCGAGCGGACCATCTTGTGGAGAGAAAAGTATCAAACCCCATCGATCCCATGCTTGTTGGATGTATTGTTCATACATTCGAACCCAAGGATGTGCATCGGGATCTACTCCGAAAGACTTATAGTATTCTCTCCAGCCTATCGGGTTGTTTACCAAGTACTCTCTGGCAATAACGGCATCTCGTGTATGCCCAGAAAGCAGAAAGTGTTGGGGCGTGGTTTTATTCTGTTGGCTTTCTACCTGCGAAAGCATGAACACATAACTGGATGCGTCTTGTATAGCATCTTCGCTCATGGAGGGATGATTGTCTTCTTCCATGACTTGATGTTGTTGTAGTTCTACCAGAGCAGTAGAGCGAGATGTTTCTTCAGGAGCATCCATCAGAGCTTTGTATAGAGTTATTCGCTTTTGATGCAGAAAGAGATCTCGTCCACGAGTAGAAAGAGATGCGGCACCAGAACTTAATGTTGGCGCTGCATCTGTTGTCCATATTTTTTCTATCTCAAGAGGAGGAGGTGGCGGGAGAGTTCCTTGTGTGTTGGTCCATTGTGGTGACCATGATACCTTTTTCTCACAGGGATGTTTATCGTCTAGACTGCCAAATGCAAAAGTAAACATGGTGAACTCCGGTGAGTATAAAAGCTATCTTTATCGTAGAGTGAATTTATTTCATACACATCAATCTTGTATCAGATTATATAGGGTTTGATCGAGAACATGTAAAAAAATAAAAAGGCCCAAGATATAAACCTTGGGCCTTTTTACAAGGAGATAGGAGAGAGAGTGACAAAAACCTCGATGATCGTAGAGGAATCGTCAAGACAATTAGATCACACAGAGTAGATAATCGTCAAGTTTATGAGTTTGGTATTTGTGTAAAGATATTTGCCGTGGCTTGGTTTGGTGTGGTGAATACTCTTTTGTACCGTGTCGCGGGAATTCTAATCTGCACCCTAACTCCTCTTGGTAGCTTGAGTGAAAAGAATCCGTTACTGTCCGTTTTGACCTTTTGTTCTCTATCTCCCCAGGCAACTCCCATTGTTAGGTTGGGCATGGCGATGAGTCTTCCAAAGACAGGGACATCAGCATATGGGGTTGGGGGGTAATTCTCGGGATTCCACACTTGACCTGTCAGTTCAATAATTCCACTTCCAGGGATGCTCGAGGCATCATAGGTTACCTCCACTTTTCCACTGACTCTCCCACCGGGAGTATCGATATTAATAACCTTGTTTTTTCCCGGAGATATTGCGGTTTCAACGGTGACTTGTATTTGTGAGTCGGTATTGGCAGTGATGGCAACAATAACACCATCAATGGTAACAGATGTAGCGTTCGCTAAATCCTTCCCATTTAGATTGAGTGTGGCGTTGTGAGCTACTGGATCTGTTCCAACTCCTGGAGGTGCGTCAGTTTGCAGATTGAGTGTTGGTGGATCTTGAGCAGGATAGGTTGGGAAAGTGGTGACAACGTGTAGTTGATCTTGATATGTAACAAAGGCTCCAGGCGTTACCGGAGTTATTCGGTATCGAAAAATCCCGGCAGTATCAACATCGCCGATGCTAAATTTCAGGGTATATAGACCTGGAGTGACAGCGGTTCTATCAATCCAATCGGATATCAGTATTGATTTTGAAGTAAATCCTGGATCTCCTTCTTTTTTTATAGTCACTAGTACTTCGGAATGTAGCAGGTTATCAACGGGAACATTATTGCTATCGAAGAGTTGTACTGCGTCTTCGGTTGCTACGCTTTTAAGGACTGTGTTCATATTATGGCACCTCTTTTTCAAAACTTTATACTTTTCCAAGATACAGTGGTCTTGTGAAAGGTACAATCTTTAGAGTCTAAAGATTATATAGATGGGGTGGGGAGAGGATTTAGATTAGGAGTGTGGGGGAGGGGAAGTGGTGGGATTGGGGTGGGGTGTTTGGGCTTAGGAGATTCGGTGGAATTCGACTTCGACCCAAAGCTCGAGGATGCCAGCATCGCCATCGGTCAGTTCGATATCAACAGTATCGACGCCACCTGTAAAGAGGGAGTAGGCAGCGGTTGTGCTCAGGTCGCCAGAATTGACGGACTTGCCAACGGCAGTGGCACTGGAAAGATCCATGACAGCAGCGAGGGCAGAGTTTGCACCGCTCTTTATATCGAGGGTGTCACCCGCGCCACCGATCCCACCAACGAGGAGGGCTTTGGCGGATTTGAATTGCAAGACCATTCCAGTGGGAACAGCAACACTGACAGTCCCTGCAGCAGTGAGTTTTTGTACAAACTTAGGATTGTTTGACCATGCTCCATTGAGTTGTGGGGCAGAGTTTTCGGCACCTATTTGCGTGGGAAACGACATAAGGAATTTCTCCTATATTGTGGGGTATATGCTTTGTTTGTGATGTTTGCGTGTGTAGGGGTTTAGGATTTGCGGGTAGAGCGTCGGAAGTGTGCAGAGTTCACGTCAAGAGCTTTGGCGATGTCACTCGGCTCGAGTCGCATTTTATCAGTGGGGGATGCGATGAGAGAGACACCGATGGTTCGAACGCCTACTTCCGCATTGTTGAAGGAAACGTAGATGAGGGTTTGTTTGGGGATGATGATGTTTGATTTTTTCCCAGTGACGGTATCTCCGATAGCCACTCCATCGATTTGCTTGAGGAACTTGATGGACTTTGCGGGAAAGTTATTGGTAGCAAACCCGGTCACGCCGAAAGTTGTCCCTTCGGTGCCAGTTCCCCCAACGACGTCAGCATCAGCTGCAGTTCGTGTATGCAGCTTGATGGTCGTACCCGCTGCGATAAGAGCATTGTTCTGAAGGTTTGCGATAGCGATTTGTTTGATATGTACAGGATGCTCGAAGAAGCCAAGGCAGACGTGTTTTTCTTGTCCACTATTTGTTTCGATTTCACGCATACTGCAAATTTCAGCAACGTTGAGTTGCTCTGTGATCTCACGAACAACATTCGATCCAAGATCATCAATAACGCGAATCTCGTTTCCAGATCCGGCTCTGCGGTTTCTACCCATTGTTTTGTTCTCCTGTGTTTGCCAATTGAATCTATAAACAAGCCTATAAAAATAATGACTTGCTCGTTATTCTTACACGTAGGAGGGTATGCGAAAGATTCTTTTCTGGTCAAGTTATAAAAAAATGTCAGCTTTTTATTTAGTATTACGTTATATTGTATATAGCATTCTGCGAAGTACCCCCTCACTGATCAGAATGCTGCCCTTGGAAGCCTTTCAGGCAGGTGATTGTTTTATTCTAACGCGAGTTGAGACCCAACCCTTCCCTCCGGGTTGGAGTTTCCTCCCTCAGAATAGAGATGAGTGGATCCCCACCAAAGAACTCATCTCATAAAATGTTCGCCTCCTGGAAGGCTTCTTGTTTTTTGTAGTTCTTTTCTTCTTTAGACTCTAAAGAAATACTAATCTCCTTTTATAGTTCGTGACCACTCTCTATACATTTTTCTTTTTTGATGCTCGTATTCGGCTTCATCTGAGGAGATGATATTGTAATAATCATCCTCGTTGAAAACTAACCAGCCTAGCTCTCTAAATTCTTCTGGAGGGATGGTAGAGTCAACTTCGGACTCCTCTATGATAAACCTTCCGTTGTAGAAGATCCCAAAAAACTCTTTCGAGTATGCGAATGTCTTGGAGTCTACCCAGTTTTCAAAATTCCACCCACCTGTCACATAATCCACAAGTTCCAAAGGCAGTCCCCCTTCTGGGTTAAAGAAGTTCATTATCCGCAATTCAAACTCCCCTCCCCAAAAGCAACCATCGGCAACGAGCAGGTTTCCATCTGGGCTTGCGACCATTGACGAGATGCACCAACCGAACCCCTGCAACTTTCCAGCGTGGATTAAACACCAGCGTTGCCCGGTATCGAGGTTTATCAGGTCTAGTCCTTGGTAGTCTTCTCCACATAAAAGGTATTCGTTCCCATTGAGATGATCTACAAAGCAATGCCAGAAGGATGAGTAGTTTCTATATATGGATAAGTATTCTTTTGTATTGTGTGGGGTTCTTATAGTGCCCTTCGTTAACTTCCAGGTGTTTCTCCCCGTTTTGTAGAAATCAATAGAGAGTTCCCATCTGCCTGAAGGAGAGGTAAAAAACTTCCTGACCCCTATAACTTTATTTTTGTCTGCGTAGAGGTGCATTCTATCTCTACGCATAAGAGCCATATATTCTTCTGTGGGTATAGATTTGTGTATATTTTCTAGTTCAGTCCATAAAGCAGATGAGACGGAACTATACGCTCCACCAAGAGTTTTTCTGCAGAGATGTCGAATTTCGTTTCGGACCATATCCATTCTTCTAAGCTTCTGTGCAGTCTCGAATGACCATGGGAGTTTTCGAAGATTGTGTATGATCCGACGAAGCTTCATTCCTATTTTTTGAAAAATGTTCATTTTCTTCCATCTTCTCCTTGTTTATTTTTTGTTCTATATAAAGTAACCGTAAAGGGTTGATCGGCGCGAAGGTTTTTTATTATCTGCTTTGTTTGTCTTTTTTTTTTGTGTATAGTGTAGAGGTTTTTTACAAAACTTGGCGATAGTCTTGGTTTCTATTGTCATTCTTCCCTTAGTAGACAGGAGAGCAGAGATGGCGAGGTTATACGTTGATCAGTATGTTGGCAGGGCGAGAACAGTTAGTGTGGGTGGGCACAATGTTCGGTTCGATGAGAACGGTGTGTGTGAGCACGAAAGCATTTCTTTTTTGGAGACGGTTCGGAGGTCTGTGCCGAGCGGCGTTATTCTTCCCGAAGAAGTGGTTGCCGAAGAAGTGGTTGCCGAAGAAGTGGTTGCCGAAGAAACTCCAGAGTCTCCAGAGGTAGTTGAGGAGCCTATCGAAGTTGCTCCCGAAGCGGCGGAAGAGCCTATCGAAGTTGCTCCCGAAGCGGCGGAAGTAGAAAAAGAGCCTGCTGAACCAGAGGTGAAGCTTGCGATTGAATCACCAAAGAAAGAGGTCGAAGAAGACACACCTGCTCCTGCACCTGTTGATTGGAGAGAAGATGTTCGTCGAAAGGTGGAAGAGGACAAGAAGGCAAAAGGATCCGAGGCGCCTGCAGTGCCCGAAGCTCCAGTGGTGCCAGAAGCTCCTGCAACTCCTGTCCCTGAAGCTCCTTCAGCGAAAAAGAAAGCAGGGAGCAAGAAGAAGTCTTCGAATAAAAAGAAGTCGTCGAATAAAAAGAAGGGAAAGCGCAGTAAGATAAAAGAGTAGACATGATCGCTAGGAGAGAGATATGGCAGGAAAAGATTCTTTCATTTGTCCCAATTGCAAGGGTTCTTACTTTGGGACAACCCGAGACAAAAAGAGAAAGACAACAACCTTGAACTGTCATGGTTATATCTCAACAGGCCCCGGGAAACATTCTCGCCCTTGTGGATACAGTGTCCCTTATACCCTGGAAGGTCTTGGCGAAGACAACTATCGTCGCCTAACCAGAAATGCAGGAACTGTTATGGTTGGAGTGAGTGTGGGTCCGATCAAGACGGTCGAGGTAAAGAAGCGATCTCCTGGATACACTTTGCCTTAGATAAGCCCCTCGCCCTATGAATGGAAGAGGGCATCCTGCCATTCACTTCTCCACCTCTCTGCTCTCTCAGACATTTGAAATCCTCTCCCCTTTATGACCTCCAGAATCTCCCTCTCCCAGAAGCCTCTTGTTAGTTCACACCAAAAGTCAAAGACCAGTTCATCCACGATGTCGCTTGTGCTAAAGGCACTGTATATAGGTTCCCGCATGTTGTTTCTGAGGTATCTGATTGTTCTGGCGATGGCTCGAATGACTTCGATCTGTCTATCAAATAAATCAATATCGTTCCCCAGGAACTCCCACACAAGATTAGCAGTACTTATGTATTGATTGGTTTGAATTGCTATTTGATAGGCTTGCGGGGAGAGTGAAGGATCCGGAGATGGAGACTCCTCTTCTCTTTTTCGTAGTCTCTTACCACAAAGATCCAGTTCTGTTTTTATCTTTCTAATGAGTGCTTCGAACCCAAGGATGATCTGGTTCTTGGAGAGTCGCATCAGAAATGTGTTATTTGTGGGAGCCAATGCCATCCAGTGTCTGTGTTCTTCTCTAAAATATCTGTAGGAGACTTTGACCTCTCCCTCCCATATTGGCTTTGGGGACAAATGCCCTTCAGGGAAGTCTTCTCCCAAGAGGGGCATCTGTCCCCATCTATATAAGTAGTCATCCGCTTGTTTATATTCGGATAATAACCAAGGACAGATATGTATCGCAAGGTTTTCATTCTCTAGGCCCAATCCCATACTTCGGAGGTTCCTCTCGCCCTTAGCTATGAGGTTGCCCATAGTGATGAGGAACTTTTTAGCACCAAGTGCTCTTTGTCCGGGGATGAGGTCTCTACCTTCTATAAGCACGATTCTGTCCTTTCTTTGTAGAAAAATCTTTAGACTCTAAAGATCCATAAAGAGAGCTTGGTCTAATTCTTCTTTCAGAGACTCCAGATTTACACGGCGGGGAGCGTTCTCCAATATGAGGTTAGCAAGTCTTCTTCGCCACGCCACTTGCTCTCTCTCTCTCTTTGAATCCACAGGTAAAGCATCAGTTGTGTCTGACTCACAGCTGGTATTGGGGTGCGAACGTAGTATTTGTGTATGGCGGCATAGAGTATTCCTGGGAGGAAATCGATGAGCCTCGAGTGCCTTTGAAGGGGAAGGCTTGTTCGGAGAAGAGATGTAGCGCTTCTTTTGTTGGGGATGTGATATTCTTCTGCGATGCGAATCCACTCTTCCAGGAGTTGGATGTGATGATTCCGCACTTCTTCCAACTCCTCCACCCCTTGATATTGTTGCACCCATGTTGGTATTTTGATCTGGTGTGTTTCTTTCAGCAATTGCTTCATCAAGTCTACAACGATCTTGCAGCTTGTGGCCTCCAACCACTCCTGTGTCTGGGGCTTGACGATGATGGCATTCTTCGGGAGGTCTCCAAAAATTGCGATCTGCCCTTCGAGGTAATCTATTCCAGAGAGGATGTGAAACCGAATATTAAACTTGCCTTCGTTGATATGAAAGTCACCTACGCAAGCATGGGGGGTTATTCTGGAGATGGCTTCGAGGCTTCTCTGGTATCTGTAGGGTGACATACAAACGAGGACATGCCTGTCCCATTCAAGACGGGAGGCACCCCATAGGGACTCTCGCTTGTTGCTCTCGAGTATTTCCTTTGCTTCTTGGTCATTCATGGACGGTGGCCCTATTCCTTTTTATCCAGTCTTGGTAGGATGGCGATAATATTTGGGTCAGTCTCTTTACTGAAGATGTGTTGAACAATTGCGAGGACGTTGGGTGGGAGTTTATCTTTTGGACCCCGATGGATTTGGTAGTCGTCGAGGCATACTATTCCTAGATCTCCTGACTTCCCTTCGTGAATGACTCCTCCATAAGAGAGAGAGTGTTCAAAGAAGGAAAAGATCTCTTCGTCCGATGTGTTAGCTGGTATCATTCTGGTGGCGACTGCGCTTAGGCCGTTTATGCTAGCGCATAGTATCTTCCTGTTTCCCATGGCTTTGTTCTCCTGTCGTAGGTGTTATTGTGCAAACAACCCATCTTCTAATTGGTCCCGGAAGTCTCGTGCTTTGGTTAGTTTGTACTGACGTTCTCTTAGGGAGTCTAGGAATAGTCGGTGCCAGTATGTTTTATTTGCTTCTAGCCATAGGTTGCAGAGGAGTTCTCTTTTTCTTATGGAGGGTCCATCGTTGCCGGATATTTTCATGTGGTAGCCAGCGCGGACGCGAAAGAAAACGCCCGAGAGTTGTTCTATTATGTTTGATTCTTGGTAGACGTATGCGCTTATCTCGTTCCATCTTGCTCCGGTGAAGATCTGGTCGGCGAGTTCCCGCATAAAGAGTCTGTCCTCGTTTATCCAGTAGGCTATCCGTTCTTCTTCTTTTGTCATCCTGGCTTCGCTTACTGTTCCTGCTAATAGTTCTCTCACCTTTCTTTGTTCACGCGCAGCCACGACGCTGATTTGTTGATGGTATAGCCACCACACCCATGTATTGATGTTTGTGATGTGTTCTTCCTTGTGCATCCAGCCTAGTTCAAATGGCATGGCAACTACCATGTTCTCTGGCATCAGGTTATCCACGCACCAGACAAGATATGTTTGGTCGTAGACTATGGAGTCAAATCCATCATCGGGTGCCTTGACTTGGTGGATTCCAAAGGGGGAGTGACTGGTGAGGTAGACCCCACCGTTTTCTTTTCTTAGGGTGAGCATGTCGACGTTTGAAAAAAAGTGCCCTCTTTTAGCCCCCTGGAGGCTCTTCTTGCCAACCATCAAGGTAAGTATCCTCTTCCCTGCCCTGCGCTCCACACAGAGGACGAGAGACCTATCAGAATGGATTCTAGATGTCTGGTGTATGGCCTGCATCGCAATATTGTCTAGAAAAGTATTCTCACTCATCGCGCAAACTACTCCCTGAAATTATCTAAGATCTTTACCAAAATCTTTAGACTCTAAAGATTTTCCTGTCGCGTTTTCACCCAACGTCAAACAAAACTTCGTCCCACATCCCCCTCCATCTCTCCACGCTCTCCCCTAAACCCTTCTCGCGTATCCCAAATAACTCACGCAGCCTCCGTATAGAGCTAAACCACTCTAGAGACTTTCTATAGAACCCCAGCTTTATGACGTTCGTAACATGTGGGTTTCCAAATATAGAGCGAAGGGTATAGTCCAACCTCACCCGACCAGAGTACAGATCCAAGAGTCTTATGTTTCGAGTCTCAACTTCAACACGAGAAGAGCTATTGGGTCGAAATAAATACACAAAGAGGTCGGATGGATTTCTTATTTCCCTGATATGCCGAAGATTAGCAGTAGCATCAGCTATCTTTTTTTCGCGCTTCTCTACAGTAAGTGCAGGATCCAATAGTCTGACCACCAAGTCATTGTAGCGATTGTGACGATCACGATCCGCAGACCGATTCAACACCCCCCACGTATGCATCGTATCCCAGGTAACTCGCCACACCACACATGAATAATCAAAGAGCAAGCCATCAGGAGCATGCAGTAGTAGGCTTTTCATCTGTGGAATGAACCAAACCTCACCATTATCCAAACCACTATCCAAACCATTATCCAATGAACCATGGACAAAGAACTCCACCCTAAACTCTATACGCGCCCCATACCCCAACCCACCCACCAAGTCTTCACAAACTTTTAGGCCACACGCCACCATCCCCAACCCAAGTCCCTCTCCCTCCAACCACCACCTACACGCATCCAGCGCCCCAAAGAACTGATCGCTGTCCCTGTATACAACGCGCATCTATCTCACTCCCTACATGAGTCTCACCCCACCCCAACTAATCTCTCACGCAATAAACAAATCAGAGCATTTACCACCACTACCCACCATTATTCATCCATCAACTGACCCAACTCCTCCTTCTCCCCATAACACCTCCTACACAACAACAACCTCACCCACGGCGTCTCATCATGACACCCCCTATCCACATACACCCTCACCCACCTACACACCATCCTCCTCTCACACACATCACACACCTCCCTCACCATCTTCTTTCCCTTCCTCATCTCTTCAACTCCCCACACAATGGAGCCACACCCAACACTCCATCACCCAAATCTTTAGACTCTAAAGATCCACCAACTTCTGAACCCAACTCACCACCCGCCAAACACTCACCACCCGCCAAACACTCACCACCCGCCAAACACTCACCACCCGCCAAACACTCACCACCCGCCAAACACTCACTACACACCATCCACACCATAATAACCAGCAAACACATTCAACGCCGCAAACAACATCACCCTCGACACACAACCACATCCCACACACGAACCCTCCAAACCATCCCTACCCACAAACCTAACCCAATACCTCTCACCACACAATACATCAAAACTCTCATCCTCCAACGTACACACATAACCCAAACGACGCATACCACCCCACAACTCAAACATACCCCTACCCGACCAATAATACGGTAACTCCTCACCACCCAATATCATTCCACCCATCCTCACACCCACCCATCCCCTAAACCCCCTCGCCTTCCTTATCTTACTCCAACCCAAACACCTACCCACATACTTGTCTATCTCCCTACTCCCCTCCAATACACTAACACCCAAGCCACCCAGCACATCACCACATAATCCCAATAACCCATCCTCATACGGATGCACACCCACACTCTCCAATGAAGGCATCTCAACCACTACACCCAAGCCACCCATACCCACCCTCTCCCTATACCCTCCAATGAAGGCATCTCAACCACTACACCCAAGCCACCCATACCCACCCTCTCCCTATACCCACCCAAACCAAATATCATCCTCTTCTCTCCTCCTTCTCACACACCCTTACACACGCCACCATATCCACACATATACAACACACCCCAAAAATTCCTACCCATATAAACAAACATAACATCTGATCCAACGAAATAAATTATTACACTATAAAAACATACCCTACTCACTACCACACCTAACCACTACCACACCTAACCACTACCACACCTAACCACTACCACACCCACTCACACCACCCATATAACCCAATAAACCACTAATCTAATCTTTAGACTCTAAAGAAATACATCATCTAATTCCTCACTGAACCATAGAGGATTCTTCTCAGACCCTCTCTGAGATTAGAGAATCCCACCTAGTCCTCTCGGACCCTCTCTGAGATTAGAGAATCCCACCTAGTCCTGTGAGGATTTCAGGGCATTCTCTAATCCTCTCGGACCCCATCTAATCTTAGAGAGGGCCACCTAGTCCTGTGAGGATTCCAGAGAATTCTATAATCCTCTCGGACCCCATCTAATCTCAGAGAGGGCCTATTGCGAGGATTCTAGAGGACTAGATGGGATTCTCTAATCTCAGAGAGGGCCTATTGCCAGCCTAGACCCTTGGGGGGTGGAAAAAAATTTATTTTTTTATTAAAACCGGCGCAAGAGGGACAATACTGAGGCTGCGGCCATTGTTGGGTGGTGCCTGGGTTTCGCTGGGGTTCTCTAGTGGTGCCGGGGTGAGGATATAGGGTGAGATGCGCCACTTGTCTTTTGGGTTTCCTTCGATGTGGGCAGAGACGGTTCTCTTGTTTACCCTTATAACGATGGCGTGTTCTGTGTTTCCTTGGTATGGGAAGCTTACGCGCTGCCCTGGGTAGAACTCCTGGATCTCTTCATTGGGTCGTAGGTATTCGAGAGGGGGTAGTCCGGCGTCCCGTGCTTCACTATATATATAGATAGAAAGCTCTTGTGGAAGGTCGTGGTTGCGGTGGAGGTCATCGAGGATGCGATAGAAGGCGGGGCTGTGTACGTTGTTGCGGGTGGGATGTCCCCGATAAACTTGTATGAGGTGTGCGTATTCATGGAGGCACAGCGCGACCAACTGACATAGGAAGGAGTTGGGGTTGTCTTCTGAGGAGAAGTATCCACGTTCTCGTATCTCACTAGATGCGGTCCATCCGTGGGCGTGGCGCGGGGATTCCATTTTTTGGCGGATGGCTTTTTTGCCGTATCGGATGTAGTGCGTGCCTCGTTTTTTGATGTGGTGAGATGTCTTTCTATTGGACACTCCAAAGTCTACGGGGATATATGCAGTTGTTTGCATGATTTCGCGTATGGCGTAGTGGTGAATTACCTCTTTGGTGGCACTTGCCAGGATTAGGGCGAGTCTTTCTATCTGTATATTGGTCCATGGTTGAGGTGTCATGTGGGGTTATCCTTTTTATATGGTGTGGTGATCCTCTTTCTTGTGTTGCTATCGTCCTGTCTGCGTATTGTATAGAAAGCAAAGCATTTACGTGTGGTTAGTCTTGGTGCGGGAGGACTTGGTGTACTGTCTGTAAAAATGGAGAATGTGGGGATTGTCCGAAAAAAAAAGATCCGGACAGTGAGCGGGTTTGATTAGGGTCTCTCACAGGGGAAGTAAGGGCTTTTTTTGGGTATTGTTGGGGATTGGTAATTTTGGGGTGTTTTTGGTGGGAAAAGGTGTGAATCTTTAGAGTCTAAAGATTTCCAGGTAGAGGACCCCACTCGCTTATATATATAAATATATATAAGCTCGTTGGGGCCTCTATGGTGATTTGTCTTTGGGTTGGGATATGTCGAAGATCTCTTGTGGGGTTCTCATGAAGGTTTTTGTACGTTGTTTTGGGTCAGGGTGGTTGTGGTATCGGATGGGTATAGGGGTGTGGGGGTCTGTTTTTAGAAGATTTGCGACAATGCTTCGTCCTTTTCCGATTCCACCAGTGTGATAGTTGACGTGCGCGACGGGGAAAGCTTTGGTGAGAAGCTCTTCGGTTCCAGATTCTCTGGAGATGTCGAGAGGGGACATGGATGTTTCAGCGGATATGGTGGTGAGTTCGTGGCATCCCGGTTGTTGTAGCATTTGGTCGATGCGCTCAATGCCACCTGCAACACCCGAAAACCCCTCGTCGCTGGATGAAGCCTGGAGGTAGTGTCGAGGGTAGGAGGTTGTTGGGTATAGTAGGATGCGGAGTCGGTATTGTTTGCCTGGGACGGGTTTGAATCGTTGGTGTTTGGGTTGTGGTGGGTTGGAGATGGGCTTCATGTTTATTTTTTATCCTTTTTGGGTTTGAAGTGGAGTTGAGTAAAGGAGGTGTCGCCATCGGAGGTCGTTCTTTTTTTGTAGACACGAAAGGAGGTGGGGTGGGGAGAGGATGGGGAGAGATGGATAGAGATGACTCTGTGTATGGGGTGGGACATATCAAAGAGAGCATGTCCGCGAGGGGGGAGGTGTTTGGTGGTCTTGGGAGTTGGTTTAGTGTTGTCCTTCATCCATCTCTGCCTTCGACGCAAACGATTCCGGGTTCTTCCTCTTTTTCTGCGATGCCGAGAAGAGTGACGTTTGTTTTGTGTGGGTGACACCAAATGCCGTCTCCATAGACCCCTCGATGTAAGCTGTGACCATTCACAGTATAGTTTGTCCATTCTCCTCGGGAGTGATTCCACATAGTTCCACATTTGCTTTCTGGAACAGGGGTTCCCTGGACAATCTCGGGGATGGGGTTTTTGGGGAAGATATATCTTGCTTGCTCTGGGGAAAGTGGGGTGACGACAACAAAACGATAGACAATGTCGTATGTTCCTGTGGAGTCCCCCTCGACAAGATAGATGTAGTTTGGAGTTTCATTGAGTGTTTTGAGTTTGGTGCAGAAGCACTCAATGACTTCTTGGTGTGCGATTGCGATGATACAGGCGTGGTGTCGGGTCGTGATGCAAAAGCGAAGGGGTATCATGTCTCCTTTTGTGGGGAGGTACGCGCACCATAGCTGTTCGGGGCATCCTTCTTCATCGCCTCTGTATTGCATGATTCGGGCAACAATGACTTCATGTTTATCTTTTTGGATGACGATGTCGTAGGTGGGTCGAGGGAAGTGCAAGGGGTTGGCTTTGCTCTTGTTGATGAGAGAGTAGTTCTCTTGCATAAAAACATGGGTGTCGGAGGAGTGTGGGTTCATGTGATTAGTCCTTTGGAGAGTGGTCGGGAGGGTGCTATCCCAGTATGTCCCGGAGTTCTTCGAAGGCATCTCCAATGTCGTCGGAGTGTTCGCCCTGTGTCCATTCGAGGGCATAGGCGAGTCCTTGCACTTGGCACATCCAAATCAGTGCGCCGAGTTTTTCGGCCCCTTTGGGTCCAAGGATTCGACTGAAGTGGGAGACCAGTTGAGGGTGCATCTCTACCTGGGCCTGGAGGGATTTTCGCAGACGTTGGGTGGTGTCGGGGACGGACGCGGTGCGTTGTGGGTTTCCGACAAAGGAGTAGGGGATGTGCGCTGCTGCTAGCAGTTGTTTAGCGCGTCCTGTGTTTTCTTCGACTGTGTTGTTGGGGCTGTCGTGGATGATGATTGTTTCTATTGGTTTCATGTGTGCTGGGCCTACTGGTTAGGGGGGAGGAGGTCGAGGGCTTCTTTGAGGTGTTCGTCGAGGATGTGGATGGAGCCTTCGATGTCGGCGATGGTTCTGGCGAGTCTTCTGGCGGTGATTTTATTATAGAATCGGTGTGCTTGATTGAGGAGTCTGGTGTCGTTGCAGGATGTGAGGGCGAAGTCGTTGTGAGAGAGAACGAAGTCGGGAGGGCATGTTCCGTTGTTGTTGAGATTGGGGGCGAAGAAGTTACGGAATCGTATTCGTTGGGCGTTACGGGCGAGGAGGAGAAACACTTGAAGTTCATCGCTGGTGGGGGCGTGGTGATTGTCTTTGGGGTCGCTGGGTGTTGGTGTGGGGAGGTGAGTCCATATCTGTACCCTATTGGCAATTCTTTGGTTGCCGGGAGTCATTTGTCGTCTTGAGCTATGGGGAGCTTGTGTGGAAAAAACGGGGAGTGTGTGAATGGGGAAGGTTGTGGTGGTGTGGAATGTGTTTCCGCGGAGTTTGTAGCTTTTTTGGAAGGAGTTGCTTGCTCGTGGTATTTGTCTTTCGCGTGGTGGAGAGTCGAGGGTTCCCTCGGGGGTGTGATACATGCAGTAAAAGAGTCGCTCGAGGGTGGCTTCGAAGAGGGTGGCTTCATCGAGGAAGAGGATTCCGTGCAGTGCTCGATTGAGTTCGCCGGGGTGGTCGTGGTTCCCGGTGAGACCTTTTGTGCTGATGGTGTGGTGGGGGGCGCGAAAGGGAGGGGTATTGATGGGTTCGTGGTTGTGTCTTGCGTAGAGGAGATTGAGGTCGCGTTGTTGGTATTCGTCGAGGGGTGGGAGGATGGTGGAGATGCGTCGAGCGAGCATGGCTTTGCCTGTGCCTGCTTCTCCGTGGATGGCGATGGGGTGCCATCCGGATGCGGCGATCAGAGCATGGCGGATATTAGGGAGGAGGTGGCGAGGGAGTTGTGAGAAGCATAGTTGGGTCGATCGAGACAGTGTTTGTGGCTCTGTGGGGCTCTCAGGGGGGCTATAGGGGGTGAGAACATGGTCCTCTTGAGTCATTGCGTCGAGGAGGTAGGTGAGTTGTTCGATGTCTTCACATGGGATGATGTCGATCTTGTCGGCGAAGAGGTTGAGGATGTTGGAGTGGGATCTGATGCAGTCAGTGGAGAGAAAGACTCGTGCGATAGTGTCGCACTGGGAGGCGTGGTGGAGAAGGGTGTAGAGTCCGTGACATGGTTTGATTCGGCCAGAGAGGGCCAGTTCGCCCCAAAAGATGGAGTTTAGGGTGGGGATAAAGGGGATGCGTTCTTGGGCGAGGAGGAGGGAGACCGCGATGGGGAGGTCGAGGCATTCGGTGTTATTGGTGTTGGGTTGTGCTTCGATAGTAGTGCGGTAGGGGATGGTGCGTGAGAAGGAGGTTGCGGAGTTGCGGAGAGCGGCGGTGACGCGGATCTTTGTTTCGCGGAGGGGTTTTTGGAGATCTTGTTGAGAATGTTTGATGGTGAGTGCGGGTTCACCTGCTTGTAGAACTTCCGTTCCGATGAGCGCGGGGAGGGGGCGTGGTCCTCGCGAGAGAAATCCATTTACGTACATGGTAGCTCCTGGGTGGTGGGGGGGTGTTTTTTTTATTAGTTGCTTCGTGAATGAAAGAAAGCAAAGCATTTACGTGAGGGGAAATCTTTAGAGTCTAAAGATTTTGGATAGAGGTGTTGTGGGTATACAACGAGCATATATATTATATATATATGCGAGTGTATAGGTGTGGGGAGGGGGTTAGATTTCCATGCCAGGGAGGTTTGTCAGTTCGACAAATGTTTCCGACACATGGTCGAGGCCAGCTTTGATGAGGAGTCGGATATCCCAATGGCGACGGGCCTCGTGGTGGTAGTTATTGAAGCGCTCCCTGTCTTCGTTTATGAGGGTGTAGGCTTGGTCATAGGTGAGTCGTCGGCACCCCACCTGGACCCAACGTGGGGTGATGGTGATTCTTCTGCGTCCCCCTTCTATAATGAGAACTCCCGATTGATGAAATCTTGTTTGAATAACTTGGGCGTGGGTGAGGTGGAGCGCTTCGTATACATTGCTCCCATTGAACGATACGTATCGAAGGGTTGCGTGGGCTAAATTTGCGCCACGGAGATTGCATCGGCTAAAGGTAGCACTCTCGAGAGTGGAGTTTTCGAAGTCTGCGCCAGAGAGGTTGCAGTTAGTGAAGGTAGCGTCGTTGATTTCCATTCCAGTGAATTTAACTCCAGAGAAATCAATCCCTCGGAATTGGATATAGATAGAGATGGTTTGTCTGTAAAAGGAGATGGATGTTCGTAGAGCTTTTGCGACGACTTGTGCTTTTTTCCAGTGTTCTTCATTTACCTCGATGGATCTTGAGATCCTTCTGGCGAGGACAATCCACTGGTCGATGTTTGTGGGAGCCCGTCTTCGATCCTTTTTATGGAGGATACGGGTGATGTCCTCTTCGGTGAGGCCATCGATGGTCTCGAGGTATTTTCGAGTGAGCCACGTTCTACGCATGCTCATGACTTATTGTCCTTTTCGCGCAGCGCCGCGCCGATGGTTTCCAGAGCGTCGTGTTCGTTGCTGGTGAGGAGGAAGTGGAGTTGCGCTTTAAAGCCTTCTTTCTCTAGATCCTGATTGCATTTTTCAAGGATGGCTTCGGTTCTATCGTTAAGGAAAAGCTGAACCCAGTCAGGAAGCTCTGTGATGTTGGGGTCGATGTCGTAGAGTTCGCAGAGGAGTTGCCAGTCACTCTTGTGTGGCCACCCGCAGCGTGAGGTGAAGTCCTGCCATGTTTGGGTGATCTCCGCGAGACCTTCCTTCACGTTATCACTCCACTCGTTGAAGTGGTCGACAAACCGCGACAGGGTGCGTAGCTGGGAAAGGAGACTGCTAGAGACTTGCTCGAAGTGTTCGACTTGAGCGCGGTGTCCATTTTGGGATAGAGACAAGATGTCCTTTGTTTCGCGGTAAACCTCTGCCAGTTCAAGGCCAACCTTCCCAAAATGGTCGTGTCGTACTTTGAGTCGTCGCTTTTCTTCAACAATGAGGCGACGGATGGTTTCATCCAAGTGGGGGGTTCCATCTTCTGAGATGTCTTCGTCTTGTGTGTAGAAGGCTCCTCCTTGTATATCCCTGGCATCCTTGCAGGCATAGTACCAGTAAGGGACAGTGACGGTGCTTTCGTAGGGGAAGGAGTAGTGGTTGGCGTTCAGGTAGTGGGAGAGGGGGCTTCCTTCGAGCGCTTCTTCGATCCGGGCTTCCTGGGTTTTGGCGAGGCTTGCTTGAATGGGTTGTCCGATGTAGGAGAGGGGTTTTTCGATTTGCCACTCGCCTTTAAAGGTGACCGTGATGGCCCCATCGGCTTCGTTGTCTTCCACATGGGAGACACCATAGATGACACGAATCATTCCCTCTTCGCGAAGGAACATGTTTTTGTCCAGGTAGAGAAGGAGTTCGCTTTGATCGGGATGTCCTTCGTTGCCTGGAGTTTCAAGTTCGTTAGCAAACTTGCAGGACTCTTCTGTTTTCTGATTCCCTCGCCAGTAGTAGGCAATCGTTTCAAGCATTGCTGCAGCTTGGGAGGCTTCCTGGGCTTCGTCCTCCGCATCAATATGTCGATCCCAGTCTTCGCTAGGACACTTCATTCTAGGCATCGTTGACTCCTTATTGGTTGCTAGTGCTTTCTCATATATGAAAAAAACAGAGCATTTACGTGTATTGGGAAGTGAAGGGAAAAAGGAAAGGTAGAGGAAGATGGGGAGAGAAATCTTTAGACTCTAAAGATTTCTGTGTGTGTTGGTAGGGTTAGTTGGTGGATTCTTTGATGTATTGGTTGAGACGCATGGCACGTTTGAGGAGGTTGTCACTCCAATCAGCGCCAGCGTAGAGCGGTTGAAGAGCAGGGCGTTGGGGCATGCCGTATCGCGTGTTGCCGAAACTGTTTGTGTTTTCTTTGATCCACTCATTCAGTTCATTGATGAGCCGGGATGCACGACGCTGCTGGCAATTACAGAGGGCCTCGATGATAGCTGCGTGTTTGATTCGGGCGACGTTGGCTTCTCTGATGGTGTCGTCGTCCCCGACCCAACGTTGTTCTGCTTTGGCGGCGAGGAGAGCGCGGTGGATAACAGCGTCAATCCAGTCCCAGAGGCATGCGTCTTTGAGCATGATGGGGCGCTCGGCTTTGATGTCCTCGTATATTTGGCGCAGAGAGGGTGGATGCCCGACTCGATGGTATCGTCGGAGGGCATCTTTGACGAGACCGATCATCTCCTCCTTTTCTGCTTGGGAGTAGGGGATGTTGTCGGCAGAAGACTTGAGTGGCCATCCACAGTTGTCGCGATTGCGAACGTTACAGTAGTTGGGTACGTATCCGTGGGCGTAAGACATGGGTAGCTCCTTATTGGTTGTCTTGCTCTTCTTCAAGCGCAGAGAGGCGCTCAAGTCGCCAGCCCTTCAGTTTTTCGAGGAGGGCGATAAGACTGTCGATTTCTTTCGTGGTTTCAAGGTACAGGTGGATCTTTCTGCGGAAGGTGTACTGGTCATGATCGTCGGGGATGTTGAAGGTGATGCATGAGTTAACCCGTGCTTCGAGATCGGCCACATCGTCGTCGGGTCCGAGGGCACCTGTACTTGAGCTGGCCCCGGCGCTACATCCTGGGAAGTGTTTTGTCGTCTTGCGTCGGTGCATGCTGGTGAGGATCATCTTCTTTCTCCTTGTTGGCTAGGTGTCACCCACATAAGAAAGCAGAGCATTTACGTGTCGGGAAGGGGGGTGAAAAAGAGGGGTCAAGGGGCAGGGTTGTTGAGGTGGGGCTTTACTAGCAGAGGATGGAATTACTTTCTTCAACAGTGAGGACGACTCCGGGGAGGTATTCGAGTCCTAGCATTTTTGCTTTAGCGATGCGGTGCCAGCCATCAATAATGAAAAGGGATGTTTGCCCTTCGTGTGGGGGGGAGGTGAGTACTTTTGTTATAGCGATGATCGGGATACTGAGGTCGAAGCGACCCACATGCTGCTGGACATCTTCTAGGATGGCATCCCAGTCAACGGAGATCATCATCATTTGTAGCTTGCGCTTGCCGTCAGGACCCGGTGGATTGCCTACGTAGTCTGCAAGACCTTCTATTCCAATTTTGATAATTTCGCGCTCGTCTTGTCGGAGGATTTCTTTAGCTTTCACAACATCCCACATGGTGCGCATGAGTTGAAACGCTTCATCTTCGCAATGTTCACTGGTAGTGTCCCATTCAAAGTCGGGCACTGTCATTGTGGGGTGGTGTGTCATGATCTATTCCTTAATATAAAAAAAGAGCAGGCATGTTAGTGCTTGGTTGGGCGCTACATCAAGGAACAAAACCAATGTTTTGTAAGGAGCTGCTTTTATTCCTTGTGGGAACTGGGAGTCGCCTGTAGCGCCCCTCGAACACCCTTTTTTACCACCTAGCATTTAGCGGTTATCTAACATGCCCGCTCTCATGTGTTTAAGTATCAGTCATGTGAGAGGGAAAAGGAAGCCCCGCGCTACGCATCAGTTGTTTGCTTATGCCAAAGTCTGGTGTGTGGGTTAGTTTTGGCAAGTAGTGATTCGTTTGATGCGAAGCGCGGGGATTCCAATCGTAACGGTTTGGGGTTATTGTTGTTAGAGAAACGGGTTGGGGTTGAGTTTTGAGAACTGCGGGTTAGGGTTACTGTTTAGTAGGGGTGAGTGTGGGGCCAAATGGCCCCGTGTGGGGGTGGAGTTGTTTCTTAGGAGGTTTGGGCCGAGGTAGCTTTCTTTTTGCCCTTAGCGCTTTTCTTTTTGCCTTTGGCGCTTTTCTTTTTGCCCTTGGTGGAGGCTTTGGGTTCCTCAACCTGGGGTTCGGGGGTGGCTTCGGCTTGCGCTTCGGCTTCGGGGGTGGCTTCGGCTTGCGCCTCGGTGGTGGGGGGGGAGGGGACCGTGGCGGTCTCTTCGGTGAGGGTGGCTTCGTTGCTCATGCCTTTGGTGGAGTGAGCCAGCCGTTTGGCGGTCTCTTCTTCGGTGGAGAAGCGCTTGCCCTTGTAGTTGTAGATGGCGTCGACACCGTTGTCGTGGATGCTCATCGGGGAGTCGCTCACCGTGGCGAAGGCGTCGGTCATGCCGGGGAGGTTTTCGAGGTAGAGGGGGATCTTGGTGCCGTTGGGCGTGGTCAACATGAGGACTTTGCCGTCGAGTTCGAGGTTAGCCTCGCTCAGTCCGTCGAACAGGGTGGAGGCGGGGACCGTGGCGGTGCCGAAGCTTTCGAGTCGGAGGTCGCATTCGACACCGTGTTTGATGGTGAAGCCTCGGTCGATGTCGTCGAAGGAGCGTCGTTCTTCGATCACGATGCCATCGGCGTAGATCACGGCGACCTGGGCGCTCTTGAGGAGTTTGGTGAGCTTGGAGTTGGGTTGGAAGCTGGTGTTCTCTTTCTTCATGATTGTTCTCCTGCCCTATTTTTAGGGGCTTTGCTAGGAAGTTGCGCTAAAGTGCGCTGTGGCGTGTTCGCTAGTTGTTAGCGTTTCGCCGGGTTCGCTATTGAGAGAAAGCAGAGCATTTACGGGAAGTCAGTCAAAACAAAAAAGGATGACCGGGAGGCCATCCTTAGACAGTTGGGGTTTGGGTGTGTGTTGGGGCTTAGATTCGGCCATATCGTCGAAGGAGGGCCAGGATGGCTTCGTGGTGGTTTTCGATGTTTGCCATTTGTTCCATCTTTTGGAAGCCTCGTGCCAGGGTGGTGGCATCTTCGAAGATAGTGGAGACATGAAGCTCATAGAGAAGATCTAGTGTTTCTTCGAAGCTCTGGGTATCCCTTTCCTGGTTGTTGCATGTGTCGCAGCGTTTGACTGCAATGTTACTGCCGCCGAAGTCATTGTAGCGCCAGACCTCACATCCGCATGTGAGGAACATTCTGTCCTCGTTTTCCTGGAGGAGGGCGTCGTAGGGAAGCTCGATGGGTTCATCAATGAGAGCTTCTTCGTAGAGCATGAGGTGGGGACAGAGGACACCCTGTACAAAGCTGTCCATGTCTTTGATCATTGCGGCGATGTTCCATTCGCGCATGGGGAAGTGTTCTTCGTGAAGCTCTGGAGAGAAGAGGTCTCGATAGTAGGGGTTCAGTTGAAAAAAGAAGGAGGCGGTCTCTTGTTCGGCGAGTGCGTGATGTTGAATGATGTGGCCAATGCTCATGGTTCCATCATCATAGTATGTGCAATTGGTAAAGCCATACTTCACCCGCCACACTTTTTGATCTTTGTTGCTCTTGAAGTAGTGTTCGGGTTCTTCAGTGTCGTGGGGACAAAACTGAAGAGATTCGAGACTGCCTACGATTTCGGGAACGTTCATTGCTATTGCCTCGCTAGGTGGTGGGTGGGTTGACTTGTCGCTCATGTAAAAAAGCAGAGCATTTACGAGAAGAATCTTTAGAGTCTAAAGATTCTGAGAAGTGTTTGCGCAGGAACCCAACGAGCTTATATATATATATATATAAGCGAGTGGGTTGTTTGATTGTGGTGGTGACAGAATCTTTAGACTCTAAAGATTCTCAGTCGAGAGGTGTCGGGACGGGGAGGGTCTGTTTTTCAGGGGTGGGGGCGATGATGGGGAGGTTGTCAAAAAGCTCTGCGTTGCGTTGGCAAGCCTTCTGAAGCATCTCGATGGCAAGAAGGAAGTCGTTTTTATCCAGGTATTCAATCAGAATACCCCGCGAAGAACCAATGTTAGGTTGGAGCATCCAGAGGTTGAGTTCTAGAACGGGGGCCTCGACAACAACTTCCTCAGTGAAGTCCAAGACGGTCGCGATGGTGAAGTAGAAAGCGTGGATGGTGGCAAACGCACCGGGAACCTCGTCTTTTGGCCACTCATTGCGAAAGTGCTCCCAAAGAGTATAAAAGGCAGGTTCGCGGTTGGGAAAAAAGCCGTCCCCTTTTCCCATGTAGTCATCACCAGCGCTCCAGCTTTGATGTTGTACTGGGTTGAGTCTGAGCGTTTCTTTCATCCACTCGGGGATACTGTCTTTGAATAGTGCGATCTCCGTCACATTGAGGTGTTGTGCGCGGATGGTAATGTTTTCGGTCATAGGGTCTCCTTACATTCTTCATCGGTAATGGGTTCGACTTCCCAAAATTGTCCGTCGATAGTATAGAGGCGGTCTTCGAAGGCTTCGCGGAGAGCTTCCTCACTGCAAAGATACTCATACTGAGCAACAAGCGATCGGAAGGCACTGGCCATCAGGTCGTCGAAACGATCCATTGCGCGGTGAATGAGGCGATAGACTTTTTCGCTCTGATCCTGGTTATAGCAGGGTTCTTCGCGTTCGTCACTCCACCACTCCGGTCCCATCGACTCCAAGAAGTCCTCGTCTTCATTGAAGATCGGGTTTTCAAGCTCCAGCTTGGTGGTGGGGTACATCTTGGACGAGTTCTTGAAGCTCCAGTCGAGCGCCCAATCAGGCTGACGTGGATCGCCTTGTTCCCATAACCACTTGGGGATACCGAGGAGTAGGCGGAAGACCTCAAAGCCTTCTTCTCTGACCTCCAGGTCTTCAAAGGCGAGGTGTTGTCGGTGTCCTTCGATATCGAAGCTGCAGATCTTTTTCCACTTGAAGACCTGGGCACCGTGTAATTCTTCGGGGACGCCAGCAGCTTCTAGCTGCTCTTTGGTGGGTTCTAACCAGCAGTCGCCGTCCCACCATTCGTTGTGTTCAATATTGTAAAAACCGTCTCTTTCGAGGATGCGTTGTTGGATAGGATCGGGCAATTGGTTGAGACGATAGAGAGGAAGGTCAACGTGCTTAAAGGGTGTGGGGTTCATGGTTGCTCCTGTGGGTTGCTAGGTTCGTATATGTAAAAAAGCAAAGCATTTACGTATCTGTGTGGTCGGCAAGCAACGATGCCTACCTCTCTTGGGCTACAGGGGATTCCAACCCCAGAGCCCTCGACTGTTTTGTTCTCTGATATGGATGGAGGTGCAACCCAGAGCGGGCATACAGTAGTCATGGAGCGGGGCGAAGGAATCAATATCTTCGCCGGGTCCCATCATGACCCCTTCGGTATAGAGAACACCGTCGTCGTCGTAGCAACGCCACTGGGCGAAGCTCAATCCTTTTTCATCGGCGACCTGTTGGGTGACTTCTTCGTCAAAGCAGTTGCTCGGACCTTCGACTCCTGCGCAGGATTCGCCTTCGTAGAACTCGTCCCCTTCAAAGGACTCGTGAAGGTGGTCTTTGGTAATTTTCCATTTATAGTTAGCAGACATCATGTGAACCTTTTGCTTGTGTAGTTAGTGAGTACTTACTGGTCTTTGATTCGTGGATCTCTAGTAGTGACTGAAGTGGTCTTTCTTACCGTAGCGAAGCTGTCTGCCTTCCATGATGATGATGTCGTATTGGGTTTTGCCGTCAGTGTTGTCTTCTTCGTCCTCGGGGAAGGTGCCGTCCAGGCCGTGTCGCTGGTCGACGGCTCGGATGGAATTCTCGAAGGGGTAGCTGGGCTGGCTCAGGAAGATCACTTCTGGGTCAATCTCTTCCGGGGTCGCTTCACGAAGATCTTGGAGAACTTCGAGGAGTTGGTCAAGAGTCATGGTTTTTACCTCTTGCTAGGTGGTGTGTAGCTCATTGCTTTCGTATGTGTAAAAAAGCAGAGCATTTACCTGTCGAAGAATAAAAAACAGGGATAGGGGAAGCAAAAAGCTACCCCTAGCAACCCCCCTTATCCCTGTCATGTGTGGGGGAGGCTAGTTCCAGCCCTGGCCTTGCTTGCTTTTCTTGACAACTACCGCATGCTCAACCGCTCGTGTGAGCGCAGTGTAGCTCCATCGGTAAACCTGATTGGGGTCGTTATCGGCGATAAAGTCAACCATGTCGGCGATGATCATCACTTCTTTATATTGAGACCCTTGGGAGGCGTGGCAGGTGATGGCATAGCCGCTATCAACGGCAGCCATGTATTGCTGGAGGTAGAGGGCGTGCGCGCCGACATCACGAGCAACCTGTGCTTTCCAGATACGGAGCAGCCACTTGGAAGCTTCGCGTCCGTTTTTGCGTTCCCAGCGGTCGGCCATACGGGTGACTCGTTTATCAATCTCTCTGCCGTGTTCGCGCATATCATCTTCGCAGTATTCTTCGAAGGCATCGCGGATGGATCGGGGGATAAGCCCTCGGTGTTTTGCGAGGGTGCGTCCGGTTGTGTCGGTGGAGATGTCCCAGGTGCGCCGGAGGATAGCGATCTCGCGATCGTGTGGCTTGCCTACGTTGACACGTAACACCCAACCGTCGCCAAAGCGAGGGCCGAAGTCGGCAGGGGTTACTTCCGTTACGAGCATGGTGTCAGCGTTGCGTAAGCCTGCGCTTCCTGCGCGGCAGATCAGAAGCTCGCCGAGTTGGGGGCCTTCGGATCGAGTGGGGAAGCCGAGGAAGATGCGGCAGGTGTCGTTGAGCTTGACTCGGCTTCGATGGGTGCCGACAACCGCGACTGCATCGCCGTTGGTGCGTCGGAACATATCTGCGAGTTGAAGTCCTGCCTCGTGTGCGTCCTTCCAGGGGGAGGGTACACCAGATCGTCGGAGGGCGTCGGCTCCTGCCTTGTAGTTTGCACCGCATCGGCTATAAGTGAAGGGGATGCGTCGGGTGCGGATCTCGGTAGCAGCTTTCAAAACGGGCGAGGCGTCGGCTTGTCTGTATACGGTGGTTAGCTCGACGGGCGCTTTGTCGAGGGGGAAGCCAGCGGGTTCCCCTACGGGGGGGAGTTGGTGGGGATCGCCCATGGCAATCACGGCGACATTGTGCGGAAGGGCGTCCCACATATCTGCCGCGAGTCTTTCGCCGACCATGCTAGCTTCGTCGAGGAGGAGAACGTCGCCGACCTTAGCGGTGCCGGGGTCGCGTTCATTGAAAAGAAGCTCTTCGCCGAATTCTTCTTTGACGAGGATGGTGTTGCCTTCTTCGTCTTCTTCTTCGTGAGTCTCGACTTTTTCTTCGGCTCCGGCGTAGATCACGCTATGGATGGTCTTGACGTCCATTTTGCCGTCTTCTGCCATATCGCCGAGGGTCTCTTTGGCGCGTCCTGCAGCCTTCCAGGTGGGGGCGCAGAAAGTGATTGTCTTTCGACAATCCCAGAGAACCAGGATCATCAGTTTTGCGGTGGTCGTTTTGCCGGTTCCTGCGGCTCCGGGAAAGAGGCACAATCGCTCCCCGTTATTGAGCCTTTTGAGGCAGTGCGCGATGAGGTCGCGTTGTTCGCGACCCGGCTCGAAGTCGAGCCCATAGAGGGGGGCGAGGGGTTCATCCCCCTCGAAGAGAAGGGCGGCAGTGGCGTAGGTTTGGGGCTTCATAGCTCAATCCTTATGGCTAGGGGATCATAAGGTGCGTTAGCCGGGGTGGCTTATACGCTTCGTGAATATAAGAAAGCAGAGCATTTACGAGAAGTGGAATAGGAGGGGAAGGGGGTAAGCCCTCTCCCCCTCCCGTGTTTTGTGATTAATCAACGGTGGGGTAGGGGAGAACGTGGTAGGTAAGGGGTCCGTCGCTTGTGTAGAACCAGCCATTTGTGCCATCGGGGTCGCCGCCGAGGGTAAACTGTCGATCGTCGGCCCATTTTTCAACACGGTCTTTTGTACCGACATACACAAGGGATTCGGTTCCGTTGGAGTCGCGGAGGTAGACACCGTATTCAACAGGTTCGACGATAGCGGGGGGGGTGTTGGGGGCTTGCGGTGGGTCGAAAGAAACTTCGTCTTCGCGAACACCCGCCCACATGATCGCGGGGACAATCTTCCACCCGGAGACTCGTTCGTATTGAACAATCTCGAGCTTTGCGTGGGGGTATTCTTTCGCTCCGAAGCTCCTGCAGTACTCTTCCGCATCCCTGGTGGAGTCGAAGGAGATGCCGTCGATCATCATCCAAAAGGAGTCTGAGTTCTGAGTCCCTTTCTCCATTTGGTCGAGAAACGCCTGAGCGACCTCGCGGTTCGTTTCGTCGAGGCGAACGATGTTCTCTATTGCGTTATAAACGCATTCGGGAACGGTAATCAGTCGTGCGAGTCGATACTTTTGACTGTTGTCTAGAAAACTCTTCATGGCATGGTAGCTCCTTGTTAGCTAAGTGGCTCACTCGTATAAGAAAGCAGAGCATTTACGAGAAGTGTGTGGTGCAAGAATCTTTAGAGTCTAAAGATTCTTGTGTTAGAGAAAAACAAGATAGAGGATGGGCGCGAGGATGCAGGTGAAGCAGATAAATAGTTCAAGGTCTCGACGCCAGAGGGGTTGAAGGCTTTTGAGGTTATGGTGGTGCTTGTACTTTCGCAGGGGTGCAGTTTTCACAGGGGGACGTCCTCGCAGTATGGGGGGAGACCCAACTTGTTGATGGGCTCGGTTCCGACAACCCGACCTTTTTTTCGAATAAAGCGAGGGGAGTCGGGGATGGGGGCCTCGGAGGTGCCGGAGGTGCCGGGGGGGCGCGGAGGGGAAGGGAGCGTAGGGGGAGGGTTCTCCATTCGCTCGTTTGCGATGCGGGTGAGTTGCGCGGCGTGAAACATTGCGATCTCTCTTGCCTCATCAATAAATTTGCCCGACAGCCTCCTATCGCCGAGAACCCATCGGGCGAAGTAGGTGCCTCGGGCAACAGTTTTAGTGGCGAACCCTCGCCTGTTGTTCTTATTGACCGATCCGGTGGACCCCTCTCGTTCATCATCGGTTTGTTGTTCGTAGAGCGAGACCATCGCTCTTTCCACGGCGCTGGGTCGCTGGAGGAGTTCTTCAATCTCGCCTCGGGTCCAGGGTCGGGTTCGTCTACTCATGATAGCTCCTTGTGTTAGCTAAGTGGTTCACTCACATAAGAAAGTAAAGCATTTACGTGTGGGACGTCGCACAAGAGGTGCCCCCGCCCTCCCCCTGTTGCTGGCAGGCTAGAACCCACCCAACTGTTGTCGAAGAACATAGTCGTGTTCGATCATGATGTCTCGGAAGTCAGACTCGCTCATAATCGAGAAGGGGTGCTTGTTGTTGTGAGTGTCATAGATGATGGTGGGAACGTAGATGTCCCCCATATTGATGTAGGAGAAGTTTTTGTCTTCCGTTCCGACCGGACCCTCGAAGGTCCAGCCCTCGACCCCGCAGCCTTCGAGGAGTTGGTTGCAGGCGTACATGAAGCGCATGGCGAGGGACACCAGCGATCGGTTTTGATCCACATAGTCTTGGACCTGGGTGTAGGTGGTTGTGAGGATGTTCTCCAGCATACACTGGGCCACGTATTCGCCGCTTGTGAGGGCATCGAGGTAATCCTCGATAAGAGAGAGAGCGTGCTGGGTGCCGGGGAGTTCTTGAATCTCTGCTTTCATCGTCTTGGTCATCATGGGGTAGCTCCTTGTGTTAGCTAAGTGGTTCGTATGTATAAAAAAGCAGAGCATTTACGAGAAGTGGGTTGGTGTCCTCTTGAGGGGACACGTCCATTCCTCTAGATATATCCTCGGTCTGTAAAGGAGAGGTAATCAGTGTTGGAGATGATGATGTGGTCGATAATCTCCAGACCAAGGAGCTTTGCAATTTTCTGGAGTCTGGTGGTGAGGGCTCGATCTTGTGTGGAGGGTTCCACGTTCCCGCTCGGATGGTTGTGAATAAGAATCAAGCGCAGAGCTTTCATCCGCAGGGCGGGGGCGAAGATCTCTTGTGGCGATAGGGGGCAGAGGGACACCGACCCCTTGCTCACGACCTCGGTGTCTATGATGCGGTTTTTGTTGTCGAGGAAGAGTACTGCAAAGTGCTCCTGTTCAGCGGTGCCGATGCGGGTTCGCCAGTGTTCCCACACGGATCGGGAGGATGTGAATGCTTCGCCTCGCATGAGGGGAGTGTTCTGAGCCTGCATTCCGATTGCCATGGCAGCGCGAAGGCGCTCGATGGCTTTGCGTCCGACGTATCTGCATTGGAGGAGGTCTTGGTCGCCTGCGGTGAGAAGTTGTCGGGGGTTGTTGTATCGTTCCAACACTCCATCGGCAGCTTTGTCGCCGAGAAGAGCACGCAGGTTCCTCTCGAAGACATCTGGCTCGTAGGTGGGGAGGGATTCGTGAATCAACATGGTAGCTCCTTATAGCTAGGTGGTTCACTTGTATAAAAAAGCAAAGCATTTACCAGACGCAGTTATCCTGCAGATCTTTAGAGTCTAAAGATCTTGGTTTTATTTGGAGTAGCAGACCTCGGCGCAGACAATATTGTTTTGCCTGGACTTGAACTTCGGTGCCCCACAGTGGTGACACTTGAAGGGTTCGATGCTTTGGATTCTTTCGATCGCGTTGATTACGTTATCGACAATCTCCTGACATGGGACTCCTGGTTCTCGCTTGATCCGGATCTCTCTTGGCTTCGCTAGGATGCGCTCTGTACCATCGGAAGCCGTATAGATGATGTGGAGGGTGAAGGGGTTCAGTCCGTCGTCGAAGACAAGGGCGCTTTCAGACAGCCCCAGGAGAACGAAGAGGGACTTTCTGTCTTCGATCGGCTTGCGATAACCCACCTCGTTCGAGGATGTTGTAAACCGCAGGTAGTCATCTGCGATGAGGAGGTTACGAAGACTGTTGACCAGCCCGGTGCGTTGCTCATGGTCTTCTGGATCATATGTCGAGGATGGACTGTAGGTCGAAGACACCGGCAACGGGGTCTGGTCCGAGTGGGGGGGCGAATTCATAGCGTGATGCTCCATGGCTTGCGTGGCGCTCAAGAAGTGCCTTCGCGGTTAGGTGTTCCCAGCCCATGGAGGTTATCAATGTTTGTTCAACATCAGAGAGGGTGTCTGCAAGGTATCGCGCTGTTATTGCAATGGTGCGAGCGAGTTCCCCTTGCTTGAATCCTGCTCCCGTTACGGTGGATGTCATACAAGGGGAACCGTCTGCATTCAGCGTGCGGACGCGATAGTGTGCGAACAATCTCCCATACACATCGTGTTTTCTTGCACAGATCTCGACAATCTCGGATTCTCTTCCAAAGGGAGTGAGTCCGACATCCCCGACTTTTAGGTCGCGGATAAAGTTATAGTTGGGGATAATCCATATCAAGTTATCGTTGCATCGCTTGTGTAACATCGGCCACCTCTAGGGCTGGGGGTTAGCTTTCACAATAAAAAGAAAACAGAGCATTTACGTACCAAATATTGAAAGGCGGCGAGCGCCTCCCCCCGTTTTGCTGTTTCTAGCAGGCTTGCGCCGATTCGTCGGTGCTTTGGTTGTTGTGGCTCATGCCGTTAGAGGGTGTCGTTTCCTTCGAGGCTTGGTGCGCTTGTTTCGCTTCGTCGGCTTCGCTCGGAGAGAGCTTTTTGCCCCGGTTGTTGTAGGCGACGTCGATCTGGTTATCGAAAATGGATCGGGTGCCGTCCGTGTTGCCGTAGACATAGCCCATGAAGGGCATGCCTTCGCCTTCGAACATGAAGAATCGGTGGGCAGCGTTCGAGGGTGTCCAGTATCTGATCTCGTGTCCCATAAACTCGCCGTTTTCGCCGTTTTCAGCCAGATGGTGTCGGGGCTTGACGTGGATGGCGTCGAGTCCATCCATCAGGCGTCGGGCTTCGAGGTAGACGCATCCGGTGGGGGCTTGCTCGTCGGGTCGGATGGGGCTAATGATCCGTCCTCTCATGTTTGTGTCACAAAGCACACCGTGGAACACGGTGTAGGTGCGATCGACATCGTCAAACTTGCGGGATTCGGCGATGAGGATGCCGTCGTTGTACACCTGGACAAAGGCGTCGGTTCTCTCAAGAAGTTTGCGAATCTTGGAACTGGGGGAGAAGTGGGTGGATTCTTGCTTGCTCATTTTTCTTTTCCTCATGCTAGGTGGGCGTCGGGTTATCCGTTGCCTTACTCATATGCATAAAAAACCAAAGCATTTACGTGTGAAATCTTTAGACTCTGAAGATTGGAGCGTTGATTTTGCTAGAGAGATATGGTATTAGCAACGCTAGACGTCGCGTTAGCTAATATCATATCATTGAGGGCGGTGGGTTTTAGCTATTAGGGTAGACGACGTATCCCATGCCCATGTTGTCGTGTTGGCACGCGACGGTGGTCGCTCGATGTGCATCTTCGAGGTAATCCACATTAATTGCGGGACCTTCCCAAAAATTGCGTCCCCTATAGTGATAGGGGTCGAATCCTGCTCGCCGCATATCGTCAACGAATCGTCGATATGTCTCTTTTTCGTATTCAGGGAGGGGAGGCTCTCCGTTGATATCCAGGTCGATCGAGACCCAGATATCGTTATAGGTAGAAAGGCCATGGTCGAAGTCGATGCTATTGGGCTCAACTTCGATACAGAGACCTAGCCCTCCTCCTTCACTTTCAAAATAGTCAAAGAGGGCGGTGGCATCCTCTGGGCGGTTATTGATATGTTTTTGAATTTCATCAAAAAGTACCAGGAGGAGTCGCTCAACAATAAGAGGCTCCTTGTCGTGGTGGAGGGATAGTAATTTTGCTTGCGCGGTCAGCCAAGTGATTCGTTCCATTTTTTCTAGCTCCTTATAGCTAAGTGGTTCATGCGTATAAAAAAGCAGAGCATTTACCAGAAGAGATTACCTGCTAGAGGCACAGAGTCCCCCCTCCTTTTTTCTGTGTCTATCTGCGATTCGCGTCGATGGCATCCGATAGCTCTTGAAGCTCTTCTTCGGTGTAATGAGCTTCATCATCCTCGGGGTGAGGTCCCTGCTCACAACAAGGACACGCCACCCAGGCATCGAGGGGGGTGAGCCGCCATCCCCCTGTGCACCCACACTCGCCATCCTCTTCCATATCGCGTCGGGCGTGTTGTAGGGCGTATTCCTGTGTGGCGTCGGTTAGGTAGGTGGGGTCATCTCGCCAGGGCATTGTTTTTATCCTCTTGCTAAGTGGTTCATGCGTATAAAAGGTTGAAGCATTTACGTGTGTGAGGATTGCGAGTGAGTCTCCCCCGGTCCTCTTTGTGTATTATCACGCACGTCGCCGACGTCGCCTGTGCTTGGGGGGATAGTAGCCAGGGGTTTTTTTGGCCAGATCATGCAGGGTTTCAGTGAGGTCAACGATCTCACCATAGATTGTGCTATACCACTCAACGAAGGGAAGCCATTCTTTCTTGACAAGGTTCAGCGCCAGTTGTCCTTGGAACGCAACCCAGCTTTGTGTGGCAAGCCAGCGCAGCCCCGCAATGCGTGACCGTTCGTTTCTGTATCGACGGACGTTGTCCAAATCCAAATCATCAACAAAGGGAACATCCTGAAGATCTTCTTTGTCCGTGATGTATCGCCAGGATGGGCGATTAAGGATTGTGTCGAGAAACTCCTCTTCGCTTTCGATTGATTCAAGGTTCATTGCATCGCACAAGCGCCAGTGAATCTTCTTGAAGAGTGAGGCGATGGGAGTAAGGTGGGGGGGGAAGTGCTTCGCCTCCTCGTGTTGAAAGATCAGTTGCCATATCAACTCTTCGACCTTCACGGTCATCTCAGTCACCGCGAAAAATACATCAGGGCTGGTCTGCCGAATCGTCTTTTTCATTGGGTTGCTCCTGGCTTGGTTTGTTCATGTGTATAAAAAAGCAGAGCATTTACATCTACCCAGGATAAAGAAAAAGCACACCCCTTAGCGTGAGCGTTATAACCCTATAGCTAAGGAGGTTAGGAGGAGGGCTTAGAACCTAGTTGAGCGCGGCGTGGGCCACCGTTTCGCGGCGCATACGTCGGTGTCTTTTCCGAATCTGGTTGCACTCGGTCAACACCCAGGCCGCAGCGGCCCGAAGATGCTTGCAGAGCCTGTGGTCCTGCGTTTGAAAATCAGGGCAGTCGCAGGTGCATTCCTGGTCCTGATAAAGAACAACCGCATAGAACGTGTCACAATCGGTCTGAGACCCAACTGTGATGTTGAGTCCCTGCCCGACCCACACCGTTTCAATGGATGTGGCGAGCAAGACTTTGGCCTTGTCGGTGCGCTCGCAGTCCGGATGCTCGGCATCCCTACGCCGCGCTTTGTCGCGCAGCGCGAGGGCTTTTTTTCGGTATCGAGCAATCTGCCGCTCAAAGGCGGCTATGGAACGATCCATAACTCTGTTCTTCATGTCCCTACTCCTATGCTAAGGGATGTGCTTCACATGTATAAAAAAGCAGAGCATTTACTAGAAAAATCTTTAGAGTCTAAAGATCCAAACGAGAAAACCCCCTTTCGGGGGTCAAGGGGAGGGCGTAGGGGGTGGCTTATTGGGTCGCGGCGGTGGCCGCCTTGCGCTTGGCGCGTTCGCGGTCAAGCCGCTTTTTGTGGGCGTAGGTGGGGCGTCGGCGCTTATTGCCGTTGGCGAGCCGGGTCTCGGTGTAGCCGTAGCAGAGGGCGTAGGGGGTCGCCTCTTCGGCAGCTTGTTGGGGTTGGGGGGCGTTGCCGTTTTGGCGATCGATACGTCGGAGGGCGTTGTCTTCGTTGTAGTTGCGGCGCATTCCGTGTTTCTTACTCATCACAAGCTCCTGCTAGTTTTTTTGTCTAGCGGGTTATCCGCTAGTTCTTATTGCTCATGTGTATAAAAAACCAGAGCATTTACGTGTGGTGAGCTTAAATGAAAAAGCCCCCGAAAAGGGGGCGAGATAGCGCTTGGGCTAAGGCAGGCAGAGGTGACCCCGTGGGGTCTAGTCGTGGGGGATGGGGAGGGAAAAAGTGCGGGGTGTCGCGTTAGGGTCTAGCGTCAAAATAGGGCGTATCGTCGGGTCATGTGAGGGGGAACCTCTTTTGGCAAAGAGCCGCGCTATGAATTTCGATGTGCGCGGTCTCGTGATGGAGATGGGGTGAGGGTTAGGGTGGGGCGCGTTGCCCTAAACCTAATGATATCCGGTCGGGTATTGTTGTCGCATGTTTTGAGTCCTTGTGTGTTGTGAGTGAGGGCGAGGTCAACCCGGCTAGGGGCTAGTGTAATCGCGCCGTTATTCGGGGCTAACGTAATCGCTCACTAGCGGGGTCAACGTCGCCTTCACACAATGAAGAAAACAGAGCATTTACTTAGGAAGGGGACAATGAAACAGTGTGAGAGAACCCCCTCACCCCCCGTGTGTTTTACAGGTGATCGGCGCACTCAGCGATTCTGAGATACACCTTGTCAAAAGCCTGAAGGTGTTGTTCGGGCCATTTTTCGCTATAGGCCCCGGCGAGGCGCTCGCGGGTATAGCGTTTGTAACAGTGTTCAACGATCGCTTTGATCGCGATCACAACGCTATCAAAAAACAAATCAACGAGTTCTTCTTCGGGGTACAACATGTACCCCGTGAGGTCTTCGGGCGGGGTTTCCTGACACCGCTGTGCGATGTCAACATCATCAGTGATCATTCCTTCAAGAACTTCTGTCTCAGCGCTTTCAACATGCACCGCGTCGTTGAGATAGAACCCCATAACCATCAGGGCGACGATTTGCCGGTCAGTCGCTTTCGTGTAGGGCTTTTGCCGGAGTTTTAGTCCTCGGTCAACAAGTCGCCGTAGGTCAGTTGCCTCAAAGGCGCTTTCAGGACAGGCGTGAGGGACTTTTTGTTCAGTCATTTTGTGTTTTACCTCATAGGGTTTGTTAGCCGGGGTTATCCCGGCCTAACGCTTACACACAAACAAAAACAAAGAGCATTTACGTCCGATAAGACAGCCCCAGGTAAATGCTTTGTTTTTTTATTCACACGAACCCTATAGCCTAAAAGGAAAAAACATGTTATCAGTTCAAGTTATGAGATCACCCGAAGCTTTTCGTGAGACGGCTAAACACGCGGTAAAAATAATCGGGGACGGGTATGACTGTGAATACTATGACCCGTGTGTAAAGCGGTTAGCTAGAACCGTCTATGACTTTATCATTGAACAGGGGGATGAGCCCCCTTTTGAACGATCTATGAGCGGGTTGATCGCCTATTACCAAGCCCCCTATCAACGGACCTATCAACGGATCAGGGCGGGTGAAAGCCTTTATGACGCGGTTCTCGCTCCTCGACGGGGCTAAGGTTAGCTAGGGAAGGTTAGCTAGGGGGGGTTAGCTAGGGGGTTAGCTAGTAAATACTCTGTTTTTTATTTATCTATAAGATCCAAGAGGTGTAGCCCCGATCGCGGGGCTAGGGGGCTAGGGGTTAGCGTCGGGGTTTGTAGCCTTCCGGCGCGTTCTCGGGAACGAACCATTGTTGAGTCATCAGGTGGGGGCGTCCGCGCTCAAAAACTTGTTCGGGATCAAGCCGGAACCCGCTATGGTCAAGCATCGCGTTGGCTTCGTTGAGGGTCAGTACTTTACACTGAAGGGCCGTACCTTCAGACTCTTCCGCGTACCCTTCTCCCCACCGATCCGGATTAGCGGCCCGGTCACCATAACTGACTTCTGTTTTGGGCCAGTAGTCCTCTCCGTCATCAACAAAGATAAACAGATCTTTGCTGGAGTATTTGCGGTTAGGCTCGTCCTCATCGTTCAACAACACGCTCATCTGGCGGGTGTTAGGGTTGAAGATGATGGGGCTCAGGTTCACACTAAATTGACTCATGTTGACCTCGTGGGGCTTTAGGCTACCCGCCAATCGGCTAGCGCTTCACACACCAACAACAAAAGAGAGCATTTACCTCAAGGATTTATAGATCCCCTTATAAGCCCCTTAGCGCCTTTGTTTTTATAAACCCCTAGCCGCCCCTAACACCCTTATAAAGCCCTTTGTTTTATAAGACAACCGCGCCCTTAGTTGACTATGATCACCCTAGACCTTGAGGTAAATGCTCTAAGTTTTTGTGATTTTGAAAATTATAACTAACTAAGGAGTTGAAAAAAAATGAAGGACAAAAGACATTATTTCTTGAGAGTTAAAAAGAAACATATAAGATTGAAGGGATATAGAAATTTTCTCTTAGATCTACGCGACAGATATAAAGGTGAAACTTTGTTAAACAAAGAAGAACTTGATTTTATCGATCTTGATATTGTTTTGTGTAACTGTACCCCCGTGGGGAAATACCCCATAAACGATTATCATGATGAATGGCCTGAACCGCTAGGGGGCGGCTATAGCGGGGGTCATGGGGGTTCAGGGTGGTTATAGCGGGGAATTAAACACATATATAAGGGGGCGCTATAAACAACAAAAGCCCCCTGTTATAACAACAAAGGGCCTAGTAAATACTCTGTTTTTTATTTATCTATAAGATCCAAGAGGTGTAGCCCCGATCATGGGGCTTGAGGGTTAGGGCTAGGGCTAGCGCTTGATCCGGCGACCTCTGTTATAGATCGCGTCGGGGTTGAGTTGCACTCCCGTAGGGGCGAGAAGCTTGTTAGCTCTTTTGAGGGTCAACACGCGGCACTCGTGAGCAGTACCGCTGCCGAGTTCGGGATCTTCACCCCATCGATCCGGGTTGCTCGACACATCGAGATTGACCGCGTTTTTGATCTCGAGCGGATCTTTGGTGGTGTCAAGTTCAATATTGAGGTCATAGTCCTCGTTTTTGAACTTAACACTGAGGGTTAAGGTGTTGGGGTTGAAAATGATAGGACTCCAGTTCACACTAAATTGACTCATGTTGACCTCGTGGGGCTTTAGGCTACCCGCCAATCGGCTAGCGCTTCACACACGAACAAAAACAAAGAGCATTTACTTCAGGGATCTATAAAGCCCCCTATGAACCCCTTAGCGCCTTTGTTTTTATGATCTATACCCTAGCGCCCTTTGTTTTTATAAACCCCTTAGCGCCCTTATAAAGCCCCTTGTTATATAAGATAACCGCGCCCTTAGTTAACTATGATCGCCCTAGCCTTTGAGGTAAATGCTCTAGGTTTTTATAGGTTTGAACCCTATAGCTAGCTAAGGAGCTAACACAAATGAACTACCTGACTTATTTGAAAAACCGCCGAGCCAAGACGATCCGCGAGATGAGAAACGCCGCTCATGAGGGCAACTGGGCGGTTTATGAAAAACTCTTAGATCTGATAAATGAGCTTGATCAAGATATTATGATAGAGGGGCTTTTTGAGGGTTAACTAAGGCTTAGGGGGGTGAGGGGGATCTTTGGACTATAAAGATTTATAGATATAAAAAACTAGAGCATTTACTAAGCCCTTTGTTTTTATAACAGGGGGCTTTTGTTGTTTATAGCCCCGACTATATGTATGTGTTAGCCCCTAAGCCCCCCTAAGCCTAACCCTATCTTAGTTATCAGTCGCCCGATATTTACTTTTGATCCGGGGAGCGTATTTTTGATGAAAGTCCTCATACGTGTTATGCAGGGGAAAGGTGTGGGTCAAAACGGTTACGGCGGTGTAGCAGTGGTCACCAAGATCGTCGATCGTGACCGTGAGGGTCAGTTCCCCGACAAGCATGAAACAGGTCGTTTGACCGTGGCCGCATAGCCACTCACACTTATCGGGGTCGGCCTCAAACTCAACATCTTCAACCGTCACCTTAGCGTTGCCTATGTTGTTATTGAGTTCCTCATCAATCCCCCAACCCTCGACGTCATGGGGTCTGGCGGCAGTGATCGCCGCCGCAATTTCTTCCGCCGTAGCGGGTTTGTGAAACTTCATTTTCTAACTCCTTAGTTAGCTATAGGGTTCAAACCTATAAAAACCTAGAGCATTTACCTATCAATACCCTTAAAGGGGTTAGCCCCGGCTAGCCTTATTTATTCCACTTGGGGCGCTTGTTCAGCGCTAAGGCTAGGCGCGGGGCCTAATTTACGGCGTCGGGTTCATGCCTAGCGGGGTGAAAATACTTTCAACTAGGGCCGCCTTAGATCGGGATATCCCCCCCCGATCAACCGCTCATTTGAGCGCTAAGGTTATCACGGGTAAGGGATGCTTTGATTGCCCTTTTGGGTGACCCGTGAGCCGTTAGCTCAACGTCGTTCACCTATATAATAAAACAAAGCATTTACATAAACACGCTATAAACGAGAAAAGCCCCGTTAGGGGCTAGCTAGACTTAGCGGGGGCTAGCGGGTGTTAGCTAGGGTTAGCTAGGGTTAGCTAGGGTTAGCTAGGGTTAGCTAGGGTTAGCTAGGGTTAGGTAAATGCTTTGTTTTGTTGCACTAGCTCGAACAACAAAAGCCCCGTTAGGGGCTAGTTAGGGCGCGGTGCGATTATTTGAGCCAGATCGCCGCGTCAACCGTCAGCGCGTAGGTGAACATCGCGATCAGGCCGAGGGTCGCTCCGATCATGAGAAGTTTGAGGGTTTTTTTGAGCGTGATTGGGTGATCGGGCTTCGGGGTCGGGGTCTCATGTCCGCGCAGGTCAACGAGGGTGGGCATCTGCCCGAATAAGCCTTCTTCGTGAAGGGGCGCGGGGGGCGCGTGTTGGGGGGTCGCGGTGTCAATTTTGAGCCACCCTTTGGGCACACGCGGATCGTGTGTCGAGGGGGCGGGGAAGCTCAGGGGGGGGATAATCGCGGGGTGCGCGGGGTAGTTCAGCGCGGGGGGGGCCGTTTTGATCGTGTCGTTAGGGGTGTCAAACTCAACACGGGTGAAGGGGCTTCGGTAGGCAAAGGTCTTGTTCATTTTCTTTCCTATAGCTAGGGGGCGACCGGGTTGTTGATCCCGGTCAGGGTGTTTTGTGCTCAACCTATAACAACCCAACGCATTTACCTAAACCCCTATAAATAGGTAAATACTCTAGTCTTTTGTAGGGGTGAGCTAACAAGTGTTCGGGCCTCGCCCCTTGTTAGCCTAAGCCCCGGCTAGGGGTCACGGATCTAACACCGCGACCTGACCCTATAGCCCAGGCTAACGCCCCGTTAGGGGGCCAACGGTTAGGGATCTATGATCGCGGCCTAACCCTAAGCCCCCTAACAAAAAGGGCACCTAAGCGGCTATAAGCCCCTTTTTTGACAATGTTTTGGGCTTTTTATAGGCGCTTAGGTTTATCCTGGCTTAGGTAAATACTCTAGGTTTTTATAAGTTTGAACCCTATAACTATAAGGACAAAAAAATGTTCAAAGGCTTTAAAATGATCGCCGCCCTCGCCGCTAACGCCGCTAACATCCGGATCGCCGCCCTGGAGGCCAACATCGAGTGGCTTTTTGACAACCTTGAAGGTTGCGACTGGTGTGACGAATGTGGCGGGGGCGATAGGCGGCTAGCCGCCTATGAGGCGGAGATCGCCGCCCTTGAGGCTAGCTTGGGCCACTAACACACAAAAGGGGGGCGGGGGATCTTTTGACTTTAAAGGTTCTTATATAACAAAGCAGAGCATTTACCTTAGTCCAACAACAAAGCCCCGCTAGGGGGCTAGCTAGGGTTAGCGGGGGTCAGGGCGTTGAGCTTCAATTTTTTTTGGGGGCAGCGCTAACATGTTAGCGCGGTCATCAAGCTCAGGCTCATAGTGTTCAGGTATAGGGTTGATGAGGCTCGTGAGGGGGGCGGCTGCTATCAATTTCAAAATTTCTTGAGCTTTCATGTTTTTTTCTCCTTATAGGGTATAGGGGGTCACTCAACCTATAACAACCCAGAGCATTTACTTAGCCCCCTAACAACAAAGCCCCGCTAGGGGCTAGCTAGGGTGTGACCTAGCGCGGGTCTTCATAGTCAAGCCCTAGCGCGGCGGCGAGGTCCGCGCTAAGGTCCCAAGCGCTAGCGATCTGCCACCGAATCGGGTAGATCGCTACCCCGGGGTGATCGTTGTGACCCCGCGTCAGGGGGTGACAATTATAAACGCGGTTGTCCGCGTCAATAACGAGGGTGTCACCCTTGAAGGTGACCGCCTTAGCGGCTTCAGCGGCGGTCACACACCCCTCGCTATAACCTTCGATCGGGGGTCGAGAGTTAGCGAATCGGCGGCTAGTGAAGTTAGGCTTTTTCATGTTAGCTCCTTAGCTAATAATAAATAGGGGATCACTCAACCTATAACAACCCAGAGCATTTACCCGACCTTAATAACAAAAGCCCCGCCTAAGCGGGGCGCGGCGGGGCTTAGCGGCGGGGATTAGCGGCGGCTATAGCGGATCAAATCATAGCCCCAGATCTGCCGGATCTTAGACCCGCTTTTAACAACGCGGCTAAGGGTTAAGCCGAGATTATAGGCGCTAACAAAACGCGGGGGGGCGGCGCTCATAAGCGGCCACATTGCGTGGCGGCGATCGTAATAAAAGCCCTTGGGGGGCTCGTCCTTAGAGATCCGGTCAAAGGCATAACGGGGGGAGATCCGGTCAAAAATGATAGGATCGTTGATAACGTTGTGTTGTTTTTGTTGTTTAAACATTGCTAGCTCCTAGCTAATAAAAGGGTATAGGGGATCACTCAACCTATAACGGATCAAAGCATTTACCCGCTAGGGTTAGCGGGGGCTAGCGGGGGCTAGCGGGGGCTAGCGGGGGCTAGCTAGGGTTAGCGGGGGTTAGCGGGGGTTAGCGGGGGTTAGCGGGGGTTAGCGGGGGTTAGCGGGGGCTAGCTAGGGTTAGCGGGGGCTAGCGGGGGCTAGCTAGTACAACAAAAGGTTTATAACAAAGCAAAGCATTTACCCCTAAGCCGCTATAAACGAGAAAAGCCCCGCTAGGGGCTAGCTAGGGGCGCGGGGGGCTAGCTAATAAGCCCCGCTTTATAGCAATCAATAAGGGCCAGGGCGGTGTTGAGGGCCATTTCAAAGCCCCCGCCGATCTCACCCCCAAGCGCGTCACCGGGGCGATTAGCGGGCCAAACCGCTAGATAGGCTTTTTGATCCGGGTTATAAGGTGCGTTAGCCGCGCTATAGGCGGCTTTCGCGCCGATCGGGGTGCCGCTAATGTGAACGTTGTGGACCTCACCCGTTTTTTTGTTTTTAAGATCCATTATAAAAAGGGGCTTTTGATCTTTGATCACGGGGTTGATCTCATAGCCGTCTTCCATCCAGCCGCTAACGCTATAGCCGCCGATCAAGCCGCTAACGTGAATAATTTTGACGGGCTTTTTGAATTGAGCGTTTTGACCGTTTCCGCCGATCATTTCAGTTTTGACAAAAAATTTCATTTGTTAGCTCCTAGCTAATAAAAGGGTATAGGGGATCACTTAACCTATAAAGGATCAAAGCATTTACCTTAACTTGATCAATAACAAAAACCCCGCCTAAGCCTTAGCCTAAGCGGGGTTTAAAGGGGGCTAGCTAATAATGCCCCAGGCCCTCATCATTTTTCGAGAGGCGGATTTCCTAAGAAAAGCGGGGGGGAGGGTCAATTGGCCCTTGTGGCCCCCCCGCGTGAAGCTTTTGTTAGGGGTGATCAGATCGTTCAAGGTCAAAATGTTAGTGTGGATCGTCATAGGCTAGTCTCCTTATAGGGTATAGGGGATCACTCAACCTATAAAGGATCAAAGCATTTACCTTAACTTGATCAATAACAAAAACCCCGCCTAAGCGGGTTAGTTAGTCGTTTTTTTTGTTCAAGCTAGTTAGTCAAGTTTTTATCTAGCGCCTTAGCGATTTCGCGAATGGTTTTCGGGGCGGGGTTATCCCCGGTCAACACGGTCACCCCGGCGGGGCTAAGGGGCAAAAAACCCTCACCCGTGATCTTTTTTTGTTTTTGGGGGGCGTTGTTAGTGGCGTTAGGCTTAGTCATGTTAGCTCCTTAGCTAATAAAAGGGTATAGGGGATCACTCAACCCTTAACGGATCAAAGCATTTACCTATAGGGCTATTAGCTAACACACGGTACGGGTAAATGGGGGTGGGTCACGTACACGGGCGCGCGCATGCGTAAATGCCGGGGCCGGGTACCTGCCACCCTCTCTCGAAAATGGATGTTTCTTAGTGGTGTGGAAATTTAAAAAAACTCGGGAAAGTTTAAAAAAAAGAGTGTGTGCCACCCTCTCTCGAAAATGGATATTTTTTTTGTGGAGTGGATATTTTTTTGTGGAATGGATGTTCTCTCGAAAATGGATATTTTTTTGTGGGGAATGAAAAAGTTTTCGAAAAAAAATTTAAAAAAGAGTAAATCTTTAGAGTCTAAAGATTTTGAATGTGGTTGACATGTGGGGGTGTTTTTGTCGTAAGTGGTTGATATGTGGGGTATTTGTGGGGTATTTGTGGGGTATATGAGGGGTGATGTGGGGATTATTTTATATTTTTTTGAAAAAGGTTGGGGGTGATTGCCTTGTATATGTGGGGGGTGGATGCCTTGTATATGTGGGGGGTGGATGGGGGTTGTTTTGATTGATTTTATGAGTGAGGAGAATGGGTATGTGGTGGAGAGAGATGAAGAATATGAAGAGTACTTGTGTGTTGGAGGAGGATTTGGTGGGAGTTGGTGTGGGTGATGTGTTGGGTGATGGTGTGAGTTTGGTGGATGAGATGTGGAGTAGGAGGATGAGGGTGTTGTGTAGGATGTTGAGGTGTATGGAGGATTGGGAGTTGGGTGTATTGGGTGGTGTGTTGGTGGATGGTGTGTGTGTGGTGGATGGTATGGATGTGGGAAGCAGGTTTCGAATGGAGTGTGGTATGGAGAGGAGGAGGAGGGAGTGTTGGGAGTAATGGGTTGTGTTTGGAGTAATGGGTTGTGTCATGGCAATGTCTTTCAGTGTTTAGGTTAGGCCGTTGCATTAAAATAACTGTCCGGTCTGTGTGCCCCTCCGCGGAATGCTCACAAACCACTTTTCCAGTCCAGGTAAACGTTCGAGGTGTTGCTCGAGTTCCTTCATCTGTTGAGCAGAGAGTTTGACCCCAGTAGGATACTCCTCTTGAACCAGTTTCACAGTAGGAGTAATCCCTTGATAGGTCATCGATTTGCAGAATTCAACAATGGCATGCAGGCTGTCCAGAAGGCTACCATTCCAGTGCTGTTCTAGCACTCCCCAAACTCTTTCTATGGGGTTATATTTGCTGTGATATGGGGGATAGTGGGCCAGTTCTATCTCCATTTCTTGCTCTTGAACAAAGTCAACCAATCTGTGAACGAATTGTGTTCTCCGACTGCTATTCTCTTGTCCATTGTCCAAATTCAGCAACAGCCTTTCCACATTGGGATAACGCTCTTTGAGTTCCTTCCAAACATCTTCAAGACAATCCACGATGAAATCGCTTGTCACTTTGGAAGTCGTCAGGTAGATGAAGAGCTCCTTTTCTTCGGGAAGATATACTCCATAAGGTGTGACCTTTGGAGCATCTGAAAAGTCGTAGGCTTCTGCATGAACCTCAATTCTTGAGCTTCCACCCCTTGAGAATTTGCCTATCTGCACAGCTGCTTTTGCATCCATCGAGAGCCGCAAGACCTTTTCATCTGCCTTCGCCTCCCGATAGACTTTCGCCATCTGTTGGAATATCTCCTCTGTCTGGGGGATTATTTTTTTTTGGCAGCGTCTTTTTGACGGCTCGAAGTCGATAACCCATCTCGTTGAGTTTTCTCCGTATGGTTTCTTCACGAGGCAGCTCTTCGTCGCTATATCCTTTTTGGGCGATCAATTGTTCTCGTATCACCCTTACTGTTAGCCGAGTATAGAGTCTGTTTGTCTGAAAGGTAGGGTCTGCCTGGCTTTGCCCGTCGACAATCTCTTTTAGATCCGCCAAGAGGTCCGGTAAATGCTCTTCTGCTTTTTTGCGCCCCCTCTGTGACATGTTGTTTTCAATGACACCGCTTTCCAACTCGCGAGTCCCTTTGCGAACGGTTTGGCGATTCCATCCCAACTCTTGCTCTGCGTAGACCTGTCCTCCAAGTCCCAGGAATCTGACAATACGAGCCATGAACAGCCGCTTGTCGCTCCCTTTCAATGAATCTGCTATCTCTATGTATAATTCCTTTTTCTTTTTGGACAAGTATGTCATGATAACCTCCTAAGTGAGGTGCCATTATATCACAGGACCGAAAGGACACCTTTAAAAATGTATCGGCCTTATGGGATTATCGATAGTGTTTGAGGGTGTGTTTATTCTTCGGAGAATGGGAGGAGTTTATCGTTTGGTTCGAATGTGGGCCATCCTTGTGTTGAGCATACTTCCATGGCGGCGAGGAGGAGGGCTTTGTGTTCGACGTAGGGTGCTGCGATAATTTCACCAAATCGGTGGTGAATATCTTCGTTTGGTTTTTGGGAGATTTCTTTCCAATTTTCGTGTGTTTTTGTTTTGCAACCGATGGTAAGGGTATCGGGTGTGGCGATGATGTGGTGTTGGTATCCGAGGATAAAGAGTATTCCGGTGCCCTTTAGTGAAATTTGTTTAATGTTTGCGGTGTGGAAGTATTTGATATTTTGCATATACGCGCCTTGAAATGCGGTGTATTTGAGTATGGTTTGTGCGAAGTTGGCACCTTGGAGATTGGATCGTTGGAGGGCCGTTCCGTGTAGGTTGGCGGAGCGAAGGCTTGCTTCTTTGAAGTTGGCACCTATGGCTTGGAGATTTTCGAGGTTTGCTTCTGTGAGTAGTGCGTGGGAGAAATCGGCACCCGTCGCAGTGGCGTAAGTAAAGTTTGTCTGGTAGCATGTGGCGGATTGGAGGGATGCGTTGTGGAGTTTTGAGTGGGAGAGGTTGAGTTCGGAGAGGATTGCGTTTCGGAGGTCTGCGTATTGTAGGTCGGCTCTGATAAGGACTCTAGGGTTTGGTAGGGATTGAAAGTCAAACCCTTGGAAGTCGAGTGGTATTTTGAGTTTATAGAAGAGATGTCCTGCTCTATTCCATAGTTTAGCCTGCGTGAGGAAGGTTGCGAGGGCTTCGGGTGTTTGTGGTATTTTAAATCGGTTTTTGTCTGTTTTGTCGATACTGCAAAAGATATTCCATATAATTTGGGGTGAGATTCCGCAGGTTTCCATGTATTTTCGAGTGAGGTATGTGCGTTTTTTTGTCATGTATGTGATCCTTGTAAGTGTGTGTTTATATTTCTTATTCTTCGTTATCGTTGGGCCATCCGATAGATTCGGAGTGTTTAATGAGTGCGAGGATGGCGTCTTTGATGGGTAGTAATCGATTCACATCGATGCTAGAGAACTTACTTCGGAGGACAATTTCGGAGAGTTCGGCGATATGTTTCCATTCTTGGTTGGAGTGTGTTTTGCATCCGATTTGTGTTTCGGTTGGGTTGATGATGCAGCGGTACCCATCAATTTCGAGAATGGTGATGCCTGTGCCTGTGAGTAGGGCGAGGCGGAAGATGGCTTGGCGCATATTATTTGCGCCAAAGAAGGATGTGTATGCGCAGTTGGTGTGGGAGAAATTGGCTTGTGAGAGGATGGCGTGTTCCAGGTTAGCTTGTGAGAGGTCGGCCCATGTAAAGTCAGCTTCGGTGAGTCTGGCGTGTTTGAAGTTCGCTTGGTGACATGAGGTGGATCGAAGGTTGGCACCACTGAGGTTGGCACCACTGAGGTTAGCACAAGGGAGGTTAGCGCCACTGAGGTTGGCATCACTGAGGTTAGCGCCACTAAGGTCAGCATGGGTGAGGTCTACACGAGAGAGGTCGAGTCCGTCGAGGTTAGCGTAACTGAGGTTTGTGTATAGAAAATTGGCGAGGACGTCTTCTTGTGAGAAGGCATGATTGGAGAGGTCGATGGGTATTTTAAGTTTTTCGAGGAGAATAGTGATGTGGGGGACGAACTGTTCAATGGTTTTGAGGAGGGCGATCCATTTTTCGGGGGTGTCGGGGAGTCGGAAGCGGGATTGTTTTTCTTTGCCAAGTGCTTTGAAGATTTTGTCGATGATGTGGGGTGATATGTTGGTTTCCATGTACTTTCGGGTGAGGTATTTCCGTGCGGCCATGGGTGATTCCTTATGGGTGGATTGGTGGGTTATTGATAAGAAGAAACGCTTACTCTGGAGGAGAAAGGAAAGCATTTACGTGTATTTATTGTTTTATTTGTGTGATGTGGGGGAGGTGTGGGGTCTTGGGATGGGGTCTTGGTGTGGGGTCTTGGGATGGGGTATTGGGATGGGGTCTTGGGATGGGGTCTTGGGGGGTTTAGATGGGGATGGACATTGTTTCGATGATGCGTTCGGGATGTGTTTGTTCGGGTATGGTGGGAAAGAGGGATTGTGGATGGTAGGGGTTGTGTATGGGGCAGATGGGTGTAATTTCGTCGCAGAAGATAGTGCCGGGAGGGGTCGTAGTGGCTTCGAGGTAGGTGGTGGGTATGATGGATATAGGTGGTAAGTTTCCGGAGTTTGCCTTAAAGCTTGGGTAGGCTCCTTCGGTAGTGACTCTGTTCCAGAACTTTCGTATCTTCTCTGAAGATATATATATGGATGCGGCGGTGGGTAGGAGCGATGAAAGTTTAGCTTTTACGAGCCATAGTTGTTTGTATATAGACCAAGAAAAGAGATTGCCGCAGAAAGGTTCAGAAAAGACTACAGCAGTAGGGGGTGAAAAGACTCCAGCGGCTATAGGTGTGGTGAAGGCAAAGAGGGGGGCGTTGGTGTGGGGTGGGGTGGTTTTTGTATTGGGTGAGTACATTGCTTGGTAGGATATGGGAAAGGATAAGATGGGGCTTCTGGTACCAGAAAATGTATCATAGTAGCTGGAGAGTTGTCGTCCCAATCGTTTTTCGTTTTCGACATGGGATGATGTGAATGTTTTGTTTTGAGTTTCTGGGTAACGTGTATGGAGTAGTTTGTAGGCGTAGATGATGCCTTCTTGTGGATCAATGATGTGATGTTCAGGAATATAGTAGGGCTGTGGATTGTATGGGTTCTTTTGGGAGAATGGGAACTGGAAGAGGAAGAGGAAGAGGAACTTGTGAAGATCCCTATTTTTGCTTTCATGTTTTGTCATGATGGTTCTCACTGGGGGGATAGTGTGGGGTTATTTGAGTCGGGGTGATATGGGTTGTGTAGAGGTTCGATGAGTTCGACGGAGTGGCAAAAGAGAGTGCCGGGTAGTGGGGATATGGTGTAGGGTGTTTGATTGAATTGGGATGCTCTATTTCGTTGGAGGTCGAGGAGTGCGATGCCTTCCTGAGATGTAATGATGGGGAAAAGGTCTAGGGGATTTTCTATATCTGTTTTAGATAGACGTGTCGATTGAGATGGACGAATGTATTTCTCTGCGTATGGAGGTTCATTAAAGATGGCATGTAGAGCAGACCAGAATGCGTCGAGGTCGCTTACGTAGGCATTGACTGCGATAGCGGTGGGGAGGAGTTGGGAGAGTTTGACTTGGACTTTCCAGAGTTGTTTTGTGTGTGTCCAGGAGTGGATTGATTTATCTCGATAGAGGGTGGTTGGGGGGAAGGAGTAGGCGGCAGCGATGGGGGTAGTGAAGGCGAATAAGGGGGGCTTGTCGGTGGCGACGGTCGGTTGACTAAGGCTGTATGTGGTGGAGTAGGACTGCAGGGAATATCGAGAGAGGGTGGAGTATAGATACTGGAGAGATTCGTTTGATTCATCGGTATCACTGTGGACGTTGGGAGGAGCGGATAGAAGAGAAGATTGAAATGTGTCACTGCGAAGATGGGATGGTGCAAAGAATTTGTAGGCGAAAGTGGTTCCTGTTTTTTCGTTGATGATGTGGTCTTGGGGTATTTCGAATGGGTTATATGAGTAGGGTGGGGAGAGTCCCTTAGAGATGTCGAGGATATATTGATTGTCTCTTCTGGTGAGTGTCATGGCCATTGTCCTGTTTTGCTATGTTATAAATCTTTAGAGTCTAAAGATTACTGTGGGAATGCTTGTGAGCCGTGGGTGGTGAGAATTTCGGAGAGATGAGTATCGGCGTTGAGAAAGAATTGGGGGATGGTGTCATGTTGTGGTGTGTATATGACGATGGGGTAGTTGAATTTCTTAATGAGTCGTTGAATGGTTTTTTGGGCTTGTCTTGTTTGTAGGTGTTGTGTGTCTTCTGTATGTATTTCGATGCACATGAGTCTGAATATTTCTGTGCTATTTTCTTGTGCTAGTTCGAGGAATCCGATGGATGTGAGAAATTTTGTTTTATCGGGTCGAGAAGAAGATTTGCGAAAAACGCTGGGGAAGAGGAGCCATCCACACAGGTATGTGGAGCAGGATTGTGGTCTATTTTCGTAGACAGTGCATCCTTCGCAGGAGGAGTGGTCACCGGAGAAGTGTGGGCATGGGGAGAAGGGTGGTTTTACGAAATCGTCAACTTGGTTGGAGGGGAAGAGTTGGGATGTAATTTCTTCTTTCTTGGTATCAGAGAGGTTGGGGGCATTTTGGATGGTGTCGCATACTATATTTTCTTTGATGGATGGATGGTGGCAGCAGAGGGAGCAGGTGCCGCACTTTCGGTGTACGTTGTTTTGGTATTGGGGATCTCCCCATTCGCCGGGGAGTTCGAAGTCGTGGAAGAAGTCGAGTGGTTTCATTGGTATTGTGGTGGCTCCAGTATATTGTCGAGAGATTAGGAGAAGCGTGGGGTCATTTTTATGTATTCATCGAAAGGTGGGGTGTTGGGGGTGATGTTCCAAGAGGGGGGAGGAGTAAAGGGGGCACATCCTTTTTTCTCGTTGATGAAGTCCCAAAAGATGTAGATGGGTGTGAGGCAGGAAAAGTATCCTCTTGGGAGTAGCTCATAGTCTTCGGGAACATCGATACTGAGATTACGGGCGAGTGTTTCTCCGGACTCTCCAACGATATTATGGATGGAGTAGTGGGTCCTGGTTGTCCCATCTTCGTATGTTTCAATACTTTCTATAATTCTAGCAAAGATGACCGGGGAGCCTGTGAGTTCTGGGTATCCGATGCGCTTTGCTCCTGCGATTGTGAGTGTTGCGACTCCCCATACGTGGGGGTATTCTGTGTCTTTCCATTCCGTTGTCATGTGGTTTCTTCCTTTTTCTTCATCATGGGTTCGGGCCATCCGATATTTCGACAGTATTCCATGATTTGATAGAAGAGTTCTCGGTGAGGCCATAGTTGGTGTCCACCGAGATGTGAGTAATAGTCTTCGACTTCTTCTGGGGTTAGAGATTGCCAGTACTCATGCTTTTCGGAGTTGCATCCGATGTGAAGTCTGTCTGGCGTACAGAGAACGGCTCGCCCAGAGATGCAGGCAACAAGCAGTCCTGTTTCTTTTAGATTGGCTTGACCGAAGATGGCTTCGGAAAGAGACAGACTTGTTTGAAAGGATGTTTTTTGAAGAAGGGCGTAGCGGAAGTCTGTTCGGAACATATACGACTTGGGGAAAGAAGAACCATAGACAAGCGCTTCTTCAAGTCGCGCCTCCATAAAGTTACATGCGATGAACCTACAGTGGTTTAGATGAATGTCGACCATTTGGGTCATTAAGAAGTCGGCTTCCTCGAAGACCGAATCACTCATATTCCCGTGGCTCAGGTTGGCCTCTGTGAAGTTTGTTCCTTTCCCCTTGCAACCCAGGAATGAGCGGTGTGTGAGGTTCATTCTCCAGAATGATGCGTTATCGAGAATGGCACCATCGAAGGCTTGGATTTCGGGGTCATCTTTATTGAGTTCTTCATAAAAAAGAATCCCCGATAGATCGACCGGGATTTCCAGTTTTTTCAACACAGAACAAAGCCGCGGTCGTCCGAGGGAGGCTGCAGCTTTGAGGTATGCCAACCATTCTTCAGGTGTGTTGGGTAGTCGGAATCTTTCTTGTTCTTCTTTGCCTGCGGCTTGGAATATTCTGGTAATGGTAAGAGGTTGTATTCCTTTTTTCTCCAGAAACTTTTTGGTTAAAAAGATTCGTTTCTTTTTCATCTAGATATTCCTCTTAGTGTTTAGTTGGTCAATGCCTTAAGTCTCTGTGTCAGGCCAATGATTGATAGGATGCGGAAGTTCTGTAGTGATGGAGTGATGAGGAGGTGTTGTGATGGCAAAGATGAGAGGCCACCCAAGTCGCAGGCGTCTGCGTATAGTTTTGACAGTCACAAGGCATCGGGAGTCACGAGCCCACTCGCTTATCATTTTTGTTTCACCCCATAGAGAAAATAATGTTTTGCGCTTTATTTCTCGATATCTTCTGACTTTCTTTTTCTTTCGTCTTGCTCCAACAGGGGTGGTAATCGCGGTTTCAAAATCCCACTTGCCTATGGCAATTCTTGAGTACAGACACGAGTATTTAACAAGACATCTTAGGTCTTCGGACCATTCGCGGATAGTTTTGGTTTCTCCCCACAAGCTAAAAATCAAAGGAGATCTTGTTGTGTCGGGAGGAGTTGATATTGCTTCTTCGGGTGAGACATTTCGGTTTATTATTCGATCGTATAGAAGTGATATTTTGTCTGGTTTGCATCTTGGATCTTCGATCCATTCTTGAAAGGTTTTTGTTTCTCCCCATGCAGTTATGAAATGGGATGGGATTCTGGTTTTGCCGGTTTGTCCATAGAGATTATTGTGAACGTGTCTGTATTGTGTGGTTGAGTCTTTGCGCACGAAGATATCCTCTAGTTATGTTAGTTATGTGGTTTTTTTTATGGGGATAAATTTAGAGGTATCTGTGTAGAGGAGCAGGGGGGTTGGTTTCGTGGCCTTTGCTCACTTCGCCGATTGAAAATGACAATTCGGGTTGTTCTTCATCTTGGTCGTTTATGGATTTTTCGCGGTAGACGATGAATTCTTTTCGTGTGTTGCCGAGTTGAATCCAAATATGAAATGTATTTTCCGATATTTGTTCGGGGGCTTTAGAAACGATGGCTACGGACAAGATGTTTTGTTTGCTTTTTCGGGTGAAGGTTTCGTATTGGTCGAGTGCAAGATCCTTGGATCCGTAGAGTCCGATGTGAGTGTCGGGTCTTGGTATTTGTGGTCGAATAAAGAAGAGAATGAGTCCTTCGTCGATGATAGCGTTTCCAAGTTTTTTGGCCGCTTTGATGACTTCTGTAACAAAGATCTTTTCGGAAAGAAAAGGGATTTTGAGAAGCATTGCTTCTGATTCGGTGCTTGTGAAGGTGTCTTCCATGGTTCTTCCTTTTTTATTAAAGAGAGGGCGCAAGAGGACATAAGTTCACTTGTCCTAGTAACGAATTCGCTAAGAAAGGAACGAAAGCATTTACGTAAAAACAGGAATCATATTTTTACAATAGAGAATGGATATATAAATGATATGAGTTTTCGATTGAAAAATCTTTAGATTCTAAAGATTTTCTACATTGGTTCCATCGTGTAATCCACGAGAGGAATGACGAGAATGGATCTTCTGCCGAAATATATAGGGCTTGGTTCGTTATGATATTCGAGGTGTCGCATAGTAGCGCAGATGGGTTGGGAGTCGAGTTCTACGGATGTCATGAGAACTATTGTTTGAAATACGCCATGGTCTGGTTCACCTCTAAGTGTGGACATCCATCTTCTTGCGGAGCCTTCTATTATGTTTTCTATGTTTGTTGCCAGCGCTACTTCTATGAGGGTTTTCTTACTTGTGGCCGCAATTTCCGCATGAAACATCACAAGGAATTGTCCTGTGAAAATTTCTGTTTGCGGTTCATTGAGAAGCCTCCACTCATACTCTGGGTGGACTTCTTCTATTTCTTCGGAATGGAAAGGAAGATAGAATGGAATATCTCGCAAAATCATACTCATATCACCAATACCAAAGAGTTACTGCAATTATTGCAAATAGAAGCTATCTATGCTTCTAAAAGAATTCCCCGTTTTGTAGACTTTGCAGTAATTCGAGCGCGGGTGCAAGATCCTTGGCAGTGTGTATGCTTCCGCCCGTGTTCATCGCGAGATACCATTGCACAACTTCTAGCTCTGTTTCGAGGTTGTTTACATTCATTCTAAACTTTGGGGTAATCATTCCCAAACGTCCCTCATACTCACTGAAGTAGGAGCCAAAAGCAGGAATATGGCCATCTAAAAAGTCTAGCACAGCCATGAGTCTCTGTTTCCCATCAACAATCTCCAGAGGGCTACTTGTCCCTTCTTGACCCCTTTTGTCCCAGTCCCTGCAGTTCCAATAAATTTGGTCGCCGCCGACACCATCCCGCAATTGAAACTCAACAAAAGCAATCTTTTGCTCTACCGTCCAAACATAGCCGCGCTGATAGGGAGGGTTCATTTCAAGTGGGAACCATCCATCTCCTGTTAATGTTTGGATGGACTGTCTCAAATATTCCCATGAGACATCGATTGCATATCTTGCGACAGGAAATTTATCGATGGATTCAAAACAAGTTTTTGGGTTATTGGGGAAGAAGTGGGGATGTGTTTCTCTTAGGTTGGAGAATGTTTCTCGTTCGGGGTGTAGTGCTTTCTCGAGGGCTTCAAAGTTGCGTTCTTTTTGTTTAAGCCAAGCCATCGCCTTCTCTCTGTCGATGCGCTGCTGTTCTTTCTTAGCAAGATGTTCGGATGATAGAATTATATGTTGACAATATCGACAAGTCTTACTTCCATCCCCAAAGTAGGGATAGCCATTGGATACATATAAACCTTTCTTGTTGCATTCGGGACATTGTTCGAATCGTTTTCCCATTATAGTTTCCCCCAGTAACGAGCATCTCGATGCTGTATGTGTGATGATCTTAGACTTTGTAGAGCCAATCTATCATTGGAAGACAGGCGTAGAATTAGTCTTCCAGGCAAATATTTATCTGGAATTTCTTTTCCCAAAGCCAGACATTGTTTGGCATATGAGTCATATAGAGACCTTATTCGGCTTGATCCGATTGTCTCCCAAATACATTGTCCTACTAGATCCAAAAATATTCTTTCTGCTCTTGATTCTTTTTTGCTTAATAAGCGCACAATTCGACTCCTAGCAATCTTTAGACTCTAAAGATTTTATGCCACCTGTGGGTATTCCAAAATGTTCTTCTATCTTCTCGATGTCGGGACATTGGGCAGTTAGCGATTTATATTCTAGAAGCGCAAACCATCCTTGATTTACAAAACCGACAATAGGGTCTTTGGGGGAAATGAGAAGAAGGATGCCATTTTCGTCTTCTTCGTGTTTATACGAAACATATCCGGAGTAAAAAGAATAATAAAAAGCACTCTCTGTAACCTGATCCAATATTTGAGATCTATGTACAGGTTCCTTGCTTTTTCGGAGACTATCTAGAATTATTAATACATCGATGGGACGATTTAGCTTAGATCGCACAGTAATGACAGGACTCGTTTCCATGATTTATAAACCTCTTAATTCTTGTTTCTAATATAGAAAAAGAGACGAGACAGAGATAAGAAGAAAAGAATGCAAAAAGAAGCAGACAAAGAAATAGAGATATTACTCATAGATGATGATGAGGATGATGTTTTCTTTATAGAGACATCTTTTCAAAGAAAGATAAAAAACAACATATTGATCGCGAGAGATGGACAAGAAGGCATTGATATATTAATAAAGAAAAAGGGAGAGGGTTGTCTTCCTGATATAATTCTTCTCGATATCAATATGCCAATAATGAATGGCTTTGAATTTCTTCAAATCGTAAAGCAAGATCCAGAATTTAAAATGATCCCAATCATAGTTCTAACATCATCAAGTGCGGACGAAGATGTTATAAAAAGCTATAAATTACATGCAAATGCTTTTTTAAGAAAACCTGTTTCTGTTGTTGATTTCATGGAGGTAATAGAAACTTTTTCAGAGTTTTGGATTAAACTAGTAAGGCTTCCAAGTATGTGTGGCCGAATTTGAGAAGGAAACAGAATTCGTCTACTCTGATGATTGTTACTATTGAACTCTCAGGTAAAAAAATGAATTATCTACATCAAGAATTAATTCAGAAACTTCAAGAAGATCAAAGAATTTTTGATTTTCTTTGTGAGGGTTCTCTGGATGGTGTCTGGTACTGGGATCTCACCGATAATGAAAACGAATGGATGAGTCCAGAGTTCTGGAAAACATTGGGATATGATCCCAATACAAGAGAGCATAAGGCGTCGGAGTGGCAAGATCTAATTTTTGCAGAAGACTTAGAAACTGCTAATATTTTGATGCAAGAATCTATCAATAATCCTGATCGTCCCTGTTATCAACAGGTGGTACGATATCATCACGCAGACGGTGGGACTGTTTATATTCGATGTCGGGGTTATGTGGTTCGAGATAACGACGGAAATCCTATACGAATATTGGGTGCTCATAACGATTTAACGAAAGAGTATCAACTCAATAACCGTCTACAGCGACAATGCGACGACTTGAAACAGCTTGCTTATTCTATAAGCCATGACTTGCGTGCTCCTCTTCGAGCTATTTGCGGATACTTGGGTTTCTTAGAATCTTCCTTACAAAGTCCGGAAGATCAAGAAATATATAAAAAAATAATAGCATCATCCGAGAGACTTTCAGGATTGTTAGATTTTCTTGTATCCTATTCTCGTATAGATTTATTAGACAGTGTAGAGACATCAGAAAGTGTTGATTTGGGAGATATTATTGCGGATGCAATAACAGACTTAGACATGAAGTGCTGCGCATCTATTTCTTTTAGTAGGAAGATATTAGTGGATTCGAATAGAAGCATTCTATACTCTGTCTTCAGTAATATTCTAGATAACGCAAAAAAATATCAAAGCCCTGATAGAAAGCTCGTGGTTTCTGTAGACATAAAAAAAGAAAGAAACTTCGTTATTCTTTCTTTTACAGACAATGGAATCGGAGTGCGAGAGAAAGACAAAGAGAAGGTTTTTCAAATTCTACAGCGCTTGCATCATAGATCTTCGATACCCGGAGATGGAATGGGACTGGCCCTCTCTAGAAAAAAAATAGAGCTTTTGGGTGGGAGTATAGATTTTATATCTACATATGATGAAGGATCTACTTTCTTTGTAAAGATCCCTATTGTCTAAATTTCGTCTAGGGCAGAAGCGCAACATCATTCCAAAATGCGAAGATACTCTTTATTATTTTTCTAAATAGAGATGGTGCAATGGGTCTTTCAATAAATGCATTAGCACCGGCTATATAGCTTCTCAAAACATTTTGTGCTATCCCGGTGTTTGCAAGAACAAGTGTGGGGATTGCTTGGATGATATGGTTTAGATTTGATTTTGCGTCAAGAAAGTCTAAACCATCCATTATGGGCATATGTAGGTCTAAAAGGATTAGATTGGGGAGGTCTTTTTTGGGGAGTTCCAGGAGCAGCGCAATTGCTTCCTCGCCGTGCTCGGCGTGCATGATATTAATAGAAGAATCAAAATCATGAATAAAAGTCTCGAGTATCTCTCTATCAATTGGATTATCATCAACAAGAAGCAAGCGCATGGGAAATCCATATTACATGATAGTGAATCTATTCTCGTCGCTCTGCAGTCTCTTGAATGACGGTAGTGAGGCGTTGCTCAAGTGGAACTAGTTTTGCATCAAGAGTTCTTTCGACTTCGTGAGAAACAAGGCGAGAGAGTTCTAGCCGAGTATCATTCAAACTCCGGGCGGATCGCTGTTCGGATGCCTTAATGTCTCCTCGCAGTCTTTCCTCTGATGCTCTGATTTCACCTTGCGTTTCTTCTATTTTTTTCAATCCATGAGGAAGAGTTTCTGAGAGTGTTTCGTTCTGCTTTGCGACTTGGTCCACTAGGCCATCTTTTCTCTCACCTGTTTCTTTATCTTGGACTCCTTCTACGATAGCTCTAAGGTTTTTGACTTCTTTCCCAAGTTGTTCGACTTTTTCTGGTGATGCGATCATCTCTGTTACCTTTTTGTAAAATCGTCTAGACCACCAAATAAAAAGACCTGTAGCAAGGGGTCCAATGAGCCAGCTATATGTGTTGATGATCTTTAAGAATGAAGACATAAATAAGACTTGGGTTTTCATTGTCTCTCTCCGACAGAATACAGATAATTTATATCAATAACAAGCAAAGACAATAGTATTGATAAGGTCTTTGCTTATTATTCAGAAATAGCAAATAAAAGACCACTTTGTCTATTTAGAAGTATGTGCAAAACACCCGATTCTTCGATGTTTTTATTGATATATTCCTTGAGTATAAATTGTTTATTATTAAGGTATGAACATTAAATGTTCTTTCATTTTTACGAAGTCATCCATTTCAACAGAATCTATAATAAATGGTTCCAGTACTCGGAGTGCTGCGATGCAAGAGGCGCGAGGTATTTTAGATGCAAAACCAAAACTCAATTCATCTTGTTTTTTATAATCCTGGAAGATGGCGATGTATTTTCCTCTCTCATGATTTATTTGATAAAGATGAAAGAGGAAATTAAATCCTTCCATTTTTGAGATAAGAACCTCCCATGCAGAAGCATCACTGGCCCAATAAGGCATCCTATGCCATCCTTGATGGATTCTCCCTTCCCATTCTCCGGGAATTCTAATCGCAGGGTCAAAAGAGGAGTCGTCGACCTCATACCCAAGCAAATCACGCGAGACTAATTTACTTAGGTCTTTGAGTGATATGATATTGAGGTCAATCATTTCAGATACTCTTTTAAGAATTCGTGATCTCTGGGGTCGAGGGCGACTTTATAGTCCAGCGTTATTTCTTCGTGGGTGTTTATATCGCGTAGGGCAATGATTTTACTTCCCTCATCTTTAACATTTGGATTGTCGGAGTGGTTTATAAATTGTGACCCATCCGTATACATTATAAAAAATTCGCCATCGACTTCTGTCCATTTCTTTATCTTTACAGTGTTTTCTTTTCCCAAAGAAGTAGTGAGACCTAACCATTCATCCTTTGTCATGGTGAGACAAGACTCTGATGTGAGTCTCCAGATGACTTCTCCGCAGAGAATGAATTTGGATGTAAAGAGACCAAAACCGTGGATAGAAGAGGGCTGTATATAGTGTGGAATAATAAGCAAAGGTGAGTCCTTTCGAAAAAAATCTTTAGAGTCTAAAGATTTCATTTTTTAGTTCTTGTTAATATTTATCCGAAGAACGTCTAAAGAAATAAATAGAAGAAGAAAAGTTTACTGTGATATATTCGGCGCAAATGCAGTTTTTTTCTGGCAAAACATGTGACATGCGAGAAATAAGAAAATGGGTAAAGCCTCCACTAAGATCTATAACCAAGAAACTCAGAAATCTCTAGGGACTGCTCCTCTCCCATGGGAGACACAAGATCAATTGGCGAAAGCTGCATTCGGAATGTCAGGAAGTGCAGAACCCACCCCAACGGAATTCTCACCAAGTTCTGAAGTTTCTGCAGAAGCACATATTGCACAAGGAAACATTCACGAACATAAAAGTAATCCAAGTCCCAGCCTTCAGGGGAGAAACGAATGGCTGTCAAATCCATATAGTGAGGGGGCATCTAATCTTGGATCATACAGTGAATCTTCTTCTCTAGATTCAGATCGTCAACACAGTGAAAAAGAACAAACAGAGCCCAGAGATCGATACAAAACATATTCGCATGATCATCCAGTAAGTGATTCTCAATTACCCTTTGAGTTTGAACCAACCGATTTAAAAGTGGCCAGAGATCATTATGGACATCTTGGTGACACATATAGAGATAATTTCTTTTCGGGCAAGGATTCGACTACTGCATTCGGAGATTTTGGTACGAGTCACTCCCAAGATCCCAACGTAGCTCCTTCTTTATCCCACGAAGGCATTCAGACACCACATACTCCAGCCCATAAACAACAACAGCATCAAAAACCTGTTGTACACTCACCAGCGCCGCCGACAAATAAACAAGTTCCTCAACAGGAACAAGCGACACGCAGAGCTAAAGAATCTCTTGTAAATCAAACACCCTTCGGTCCTAGAACACAAAAAAATCCACATGCAAACTATAGAGTTCGCTTGGACGAGGGTGTGCAGAGTCCAGAACACCACAAAGTAAGCTTTATTGACAGTTTCGATGGTGGAATAGATCCAGAAAGAAGATCTCGAGAAGATGAAGATGTAATGCATTATTTGCTCGAGATGGACGACGAGTATGGTGTTCCAAAAGCACAACTTCTTGGAGAACAAAGTCGAGTAAAAGGAGAAGCAAGAGAAGGTTCTCCTGTGCCTCGTTTATCACAATACGTACAAGATCGAATTCAACAGGCGTCTCAGGGACAAGGACCTACCTCAAACGAACCCTCCGCACCCACTCCAAACACTCCTTTTGCACCCACTCCAAACACACCCAGAGCAACTCCAGTTGCCCAGCACAACGATCCTTTTGGTGGACCAGTTCCAAGCCCCGATGGTCTCCCAAGAGAACCAGCTACAGATGTTTCCACGGAACGCCAGCTTATTATGGATACTGGCTTGGAAGAGTCTCGTCGTCGAGGGTCAACAGAGCCTTTGAGCAGACAGACGGTGCCGCAACCAGATCCATCAAATACCCCAATGGAAAACTTAGCAGCACGACAGCGAGACCCTATTGCTGCATCATCAGCGCCTAGTCCTAATCCACACGAGGAGTGGAAAAGAAACAGAGAGGCGCAGGGAACAGGACCATTACAAATACGTCCGGGGCAGAACATCCAGGTCCCAACGCCGGAGCGACTGCAACAAGAAAATCCACATACTAATTTGAGTCCGAATCTCCCTAATGTTCCTGGTGACTTGAGTCCATCTCCTATTCCTCAGAATATTCCCCAACAGACACAAGTGAACCCAGAAGTTCCCCAACAAACACAAGCGAACCCAGGGATTCCCCAATATCCAAAAACTAATCCTGGAGTTTCCGAAGAGACACAAACGAATCCAGAAGTCCCACAACAGACACAAGTGAACCCAGGATTCTCTCAGCCTACACCAGAGCAAGACCCAATGGTACCCATTGCTTCGAAAGTTTTGGACGGAATGTTTTCTGGTGATTCACATTTTGATCGGATCCATAACAATCCAGAGTTGAAGGCAAGACTAGATTCTTTGCAATCTAGATTTCAGCAGCAGATGAAACAACAGGAGGTTATCTATGGATCTAATATTCCGCAGGAAGTACAAGATCGCATCTTGTTGGATACTTACAATGCGGCGGACGAAATAGATCAGGAGTCTTACAAGCAACAATCTGTAGGAAATCCTTTTGCACCAGTTGATCCGACTCAAGCTCTTTCTGGACAAAAGCAACCTCAAGAACAGTTTGAACAAGTTGATCCGACTCAAGCTCTCCCCGGACAGAAGCAACCTCAAGAACAGTTTGAACAAGTTGATCCGACTCAAGCTCTCCCCGGACAGAAGCAACCTCAAGAACAGTTTGAACAAGGGGAGGGGGCACCTGAAACATTAACTAGAGACAATAATTCTTCTGCGGTTGAGTCGGCGGAACAAATAAATACAAACAACGATTCTCCTGCAGTGCAAGCAAGAAATGAACGTAGGCGTTTCAGAGAAACTACCGGATATCTCGACGATCTCTTTGATAACGAAAAAAGTTTTCCGCATGTATATAATAACGCGGAAGCACGTGAACAAATACAAGGTCTCAAGAGAGAGTGGTATAGAGAACTTAACGAGAACACGAACCCTGACCCTGAAATAGGACTCCCCATAGAAAAATACAAAGAAATAACATACAGGATACACCAACAAGCGAGTGAAATAGAGAGAAAGGCGAGTGAGGGGGCACAGAGTGCTCCTGGGAATCCTTTTGCGCCTGTCCAAGAAAGCGGGTTCGGGGGAGAGCAACAACCTTCTCAAACTCGGGAATGGAAAGACAATATAAATGAACAACTTTACAGTGGAACTCAGGATGGTACTTCCTTGGGCGAAGCCCCAGAGCCAACATTGCGGGACAGTAATCCGCCCAACAACTCTGTCAATACACAAGCATATCAGGGAAGCCCTATTCAGTCTTCAGAGTCAACGCAAACAAATTTAGGATTTGCTCCGACTCCTTTTGCTCCACAGACTCAGGCGGATACTCCGTTTGCACCATCGACGCTATCACAAACTTCCGATACGCAAGGAGGAGCAACGACACCAGGGCAAGCTCCTCCGACTGCTCCACAGTCAGTTTTAGAGTTGTCGGATGATCAAAGAATCTCCGATACGCAGGGAGGAGCAACTACACCAGGACAAGCCCCTCCGACTGCTCCACAGTCAGTTTTAGAATTGTCGGATGATCAAAGAATCTCAGATACGCAGGGAGGAGCAACTACACAAAGAGAGACAAGTCCAAACGAAAACAGCTTGCAATTCCAATCAATGGAGACAGGGCAACGCGGCAGTTCTGAAGATACTCATTTAGAACCATGGGAAAATCCGTTTTGGAATGATGTTGATAGTGGCGCAAGTGGCACAGGATCTGAAGAAGGGACACGATCTGGACATCCTCCTTCTCAGAACCCGGATGCACTCCAATTTCAATCCAATGAAAAGACGAAAACAGTTTCTCCTGAAAAAATAGCAGAGGCTCAGAGTACGGAGTTGTATCCTCCTGACTCAGAACAACGCACTGATACATATCCGGGGTCTCCTGGGTCTTCTTCCGATAACAAGACAAGTGAGGTCACATTAGATCAAATAATTGGGGAAGAAAATATCGATTCTCCTGGGTCTTCTTCTTTTGAAGAACAAACACCTGCAGGAAAGGTAAATCCTCAAGATCTGCATAGTCTTTGGAATGACGAGAGGAACCTAAGAAGTCTCCAACAGGCCAATCCTGATGCCCATAGAGAGTTGATGGGTCTCAAGCAACACTTCAATGAGAGCTTGAGACGTCTTAGCCAGGAACATGGAGGAGAAGCACCAGATACTGCAGTTCAACAACTCATGAAACCGATGTTGAAGCAGGCGCAAAACATCTATAGACAGACTTATGGAGACAACGCATTCCAGGCTGGCTATGGAGAGGATGAGCAAAAACAATCTCCTTGGGGACATATAGATCTTGAAGGAGGTGCCGATATTCTAGGAAGAGATTATTATCTTGGAGGGGATGTCTCCCCAGGATCTTCCGGATCTCAAAATCCTTCTGATGGACCGATAGAGAACGAGGGTCTACATTTCCCTAAAGTTAGCAATATGCCAAATGTTCACGAAATGCGTAAACAAGGTGGCTTTGCGGGGCAACCCAGCTTGGATTTAGGAAAAGAAGACAAAGACTTTCTTTTTGATGTGGCACCTGCTCTAGAAAACTTGATTTCTTCTGCTCAGAGTCCTGAAGAGAAAAAAGTTTTCGAGGAGATGCAAAGTAGACTGTCGTATATTCAACAGAGACAACCCGCTAGTAAAAACTCTCCAATGACTCTTTCTCCTCGTGAGCAAGAGCAGTTGGATGAAGCAAGACAAATTTGGAACGTCGCGCAAAGTAAAATTCCTGGATTGAGTGATCGTATGTCGGATGTTTCTGGTATACAAGATTTACCAAATACCGGGGAGCATGCTCAGATTGGTCAATTGGCTCCTGTGGGACGAGCCAATCAGGCACAAGATTTTATGGGAGGAGGAATTGCTCCACAACCACAATTTCAGCCTTTTGTTGATTTTGATTCAAGGCCAAAAAGATCACAAGGTGAGGGTCCTCATCCAAACTTCTTGGAAGTTAAGGAAAATGATTACTTTCATCCTGCGGAGAAATTAACAAAAGAAGAGCATTCATTTCTTGGAATGGATGATTCTCTCTTCGAAAGATTTCGTGAATCGGGATTGAATGGTGAACAAGAGCAGATTTTAGATCGTGTCAAAAGAGGTGCATCTATACTTCAAGGCTTAGTGAATGAAAATGGTGGTTTGTCGCAAGATCAAAGATTGTTATTGGGCGAATATCAAGAAAGGTGGAATCAGTTCAAAAAGCTCAATCCTGATGCTCTAGAAAGTGCAGGCTATAGTGAAAGCGATGCAAAGCTTTTTGATGATGGAACTCCAGGGAACCTAGTCGATCAAAAAAACACTTCCCCCGAAGCGCACAGTGAAACAGGCGTGATGGACAATTCTGCGTTTGCCGATACAGGTGTAATGGAGAGTCCATTAGGAGAAGATTCTAAGGATCCTGCTCTTGCTTCTGCTCCAGAAACAAAAGAAATTGCATCTCTTCTCGAATCTGGACAAATGAGTCATGAAGAGATGTCACATCTCAGAGATGGATTTCTTGATGAAACAGGTTTAGAGCATCCCGATGATTTTTCAACTGAACAGCGCAATGAGCTAAAGCGCCGAATAAAAGAAGCGCATGGGAATAAACAGAGATTACAGGATAGAAGAGAGCAACCATCGAATAATAGGTTATATCGAGATGAAGATCCTTCGGATAACGTGGGTCCTCAACCTCAAATCTTGGGCGACCTTTATCAAGCATTACGTAGAGAAACAAAAGAAGCAGAGAAGAGAGGAGTTTCGCAAGAAGAAATCAATCAAATAAAAAAAGATTACAATGCCTTAATGATAAGAACACAGAATAGTTCATCAGGATCTTCAAATCCAACAAATCTAGGAACCGCGCCAACTCCTCAAATAAAAGCAAGAGAGGAAGACACACAGGTTTCTAGCCGCCCAGAAGAAGACACACAGGTCTCTAGTCGTCCCGAAGAAGACACACAGGTCTCTAGTCGTCCAGAGGAAGACACGCAGGTTTCTAGCCGTCCAGAGGAAGACACACAGGTTTCTAGCCGTCCAGAGGAAGACACGCAGGTTTCTAGCCGTCCAGAGGAAGACACACAGGTTTCTAGCCGTCCAGAGGAAGACACGCAGGTTTCTAGCCGTCCAGAGGAAGATACACAGGTTTCTAGTCGTCCAGGATCCGAAAGTCCCTTTGAAAGGGATCCTTGGGGCGATGACGAAGAGACGTCAACAGATACTCCAAGCCCCACAGAAAGAATACCTGCTCCAGAAACGGAAGCATCGTCTCCATCGATGAAAGAAGAAGAACCTTCTTATCAGACGGAAGCAAGAAACTTGGAGGATATAAAAGAAATATTACAAGCGGCAGAGCAACCGTCTTCTTATGGTGAAGAATCTTTAGACTCTAAAGATTGGAACGAGAATGAAACAAGACAGTTTAGAGGATTCTACAATCCAGGTGCATCTGCAGAGAAACTTTCAGATGAGGATATAAAGGAAAATCTTCTCCCCGCAGAGAAGCCAGAGACTGAAGATGTTCTCTCTGACGAGTCTCACGAGTCAATAACTTCTCTGGCGAATAGCATCTCAGAGGCGTTGGGAGACGCCCCAGAGCATAAAGATCTAGTGGAGCAACTTGAAGAAGTCCAATCCATGCCAACAGACTCCCCAGAGGCTAAGGAGTCAAGATGGAAGCAATGGCAAGACACCAAATTTGCTATAAAAGATGCCTTGGGTCTTGATTCGGGAGAAGAGGATACTGAAGGATCTGATGAAGACACCTCCGAAGGTGCTATTGAAGAAGATGTTTTTGAAGACGAAAAACTGATAGGTAATGAAGCAAGCGACAACAATGGCAACGAATCTAAACTTAGAGGAAAAGCTTCAAGAGTTCCTAGAAGAAAAGGAGCAGAAACAAAGTCATATGAAGATGTTGAGATAGATTCACCAGAACGACATATAGGTAATGATGAAGATAGGTCTATTCAAAGGGATATGAACCTGGAGAAATTTAAGTTTCTAAAGGAAGGGTTACGTCATTCGGATGGAAGTCCTATTGCAACAGATCATTTTCCAAGAGATATAAGAGATGGTCTTTCTGATTTAGAGGATCGTGCGAACGAATGGTCTGAATCAGAAGAAGCTCCTAGCCCCGAAGAACTAGAGAAATATCATTCGGATATGGGGCAACTTCGAACAAAGCTTCGTAAATTCAAAAGCACATTAAGAAGAAATCCCGAAACATATAAACGTGGACATAATGCTCAACAAAATGAAGTAGGTGAAGAATCGTCTACTAAGGACCAGTTAGATCAAAAAGAGGACAACAAAGACACAGGAAAGCAAGAGTTTGCTTTCAAGGATCTGTCCCAAACTATAGAGGATATTAAAAAACATGAAGCGCCCACACCAGGGCTCTCGCATGAAGCGTCCACACCAGGGCTCTCGGACGATCATCCTGTTATGCAAGAATTGTCGGCGGCAAATGAACAACACTTGGTAGATAGTGCTATCGAGCATGTGAAGAATATTCGCGAAAAGGAACATACGACACACCTATTGCAGCAGCTTCTTCCGAACACAGCACCGGCTTCTTTTAGAGAGGAATTGGAAAAGCACGGTCAAATTCTACAAAACTATATGCAGAGCCCGATATTCTCTGTCTTAACTGGAGAGAGTTTAGGGGGAAGTGCAGACTTAGGTAGCGAGCCTGAAGAAACTCGATACATGAGCAGAGGAGAAAAGTTCAAGCATCACCTCTCACGATTAGAAAATTTACGAGCCGAGCATGATCCGGCCTTTAGACAAACAGAAGATCGAATCTTTGATCATCTCTCTGGCGTTGGTGATGAAGAGCACCGTTCTCAACTAGAAGAAATATTCAAACAACTAGGAGAAGGTCCTGGAGTAGGGGGCGATGACGATTTTGTTCTAGATGGGCATCTAGAGCAAAATCGCTCTCGTTTGAGTGAATATCGTGAACAAAGTCGTTCTCGACGAGAGAGAGATGACGAGTTCTTATCTTCGAGAGAGGAGAGAGAGGGGACTGCGGAGTTTGATAAAGACACGCAGGAAACCCAGAGCGAGGATACTGATGAAGGTGTTCAAGTTGACTCTGCGAAGAGTGAGCCTAGAGCAGAGTCTTCGGATATAGATACAGAAGATTATCAAGAAGATGATCAACAAGAAGATGATTATCAAGAAGATGATCAACAAGAAGATGATTATCAAGAAGATGATCAACAAGAAGATGATTATCAAGAAGATGACCATCAAGAAGAAGACTATCAAGAAGAAGACTATCAAGAAGAAGACTATCAAGAAGATGATGCTTCTCCGAGCCAACCCATAGAAAGCACAGAAAGCAATGCTCCGGGAACGAAGGGTGCCCTTCAAATTCAACCCCAGGCAAAACAAGCAAAGAAAAAGAAAAACAATAGTGCAACGCTTAATAGAGCCAGAAAGTTCCTCCGACATAGCCAAAAGCTAAAAGGGTATATGGACGAGTTTAGAGAGCAATCAGAAGACTCACCATGGCTACGTAGATTGTCTGATAGACTTTTTCATGGTTCTACAATGAAAGCTTTTGATCAAGCTTACAACCAAGAGCACGCAGAAGCCCTGTCCCATCTATTGGGACAAGATATAGGTCCAGATCAAGAGGAAGAAGTTGTGCGTTTGGGTAGGTCGCTTTTTAGTCCATTGATAAGTGCATTTGGTGAAGATGCTCTACACGGTGACTACCCATCAAATATACGAAAGCTCTTGAAAGAATCTTCAAGAAGAGAGTCTCGTAAAAGGATGAAAGAAGCAAAGGCTTCGGGAGAAGGTGGTTTATTTGATGATGCAACCGCCTTTATATCGGATGCATCTGAGTTAATAACTGGGAACAGATCTTATCGAAGCCAAAGAACAGGAGAAAAACTGAATCAAGAGAACCAGACTCCCGACTCTAACCAGACTCCCGATTCAAATCTTTTTGATGAGAACGCGGGAGAGGCTCCCAAAGAAAAAACGCCACCATCTTTCCGCGTTGTAAACGACCATTCTCATCCGATACAAAATGCATTGGCAGGAATGGGAGAGAATCCAGAAATTTTCGAGACTGCTCAAGGAACTCATAGTGAGGCGTTTGATCTTTTAGATAAGAATAAATCGATTTTTAGAGATCATGGTAAAAGATTACAAAGGACATTGGGACAAGACGCATATAGATCTGCATACGGAACAATGGTTCGAAATCTAGAGTCTCGTCTAAAGGGTTTGCACAAGGAAGGTTCTTCGGGACATCGTCTGCAAGAATATTTGGATGATAATTACGATATGGGTGATTGGCATCCAAAAGGAATTGCGCAAGATTTTGTGCGACAGGCACAACAGTTTGGACGTGATATAGATCCACAATACAAGGCAGCTTCTCATCATCAGAGCGAACTACAACAACGTTTCCCGGAATTATTTACTGGTGAAGAATTGCCAGATCTTCCAGAATTGCCCGAAGAACAAGCAGAGGATGCAGGAATGAGAAACGAAGATGTTTCCGGAGAAGAAGGAACTGCTCCGTCTCAAAAGAAGAAGCAGAGCTGGGGTGAGAGAGTCTTGGGCTTGGCTGATCGAACTGAGGATGAAGAGTACACAGAAACTGCAATAGAAGATGGAAAAAGAGTCGAAAAAGAAAAGAAACAAAAAAAGAAACAAAAAAAGAAACAAAAAAAGAAGCAGAGCTGGGGTGAGAGAGCCTTAGGCTTGACTGATCGAACTGAGGATGAAGAGTATACAGAAACTGCAATAGAAGATGGAGAAAGAGTCGAACGGGAGAAAAAGGAGCAAGAGGAGAAGAAGAAGCAGGACATAGAGACTATGCGCAGACAGGATAACAAAGCTGTCACTCAAGAGGAAACACAAGAAGAACTATCACAAACCAAGGCAAGGCATGGTGTAAAGAAAGTACTAAGACATCTAGGAAAAGGAAGTTGGAAGGCAGAAGATCTTCTTCGAGAGCCTGATACTATGCCATTTGCATGGCACACAATTCTTGGAAAGATCGACGATCCAGAAGAAAAACGGCAAAAATTGGGCAAGCTGATTCAGGATGCTCAAATTGAACACAATATGTTGCCCCCAGACCAAGCGGCCAGTCTCGAGGAGTTACGTAAACAAGAAACTCAGAGAGTGAAAGAAGTTCCCAGTACTCAAGAAGAAGTTTCCGACTCTCAAGCAGAAATGCCCGATTTTGCAAACTGGCTAGGCGGGGACATGGTGGATGATTTGGCAGAGTATGGTGTGAATATATCTGGCAATGAAGAAAATCTTGAAGAAGATGATATTTCTAACAAAAGTGTTTCCATAGATAATGATGATAAAGATCCAGATTCTGTGTTGGGCGCTAAAGGTCCTCTCGTGATAACACCGATGGAGAAGGCTATGGGAGATCCTATGCCTGGAGGCCAAGAGGTTGGTGAGCAGGGTGATATTGGTCATTATCGACAAATGGGAGGCCAGCCTGTCTTTATAGAAGGACCAGCCCCTGCAGAGCCAGAGCCTCCGCAACCATCGCCTATGCAGCAAGAAACGCCGGAAGAAGGTGTGGGTGTTTGGCAGTTTACTCGAGGAGACGAGTATTATCAGCCGGGGAGTCCTGATGACCATGGGATATCAGATCCTGGACCAGAACAAGAAGTGGTAGATTTTATTTCAAACTCCGGAGAAGAGTCGAACGGTTGGGGAGATGGTGGAATGGATGGATTTCTAAAATCCATTGGTGTTTCTTTTGAGCAAGAAAATGTTTCAATAGAAAAGTCTACTGGTCCTCTTTGTTTTGTTCCGATACATAAATAAATAGTTTTGCACAAAGAGAATAAGCCGTTATTCTGTCATCTGTAAAAACAGAATCTTTAGAGTCTAAAGATTTCCTCAAAGAGGTGGCAGGATAATGGCCCTTACAGATCTGCAAGTATATATAGAACCACCCCCGATAGACACAGGTTCGACCTTGCCTTTTGATGGAGTGCATGAGTTCTGTCGAAATGAAGATGGTCGCGAGACACTAACAGTCAATATTATACCTACTCCAAATGACGCAACAAATGTTGGGGAAGCTATAACGGTATCTCTTTGGAAGAAGCGTCGAGGAGATTTAGAGGAGATTGTGCAGTCCCGAAAAACATTTACTTTTGCGGGTCAGGTGCCTAATGGTGGACAACAACTGACGTGGGATATTCGGGAGATTGTCTATTCTGCGACAAAGCCTTTTCCGATGCTGCGGAGGGGGAGTTATTTTATAAAGGTAACGCACGATACGTCTGTCTTAGAGAAGGGTTCCGAAACTTTTCGCGTTTGTTTGATGACAACGGAAGCCTTTGAGAGGAGGTGGTTGGAGGGAGCGACTAGGCAGAGCAATGATGATAGAATGTGTCGAACGCAGCCTTCGGCAATTGCAGGTGTGGTGGTTAGTGAGGTTTCGAAAAATCATCCAATGGGGATGCATCGTTTAAATCTCGTTTATGATGGTCAAACTCCTCCCATGCCTTCATTATCTTGGGGTGGGACAACTATCCCAATTGATACAAGCTTACCGGGAGGACTTAATAAGGAGTACGTTCTATTAGCACAAGACCAGCAGAGCTTTATTACTGTTCGAGTGAATCCAAGGCTTGTGCCTGCAGTAGACGCCACAGAGAATCTCATTATTGACAAAAAGAAGTTCCAGAGAAAGACTTTGCGAGAGTGGATTGATGCAGAGTGTGACTGGATGGAGAAGGAACTTCTCAAGACACCCATTGAACCTTCTTTGGTTGTTACGGATGATGATCTGACAACATTACAATCCAGTACCACAAGTGGCTCCCAACCTCTTCCAGCAATACCCCAGAACTTCGACTATGACTTAAAGTCCAAGCCTATATCTTATTTCCCCGCGTCTGGGGCGCACTGGTTGCGCCTTCGCTTGCCCTATTGTCACCCTATCAAGTTCGACTATCTTATAGGCGCTGTGGGGGGGACACGGGTTATTGATATAAACTTGTCTTGGGTTCACTTTGATGCACACAATTTTGTGCAGATTATGCCCTTTAATCACAGCACCGCGTTCTCTTATCTTGGTCTCATTCATATAGGGTCGTTGCGAGGATCTATTGAGATTCCTTCTTTCTGGAGACTTCGATACTGGGCTGGAATAGAAAGCAGGGAAACACCGACACCCATCTTGGATTGCATTGGAATGAGAGCCGCAGTAAAAGCATTGCCCGTCTTGGGGCAAGCTTTTCGTGGTGGTATTGCGGGTCAATCTTTTTCAAAGGGTGGTGTCTCGCAGTCAGTTACATTTACATCTTCGGCTAGTTATGGTGTGTATTCTGCGACGATTAAAGACTATAAAGAAAGACTTGAATTATTGGAGCACCAGTTGAAACGACACTACTATGGTATTTCTTTGAGTGTGGTATAGATATTTTATTGCAAAGAAATATGTTTCTTTTTTTGCAATACCGTTTACACTTACACAGAAGCAAAGGAAAAATCTTTAGAGTCTAAAGATTTCATTAGAACTATCGAAGGAGATTATAGAAATGCGACGATCTGAGCGTGACAGCATGACGATGAGTGTTCCAAGATCGATGGCGATTAGGCCGCCACGTCTGGAGAGTTTTGAAGAGGAACAGAAGAAAAAAGAGAACGCTCCCAACATAGATCCGAACGCGGCTCCAGATAGTCCTCCAGTGGATTCTCGGATAGCCCGTCAGATGCGAAGACAAAACAGAGAAATACGCAGACAAAGGGCTCGTTTGGGAGACTTTGCTCTTCCTGAGAAGCAAGGCGAAGATAATCTTGTTTATTCATTTGGGAAGACACAGCCGGTGGGGAGGATTGAGGTTGGAGATGATGGAGCGGTTTCGGTCGTTGAGAATGGAACTGCGAATCAGAGCCCCATCACAGAAGAAGACTTCGGTGCTGGGTTTGATAACCCAATGGTCGAAACAATTCCTGTAAGTCAAGAAATTCGGGTGGTTTCCGAAGATGGTAGTGCTTCGGATTCGGTCATTGTGGAGGCTTTGGATCTGGTGGCAGTGCCTGTATTGCCACAGGTTCCTGTTCCGGAGTCTGTTGATAGTGAGTAATTACTTCTCGAAAGAGAAATAAATTTCTATTTTTTGTTAGAGGATGTGTCCAATGAAACCCAATGGTGGAAACGAAGAGCAGCAAGAAGGTTTAGTGAATGCTCTCGGAGGAGAACCACCACCAGGATGGGGGATTCATCCTATTGAGGCGCACCTTTGGGATGCTCCAAGATATCGAATACATCCTCTAACAGAGAAGCTTGAAGCTTTGGGTGGAATTTTCCATCGCCTTTGGCCAGAGCATGTAGAGATTTTGCGTCAGATGAAGATGGATGGGTGGCCGCAAGATGACATAGCAGAAGTTGCCTATACTTTTCGGCAAAGACAAGACGAGGAATACGAAGCCCACGAGGCTATTATTGAGGGAGCAAAGCAGCAAAGGCTCGCTCAACTAGAAGACGATGTGGCGGCATCGCACGGTATTGGTGTTGATCCTGAAGAAGAGATGATGCAAGAGCAAATGATGGAAGAAGAAGAGATGGGGAAATCTTTCCAATTGCTTCGGAAGTCATCGGATAATTCTGAAATCTCTATGCCTGCCTTTCCTTATGCCTATGATGCATTTGGTCCTGTGTTTAAGGAGAGCAGTCTACGACATCACTATGAAGTACTTCATAGAAAATATGTAGAGATGTTTGAGGAAACTCTCAAAGGAACTGCATGGGAGGGGCTTTCTCCTCTGTCTATTATGATATCTCTTTCTCAGATGCCACCGGGATTGGTAGATAAACTCATTCACTATTTGGGTGGAGATATTAATCATTCATTCCTTTGGGCTTCTATACAACCTCAAGAGAGAACTGAAGAAGAAGAGGAGAAAAACACATCTAGAGCATCTATCTCCGATCTTTTAAGAAATGCGATAAAAGATTTATTTGGTAGCATGGAGGAAATGATTGCTAGTGCTAAACGAGAAGCGAATCGTTTAGTGGGATCGGGATGGTTGTGGTTGGTATACCGTGGGGCCACGGATAGGTTGGCGATGTATACCTTGAGAAATCATGGCAATCCACAAATTATGTATGATGTGGGTCCAGACAACCCAAGTATTCCTGGTGATATCCCTCTCATAGGAATAGATCTATGGGAGCACGCCTACCTCGCTGAGTATGGACCCGACAAAGAAGCATATGTGGAGGATTTTTTTCAAATAATAAATTGGGACGTCATTAACCAAAGGCTTTGGCAAGCAAAAGGATTTCCTGATTCGGATCTGCTAAAATCAAACACGGCAGAGGAACTTTTAGAAGAACCCGAAGAAGACAAGGATTTGTCCATGCAACCCCTCACAATCGTACACAAGTCGCAGTTACAAGAAGAGAAAGAAAAAGACGGAGAGAACGAATTTCCTCCTCTCGTATTCAAAATGGACAAGGGCATGGGACAGGGAGACGGAGGGGAACGCAGGCTTTCGCCGCAAGAAGCCGCGGTTGAAAGAGAGTTTGATTTTTCAAGAGAAGCAACGGGTGTTGCCAACGCCTCTCCCACCCCAAGCGATGACAGTCAACCGCTTCCATCCGAAACAAATCCTCCCATTTATCCTGCCCAATAATTCTCTCTTCCCAAAACTTATTCTTTACAACACTGCTAAAAAAACAATAAAGTTTGTACAAAATCTTTAGAGTCTAAAGATTTTCAAAGATGGTTTATCTTCTACATAACCTATAGGCGAGTTTTTATATAATGAGTATAAATAGTTGGTTGAAAAACAGAGCTATGGGTCAAGAAGATTCGATGTTGATGATGCAGGAGCAAACTGTATCTTCTTCACCGAATGCTTTTTTTCAAGATCATTATCATGGTGGAGTGCATGGAGCAAAAGGGAGTGAGGTAAAAAATAATGGAGTCCCTGTAGGAACAGGGAATGTTCTGGCTACTCACAATGCCGCAGAACAACAAAGCAGTATTATCACTCCATCAACCCAAATGTCTCCCAGTATGTATAGACAAGGCCCGGACGCATACAAGTCTCTTCCCAGTGGAATGGTTCCTGCGAGAGGGCCACGCACGCGATTCTTCGACCCTCTGACACTCATGTACTCTGCCGGATATAGAGAACGTCGCTTCTCGGTGTCCTTTGACGCCCTACGCGCCATTGTGAAGCAGGTGCCTATCATCGCTTCCATTATCACGACACGAGTCAACCAAGTCGCAGCCTTCGCCCAACCCTATAGAGAAAACAAGCAGGTCGGATTTCAAATCCGATTCAAGGACGATGGACATCAACCATCTGATGAAGAAAAGGAACAGATTCGAAGACTCGAGCAAATGATTATGGCGTGTGGATTTGGACCCAACCCATACTCTCCCTACCCACGAGATGACTTTGAGACTTTTCTTAGAAAATTCACCACAGACTCACTTACGCTAGATCAGGCATGCGCCGAAATCACTCCAGACACATATGGTCGCCCCTATGAGTTCAGAGCAGTAGACGCCGCAACAATTAGACTCGCAGCTACATTTGAAGGTTTCCGAGGAAGCGGTCCCAATAGACTACAGCGTGAACAATTTACAGACGGATTCCAAGAGCGGTGGAAGAAAGTGTATGGAGAAGAGTTTGGAGGAATGACATCTGATCAGGTCTTTTCTATACAACTTCTTCATGGCCGCATCGAAAATATCTTTTCATACAATGATCTTGCATTCTGCGTGAGAAACCCCGAAACCAATATCTGGAACAATGGATACGGAACTAGCGAACTAGAGAAGGCACTAAACGCCGTACTGGGGATGCTTTGGGGCGAGATTTATAACCGAGCCTTCTTCAAGCAGGGCTCAGCGCCGAAGGGATTGATCAACATTAAGGGCGACGAGATTTCCGAGGCCCAAATGGAAAGCTTTAGAAGAGCTTGGTATGCCATGATCGCAGGTGTGGAAAACTGCCTTCATGGAGATACTACAATTTGGACAAAAGAAGAAGGGATGGTTTCTCTTGAAAACTATATCGAAGGCACGGAAGAAAAAGAAGCGACAATCTGGACAGGAAAAGAATGGGCTTCGGGTTTGGTCTATCGTACAAAGGAACAAAAGCAACTTTGTCGTCTAAAGCTAGCGTGTGGATTAGAGATCAAATCATCACCAGATCATAAGTTTAGAGTTCTAGGTGGTGGAGATGGTCTTCCTGTTTGGAAACGACTCGAAGATCTTCAAGAAGGGGATTATGTTCTCGTAAACAAACAATCCCCACAAAACCCAGACAACATTCCACTTTGCAACGAAAAACAAGTCACACCCGGTCTCATGGAAGTCCTGGGATGGGCTGTTGGCGATGGGTACTTTAGTAATAGAGGAATGCTTTGTTTCTATCACCATGAAAAAGAAAGAGAGATACGAGAACGACATCTTTCCATACTCAAAGATTTTGATCCCGCAGCACGATTAAAAGATATCCATATCACTCCCGAAGAACAGGAGAAGATAAAAGAACGATATGGTTTCAAAAGTGTTGCGTCGGAGCGACTTCAAATTGTTTTAAATAACGTCAATTTTGCCAGATGGTTAAAAGAGGTCGGATTCCAGTTTTCCTCTGAAGGAAAAAACATCCCTTCGTTTGTGTATACCCTTCCCAATGAATTGAAATTTGCTTTTCTCCGAGGACTCTTCTCTGCCGATGGTCACATAGGAGATGGGCGTTTCGTCGCAATCACGATCACAAATGATAGTTTGCGCCAGGAAGTGAAGTGGCTTCTTAGTTCAGTTGGAATTCGAACAAACCTGTCGGAAGGAAAGCAAAAAATTGTCATAAATGGCCCTCTTCGGCATTACGAAGAGAAAGAGTCGATTCTTCGCATAAAAGACAAAGACTACTTTTATGAAAATATTGGATTCCTTCAAGATCATAAGCAGCCCGATGACTTAGTAAGCCCTAACGAGGCGAATAAACATAGCCGGGTTTCTCCGCGCACAATTTATTTCTTCGCCAGAAAAATACAAAAAAAGAATAAAGAGGCTAATTACGAATTACTAACCCTACGAGAAAGGCTGGACCTTAATGCAATAATTCGAGGCGATGATGGGTGTAGTCATCCTCGTATTCTTCGATTTCTTGAGAAAGTAAATATTACTCCACCCAACTGGCTTATTGAGTATCACTTCTCTCCTATCGCAGAGATTGAAACAACAAATGATTTCGTTGACATGTTTGATGTTTCTATCAACACAGATTTACACGCTTTTGCCGCGAACGGGATTGTCATTTCAAACTCGTTCAGAACCCCTATATTGCAGGCGGAACAGATGGAATACATCGACCTGCAGCATACGAATCGGGAGATGGAATTCCAGTCCTGGCTGGAGTATTTGATTCGTCAGGTTTGCGCGTCTTACTTGATTGATCCATCGGAGGTTGGTTTTGATTTAACAAGTGGTGGTGGGAGTGGTGGGGCACCTGTGTTTGAGAGTAAGCACGAGTGGAAAATAAAGCACTCTCGAGACAAAGGGCTTCGGCCTCTGCTTCGTTTTATATCGAAACAAATTACGAAGTACATAGTGGACCCATTGGATTCGAGGTTGTATTTCGATTTTGTTGGTTTGGATGAGTTGTCTGAGAGAGAGCGCGTGGAGCTTCTTAATATGAAGATGAGCGCGTTTATGACACTTAATGAAGGTCGTGCATCTGAGGGTCTTCCTCCTCGTCCGGATGGCAATGTGATTTTGAACCCTGCTTGGATTCAGGCGAGAACCTTATTGGAAGAAGAGGGGCAGATGTTGCCCGATCCCAGTGAGGAGCAAATGGCGTATATGACTGCGGGTGAGAATGAAATTCCAGGGTATGGTCAAGCCAAGCCAGTTCCGCTTTATATGCAGACTAATCCGGATAGAAACAAAATTCCTCCTTTGGGTGGTGTGCCAGATCCAAACGATCCAAATCAAATGTGAAAAAATATGATTAAACGAAAGTCACGGGACCTCTATATATTGCCTAGTAAACCTTCGGATATTTGGTCATCCTTAGAGAGTACTGAGGAGGTTATGGAGGAGGTGGGGTGTGTTGACTTTGTTCTCAAGGAAGAAGTTTACTTTCGAATTTACCCTCGAGAGAAGGCACCGTATTGGAAGATGAATACGGATATACATCCGGGGACATTTGCAAACTTATTGATCCAAGCATTATTTCGCGACGAGAAATTAAAGACAACGAAGTTGATAATCAACAGGTATGACAATAAGCCGATTATAAAAATAAGCCCCGAGGGGGTTTTTCCAAAGTTAGTGACACTTTCTTCGTTTGAAGAGAAAGTTTTCCAGTTTCTTTGGGAAAGATATTTTGCAACACAGAAGTTTGAGCTTCCCCCTGCTTTTCCTGGTGCGTCCAAATCTCTTTATGTGAAAGAAATCTAAATTGCTTGCTAATTGAAAAAAACAGTAGGTATTATGGGTTTGTTTCTCGGCATTGTTTTGAAAGAAATATAGTGAGACATCCATGCTACCACCGCAACCGGAACAAAATTCGACTATTCAAACATCACAGGAAAGTGGAAGTAGTTCTACAACAGGACAAGGCAATCCCTTCTCTCCGGTAGGAGGATCGTTTGGAAAAGGCGAGGCTGCAGTAGGAGAAGTCCATCATTGGACTGATGGGGATTTCAAGAAAGTGGCTCCGGGCGAATGGGTGCCGGTGGATAATGAATCAGGTGGACAAGAAGAGGGAGCATTACAGATAAGGCCACAAGAAGGCGATGATAATAGCCAAATGGTGGCCCTGGGTGATACAGGGATGGATGGGTCTGAGTTGTCGGCATTAGGTAGTCAATATGATGAAGACGATGCTCTTCGGTTGTTTTCAGAGTACGAATCGAGCCGACTAAGTGCCGAGAGTATTGGAAGAGGTACACCATTTGCTTCATCAATATTAGATGAAGGAGAAGATGAGAAACCCGTAGATCTATTAGTGCAAAACCCTTCTTTGATATCGAGTATGATTACTTCTTCTTTCTCAGAGGATTTGGGTAGTGAAAGGTTCCGCCAAATAATTCAAGAAAACTTATTATTGCATATTCCAAAAATGGGAAATATTGAAAAAAAGAATCATAAGAGTGCTTTAAAAATACTGACATTGGCATTTTTAGAAACATTGGAACGAGATACAAAAGAGTTTGGGATAGCAGGAGAGCAGATTTCAATCTGGGCAGGTGAGAAAATACAATCACTTCCAATTACACCGGCAGAAGTATCTTTAGGATCGGCTTATTTGGCTCAGTACACTTGGGCTTATATGCCATTTAGCACAATGACGCCCCCAAGCAGTTACAGTGCAGCATGGTATGCGGGGGTGGAGATACTGGGTAGAAAGCCAGGGAGTGATGAGGGTTATGAGCCATGGTTGGCAGGATCGTTTTGGATGACAGTCGTGGGGCCAACATTTTACAAATATTGTTTAAATGGGGGTATTTATCGAATTGCCCATGAGTCAATGGGTGACAGACTCAATATGAAAATGATTGAATATCTTCACAGTTTTTTATTGAAAGAGGTAGTACCCGATTTGAGTAGAGAGGATATGTTGGATCAAGGCATTTTTACTTTTAAATCTATTGATAATCCCTACATACCCGACAAGTTAGAAGATGTTGGCAGTGAGAGTGCGTTCTTAAATAATTCTGCTCCATTTTTAGCACTGACATTGACATATGCTCTTCAGTATATGGTTGAAAATATGCTTTCTATGGATTTTGCTTGGGATTCTCAAGATCTTTATAAGTTTACAAATATGATGAAACAAAGACAAAATCAGAACAGTCTACAGATAAAGAGCATTTAGCTTTATCTATATTGTTTTGAGGAAACTTCATAATGACACATGTGATGGATACAGGTGGATTTGCTACTGATTTTGATTTCGAGGGAATGGAGGGATTTCATGGTGCTAGAAGCACACCTTTTGTTCATGAGATCGGAGTGCCGTGTCCATGTATGATGTTGAGTCCAAAAGAAGGTGCGGTAGGACATTCAGATCCAACATGCGATAGGTGCAGTGGTTTTGGATATCTTTGGAGAGGGGCCGCTGAATTACGAGGAATTATATCAAATGTTTCCTTTAGAAAAGACCTGCAAGATATTGGATGGGTTCAACAGGGTGACATGTTCTTATCCATGGGAACGCACCCAAGAGACATTAGTGATTTTGATCGTATTACAATAAGAATACCAGTTCCTGTTCAGCCTATGGTTTTGGTTCGGGGGAAAAAGTCTACTTACTCTATTCGATACGACGATACACCTGACAATTCAGATGTTTTAGAGTGGGAGGCGGGGGAAGAAAAGGCTATTTGGGTAGAGGATGAGGACGGAGTTTATTATGAGCCTGCCTGCTATGTGCTAAAAGGACGATATATTGAATGGGTTGCGGGTCCAGCAGTGGGTAAAAAATACACAATTAAATACAAGGCGTACCCCGAATACATATGTTGGGCGACACCAACACAAAATTTTGATGGAATGAAATTAATCGGACCATCTGCGCTAATGAGAAAGATAGCCTTGCAAGTAAATCCCAAGAAAAAACAAATTCGTCCACCTTGGCAAGATCGTGTAAGCAATGCGACAAGAGGCAACCATAGCAACAAGGATGCTTTCATGACGCTTCCTTCTGTAGAGCCGAGTAGATAAGAAGATGAGCAATGTTGTAAATCGAAATAATATGCTCTCTCGTGCTCTTCGCACGGCTTTGGAGAAATGGAATTTATTTCTTGATAATCTACCTGAAGCCTTAAGTGAAATAGAGGAACGAGAAGAGCAAGAGGACCTCGTCCAGGCAAATGAAACATTTGATGTTGATAATTTCTTTTTAGACCCTTCAGAAGGCATTTTGAACAACTTGACGGGTTTAACTTCTGGTCCTGATTCCCAAGAACAGCAGATCTCCGATCTAACGGGTTTGGGTACATTTGTCGATGATTCCTTCGACAACGAAGACCAAATAGATGATAACAGTCGACGCGAGGCTGAGGAACAAGCGAAAGAGGCTGTTCTTTTGACTCTTCGCAGATACGCCTATACCAAAAGTGGAAACTTTGGTTCTGGGAACATTCCTGAGATTGGTGGTGGAAAACTATGAGTATGCCCCAGTTTACAATTTTGCAATTTGTTGAATATGCGTGGATGTATTATGCGCAAAATCTAACGGTCATGCTCAATAATAAGCTTCGACAACTTCCTCCTGAACGTCAGGAAAGATACAAACGTATGATAGAGGGGGATGAAAACATTAGCGTTGTAATGGGGTGGCCTCAGAAAGCTCCGAGTCTACCTTTTATTGTTGTTGAAGTGGATGGTGAGGATGAGTCTTCGGAAGCATCCCCTCTCAATGATATTGCGTCAGACAATCGACATATGCCCTACCCTTCGCCTGGGAACGATGATTATGACGATGCTTTTTATGATTTCTATGGAGTCACATATGTAAGTGAGGGGAATCCAGGACCAAACACAAAAGGTATGGGAGAGGCCGGAGACAAGGTTCGTCAATTTGCTCCGCGAGAAAAGAACTTGTGGCAGCAGCGCGAGTCGGGATCTATGGGTGATGAGCAGTTTGTTTCCTTTGAAGACCCGCAACCCATTTGGGATATCGACAAGCAAAGGCTTTTGGGTCGTGCGGTGGGAGACACTCACACGATTACGATATCATTCATTACAGGAAACTATGAAAAAACTCTCATCTACCACTCTGTTCTAAAAAGTATCTTTCGCAGATTTCGAAATCTTTTGGAGCGAAACTCTGTACAAGACCTTCACTTGTCTTCTTCTGGTGTAAAGCCAAGAATGGTGACAATGCCAACAGGGAACATAACGGCGTATGAACAAAAAATGGTCTTAAATTTCCTCCACTTTGATGTTGATGTAGAAGTAGAGGCAACAATTGCTAAATTTATTTTTGATATGGATTTGGCGACGAGAAGACCAGATGGGACGATTGAAATCCACGATCTAAACTTTACTGCAGAAGCCCAGGCGCCTGCCCCTATCGATCCAGATACAACTGTGAAGTAGCATTATCTCTGTATTTTGATAAGATCGATTTTGTACATTTCTCTAAAGAGAGTTGCTTTTTTCTCAAAGAAAATCTTTAGAGTCTAAAGATTTTTCGACAACCCCCAAAACGCTGCAAATAAATTGGGAGAGAAGGAAAGTCTCTATGGGGGAGTGTATTTTTTTATGTAAATTACTTTTATGCACAAGAATCTGATAAATTGAAAGCGAAGTGGCTTTTGTGTAGTCTCACATCAACTATAAGAGTGCCCTCAGCTTTCGCGAAGAAGTTCTATAAGATAGGGAAATGCAATGTCAGATCGAGTTCTGTTTCATAACAAAGTTATTCGACATCCCGGCGCGGAAGTCTACGTTGATTTATCTGGTATGGTGCAGCCGGGGGTTGATGAAACCCGAGTGGCGGGAGGAATAGCAGAAGCTCCTGGGGGGCAACCGGGTGTAACGCATGTCTTTGTTGAGTCAAAGACGGCGCATTCCGTGTTTGGTCAATCAGATGCATCGAATCTTGTCAAGATTCTCATGGATCCTTCAAAGGATACAAGAGTAGAAGGCGGTGCTGATGTTGTTTACATCTACAAACCGAACAGAACAACGCAGGCAGAATACTGGGTTGTTCGAGATCCTGAGCAATCGCAAGTAAAGGCTCTCACTTTTCCGACAGTGCAAGTATCCGCTGCTTATGCGGCAAAGCGTGATGATACAACTGATCCGATTACACCAGCATTTGTAAACATCAGTACTCCCACATTCAGTTTCGCGACGGGAGAGCTAAATAATCTTGTTGCCGAGGTTTTGGGTGGGACGGGCAAAGGACAGCAGCGTTTTATTCAAGCCTCCACTGATCTCACAACAAATAGAGTGAAGCTGGAATTACGTGATGATCAAGATTGGGATGTACTGCCTGATAGCACTTCTACTATTCGTATTCTTACTCCTCAAGCGAAACTGACGGCTATTCCTTGGGGTACAGATGGAAATGACAACGAGATTGAGCACGGACGACAACCCCTTAGCCAAAGCTACGAGCTTCAGACAAAAAAATCGAAGCGCGTTCAGGTTGCCAAGACTCCTTATGGTGGATTGAGAAAGACACCATTCCATGTCAAATTTGACCCAACAGGTGGTGGCCCACTAGGAACATGGAATATCCCTGCAAACTGGGTGATACCACAGGCTGTAGATAATGGTGCAGTAGAAGGAACAGCAACAGGGGTGGCCACCAATACATCCCTGGATGGTGGGAGTGGGATGACCACAGCGCCTGCCGCACTGATGCCCAACAGATGGCTCATTGTTACTGAAGTAAGTAGTCTTGTTCCCGCCCAAGCCCCGGTTCTGGGTAAGTGCTTTAAAATTCTCACCAACACGGCTACTACTATTTCTTTGATGCGTCCCGGACTTGGATTGCCATCGGGAACAGACCTCACCGGACTGAAGTGGAAGGTCTTTGCTATTACTGATGTCTATATGGAAATAGGCGGAACCGATGGCGCGGCCACATCGCTCAAGATTCAAAAACGAGATGGTGGTGGTGTTACCACAATTATTTCGCTAGATTTGACCTTATACCCCACGCTAGGGGATCTTGAGAAGAAACTTGATGGGATAGCCGGAATTTTCTCGACGATTGGCCATGGTGTGAGTTCCGGCTATCTCACCAAAGATTTAGACTTTGGGATTTTATCCGACCATTATGGGCAAGATCGTCGCTCTGCCATAGATACAGCCGTTGTCATTGGCGACACCACACTGTCTTTGGAAGTTTCCGACGACTTCCCCACGACGGCTGGTGGAGAAACATATCTGATTCGTATTGAGCCGGGTGATGCTAATGAAGAGACTGTTCGTGTCACTGGTAACGACACAGGCACAGACACTCTTACAGTGGATCCCCTGGTAAAAGCACACGCTATTGACAGTGTTGTTGAGTTTGTTCGTGGATCGCAGCTTATACAAGGGCCGGGAAACACCAGTCTTGGGTTCCCTGTTCGCGATAATCTGAAGTCTATGCTTGATCTTATCGCAAACTCAATAGGTCACTTCACTGCAGATCGGGCAGTTGGTCCTGGCTCTACAGGCACCACAGCCGTTTCTGCAGCCTGGAACACGATGATAGGCTCTGCGCAACCTGAAGACAATAAAGATTTGTTTCGGCGTTTCTCGGGTGGTGAAGTTGGAACATCCATCGTTCAAAAACCATCGGTAGCAACTCTTCCTGGGTATCCCATTTCTTGGGAACACGGCATGGATACTCTCTTGAAAAACAGAGATATTCGAGTTGAAGTTCTCGCAGCTTCGCAAGATAAGCCGAATTGGGCTACAGACGACATCTTTACTCTCCACAACCTATTCAAGACTCATCTCCTGGATTGTGAGGACAATAAGGGTGAACGCATTGGGTTTATGGGGATGGCATTGCCTCTTCGCGCAGGAACCTTTGCAAACAAGGTTTTCCCAAAAGGTCTTTTGGACATCGTGAGAGAAGCAAATGAACCGCGTTTAGCTTTGACAGGACAGCAGCTACGACGCAGCAACAGCGGTGGTGAAACCAAGCTCTTGGACGAATGGGCACTTGCCGCTGCCGCGGCAGGGACGATGATGGGTACTGACTTAGGTGAACCCATTACTCTCAAGTTTGTCAAAGGCAGTGAGCTTGTCCAGCGTTATGGCGATTGGGACCCACAAGAACCTCTGGATATAAAAGATGCGTTGGATGGTCGCCTTCTCTACGGCGAACCCCACGGAAAAGGGTGGAGGTTTGTCAGGGGATTCAGTACACATGTCCAAGATGCGAATCTTGCATTGACGGATTTGAATGTTTTTGAAATTCGAAACTATATCCGACGCCGCTATCGAACCAAGATGGAAGATCGATTCGGTGGTGTTGGATCCGGAAATCAGCGCCCAGGTGTTCGATACGTGGCTCCGGGTGGCATCGCGTCTATACGTGAGTATATGGGCGATCTTTTGGATGAAGATCGCGAAAACGGAATCATCGTCGATTCTTTGGACGAGAACAATGAGTGGACTCATGCATGGTATGCTCTTAGCGTAAAGCAGACGGGAGATACTGTGTGGATCAAGGTTCTTGTCTTTCCAAAGACAGGGATTAACTACATCCTCATCGACTTTGATTTCCAGATTCCGAGATTGTCCGCATAGCCAACAAAATATTAGAATCTGTTCGCACAAAGCCCTTATTAAGTTTTTCTCCTTAGAACTTTAATAGGGGCTTTGCTTATTAAAGTTTATTTTCATTGCAGGTGCGGAAAATAAAACTTTAGAGTCTAAAGATTTCGTTATTTCTTGACGGGATTCTTTTTTTCCCATAGCTTGAATGCATAATTGAAGATCTAGAAATGATCTTCGCGAGTTGGTCATTTTTGATCAAATCCGCCTGTTATTTTGATGCGGGCGATTGTTGCACGATATCAAGGAGTCTCTCATGGCAAACACACGTCTTGTCCCGCATGGTGGCGAACACAGCAGCTTTCTCGCAAATCTCCGCGATCACGGAGATGGTCCTGGCGGAACACCCGAAGTCGATGCTCGCTTCCTCGCGAGTATTATGGGAAAACATGAACAAAAGATTGAGTTCGAACTCGTCTGCGACCTAGTGGTAGGTGCGAACACGCACACGGATGTAACGAAAGTCTTGGACACATCCGCTTCTCCGAATGTGACCAAAGATCTCCGACACACCGATACGCTCGAAATCGACTGCGGCTTTGAACCCAAACTGGTTATCGTCTTTATCGAAAAAGATGCAACCACTAGCGAGATTTATATCAAAGCTTGGGGTATGGGTCTTGCGGCGATCAAAGACTTCTGCATCAAAGGCGTCCTTGGGGCCACTCCCACTTGGACTTTTGAAGATTCGTTGATTCGCCTCAACAATATCGCGGAGACCAACGCCAACTACATCACCATCCATCCTGGAGCCCTTGCCGACGACAAGCGACACAAAGTCCAAGTTTTCGGATAGATAACATCCTCCAGTGCCAAGGAAGGCAAATGCTCACGTTGACAAGGAAGGTTGGAGAAAGAATCATTATCAATGGAGATATTGTCATCGAAGTCAAAGCCATAACGAGAAAGACCGTGAGGCTTGGGGTTAAGGCCCCAAAGGATGTCAGTATCTACAGAGAAGAACTTCTCCAAAAGCAAGAAAGCACAACAGACCCAAACGACCCCTCCCAGTAGGCTGCTTCTCTAGGGCACATCATCTCCCACGAATCCCTCTCGGTTGCGCCTCCCCCCAAAGAATGGGTTCCATGAGTCTCTCGCGACTCCCCATTCATCTCTAAACTATCCCCGACATCTCCACATACGTATTCATACCAATCCTTTTTTTGTAGGTCCTTATGGGTTGTTATGAATATGTTTTTTTCTTCAAGGAGAAAACAAGATGGCAGAAGTATTTGCAGGCGTTCGCAGTCGTTTCAAGATCAATGGTCAGAAGGTCGCCTATGCGGGTGGTGTTTCTGGTGAAGAAAGCGTCGACATGGAGCCTGTCGATGTTCTAGACTTTGTTGAGGTTCTCGAGTATGTCGAGGTGGGATATCGAACATCGCTCAACGCCAATGTGTTTCGTGTCCTCACGAAATCTCTGAAAAACCTCGGCATCTTCCCAATTCACACAAACATTCTGACAAATGGTGCTTTAACCGCTTCCGTCGAAGAATCTGCGACAGGAAGGACGGCTTATCACTTCATTGGTGTGAAAGCTACTACAAAGAACTTTGATATGGCGGCTCGAGGTATTGTTACCGAGAACGTCGCCTTTGTTGCAACTCGTTGCATTGACGAGTCCACAATTTAAGAAGAAAGAGAAGATCTTTCTTTCGTCGATCAGGAGATCCCAAAATGAACCATGGCCAAAGTGGAAAACCCGGACAGTATCCTGGAGGGTATCCCCCTCAACAGGGACAATACCAACAACAACCATATCCTCCACAAGGGCAACAACCATATCCTCCACAAGGGCAACAACCATATCCTCCACAAGGGCAACAACCTCCTGGTGCATGGGGTGGGCATCCGCCCCAAAACACGCAACCGTCTCCCTACGGACATCCCCAAACGGGGCTACCACCAGCCAACCCTCATCCCCTGGACCATTCAAAGCGAAGCATTGTTTCAAAGGTTCAATTAGAGCGGCAGTTTGAGCTTAATGTCACCATAGAAGGAATTCATTATGTGGGGTCTTTCACTGTGGTTCGCCCTAATGTCTTCACTCAACTGCTCATACAATCTCGCAAAGGCTCGATGCTGAATGGGTATTACTACGATCCAACTAATCCGGGGTGGGGAATTCCAGATGGTGTGGATGAGCTTGCGGACAGGATGTGCTTTCTTTTATACACCATCACGCAATGTCCCCCTTGGTATAACAACCAGATAATAGGAGGTAATGTCTACCATATGGAACTCATAGATTTAATCTACGAGAAAGCCGCCTTGGTAGACCCCTTTCGCGCAAGCATCCTTAATTCCAGAGAACCAGAGCATGGAGATGGCGGAAGCCATAGCGATCAGGAACATCACAGAGCCGAACCATCTAACGCTCTTGAGGATTTGGTGGACGAAGAAATACCAACTTCCGATAACACACCCGTCATGGGGGATGAGCCAGCAGGCTGATTTGATAGTTGAGTATTTAGAAGACCTCTATATGTTCGATGAAGAGTTGGCTCGTAAGGTACGGCTCCGACACCTTGGATACGAACTTTCGCTTACGGGAGATCCTCTCTTTGACAAGTGGGAACGTCAGTTTGCTATGGGAATAGAGCCAGACTTGGATGAAGGTGAAGATGAGTCAACAAAAAGATTTGACGCCAGAGTTCGACACTTAGCTCAAAAACAATACGAAGAAACCGGAGAAGCCATCTATATTCCAAAAGCCCGAGATCGATATACGGGAGAAGCAGCAGAGCTTTATGAACTGGAAAGATCTCATGGGAAATTAGAGGAAGACATGGACTTCAGAGACATGCCAGTGGATAGAGTTTCCGACAGGTATAATGCGGCTATAGGGAATATCCCCCCCGAGCAATTCGATGAGTTTATGAATTCAATCGGTGCTGTGAAATAGGAGTAGACAAAATGTCAGGATTGTTGCCAAACGCATCTCAAACAATTTTTCCACAGAGGGAAAGAGATGCCGAAACATCGCCACCGGATCAAAATGATTTCTATGTATACAGAGCGCTTTGTACATCTGTATATGATGGAGATACGGTCAAACTTGATATTTCATTGGGGTTTGGTGTTTGGCTTCGAGATCAGACCGTGCGTTTGGCGGGTATTGATGCATGGGAACTTCGCGGCGAGGAAAGAGAGAAGGGACTTCTGGCAAAGGAGGCTTTACAAGACTTGATCGAAGGCAAGGAAGTCATTATCAGGTCTGAAAAAGATAAAGCGGGGAAATATGGGAGATATATCATCCATGTTTTCCTAGAAGATGGTGAAGGCTATAAGTACGTTAATTACTGGATGATCGGTCAAGGTCATGCAGTAGAATATGCTTAAATATATCTTTGGGGTCTAAAGAATTCATTCTGGTTAGTCTTTCTTCCATATTTCCGGATTGAATCTTTAGACTCTAAAGTTTTTATTGATTCGAGGATTTGTTATGGCTACGAAAGAAGGAATTGAAGTACCTCTTATATTGACGCTAGACGCAGCGTCGGAAAGGATGGCGAGACAAAGTTTTCTACGTTCTGCCAGGAGAACTGTGCAGACCACAATGAGCTACATGGACCGTAGTGGTGGTAATTCTGGAGTTCTTGGTCAAGTGATGTTTCCTTCAAGGAAGGGAATGAAGCAAAATGTACGTCGTCAAGGCCAACAGGCGCAGCAGGGTCTGCGTGGTATGCAACAGACTGTTCAGGCCTTGGGAAAAGAGGCAAGAACTGCAGAACAACAATTCAATAGTTTGTTCAACAGTGTTGAAAAAGCCAGGAAAGCCGACGAGAAGCACGCTGCATCTAGACGGAGACATCAATCGGGTGGTGGTGGTGGTCGTGGTCCTGGTGTGGGTAAGGTTGGCATTGGTGGTCGGATGGCCCGAGGTGCTAAAACTGCGGGTGGATGGACTAGCCGGAATGCAATAAAAGCGGGGAAATTTGGTGCGGGTAGTATTTTAGGATTTCTTGTTTCTGCTTTCCGAGAAGCGATAGGATCTTATGAGAAGCAAACCAGGGCAAGAATGGAAGGAAGCGCGGTTTTAGGCCCAAAAGCAAAGTATGCTCACGGAGCGGACTATGCATATAACTCTGCGGAAGCTGCGCAGATTCAAGCAAATGCGGCTAGACAGGGAATTACTGGAGGGAGAAGAGGAGGAAGAAATGCTCTAAAGCTAATGCGAGGATTGGGTCAAGAATCCTTAGCTTTTGGTGGAGGCATTATGTCTCGCCAGAACCTGAGAGGGGGTGCAGGTTCTGACGCCATGATGCGAACAATATCTGAATCCTTGGCTTTAGGAGTTGAGACCGGACTCGAACGCGCAAGGATCGGAGAGTTTCTCGCGGCGGCTAATCAACTATCTGAACAGCAGATACGGATTACTCCTGGTAAAGATGGCTACAAGGGATTTGCCGAAGAGTTGGCGCGACTACAACTGGGAGGAATGAGGGGACGTTTTGCGGGTGGGGCTTTGGCTCAGGCGCATTCCGCTATCCAGGGAGCCACAGGAGTCCAACAAGCCTTTGCGATGAGGGCCTTTGGGTTTGGCAAGGGAGCCGGTCTCATTGACGTGTTGAAACGTCAGGAACAAGGGGCGGGTGGTGGCAACATGATGGCAATCATGGAGCAGCTTCGCAGTGAGTATGGGTCAAACAAGCAAGGAGGTTTGTCGGATGCGGGTAAGCTTGCATTCAAAGGGATGGGGATGGGTTCAATCCATATGGCAGAAGAGTTTAGCAAGGTTTATCTGCAGCAGAAGCAAGGAAAGCTTTCGCCTGAAGAAGCGAGACAAAAGATTCAAGACATAAAGGAGAAAGAAAAAGCAGAGAGCCGACCCAGGGCAGAAAGGGAAGCGTGGGCAGCGATGAAGAAGTTTGGAGGATTCCCAGCTATTTTGGCAAAACGTTTTGATCGAATGGCCAATCTTGGTTCTAATCAGCTGGATACATTGTTCTCGATTGATAGCATCCAGCAATCGATGCTTCACATGGTGGGACCAATGTTCGAAGATATAAAAACCCTCGTTCCTCTAATTAGAGATGGAATGAGAGCCATTGCAGGGCCTGTGCGAACAGGCATACAGGCGATTTCTGGATCGGTGACAAAGCTTTTGCAAGGGATTGGTGCTTTTGCAAAAGCGTATAGTGGTTCTAGCAATATGTTCTCTGGTATGAGCAATGGGTGGGGAGCGTTCCTTAATGTGTACAATGAGAAGTCCGGAACAGAAGTAGATATAAGCAGAGGACTTTCAAGAGGAGGGGCAATGGATATGCTTCAACGTTTTGGTCTGGAGAAATCGAAGAAAATGGTAACCGAAGCCTATAGTCAACTTCCTTACACTACTCAAAATACACATAAGATAGTAGCTAAGTATGGCACTATAGGCAGTATGCCTATAGACAAAGGAAGTGCTACAGGTTTAGAAAAAATGCTTCGATTATTAACGAGCATATATAGAACTCTAAAAAAGAATAAACAGGTCGATGTAAAGGTTTATGGAAAGGGTGTGGGTGTTGTGAGAAAGGGTGGTGCAGAAAAATAACGATGGCAATCCAAAGCAGTCTCCAAAATGCAGTTTCACGTTATGTTTCTCAGATACATAACTATCATTCAACTTGTGATGTCTTTATAGCAACACATTCTGTACATCCTCGGTATCGTGGAAACTTGGGAACAGGGAGATATACGGTAGGATCTGCAGTTGTAAAATGTGGGACCGAAGATGGTTTTGGTTCTGGCAAAGCGCAGATAACTCTATTGCCAACTTTGCCATGGTGGGAGATTTTCTTCGCAAATGATTGGATTTCTGTTTATTTCTCTACAGGAAACGATTCACCTATTGGGTTTGGTGTAGTAGGACAACCAAACTCACCTGAAGATAATGATAGAGTTTTGTTTGGATTTATTGACTCTGTTCGCAAAACAGTAGTGGTGGATAAGGATTCTGGTGAAACGAGTGTTCGTTGTGAGATTGCGTGTTCTGGTTTTATTAAAGCATTTCAAAGAAGCAGCGTTTATTATAACGAGATGCTGGGGCCTAAGACATTATTTGGTGCGATGATGCCGGGTTTGTCGACACTTACAAAGCACGTACCTCTATCTGGAACTCCGACGACACTGGCTCGAGCTATTGCTCTTACATATTTAGGATATGCGGGTCAGTTTGTAATGCCCGACAATTACCCAACAGGCTTGGATACTCGAGGGGATAGG